>Ga0153996_1000002_pt1 | contig 463592 bp, 432 predicted proteins | sample TSNC080MetaG_FD_104728 | JGI IMG/M metagenome (GOLD analysis project Ga0153996, IMG submission 104728) | Attine ant fungus gardens microbial communities from North Carolina, USA - TSNC080 MetaG | ecosystem: Host-associated > Fungi > Mycelium > Unclassified | place: USA: North Carolina, Lumber... | reverse complement strand
ATTTGTGTTAGTAAATGCTAACCAAGTAGCTTTAATAGTATCATACTAAAATTTGCCTGTCAAGAATAAAATGTAACAGGTATAACAATTTTTTTTTGAATAAAATAAACGATCATGTTATAATGGGTTAGCGACCATAGATAACAGGAGGTAGAAATTTGAGAATTCATGAATCTGGAGAGAATTATCTGGAAACTATTTTAATTTTATCAAAAAGGAATGGGTCTGTACGCTCGATAGACATTGCCAATGAACTGGATTTTTCGAAACCGAGTGTCAGTATTGCCATGAAAAATCTTAGGGAAAATGATTATTTAAAGGTAGATTCAGATGGCTTTATCACGCTGACAGATAAGGGGAAAGAAATAGCAAAATCAATGTATGAGCGGCATCTGTTATTATCAAAGTGGCTTATGAATATGGGTGTTGCTAAGGAAATTGCGGAGAAAGATGCATGCCGTATGGAACATATTCTCAGCAGTGAAAGTTTCGAAGCGATACGAAAATACTGCAGTAATATGAATTTTGAAAAAAAGGATAAAAATGCTTAGATTTTACTGGGGTCCGATATGCAGATAAGTTTACAACAGTTACTTGAATTATATACCTGCCTGCATGAAAATGCTATGCCCTCCTCGGATGAAAACCTCAAGAAAGTACGGCATAGCATTTTATCTGATAAAAACCATCACATTGTAGCTGCTTTTTCCCAATCTCACTCTTAACCAACGTCCGTATGCATTAGTTGAAAAAAGAGCAGGCTATAACCGGCAGGACAAAACTGGATTCATCTAATAGGATATAAATAATTGAAGGCTTCTATATAGTTCTGATAATGTCTAATGCATTATATAGGTTTAGCCGGCCATATCCAGATTGTACGTTGGGATACGCTGCAGCGCTGTCACGCATGCAGCCGCGAATCAGAATGGCCAGGATACGGTTTGAATTTAAGGCAACATCGTTTCTCTCAATTATGCCCCATTGAAGCATCAGGGCACAAGCGCCTGTTGAAATTGCTGCAGATACGCTGGTGCCGCTCATATGACCATTGCCAGAAGGGAATACGCCGCCAACATTTACGCCGGGGGCAATAAAATCGGGGGACATCAAGGGAAGCCTGGTCGGACCCTGTGACGAGGCTGTATACAATGCATTATTTTGGCTATTATAGGCGCCAGTGGTGATAACACCAATGGCAGTGGCGGGCGTGACGATTGTGCAGTTTGGTTCTGGCTTCATAAATACGGTTTGTGAATCAATAAAGCCTGTCAAAGGAAGCCATAAATGATATGTCCCGTTTAGAATGATTTCTCCGTGGATTCTAATCGTCCATATCCCCGGTGTTGGAAAAAGTATTCTAATTCCTGTAAATTGATCCCCGCGGCCGCCGACTGGCAGTTGATATTCTACCAAAACCCTTGATTTTTCTAAAATCAGATTAGCGGTATATGTTGTTCCCGTACGAACCGGAATTTTAGGTATTAATTCGCCGGTGGGTGATATAATAGACACGGACACCCGATCTGATGGACCATTCCATAATGTCAGATAAATATCCTCTGACTGATTTCCTGCTAATAGTTCAACATCTTGGGATTCCCCACTGTTAGAGAGTCTTCCCTGGGCATGGTGGCCCGCCTGGCCTTCATTTCCTGCAGCACAAGTAACGGCGACCCATATAATATTGGAGACTCTTGTTAAATATTCTTCTGTCACATTAAATCCATCATGGCCGCCCATGTTTGAACCTACTGATATACAGATAGAAACCGGACGATCCAATTCTTCAGCTTTATTTATGATATATTGAATGCCCAGCATTAAATCGCTAGAGGTATACGCATTTTCCTGCCATTCAGGAATTAAGTAATGCTCATAAAAATATGGCGGTGCTTTTTTTAACTTTACTGCGATAATCTCCGCTTCAGGAGCCGCGCCAATAGACTCACCGCGGTCTGAGCCAGCGGCAACGGAAGCCAGAAATGTTCCGTGGCCTGTTGTATCCTGATGGGGGACTTCCCTCAAGGGAGCTTCCGAATATAAGGCAGTGTTTATTTGTTCTTGTGAATATTCTGTGCCAAAATGAAAGTCCTCGGGAGCATTACCTACAGCCGTCTGATCCCATATATATTTGATTCTGCTGCTGCCATTTTCATATCTGAAATCATCTTTAGTATAATCAATGCCGGTGTCTATAAAACCTATTAAAGTTCCCCCTCCTCTAAGGTTAAGATAGGGATTCCGATGAACTTGAATGATACCGGAAACTTCTAAACTCTGTTGATCCAATAGGCCGAATATAATAGGAAGTACACTGAGTATATCTGAGCCGATTTCTGCGGTAATGCTGTTTATTTCACTGCGATTTACATAACAGATAGAGTAATCGCCAGTTAAATACGTACCTCTGCGAATATTATGCGCTTGTTGGAAAGACGCACTTCCTAAAGACTTGTTCCTCATAACTAAAGGAATTGTGTCTGGTAATATAATGAAATCTTCAATGGGCATTTCTTTCAGGGATTGATTTCCATTCATTACTTACCTCCCTGGCTATTTGTTTTAGTATATGCGAGCTGCAGATAAAAATATTCTGACTGGATAAACCAGCTTGTTATGGAATAGTTATGAATATATCTTTCAGCTCCCTTGCGGCGGCAGTGATATCACTTATACTGCCAAAGCAATCCAGCGTTATGATGGAAAATTTTACGGAAAATATTAAGTATCCTCTTGACTTAGAGTGAACTTTAAGTGTTATACTATTAGTAAACTAATAAGTACTTTTGAAAGAAACTTCAAGACGCCAACATTAGCTGATATAGAACAGACAGGAGGAATAAAAAGTGAAAAATTTAGGATTTGGATTAATGCGGCTGCCGTTAAAAAATCAGAACGATTTTGCAAGTATTGACATGGATATGATGAAAAACATGGTTGATGTCTTTCTTGAAAGAGGATTTACATATTTTGATACGGCATATATGTATCATGAGGCCAAAAGTGAAATTGCGGCAAGAGAAGCCCTTGTTAAAAGGCATCCCCGTGATCGTTTTACATTGACCACAAAGCTGCCGACGATGTCCCTGAAAACAAAAGAAGATATGGAGCGGATTTTTGCTGAGCAAATGGAAAAGTGCGGCGTTGACTATTTCGATTACTATCTGCTTCATAATCTTAATGTTTTCCATTATGCTATAGCGGAGCAGTTGGAGAGCTTTGCCTTCATTCAGAAGAAAAAAGAGGAAGGCAGAATCAGAAAAATTGGATTTTCTTTTCATGACAATGCAGATTTGCTAGACGAAATATTAAGCACGCACCCTGAAGTGGACGTTGTTCAGCTTCAGATCAATTACCTTGATTGGAATAATGAGAGTATCCAATCCCGTAAATGCTATGAAATAGCAAGAAAGTACAATAAGGATATTATTGTTATGGAACCTGTAAAAGGCGGAACACTGGTTGATATACCAGAAAAGGCAAATGAACTGTTTACAAATTATCATCCGGATAAAAGTGTAGCTTCCTGGGCAATACGTTTTGCCGCCAGTCATGAAGGTGTAATGATGGTTCTCAGCGGTATGAGCAACATGGAGCAGCTTTTAGATAATACAGAACACATGCAGAACTTTGCATCCCTGAATTCGGAAGAGAGCGCCATCGTGGAAAAAGCTGTCGATATCATTAATGAATCCATTGCTGTTCCGTGCACTGCCTGCGGATATTGTGTTGACGGCTGTCCTAAGAACATACCCATACCCAAGTATTTTGCTCTGTATAACGCTGAAAAGCAGGCGAATAGTAAAGGGTTTTCTGTGCAGGGCGTCTATTATAATAATTACACACAAAAACACGGTAAGGCGTCGGACTGTATTGCGTGTGGCCAGTGTCAGCGCCAATGCCCACAGCATATTGAGATTATCGAAGAACTGAAGGAAGTAACAGCAGCTTTTGAACAATAGATTCATTGACTGTTGTGCAGCGGCTAAAGAAAAGAAGTAGGTGAATTTTATGACAATTGCGGAAGTCAGCAAAGCATATGAGATTTCTTCAGATACGCTTCGATACTATGAGCGTATAGGTTTAATTCCGGCAGTCAATCGAACATCGGGAGGGATTCGAAATTATACAGAGGTACGCTGGATCGACTCAATGTTAAAATTGAGAAATATGAGCAGGTGGTCATACCGGCAGAAAAAAGACTAAAAAAGGTCTAGAAAACTATAAGAACTTGAATGTGATGAGGAATTATTATCGCAAAGGAAAGGACTAAAGATTATGAAAAACGTATGGTTTTACGATTATCCGATTGGCACAGTTGGAATTGCTGAAGAAAACGGAGCAATATCCCATGTTTTCTTCAGCAGCGCTAAAACTTTCAAAAACTTCGAAGTGGCCGAAACCTTGCTGATACAAAAGGCAGCAGCCCAGCTCACAGAATATTTTAATGGTAAACGAATAGAATTTGACTTGCCATTAAGCCTGCATGGTACAGATTTTCAAATATCGGCATGGAAAGCTTTGCAGACCATTCCCTATGGAGGGACCCGCAGTTATAAAGATATAGCAGTTATGATTGGAAATCCGAAAGCTTGCCGGGCCGTAGGTATGGCAAACAACCGCAACCCCATTGCAATTATTATTCCCTGCCATCGTGTCATAGGGCAGAATGGAGGCCTGACTGGTTATGGGGGTGGACTCCATATAAAAAAATATTTACTGGAGCTAGAGGGTATGATTTCGTGAAAAATTATTATTTTAGGACGATATTTAATCGGTGACCCATTCTGCTTAACAATTCATTAGTGATGCTATCTACATTTTCTGCGATTTCTGTCATGTGGATTTTGGAATCCCCATCTTTTCCGATTAAAGTTGCAATACAGCCGGTAGAAGCATCTGGAATATCTGTTATGTCTACCATCAACTGATCCATACAGATGCGCCCTACGATAGGGGCGTATTTCCCATTGATAATAACTTTTCCATTGTTAAACGAAAGGCTTCTTGGAATACCGTCCGCATAACCGACAGGCAGCACCGCGATTTTCATTTTCCTTTTGGCAATAAAGGTCATGCCATATCCCACGCCTGAACCTACTTTAATCTCACGAATAAGTACAATATGCGATTTTAGGGAAAGTACGGGACGCAAATTAAGCTTTATAACGGTGTCGTCATATGCGTTGCTCAGCGTTCCATACATGGATATGCCGATTCTTACGTAGTCACATGAAAGATTTGGATAATTTAAAAGACCATAGCTGCTTTGTATATGTATTTTTGGCAGAGTGATGCCCTGATGCTTTAATTTCTCCAGCAGGTCATAGAATAATGAGATCTGTCCCTCGGTAAAAGCAATATCGTCTTCTAAGCGGCTGTCTGATACACACAAATGTGTGTATATCCCGGAGACTTTTAAATGATTCATTTTAAATACGCGCTTTATCTCCGAGACGTTTTGCACATCTATTCCGAGACGGTTCATTCCTGTATTTATTTTGATATGAACTTCAATATGATATCCCATTTTGTTCAGCTGCATAGCATAGGCATAATCAATGATGGTTTGTGTCAGCCGGTATTTATGGAGTTCTTTTGCCCTTGAAGGATGGGTATATCCTAATACTAAAAGATCACCTGTTATTCCGTGCTTTCTCAATTGAATGGCCTCATCAATAGTAGCTGTTGCAAATGCACTGATGCCGACTCTGTTTAAATAATCTGAGACGATAGCAGAACCATGTCCGTAGGCCTCGGCTTTAACGACAGCCATCAATTCACATTGGCCTGGCATAACATTTTTAAGCAGCCCGACATTGTGTTTAAGGTTACTTAAGTTGATTTCCAGCCATGCCCTGTCTTTAGGCGCTGCAGATATTAACTTTCTTTTCAGACATTGAGTATGGGTTTGTACCATTGTAAAAAGGATGGCTGTCACTGTGGATAAACACAAAACAGTAAAGTAGTGAATCAGGCTGTTATTAATTAAATACTTCTCTAGGCCGAATATTTTGCCAAACATACGGACTGCAATGATCATCAAAGGATGAACGATATATATAACAAGAGAAATAGTACGTGTAGGAAGCTTTATGCTTCCTTTTAAACATAAAAGCAATAAAAAGAGATAATACATACATGGAATCAACATGATATACATGCTGTCATGTCGCTGTACGTTCAACTGATGGAGTCCTAACCCTTCTATTACTAGTAAAGCGAGGGAGATTGAAAATAACCCAATTAATGCATTAGGCATTTTCCGTACCCTGCGTCTGGCAATTACAGCACCTAGGGCAAAAAATATAGGAGCAAAGAAAATACCATTGCGGGTATAGTCGCAGATTTGAAAAATATTAGAATAAAAGCTTTGCAGTAAAGGGAGTTTGATAGCAAGTCCGTAATAACTGTCGCCAAGCAGGCCGACAATATATAAAGCAGCCAAAATGCCAAATGCCGCTTTGTATCCAAATCGCTTAATAAGCTGACATGCCAAACAAGCCCCTGCAATAGCAGCAGGGAAATACCAGAGATGGTATAGTGTGCCATTAAAAGTTATATCTTGAATTATTTTAATTAATATAAAATCTGCGTTAAAATAACTATTATAAATATTGATTGGTATGTAAAGAATCATCGCTATGATGTATAAAATCAATGTTTTCTTCATGAATCGCTTTAACTTTTCAGAGGGCTCTCCATCTCCTGAAAACAGAAAGAAACCAGACGTCATAAAAAAGAAGGGTACGGCAATCCTCCCAATTATGCGCGTTAAGATAAAATCTCCGGTTTCGCTAAAGGAGGAAAGTGGAGACGTGTGGATAGCCACAACGAGTAATGCTGCAAAAATTCGAAAATAGTCGATTCCTTTATAATGAGATTTTCTTTGGTTCATAGTGACTACCTCCATTCGGTCACAATACAGCCGTCTACATTATTTCCCGATACCTCACAGAAGGCGTTATCAGGCAATGGAATGGATTTTTGTTCGCCTGAAAGAAGATAAATATAATAAATGTCAATTTGCCTGTTCTGGGCTTGGAAACTAAGATGAATTTGGTTAAAAGGAAAGCGCCTGAGAAAATCCACATATTCCTCCAGGGTCAGGCCATATTTTTCCATGATTTCAGAATGGGGATAACCTACATAACGAAAGTGCCATGGCTCGTGGGATATACCGGTAATTGCTTCCTTGCCCTTTGGGTAGCGTTGGATAAATCCATATTTAGGCGCAGTTTTGCGAAATACGGCGCAGATGCCTTCATAGGGAAAGTCTGGACGGATAAAATCAATACGTTCTTTCTTAAGGCCTAAATCAATGGCAAGTCCTGTTTGATGTTCACTGTGATTTGGCATCGCTACATATTTTCTTGTGAAATCATTACCATTATTTTTGGAAGAGTCTAAATAAATCCTTTCCTGTTCTATTTTCGATCGATAGCCGCTGACGGGAACGATACTGTTTGCACAGCATGTATCCTTAATGATATGTGTTAGGACGGTAGCGGCTTTTTGTGCCAAGACGACATCTGGGTAATTGCTGTCAATCGGCATAAAGTACTTATAATCATCAGGCATTACAGGATGTTTGGCGTTAACAAGAATCAAGTTACCTTGATAGATATCTTTTTTTGTTAAAATCATATGGCTCATTTTCAGATACCTAATTCAATGAGCTTATCCAAGAGATTCTCAAAAGACAGCCCAATGCCTTTCATCATATTAGGGTAGCGGCTATGGGTCGTAAAACCGGGGATCGTATTGACCTCATTAAAAACGATTTTACCTTGGGGGGTATAAAACATATCAACCCGTGCAAATACCGAGCAGCCAAGTATTTTAAAAATTTGTACCGCAGTTTCAGCAATTTTTATTTCCGTATCCTGATCAATTCTGGCCGGCATGTGAATTTTAGAGTTCTTCAAAGTATATTTTTCAGTAAAATCAAAAAATCCCTCCGAAAGCTCAATCTCATCTAATCGTCCGACAACCAATTTGTCATTGCCTAAGATAGCACATCCGATTTCAAAGCCGTCAATATTTTCTTCAATAATTACTTCGTTGTCATATTTAAAGGCAAGTTCTATGGCCGGTAGGAGTTCGCCCTCACGGGCAGCTTTCGTTATTCCAAAAGATGATCCAGCTTTTACAGGTTTAATAAATAACGGATATTTCAAATCCTTTGTGATATGGGGTGCCAGATGTATATCAGATTGCTTTATCACAACAGATCTTGGAACCTCAATGCCTTGTAAGCCCACAAGTGTATGTGCCCTGTATTTATCCATACAAATCGCAGAGGAGATAGTATTACAGCCAATTAGGGGAATGCCGGCAAGTTCAATGAGGCCCTGTATGGTTCCGTCTTCTCCGTTTTTTCCATGAAGAACAGGAAATGCAGCATCGATATAGATGGTGCAGGCAGTGCCATCTTTTAGAGTTAACAGGCCATGGACGGAGCGCTCAGGTGAAAGGATTGCCGGAATACAGTTTTCTTGATCATTTGTCCATTCATCATGAAGAATATTTTCAGAATCTCCAAGATATTGATACCACCGGCCGCTTTTGGTAATGCCAATAGGTAGGATATCATATTTGTCAGCATTTAAATTTGAAAGTACGGCATATGAAGATTGTAAAGATACCAGATATTCCGATGAACAGCCACCGAATATAACCGCAATTGTTTTCTTTTTCATAGTTCATTTCCTCTCTTTTTCCATAATAAAAAAGCATTTACTGCCTTGGTATCATCATACCAAAACAGTAAATGCTCTTTATTCGTTCTATTCTTTAAAGAAATGATTTTTTCTTACAGATTTTCTTACGATTTCCCTACGAGAGAGGAAGGGTTATGTCTAAACGGATTATTTCATCTTCGCTGAAAGCGGATATGTTGCCGCGATGTGCTTCAATAATTTCTTTTGCAATGGCAAGCCCAAGTCCGGAACCGCCGCTTTTAGAGGAACGAGAAGAATCCAGGCGGTAAAATTGCTCGAATAGTCTGTCAAGTTTTTCCTCTGATATTGTATTCCCGCTATTTTCAAAAGATAACTGCACATAGTTTTGAAATGAGGCAGCTGTTATGCGGATACTGGTATTTTCAAAGCCGTAATTGACGGCATTGCGAAGCAGATTATCAAGTGCCCGCTGCAATTTATTACCATCGCACCTTATCATGATATCCGGAGGTGCAGATAGCAGGCATTTAAGATTCTTTTCTGTAAACATTGGTTTAAATTCATAGCTAAGCTGCTCCAACATCCGTGTCAGATTAACTCGCTCGTACTCCAATGTGATATGAGAAAGATTAAATCGGGTGATTTCAAAAAATTCATTAATCAGATCATCCAGATGCCCGGCTTTGTCCAGTGATATGGATAGATATCGTTCCTGTAGCTCTTTAGATATCTGACTTTCATCCTTTAGTAAGGTCAGATATCCAATGAGTGAGGTGATGGGCGTTTTCAAATCATGGGCAAGGTAGGCAACCAGGTCATTTTTCCGTTGTTCGGCTTCACGTGCGGACCGTTCGTTATTCGTGGTGGTTATTTTAATCTGATTCATTTGTGACTCAATGACGCTTAAAGGTGTAGAAAGCTCAATCAGGGAGTCGTCATGTTCAAAGATATTTCTTGTGGCGTCAACAATTTCAGAAAGATACCTAAAGGGCTTTCTCCAATAATATACAAAAATGACACAATAACCAATAATAATGTATGCCAATCCAAATAAATCTTTACGAAGATTGAGCCAATGGAGGATGGGATAGAATAATTCATCGCCGTACCATGTGAATGACCCGAATATAAAGATAGCCAGTACATAAACAATTAAGCCCAACATACTATATAGGAAGATTGCCAAAAGCAGACGTAATAAAAGCTGTCTTGATATTCGCATGAATTGCGCATCGCGTGATGTTTTCTTGTTATTCAACTTTATAGCCAACCCCCCATACTGTTTTTATAAATTTTGGCTGTTTTGCAGGTTCATTTAATTTTTCACGCAGCCGGCCGATATGTGCCATAACTGTATTATTGTTATCAAAATATTTCTCACCCCATACCGCCTCAAACAATTCTTCTGAAGAAACGACTTTTCCTTTATGTTCGCATAAGTACCAGAGAATTGAAAATTCAATAGGAGTCAGTGATATACTACTATCATATAATGTACACTGATGCGCATCTTTATTGATAATCAGGCCGTTAATATCATATTCACGGATACTGTCTTCCTCTCTACAACTGCCCTGATTATAGTTTTTATATCGGCGTAGCTGAGTTTTGACTCGGGCCATCAGTTCAAGGGGATTAAAAGGCTTTGTGATATAATCATCTGCGCCTAAAGTTAAGCCCATGATTTTATCCATATTTTCAATTTTTGCCGTCAGCATAATAATTGGGAAGTAGTACTTTTTACGTATATTCTGACAAAGTTTATACCCATCTATATCCGGAAGCATAATATCTAAAATTGCCATATCTAAATTTATGCTGCTGATGCATTCAAGGGCGTCTTTGCCGTTGTAATATTTATGTACGGTGTACCCATCATTTTTCAAATAAACTTCAATAAGGTCGGTAATTTCTTTTTCGTCATCAACGACCAAAATGTTTTCTCTCATTTTTATTAAGAACCTCTCTATTTAATAATTAAAGTATAGCACATGGCGTTTTTTATGACAAGGAAGCCCTTGTTTATTCTGAAAGTTGAATAATAAATCTATCTGATTGTCTGGAATTGCTTTTTTCAAAATTATACATTATAATAACTTACAAAAATATTTGCATTTTCTTCTCAATTATGCAAAAATAACTATGTGTATTATACAATTCTTGATAACGAAAGGATATGAACATATTGAAGATAAAACAAATCTCTGTTGTGGATCAGAAATATGAACAATTGAAACATGCCATTTTGTCTAAAGATTGGCCGGTAGAAAGCAAGCTCCCCCCGGAGGGGGAGATGGCGAACCTATGACAGCCAAAACGGCCTACCGCTTATACTGACATCTTTTTTCTTGCGCGTTCCATAATACGCCAATACCTCACGGAGATACTGTGATATACAACACGATCTGCGCCAAAGATTTTGAAACCTGCAAAACTGCTTATTACGATACCCTATATACGGAGCTAAGTGATCTGTTTTAACTAATGGTCAATCCACTGTGAAACGACTGAAAGCTACTTGACTTTATTGATAATACGTGTAACAATATTAATATTACACTTGTAAGTTATGATAACATATGGAGGTCTATATGAAAAAACGAAGAAAAAGTAAAGGTGTTTTTATATTAATCTGTATTTTTGTAATTATAATTGCTGCCGGAGTCACTGCGGCGGGATATATGTATTTTACAAGAGAACAATTGCCCACAGCTGAAGATATTTTTAATCAATATGCGACAATGCTTCAAGAGGGAAATTATGATGGAATGTATACTCTGGTACATGACGATATCAAGCAAACATTAAGTAAAGAAGATTTTCTTACCAGAAATCAAAATATTTTTAATGGCATCAAAGCCAAGAATTTTCAGATAGACCTGCTAGAATCAAAGGAGAAGGATAATGGCTGGCAGATCATTTATGAGCAAACCATGGATACCATTGCTGGTTCGATGTCTTTTAAATATACAATGAGCCTATCAAAAAATTCAGATAAATTGTATCGGATCAATTGGGATTCAACTCTGATTTTTCCGGAATTAACCGCTCAGGATAAAGTGAGGATTTATGACTTAGAGGCATCGAGAGGAACTATCTACGACAGGGATTCCAATGCCTTAGCAAAAGATGGGACTGCTTCATCGGTAGGAATTGTCCCCGGGAAGTTATCTGAAACAAAAGAAGAGGACATTGTGAAGACTGCAGAATTATTGGAGATGTCGGCGGATACAATCAATAACATGCTGAACGAATCCTATGTTGAGGAAGATATGTTCATTCCAATAAGAACCATATCAAAGGATAATGAAGCACTTCAGACACAGCTGCTAGAAATTCCGGGAGTTATGATATCTGATGTTTCTTCCAGAGAATATCCTTATGGGGAAAAAGCTGCCCATATTACCGGCTATGTACAAAGCATCAGTGCCGAAGAACTGGAAGAAGCAGCCGACACGGTTTACTATGATGAATACAGTATCATCGGAAAAACCGGATTGGAAAAATTGTATGAGGAACGTTTACGGGGGCTGGACGGTGTTGAAATTGCTATTTTAGATGAAACCGGTGAACGAAAAACAACATTAGCAACTGTACCTGCACAAAATGGCGAAGATATAACATTGACAATTGATATAGCAATGCAGTCATTATTATATGAACAGCTGTCGGGAGATTCAGGCTGTTCAGTAGCCATGAATCCGCAAACAGGCGAAGTTCTAGCATTAGTAAGCACGCCTTCATATAACCCTAATTATTTTGTCAATGGCATTTTAAACTCCCAGTGGGAAGCCTTAAACAGTAATGAGAATCAACCCTTTTATACAAGATTTGCAGCTACATGGGTTCCGGGTTCAGTATTTAAATCATTGACTGCAGCTATTGGGGTTGACAGCCAAACCATTGATCCGCAAGAGGTTACAGAAAGTAATGGATTAAGCTGGCAGAAAGATTCCAGCTGGGGAAGCTTTAATGTAACAACCCTTACTGCCTATGGTGATGTTAACCTTGAAAGAGCATTGGTTTACTCTGACAATATTTACTTTGCCAAGGCCGCATTGGCGATGGGAAGCGATATATTAAGTGCCGGTCTTGATAAAATAGGCTTTGGTGAATCAATCCCATTTCCCATGGAACTGGCCACATCTACTTATGAATCAGGTGGTAGTCTGACGGATGAAGTCTTACGGGCTAACAGTGGCTATGGACAAGGAGAAATCCTGATGAATCCGGTTCATCTGGCTTCCGCATATTCGGCTTTTGTGAATCAGGGAAATATGGTATTGCCTTATTTAGAAAAGACAGAAGCAGATACGGTGAGCTATTGGAAAGAATCTGTTTTTTCTTCTGAAACAGCCAATACTGTTTTAAATGGCCTGAAACAGGTTATAGAAAATCCCCAGGGAACAGGGGCCAAGATGAAAATTGACGGCGTTACATTAGCCGGAAAAACCGGAACAGCTGAAATCAAAGCTTCGCAAAATGATACGGAAGGTACAGAGCTGGGCTGGTTTATTGCTATGAATGCAGAGGAAAGTGAAAATCCGCTATTAATTGCAATGATGGTAGAAGATGTTAGGGGGAGAGGCGGCAGCCACTATGTTATACCGAAGGTTAAGGCAGGATTTGAACTTTATACACAGTGACTACTTTAACCTTATCAGGCAAGTCCTTACCCCCGCTTCTGTAAGCGGGGGTAAGGACTTGCCTGTTTCGGCAGGAGTGTGTGCACCTGCTCAAATGCCACGAAGTGGCAATAAGGTTATATCGTGTGCCCACCGGGTACATGCGCAAGGAGCGAAAGCGGATTGCGCATATCCGGAGCGACTAATTTCTATTGTATCTTTTCTAGCTGGGATAATGCGGTCTGGAGTGTTAACTTCGGGCAAGCGATGTTTATCCGCTGGAAACCCTCACCTTCTGTACCAAACATCGTTCCACTGTCCAGCCAAAGTTTGGCTTTATGTAAGATTAAGTTGTCAAGTTCCTTCTGCGAAAGGCCTAATTCGGTAAAATCAAGCCAGATTAAATATGTGCCCTCTGGTTCTATCAATTTGACCCGGGGCAACTTTTCCGCCAATAACTCTCTTAAATATGTTAGATTTTCAGCTAAGTATTCCTTAAGCTGGCGAAGCCAGTCTTCACCGTATTCATACGCACTTTGACAGGCTGCAAGTCCCATAGTGTTAAGTTGGCTGTAGCCTGTTTTATGGATTTCTTTTTTAAATTGGTGCCTGATATCACTATTAGCAATAAAAACGTTAGAGGCTTGAAGCCCAGCTAAATTAAATGTTTTGCTGGGGGCGGTACAAATTATTGAATTATTTAAGAACTCTGGGGCTAATGTACTGAAAATATAATGCTTGTAGCCACTATAAACAAAATCACAATGTATTTCATCGGATACGATTAAGCAATGATGTTTCAAACAAATATTACCCATTTCAGTAAGTTCATCTTTTGTCCATATCCTGCCCACAGGATTATGTGGGCTGCATAAAATAAAGAGCCTTACTTTGTTTTCCACAATCTTCCTTTCGAAATCCTCAAAATCAATGAAGTATTTTCCCTCCTTATAGATCAGGGGATTATTAATTAGCTGCCGCTCATTTGCAATAATGACTTCTGAAAAAGGGTAATAAACAGGTTTTTGAATGAGAACGGCATCACCTTTATCAGTCAACGCCCTGATTGCCATAGATATCGCAAATACTACACCAGGGGTTTTAACAAGCCATTCGGGCCTGGGATTAAAATCAAACCCTTTTAAAAACCAATTTCTGACTGCACTAAAATAGTCTGCTTTAGTATCGGTGTATCCGAAAATAGAATGTTTGGCTGTTTTTATAAGTGCTTCTGTTACTTCCGCCGGCGTTTTAAAATCCATGTCGGCAACCCAAAGTGGGAGTAGATCGTCCGGTTTGCCAATCTCCTTTGCAAAATCAAATTTTAAAGAGTTTGTGTTTTTTCTGTCGATTATTTTATCAAAATTATAGGTCATAGTTCTCCTTCCATTGCATATTTCAAATCATTAATTATATCATCAATATTTTCTATACCTACGGAAATTCTTAGTAGTCTTTCATGAATGCCCCTTGATTCTCTTTCTTCCTGCGGGACATCTGCATGAGTTTGCAGCATTGGATAGGTAATCAGGGTTTCAGTACCTCCAAGACTTTCAGCGAACATAACCAGTTCGACCTTCTCCAATATCTGGCGTGCCGTTTCTTGGTGGTCGACTTCAAAAGAAATCATTGAACCAAAGCCACTTGCTTGTTTCTTTGAAATCTCAATATCGGGATGTGAATCAAGTCCAACGTAATGAACAGCGGTTACCTTTTCATGACTTAATAACCAGTTAGCCAGGGTAATGGCATTGGACTGTCCTTTTTCCATACGTATGGCAAGGGTTTTAATGCCTCTGATAACTAAAAAACTGTCAAAAGGAGAAATACATGCACCCGTTGTCTTATAAATAAATCTAAGACGCTCAGCAAGTTTATTATTTGAAGTGACTAAAAAACCTGCCAGAGTATCGTTATGGCCTCCGAGATATTTCGTGCCGCTGTGCATGACTATATCAGCACCAAGGGAAAGCGGCTGTTGAAAATACGGCGTTAAAAATGTATTATCAACAATCAGGAGGATATCTTGGTCTTTTATAATATTTTTTACAGCAGCGACATCTGTTACGTGCATCATTGGATTTGTTGGAGTTTCAACAAAAACTGCCCTGGTATCTTTCGTTATTTTACTCTTTATAGATGTTATATCGCTGGTATTAACAAAATCAATATCTAAGCCATTTTTATGAGAGATATTGTTGAACAACCTTATAGAACCACCATATAAATCCTCTGAAGCAATAATATGGTCACCAATTTTGAAAAGTTCCATTAAAGCGGAAATGGCCGCCATACCTGATGAAAATGCAAGTGCATCTGTTCCGTTTTCAAGAGCAGCAATAGTATTTTCAAGAGCTTCTCTGGTTGGATTTTGCAGGCGGGAATAATCGTATCCTGTACTTTGATTTACTCCTGGATGAGCAAAGGTGGCGGATTGAAATATAGGGACAGAAACTGAACCTGTTGAGTTAGACTTATCTTTAAAACCATGCACACATGCTGTATCAATTCTCATAAGGAGATTCTTCCTTCCTAAAGGTAATATATGTCTTCTATTATATGTAAAAACTTACCGTAAGTCAATATATACTTTTTATATACAAAAAGTATAATAAAGGTAAAAAGTAAAAACTGCGGCAATTATTAATTACCGCAGTTTATAATTTAACGACGTATCTTCCAAGATAATGGCCTAAGTACAACAGGCGTCACAAAAATAACAAGAAGCAATAACCCGATACCACCGTTGTCTCCTGTTTTCGGAGTTTCAATATCTGTAGATTCTGTTGGTTCCGTTGATTCTGACGTTTCTGGAGGTTCTTCATCCCACTGGGCATATAAAGTCATGTCTGATGTGACCGTGAATATATCCCCAACTGAGAAAGATGTTCCGTTACCATCTATAGCCGTGTTCCACCCTGTAAATTCATAACCATCTCGACTAATGCCAGTCTCAGAAAGTCCAAGCATTGTATAGTCTGTCCCTGATATAATGGTATCTATATGAGGACCGCCATTACCGCCATTGGCATCATAGGTAACTGTAATAGTAGTGATCCTGGGTTCCTCCGCATAGTTTATGTCATAGTTATTTATAGGATTAATATAGTTCCCAGACCTAAAGATGCTGCTGGCGGCATATCCGATATTTGTAAAAACACTATCCGCATCGGCAGGCGGCTCGTATGCTGCTGAAGCGGTATTTCTATTGAAAACAGTATCTACATTTGTTGTAAGGTTGCTGTAGTCTCCAGCCTGCACACCGGAATAGTCCCCGGGAATATTGCCGTTAAAACCGGTGTAATTCTCGGTGTATATGCCTCCGCCTTCATTTGCAGCGCTGTTATTGGTGAAACTTGTGCTGCCATTAACTGCTATAGAGCCGCTTGACAGCACATACACACCACCACCGCTACTTGCAGTATTATGAGTAAAAATGAGATTTTGGACATTTGTAGTATTTGCAATATATGCGCCTCCGCCAAATCTGGTTGCGTTATTGTTTGCAATAGTTGTATTGGATATGGTGTCGGATACAGCGGCGGAACTTGAGATATAGAGTCCTCCGCCGTTGTTTATTGCGTTATTATTACTGATTTTTCCACCGGTTATTGAATAGTTGGAGTTGGCCAGATAGATGCCGCCGCCACCGGAATCGGAGGATCTGGCTTCATTGCCAATAATTTCACCGCCTGTCATGGTGAACGTGTTACTTCCACTGAGTGTTGCTATACCGCCGCCGGAAGATGACGCTATATTGGCATCTTCGGCGTTTTCTCCGCCAATAGTACCTCCATGCAGGCTCAATGTACTTCCCGCATAAACACATATACCGCCGCCTGAACTCCCCGCGCTGTTTCCGTATACTTTACCATCATAGATGGTTGCGTAAGTATTGCTGCCGTATAGAAATATTCCGCCTCCCATAGTATTGGACTCGTTGTTATATATCAGGGGCATAGTAGTTAACGTACCGGTGTCATCTCCGATAACAACTTTTACGGAATACCTTGAACCAGAATCATAAGCCCAGATGCCGCCGCCATAATGACTTGACGCCGTATTACCGGTGACTTCGCCCCCCTTCATTATGAACGAAACCCCGTCATTCTCATGTGCTGAATACGTCAAAGCTACGCCGCCGCCGGCAACAGCTTTGTTGGAAGATATAGAACCTCCATTCATTTCAATTTGTCCATTCCATTCAGCGACAACACCACCGCCGATATAGGCCTCGTTATCCCTAATTGAGCCGCCGTTCATAATGAATTTACACCAGTCTTCCGGCTCGGTACTGACATGTGAACCCTGACCTACGAATATGCCTCCGCCCACAGAGTTGCCGCTAAGCGCAGTGTTATTAGAAATTATCCCATCGTTCATTACAAGAGTACCATGTACGTAAACATGAACGCCGCCTCCATACTCGCCGGTCGTGCTGTTATATCTTATTTCGCCGCCATTCATGTTAAAAGTGCTTTCTATACCAACCTCGACACCCCCGCCCCAAGTGGCGGAATTGTTTTGAATATCCCCTCTATGCATGTAAGCTGTACTGTGGTTCATATAAACACCGCCGCCACTGCCGGCGTACGCAGTAGATTTATTGTACGAGATTTCTCCATTATTCATAATGAATGTGCTATTTTTTAAATGTACTCCGCCGCCAGTTCCAGCTGTGTAGCACTTAGTAATAATGGCGCCCGCGTTCATTTCAAGCGTTCCGTCCGATACATATATACCGCCGCCGGCATTGTTCCCGTCCAGCGTTATATTTTCCAGTATTAAGTAACCATTTACTGTGATATGCCTGATATTGGAATCTTGAGTTATCACATGGACTGAACCTGTACTGGATGTGAGAGTGACAGATTTATTCGCATCAATGGTTGCCGTCGTTCCCATCGCGGTGTCATCAGCAGTAACAAGAATAGTGTAGTTAGATCCGCTATTGTCATTATTAACAGCTGCACATGCATCGGCCAAGGTATCATACTTACCTATCAGAATAGCGCCTGCAGTGCCCAAATATACCTCATAACCATCAGCCGTACTAGCAATTACAGATAAAGGGGATAAGCTAATCAGCATAATCAATAACATCAAAAAGTACATAAGTTTACCTATTACCTTATTTTTTTCATTCATATACATACCGCTCTTTCTTTAAGACAATTTTGTTTACACTTTTTTATTAGGTAGTTTATATCCAATTCAACTATATTATTCCTATAAATGTATAAATATATCACTGACAAAAAGTAGCAGAGAGACCATTTATTTCCTATTGCAAATTAAAGCATATCAAATATCCTTTTAGGCTTTATTACCCTCCATATAGGATACGTCTGCCGGAGACAATGATTCAAGCTAAGCAAGGAACAATAAAATCTTTATGTGCCAATGAATATATTTCCTTTGCTAAAGACCATGAGTGCAACGGTTTTTTTGTCAGAGATGGATTATCGCAGGGGTAACCAGCGGATCTGTGGAAGCGTAAATGTTATCACTGCTTTCGATATTCCGACGGCGTCGAATGATAGTGTTTTTTGAACTTTCGGTTAAAGTTTGAAAGATTGTTGAAGCCGCTTTCTAAAGCAATATCCGAAATAGACAAGTTTGATGTTTTTAACAGGTGTGCAGCAATCTTCAGTCGAAGTTGTATAATGTATTCCAGACAAGTGATACCTACGGATTGTTTGAAAAAATTCATAAAATGAGCTTCACTGAAACCGCATAAATTTGCGAGCTGAGAAACGGAAACAGGCTCTTTGTAGTTTTCCTGAATAAATTGCAGAGCCTGTTTCACTTTTTTAATTCGCAGGGATGCAGTTTTTGGAATAATTGTTTCCGTAATACAATTATTTTGAAATAGTAAATAAAATAGATGGTGAAGCTTTTCTTTCAGGAATAACTCAAAGTAAGTTTCTTTTTTTATGATACAGTCAAAAATTTCGTTCAGGCATATGGAGAGCCCCGTATATGCGGGATGTGTATGCTCCATATGGGAAAGCAGGCGAAAGGAATTGTTAAAAATCGGATATAAATAAGAAAGGGTGCACTGATCCATCATGGAGTAACCAAGCAAGTCCAGATGAAAAACAAGGGTATCTGAAGTCATTGTATAACCAGGTATCTTGTTAACGGAATGCAGCGTATTGGGGGCAATAAAAATCAAATGGCCCTTTTTGACTTGAAAAGTCTCTTGCCCTACCTGATAAATGGAGCTGCCTTCCCGTATGATTGCTATCTCTGCCTCTGTATGCCAATGAAGTAATATATCTGAGGATGCTGATTGTAAGATACTGCGATAGTGGGCACATGGAAGCAAGTAGTTACCATGATGAATTTCTTTTTGTGATGGATATAAGTAGTTTTCCATAAAACCTCCAACTGAAAGCTATTGAATAGGATAGTATCATTAATAAAAAGTATAGTACAAGAAATAACATATATTTCATGTTATAATATCAAAAAGTATATATCAAAGCAATATGTTATTATGTATTTTAAAGATTAATATGAAAGGGCGTACTGAAAGAAAAATTTAGAGTTATTTTTAATTAAAATGAAAAAGGAGAGAAAGCAATATGAAATTAGGTGTGTTTACGGTTGTATTAGGAGAAAAAAGCCTGGAGGAAGCATGTACGTATTTAGAAGCAAAAGGAGTCCAGACAGTAGAAATCGGCTGCGGCGGTTATCCGGGAAGGGCTCATTGTGACCCTGATGTATTGTTGAATGATTCTGGGAAATTAGAAGAATTTAAAGCCGCTATCAAAAATCATCATTTGGAGATAAGCGCCTTGAGTTGTCATTGTAATCCAATTCACCCGAATAAGAAAATTGCAGGAAACATGGAAAGGCAGTTCACCGATGCAATCCTTTTATGTGAAAAACTTGGGATTTCTACAATTAATACATTTTCCGGTTGTCCAGGGGACAGTGAAACCTCGCAAAAACCCAACTGGGTTACCTGTGCCTGGCCTGAAGACTTCAGCGAAATCTTAGACTATCAATGGAACAAGGTGTTAATACCGTACTGGAAGAATAAGGTAGAATTCGCCAAAAGCCACGGCGTAAGTAAGATTGCACTGGAAATGCATCCGGGATTTTGTGTTTATAATACAAAGACGTTACTTCGGCTAAGAGAAGTGGTTGGAGAAGAAATTGGCGCTAATTTTGACCCAAGCCACTTGCTCTGGCAGGGAATGGACCCTGTTTTATGTATACGTGAGTTAGGTAAACATAATGCTATTTTTCATTTTCATGCCAAAGACACAAAAATTGACAAGTATAATACCGCATTAAATGGCGTACTGGATACCAGTCATTATGAAAATGAGGCCGAAAGATCATGGATATTCCGTTCTGTTGGTTATGGACAAGGATACGATTTTTGGAGAGATATAGTATCCGAACTTAGAGTGGCAGGTTACGATGGAGCCTTGAGTATTGAGCATGAAGATAGCCTTATGAGTGGTAAAGAAGGCCTGTCAAAGGCTATTAAATGCTTACAGGAAGTCCTGCTTTTTGAAGAGAGAGAAGAAATGTATTGGGCATAAAAAGACGGCATCAGCTATGAAATCAAAGAGGTCATGAAGCAAGCCGAAGAAAAAAGATTCATGGGACTAAGAACAATAGTTTTTTGGAATATGCCAATACCATGCTGGCAATCGGTAAAAATATGGATACAAAGACTATGGCGTCATGTGTGGAATTGATAAAAAGCTGCAAGCAGGCACATGTCCTGGCAGCAGGTAATACGGCACCATTAGCTCAATATATGGGGTTCCGCCTTGGAAGGTTAGGTGTGAAATGTACTTATAATATAGCTCCCGAATATTTTATGAACCATGTAAATCTGGCGGATGAAGTATCGCAATTTCGAAATCCGGAACATCTAAAGCAGTTATTCAGGGCATTGAATTAGCGGCGGAAAAAGGACTGAAGACCATTGCGATTACAGCTTACCGGCGCTCACTGGCGGCAGAAATGGCAGATTATGTATTACTGTCAAGTGGAATTGAGGAGAGTTTTGATTATTATAAAAATTATGCTCACTTAAAAGAAATGGCGGTCATTGATGCATTATTAAGTTTGGTTACCAATCAGGAGAAAATACTGGAAAGACGTGCAGATAAGCCGGAAATCATTTTGGCTGAAACAAAATATTAAGTAATTAAAGGAGCTGCCTCGGCTGAATCACTCAGCCTGTGGCAGCTTATCTTTGCAAGTCCTGTTAAGTGGTAGATTGAAATCAAAGTTCGTTAAAGTTTTGTTGAATCACGAAGAATTAACTGTGTAGAGTATTGGGAATATACATAAGGTGTCTGTGGGTTTTGGATTCTTTGGATAATACAGTTGGCAGCAGTAATCCCAAGATGCTCTTTTGGTGTATTAATGGTAGTAAGTGAGGGTGTGCATTTAGCTGAGTCAGGTATATTATCAAACCCTACAATAGATACATCATTAGGTACTTTATAACCTAAATACTGAATAGTATGCATCAGATGAATAGCGATCCAGTCATTTCCACATATATATACCTGGGGCAGAGAAGGGAATTTTTTTATTTTATTTGCAAGATAATTAATGTTCATAAAATCTTTTTCAGCTTCAGAGCAAAAAGAACAATCGGTATCTAGTGATAGACCCGAATTTTCCAAAGTAGTTAATAGTGAATCATATCGTTCCTTAAATCCCCGTCCGACGTTTTCGGAATTTATGTCACCGGCAAAGGAAAAACAGGAATATCCTTTTTTGATCAGTTTATTAACAATGAGAGAAACATTGATTTTGTTTTCCATTGTAATGATATCGAGCTTTCCTATAAGCTCATCATAATTGCTCGGCATATCGACAGTAACTGTTGGCAGGTTGTAATCTAAAAGAGCATTGCATACTCTTGTCTCGCAAATCTCCACCATAATGATACCCTTTATATTGGAAGTGTTCAAAATAGTTGGAAAGCGGAGACGCTCTAAATCTTCGCTATTCATAACACCTAAAACTAATTGATATCCCTTGTCGCTTAATACAGATTCTATTCCTTTCATGACTTTCACCCAAAATTCTGAGAAATCAGCAGAGGCTCTGGTAAGAAATAAAATAGAACCCTGATGAGTCGCAGGTTTTGAGGTTGAACTATCTATCAGGAATTGTCGATAATTCATTTCCCTGGCTTTTTCCTGTATTTTTTTTCTAGTTTCATCAGACACGCCAGAACTTCCACTTAAAGCTTTTGATACAGTGTTACGGGATAAATTTAGCTCCCGTGCAATATCTTTGATGGTACAATTCATATGGGTACCTCCTTTTCGTGTGCACATGTTCCTTGTAAATATTATATTATGCATTTTCCAATAATGCAATCCTAAAATGATAGATGCATTATAAAAAATATGAGTGCATATGCAATCTTAAATAATGAATAAATGCACATATAATTATTTGTGCAATATTTACAAAAATATTGGATAATGAAAAAAATAGTATATAAATCACATGAAAACATATTGACAAACAAGAATAATAGATTATAATCAAGAGTATAGGTTGACAGAAAAACAAATAATGAATCGTGCAAATGCACGAATGGAAAGGGAGAAAATGTCAGAATTATTTTATAAGCCAGAGGATGCATGGGTTGGAGATTTAATTCCTTACTGTGATGAAAAGGGCAAGTATTATCTTTTCTATTTACATGATCCAAGAGTATTCAAAGCACAATATGCAGAAGAAACGACATGGCATATGGTAACGTCAGAAGATTTTGTCAGATTTGAATCTCATGGTGAAGCAATCCCGCGGGGTACTGATGACAAACCCAATAAGAACATCTATACTGGTTCTGTGATCAAAACAAATGGTATCTATTATGCATTCTATACCGCATATAACGAAGACATCAAAATTGATGGGAAAAGTGTACAGTCTGTCATGATTGCCAAAGGTAAAGATTTATATCACCTGGAAACGGATGAAGATTTTTGGTTAACTGCTGATAATCAGATATATGAAAGTTTTGACTGGAGGGATCCATATGTGTTCTGGAATCAGGATGATAATTGCTTTTGGATGCTGCTGGCCGCCAGGAAAAAGAACTCAGGAGAATTAAGAGGCGGCTGTGTGGCACTTTGTAAGTCGGAGGATTTATTCAATTGGAGCTATGAACCTCCTTTTTATGCGCCTGACATGTACATAACATTGGAATGTCCTGAAGTGTTTCAGATGGGTAAGTGGTGGTATTTAGTTTATTCTACATTCTCGGATAGGTTTGTTACTCACTACCGTATAGCCAGGAAACTTGAAGGACCATGGAGGATTCCCCGGTGTGACAGTTTTGATTCCCGAGTCAATTATGCGATTAAGACTGCTTCTGACGGAAAGCGCCGATATGCTTTTGGCTGGATTGCAAGTAAATTGGGTAATACCGATTTTGGCTCATGGGAATGGGGTGGAACAATGAACGTCCATGAACTGATGCAGAATCAGGAAACAGGCGAATTATATACAGCACCTACAGATGGATTGAAAAAATATTATAGTAAAACATTAGAAACAGGAGATATTGTTTTATATAACAGTCAGAGGACAGAAGATGAATCAGGGATACTGCTGACATCAGAAACACTAGGGGCAGGCTTATATTCTTTGCCTGAAGACTGTTTTTCTTTAGAAATGGAAATTGAACCTGTAGGGACACCGGAAATGGGCATTGTGCTGCATAGTGATTCTAGGATGGAGGAGGGATATTTTCTGAAAATCGATCTAGATGCAAAAGAAATGGCATGGGATATGTGGCCAAGAGGAGAAAAAGGATCCTATCAATGGCAGATCAGGGGAGACATTCCCTACCATATAGAGACGCTTAGAAAGATACACAAAGCAAACCGGTACTGTGTTCGTATTATCAGAAAAGATGACATCTGTGTGCTTTATCTTGATGACAAGGTGGCTTTGTCTACCAGAATGTATAATCATAAGGGGGGATATGGAGGGATTTATATGATTCAGGGAAGTGTGAAGTTAAATAAATATTTAATCAAAGTGAGGGAGAGTTAATTATGAAGAAGAAGTTGATAAGCTTATTGATGATGATGGCTCTAGTGTTTGTTGCTTTAAGCTCATGCGGTAACCGTAAAACAAGTGATAATGGATCATCTTCAGAAAATAGTGGCGAAAAAGTACAGCCGGATGATTCGGGCAGTGCGTCTGGTGAAGAAGTTACTGTTGTAAAATGGTTTGCATCAAGGCCGGTGGATGGAGAAATTGATTTGACAATTCGTGAGATTGCCGAGAGGTATAGTGAAGAACATGAAGGAACATGGAAACTTGAGATTGAAACAACTGCGGACAGACCTTCTTATTTACAAAAACTGAAAACGATGATAGCAGGTGGAAATATGCCGGATATTATTGATATTGATGCGGATCCATATTGTCAGGAATTAGTAGATGCAGGCATGCTTGTAGATGTGAAAGAGTATCTGCAAAGTGAAGGGAAATATGATGACTTTTATCCAATTGCACTGAGATATCAGGAATTTACCGATGGAACTCTGTATACACTGCCATTAGAGTACCATGTAGAAATGATATGGTATAATAAAGAAATTTTTGAAGAATATAATTTAAAAATACCCTCTACGATGGCTGAATGGCTTGAAATATGTGCCGTATTGAAGGAAAACGGAGTGACACCTATTGCTGTTGATGGCGTTGACAGATGGCCGGTGCAGCGTTATCTGGCGATGATACCTTTCCGCCTGACAGGAAATGAATATATTATTGACTTGCGTAATGGCGAAGCTTCCATGGGAGATGAAGTTGGCTTAAGAGGTGCCGCCTTTTTACAGGAAATCGGGCAATATTTTAATGAAGGTTTTGCGGCCACTGATTATGCAACCGCCCAATCCCTGTTACTGGATGGAAAAGCGGCAATGTATTATATCGGAGACTGGGAATTAAATGCGATGAATGAGCAGTACGAAGCAGATACCATAGACTTTTTCTATATGCCGATAACTGATGACGCAGTTACGAATGCTAACGAATTCTGTGTTAATTCAGGTATAGGAATGGCATTTAATACTGAAACCTTTGATGAAAAAACGAAAGATTTTATTAATTATGTTATTGAAAATTATGGGGAAATATATGCGGGGCGCCAGCAGATGTCACCTATTAAAACTGAGCTGCCAAAAAATATTGAATTCTCAGATTTGTACTTAAGAATCAGAGAAGACATGCAGAATACCGGAGAAAATTTCATGAAGCCATGGGATACCTATCTGGATTCGGATACTAATACCATCATGCAGGATAATATGTTACTTTTAGCATCAGGGGATATGTCCATAGAGGAATTTATTGACATTGTAGATGCTGCGTTGGAAGCAAACACGAAATAAGCAATGCACCTCTTTATGTTAATGCTCTGGATATGATTAATGAAAGGAAAAAACATGGGTATTTTACGAGATAAAAAAGCATATTTTGTGTTTTTATTACCAGGTTTACTATTTTACCTCTTTGCAGTGTTCTACCCGATAGAGGAGTCGCTGCGTCTTAGTTTTATGAAATGGGGAGGTATAGGGGACAAAGTGTTTGTTGGGCTTGACAATTATGTCCAGATGTTCCGGGATAAAGTGTTTTACACTGCTTTTTTTAACAATTTGATTTATTTAGTGATTGTTGTATCCATGCAGCTGTTAATTGGATTGTTGTTCGCCATGCTTTTATCTTATATGACCAGAGGCGTGACTTTGGTAAAAACACTTTACTATATACCATGCATTATAACAACGGTGGCGGTTACTCAATTATTTAGAAGTATGTATGCGACAGAACCTGTGGGGCTTATCAACCAAGTCTTGAATTTTGTTGGTCTTAAGAATTTGACGACATCATGGCTTACAAATATTGGAACGGTTTTAGCGGCAGTTTCAATTCCGGAAGGCTGGAGGTTTACCGGTCTTTATATGGTAATTTTTTATTCCGCATTGGTTTCTTTGGATCAGGGAGTTATAGAATCGGCAAAATTGGATGGCGCAAATGGATGGAAGATTCTCACAAAGATTAAATTACCGATGATAAAGCCTGTTTTGCTGCTAACCCTGACTATGTGTCTGACAGGAGCTCTTCGTGGATTTGATATCCCGTATCTATTAACAAATGGAGGACCGGGGAACGTCAGTGAACTAATGTCCACTTATATGTATAAAAAGGCTTTTTCCAGTAATCAGTATGGTTATGGGAGCACACTTGCTGTGTTTATTATCATAGAAAGTGTTTTGGTAATTGGGATTTTAAGGGCGATATTTACTTCCAAGGAAGATAGAGAGGAAAAACATCAGGAAAGAATTAAAAGGAAAGAGAGGAGGCGGGAGCATGTATAAGAATAAAATTGGTAAAATTATTTTCTGGGCGGCTATTTTATGCTTTTTGGCTATTCAGGTATATCCCATACTCTGGTTGTTTTTAGCAAGCATTAAGCCGGCTACTGAACTTGCTGCAGCTCCCTTTTCTCTGCCCCGCAGTGCTACGTTAGAGAACTTTGCAAAGGTGATTGGTGACGGTAAAATAGGCTTATACATGTGGAATAGTATTAAGGTGACAGGTGTCTCTCTTTTTCTTATTGTATTTTTAAGTGCCACCTCGGCTTATGCATTGTCAAAATTTGCTTTCCGTATAAGTAAGAAAATATATGCATTATTTACTTTTGGCATTATGATACCGGTTCAAATTACATTAATACCTCTGTTTATTTTTTACAGTGACCTCCATGTATTGAATACAAGTTTATCTCTAATTCTTCCTCAGGTAGGATTCGCCCTTCCTTTGTCAGTCATGTTGTTTGTCAGCTTTTATGAGTTTATTCCAGGTGAATTGATTGAGGCAGCTATTGTGGATGGCTGCTCATCCTATGGGATATTTTGGAGAATCATTTTACCTCTTGCGAGAAACACGGTAATTACAGTTGCTTCAATGTATAGTATTTTGATTTGGAATGACTTTATATTTGCTAATACATTTATCAGCGAAAATGCAGCAAAAACAGTTGCTATGGGACTAAAGGATTATGTGGGTGCTTTTGGAAACGTAGACTGGGGTGCTACATATGCAGCAATTGCTCTTAGCATTTTGCCTCCTCTGATTGTATATTTTGCTTTAAATAAATGGGTGACTGCAGGTATGACTATGGGTGCGACGAAGGGATAAGCAAAATGTATGATCATATGTTTTATGGCGGACTGGCAGGAATGCCTGTACTAAGAAATGTAAAATCCAGAGCGGTGAATGCAGAAAATCCGACAGGAGAAAAAGGAAAGGGGGGCATGGCGGCAAGTGTTTTGGGACCTTCCAGAAAAGGAAACCCATGCCTGAAAGATATTAAATCAGGAGAAACGGTTACATTAGCTGATATCAAAGGGCCTGGGATGATTTCTCATATTTGGATGACGGTGACTAACAAAACAACGGATGCTGATTGTTTTGTACTTAGAGATTTGGTTCTTCGAATATATTGGGATGGTGAAGAAGTGCCTTCTGTTGAAACACCGCTGGGAGATTTTTTCTGTTGTGGGTTTGGAACAGAATGTGTAGTGAATTCTGCGCCAATAGCAGTAGTGCCGGCAAGAGGTATGAATAGTTATTTTCAGATGCCTTTTCGTAAAAGGGCCATAATCACTATAGAAAATCAGCATGATAATCCGATTCCGGCATTTTTCTATCAAGTGGATTATTGTTTGTGTGACGAATTATCTGAAGATATCGGATATTTTCATGCGCAATGGAGGCGTACCCGCTATACTGCTTTACAGGAAGATTATGTGATTTTAGATTATATTAAAGGAAAGGGTCATTATGTCGGTACGTATATTGCCTTAACCACACTGGAGCGATATTGGTGGGGAGAAGGTGAAGTTAAATTTTATATTGATGGTGATGTGGAATATCCGACAATTTGCGGAACGGGTATGGAAGATTATTTTGGTGGTTCATGGAGTTTTGCCGCGCAGCAAGATGGCAAAACAGTAGAAAACACATATTGTACTCCTTTTCTGGGATATCCTTATTATTCTATCCACGATAATGCGGTTCACAATCCATACCATAATGATGACTGCCCGCCGATGAGAGGGTTTTACAGGTGGCACATAGCGGATCCAATTTGTTTTGAAGAGAATTTAAAAGTGACTGTCCAACAGATAGGTGTTTGTCATAAAGGGTTATTCGAACGTCAGGATGATTTGGCCTCGGTGGCCTACTGGTATCAACAGGAACCGCATTATCCATTTGAGAAAATATTAAAAAAAAGGGAGAGGTGGCCGAGGTAGTGCATTGTCAATGGAGGGTATTTTTGTTTAAAATAAATTGTTTCGGAGACACGCCGATTATCTTTTTAAAAACTTTACTAAAATACAATGAATCATCATATCCAACAAAGTTTGCCACATCCTTAATTTTGCAGCCGGTGTCTGAATGAAAGAGCTGTTTGGCTTTTTTTATCCGCAAGTTAACAATGTATTCTGCCGGCGTCAAATTTTTATATTCCCGAAAGATCTTACTGAGGTAAGCCGGTGTGAATCCAAATGCTTGGGCGATCTCCTTGGTATTGATTGGTTTCATATAATTCTCTTTGATATAGGCATCTATTTTCAAAAGTGTATCCATCCGGCTGTCCAAAGAGGAGGTTCCTTTTGCCAGTGCTTCGAAAAAAGAAAGAAAAATGGAGAACAGGTTATCGTGTAATGCCTGAAATGTGTCGGAAAGCATTAATATATCAATGACTGCCGCATGTACGTCCAAATTATTTGCCGAAGCAGCCATATAATCTAAACTTATACATGCACTAATCAAATGATAGAGAAGCCTATACATCATAGTCTGTGTAATTTCCATCTGCTTCATCTGTTTTAGGTAGTTGTTTAATTCGGCTTTAAATAGTGTGATGTTTCTGGCTTGATACAATTGCTTGAGCCGGACTTGATAGTTTTGGTAACTAGTTATGTCAGATGTCTCATCTGAAATTGGTTTGCCTGGATAGAAAAGAATCTGGGATTTTTCCAAACGCAGATTCCTGCTTAAATATACACGTAACTTTTGTGCCGATTTATGGACAGTATGGATGTTTTGACAATGAGAGCAGATTGCAATAGTTATTGTAAATGGATAATCCAAAAAAGGCACAAATAGATGGTGTAAGAAATCAAGATTGTCTTCGTTTTCCGCAAAAGGTAGTGAAAAGAGGATGCTTTTTTCAGAAGGGGATGCCCCGTTTATGATCCAGTAATTATCTTTAAGTAAATCTTCATTATGTAAATAACTTTCCAAATCAACTTGCTTCCATGATTTATAAGACGATGAATTCAACGCTGTTGCATGAATCGGAAATGGTCCCAGGCAAATACTGGCAAGGTAATAGTATGAATTTACAGATTGCTTTATTGATGGATAAGAATACTCGCTATCATACATAGTCTCATTAATAGAATCTATGCATTTTTTAGAATATGCCCGCTTTAATTGCTGGCGTAGTTCTTCTTCATCAATTGGTTTTAGCAGATAGCCAAATACACCAAATTGAATTGCCTTTTTTGCATATTCAAACTTGCTATAGCCGGTTAAAATAATACATAGAATATGAGGCATATGGGTAGTGATATATTCCAGTAATTTTAGTCCATCTACAGCAGGGATATGTAAATCTGTAATAATTACATCTACTCTTTTATTGTGGACATCTAGATAATCAATGGCATCCTTTCCATTAGTAATAGATGCTATTATTTGATAATCCTCTTGGAAGGATTCAATAATTGCTTTGATATCACGCAGGATCGGTGGCTCATCCTCAACCAGTAAAATATTCATCTTCGAAAACACCTCCTAACGTTACCAAAGTTCCTTCTGAAGGAAGATTTTTGATAATAAAAGTAAACTGCTCCTTATATTTCAATTTCAATCTGGCAACGGTATTTATTAGCCCCATTCCATTAATTCTCAATGAAGTCAGGGCGTCTGACGGATTGGTAAGGAACTCCTCGATTTTATGATTTAAATCCTCTAAGACCAATGCGGTAATGCCGGAGCCATTGTCTTCAACAGATAGAAACCACTGATTATCTTTTCCCCAACAGCGGATTGAGATAGTCCATGGGGGAGCCACTTCTTTAAATCCATGCTGAAAGCAATTTTCTACTAAGGATTGGATAGCGAGCTTCGGAATATGTAATGTCTCCACATTAATGTCTGAATCCACATAAAAAGAATATGTAAATTGTTCTTCATAACGTATTTTCATTAATTTCAAGTAATACTCTGCGTGATCCAATTCTTGGCACAAGGGGACAAAAGAGGTATCATAATCTGAAATATAGCGCAGCATTTTGACCATATAATCGCATGTAATAGCGATTTGGCCGGTGTTATTCTCACGGCAGTATGCTTTTATAATGGTTAAGATATTATAAAGAAAATGGGGATTCATCTGGGATTGAAGAGCCACCATATTCGCTTGCATTTCATAGGCCTGCATCCGCACGATTTCATCCATAGACTGCTTTAACCGTTCAAACATATTTTCAAAGGCCCGGTTCAGACGTGTGATTTCATCAGAGTAGGGATAGGTATCGGCTTCCAGCGACAGATTGGATAAGCTGACCCCTTTTACTGCCGATGTCAAGTCCCTGAGAGGCTGCGTAGCACGTTTGGTAATAATGAACATCATTACCAAAAAAATCATTAATGCCGCACAACCCATAAAAATTATAGAAAGTATTTGTGGTAACAATACTTTAAGAATATGTTTATTGGATTGTGCAGTCACTAAACGCCAATGATTGTTTAATGAATTTTCAGCATATATCTGATTTGATTCTTCTGGTAAAACAGAAGTTTCTGGCAACGGAAAAACAATGTTTCCAGTGTCATTAAAAAGATAACACCCGTACTCATCGGTTTGGAAGCTCAATATATCCTGGATAATTGAATAAGGGCATTGGACATCAATAATACCAGTGGTCGCCGTTACTAAGTAAGAATCAAAAATTTCCCGATATAAAGAAATATAAAGCATATCACTATTGGACCAATAATCAGGATGGAATCCGGAGATGCTATAATTGTTAACAATGACCGGCAGGCTATAATACCAGGTGGAGTAATCTTCGGAAGTTGTTTTCTCTTCCACTACACTTTTGGTATGTGGGATCCCTGTAGAAATAAAATTCCCATTATCATTGTATAATGAAATCCGGAACCGGGAGGAACTATTAGGAATCGATATGGAAGTTATAATTCTAATGATTTTTCTTGAGAGGATGGAATTTGAATAGTTGGGACTTTTAGCCTCCATAAATGCCTGCATAATACTTGGATTTGTTGAGACATAAAGAGCTAATTTATCCATATCATCAAACAGAGTCTGCAGTTCTGTCGTAATTCGTTTATTTAGCTGATTTAGGTTTGTTTCTGATTGACTTTTCATATTTTTATATGTATAAAGTGAAAAAGTAACAACACATACACTCATAAGAAGAATCATCAATGCAGAGATATAGAAAAATAATTTAGTGTGAAAATTCGTTTTCATGATGTATGCTTACCCCCTTCTTAAATCATTATAACAAATTAAAGTCAAAGCTCAAGGGCATTCGAATTTATTCCATATTTTTGTTATGAATTCTCCATGTTTAATTTAACAAATGTATATTATAATAGTGATATAAAAGAGGAGGAAGAGTATGAAAAAAGCATTTAAAAAGTTATCAATAATGGGATTTGTATTTATATTTATTTTTGCTATGAGCGCATGTGGAAACAATGGCAATCAAAAAAACACTGCTGCTTCGGGAACAGAGTCACAAACCAGGGATACAAAAACGCCTGATACTGTAGGTGTTGATGGGGAAAGCTCTATATTAGCAGGGAAGAAAATTTCCTTCTTAACATCTCAGGGTAAATTCTTTGATGAATATAATACGATTGCAGAGGCTATTGAGAAGGATTATGGGTGCGAGGTAGAATTTCAGGTAGTGCCGGACGATGAATATCAGTCGATGCTAAAGGTGAAATTAGCCACCTCAGAGGTTCCGGACATATTCGAGTATAACTTCCCAACTCAAAATGCAGATATTGGTGCGGATCAGTATTGTGTAGATTTAAGTAACGAGGATTGGGTAACCAGACTGGTTAACCCTGGTCTGATTAAGGATCCTAAAGATGGGAATATTTATGCATTGCCGAAAGAGTCTTCATCCAGTTATATGGCAGTATATTACAATAAAGATGTTTTGGAAAGCTGTGGCATTACAGAGCCGCATCCGAAAACATATGCCGAGTTCTTGGAGATACTAGATGCAGTTAAAGAAAAAGGTGATGGTGTAACTCCATTATATATGACTAATGCAGATACTTGGACCACTCAGATTTTTATGACATGTGCTTACCCGGTCGCTTTAGCTGATACGGCGGAAGACACTTTTTGGAAATTACTTAATAATGAATTAAAATGGACAGAGGTTCCAGAATTTGAAGAAATATTGAAAAGCTACGTAGATTTGGTTAAAAATGGATATGTTAATGAAGACCACTTGTCTGTTGGATATGATACAGCTGCGGAAAAACTGGGGACCGGACAGGCTGCCATGTATCTGACGATCGAACAGTGTGCGGCGGATGTGCTGTCAAAATATCCGGATTGTAATCTTGGTTCTTTTGTAATTCCATACGGTGATAATGAAATCTTAGCAACAGGAGCCTACGTACAAGGACTTTTTGTGCCAAATGCAGGCAGTCAGACAGATGTGGCGAAAGAATTTTTGGCGGTGTGGTCTTTGCCCAAGTATCAGGAATTATATTATGCAACAAAGCCGGGTTTTCCGGCATACAAGGATGTCGATGGCGGAGAAGTGGTTGAATCTGTACAAAGCCTCGTAGATGAATATATCTCTACAGGAAATTATATTTATCAGCTCAATGACCAAATGTCAGAATGCAGTACAATATGGACGGATTTATGGAACTATTATGTAGAGGCAGTTTCCGGTACGAAGTCGCCGAAAGACGTATTTGAAACTTTCCAAAAGCAATACGAGGATTTCATGCAGCAACAGGGTGCAGAAGGATTTTAAGGAATTATGGATAAATATAAAAACAAATTCTATCCAAACTATTTTACATTTCCTGCTATTGCCATATTTATCGTTTTTTTTGCTATTCCAATTGCAGCAGGATTTATATTAAGCTTTACGGATTGGAACATTAATCGTATTTTTGAACCTAAGTTTAACGGGATAAAAAATTTTATCTACTTATTACAGGATGAATATTTTTTATTGGCGCTTAAAAATACATTTAAATTTGCAATCATAACAACTGTGCTTATTATAGTTATTGGTCTTATACTAGCTATCATATTAAATAGTGCCATTGCAGGAAGGAGCTTTTTCCGTACTTTATTTTATATGCCTGCAGTACTCAGCCTGATTGTCGTTGGGATTGTTTTTACTTCTGTTTTCAAAATGGATCAGGGAGTATTGAATCAGATACTGGCGGCTATTGGCCTTGATTTTCTTAAAGCGGATTGGCTTGGGAATCCTGGTACGGCGTTAAATTGTGTTATTTTTGTTCAGGTATGGAAGTGGAGTGGTTTTGCCATGGCAATCTTCCTGGCGGGCCTTCAGGGGATTTCCAGAGATTACTATGAAGCGTCACGCATTGATGGTGCATCTAAAATGCAGCAATTTCGAAATATTACATTTCCATTATTAGCGCCGGCATTTACGATTGTAGTTACTATGAATACTATTGGTGGATTTAAGGTCTTTGAGCAGGTTTACGTAATGACCGGGGGTGGACCGGGAAATGCAACACAAGTTTTGGGAACATATATATACCGGGAATTTTCTAAAGGAACTCTAGGCCGTTCTACAGCAATGGGATTGTTTTTATTTTTCATGATTTCGGTTATTGCCGTTATCATTAATAAAGTTTTGCGCGGCAGAGAGGTGGAAATGTAATGAATAAAAATAGAGCAAAGATGCAGAAAATGATACTGACTGCGGTTATGTGTATTTTAAGCCTGCTGATCATCGTTCCATTACTGATTATGTTGTTAGGTTCAGTAAAAAATCCTGCTGAAGCGCAACAATTCACTTTGCGCTTTCCGACCCAATGGTACTTTGAGAATTATCTATATGTCATTCAAAAAGGAGGAATTGGACGTGCCATGATAAACAGTGTTATTATTACCGTTTCAGTAACTTCAATTGTGCTGTTTAGCGGCAGTTTATGTGCATTTGTCGTTTCAAGGCGTTCAAGCAGATATACGGGCTTTGTATATCATCTGTTTCTGATAGGGATGGTTTCTCCTCTTCAAATTGTCACGACATTTGGATTATTGAAACTTTTAAATTTAACCGGTACTTATACAGGCGTTATTTTAATACAGGCAGCTGTGCAGCTGCCATGGACGATCTTTACGCTTTCGGGATTTATCAAAGGGGTTCCAAGGGATTTAGACGAAGCGGCATTTATCGATGGAGCCAAGCCGGGAAAATTGTTTTTTCAGATTATCCTGCCCCTATTAAAACCAATTCTTGCGACTGCATTGGTATCTACGGCAATGGGAGCGTGGAACGAATTTATGATTCCTTTGTATTTCTTTAATACTTCTTCAAAATGGACCATGCCGCTGACGGTATATAATTTTTTCGGTCAATATGCCAGCAACTGGAACTATGTGTTTGCTAATTTGGTACTAACGGCCTTGCCAATTACCACTCTGTACCTATTTTGCCAAAGGTATGTTATCGAAGGTGCTACTGCGGGAGCTGTTAAAGGATGAGCGCGTCTGGAATTGGGAGTATAAAAATGGGATATGATAAAACGAAATATTTAGAGGAAATAGAAAGAGTTATTGAAAAAGGAAAATACAAAGACAGCTGGGAATCACTTTCTTGTTTTCAGGTACCGAAGTGGTATCAGAATGCGAAATTTGGAATCTTTATCCATTGGGGCGTTTATAGCGTTCCGGCCTTTGGAAGTGAGTGGTATCCCAGAAATATGTATCTGAAAGGGACAAAGGAATATGAACATCATATGTGTACATACGGATCTCATCGTAAATTTGGATATCGTGAGTTTATTCGCATGTTTACGGCACCTGCCTTCGACGCCAAAGCATGGGCTGATTTATTTAAGGAGGCCGGAGCAAGGTATGTGACACCGGTGGCGGAACATCATGATGGATTTCAAATGTACCACAGCAAACTGTCCCAATATTGTTCTACAAAAATGGGACCGCTTAGAGATGTTTTAAATGAATTAAAAGAAGAAATAGAAAAAAGCGATATGGTATTTTGTACATCTTCCCACAGGGCGGAGCACTACTGGTTTATGGAAGGAATCAGAGAAGTTGACGAGGACAACGAAGATTTAAAAGAGGGAGGACTTTATTGGCCTTCAAAAAAAGGACCGGAGGACATTTATAATATTTACGAGTCATGCCCTGATAAAGAATATCTGGAAGACTGGTTAATACGGACATGTGAATTGATAGATGGATATAAGCCAAGTATGCTGTACTTTGATTGGTGGATTATGAATGCCGCATTTAAACCGTTTCTTAAAAAATTTATGGCATATTATTATAATAGAGCCGACGAATGGGGCAAACAAGTCAGCATCAATTATAAGTTTGACGCGTGTGCGGCAGGCACAGGCATAGAAGATATTGAACGGGGCCAGCAAAAGGATATTCATTATACATTGTGGCAGGCAGATACATCCGCAGCCCGTAATTCGTGGTCCTATACATATGGAAATGATTATAAGAAGCCAGAGGAAATCATTCAAAATTTAATTGATATCGTGAGTAAAAACGGAACCATGATGTTAAATATCGGACCGAAGGCCGATGGAAGCCTTCCGGAAGAAGATATATATATTTTAAAGGAAATAGGGAAATGGCTTACTATAAATGGGGAGGGAATTTACGATACTAAAAATTGGAAGATATTTGGCGAAGGACCGACAATCATCAATGAAGGCCATTTTTCTGATTCAAAAAGGTCACCGTATACTTGTAAAGATGTGCGCTATACTTATAAAAAAGGAATCCTATATGCATTTATACTTAAATGGCCGGCAAATGGTATTGTGAAAATGACGAACTTTGCGCCAGAAAAGAAAAAAGTCCTTACAGGAGTGAAAAGTATTAAGGTTTTGGGCTATAACGAAATACCATCCTGGGAGCAGTTAGAAGAAGGGTTGGTTATAAGTACCGAGACGATTGACAGTAATTTTCCGGTATGTTTTAGAATAGAATTTATTTAGTTAACGTATAATAAAAAATCTTCTATCGGTGTCCTCAAAAAGCCACCGAATAATCTTATGTCAAAAAGCCACCGAATAATCTTATTGACAAACATTACACGCTCTGCTAAACTATAAATGTACAAAAGCACTAAATGCATTTAGTTTAGGATTGTTACTGTAAAGGCGATACCTGGACGGCAAATATTTTTATTTGCGTCCAGGTTTTTTTATTGGGAAAGGAGGAAACATGAAAATCTATAAGAAATACAACAACAATGTTGTTCAGACTTATGATGATGACTTGCAAGAAGTGATTGTAATCGGTTCTGGCATCGCATTCAACAAAAAACCGGGAAGTTGGATTGATGAAAGACTCATTGAAAAGAAATTTGTATTACAAGATACGTATCAGCTGGAAATGATGTCAAGGCTTTTGAAAGAGATACCATCTGAGCATTTTGAGGTTTCAGAAAAAATCATTTCTTTTGCCGAAGAGTATCTACAGGCTACCTTAAATGAAAGTATTCATGTTACACTGGCTGACCATATTTCATTTACCCTAACCAGACTGGAGAATGGATTTTTAATCCATAATCCCTTACTATGGGACATTAGGAATATGTACGAAAAAGAGTATGTCATTGGACTATTTGCATTAGAACTAATCGAAAAGCAATTGCACATCAAATTGCCGGAAGATGAAGCAGGTTCCATTGTCATGCATATTATTAGTGCTAAATTAAATCAGCAGAACTTAGCCGTTTCTACCATAATGAAAATCACCGGTCAGATTCTGAAGATTGTCAAATATCAATTAAAATTAGATTTACATGAAGACTCCTTGACCTACAACCGGTTTATGACACATTTAAAGTTCTTTGCCCAACGGATTATTAAGAATGAATTTGTTAATTATGGAAATGAAGAAATCATGAAGAATTTTATGCAAAACTATCCGGAAGCGTTCAATGGAGCGGAGATGATTGTTAAATTTGTAGAAGACAATTATGATTACCATGTTCATGAAGAGGAAAAATTGTATTTAGCAGTCCATTTACAGAAATTAATACAAAAGGATTAAAAAATATTAGTTTATGATGGGAGAATAATATGGATTACAAAAAGATGGCAAAATCTATTGTGGAAGCCGTAGGTGGAAATAAAAATATAAAGAATGTTGTACATTGTGCTACTCGATTAAGATTTGAATTATATGATAATAAACTGGCAAATGAAAAAGTTTTAAATACTATTCAAGGAGTGCAAGGAGTTGTATTCCGTACCAGTCAGTTACAGTTGATTATTGGTCAAGGCATTGTTGAGGACTGCTTTAAAGAAGTATGCATGCTATTATCGACAGCAACAGCAAAGGTTGATGTACAAGAGAAAAGAAAATTCACGATTAAGGGTTTACTGGATGTACTTCTGGAAAATATTTCCTCTATATTTGCACCAATTATTCCAGCTATTGTTGGCTCCGGGATGATTATGGGGATATTGTATTCACTGCAAGTACTTGACTGGATTGATCCCACTTCAAGTATTTTCCAACTATTAAATGTATTTAGCAATGCAGCATTTTACTTCCTGCCAATGTATTTGGCATTTAGTTCAGGTAAAAAATTTGGTTGTAATCCATATGTAGCCGCTGTATTGGGAGCTATTTTAATTCATCCAACATTTATTGACATGGTGAATACAGGAAATGCAAGTATGGCACTAGGATTTATAGAAATAAACTTACAGAATTATACCAGTTCCGTTATGCCAATTATTATATCTGTATATTTCATGTCCTGGATTGAAAAGGGATTGAAACGCATTGTTCCAAAAATGATTGATATTATTGTCACACCAACAGCATCATTAATTATTAGTGGTATAGTTGCTTTATGGTTACTGGCTCCGCTAGGACAATATGCCGGTAATCTTATAGCAGAAGGATTTGTGTTGCTTTATAATCAATTCGGGTTATTTGCCGGTATCCTTTATGGCATGGCGTATCCGTTTATCCTGGCGACCGGAATGCAGGTGGCATTCACTCCGGTTATTGCGATGAATTTAGCATCACTGGGATATGATTTTATCTATCCTTCTATTGCCGCATCTAATGCGGCTATGGCAGCAGCCGCTATTTATATTTTCTTTAGGACCGGAAATAAAGATTTGAAATCCCTTGCAGGTTCAACCGGGATATCAGGTTTGATTGGTGTAACCGAACCTGTTTTATTTGGTATTGTTTTAAAATTCAAAAAGGTTTTATTTGCGGTTATGGCTGGCGGAGCTGTAGGCGGTGGGATTATGGGATTATTAAAAGTAACTTATGGCGGATTTGGATTTGTTCCGTTTGGAACAATCATCTTAGCTTTCGGACCAACCTTTCTCTTCTATATGATAGGTGTAATTGTAGCAATGGTTACAACTGTTGTTATACTTCATTTTATTGGATATCAAAATGATGTACAGAATAAGGCAAAGATTATTTTGAACAGTCCTGTAAATGGTGAAGTAATTTCATTATCTAAAGTAAATGATCCAACCTTTGCACAAGGATATTTAGGAGATGGAATCGCAGTAATTCCTTCTGATAATATTGTGTATGCTCCATGTAACGGAAAAATAGTCACTTTATATCATTCTAGGCACGCGATAGGGATACTATCGGATGATAATGTAGAAATATTAATCCATATTGGTATTGATACTGTGAAAATGGAAGGAAGCGGTTTTTCAAACTTTGTGAAAGAAGGAGACTTTGTTGAACAAGGAGATAAACTAATTCAATTTGATCGGGAAAAGATTAAAGAAAAAGGCTTTGATTCAACTGTGTGTATGGTTGTGACAAATAGTAAAGATTTTACATTTCAGTTTCCACAAACACACGGCAAAGTAGATTATCATCAGGAGCTTGTATATTTAGAAGAAAAGGAGAATTCTTAAATGAGAAAATTAAAAAAATTCCCGAAAAACTTTTACTGGGGTGGTGCTACAGCGGCAAATCAAGTAGAAGGAGGTTGGCAAGAAGGCGGGAAAGGAATCAGCGTTTCTGATGTGATACACGGTGGAACGCATACTTCGTTAAGAAAGATATCATTAGACATCAATGAGCCAGGATATTATCCTTCACATAAAGCTTCAGGTTTTTTCCATTGCTTTAAGGAAGATATTGCCTTATTTGCCGAAATGGGGTTTAAAATGTACCGCCTTTCTATTGCCTGGACAAGAATTTTTCCGAATGGAGATGAAGAAGCACCCAATGAAGAAGGATTACAGTATTATGATGCAGTATTCAGAGAATTGAAAAAATATAGTATTGAACCGTTAGTTACTATTTCTCATAATGAACTGCCACTACATTTAGCTAAGAAACTTAATGGATGGGCATCAAGAAAGATGATTGACTATTATTTAAGATTATGTAAAGTCTTATTCGAACGATATAAGGAATATGTAACCTATTGGATACCGTTTAATGAGGTTAACAACTTGTCTTTGCCAATCGGGATATTTATCCAAGGCGGCATTATTTTAGAAGATATGAAATATTTTGGTGATGGAATTGATGATCCCCAGCTGCGTTTTCAAGCACTACATCATGTCTTAGTAGCCGCAGCAAAAGCAGTGAACTTAGGGAAAAGGATCAAACCAGGTTATCAATTTGGATCCATGACCTGCCATATTACGATGTATCCATTGACATGCAATCCGGACGATATTGTGTTAACACAGCATGAAGATTTTATTCGTAATTGTTTTTGCTCAGATGTGCAGCTTTATGGGGAGTATCCATTCTATCAGAAAAAATATTTTGAAGATAACAATATACAATTAGATATTACCGAAGAAGATTGCCATATCTTAAAAGAAAATCCTCACGATTTCTACGCTTTCAGTTATTATATGTCAGTTTGTAGAAGTTCAGATCCAAATGCTGACCAAACATCCGGAAATATAATGGGTGGTGCACGTAATCCATATTTAGAAGAAACTGAATGGGAGTGGCAAATTGATGCAAAAGGACTGCGGTACACGCTCAATAAGGTGTATGATCGTTATCGCCTTCCCATAATGATTACAGAGAACGGGTTAGGCGCTACCGACGTATTAGAAGATGATAAAATACATGACGCATATCGAATTGATTATCTAAGAGAGCATATTGAGCAAATGCAGAAAGCTATCGCTGATGGAGTAGATTTAATAGCTTATACTCCATGGGGGTGTATTGATTTAGTGAGTGTGTCAACGGGAGAAATGAAAAAACGTTATGGGTTTATTTATGTCGATGCTAATGACCAGGGAAATGGGAGCTTTAAGAGATACCGTAAAGATAGTTTTTACTGGTATAAAAAAGTGATTGCATCAAATGGTGATGATTTAAGTTAATAGATAATAAAAGTAAGATAACGTGTCTATTCGTACGTTATCTTACTTTTGTCATAGTTTTTATTTGGACGCGCCATATAATCGCTCCTTTTAAAGAATATAAACACTATTGCAGAACACAGTAGGACAACGTATAATAAAGCTTATAGAAATATTAAATAGTTCACTAAAGGAGGTCCTATGAACATCAGAAAACAGGTTCCTGTTGGGACAAGTGATTTTAAAAAGATAATAGAAGATTATTACTATATTGATAAAAGCTTACTAATAAAGGATATACTGGATACAAAGTCAGATAGATATCCTGGCGTTATCTTTGAGTTTAAGATTTTGCGAGGAGAAAAAGAGAAAGGGGAAGTATTGGAAGAGAAACTAAAGGCACTTGCAAGAGATGCTTATAAACAGATACAGGAAAAGAACTATGAAGCGGAGTTAAGGAAAAGAAACGTAGAAAAGATATATAAGTATGGGGTGGCATTTTATAAGAAAACACTTTCTGTATATGGTGGGATAGAATAACTTTGAATATGGTGTACATGTTAAAAAGAATTATCTATTGTTTTAGATAATCGCGTTATTTAACCTCCTAAGGAAGTCCCCCGCTTCTAAGCGAAGCGAAAGCGGTGTGACAGAGTATCCGTAATCATATAAAATTACCTTATACTAAAATTATTGATATTACAGATGAGTAAGTTATAATTCTTAGAGGGTGAAGACCACTAAGTGAAAAGGAGCCTATGATGGAAACTATTCCTGCAAAAAATATTGTTATAAAGACAAAAAAGCCTGCTGCATGGTTCGGTACAGATTACAACATGAATATTTACCGAGGTTGCACCCATGGTTGTATTTATTGTGACAGCCGGAGTGATTGCTATAGGAATAAAAGCTTTGACACCATAAAGGTAAAAGAGGACGCTCTGCGGGTTATCCGGGATGATTTGCGCCGGAAGGTAAAGCTTGGCGTGGTTGGGACGGGAGCAATGAGTGATCCTTACAATCCATTGGAACAAACATTACAGTTGACCGGAAAGGCTCTGGAACTCATCAATGCCTTCGGTTTTGGTGTGGCCATTGATACAAAAAGCGCCCTTGTGACACGTGATATATCTGTACTACAGGATATTAAAGAGCGTTCCCCTGTCATTGTCAAGATGACGATTACAACTGCCGGCGATGCACTATGTAACAAGTTAGAACCCCATGTATCCAGCTCATCAGAACGGTTTGCAGCACTAAAGACTCTATCTGACGGCGGAATTTATTGTGGCGTATTGATGATGCCGATTTTACCATTTATCAACGATACCGAGGAAAACATCCGTGGTATCCTTAATCAGGCCAAGGCGTCAGGGGCAAAATTTGTTTTTCCTGCATTTGGCATGACATTACGGGAGGGGAATAGAGAATATTATTATGATAAGTTGGACGAGCTATTCCCGGGAATGAAAGAAAAGTACATCAGAAGATACGGTAATCGTTATCAATGTACGAGCCCGAAAGCTAAAAAGCTATGGGAGTTTTTTAAAAATGAATGCGAGTGCCTTGGTTTGCTTCATGATATGCAAAGCATCACCAGACAATATAAAATGAAATATACGTATCAGCAGTTGACGTTGTTTTAAGTTTGTACATCAAAACTATTGAATATTCTCCATTTTAACCTCATAAGGAAGTTGGGGGATTACGAGTATCCTCTTTGACTAGATAAGCAAATTAATAAACGATCCCCTGGTTGGTCATCCAATAGAAAACAGGGGATAATTTTAAATATACTATTGACAAAAAACGAAAAAATGAATTACAATTATAATACAAAGGAGGTAAGGTTATGAAAGTATTGTTAGTAAACGGAAGTCCAAACAAGGAAGGCTGCACCTATACGGCACTTTCAGAGGTGGAGAGAGTTTTAAACCTTGAAGGAATTGTCACAGAAATCTTCTGGATTGGGAACAAACCCATCGGTGGCTGTATTGCATGCAGAAAATGCGGAGAAATTGGTAAATGCGTGTTCGACGATGCTGTGAATGCGTTTCGCCAGGAGGCATATGAGGCGGCAGGTTTTGTGTTCGGCACACCGGTGCATTATGCATCGGCAGGCGGTAATATGGCGGCGTTTATGGATAGACTTTTTTATTCTGAAGCGCTGGGTAACGCGAATAGGGCGTTTTGCATGAAGCCTGCCGCGAGCGTTGTTTCCGCGAGGCGTGCCGGTACCACAGCTACCTTTGACCAGATGAATAAATATTTAACCATAAGTGAGATGCCTGTTGTATCCGCACGCTATTGGAATATGGTACACGGCGCGAAGCCGGAAGATGTTCTGGAAGATGCTGAAGGATTATGTACCATGAGGGAACTGGGAAGAAATATGGCCTATCTGCTGCACTGCCAGGAGGCGGGAGGAAACGCAGGTGTACAGCCTCCAGTGCATGAAGCGAAGGTGTTCACAAACTTTATTCGGTAGTCAAGGAGGCATTATGACGCATGATATTAAGCAAACGATAGAAAAACAGAGAGCTTTCTTTAATACAGGTAAAACAAAGGATGTCCGCTTTCGGATGGCCAAGCTTAAATTATTGCGCAATGCGATCAAAGAACATGAGCATGAAATCATAAGGGCTTTAAAGCTTGATTTAAATAAAGCACCTTTTGAAGCATATGAGACGGAAGTCGGGATTGTGCTGGAAGAAATCAATTATTCAATTAAGCATATATCAAGCTGGGCAAAGCCGAAACGCGTCAAGACGCCTCTCCTGCACTTTCCATCTTCCAGCCATATATACATGGAGCCTTATGGCTCTGTCCTGATTATGTCGCCATGGAATTATCCATTTCAGTTAACAATGGCTCCCCTGGTAGGGTCAATTGCAGCTGGGAACTGCGCCTTTATAAAACCTTCGGAGTATTCGCTTCACACTGCTGAAATAATTGAAAAAATCGTTGTGGGTATTTTCAATGAATCCTACGTTGCGGTTGTGCGCGGCGGCAGAGAAGCTAATCACTCACTTCTTAATGAAAGGTTTGACTATATCTTTTTTACCGGAAGCCTAAAGGTTGGAAAAATCGTTATGGAGTCAGCCTCGAAGCATCTTACACCAGTAACCCTGGAATTAGGAGGTAAGAGTCCATGCATCGTTGACAGGACAGCAAACATAAAACTTTCTGCCAAAAGGATTATTTGGGGAAAATTTCTCAACGCGGGTCAAACCTGTGTCGCCCCAGATTATCTTCTTGTCCATAAAAACGTTAAGGACAAACTGGTCCGTGAAATGAAAAACTATATTAAAAAATTCTACGGCAATTCACCTGAGACAAACGATGACTATCCTAAAATTATAAATCAAAAGCATTTTGAACGCCTTTTAGGACTTATGAACAGTGGCAATGTCATTGCAGGTGGAGAGAGCTGTAAAAACACAAGGCAAATAGCACCGACGATTCTTGATGACGTTACATGGGAAAGCGCTGTGATGCAGGAAGAAATTTTCGGGCCGCTACTTCCTGTGATGGAATTTGAGAGCCTGCATGATGTGACCACGATGCTTGCCGGGCGACCGAAACCTCTTGCTCTTTACTTGTTTACATCAAGCAAGAAAAACGAAGAATATGTCATAAAAGCCACATCATTTGGCGGTGGCTGCATAAATGACACGATCATCCATTTGTCAAATCCCAACCTGTTATTTGGAGGCGTTGGCGAAAGTGGCATGGGACAATATCATGGCAAGGGGAGCTATGATACTTTCACTCATCCGAAAAGCATTATTAAAAAATCGAATCTTTTGGATGTTTATTTGCGCTATCCGCCATTTAAGGATCATTTGAACCTGCTGAGAAAAATTATGAAGTAGTAAGCTATTTCCAGTGTTTTTGGAACAGTTATTACGTTGCCAATAGAATATCCGCCAATTGAAAAACACAAGGATCTTTCAAGGGTTAATTAATGATAGAATTCTTGTGTTTTTTATTGCAAACATGTCTTACCTAACGATTATACACCAATATTGCACCTTAGATAATCCGCCACGAAGTGGCAATAAGGCTATATCATGTGCCCACCGGGCACACGCGCAAGGAGCGAAAGCGGATTGCGAATATCCGGAGCTACTTTAATATATTACATTAAAATAATTACATATTATCCATTTCAATTTATAATACCCACGTTATATAATTAAGGAAATATAGTTTGGCAAACGGAGATGAATGCCGATGTTTAATCATTGGAAACTAGTATTTATAATAATGTTGTGCTGTATATTACTGTCCTCATGTAAAAACAATGACAGCCAATCAGAACTACAGTCAGAGGGGGAAACAAGCATTTCACAAGAAGAAATGCCGGTATATGCCCTGATAACAAAAGAAGAGAGCAATTTTTACATGCAGAATATGGAAAAGGGATTCGAGAAGGCGTGTGAAGAAATTGGAGTAACGGCGGCGTGCTATGGGCCCTCAGATTATTCTGCGGAACCCCAGATTGAAATCATCGAAAAATTAATAGAAAGCAATGTGGATGTTATAGCTATTGCGGCCAATGATGCAGATGCGTTACAAGACTCGTTAAGAAAGGCAATGGATCAGGGCATCATAGTGCTATCATTGGATTCCGCTGTGAATAAGGACAGCAGAATGCTACATATTCAGCCGGCGGAGCCTGAAAAAGTCGGCCGCGTTCTCATTCAGGCGGCATCCCACATGATTGATGACAGTGGTACCGTTGGTATCATCACTACGACCGGACATGCCACAAATCAGAATCTTTGGATAGAATGGCTCAAGCAAGAGATAGTGGATAACCCCGAAAAATATAAAAATATTGTTTTATTGCCGGAGGTATTTGGTAATGATGAAGAAGAGGCCACTATTATGCAAACCTTATACCTGCTTGAGGAATACCCGGAATTAGACATTATCATCACTCCTTCGGCAGTGAGTATGGTGGCGGTTGGGAATACCCTGAGGAATCAAAATTCAGATGTGCTTTTCACTGGCCTGGGTCTTCCTTCGGAAATTGCAGACTTTATTGAAATCGATAAAAGCTGTCCGTGGTTCTATCTTTGGAATCCTATTGATTTAGGTTATCTGGCGGCATATTCAGCTTATGCTTTGGATAATGGAGATATAACCGGGGAGTCAGGAGATAGATTTACAGCAGGAACACTGGGATACCGGGTAATCAGCCAATCAGGCGATGGAGGAACCGAAGTTTTTTTAGGAGACCCTGTCAAATTTGATGAAAACAATATTGGTTTGTGGAAAACAGTATATTAGATTTTTAGCTGAAGGCGGTGGAGAAGATAAAAAAGTTCAAAATGGGGTTTTTAAAAAAGTTAGTGGTGTCTTATTCTACCGTCATATTGATATTCATACTCATTCTGATAGGAATAGCTTATAAATACATTGTCAGTGTAGGCCAGCAAACGGCATTGATTAGCCAAAGCCAGCTTCTGCAAAAAATATCCACCCAGGTTGAATACTATTTAGATGAGATGTATAAAATGGGCTCGCAGGTAGCTTCCGATACACGTATAATCAATATGTTCAATGACTTGCAAGAGGATGGGGACGAGACGAATTATTTCGAATATAGCATTATGGATAGTATTGATATGGGAAGTATATTGACATCATATAATGCTCCGGATTATCTCATATGGCGCATCAGTGTTTTTAACCAGTATGGAGACTATATGAGCGATGGTATAGATATCCAAAACCAGGCAGGCGAAGCAGCCGACAAACACTTGGTTGAATCTTTTATTGATGAATTACAAAGCAGGGCAAAGGCAGAACAATCTGGAACAGGAAAAACATTCCTGCTTTTTTCTCAAAATGATTTTGATTATTCAGAAGATGATGAATATACATATATGACAATGTCCATGTTGCTGCCGATAACGAACTATTATGCTGATGAAACATACGGAATTGTGGAAATCCAGCAAAATATGGAGAATTTTCAGCAATTCATTGCATTAGATCAATTGGGAGATACTGCAACGGTGTACCTCTTTGATCAGGAAATGAATCAGATTCTGCCGGGGGATAATGATTTCGATAGCCTTGATAAGGATCAGTTCTATATAACCTATGAATCGGTGGAGATCTATGGCTGGAATCTTGCTTTAGCTGTGAACCGGGCGAGTATAACTGAACCGTATCATGGGATATTGGGATATATAATTCTGATTAGCTTTGTCATTGTAATTTCTCTGATTCTGGCTATTTATATTATCACGAAACGTATCACAACACCTCTGACCAACTTAAGTAAAAGCGTGAGACATATAACTCTGGACAATGTTCCAGCGGAATTGGTACAAGATGAAAGCATGGATGAAGTCAGAGAATTGAATACGGCATTTACTGCGATGATGGAACGTCTGACTAAATCTTTAGCATATGAAAAGAGAGCTTATCTGCTGGCGCTTCAATCGCAAATGGATCCTCATTTTTTGTATAATATCCTTTCGATTATCAGCGGTATGGGATTGGAGTCAGGAAACAATGATATTGTAGATATATGTGGTAAATTATCTGCAATGATGCGATATAATGCCTCCTTCGACAATAGCAATGTCACCCTTGGAGATGAAATTGAACATGCAAAAAACTATCTTGAGTTGATGAAGGTAAGGTATGAAGATTATTTTTGTTATTCGATTCATGTCAATGAGCATTTAAAACAGATGAAAATGCCGCGTCAGGTACTTCAGCCAATTTTGGAAAATTGTTTTGAACATGGATTTAAATCGGTTTCTCCTGTCTGGCATATTGAAATTAATGCTGACATCAAAGATGACCGGTGGTATGTCATGATTTCTGATAATGGTGCAGGATTTGGTGACGTGGAGGTAGATGAACTTAATAAAAAGGTGGAAGAATATGATAAGAATCTTCCTGATAATTACCATGAGCTTAAGATTGGTGGTCTGGGGCTAATCAATACAATACTTCGCCTTAGACTACTACTGGGCGAAGGGATAGAATATCAAGTCAGGAAAAACATACCGAGAGGAACCATCATTATATTAAAGGAGGGTAAAAATAACGATGATAAAGATACTGATAGTTGAAGATGAACCTCCAATAGCCAGAATGCTTTGCAGATGCATTGAACAGATGGACTCAGATTCTTTCATGGTAGCCGGTAAAGCGATTAATGGCCAGGAAGCTTTAGACATACTTTCAAGAAAAGAATTTGATGTGGTGATTACTGACATTCGTATGCCTGTGATGGATGGGCTTGAACTCCTTGGGGAAATATACAGCAGGTATCCGGATATTATTTCCGTAGTGCTTAGCGGTTATCAGGATTTTGATTATGCCAGAACGGCTTTACGCTATGGTGTGTTCGATTATTTGCTCAAACCAATATCGCAGCAAGAAGTAGGAAAACTTCTGGAAAAACTGAAGCCTGTTTGCCAGAACCGGGTCAGCCAAAAAAAGAAGCAGGAGATAGAAAGGATACTTCAGGGGGGGACCTCCGAACAGAAGGATATCTTTGATTGTACTGCCATATTGCTCCTCGCCGGTCCATTTCCTGTTGTTACTGATGATATTCTTTTGCCGAGTAAAATTTTTTGGGAAAAGACGGATTTGGACGATATGATTCATTCATTACTCGGAAAGCAAGATTCTTATTTTATCTTTAATGGAAAAACAGTTGCAGAAAAATATATCATATTGGAGAAGGAAGTATTTGACCTCCAACGGCTGGTACAGGAACTTTTTAATAAGCTGACGTTACAGAATGAAATCAGGATAACCATGGTAAGCCATGAGACCCCGGTATCAATTGCAGAAATTGGAGATATCATCAGGTCACTGCGTTCTTGTCTTTACAAAGAAATACAAATATGTTCTTCCAGATTGATTTGGTATGAAGATGAAAGGAAGTATCACGAGGAAAAAAGGTGGTTTAATCAGGAGATTTGCAATAGTATAGTAGAATCTATTTGTCTTAAGGAGGAGCAAAAGCTTATCGAAGCCACCTCACAGATTATTAGTCCAGGTGGGATTTCACAGGTGGCGTTCATGCAAATGATCGATATAGTCATAGCTGATAGCCGTCTGGCGGGGGAGGACTATGCTTCAATGTTATCGGAAGTAAAAATAGGACTGAACGATGCTGTTTCCAATTCCGTCACAATCCAGGCCTTATGCCGCAATGTGGCTTCAGTGCTGCTTACTTTAGGTCAAAGCGATCAGCAAAAAGGAAAGCGGGAGAACCAGGCAATGGTGAAAGAAATTGAGCAATATCTCATTATGAATTACTGCAAATCAATTTCCAGCGAAATCTTATCTAAAAAATTTGGCTTTGTTCCTTCGTACCTTAGTAAGGTGTTTCGCACAGTCAAAGGGATGAGTCCATCTGAATATCTGACCAACTACCGTGTCGATAAGGCCAAACAGATAATTAGGGAAAAGCCGGATATTCGAATCCGTGAAGTAGCTAAAACAATAGGATATGAGGATCAATATTATTTTTCGAAAATCTTTAAAAAACATACAGGCGTATGGCCAAAAGAATTTCAGGAATCCTGCAGTAAAAAATAAGGATAATAATTTATGGAGAGTATGCAATAGTTTTAAATTTTACATCAAAACTATTGTATATTCTCCATTTTAATTCACAATATCTCCTACTATAATTTAGATATATTATCAAACGAGGGGGAGGTAAACGTGGCCTATATCGAATTAAAAAACATAACAAAGACCTTTTATGGTGTAAAGGCATTAGATAATGTGAGCCTGTCAATTGAAAAAGGAGAAGTGCATGCCATTGTTGGAGAAAACGGCGCAGGTAAATCCACTATTATGAAAATCCTTGGCGGTATGTATTTTGCGGATAGCGGCGAAGTACATATTAATGGAAATAAATGCGCTATTAATTCCGTTTCAGATGCCCTAAAGCATGGTGTAAGTGTTGTGTATCAGGAACTTAATTTGATGTCAGAATTAACAGTTGCAGAAAACATCTATTTACACAGCTTACCGAAAAAAGGCGGCATAGCGGTAGATAAGGCGGAAATGAACAAAAATGCACAGACTTTATTAGATGAGATGGATGTAAAATTTAAAGCGACTGACTTCATCAGAATGTTGAGTGTATCTGAGCAGCAGATGGTGGAAATTGCCAAAGCATTATCTCATAATTCTGAAATTATAGTTATGGATGAACCTACGGCGGCTCTAAATGACAAGGAAGTAGAAACATTATATAGGTTAATACAAAAATTGAAAAAGGAAAACAAAACAGTCATCTATATATCTCATCGTTTAAAAGAGATTTTTGATTTGACAGACCGCCTCACTATTTTAAGAGATGGCACTTATGTAGGAACGTATGTCACCAAAGAGATTACGCAAAACAAAATGGTCGAGTATATGGTTGGACGTAAGATTGCCGAATACTATACGACAGCTGAACATGAACCCGGTGAAGTGATTTTGGAGGTGAAAAATCTTTGTAAAGAAAATGTATATCATGATGTTTCTTTCACCCTCCGTAAAGGGGAGATTCTGGGTATGGCAGGTCTTATGGGATGCTTCAGGGAGGAAATTGTAAAGACGATATATGGATTAATACAGGCAGATTCAGGAGAAATAAGATTAAATGGAAAAAGAATCAACCCACGAAATCCATTGGATGCCATTGCACATGGTATTGGATTTGTAACAGAGGATAGAAAGCATGCGGGCATTTTCGGATTGATGTCTGTACGTGAGAATCTTACCATTAATGTACTAGATCGAGTTAGAAAATTCTTTTGGATAAAAGGAGACGAAGAGAATACCCTGCTTGACAATTACACCAGAAAAATGAATATGAAATATAGAGGATACTATCAAAAAATCAACAGCCTCTCAGGGGGAAATCAGCAGAAGTTTCTGCTGGCAAGAGCGTTGGCAAGTAATTGTGAAGTATTGATTATGTTAGAGCCGACAAGAGGTATTGATGTGGGTGCCAAGGCGGAAATATATTCACTTTTAGAGGACCTGGCAAAACAAGGTATGGCGATTATCATCGTATCGTCAGAGTTGCCGGAGATTATCTCCAATTGTCATCGTACACTGGCTATATTCAACGGGAAAATAACAGGAAATATTTCCAGAGAAGAGATGGAAGAAGCATTTATCATGCAGTGTGCAACAGGGAATAAAATACATTTAGGCGGTGAACCAACATGAGCAAAAAGGCTAAGAAATTTTGGTTAATATGGGACAGAATTGGGATTTTATGTATTTTGTTGACAGTTATGATTGTATTTGGAATTCTGGATTCGAGGATTGTCAGTCCGGCACAATTGTTAACAGCATTAAATCGCTCGGCAGTCTCCGGTATAGCAGCAGCGGGTATGATGTTTGCTATTTGCGCAGGCGGATTTGATTTATCTGTTGGTTCGATTCTTTCCCTGACAAGCTGTATCATTGCCATGCAGCTGACGGAGGGCAAAAGTACATTGTTTGCCATTGCCATGACATTGATTGCGGGCGGTGTATGTGGAATTATCAATGGACTGCTCATCACAAAATTAAAAATACAGACATTTGTTGCAACTTTGGCAACACAGCTTGCTTTTGCAGGCGTCACCCTTGTTTATTGTAATAAAGCAATTCAGCTGACATCTAAAGTTAATTCACAATTAAAGTTTTTTTCAACCGGTAAGCTGTTGGGTATTTTACCTATGCCTATTGCTTTATTGATATTAGCTTATATCATTACTTATCTGGTATATAATTTCACCCCTTTCGGAACAAAAGTACGTGCCGTAGGCTCTAACGAGCCGGCAGCCCGGACGACAGGTATTAAGGTAGATGTAACATTGATTCTTGTTTTTATCGTAACCGGAATAAGTGCAGCAATTGCAGGAGTTTTGAATACAGCACAGGTTTCCATAGGTGACCCATCTCTTGGCGAGGGATTTGAATTAGATGCCATTACGGCAGTCGTGTTAGGCGGCACGGCTCTATCCGGAGGAAAGGGTAATGTATTCGGAACATTGGTTGGCGCTATCTTAGTTGTATTTGTAAAAATGGGCCTTAATATTCTTGGAGCTGGTGAAGCCTATCAGAAACTGGCAGTGGCAATTGTTTTGTTATTTGCACTTACCATTAATGGCATCAAACTAATCATGGAAAAGGGGGATAAATAAAATGGAAAAAAAGCGGCGACTCCATATAGAATATGGTGACCATGGAATTTTATATGCTTTGATTATTTTTTGGATTGTATTAATTATTACCAATGAAAATTTTCGAGGACTGGCCTTTTTTCAAACGATTTTAACAAAAGCATCTTTAAATGCGATTTGTGGGATTGGAATGACCTTTGCCGTCATCAGCGGAGCATTTGATCTTTCTGTTGCATCTCAGGTGGCATTAAATGGCGTCGTACTAACCTTGATTTTGCCTAAGATGGGTATTTTTCCCTCAATAATTGTTATATTGCTGTTAGGTGCCTTAATGGGAACCATTAATGGCTTACTGATCTCAAAATTAAGGATTCCATCTTTTATAGCAACGCTGGCCATGCAGATGGCCTATAGAGCACTGGCGCAGTTGATTAATAGTTCGCCTGTCGTCGTTGATAATAGTGGATTTAAAAAAATTGCTGCATATAAAATTGCAGGAATCATTCCCACAGCATTTTTAATCTGTATCATACTTGGCATCCTCGGAACAATTATTTTAAGAAAAATGAAGTTAGGTAGGAATATACTTGCAATCGGTAATTCGCGAGAGGCAGCAATTATCTCAGGAATTAATGTTGCAAAAACTGAGATTATGATATATTTACTCATTGGCCTGTTTACCGCAGCTTCTTCAGTGATAATTGTATCTTACCTTGGTTCTTCCAATTATGGTATGCAAAGTGGGTTGGAGTTCACAGTTATCTCTGCGGTTGTACTGGGAGGAACGGCACTTATAGGAGGCAAAGGCAGTATTTTTAATACCATTGTTGCCGCTGTCTTTCTCATAAGTATAAGGAGTGCCATGGATTCCTTTGGCGTGGATTCATATTGGCAGAGAGTAGTAGAGGGAGTAATTCTTATTATTGCATTTTCAATTACTGAGATTCGTAACATTATTAATACTATATTGGTAAAACGAAAAGCTAAGAAGCAGTTATCTATGCAAAAGGCTTCCAAATGAAACTTAGATTCTTATTTCCTGTAAAACAGGTAAGAATAGAAAAATCAAGAAAAGGAGAGAAAAAATGAAAAAAGTATGTAGTATTCTATTTGCAATGATGCTGATGCTGACGTTGGTATCTTGCGGAAATTCCGATGGAGACATAACAAGTAATACGACTAATGATACGACTGGCAATACGACCGGCGATACCGAGGGCACAACCGATGAGGGCGGCTTGGCCAATGCAGAAGGTTACACGATAGGTTTTTCAGTTTATGATTTATCTAATGAATATTTTCAGTATATGCTGGAGGGCGTTGAAGCAGCTGCCGAAGAAAACGGCGTAACATTAATAACTCATGATCAGAAATCCAGCGAAAGTGAGTTGGTAACCGGCGCTACGAACCTTATTAACCAAGGTGTGGATGCCCTCATTGTTTCCCCATGTAAACCTGAGGTTATGAGTACGATTGTAGATTTGGCAAAGGAAAGCAATATTCCGGTAATTATCCTGGATATTGGTGATGGCGGTTCTGATAAAGATGCAATCGTTGTATCCGATATGTATGGCGGCGGGCAAATTGCCGGTAAATATGCCTTGTCTTTATTGGAAGCAGATGGTGTAACAGAGGGCAAATTTGCGATCATCAAATGTGAAGAATCAGCAGTGTATGCAATACAACGTGGAGAAGGCTTTAAGTCAATTATGGAAGAAGCAGGATTTACTTTGGCAACAGAACTTGTGGCAAATTCAGATACAACCGAAGCTTACAATGCAATGCAGGACATCTTAACAAGCTATCCTGATGTAAAAGTCGTTTTTGCAGAGAATGATAACATGGCTCTTGGAGCCGCATCTGCCATTGATGAAGCTGGCAAAACCGGAGATATCTTAGTATTTGGTTTTGATGGAAATGAATCTGCGGTAGAAGCAATTTTGGATGGCACAATGTCAGGAACGATTGCACAACAGCCTGTTGAAATCGGAAGATTAGGTATTGATCTGGCAATTAAGAGAATCAATGGGGAAGAACTTGAGTTTGACAATCCTGATACAAAAGAAATCTATGCAGATGTTTATTTGATTGATAGTACCGGCGAAGCTAATCATGACTTTACAGCAGGTGATTAAGTTTAGAAGATGCTTTTAGAGCATTGTCAATGGAGGGTATTAGTATAAGGCGGAAGAAGTACAGTGACTAATAAACGAGATTTTCGAATGACAGAAAACGGCGGTTCTTGCGACCGCCGTTAATTTATTTAACCTCCTAAGCAGCGAAGCGGATTACGAGTATCCTCTTTGATCCTTATCAGGGAAGTGGCAATACAATTTAGAATTAGAAAATCTGGTGCTTTAGGCTGGCAGCACAAACACAGCATTTGAATTACATCTCCTGGCATGAAGACATAAGGCAAATCTTCTTTTATAATATTAAGTAAAAATTGGCTTAAATGCCGCAAAGTTAGAAAGGAGGTTTTGACATGTATCAAATTCAATCAACGTGTGTGTGCTGTCACAATTGTGCGATGGAATGTCCAATGGGTGCGATTCACTACGCTGGCCAATTAAAGGGACCAAAGTATGAGATTGACCCTGATAAATGTGTAGAATGCGGTCTCTGCGAGAAATTGTGTCATACCTGTTCTATTGTAGATGATGGGGATTCTAAACCGAAACCGGGCAAAGTCATGAAAGAAATTGTAAAGAGCTGTGATATAGTTGTCTGTGGCGGCGGTACGGGTTTGATTGCTGCTGTGCGTGCGGCACAGGAGGGTAAGCGTGTCATTCTTTTAGAGAAATCAGCAAAGCTGGGGGGAAATACCGATTATGCACATATGTTTTTTCCTGTGTTTACGAACTGGCATAAAAAGGCCGGACTTAAAGATGTACGCAAGGAGGCAGTAGAAGAGTATTGGAATCGTTCCAACAAATGTTTGGATAAAGAAGTAGTAAAATCTGCGGTTTATGGCTGCGGAGATTTTTTCGACTGGCTGTCGGCTTTTCCAGGTACGGAGGAAGCGTTTGAAATTAAGCCTATGGGTTCGGTTCTGGCAGTTGGCCCGATTTACAGTTCCGGGATTATCAACTTTCCAAAGCGGGTGCATGAAAATCTACTTTGCAGGGATCAGGCAATAGGCCCTGGCTGGGGAGGCACTTTCATTAAATACGAAATGCTCCGGGCAATTCGTGAACAAAAGCTCTGGGTAGAGATTTTGACCAGTCACACAGCTGACAGGTTACTTACAGATGACAATGGCACCATCACGGGCGTGCTTGCCAAAAGTCCGGCAGGGGAAGTAAAGATTGATGCCAAGGCAGTTATTCTGGCCACTGGTGGAATGGGGCGCAGTGATGAGAAATTACAAAAATACTTTAATTTTTTTGATTGTGAGACACCTATCCATCGTTTTTCAGTACCTGGAGATACCGGAGATGCCATAGATCTTCTACAGGGACTGGGCGTTGAACCGCCAGAAGACCGGATAAATGTTTCGATTTTTGGTCCTGCTCATCATCCATATAGCTATTGTCTGTACCGGGTTATGGAGCATCCTTCTTGTCTATTAGTAAACCTAAACGGAAAACGTTGGCAGAACGAGGAAAGTGGCTTGATGGGAGGCCGCTTTCATATCACAGAGCAGCCAAAGGAAATTTCATGGGGGATTTTTGATCAGGCGGGTATTGATGAAGTAATTGCAGGCTATATCTCGAATCCGGCAATGAGTGATGAAGCGTGGATTTATGAACGTTATCAAACTGATTTAGAAGAGGAAATAGCGTTACCCCATGCTCCGGTAAGGCGGGCAGGTTCATTAGAGGAACTGGCCAAACAAATTGAGGTTCCAGTTGATGTATTTATGGAAACTGTTCATTCGTACAATACTTACTGTATCAATGGCAAGGACGAAACTTTTGGAAAGTCAGCCGGGAATCTACGTAAGATTGGGGACGAAGGCCCATACTATGCCATTTATGGGCAGAGATTTTCAGAAGCAGCTTTTGGAGGTATACGTGTGAATGCAAAATGTGAGGTTACTTGTGAAAAAGGCACTTCCATTCCTGGGCTATATGGTGTTGGCGATGCCACTTCTGCAATGCATATCAAAGGAGAACTGGCTGTCATTTCAGAGTTGACATGGGCAACTGCTTCTGCTTATTTATCCGGTGAAAATGCCGTTCGCTATATTGACGCAGAGGAGGGATATTCAGATGCAAAAGCCTAATATGAGTTTGACAAAGACGCCTATATTAACGCAGGATATGATAGAACGTAAAACAAGCTTTCAGGAAGTCGAATTGGGTTATACAAAGGAACAAGCCATAGAAGAAGCCAGGCGCTGCCTGAATTGCCCGGGACGCTATTGTGTCGATTCATGTCCAATCAAAACACCGGTTCCTGAATTTATAAAATTGATCCGCAGTGGTGATTTTAAAGAAGCTTATAAGGTTCTTTCGAATTTGAACCCTATCAGTGCCATGAGTTGCCGCGTATGTCCAAAAGAGCGGCAATGTGAAAAAAACTGTACGCGAGGAATTAAAGGAGAGCCAACGGCGATCGGCCGCTTAGAACGCTTTATAACGGATTGGTACCGGAAGAACTATCGAAGTACAATCGAAGTGCCAAAAAGTAATGGCCAATGTATAGCGGTGGCAGGATCTGGACCTGCAGGGCTTGTTTGTGCCAAAATGCTGGCACAGGAAGGGTATAAGGTTCATGTTTACGAGGCAAAACCTTATGCTGGAGGGGTACCTGCCGATGGAATACCGAAGTTTGTACTACCAGATGAAATTCTGGAAGAATACTTGGGTAATCTTACTGAATTGGGAATCACGATTCATTTGAATAAACCTATCAATGAGCAGTTTACTGTTCTAGATTTATTAAATGATGGTAATGATGCGGTATTTATTGCAACCGGCATCGGCAGGTCAATTTGTTTGGGAATTGAAGGGGAAACGTTACCCAATATATATACGGCAAGTGAATATCTTCTCAGAGCCAAGCGGAATCCTGATTCTTTACGCCAGGCAGCCCATCATACAGTTGCAGTGGTGGGCGGCGGCAATACAGCCATCGATGTCTGCCGAAGCGCCATACGTCTGGGCGCTAAAGAGGTGCATTTGATTTACCGTCGTACCAGAGGAGATATGCCTGCCCGTATTGATGAAATCCAGTATGCCCAGGAAGAAGGCATACAGTTTCACTTCCTTACACAGCCTGTCAAATTGTTGGAGGAAAAGGGTAAGATAAGTGTCGTCTGCAGTCCAATGGAGATTTGTGAGCCAGATTATCCGGGTGGGAGAGCGAATGTCAGACCCCTTCCTGATCAGGAATTTATATTGAAAGTAGATTCGGTTGTGACAGCTTTAGGATATTCACCTATACCAATGGCTGGAATTCCTGCAGATGAAGAAGGGTACATTAAAGTAAATAAAGATGGTATTTCCACCCAGATAAAGGGAGTGTTTGCAGGAGGCGACGCGGCAGGAGGCAATACTACATTGATTTCGGCAGCGGCTGCAGGTAAAAAGGCGGCCAGAGCCATAGATGAATACCTTAGAAAAATATTAGGAAAAAGATAGAGGAGAATTAAAACTATGGGGATTTTTACCAGTGTTGCAGGATCTGCGATTCTGCTGGTAGTAGGAATTATTTTGTTCATTATACTTTGTTATAAGAATGTACATACGGGTGTGGCTGCGATTGCATCAGCCCTCCTTATTTCGCTTGGGACGACGGATGGTGTGATAGTCAGTATGTTTGATACATTTATCGGAGGTGTGGGCACTTTTGTTATTAACATGTTTGCCGTGTTCACAACAGCGGGTTTGCTTGGCTATCTGATGCAGGAAACAGGTGCATCCTTTACAATTGGAAGGCGATTTATTAAATGGCTTGGAGTAGATCGTGCCCCTTACATATTAGCGCTGACGACTTCCGTTCTTCTTATAGCCGGTGTTGGTACTTATATTTTTGTGGTGGTTCCTCTGGCTGCAGCATTGATGGAGGCAGCAAATTTGCCAAGACGTATTGGGCTTGTTGCCTGTGTTGGAATAGCTCCGGCGATATCATTTTGCTTACCGATTGCAAATGTACCTAATTCACTGCCGACAAGTTTTCTTGGTACTTCAGTATTTGGTGCACCGGTTTTATCCATTGCCACATCTTTGGTGGGTCTGGCACTGTTTTTGCCATACTTACATATGCTTGTAAAGCAGGCACGTAAGCTGAAACTTGGATATGACGGTGTGCGTTTGGGCGGTATGTCAGAGGAGGGGAAAGAGGAACTTAGTGAAAAGGACCTTCCTGGATTTGGAACTTCTCTTTTATCCATTATCAGTGTATTTGTTGTTGCTATTATCTGTTCAAATTTACCTCAGGACTATGGAATTAGTTCCACCACTGCAGTTGCCCTTGCCCAGTTAGTTGGTTCTGTGATCCTCATTGTCTGTAATTGGCAAAAATGTAAAGAAAAAATAGGTATCACGAAAATCTTTTCTAAAGGCGCAACGGATATGTGGCCCTTCCTTGTCATGGCAGGCTGCGTTATGGGATTTGGACTGGTTATTCAACAGACAGCCTGTTTCCAGGTTATCATTGATTGGGTGTTTGGCTTACAACTAAATCCTTATATTTCGGCATGGATTTCTATCGCTGTTGTGGCAGGCTTGTGTGCTGACGGTATTTCTGCCATGATGATGTGGCTGCCGATTTTTGGCCAGCAGTATATTGCTATGGGTGTCGATCCTCAGGCCTTACACAGGTTATTGGTATCTACGACTCAAACCTTTGATTCACTGCCCCACTCTCAATCTACGGCTACTTCGCTTGCGGCTTTTGGCCTCAGCCATAAAGAGGCATATAAGGAAGTTTTTGTTACCACTGTTATTATACCGGTTGTTTTTTCACTTTTCTGCTGCGTGATGTGTATGATTTTTTATCCTGTTGCTTAATATAAATATAAATAAGCTTCAAAGCTTAGCCCCCAGTTGGCATATATGCTCTTGCCAATTGGGGGCACTCCTATTATAATAGAAAAAGAAGCAGTGAAGGAGGAGCTTAATGATTAAATTATACAATGGCGGCGTCTACTTAGTAAATGGTACTGAAATAATTGAAGACAATGCCAAAGCAGAAGAAATAGTTAAAAGCATGGTGGGAGATGCTGCCATGCCTAAAGAACAGGCATTACTGCCTAAAGAACAGGCATTACTGCCTAAAGAACAGGCAGCTAAGAATACCATTGCCTATGGCATTTTAAAAGAGCATAATACTTCAGGGAGCATGGGTAAGCTTAAGATAAAGTTTGATAAGCTGACATCCCATGATATAACCTTTGTGGGTATCATACAAACAGCCCGGGCATCAGGCCTGGAGAAGTTTCCTGTGCCTTATGTGCTGACCAATTGCCACAACAGCCTTTGTGCGGTAGGAGGAACCATTAATGAAGATGACCATATGTTTGGCCTGTCTTGTGCCAAGCGGTATGGCGGTGTTTATGTACCTCCTCATCAGGCGGTCATTCATCAATACGCCAGAGAGATGCTTTCCGGCGGCGGGCAGATGATATTAGGTTCTGACAGTCATACTCGTTATGGTGCATTGGGAACCATGGCGATGGGTGAAGGCGGACCTGAGCTTGTTAAGCAATTATTAAATAGAACTTATGATATTAATATGCCGGCTGTAATTGGCGTTTACTTGGATGGGAAGCCCCTGGATGGCGTAGGTCCTCAGGACATTGCCTTAGCCATTATTGGAGAAGTATTTGCCAATGGATATGTCAATAATAAGGTAATGGAATTTGTCGGACCGGGCGTTAAGAATTTGAGTGTTGATTATCGTATCGGCGTCGATGTCATGACAACGGAAACTACTTGTTTATCATCTATCTGGCAAACCGACGGCCTTGTTAAGGAGTATTATGATATCCATGGCAGAAGCGAAGCTTATAAGGAATTAAATCCTGGTCAGGTCACCTATTATGATGGCATGATTTATGTTGATTTAAGTAAGGTTAAGCCAATGATAGCTATGCCATTCCATCCAAGCAATACGTATACGATTGAAGAACTGAATGCAAATCTTTTGGATATTTTAGCTGATTGTGAGAAAAAGGCATTGGTCAGCTTAGACGGTGCAGTTAATTTCACATTAAGAGACAAAGTAAGAAATGGACGTCTGTATGTGGAACAGGGGATAATTGCCGGCTGTGCCGGTGGTGGCTATGAAAATATTTGCGATGCGGCGGATATATTACGTGGTACAAGCATTGGAGCCGATGAATTTACATTGAGTATCTATCCGGCAAGCACCCCGGTTTATATGGAACTTTTGAAGAATGGCTCGGCTGCGGCACTTTTGGAAACAGGTGCTATTATGAAGACGGCTTTCTGTGGTCCCTGTTTTGGCGCCGGTGATACCCCTGCCAATAATGCGCTGAGTATCAGACATTCAACAAGGAATTTCCCTAACCGCGAAGGCTCTAAGCTCCAAGATGGCCAGATTGCTTCTGTGGCATTGATGGATGCCCGTTCCATTGCAGCTACGGCAGCCAATAAAGGGTACTTGACGGCAGCTACAGATATAGATGCCGCCTATACTAAGCCAAAATATTTCTTTGATAAAAGCATTTATGAAAATCGGGTATTCGACAGTAAAGGCATAGCAGATAGTTCGGTAGAAGTCAAATTCGGACCGAACATAAAAGACTGGCCTAAGATGGAAGCCTTAACAGACCATATGATTTTAAAAGTGGTCTCAGAGATTCATGATCCGGTAACGACGACAGATGAACTGATTCCATCAGGGGAAACCTCATCTTATCGTTCAAATCCGCTGGGATTAGCTGAATTTACTTTATCCAGAAAGGATCCGTCATATGTAGGCCGAGCGAAAGAGGTACAGAAGGCTGAAAAGGCGAGAGTTGGCGGTGAATCTCTTGTTGAAGCACTGCCTGAGATTAAAGAAGCTCTTGATAAAGTGAAATCAATATGTCCGGAATTCAATGTGGAAAATACCGGTATAGGAAGTGTAATTTTTGCTGTGAAGCCCGGTGATGGTTCGGCACGTGAACAGGCGGCTTCCTGTCAGAAGGTTCTTGGCGGCTGGGCTAATATTGCCAATGAATATGCTACAAAGCGATACCGTTCTAATTTGATTAATTGGGGAATGCTGCCATTCTTAATCGATGGCGGGGAACTGCCATTCAAGAATGGGGATTATTTGTTTGTTCCAAGTATTAAAGAGGCAATCATCAATAAAAATTCGGAAATCAAGGCTTATGTAATTGGAACTTATCCAAAGGAATTCATTTTGAAGCTAGGTGAATTAACAGACGATGAACGTACAATTATACTGAAAGGCTGCCTGATAAATTATTATAGAGATTAATGATTTCCATTGACAATGGAGGGCAGAGAATTCATAAAATAATGGAACTATCCAACCGGAGAGTTCCATTATTTTATTTCAAGTTGGTTCATAAATCAATTCTGATAGAACTTGAATAAATTCACTATAATCATTTGCCGCTTTCAGCTTCATAACATTGTCCAACGAAGAAAATACATTGATGATTTTTTCAAAAAGAACCAACCCGCATTATTGTAGGAGGTTTTCCGGCGTTAAAAGGAGAAACAATTGCCGACAAGAAACGTGATCTCGAGGCAAATTATAATTCTTTTCGTACCGCTCTAATGTGTGAGCCGCGTGGGCATAAAGATATGGTAGGAGCATTGCTTCTTGATCCTGTTAGTTCAATGGCAGATCTTGGCGTTGTGTATATGGATGCAAACCGATGGATCAATATGTGTGGACATGCAACAATTGGCTGTGCGACAGTGGCAGTTGAGACCGGCCTGGTCCCTGCTATAGAACCCTATACCAAAGTTGTATTCGATACCCCTGCCGGACGGGTAGAAACCTCTGTAAAAGTGAACGGAATGAAAGCGGAAGAGGTCACAATTACAAATGTACCTTCATTTTTATTTAGGGAGAATCTTCATATGACCATTGACAACTTTGAGGTGAATTATGACATTGCCTTTGGAGGGAGCTTTTTTGCATTAGTAGATGCTGATCATCTAGGAATGGAGCTATCTGAAAATAATATTCCAGAATTCATTTCGCTTGCGGCACGGCTGATTAAGAGGGTTAACCAGGAATATATGGTTGAACATCCTTATTTGGCTATTCAAGGTGTTGCTAATGCTGAGTTTTATAGTCTTACTAAATCTGATGCTTCCGGACAACGCAATGTTGTTATATCGGCAGAAGGCCAAGTTGACAGGTCACCCTGTGGCACCGGAACCAGTGCAAAATTGGCCGCCTTATATGCCAGAGGAAAGATTGGAACCAGCGGAATATTCGTCAATGAAAGCTTCACCGGGGCAAAGTTTAAGGGAGGGATAAAAGAAGAAGTTATGGCAGGACCTTACAAAGCCATTATTCCGATTATCACCGGTGGCGCGTATATATGTGGCTTATCTACGTTTGTTATTGATTCTGATGATCCATTGAAGTATGGATTTTCATATTTATAACATCGGTTACATAATATCCAGGTAAGTTCCCTGCAGTTTTCACTTTGCTAAGAAAAAATAATAGACTCTACGAGATGTTTAATGAATTAACTATTATCGCAGAGTAAAAAGAGAATAAGTCCAAAAGTCAAAAAAGCTCCCTTAGATTTCCCGGAGCTTTTTTGTTTTATGCAGGAAATATCAATCCCATGACTCGCCGTTAATCCTTGAGGGAATACCTTATTACACTAATATATAAAATAGAAATGTTGATTCTTGTTGGTTTTGAGGAAAATTAAAATTCTAAATGCTGTAAACAAAAAAAGATTGTATGAATGGTAGAAAAACATATGAAAAATTTGTGTAAAACAGAAATCTTCAATCACAAATCAATAAAAATGTTGAATAAAACAAAATTGAATGTTAGAATGTATCCATAAAACGCAAAAGAAATAAAGCTCTTTTGTAAATAACAGAAGGAGGTAAGAGTGAAAAATAAAGTGAATTTTGGCATAATGTTTGTACCTGAAAGGATGACGGCACATTTAATTTGAGTAAAGCGAAAGGAATGTTAAAAATTATGAAAAAAAGACTAATTAGCGCTCTGTTATTAGTAGCGATGGTGTCTACCCTTGTGATCGGATGCGGAGACAAAAAAGCGGAAACTAAAGGCGGTAGTGAAGGTACGACTACCTCAACCAGCGAGGGAGAATCGCTGGCTGGAATGAAAGTAGCAGTGGTTAGAAATCTGGCCAATGGAGATCATACTCAGCAATTTCTGGCCGGATGTGTAGAAGAAGGTGAAAAGTTTGGATTTAAGGTCGATACATTTGTTACCGATGGCGATGATGTAAAATGTCAGGAAACGGTTGCTCAGGTTATTTCTCAAGATTACGATGCCTTGATTGTGTCCCACGGACAGCTTTCATATTCTTATGACATGCTGCTTCCGGCCATCGAAAAAGGGATGAAAGTAGTGACCTTTGATACGATGCCGATGAAAGGAGGAGATGCCGAAGGTGAGCTGCTAGAAGGAGTAACTTCAACGGCTCAGGATGATGTGGCTCTCGCAGAGCTTTCACTAGGTTACATGATGGAAGAGTTTGAGGCCAACGGCGGGACCTATCCGATGAAAGTATTAAAGACCTTTATGGGTCCTGGTATCCCTCCTCTGGACAGACGTAACGCCGTATACACTCAGCTGGAAGCAGAAGGAAAAATTGAAACCGTTCAAGTGATTTCTCCCTCTGATTCAGCCAATGCCCGCGGTGATATGACTACTAAGACAGAGGCGGTTCTTCCGACCATTGCCGTAGGTGATATAGATGCTATCTGGGGCTGTTACGATGAGTTGGCAAAAGGAGTTTTACAGGCATTAAACGATGCAAAACGGACAGATATTCCGATGTACACCATTGATGTATCTAATGATGATATTCAGCTGATGGTTGAAAATCCGGATGTTTGGAAATCGACAGCAGCAGTGGATCCTAAATTGATCGGTACGGTAAATATGAGGTTAGTGGCACTGAAATTGGCAGGTAAAGAAACGCCGGAGTACTTTAACTTAAACGCTAATAATATTGTCACGACCGACTTAAAGGAAGGTACCACCATGGAAGATCTGGGCAGCATCATCGAAGGCTGGGGAAATGCTGAGGATCCTGAGGGAGCACTTTATACAGAAGAATTGAAAGCACTATATGTAAAATAATAGACTAAGGTGAGGGTGATATGCCTTGAACAATTTGTTGCTGGAAATGAAAAACATATCGATTGAATTCCCAGGTGTGAAAGCGTTGGATGGAGTAGATTTTAGCTTGATGAGCGGTACAATTCATGCCATTGTAGGTGCCAATGGTGCCGGCAAGTCAACCCTTATGAAAGTACTTGCCGGCGCCAACGGACATTACACTGGAGCGATTTATCTTGATGGAGAACAGGTGCAAACCCGTTCTCCCAAAGACGCTAAGAAGCTGGGTATTGAAATTGTTTATCAGGAGGTTGATACTGCTCTGATTCCATATTTATCTGTGGCGGAAAATGTCATGTTTAATTCCTTGGTAAACCGGATGGGAAAGAATCAACTTGTGAAATGGAGAAAAATTAGAAAAGCAGCGAAAGAAGTATTGGATGAGTTAAATGTAGATGTAGATGTAAATGAATTGGCTCAAAACCTGTCGCTGGCGCAAAAGCAGATGGTGTTGATTGCCAGATGTATGGCTGAAAGCTGTAAGTTTTTAATCTTAGATGAACCGACTGCGCCATTGTCCAATTCGGAAACCCAGGAGTTGTTCCGGGTGGTGCGTGAATTAGCCAAAGAAGGTGTTGGAATTGTATTTATCTCACACCGATTGAATGAATTATATGAGATCTGTGAACAAATTACGATTATGAAAGATGGTAAATTGGTTGACAGTATGCCGCTGACAAAAGAACTGGAGGCGAATACCATCGTGGAATATATGCTGGGGCGTAAATATGATGATGTTTATCTAAAGCGGCCTTGTGAGATTGGAGAACCATTACTTGAAGTAGAGAATATGACCGAAAAAGAAGGACGCGTCAAAGATATCAACTTCCTGGTACGCAAAGGTGAAATCGTGGGGGTTGCCGGTTTAGTAGGGGCAGGCAAAACAGAACTTTGTAAGACCGTGTTCGGCTGCTATCCTCATACCGGAACGATCAAGCTGAACGGCAAAAAGCTTAATTGTAAGAATCAGGAACAAGCTGTGAAAAACGGTCTGGCACTGGTTCCTGAAGAGCGGCGTAAAGAGGGGGTTTTAGTAACCGATCCCGTATATGCCAATATCTCAGTAGCAGCGATGAAGAAATATACCAATGTTTTTTCGGTTGTAAACCGAAAAAGAGAAAGAGAAGATGCCTGCCGGATGATTGCGGATCTGGGCATCAAGACTCCCTCAGAAAACCAGATGGTGGCATTGCTGTCGGGTGGAAATCAGCAGAAGGTAGTCGTTGGGAAATGGCTGAATTCAGATGCCGATGTCTACATCTATGATGAACCGACCAAAGGGATTGATGTCGGAGCTAAGCAGGACATGTATGAATTGATTGAGAAGCTGGCGGCCGAAGGCAAAGGGGCGATTTATGCGACCTGTGAGTTTCAGGAAATTTTAAGTATTTGTGACAGAGTATATGTGATGTATGACGGAGTCATTGTAAAAGAATTAATGGTCTCCGATACAAGCGAGAAAGAACTGCTCTATTATTCAACAGGAGGAAAATAAAGAATGAGTCAGAATACAAAAGTTTCAAAAAAAATGAATATATCCAGCTTTGTGATGAAGTGGGGGACGATTGTAACCATTGTTATTTTGCTTCTGATATTTACGTTTGGAAACTGGGACTCTAATGTTGGCGGAAGTATGTTTTTGACCACATCGAACATAATAACGATATTGAGATCCATTTCGATTACTACGATTATTGCCACAGGCCTTACATATTCACTGGCGGTAGACGGGATGGACTTGTCAATCGGTGCCTGTGCAAACTTTGCAGACACATTTATCATGACCATGTTTGTCTGGTATAACCTTAATATGGGAGTTTCGATTTTATTTACTATTTTAGTTTGTCTGTCGGTAGCGGTAGTCAACTCAATCCTAATTGTAAAGTTTAAAATTCCCGATATGGTAGCCGCTTTATCAGTGATGTTCATGTTCCAGGGTGTCGCCCTTACCTATTCGAATGGCGGCGCCATTACAGAACGGATGGTTCGTCCTGACGGTTCTTCGTCAGAAGGGATTTTAAGCGCCGGTTTCAGGGCTTTAGGTTCTGAGCCTTGGTTGATTATTATCATGCTTTGTGTCGTCGCATTTGCAATGTTTTTCCTAGGCTATACCAAGCACGGCAGATATATGTATGCAGTGGGAGGAAACCCTGAGGCAGCAAAATTATCCGGGATTCCGGTGGCAAAATATAAGATCCTTGCTTACTTTATGTCAGCAACATTTGCGGCAATCGGAGGAATTTGTCTGGCCGCCCGCGTCGGTACGGCACAGGTGCAGGCAGGGGATGCCTATATGATGCCGTCGGTGGCAGCTGCTTATATCGGTTTTTCGGTACTGGGAGCGGGAAAAGCGAATGCTTTTGGTACCTTGATCGGAGCGGTATTGGTAGGATTGCTGGAAAATGGACTGATCATGATGGCGCTGCCGTATTATGCGATGAATATTGTGAAAGGATTAGTATTGGCTATTGCTCTGGGGATGACATATTACAATAAGAATAAATAGAACCATAAAGTAGAAAGGGGAATTGTAATGTCTAAATACGATAACTATTTTTTAATGAAGGAAGACGACGTCGCGGACTACGTGGAAGAAAAACTGCAGTTTTTCCCTGAAGATGCTATGGTGGAGTGCAAAGAAATCGGTGATGGAAATCTGAATTATGTATTCCGGCTGAAAGACAGTGAGACTGGAAAATCGGTCATCATCAAACAGGCTGGAGAAAGTTTGAGAATTTCCGATGAGATGAAATTGTCGACCGACCGGGGCCGGATTGAAGCTGAAATCTTAAAGATCCACGATGGGCTTGCCCCCGGACTTGTGCCGGAAGTGTATCTTTACGATGAAGTGATGTGTGCCATGATTATGCAGGATATGATCGGCCACACGATGATGCGGACTGGATTGATCAATCATGAAATCTACCCGCTATTCGCTGAACACATCAGTACCTTTCTGGTAAAATCGCTGTTGTTAACCACCGATGTGGTGATGGATCATAAAGCAAAAAAAGAGCAAGTGAAGCGGTTCATCAATCCAGATCTGTGTGAAATCAGCGAAGATCTTGTCTATAGTGAGCCTTTTATCAATTATAACGACCGGAACAATATATTTCCGCCTAATGCCGATTTTGTCAGAAAAGAGCTGTACGAAGATAAGGCGCTGCATCTGGAGGCGGCAAAATGTAAATTCTCCTTTATGAATAATGCCCAGTCTTTGATTCATGGTGATCTGCACACCGGATCGATCTTTATCAATCAGGAACACACTTATGTGTTTGATCCCGAGTTTGCGTTTTATGGACCGATGGGCTATGATATCGGAAACGTCATTGCGAACCTGTTCTTTGCGTGGTGTAATGGTGATGCAACGATTGATGATCCGGCTGAAAAAGAAAAGTTCTGCGGTTGGGTACTGCAGACCATCGAAAGTATCGTAGATAAATTTATTGAGAAATTTAAGGCTGAATTTAAAGACAAAGCTACCGAGCGGATGGCAAAGACAGATGGTTTTCTGGATTGGTATCTGGGAACGGTTCTGGCAGATACCGCGGCTGCAGCCGGCTATGAATCAATCCGCCGGACGGTTGGAATGGCCAATGTAAAGGATATTACCACTATCGCCGATGAGCCAAAACGCGCCAGAGCGGAACGGATTATTATTACTCTTTCAAAGAACTATATTATGAACCGTAAAACATTTGTAAATGGCGCTGCTTACTTAAGTGCGATTGAAGCGGCCATCGCGAAATACTAATTAGGATTGAAGGTGAAGAACAATGACAGCAGAAAACAAAACGATTCTGGACTACGAAACGGTTGCACTTGACGATGAGAAAAGTGCACTTGTGATTATTGACCAGACCCAGTTACCTTATAATACCGAAATTCTGACACTGACCACCCAAAAAGAAATCTGGACGGCGATATATCTGCTTCAGGTGCGGGGGGCTCCGGCGATCGGAGTGGCGGCAGCGATCGGGATATATCTGGCTGCGAAAGAAATCAAGGGCGGTGATCAAAAAAAGTTCTACGCGGATTTTTTAAGAGCCAAAGAATATCTGGCATCGGCCAGACCCACGGCGGTAAATCTGTTCTGGGCGCTGAACCGGATGGATGACAAAGTAAAAGGAAATTTAGATAAAAGTGTGGCTGAAATCAAACAGATCCTACATGATGAAGCTTGTAATATTCATGATGAGGATATCTGGGTATGTAAGCAGATCGGTGAATTTGGCTTGTCTTTAGTGAAGCCGGGCGACGGGATTTTGACTCATTGTAATGCCGGACAGCTGGCCACTGTAAAGTATGGAACTGCTACTGCACCGATGTATTTAGGGCAGGAAAGGGGCTACAATTTCCGGATTTTTGCAGACGAGACCAGACCATTGCTCCAGGGAGCCAGGCTAACTGCTTATGAATTGCACGAATCCGGTCTGGATGTGACCTTGATCTGTGATAATATGTCGGCTATGGTAATGAAAAAAGGCTGGGTAAATGCTGTGTTTGTAGGATGTGACCGGGTTGCGGCGAATGGTGATACCGCCAATAAAATTGGTACTTCGGTAGTAGCAGCAGTGGCTAAACACTATGGCGTACCGATGTACATCTGTGCTCCGACCTCAACCATCGATTTTCAGACTGCTGTCGGTGATGACATCGATATTGAAGAGCGTCCGGCAGAAGAAATCACCGAGATGTGGTATCAAGAGCGCATGGCGCCGGAAGGGGTCAAGGTATTCAATCCATGTTTTGATGTGACCGATCATGATTTGATTGCCGGAATCATTACTGAGTACGGAATTGCCAGGGCGCCATATGATCAATCTTTAAAAGTAATTTTTGAAAAACGGAAGGATGCTCTGGCTCAATAAGGTTCAAAAACACATAGTAATTATTCCCGGGTGAAACTGTGGTCGATAATTTCGACATTTTTTTTCTCCAGGAACTCACGCCATTCAGGTGTAAAGTTATAATCACTGACGATTCCGTAAAGATCTTCAAAATTACAGATATGCAGGAATGAGGTCTTATTAAACTTTGAATAATCGGCAATCAGATAAGTCTCATTGCTGCGGCTTAGGAGCTTATGACGGATCGTACAAACACTTTCTGAAGCATCGGTGATTCCGTGTTCCATGGAAAGCGAACGGCAGGACATGAAGCTTTTGTCTACATAGAAAAAATCCAGTGCCTGGGCGGCGATATTGCCGTGAAAAGCCTTATGATCCCGCGCGAGAGAACCTCCGATACAGATTAAGTGAATGTTTTCACAATCGGCCAGCTGGTCTACGATTAAGAGGGAATTGGTAACAACTGTAAGGCGCATATTTTGGATCGCTCTGGCGATAAAAAGAGCGGTGGTAGAAACGTCCAGAAAAATCGAATCACCATTGTGAATGATCTTCCGGCAGGCTCTGGCGATAGTAATTTTACTTTCGGTATAAGCTACTTCACGAATCGAAACATTGACGTTGTTTTCAACGCCGTCCTGGATGAAGGCGCCGCCATATGTACGGGTTAAAAAACCCGTATCTTCTAAGGCTTTTAAATCCCGGCGGATGGTTTCTTCGGTTACTTCAAAGTATTTAGATAATTCCGTGACAGTAATGCTTTTGCGCTCGACTAAAATGTCGCGTATTTTGTTTTTTCTGGTAACAGCCAGCATGATATGATCCTCACTTTCATTTATTGATGGGTTGTATATAAAACAGAATAAAAACAACAAGTTTACGTCAAGATTATACCATTGTTTGTTAGAAAAGCAAATATATTTCATAAAAATTAGTGTAAATCAATAAAAACATAGAAAGAAATACCTATAAAATAAAAGAAAAAGGTGATGAGATAATGGTAACGATTAAAGGCAAATCCTATCTGTCAGATTTCGATGCGAAAAAGGCTATTCTTGAAATCGGCAAGAGAATGTATGCCAAAGGGTTTGTTGCGGCAAACGATGGAAATATCAGCTGCAAAGTCGGACCGGATACATTTTGGACAACCTGCACCGGTGTGTCTAAGGGTTTTATGACCAAGGGTATGCTGGTAAAGATGGATATGAAAGGTAAGGTGCTGCTGGGTCAGCGGAAACCTTCTTCGGAAGTAAAAATGCATATGCGTGTTTACAAAGAAAATCCTAACGTGATGGCAGTAACCCATGCTCATCCACCGATAGCAACATCCTTTGCAATTGCAGGCATCGGACTTGATAAAGCGGTCTTACCGGAAGCAGTGGTTCAATTAGGCAGTGTCCCGGTTGCCAAATATGCGACTCCGGGAACCCAGGAGGTTCCCGATTCGATTGCTCCGTTCTGCCGAGAATATAATGGTGTACTGCTGGCAAATCATGGTGCACTCAGCTGGGGAGCAGATGTCTTTCAGGCTTTTTATCGATTGGAATCGATTGAATACTATGCCCAGATTCTGATGTATACCGGAAACATCCTAGGCAAACAAAATGAACTGTCCTGCAGTCAGGTAGATGAATTGATGGATATTCGTGAGAAGCTCGGGTTAGGAAGCGGGGGGGCTGGCTTTTTCAAACGCGGGTCTGGGAATTCATGATCATGGAAGAACTTTTTTTAAGATTCAGATTGGAGAAAAGGATAATGTTTGTCAAACAATGTACTTACTGCGATAATAATTTGAGCCGGCAGATAAAAAGTCCACATAAGAATAGCTGAAAACTCATATAAGTGCCATTTAAAAGCCAATGAATCAGGAATATAATGGATTAAGTTGACAATACCCACATTAATATCACAGAGTAAAAACAGAATAAGTCCAATAGCGAAAGAAAGCTCCCTTAGATTTCCCGGAGCTTTTTTTGTTCGTTGTAGGGAAATAATGATATTGCCAATTAAGTTGATAAAATAAAATACCGATAAAATTTCTAAGAAATGTATCGTAAGTCCGTTCCTTTGCGCAATAAAACCAATCAGGCTTGTGATAAAGACTATCATTGAATAATACTTAAAAAATTGACAATTTCCTTTTATATGCAAAAAATAAATAAACTGTATAATACAGAACAATAATACACCCCATACATAGCTGGTTGTGAATAAAAGAAAGTAATCACAAAATAGAACAAACATAAGTGAAAGATGAATATACATAAGAGATTTTGTATGATCAATATATTGACGGCAAAAGGCAAAAAAAAGGTTACATAATATGATCCCGGTGTATTTGATCGTGTTTGACAAAAGGCCTGGACCGCCGTTATGGATATCCAAATATATATACGAACAGTAAATGATAAATTCGATGAAGAGAAAACAATAAAATAATATTTTTTTAATCATAAAAAACCTCCCCAAAAGATAATCTAGTGTATTAATCATTAGTTTCCCCGGGAAGGTTTAAAATATTCAAATCTATGTAATGCCTTTAGCTCTTGCCTGCCTGTCTTCAATGGATAAAATGACGGGGACAAGGAAGGCAGCAACTATTCCGCCTGCAAAGCCATTGTTATATAGGTTCATTCCATTATATACGATACCAATACTTAAGGCAACTGATGAATGAATGAATCCGGTCAGGATTCCGGCAATAAAGCCGAACCTGCCGGCAATAGGGGCGTGGGTTGTGGAAAGTAATGCGGCCAGGATTGCGGAAGGGTCGGTAATTTTCCACACCTTAATGAGGCTGGCCAGATACACTCCCAGCATGACAGGTATAATATTTCTAAGATGTTTACCTGTAGCGCTAAAACCCACTACAGTAAAAATACCGCCCATCGTCGGTCCGTTGAGCTCACTTCCCACAGCAATGACATACAAAGTACATATAATTCCATTGACCCCCATATTAAACAACGTGGCGCCTAATCCTTCTGCGACAATGTAATCAGTACCACATATTCCTGGATGCTTTAGAATATCTTTGTATTTTGCCATAAAATCATGCTCGGTAATCATGCCGATGATGATTAAGATGATAAAAAAACTAATTAAGATTTCCATAAAAAGAACATTGTTTCCTGATGACCAGATGTATCTGGCTTCAATTGTGAAGCCGAAAGATTTAAAGATAGAGACGATAACAGTTGCAATGATTCCAGCCGCAAAACCCACATTGTAGAGACAATATCCCTTATGTATACTGAATACATGGGTGGCCAGTGGCGGCAGAACAAAGCCGATGGCAATGCCGACAAGAATACTTACGCCCAGATTCAGGATAAATGGGAAGCCGCTGGATTGGATGACCTGGGTTATAATCGGTGAGAGACTTGTGCCATAAAACCCTACATATATGTATTTAGATAAATGTTCCCTGTGGTATTTTGCATATACAAAAACGCCAAGTAAAATAGACCAGATGTTAACAATATTTTTTCCAAAGAGTGAAAAGCCCATCATTAAGAAGATTGAGGTAATGGTCGCACCGGTAATCTCCATTTTAAGAACGTAGACGATGCCAATGCTGATGAAAGTGAGAATACTGGCATTGATTAAAGCGGCGCCAATACCGCCAAGTTTGATATAATCAGTGATAAGAAAGTCCGGTTCAGTGATTATTGTGTAAAAACCTTCAAATATTTCTGACAGCGGCTGAGAAAATAAACCAATTAGCATAAAATAAGCCGGAAATAAACATAGAATTTTGAATTGCATATTTCTTGACAGCGGCTTATTCTTTAGCGTCACTTTTTTTGTATGCTTCATTGATAACCCCCTATACTATTATTTCTCACAAATCATATTTTATATGGAGCAATATAAGGGTGTCAAGAAGAATTTCTAAATTATATAAAATAGACAAGGAAAGTAAAAGATTTGCTTATACTTTTTACCAAGCACTTTATACTTATTTTGAATTAGACTGGGAAATGTGTACAGTATATAATAAACCTAACGTGTTAAAATAATAACATGCTACAAAAAGAGAGGATTTGGAAAAGTAAAAAGAGAAAGGGTAAAAAATGAAAAAAACAAGGGGAAGACAATTAGTAGTAGTATTAATGACGCTGGCAATGCCTCTGTTTCTACTGCCTGGAACGGCAAATGCAACCAAGGCTATTACTACGGAGACGGAAGCCGAAACGTTGACATTTGTACATACCAATGATGTTCATGGGAATCTGGAAATAGAACCATATGTCAAATCTGTGGCCAATTTTTATAAGGGAAAAAACGGGACTAAAAATGTCATTACCGCCAGCGCTGGAGATGTATTTGGCGGAGGGCAGGCCATTGCTCACTTGACAAAGGGAGAAGCTGTCCGTGACGTGATGAATGCTGCAGGATATGATGTGGTAACTCTGGGGAATAGTGACGTCCTGGCACAGTGTGGGCAAATTATCAACTTTAGTAATAGTTATGGGCAAGGCACCAATTTCCGTCTATTGTGTGGAAACCTGTTCATCGCGGGATATCTGGGTGATGTGGTTGACCCGGCTATTGAGAATTCCTATACAAAAGGAGATCAGCCGTTCCCATCTTATGAAATATTTGAAACAGAAAATGGCAAACGGGTAGGGTTTTTTGGTATCACCAGCTATATGGAAGATCTTGCCTATTATACAACTGAAGGAACAATATCAGCGGCCGGGAAATGTGTGGAAGCGCTCAAAGCAGAAAATGTAGATATTATTGTTGGTCTGCTGCACACTGGGTGGGTAGATGATTTGGTATCTGCCAGCAGTAATGATGTCAACAGCTATCAGGTAGCAATGGCAGTTGATGGCATTGATCTGATTATTGACGGACATTCTCACAGCATTATTAATAACGGTACTGGATATACCTGTGATAATGAGGCTGAAACTCTGATTGTCCAGGCCGACTGCAAGGGTGGTGGCATTGGTGTTGTAAACCTTGATTTGGATGTTGATGGGAATATCCTTAACAAATCAGCTTCTCTGCTCAAGAAAGCTGATTATGATACCTATGGTGCAGACCCGGAGGTTCAATCGATAGTTGATGAATGGAAGGGAAAATTCGAGGCGGAGTATAGTGAAGTGGTTGGTTATACAAAATATTTCCTGAATGGAGAAAGGGCTAACGGTTCTGAAGATGGCTTAGGAATACGCCTTGTAGAACAGAATCTGGGAAATCTGATTACCGATGCATTCCGTTATGGAATTGAAAATATGAGCAATGTAAAAGATGCTGACGTCGTATTTTTTAATGCAGCCATGATTCGGGCATCGATTAATGCAGGGGACATAACCCGTTTAGATCTTATGAACGTTTTTGCCAATGGGGGAACAATATGTATCCAAGAAATGACAGGAGCCGAGATAAGGGACATGCTGGCTGACAGTGTAGCGTCTGCCTGTAAAGGGGTTGAATCCGCAAGTTTTGTACAGGTATCCGGCTTGTCGTTTACCTATGACGATGATGGAACTATTGGATTAGTTGTAATGAGTGACGGGAAAAAACTGGATGAAACGAGTGTATATCGGGTCGCCTATCCGCCGAGGCTCATTCCGGAAGGTTCAGAAATTGTATATGATGGCTACTTTGAACTGGCTGATGCACTGCAGGCGTATCTAAATTCTGACAGTTGTAGGATTGAAAATTATGCTGGGCCAGAGGGAAGGATTATTAAGCGTACAAACTTATATGGTTTATTTTATATGGCTAATGACGGTGATGAAGGCAGTCTGCCTACCGACACTTTCGGTGACTTTAGTCTGGATAAAGACAGTAATAATGAAGTAAAGATGACGGTTTCCGACACTCATCCCACCAGAGCAGGATATTCATTCCTGGGCTGGAATGATAACGAGGCTGGCATCGGAACCTCTTATAATGCTGGAGATGAAATCACATTGACCAAGAGCAGCAAGACACTGACCCTCTATGCACAATGGGGAAAGATACCGGTCATTACCGGACTTCCGGAGACGGGAACTATAAGGGTAGGAGATAAGTTTACCCTAATTCCTGATCCGGATAAGCAGTCAGGTAAGGACGGCTGGGAATGGGAAAAAGAATATCTTTCGGCAACCTTTAACAGCCCTGCAACCTTTACTGCTTTAAAAGAGGGTAATACCACTATCACCTATACCGATAAAAACGGTGTCTCCGTAAACATGAAAATAGAAATATTACCGGCCCGGGAATCAGAGAGCGAAACTGATCATAATAATGCTACGGATACGACGGTGGAGACAAACGGAGAAAGTAACACAGATACAAAGGCGAAAGCAGCTGGAAACAGTAATCCGGATAAAACCGGAAAAGGACAGACCTCTGCTAAGAGTGTCAGAACCGGAGACACGACCTTGCTTGGTCTTTGGACGGTGCTTCTGCTGGGAAGCCTTGGTGGTATTATTATACTGATACTTTACCGCAAAAAGAAATCCAGATAGATTTTTAAAACTTAAAGAAGCTGTTGCAAAAAGCACAACAGCCACTTACCCTCCATTGACAATGGAGGGTATCATTCTTTGAAAGTACAGGCATACTATTTATTTAGTTCAGCCATTTTCATTGCCCGAACCTTAAGTGGCAAGCCAAAAAGATTAATAAATCCTTCCGCATCATGATGATCATATAAATCACCGGTTGTAAATGAGGCTAAATCTTCATTATATAGTGAGTAAGGAGAGGTAGTACCGGCCTTAATAATATTGCCTTTATATAATTTAAATTTAACTTCTCCTGTAACGTATTGCTGAGTTGATTCTATGAATGCCTGGATGGCTTCACGGATGGGAGTGAACCAGTTGCCTTCATACACAACATCCGCAAATTTATTGCCCATTTCTTTTTTCAAAGAATAAGTAGCCCGGTCTAAAATTAGCTCTTCCAACTGTTGGTGTGCCTCCATCAGGATTGTACCGCCGGGAGTTTCATATACACCACGGGATTTCATGCCAACAACACGGTTCTCCACAATATCACAAATACCAATACCATGCTTTCCTCCAAATACATTAAGTTTTTTAATTATCTCAGATACCTTCATAGGCTCTCCGTTTATACTTACAGGAATTCCTTTCTCAAAGGTCATCGTGACATATTCCCCTTCGTTAGGTGCATTTTCGGGTGTCACGCCAAGGACTAGCAGATGCCCATAATTAGGTTCCAATTCAGGATGTTCCAGTTCCAGTCCTTCATGGCTGATATGCCATAAGTTTCTATCACGGCTGAAGCTTGAATCTGTGGAAAATGGCAGATGAATACCGTGGGCTTCGCAATACGCAATTTCATCTTCCCGAGATTCCATTTCCCATGTTTTTGTTAACCGCCAGGGAGCGATGATTTTAAGATCAGGTGCTAATGCCTTAATACCTAATTCAAAACGTACCTGGTCATTTCCTTTACCTGTAGCGCCGTGACAGATAGCAACAGCACCTTCTTTACGGGCAACTTCCACAAGGCGTTTGGCAATAACCGGACGCGCCATAGAGGTTCCTAATAAATATTTATTCTCATAGATAGCATTGGCCTGAACGCATGGTACAATATATTCATCGCAAAACTCATCAACAACATCTTCAATATATAATTTGGCAGCGCCTGATAATTTTGCCCGCTCGCTAAGACCGTCAAGTTCATTTCCCTGCCCAACATCAATACAGCAGCAAATAACATCATAATCATAATTTTCTTTTAACCAAGGGATGATGGCCGTGGTATCTAATCCGCCTGAATAGGCTAAAACAACTTTTTCCTTCATTCGAAAACCTCCTGATAAACACTTTTTCTTTAATTAATATACACCAGTGATCTTAGAAATGCAACCATTTCAATTACTTTTTTGTATTTTTATTAATTATTCTTGCATATTATGTATAAAATGTGTATAATAGATGAATATTCAGATACTCCATTATCAATGGAGGGTATATAAGGAGGCGTAGGAAGATGATAAAGGCGGGTATTATTGGTTCCACCGGTTATGCCGGACAAGAGCTTGTAAGACTATTGCTTGGACATAGAGAAGTAAAAATTGTATGGTATGGTTCGAAAAGTTATATAGATACAAAGTATTATGAGGTGTATCAAAACATGTTTAAAATTGTTGATGATATTTGTCTTAGCGATAATATGGAAGAATTGGCAAATTCAGTTGACGTGATTTTTACAGCCACGCCACAGGGATTATGTGCATCACTTGTGAATACGGCTATTTTAGAAAAGGTGAAAGTGATAGATTTAAGTGCAGACTTTCGTATTAAAGATGTTGGCATATATGAGCAGTGGTATGGTATCACCCATCAGAATCCGGAATTGATTCAGAAGGCGGTATATGGCTTATGTGAAATCTACAGGGAAGACATTAAGAAATCTAGATTAATTGCAAATCCCGGCTGTTATACGACCTGCTCTATTTTATCCATATATCCGTTGGTTAAAGAAGGGCTTATAGATCTGAGAACAATTATCGTAGACGCCAAATCAGGCACTTCCGGAGCAGGCAGGGGTGCAAAAACGGCAAATCTGTTTTGTGAAGTCAATGAGAATATGAAGGCCTATAGCGTGGCAAGCCACCGCCACACACCCGAAATTGAAGAACAACTTACTTATGCAACAGGCCAGGAAGTCTTGATAAATTTTACACCTCATTTGGTTCCTATGAATAGAGGAATCTTAGTTACGGCCTATGCGAATCTACTTAAAGATGCCACCGAAGACAAGGTGCGCCAAGCCTACAAAAAATATTATCAAGATGAGCCGTTTATCAGGCTGTTAGACAAGGAAAGCACGCCGGAAACGAGATGGGTAGAGGGAAGTAACTACGTGGATATTGGTTTTAAAATTGATACCAGAACCAACCGTATCATCATGATGGGTGCATTAGATAATCTTGTGAAAGGTGCTGCCGGCCAGGCAGTTCAGAACATGAACCTGATATTTGGCTTTGAAGAAACTATAGGACTTAGACAGGTGCCTCTGTATCCATGATATTGAGTATAAATAAAAAAGACGAGGAGTTTTGATATATGAAAGTTATTGAAGGTGGAATTACTGCGCCTAAAGGATTTATGGCATCAGGCGTATATGCGGGGATAAAAAAAGAGAAAAAAGACATAGCGTTGATATATAGTGAAAGTCCATGTGTGGCAGCAGGGACTTTTACAAGGAATATCGTTAAGGCCGCACCGGTGAAATGGGATATGGACATTGTTTACAATAAGCCTGGCGCCCATGCTATTATTTGTAATAGTGGGATTGCCAATGCCTGTACGGGAACGGCCGGGCTTGATTGCTGTAAAGAGACAGCCGGATATTTAGCACAAAAGTTAAATATCAGTGAAGACTCTGTTCTAGTAGCCTCCACCGGTGTTATCGGCAAACAACTCCCTATGGATAAGATAAAGAATGGTGTTGATTTATTAATACCAGAACTTAATGATAGCATTGAAGCAGGCAGCCAGGCAGCCCAGGCCATTATGACAACGGATACGCAGGCTAAGGAGATTGCTGTGAACTTTGACATTGATGGCGTACCGGTAACTATCGGAGGTATGTGCAAGGGCTCCGGTATGATTCATCCCGATATGTGTACGATGCTGGGATTCTTGACAACAGATGCAGCGATAACCAAGGAAATGCTGCAGGAGGCTCTCAGTGAAAATATCAAAGACACATATAACATGGTATCTGTTGATGGCGATACCTCGACCAATGACACGGTTTTACTTATGGCCAATGGCAAGGCCTGCAATCCATTAATTGATCAAAAAGATGATAATTATTACAAATTTCTTAAGGCTCTAAATAAAGTTAACACATGGCTCTGCCGCAAAATAGCAGGGGATGGCGAAGGTGCCACAGCATTATTTGAAGTGAAAATCGTTGGAGCCGAAACAAAGGAGGAGGCCGTCAGCCTGGCAAAATCAGTGGTCACCTCAAGTCTTACAAAAGCCGCTATATTTGGTCATGACGCCAACTGGGGCAGGATTCTTTGCGCCATGGGTTATTCTGGGGCAGCATTTGATCCAGAAAAGGTTGATTTATATTTTGAGAGCGCCGCTGGGAAGCTGAAAATTATTGAAGATGGCGTGGCCACTGATTATAGTGAAGAAATAGCAACCAGAATTTTATCACAAGCGGAAGTAACAGCGATTGCCGATATTAAAATGGGAAATATGGAGGCGACTGCCTGGGGCTGCGATTTGACATACGATTATGTGAGAATTAATGCAGATTACCGGTCATAAACAGCAATTGACGAGGAGGAGGTTAAGGATGACTAAAAATATGGACAAATGGCTGGGGAAAGCAGAAGTCTTAATTGAGGCACTGCCCTATATCCAGCGTTTTAACAGAAAAATCATCGTCGTAAAGTATGGCGGAAGTGCCATGCTTGATGAATCGTTAAAGAAAAATGTCATTAAAGATGTTACATTATTAAAATTAGTAGGATTTAAGCCGATCATTGTCCACGGAGGCGGTAAAGATATCAGTGAATGGGTCGCCAAGGCTGGTATGGAGCCACATTTCATCAATGGTCTAAGAGTTACCGATGATGCGACGATGGAAATTGCCGAAATGGTATTAAATAAAATCAATAAATCCCTCGTTCAAATGGTCGAGGAACTGGGTGTCAGGGCAATTGGCATCAGCGGTAAGGATGGCGGTCTTTTAAGAGCCACTAAAAAATATTCCGACGGTCAGGATATCGGTTATGTGGGAGAAATAAAATCAGTAGATCCAAAGATTTTATATGATTTGCTGGAGAAGGACTTTTTACCCATTGTCTGCCCTATCGGTATGGATGATAACTATAAGACATTTAACATCAATGCTGATGATGCGGCATGTGCCATTGCAAAGGAAGTTAAGGCGGAAAAGCTTGCATTTTTGACAGATATAGAAGGCGTCTATAAAGACCCGAAGAATCCGGATACCTTGATATCTGAATTAGCAGCAGAAGAAGCCAAAGAACTGATTGCTGAAGGCTATATTGACGGTGGGATGCTTCCAAAGCTAAATAATTGCATGGATGCCATTGATCATGGCGTATCTAGGGTCCACATTTTAGATGGGCGTATCCCCCATTGCCTGTTACTTGAGATTTTCACGAATAAAGGTATTGGGACGGCTATTTTAGGTATAGATGAAAGTAGGTATGATAATGAAGAATGAATATTATATTGACCAGGCAGAGGAAGTTATTCTGCATACTTATAACCGCTATTCTATTGTTTTAGAAAAAGGCGAGGGCGTATACCTTTATGATGCCAGCGGCAAAAAGTATCTTGATTTTGCCGCCGGTATTGCGGTATTTGCTTTAGGATATAATCATAAAGGATATAATGATGCTTTGAAAAACCAGATTGATTGTTTGATCCATACTTCAAACCTTTATTATAATAGGCAGGCCATTGATGCAGCCCGTAAGCTCATTTTGGCCAGCGAAATGGATAAGGTATTCTTCACTAATAGTGGGACAGAAGCCATTGAAGGGGCGCTTAAAGCTGCGAAAAAATATGCCTATCATAAAGATGGAAAAGGTGAATATGAAATCATTGCCATGAATCATTCATTTCATGGGCGAAGCCTGGGGGCATTATCCGTTACTGGAAATCCTAAATACCAGGAGGCCTTTAAACCATTAATTGGCGGTATTCATTTTGCGGACTTTAATGATTTAAACAGTGTTAAAAAGTTGGTGACGGATAAGACCTGTGCGATTTTATTGGAACCTGTCCAGGGAGAAGGCGGTATCTATCCGGCGGAGAAAAGCTTTTTAGAAGGTATCTGGAAAATCTGTGATGAAAATGATATTTTGCTGATATTTGATGAAATACAATGTGGCATGGGGCGTACGGGAACGATGTTCGCATGGCAGGATTATGGTATAAAACCAGACATTATGACATGTGCCAAAGCCCTTGGCTGTGGAATCCCGGTAGGTGCATTTGTACTAAATGAAAAGACTGCCGGGGCTTCTTTAGCCGCCGGTGACCATGGCACCACATATGGTGGAAATCCATTGGCTGGGGCTGCTGTAAGTAAGGTGTTTGACATTTATGAAGAAGAAGGTATTATCGGACACGTGAGGGAGATTTCTGTCTATTTAGAAGAACAGTTAGATGCATTAGCTAAAAAATATGATTTTATTGATTCCCGCCGGGGGAAGGGCCTGATGCAGGGTCTCGTCATTAAGAACCGACCCGTAGGTGATATTGTCACTAAAGCGTTAGAAAACGGATTAATCATTATAACCGCTGGTAATAATGTGCTGCGGTTCGTTCCTCCTTTAATCATTGAAAAAGAAAATGTTGACGAAATGATTCGGCTGTTGGAACTGTCGTTTTGATTCACGGATGTATAAAATCCCAATCATAAGGAATGCTATATTCTATAGGAGGACGTTATGGTTGGAATTATTATTGCATTAATATCCGGTGCCCTGATGAGTGTGCAGGGTGTATTTAACACAGAGGTCACAAAACAGTCCAGCCTTTGGGTGTCCAATAGCTGGGTTCAATTCAGCGCCCTAATTGTCTGCCTGGTTGCATGGTTTTTTCAGGGAAGAGAAAGTTTTGGTAAACTGCTTTCGGTACATCCTAAATACATTTTACTGGGAGGCATTATCGGCGCCTTTATTACACTGACGGTTATTATAAGCATGAATAATCTGGGACCGGCAAAAGCGGCATTACTTATCGTTATATCCCAATTAATCGTAGCTTACTTAATTGAGGTGTTTGGTTTGTTTGGCGTAGAAAAGGTGGATTTCAGCTGGACAAAGCTTCTCGGTATGGCAGTAGCCATTGGCGGAATTATTTTGTTTAAGTGGGAATAATAAATAAAAACATTAAAAAACTCTTGTAATAAGTTCCTGAATTATGTAAAATTATCTTATGTATGGTTTTGATTTTATTTCTTTCAACCAAAAGGAGGAAATAGAATGTACAAAAAGAATATTTTAAAATGCATATGTATCAGTGGGTTCATAATAATTAGTGGTATTTTTTACAGCTGTAACCAGCAGGGAGAAGGCCTGGTTTTAGAAACTGACGGCGCATCGGCGACATCGCCAGTTAATTCTGGCGATGAAGAAACGGAAGTTCGGCTTCAATCTGAGTCTCAGATATATGTTTATGTATGTGGATACGTTGCCGCTCCCGGCGTTTATGAGTTTGAACCGGGACTTAGGGTCATTGATGCCATAGATGCCGCAGGTGGATTCATCACTGGTGCGGCGGATACATATTTGAATTTGGCGGATATTTTGGCGGATGGAAGCAAGATTTATGTTCCGTCGTTAGAGGAAGTCAGTCAGGGACTTGTGGAGGAAGAACTTTCTCCAACTCAGGAATCGGCATTGGTTAACATTAATACCGCGTCTTTGGAGCAGTTAAAGACGCTGCCCGGCATTGGTGAAGCGAAGGCAAAGGATATTATCAATTATAGGGAGTCACAAGGTCAATTTAGTTCCATTGAGGATTTAAAGAATGTTCCCGGAATTAAAGATGGCGTTTTTAATAAAGTCAAGGAACTAATTTCAGTAAATTGAGGTAGAAGAATGGACAGAAAGGTTTTAATTGTAGATGATGAGAAATTGATTGTTAAAGGTATCAAGTATAGCCTGGAGCAGGATAATATGGTAGTTGACGTGGCTTATGACGGTAAGGAAGCGCTGGAGAAAGCAGCGAATAATTCTTATGATGTCATTCTGCTGGATGTTATGCTTCCTGAGTTGAATGGTTTTGAAGTTTGCCAGATGATTCGCGATTATTCTGATGTGCCGATTATTATGCTTACGGCCAAAGGTGAAGACATGGACAAGATTTTAGGATTGGAATATGGTGCAGATGACTATATAACCAAACCTTTTAATATATTAGAGGTTAAGGCCAGAATCAAAGCAATCATGCGGCGAACTAAGGTTAAGGCTCCAGCTAAGGAAACTACTAAGGTTATTGTATCCGGAGCCATGAAAGTTGATTTGGACAGCAGGAGAGTTTTCATTGATAACAGGGAGGTAAACCTTACTGCAAAAGAGTTTGATCTCCTTGAATTATTAATTATGAATCCCAATAAAGTTTATAATCGCGAAAAACTATTAAGCCTTGTCTGGGGATATGACTATCCTGGAGACGTGCGGACTGTAGATGTCCATGTCCGCCGCCTGAGAGAAAAGATAGAGAATAATCCAAGCGAACCAAAATATATACATACAAAATGGGGTGTTGGTTATTTCTTCCAGAAATAAGCGCAGAAGAAAAAGATTAACTTTTTTAGGCAGCATGTATTTCCGGTTGTTTTTTGTTATCTTGTTAAGCACCATTATCCCGTTGTTTTGTATGCGGGGAATCCTTCTTGATAATGTGAAGCATGATCTTCGGAACATGCGTATGGAGAGTACTGCGAGTCATGCTGCATATCTGGCGGATCAAATTATAAGCCTTGAGTATTTCGCCGGCAAGAACACTGAATCAATTGTTGCGCAGATTGAACAGCTGGCATCGATGTATGACGGAAGGGTTGTTATTGTAGACGATAGCTTTAACGTATCCAGTGATTCATATTCACGTATGAATAATAAAAAGCTAATATCAGAAGAAATGATTAAGAGCATGAATGGTATTGATACGATAGAGTATGATGAATCAAAGGATATGATAGCGCTGGCGATGGGAATTGTAGATAGTGATACCGAAGAAATTGTGGGATCAATTCTGATGAATGTGTCAGCCGCAGATTTAACCGGAACCTATATTTCAATTCGCAGCATGAGTTCTATAGTGGCCATTATTTTTTCCCTTGTATTAATCATTTTGAGTCTTGGATTAGCAAGGGTATTTACGAAACCTTTTAAAGGCGTTACAAAATCAATTAACCGATTTGCCGAAGGATACTTTGATGAAGAGGTACATCTCACGGGATTTGTTGAGATAGAACAGATATCTGATGCATTTAATTTGATGATTAATAAGCTGCAGGTTTTAGAGGATTCAAGGCAGGAATTTGTTTCTAATGTATCCCATGAGTTGAAGACGCCTATCACTTCTATTAAAGTACTGGCCGATTCATTGAATGTGCAGGAGGATGTTCCTGTAGAGTTATATAAAGAATTCATGAAAGATATTGTGGACGAAATAGACAGAGAGAATACAATTATCAATGATTTATTGGCTTTGGTAAAGATGGATAAGACGGCTGGGGAAGTGAATATAACCAATATCAACATCAATCATTTACTCGAGCTGATTTTAAAGAGGCTGCGGCCAATTGCGGCAAAGAGGAATATCGAATTGGTTTTTGAAAGTATCAGAACCGTAATGGCGGATTGTGATGAAGTTAAGCTGACTTTAGCCTTTTCAAACCTGGTTGAGAACGGTATTAAATATAATAATGCCGGTGGTTTTGTAAAGGTTTCCCTGGACGCTGACCATAAGTATTTTTATGTCAAAGTGTCAGACTCAGGCATAGGAATTCCTCCGGAATACCAGGATAAAATTTTTGAACGGTTTTACCGCATTGACAAGGCCAGGTCAAGGGAAACCGGCGGAACAGGACTTGGACTTTCAATTTCTAGAAATATCGTATTAATGCACAAAGGCTCTATCAAAGTTAAGAGTAAAGAAGATGAAGGTACGGTCTTTACAGTCCGTATACCTTTAAATTATACGACTTAGTATGCCAACATTTTTGGAGGTGTGGCAATGTTAAAACCAAGAAATATATGGATATTATCAGTTGTAATTATTCTATTGATAATGTTATCTACCGGCTGCCAACTTATTTCGAAGACAGATAGTGATAATAATAGTACGGTCATAGAAGAAATTGCAACAGTTGATACGAGTTATAAAGTATATTATTTAAATGAAAATAAATATTCAATCTATGGAATAGAGCATAAGTTTGTATCTGGGACCCCGAATGCACTGATTAATGAATGCCTAACCCTTCTGGGTGGTCAGCCTGATTCGCCGGCCTATATTAAGACAATTCCGGACGGAGTAGAGATTGTTGACTATAAGTATGATGAGAATATTAAACAGGCAAACATTTATTTTAACAGCGAATATAGTCAGATGAAGAAAACTGAGGAAATTTTAATACGGGCAGCCATCGTTAAGACATTGACCCAATTTGACGGAGAGATTGACTATGTCCAATTTTTTGTTGATAATGAAGCATTGCTTGAAAGGAATGGCAGTGTAATGATAATGATGAAGTCAGACTTTGTAGACAGTACAAGGGCGGATATTAAAAATTTAAAGGAAAGGGAACTGACCCTTTACTTTGCCAGCAGCGATGGGACGGCACTGGTTAAAGAGGTAGTTTCCGTTCATTATTTAAATACCGCTGCGGCGGAACAGGTTATCGCAGAAAGCCTGATAGCCGGCCCGTTAACAAGAACATTGAATCAGACCATTTCTTCCGATACAAAACTAAACACTGTTTCCATATCAGATGGTATTTGCTATATTGATTTTAATCATATATTTTTAGAAAAAATCAATAAACAGTCTTTTGAGATGAATGTATATTCTGTTGTTAATTCATTATGCCAATTATCATCTGTCGAAAAAGTGATGATCACTGTTAACGGCAGTGCTGTGACGCAGGTGTATGATGGCGTAGACATTCAGACGCCGCTTAGCGCCAATGAGGATATTGTATTACAGCAAAGTGAGTCTCCCCTTGCTGTTAATGAATCAGAAAATGTAAAGGAGTAAACTATTTGATTAAACGGCCTTTGATGTGGGTTGGGCTCGCATTAGTACTTGGAGAGGTACTGGGGTTGGTTAAATCAGTGATTGTTTTAGCGGTGATTGTCGGCCTTATAGTCATAATAATGACAATTACTTTTCTGGCTTGTGGCAGTCCTGGCAAAAAGGAATGGCCAAGCCGCTTCGTGCTTATACTGCCGGTGGTCATGTTGGCAGGATATATTAATTTTACCATGGCAGCAGTATCAATGGGTCTGGAATCGGTTCCCATTGATCGTGTTAAGGTCAGTGTTCTGGGAGAGATAGACAAGCTGGAGGAAAAAAGCAATAGTATATATGTATATTTAAAGGAGGCTAGGTTGGACATTGAAATAGCAGGTAGAATGACGGACACATATTATTTACTGCTTATCATAAAAAAAGATGAATATTATACCAACCTGCAGCCAGGCGATATGATAAATGCCGAAGGTACGTTGGAGGAATTTGCAAAACCAGCAAATCCCGGTCAATTTAATGAATTTTCTTATTATAAATCTTTAGGCCTTCATTATAAATTCTACAGTGACACACTCACTGTCACCTATTCAAACACGAATCTCTATAAAAAATGTCTGTATATGATTAAGAATCATTTGAAAAACAATTACTTAAGCCTCTTAGATGAGCAAAAAGCAGGAATCATTATCGGTATGGTTCTAGGAGATAAGCAGCTCATTACAGATGAAATCAATGATTTATATAAAAATAGTGGGATTGCCCATATTTTAGCTATATCAGGATTACACGTATCTTTTTTAGGTATGGGATTTTACAATTGTCTTAGAAAGATGCGTGTTCATACGTATCTGGCAACAGGACTGGGCCTTTTTATGGTCATCAGTTATACAATCATGACAGGATTTGCTATGTCTACATTCCGTGCGGCCATCATGCTGTTTATTTCATTTGGCGGCAGGCTGGCAGGGAGGACCTATGACGCCTTGACGTCCGCCGCAGCCGCTAATATACTTATGCTGGCGGTCAAGCCATTACTCATCTATCATTCAGGCGTCTGGCTTTCTTTTACCGCCGTTTTAAGCTTGTATATTTTACTTCCGCTTTTAGAAAAGGTATTGCCTAAATTAGCAGCTTTCAGAATGCTTAATCCGGGGCTCAGTGTGACAATAGGAACGCTGCCGGTAATTGCCTGGTGCTATTTTGAGTTTCCGCTATACAGTGTTTTACTCAATTACATTGTTATTTTATTCATGGGGCTATTGTTTCCGCTGGCTTTCGCTGCCGGAATTGCTGCAGGCTTGTGGTGGGATTTGGGTATCTTTTTGGCAGGAGGCATCAGCTGGATATTGGAAATCTATGAAACCGCATGTCAGTTCTTTTTGAATTTACCTGGTGCAAGGCAGATTGTGGGAAAACCGTCACTGATGCAAATAATGATTTATTTCATATTAATTTTTACAGGTCTAATATTAAGCCGTAGGCTTAAAAAAAGATTTCTCATCATATCAATGGCTGGTTTGTTAATTTTGTGTTGCCGAAAGCCTTTATCCGAACTGATGGTAACATTCATCGATGTGGGTCAGGGAGATAGTATTTTTATTCAGGTACCCGGCGACATTAATATTTTAGTTGATGGGGGTAGTACTAGTATCAATGGCGTGGGAGAATACCGGTTGATTCCTTTTTTAAAATCGCTTGGCATATCAAAGCTGGACTATATTGCCGTTACCCATACGGATGGAGACCATATTTCCGGAATTATTGAAATCATAAAAGAACCGGAAGGAATTAGTATTGAAAATCTCATTCTGCCTGACACCGAATTAATAGATGAATCTTATTTGGAGCTGGAAGAATTGGCAAAAAGTAAGGGGATAGATGTTCACTATATGAAGCGGGGAGACAAAATGGCAGTTGGTGATATTGTACTTAAGTGTTTGCATCCTGTACAAGAATTTTTACCAGATTCTAAAAATGCGTACTCACTTGTAATGGACATAGCATATCACAATTTTGATATGCTGCTTACAGGCGATATAGAGCGAAATGGTGAGCAGGTATTAATGAGTTCCGGTCTTTTAAGGCAATACGATATCCTAAAAGTAGCCCACCACGGTTCTAAAAATTCCACCGGTGAAGATTTTTTGAATAGTGTGAAGCCGGTTTTGTCGGTCATTTCCTGTGGGAAGGATAACCGGTATGGGCATCCTCATGAAGAGTTAATCGGGCGTCTTTCTGAGATAAACAGCGAGATTCTTACAACGGCTGTATCCGGGGCAATAACAGTGATAACAGATGGCTATAGGATTAATGTTTTGGAGTTTTCCCGGTGAAACGCTACACTTCTGCTTGAAAAATAAAAAAAATTAAAGTAATATAAATATAAAGAGTTGATAAGTACATACCCTCCATTGACTATGGAGGGTAAAGACTAAGGAGAAAAATAAAATGGCAACAATCAAGGATGTAGCAGAATATGCAGGCTTGTCTGTGACTCTGGTGTCCAGATACCTGAATCATAAAAAGGGCGTAAGCGAGCAGTCCCGGCAGAAAATTATGGAAGCGATCGAAGCGCTGAATTACCGTCCGAACGGTAATGCCCGTTCATTAGTACTAATTATAATCACCGGTGTTATGAACATTCACCGGTATTGGCGCTAAAACTGTTATGGGAAAATTTAAAAAAAAGTTCGAAGCGAATTCAATGGTATCATTCTCTTTTACTGTATACTGAATATTTAAAGGCGACGGTTAAGATTACGGCTCCCTATGAAGTAATGCCTGCTAGCATTTATCATGTAGGTGAGGCCAAAGCCGAACGGAAACTATTTTTAGATCAGCAGGCATTTGCCCATGAAGGCATGCTTAAGGAGTACCGGGAACAAGTAGAAAGTGGAGTGGCATTGGGCAATGGCTATTATCTGAAGCGCTTTCCAGTGTGGTTTAGCTACCGGGGAAATAACGGACTGGTGCTGTCTGGCGGCAGCGCCGCCGCCTTTGGCGCCGGAGTTCGCAATGATCTTAAGCTTTGGCAGTTGGAATGGGTGGTTGGTAAAAATCCCTTCGGGCAGTCCCTGATGATCGGCGAGGGCTACCGGTATGCGGATCAGTATCTATGTAGTAATGGGCGTGATGACCCGGCTGTTAAACGAAATCAGCAGTAAATCAGGTGTGAATTATGGGCTGATGGCAGCGGCGGTTGTCATGGTGGTAATCCCGGTCCTGATCGTGTATATCTTACTGCAGAAACAAATCATCAAAGGAATGACAGCAGGAGCGATTAAGGGATAGGCGCGTTGGTTACTTATCGCCAAAAAGCCTTGCATATCCCCATAGTGACATATTAAGGGATTGCAAGTTTTTTTTTGGTGCCATTTTTCTGTTCTTAAATATGGTGCCATTTTTCTGTTCTTAAATATTGACAAAAGTAGAAAGGCATAGTATACTGTACATGTGGTTACTACCAGTTGGAGAAGTGGTATTTCAACATCTAAAAAAAGGAGGGGATTTGTTTGATAGGGTATATTTTAACCGGTCATGGAAGCTTTGCTTCGGGATTAATGGGAGCACTGGAAATGATTGCTGGAGATCAGGAGAGTTTCGAAGTGGTTCCTTTTTTAGAAAAAGATTCACTGGAATCCTATGAAAGAAAAATAGCGGAATGCGTAGAACGTATGGAAAGTGAATGCCAAGGTGTCATAGTCTTTACAGATCTGATGGGAGGAACCCCGTTTCGCACCACAATGATAGCGGCAGAGACGAGAAAAAAGACGGAAGTTATTGCAGGCACGAATCTGCCGATGCTGATTGAAGGCTGCATGGTGAGAGAAGAGTTCTCTGATGCGGCAGAACTGGTGGATATGCTGGTAGAAACCGGCCGAAGTGCAGTTTTATCTGTGCATCTGGAACTTGAAGCCGATGATGCCGGAGAAACAACAGAGGAAGAAGGGATATAGGCATGTGGCAGAATATTTTAGCATCTTCAATCGTGATGATTGTTTTTATATTTCTCATTGTCGGTCTGTATGGATTAATGAATATGAGAAAGATGAAAACTAAGAAACAGTATTTTAAGCAGATGCATCAGGAACTTAAGATAGGTAAGAACGTTATTGTTTCAAGCAGCCTTTATGGAACCCTCACCCGTGTGGGAGATGAGACGGTGGATATCAAGGTGAAATCGGGAGCAGTCATTGAGGTTTCCAGATATGCGATTACGGCAATTATATAACATTTATAATATGCAAAAAATGCTAAAGGAGGGAGAAGTAAACATGCCAAATATTTTATTGACACGTATTGATAACCGATTGATTCACGGTCAGGTTGCGACACAGTGGAACAGTTTTATAGGTTCAAATTTGATATTGGTTACCAACGACAAAGTGGCAGGTGACAAAGTGCGGCAGGGGCTGATGGATATGGCGGCGCCAAATGGGGTCGGAACACGTTATTTCACGATTCAAAAGACGATTGATATTATTCACAAGGCGTCAGCCAGCCAGAAGATATTTATCATTGCAGAGAATCCCCGGGACGTACTTAAACTTGTTGAAGGAGGTGTCCCGATTAAAAGGGTAAACATCGGAAATATGCATATGTCCGAAGGAAAAAGGCAGGTAGCAACAACCGTGGCAGTAGATGATGATGATGTGGCTTGCTTTGAGAAACTTAAGAAGCTGGGAGTGGAACTTGAAATAAAACGTGTGCCGACGACTGCGGCAGAAGATGTCTCAAAACTATTCAAGTAAGATGAAGGGGGAGAATTAATGGATTATTCAATTATTCAAATCTTATTGGTATTTATCGTAACTTTCATTGTAGCCATTGATCAGTTCAGTTTTCTGGAATCACTGTATCAGCCAATCGTGACCGGTATGGTTATTGGTCTGATTTTGGGAGACTTAAATACGGGGCTGATTGTGGGTGGTACGTATCAGCTGATGACAATCGGTAATATGCCAGTTGGCGGGGCACAGCCTCCCAATGCAGTTATCGGTGGTATTATGGCGACAGTATTAGCAATTTCATTAGGCTTAAATCCTACAGTTGCAGTGGCAACTGCAATACCATTCGCATTGCTTGGACAATATGCCGTAACATTGATTTTTACTGTAATGTCACCGGCAATGGCAGTTGCTGACAGATATGCTGAGAAAGCAGATGCTAAAGGTATTGTCCGGGTTAATTATCTGGCAATGTTGGGACTCGGGCTCATATTTGCGATAATTGTCACCTTGTTCTTTGTTGGAGGAGCAACTTTTGGCCAGACGGTAGTAGATGCGATTCCGGCGTGGTTGATGAGCGGGCTTTCAGCAGCGGGGGGCATGATGCGTTATGTCGGGTTCGCTATTTTATTAAAGGTGATGATGTCGAAGGAGATGTGGGGTTTCTATTTCTTTGGGTTTGCTTTAGCAGTTATCGTTATGGCTTCTCCAACCTTAAGTGGTCCGGCACTGCTCATATTGGCACTCGTAGGGTTTGCCCTGGCTTTCTGGGATTTCCAGATACAGGCGAAATTTAGAAACGCAGCGATATCTACCGATGGAGGTGACGAAGATGGCATATAATATTCCAAATGAATATCAAAATACTGAACCTGCCCAGACACTTGATAAAAAGACGTTGAATAAAATGGTCTGGAGGTCATTGTTCCTACAAGCATCTTTCAACTATGAGCGTATGCAGGCAGCTGGTTGGCTGTATGCCATGCTCCCGGGATTAACGAAGATACATAAAGATAATAAAGATGATTTGGCTGCTTCTATGAGCCATAACCTGGAATTCTTCAATACACATCCATTTCTTGTAACATTTGTGATGGGAATCATTTTATCTCTGGAACAAAACAAAGCGGACATTCCAACCATACGTGCGGTGCGTGTCGCTGCGATGGGGCCCCTTGGCGGAATTGGCGATGCCCTCTTCTGGTTTACGCTAGTACCCATCACGGCTGGAATAACGTCAAATATGGCGATAGAAGGAAATATTGCTGCACCGTTCATATTCCTGATTATATTCAATGTGGCACAATTTGCCGTCAGATATATCCTGATGCATTGGTCATACAAATTTGGAACAGATGCAATCGGTATTTTGACGACGCAGGCGAAGGAATTCACCCGTGCGGCAAGTATTCTTGGTATTTTTATCGTCGGAGCACTGACGTGTGTATATGGTGCCACTTCCCTTGGAATACAGGTACCGAATGGGACGACATATGTCGTACAGCCAGTAACAACCGTTATTTCCGAAGCCGAACTGGCTGATTACGAAGAATTGCTTTATATTGTGGATGATAATGGAAAGGTAACAAAAGAACTGCAAGATGGAGCCGCTGTGATTTTGTTGGATAATGGTAATTATGAAATTACCTTTAACCGAGTGGAGGAACAGGATGTAATGATTGGTATTCAAGGGATTCTTGATGGGGTGCTGCCGCAGATTATTCCTTTGGCACTCACATTAATACTTTACTTCTTATTGTCCAAAAAGAAATTTTCACCACTCAAATGTATTGGAATTATACTAATTATTGGACTGGTTGGTTCAGGCTTTGGAATCTGGCCGTCAATCTGGCCGGCATAACATTACAACATTACCTGTTGATTTATAGAAGCTTCTTTTGTATACTTAATGATAGGAAAAAATGGTACAGAGGTAAAAATATGTGGGAAAAAAGAAAGCAGCCGTTATATGATCAGCTTGTAGAAATATTGAAGGAGCAGATAGAAACAGAATTAGAGCCAAACAATATGCTTCCGTCAGAAAGAGAACTATCTAAAAAATATGGATTGAGCAGGACTACCGTACGCCTTGCATTTCAGGAACTTGAAAAGATAGGATATATCTATCGTCAGCATGGAAAAGGGACGTTTGTCTCAAATATGAGGAATCAGGCAACGGATCTGTATGAATCCTATAGTTTCACAGAGCATATGAAAGCTTTAGGAAAAGAACCAAAGACGGTGATATTAGAGTTTGCGATTGTAGAAGCAAATAAATATTTTGCAAAAAATCTTGGACTGAAGCTGGGAAGTAAAGTGATCAAGATTAAGCGGCTGCGGCTGGCAGATGGGCGGCCAATGATGTTGGAGAGATCCTATCTGCCATACCACAAATTTTTGACTCTTACAAGAGAAGATTTAGAGAAAAAAGCACTATATAAAATATTTTCTGAAAATTTTTGTGAAATAGTTAAAATGGCAGATGAGGAGTTTTATGCCAGCATTGTAAGTGAGGGAGATTCCAAGCTTTTGAAGGTTCAGGCAGGTGCGCCCGGTTTACAGCTATTGCGTACGACATATAATGTGGATAATGAGATTATCGAATATACGATAAGCGTGGCCAGGGCTGATCAGTTCCGTTATAAAGTGAGGCATAACCGCTTACCTTAAGGAGGAAACATATGTTAAATAAAAGTCTGGAAGAATTGTCTGCTATTGGTGCGGGCATTACGGCATCAGAGATTAAGCAGCAGCCGGAAATGTGGTTGGAGACATTAAATATATTTAGAGATAGAACAGAGGAAATTAATGAATTTCTTCAGAAAGTGAAACAAGCATCGGAAATGAAAGAAAAGCGCTTTCATGAGAAAGTAAGAGTTATATTTACCGGAGCCGGTTCGTCTCAGTACATCGGCGATACACTTGTTCCATATTTGAATAGAAGAGGGGACAGCAGGCATTTTAGGTATGAAAGTATAGGTACGACGGATATTGTGGCAGTATCGGAAGATTACTTATTAAAAGATGAGACAACAATATTGGTTTCTTTCGGACGCAGCGGAAACAGCCCGGAGAGCCTGGCAGTGGTGGAATTGGCCGACAAACGGATAAATAATGTCTATCACATGGTTATCACATGTGCAAAAGATGGAATGCTGGCAAAAGCAATGGAAGGCAGAGAGAACAGCCTGTTATTGTTTACACCGGAAAAGACGAATGATAAAGGGTTTGCCATGACAAGCAGTTTTACCTGTATGTTGATTTTAGCCCTGATGATATTTGATGAAACAGATATAGAGCAGAAGGCGGAATATTTAGAAATAGCTGCCTCTATGGGGAGGGAGGTTATCAAACGGGAAGGAGAAATCGAATCTTTTCTTGATAAAGATTATGAGAGAATTGTGTATTTGGGCTCAGGGAGTCTGGCAGGACTGACCAGAGAGGCACAGTTGAAAGTGCTTGAATTAACAGCCGGAAAATTGTCTACAGTATTTGATTCTTCGATGGGATTTCGTCATGGCCCTAAATCTTTTATCAATGAGAAGACGTTGCTATTCATGTTTGTAAGCAGTGACCCCAGAACTCGCAAGTATGATCTGGATGTATTGGAAGAATTGAAGGCTGATGAAATTGCGGCAGGGGTTATTGCGATTAGCCAGAATATAAAGGATATACCGGGATTTAGCGGCACTGGATTGACATATGAAGAAATGAAAGCATTGCCGGAAGCATATCTTGTATTGCCAGATATTATGGCAGCGCAGATAGTTGCACTGCTAAGTTCTGTTAGAATAGGGAATACACCAGATACACCATCTCCGACAGGGACTGTAAACAGAGTTGTTAAAGGGGTGGTCATCTACCCGGATTTGTGAGCAGGAGGCAGAATATGAGTACGTATTATATTTACGCCGACCGTTTTTTTCTGCAAGACGGAGTGGAAGAGGCCGGATATTTGGAAATAACAAATGGAAAATTCGGTGGCTATAGCAGAGAGAAACCATCAGGAGAAGAGATTTTATATAGAAAGGGCATGTGGATTGCCCCGGGATTTGTGGATACACATATTCATGGTATAGCAGGACATGATGTAATGGACAACAACCAGGAGGGCTTGTTAGCAATTTCCAAAGAACTGGTAAAATGCGGAGTTACATCATTTTTACCGACGACCCTGACTGCGGATCAGAATTTGCTTGCTGAAGTTGCAGAAATGATTGGCAGGCATTATAATGAAACAGAAGGCGCAAAAATTCAGGGAATCTTTTTTGAAGGTCCTTTTTTTACCGAACGATATAAAGGTGCACAGAATCCGAAATATTTTATGGATCCTGATATAGAGATGTTTATGGAGTGGCAGCGGCTTAGTGGAGGTCTTATCAAGAAAATTGCAATTGCACCTGAAGGGGAAGGTGCAGCAGCATTTACAAAGAAAGTAACAAGCATGGGAGTGAGCGTAGCGCTTGGACATAGTGCAGCTTCTTACGAACAGGCAAAAGAGGTGGTAGATGCCGGAGCTTCGGTATTCGTCCATACGTTTAATGGAATGAGCGGGTTTACCCATCGTGAACCGGGGATGGCGGGCTGTGCTATGGGTACGGAAGATACCATCGCAGAAGTGGTCTGTGATGGTTTCCATGTACATCCGGCTGCGGTAAAGGTGTTAGTGAGGGCAAAAACGCCAGATAAGACGGCACTTATCACAGACTGTATGCGGGCAGGAAGTATGCCGGATGGAGAATATATGCTTGGAGAGCTTCCTGTAATCGTAGAAAAGGGAGCGGCAAGATTGAAATCAAACGGAAACCTTGCAGGAAGTGTGCTGCGCCTTTCTGTAGCCGTGAAAAATGTAATAGATTGGAAAGTGGCAGATGATGCGCAGGCAATTCGTATGGCATCGTATGTACCGGCAAAAAGTATCGGGATAGAAAATAGATGTGGGAGTATCACCACCGGATATGATGCTGATTTTATAGCTCTTAGTCCAGAAATAGATGTGTTAGAAACATGGATAAACGGAGCCTCGGTTTATAAAAAGTAAAATACTTAGTATGCAGTAGGTGCATTTACTGATGGGAGTATGTAAAGGCATATGTTATGGATAAAAAAAGTGTGCGGCAATGAAAGGAGAACGTCATGATACGATTTGCAGTCATTGGTACAAATTTTATAACAGATTGGTTCATAGAAGCGGCAGCCCCGGTTTCGGAACTTTCTTTTTACAGCGTATATTCCAGAGATATAAATAAAGCAATCGCATTTGGGAAAAAGTATGGTATCAGCCGATTCTACGATCAATTGGAGGATTTGGCAGAGGATAAAAATGTGGATGCTGTTTATATTGCAAGCCCCAATTGCTGCCACTGTGAACAGGCTATTATAATGATGAATAAGGGAAAGCACGTCCTTTGCGAAAAACCAATTGCTTCTAATCATGCAGAGTTTAAGCGGATGGAAAAGGCCGCCATGGAAAATCATGTGGTACTTTTGGAAGCTATGCGTACAACTTTGGATCCGGCTTTTACACTGCTGCAAGACCAATTAAAAAAGCTAGGGAAAATAAGACAGGCGGCATTTCAATTTTGTAAGTACTCTTCACGTTACGATAATTTTAAGAATGGCGAGATAGAGAATGCCTTTCGTCCGGAACTGTCAAATGGTGCATTAATGGATATCGGTGTTTATTGTGTACACCCGATGGTAAAACTGTTTGGACTGCCGGATACGATGGTAGCAGATGCCATTAAGTTAAAAAATGGAGCTGATGGTGCGGGAATGATAGTGGCCGGATATCCGGAAGGAATGCAGGTACAGCTTACTTATTCTAAAATTTGCAACAATTACCTGCCAAGCCAGGTGATGGGTGAAGAGGGAACTTTGGTGATTGAAGGATTTCCGGTCACTAAAAGGCTGGTACTTTATCTTAATAATGGTGAGACAGAAACATTTGAATCCACATATCAGGAAAACAATATGGTATATGAAGCAGAGGCCTTTGTACGCCTGATTTATTCGGACACCCCTATGGCATCTTATCTTCAAGCGTCAGAACATGAGATGATTGTGATGGACGAAATCAGAAAGCAGGCCGGTATTGTTTTTCCGGCCGATTAGAGATAAAACCATATTTTTGACACCAGCTAAAGTGACAGAGGAGAGATTGAGTGAAAATATTAAATGACCACATTAAAAAAGGTGAATATAAAAATATATATTTAATTTACGGTCCGGAAGTATATTTGCGTAAACAGTATAGAGACCGTCTCCATAGAGGTATTCTGGAAATTGAAGATACGATGAATTATAGTTATTATGAAGGAAAAGGCCTGGATGTGAAAAGTATCATGGAGATGGCCGACACACTTCCTTTTTTTAGTGAAAGACGTTTGATAATTATCGAAAACAGTAACTTTTTCAATTCCTCACAAGATGAACTTAATGAATATTTGAAACATTTACCTGAAACGACATACATGGTTTTTATTGAAGAAAAGATTGATAAAAGGAATAAGCTATTTAAGACGGTCAGCAGTGTGGGCTATGCAGCCAATATGTCCAGTCCAAATGAGAAGGAATTAGCCCGCTGGGCCGGGCTTATTTTAAAAGGAGAAAATAAAAAAGCTGATAATTATGTTATAATGCAGATGTTGTCCCTTATTGATACTGATATGGAAAATATCCGGCAGGAATTAGAGAAATTAATCAGCTATACTATGGGAAAAGAGCAAATTACTCTGGAAGATGTGAAAGCTGTATGTACTGTACATACAGAAAATAGAATATTTGATATGATTCATGCCATATCAGTTAAAAATCAGCAAAAAGCTTTAGGTTTGTATTATGATTTAATTAAGCTTAGAGAGCCACCTATGCGTATTTTGTTTTTGATTGCCAGACAGTTCAATTTGCTGCTTCAAATGAAAGAGCTTAGTTTAAAAGGATATGGTTCGAATATTATTGCCGAGAGGACGGGAATTAAAGAGTTTATTGTCAAGAAAAATATCGCACTGTGCCGGAATTTTGACATAGACGAGCTCGAAAAAGCTGTAGCTGATTGCGTTAATTCTGAAGAAGCAGTGAAGACAGGACGTTTAAATGATCGGCTGTCAGTGGAGTTGATTATCAACCAATATGCTCGGCTGACAAAACCGAGTGCTGCTATGTCAGCTGAGGGAGGTAAATAAAAAAAGACATGAGAAGAGGGTGTTTCTCATGTCTTTTACTTGTACGTCCAATAGGAGTGTTACCTAATAAACTAAGCCAGTTTATTCACCGCAAGATTCAAACGGCTGATTTTCCTTGATGCTGTATTTTTATGATAAACGCCTTTGGATGCAGCTTTTGAAATCTCGCTGGCTGCCTGGATCGCTGCAGCCATTGCTGCTTCCTTATCATTCGTTGCCATTGCTGCATCAACCTTTTTAATGGCTGTTTTTACTCTTGATTTAATAGACTTATTTCTAGCCGCTTTAGTTCTGTTAACTAAAATTCTTTTCTTAGCTGATTTAATGTTAGCCAAATCCGTACACCTCCAAATTCTAAACCTTAATTATTGATCATCCTTTGAATTCGTTAAAGCCGGACACGGACGTTCTAACGAAAACATACTCTTATATAATATAGAACTCTGCCCTGAATGTCAACCCTAAAATTCCGATATTTCCCGCTCTTTTTGAAGAAGATATACATATATTTTATTATTCTGGAAAAAATATTAAAAAATAAAAAGGAGTTTTACGCATATGCATGAGCAATTATCTCAGATACGTACAGATTTGGCAGTAGAATCGGCAGAAATTTTTTCTAATCGTGGAGATGAGCTTCCCGGGATTACAATTGATGAGTTTTATAATAAAGAAACAGATATCAAAGTAACCAAGGTCTGTATAACTAATGAAGAGGGAAAAAATAAAATGGGAAAGCCCATTGGAAATTACATTACATTGGAGACGCCCCATCTTGCTGAAGATGATGAAGGCTATCACAAAGAAATCACGCAGCAGTTAATAGAGGAGCTTAAAGAACTGGTACCTGATATCCAGGATAAGCGGGTTCTCGTTGTGGGCATTGGCAATAGAGATATTACGCCAGATTCTTTAGGACCTATGGTGGTGGACCATCTTTATATTACCCGTCACTTGATTAAAGAATTCGGACAGGATTCTGAGCTGACCAGAGGTATGGGTATCATAAGTGCCATTGCTCCTGGCGTGATGGCTCAGACAGGCATGGAGGGCAGAGAAATCATTAAAGGCGTTATTGAAGAGACAAGACCGGAGATCGCAGTCATTATCGATGCGCTGGCAGCAAGGAGCATCAACCGTCTAAATACAACGATTCAATTAACAGATACCGGAATAAACCCTGGTTCGGGCGTTGGAAATCACAGGAATGCCCTAAATAAAGAATCCCTCGGAATTGACGTCGTCGCCATTGGGATTCCCACGGTTATCGATGCTCCTACCATTGTCAATGATACGATGAATTCATTATTGGAGGTGTTAGAAGAAAATTCATTGTATAAAGAAGCCCTTGAAGCTACAAAAGATTTTGATAATCAGGAAAAATATCTGCTTATGCGGGAGTTGATGGAACCGTTAATGACAAACATGTTCGTAACCCCAAAAGATGTGGACCAAAGCATCAGGAAAATCAGTTTTACAGTTTCAGAAGCCATCAATTCGGCATGCCATACGATCTAGGAGCCTGTCTAATATTTAGGCTCTAAAGGGCAAGGCATATAACAAGCTTCCACGAATATAATGTATTTAGAGAATGTTGTACTAGTTGATTGGAAGTGATTGTGTATGAATTCTAATAGAAAAGGACGGATTAAAAAAATACGCAATATCTTCGGGATTATCATTTTGTGTACTGTGATAATAATGATTGGACCAGGGTATCTTTTGAAAATACAAAATAATACGAGTGGGAGCTATGGTCAGGAGAAATGGACCGGGATATTGACAAATCAGCTGATTTCATCAATTTTCCCAATGAATAATTATGATAATGAGAAAGACGAAGGTACCCAATTAATTACCAGAGCCCTGGAGTTGGTCCGGGATAGTTTATTTCCCTCTGTGTCTTTTGTAAATAAGTCTGACACACAGGAATTGGCTGTAACCAATGAATTGTATCCAACTGTTGAAGATTTAGAAGAAATGGCCAAGGAAAATAGCCAGGAGGAAACGACGATGGAAAATGAAGCTTCGGCGGATGAAACGCAGGAAGTCGTAGAAGCTTTATCAGGTTCGGGGAATGGCATTATTTATCCTATGGAATCATTGATGGATCATTCCTTTCTGATCGAAAACTTCTATACCGGGCCGGCCTTATCCGAAGCAGATAGCAGCCTTCTTAATGGAGAAGTACTTGTGAATAAAGATCTGACTATGGATTTGACTGGTGATGAACCTAAAATTCTTATTTACCACACCCATTCCCAGGAGGCTTTTACCGATAGCGTTCCCGGTGATGAAAGTGGAACAATTGTCGGTATGGGGGATACTCTGGCATCAATTTTACAAGACAAGTATGGTGTAAGCGTTTATCATGATCGAAATACCTATGATATTGTTGACGGTGTTTTAGATCGGAGTACGGCATATTCTGTGGCTTTAGGATCTGTAGAGGAGATTCTTACAAATAATCCCTCCATTAAAGTTGTTATTGATTTACATAGAGATGGTGTCAATGAAGCTACCCATTTAATAACTGAAATCAATGGCAAACAGGTTGCCAAAATTATGTTCTTTAATGGGCTGTCTCAGAGCCCTTCAGGCTATCTTCAAAATGATTATTTATCAGATAACTTGGCGTTTAGTTTACAAATGCAGTTAAAGGCAGCAGAGTTATTCCCGGGTTTTACCAGAAAAATTTATTTACGCTCTTATCGGTATAATATGCATGTGATGCCAAGAACGTTATTAGTTGAATGCGGAGGTCAGACAAATACGGTTGAAGAAGTTAGGAACGCCATGGAGCCGTTAGCAGATACATTGTATAGTGTCTTATCAGGGCAATAGACAGAACCCTTCTTTCATGCTATAATACCTTCAGTTATATTAGATCAGGAGGCTATTGCAATGAATATAGACCAAAGCAAAATTAGAAATTTTTGTATTATTGCCCATATTGATCACGGAAAATCTACCCTTGCGGACCGGATTATTGAGAAAACGGGTCTGTTGACAAGCAGGGAGATGCAGGCTCAGGTTCTAGATAATATGGATTTGGAGCGGGAGCGGGGGATAACGATAAAAGCCCAGGCAGTAAGAATCATTTATAAAGCGGGGAATGGGGAAGAATATATTTTTAACTTGATTGATACACCGGGTCATGTGGATTTTAATTATGAAGTATCCAGGAGCCTTGCAGCCTGCGACGGAGCTATATTGGTGGTAGATGCGGCTCAGGGGATTGAGGCTCAGACACTGGCCAATGTGTATTTGGCACTGGATCATGATTTGGATATTATGCCGGTCATTAATAAAATAGATTTACCTAGTGCAGATCCGGAACGGGTGATTAATGAGATCGAAGATGTCATTGGCATCGAAGCCCATGATGCGCCTTTGATTTCGGCAAAGAATGGAGTCAATATTGAGGAGGTTCTAGAGCAGATTATCATAAAGATACCGGCACCTGCGGGTGACCAGGAAGCACCGCTTCAGGCCTTGATTTTTGATGCAATATATGATCCTTATAAAGGTGTCATTGTCTTCTTTAGAGTGAAAGAAGGAAAAATGGCGAAAGGGACACCTGTAAAAATGATGGCTACAGGTGCCGAATTCACGACGGTGGAAGTCGGCTACTTTGGCGCAGGCCAATTTATCCCATGCGAGGAACTATCAGCGGGTATGGTAGGATATATGGCGGCCAGCATTAAGAATCTAAACGATACCCTCATAGGTGATACAATTACAAATACTGTTAACCCATGCAGTGGACCCCTGCCGGGATATAAAAAAGTCAACCCTATGGTTTATTGTGGTATGTATCCGGCAGATGGGGCAAAGTATCCTGATTTGAGAGATGCACTGGAGAAGCTTAAGCTCAATGACGCTTCACTGCAATTTGAGCCGGAAACCTCCATTGCTCTTGGCTTTGGTTTCAGATGCGGATTCTTAGGTTTGCTCCATTTGGAAATTATTCAAGAACGTTTAGAGCGAGAATACAACCTGGATTTAGTTACCACAGCGCCATCAGTTATTTATAAAGTACACAAAACGAATGGAGATGTAATTTCTCTGACAAATCCTTCTAATCTTCCGGATCCATCAGAGATAGAATATATGCAAGAGCCTGTCGTTTCAGCAGAAATCATGGTGACCACCGAGTTTATCGGACCGATTATGGAGTTGTGCCAGGAACGCAGGGGAACCTATTTGGGTATGGAGTATATGGAAGAAACAAGGGCCCTATTAAAATATGAGCTTCCATTGAATGAAATTATCTACGATTTTTTCGATGCATTGAAATCCCGCTCCAGAGGTTATGCCTCCTTTGATTATGAAATTAAAGGCTATCAGCGTTCCGATTTATGCAGGCTTGATGTACTCGTAAACAAAGAAGAAGTCGATGCTTTATCATTTATCGTATTTAGCGGCTCGGCTTATGAGCGGGGCAGGAAGATGTGTGAGAAGCTGAAAGAGGAGATTCCCCGACAATTATTTGAAATTCCAATTCAGGCTGCCATTGGAAGCAAAATCATCGCCAGAGAAACAGTCAAGGCACTGAGGAAAGATGTCCTGTCCAAATGTTACGGTGGGGATATCAGCCGTAAGCGTAAACTACTTGAAAAGCAAAAAGAAGGGAAAAAACGTATGCGCCAGGTAGGTAATGTGGAAATTCCTCAAAAAGCATTTATGAGTGTATTAAAGTTGGATGACAAATGAGAAAGCAATTAGGTCTGTACATCCATTTTCCCTTCTGTATTCAAAAATGTCAATATTGTGATTTCTTGTCATTCCCATATAAAAAGAGTATCGTAAAATCTTATTTAGGCAGCTTATACAAGGAAGTACAATCGGCAGCACTTTCTTACAATGAATTTGATGTTTCTACCATATTTATCGGGGGAGGAACACCTTCCCTGATCGAGCCAGATGATTTACAAAGATTAATGGAAGTGGTAGAAACCTCCTTTCATCTGGAAAGGACCGGTGAGATTACTTTAGAAGCCAATCCGGGAACGCTGACAATGACTAAACTGAAAGCAGCACAAAAAAGCGGTATCAACCGTTTAAGTATAGGTCTTCAGTCATGTCATAATGCCGAACTAAAATTATTGGGCAGGATTCATACTTATGAGCAATTTCTTGAACAGTTTGAACAAGCCAGATTAGCAGGTTTCGATAATATAAATATTGATATAATGTCTGCTCTGCCAGGGCAGACATTATTAGATTATGAAAAAACGTTGGATTGCATACTTGGCTTGAAAGCGGAACATATATCGGCATACAGCCTGACACTTGAAGAAGGCACGCCTTATTTTGACAGGTATGATACAGAAAAAGCGAAGTATCTGCCGACTGAATCATGTGAACGGCGGATGTACCATTTAACAAATCATAAACTTTCTAAAAAAGGGTACAATAGGTATGAAATATCAAATTACGCCAAACCAGGCTTTGAAAGTAAACATAACATAGGTTATTGGAGGCGGGAAAACTATCTGGGATTAGGGCTGGGAGCCCATAGTATGGTGGATAATATCCGTTTTACGGTCACTAATAAACTAGATGCTTATCTAAAGTTTTGGAATCAATCTAACCAGGAGAGGGATTTAGCTAAATTATATTATAAAGATAAAGACCACCTTACATTACAGGCGCAGATAGAAGAATATATGTTTTTGGGGCTCAGGCTGAAAGAGGGGATTAAACGGAATGAATTTTGTAAAAACTTTGGCGTCCCCTTAGACTGTATTTATCAAGAAATGATTAGCAAGCATATTCAGCAAGGCTTATTAAAGGAAAGTAAAGATAGGCAAAGATTATTCTTGACAAGGCGTGGTATTGATGTAAGTAATTACGTATTGGCAGATTTTATATTGGAATAAAATGCGTTGAAGTTCAAGAAAAAAGTAGAAAGAACCCTTGACAAGGATGGCATAAAGTGATATCTTATATACATGGGTATTAGCACTCCTAAGAGACGAGTGCTAACAATGCCAAAGGTAAGAGGTGGTTAAGTGGATTTAGACGGAAGAAAAGTTAAGATATTGAATGCAATCATACAGACTTATCTCAACAGTGGTGAGCCTGTAGGTTCAAGAACAATTTCTAAATTCACTGATTTAAATCTCAGTTCTGCGACAATCCGAAATGAGATGGCAGATTTAGAAGAATTAGGATATATCATTCAGCCCCATACATCAGCCGGAAGGATTCCTTCGGATAAAGGGTATCGCTTTTACGTAGACAACATGATGAAAGAGAAAATTGCTGAAGTTGATGAGATGAAGGAGATTGTTATTGAGAAGGCCGATAAGGTAGACCAGCTGCTAAAGCAGATTGCAAAATTTTTAGCCAATAACACGAATTATGCTTCAATGATTTCAGCTCCTCAGTTTAAACGAAATAAGGTGAGATTCATTCAATTGTCACAGGTTGATGGTGAACAGATTTTGGTCACTATCATGTTGGATGGCAATTTAATTAAGAATAAACTGATTGATTTAAAGCAGCCGCTGGAACAAGAAGAAGTTGTCAAACTGAATATTCTATTGAATACTTTTTTGCAGGGCCTGACACTTTTAGAAATCAACATGGAGATGATTCAAAGGCTTAAGATGCAGGCAGATGGGCATAAGCAGATCATTAATGATGTGATTGATGCTATTGGGTTCGCTATTCAGGAAGAAGATGATTTGGAGATATATACAAGTGGTTCGACTAATCTTTTAAAGTATCCTGAGTTAAGTGATAAGGAGAAAGCCGGCGAACTTATTTATTTATTAGAAGAAAAGCAGGCTCTTGTAGATTTTATGGCCACGAAAGCCGGCGACAGTAAAGAAGAAAATCATGGAATCCAGGTATATATTGGTTCAGAATCCCCGGTAACATCAATGAAGGACTGCAGTGTCGTGACAGCAACTTATGAACTCGAGGAAGGCGTCCAGGGGACTATTGGAATTATTGGCCCTAAACGAATGGATTATGAGAAAGTTGTGGGGAATCTGCAGAAGATGATGAATCAGCTAGATATTATTTTTAAGAAAAAGTAAAGAGGTGAGTCAATGGACAATTTGGATAAGGATATAAACGACTTAGAACAAGAAGATATGTTGGATGAAATGACAAGCAAAACAGAGACAGCAGATGACGATCTACCAGTTCAGGAACCAGAATCAGCTGATGAGGCGGCAGATACTGCTGAGAGTGAAGATGTTGCCGAAGATGTGGATTCTGACGACATGAAGGAAAAAGCTCCTGATGAAAAGAAAAAGGGTTTGTTTCATAAAAAAGAAAAGAAAAAAGATAAAAAAGATTTAAAAATCGAAGAGTTAAACGATCGGCTCATACGCAATATGGCAGAATTCGATAACTTCAGAAAAAGGACTGATAAAGAGAAGAGCCAGATGTTCGATGCCGGTGCAGGATTGGTAGTCGAGAAGATATTACCAATCATTGATGATTTTGAGCGGGGCATGGCGGCTGTCGAACCGGATAACGCAGAATCGTCATTTGTGACAGGTATCGAGATGGTGTATAAGAAATTAATCACTACTTTAAACGATATGGGCGTTACCGTCATCGAATCAGTGGGTAAAGAGTTTGACCCGATGTTTCATAATGCGGTTATGCAGGAAGCAAGCGAAGAACATGAAACTGGCATTATTACCCAGGAGCTTCAAAAGGGATATATATATAAAGAAAAAGTTATCCGCCACAGTATGGTGATAGTTGCAGAATAGTAAAGATTAATATATTTTAGGAGGACATTATTATGAGTAAAATTATAGGTATTGATTTAGGAACAACAAATTCATGTGTTGCTGTTATGGAAGGTGGGAAACCAGTAGTCATCGCTAATACGGAAGGCGCGAGAACCACACCATCTGTTGTGGCATTTACAAAGACAGGTGAAAGGCTTGTGGGTGAACCAGCTAAAAGGCAGGCCGTTACCAATGCGGACAAAACAATTTCATCAATTAAGAGACACATGGGCTCTGATTACAGAGTGACAATTGATGATAAAAAATACTCGCCACAGGAAATCTCGGGGATGATACTTCAAAAGCTTAAAGGAGACGCTGAGAGCTATTTGGGAGAAACTGTAAACGAAGCTGTTATTACCGTACCGGCATATTTTAACGATGCACAAAGGCAGGCAACAAAGGATGCCGGTAAGATTGCCGGTTTAGATGTAAAGCGTATTATCAATGAGCCGACGGCAGCGGCGCTGGCCTATGGTCTTGATAACGAAAAAGAGCAAAAGATTATGGTCTATGACTTAGGCGGCGGTACGTTTGATGTGTCTATTATCGAAATTGGTGATGGTGTTATTGAAGTTTTAGCAACTTCAGGAGATAACCGTCTTGGCGGTGATGATTTTGATGACAGAATTACCCGCTATATGTTGAGTGAATTTAAAAACACCGATGGCGTTGACTTATCAGGTGATAAAATGGCTATGCAAAGGCTGAGGGAAGCTGCAGAGAAAGCTAAGAAAGAATTATCATCAGCAGCAACAACAAATATCAATCTGCCGTTTATTACAGCAACATCGGAAGGACCGAAGCATTTTGACATGAACTTAACAAGGGCTAAGTTTGACGAGCTTACTCATGATTTAGTGGACAGAACTGTTGCGCCGGTTCAGAATGCCCTGAAGGATGCAGGTATTACTGCCTCTGAATTAGGTAAAGTATTACTGGTTGGTGGTTCTACACGGATACCGGCGGTTCAGGATAAAGTAAAACAATTAACAGGACATGAGCCGTCAAAATCTCTGAATCCCGATGAATGTGTTGCCATCGGAGCTTCAATCCAGGGTGGTAAACTGGCTGGTGATGCAGGTGCAGGCGATATTCTGTTACTTGATGTAACACCATTGACACTTTCTATAGAAACTTTAGGTGGTATTGCAACACCGTTGATTGAAAGGAACACAACCATACCAACCAAGAAAAGCCAGGTATTCTCTACTGCAGCAGACAATCAGTCAGCCGTTGATATTAATGTTGTACAGGGTGAACGAAAGTTTGCTAAAGATAATAAGAGTTTGGGACAGTTCAGGCTTGATGGGATCGCACCTGCAAGAAGAGGTATTCCTCAGATAGAGGTAACTTTTGATATTGATGCCAATGGTATCGTTAATGTATCTGCTAAAGATATGGGAACAGGCAAAGAACAGCATATTACAATTACAGCCGGGTCAAATCTTTCAGATGCTGATATTGATAAAGCCGTTAAAGAAGCTGCTGAGTTTGAAGCTCAGGATAAGAAACGTAAAGAGGGCATTGAAGCAAGAAATGAAGCAGATGCAATGATTTTCCAGACAGAAAAAGCGTTGGAAGAGGCGGGAGATAAAGTCAGCGTAGAAGATAAAGAAAAAGTTCAGGCTGAACTTGACAGCTTAAGAGCTTTGATTGACAGTGCCAATGTTGACGATATGACAGATTCCCAAGTGGAAGACATTAAAGCTGGAAAACAAAGACTTATGGATGCTGCACAGACTATTTTTGCAAAAATGTATGAAAATGCAGCTGGTCCAGGTGCGGCCGGAGAGGATGCATCCGGGGCAGATCAGGCATATCAGGCAGATGATGTAGTTGACGCAGATTATAAAGAAGTGTAAAATAAGTACTTGTATTAAAAAATAACTATAATGAGGTTGGGGGAATTATTGCAATCTTTGATTGCACAGGAATTGATAAGCCCATCCTCATTTGGCTGTATTTAGAAGGTGAGATGAGTTATGGCAGAAAAAAGAGATTATTATGAAGTTCTTGGCGTTTCTAAGTCGGCTACAGATTCCGATTTGAAGAAAGCATACAGACAGCTTGCCAAACAATATCATCCAGACACTAATCCGGGAGATGCCGAAGCCGAAAGGAAGTTTAAAGAGGCTTCAGAGGCATATGCCGTTTTAAGTGACGAAGAAAAGAGAAGGCAATATGACCAGTTTGGGCATGCTGCATTTGACCAAAGCGGCGGTGGTGCCGGTGGATTTGGTGGATTTGACTTCGGCGGTGACATGGGAGATATTTTTGGAGATATTTTCGGCGATTTATTCGGCGGCAGCCGGGGGAGCAGAAGGTCATATAATGGGCCGATGCAGGGTGCCAATGTTAAAATAAATTTAAAGGTATCTTTTATGGATGCTATATTTGGTATTGAAAAGAAATTAGAAATTAATTTAAAAGATGAGTGTCCTGCATGTATGGGGAGCGGCGCAAAACCGGGAACCAGTCCCGCGACCTGCAGCCGTTGCGGCGGCAAGGGCCAGGTAGTCCAGACACAGCAGTCATTATTTGGTGTTGTGAGAAATGTCCAGACTTGTCCGGATTGTCATGGGACTGGTAAAATTATCAAGGATAAATGTATGGATTGTTCGGGAACTGGATATGTTAAAAAGAGAAAGACAATTGAAGTATCCATTCCGGCAGGAATTGATACCGGGCAAAGTATACGGATCCGTGGTAAAGGCGAGCCGGGTATTAACGGCGGCGGCCGGGGCGATTTACTGGTAGGTGTTACTGTAGAACGCCACCCACTCTTTCAGCGTCAGGACTATGATATATATTCCACGGTGCCGATATCTTTTGTTGATGCCGCCCTGGGCGCGGATATTAAGATAAAAACCGTCGATGGGGATATGTCTCAGACAATTAAGCCAGGTACTCAGACAGATACCAAGATTCGCCTGAAGAGTAAAGGTGTGCCAACATTGCGGAATAGAAATGTCCGCGGAGATCACTATATTACACTTGTTGTCCAGGTGCCGGAGAAGTTATCGGCTGACCAGAAGGCTGCCCTCCGTCAATTTGATGTGACTATGCGTGGGGAAAAAGGAGCTAATGTGTCGACCAGCGAGCCGGCAGCAGAGGTGAAAAAAAAGAAAAGTTTTATGGATAAAGTGAAAGAAGCGTTTGATGATTAATGAAAACAGAGTTGGCCTGGGAGTTGAGATTTCCCCCGCCTGCTCTGTTTTTCGAAGAGAGGTCTTGAAATGAAACGATGGAATAAATATACATTGGAGACGTCAACCGGGGCAGTTGAATTAATTAGTTATACACTTAATGAGCTGGGTATAGAAGGTATTGAAGTTGAAGACAAAGTACCCCTCTCAGAAGAAGACAAAAGGAAAATGTTTATTGACATACTTCCGGAAATAGAATCTGATGACGGAAAGGCTTATATTTCATTTTATATCGATGAAGCGCAGGATAGTGAAGATAATATCGAGAACATATTAACTGAAATCAGGCTGTTGAATGAGTTTGTAAATCTGGGTAGTTTAACCTGTAAAAAGTCTTCTACAGCTGATGAAGATTGGATAAACAACTGGAAAGAATACTGGAAGCCGTTTATGGCAGATGAAAAAATCATGATAAAACCAACATGGGAAACACTTACAGATGTCCCGTCAGACACCCTGGTTGTTGTGTTAGACCCTGGAACTTCTTTTGGTACAGGTATGCATCATACGACCAGACTATGCATTGGGCAATTAAAGAAGCTGTTAAAACCTGAACATAGATTGCTAGATATAGGCTGTGGCAGTGGGATACTGTCTATTATTGGATTATTGCTGGGAGTTAGGGAAGCAGTGGCAACGGATATAGATGCTCATGCAGTCGCCACAGCGGTGGAAAATGCGAAAGTGAATCAGATCTCTATGGACAAGTATACAGTGCTCTGCGGTGATGTAATATCAGATGCGGCATTTCGCCAAAGCCTGGGTGGGAACAAGTATGATCTGGTGGTGGCCAATATACTGGCCAAGGTCATCATCCCCTTATCCGCTGTCATTAAGGAGAACATGTGTCCTGGAGGCTTGTTCATATCTTCGGGCATTATTGATACAAAAGCGGAGGAAGTCAGAGAAGCACTGATTGATAATGGGTTTAAAATTCTTGAAATGACAAAATCAGGAGAATGGGTATCATTTTGTTGTCAAATATGATATAATGTACATTCTGAATGAAAGGAACGTTTAGATGCCAAGATTTTTTGTAAAGCCAGATCAGATACAAGAGGAATGGATTATCATCACAGGAAATGATGTCAATCATATTAAGAATGTTTTCAGGATGTCACCGGGAGATACGTTATCTGTCAGTGATGGTGCCGGAACGGATTATTTCTGCATGATTGAAGCCATGGAAAGGCACAAAGTACGATTGCATATAGAAAACAGTTGGGATTCATATAAAGAACTTAAAAGCCGCTTATACCTGTTCCAGGGGCTTCCAAAGGGAGATAAGCTGGAACTAATTATACAAAAAGCGGTAGAGCTTGGCGTATATGAAATCATTCCAATGATTACTAGGCGTACGATTGTCAAGTTAGATGATAATAAGCATGCAAAAAGGTTAAACCGGTGGCAGAATATTGCCGAAAGCGCGGCAAAACAGTCAGGCAGGGGTATTATTCCAAAGATAAAGAAGCCCATGGACTTTGCCAAGGCGCTAGGTTACAGTCGTTTGCTTGAATGTAATTTAATACCATATGAGCGGACTGAAGATATGGCAGCTTCAAGAAAGTTGATAGAATCTGCGGCGGACAAAGAAAGCATTGGTATATTTATCGGACCGGAAGGAGGTTTTGATACCGTTGAAATCGAACTGGCGGTGAAAGCGGGTATAAAACCTATGACTCTGGGGCGCAGGATTTTAAGAACGGAGACAGCAGGGCTTGCAGCCTTGTCTGTTTTAATGTTTCAATTGGATTAACCTTCATTTGACGGCTTTATTTCTAAGCTTTCGATAATTCTATCAACTGAGGGTGGAGGAATGATATGAAAGAAATTTATTTTGATAATGCAGCGACAACGAAAGTATGTAGACAATCCTGTGATGTTATGGTGCAGATGATGTCTGAAGACTATGGAAATCCGTCATCGCTGCATATGAAAGGGATTACTGCAGAGAATTATATTAAAGAAGCCAGAGAAATATTTGCAAACTTATTAAAAATAAATGAGAAAGAAATGATCTTCACATCAGGCGGAACAGAATCTAATAATATGGCTTTGATCGGGGGCGCAATGGCCAATTGCCGCAGGGGCAGGCATATCATTACGACATCTATAGAACATCCTTCTGTAAGCAGTCCATTGGCGGCGCTTGAAGAGAGAGGCTTTAAAATCACACGGCTCCCTGTAGATGAAAAGGGTGTTATGAGTTTGGAAGCCCTTGAGCGGGCAATGTCTGAAGATACGATTATTGTGTCCACTATCTATGTCAATAATGAAATCGGAACAATTCAGCCTGTTCAGCAAATAAGCAGGATTATTAAGCGCATGAATAGTGAGACATTGTTTCATGTCGATGCGATACAGGCCTTTGGAAAGCTTCAGATATATCCCGGGCGCCAGGGGATTGATCTGCTGACCGTCAGCAGTCATAAATTCCATGGTCCTAAAGGCGTCGGTTTGCTGTATATCAGAAATGGTGTGAAAGTTAAACCTATCATTTTAGGCGGCGGCCAGCAAAAAGATATGCGTTCAGGCACAGAAAATGTGCCGGGTGTTACAGGCATGGCTTATGCAGCAAAAACAGTTTATGACGGACTGAGCGAGAAAGCAGAAAAGCTCTATGATTTAAGAGATTATTTTATCAGGCAGCTGAATGTCTTTGAAGATGTGGTGATAAATGGCAATGACAGGGAGGGAGCAACGCCGCATATCGTAAGTGCAAGTTTTGGCGATATCAGAGCTGAAGTCTTACTCCATGCCCTGGAGGAACGGGGAATTTATATCTCTTCAGGTTCTGCATGTTCTTCAAATCATCCTTCACAAAGCGCCACATTAAAAGCCATTGGTGTGAATCCAAAGTATTTAGATGCCACCGTACGGTTCAGCTTTTCTTTTGAAACCTCTAAAGAGGAAATGGATGACTGTCTGGCGGTACTGGCTGAGATTGTTCCGATGTTAAGAAGATATACGCCGGGAGGAAATAAACGTGTTTAAGATTTTTTTAATTAAGTATGGAGAAATAGGCATTAAAGGTAAAAACAGATATTTGTTTGAAGATGCTTTGATGAATCAGATCAGGTTTGCTCTTAAAAAATCAGGTGATTTCAGTGTCACGAAAGAGCAGGGACGGATTTATGCCCAGGCTTTATCTGGTTATGATTTTGAAGAAGTGATAGAAGCCTTATCCAGAGTGTTTGGCATTGTTGCTATCTGCCCTGTTGTCGACCTGGAAGACAGCAGCTGGGATAATCTGACAAAAGCCGTGGGAGATTATATTGAGGAAGCTTATGCTGATAAGAATTTTACTTTTAAAGTTGAATCGCGCAGAGCTGATAAGAATTATTCCAGACGATCTATGGAAATTAATGCAGATATGGGAGAATATCTTCTTGAGAGATTTCCTCAGCTGAGTGTTAATGTCAGAAAGCCAGATGTGATTGTCAATATTGAGGTGCGTAAAAAAACGTATATATACTCCAAATCTATCCCTGGACCGGGAGGGATGCCCGTAGGGACTAATGGAAAGGCCATGCTGCTGCTCTCCGGGGGTATTGACAGTCCTGTGGCAGGCTATATGATTGCCAAAAGAGGTGTAACTATCGAAGCGGTATACTTCCATGCCCCTCCTTACACCAGTGAAAGAGCCAAACAGAAGGTTGTCGATTTGGCAAAAATCGTTTCCAGATATGCAGGAACGATAAAATTAAATATCATTAATTTTACAGATATTCAGCTGGCCATTTATGAAAACTGCCCTCATGATGAATTAACCATAATTATGCGCAGATATATGATGAAGATAGCTGAGCATATTGCCAGGGAAGACGGGGCATTGGGATTAATCACCGGTGAGAGTATCGGCCAGGTGGCCAGCCAGACCCTTCAAAGCCTGGCAGCGACCAATTCAGTATGTACGATGCCGGTATACCGTCCGTTGATTGGTTTTGATAAAAATGATATCGTGGCATTTTCAGAAAAAATCGGTGCCTATGAGACCTCTGTTTTACCTTTTGAAGACTGTTGTACAATCTTCGTAGCGAAACATCCGGTGACAAAACCTAATCTTCGGGTGATTGAACGTTCTGAATATCGTTTAAAAGATATCATTGAAGAATTATTGGAGACAGCTATTAGAACAAGAGAAGTTGTGAACTGTGAAGCGTGAAAGAGGATGCTTTAAGCATCCTCTGGAATGTACGCATCTTAACCAATGATAAAGGGTTTTAGAATAGATACAATTTCTTCATATTGATCTTCGCCGTGGATATTCAAATCAATAGGTTTAGATAAATCCAAGCTGAAAATACCCATAATTGACTTTGCATCAATGACATATCTTCCTGATATTAAATCGAAATCCGTATCAAATTTACTGATTTCGTTAACAAATGCTTTGACTTTATCGATTGAATCAAGACATATCTGTACTGTTTTCATCGAATCGCCCTCCTTAGTTTATGTTATAACTATATAGTACAATCAGGTGCTCCTAAAGTCAATAATAGATTAACAATTTTCTAGTAAAAATTAACAGAAAAAACGACAATTAAACATTCCGGGATGGAGGAAATAATTTTGAAAAGTGTAGCACTTTATACATTGGGCTGCAAGGTAAATCAATATGAAACAGATGCTATGATGGAGCTGTTCAGGCAAGGCGGATATGAAATAAGGTCTTTTAATGAACCTGCAGATATATATGTTATTAACACCTGTGCGGTAACAAATGTGGCGGACCGCAAGTCCAGGCAGATGCTGCACCGCGCAAAAAAGAAAAACAAGGAGAGCCTTGTAGTTGCCGTAGGCTGTTATGTTCAGGCAGCTAAAGAGATATTAGAAGAAGATGTATATGTAGATTTGATTATTGGCAATAATAAAAAGAAAGATATTGTTGAAATTGTTAATCATTATTTAGAAGTCAATAGTGGGGAGGATAATATCATCAATATCCGCCATGCCAGTCAATATGAAGCACTTAGAATCAGCCAAACTTCTGAGCATACAAGGGCTTATATAAAGATTCAGGATGGTTGTAACCAATTTTGCTCTTACTGTATTATACCGTATACAAGAGGACGGGTAAGAAGCAGGGCTGCCAAAGACGTTATCAATGAAGTGCAAAATCTGGTTTCCAATGGTTATAAAGAAATAGTACTGACAGGGATACATATTTCTTCTTATGGTATAGATTTCCAGAATAAGGAATATAATTTCATATTACTTATTGAACATTTAAGCCGTATCGATGGTTTAGGGCGTATCCGCCTTGGCTCCCTTGAACCAAGAATCATCACAGAAGCTTTTGTTAAGAGACTTGTGGCTATCCCGCAAATTTGTCCTCATTTCCATCTATCGCTGCAAAGCGGCTGTGATGAAACACTTAAACGGATGAACAGAAGATATGATACAAAAGATTATGAAATGCGTTGTAATATTTTAAGAAAATATTTCGATAATCCGGCAATCAGCACCGATGTTATTGTTGGGTTTCCTGGAGAAACTGATAAAGAATTCGAAATGACAAAGGCTTATTTAAAACAGATAGGGTTTGCCGGGATCCATGTATTTGCCTATTCCAAAAGGGCAGGAACCAAAGCCGCCGAATTAAAAGAACAAGTGGCAGCTGCATCAAAAAGGGAAAGAAGCAGGGAACTTTTAGAGATAGCAAAGAAGCTTAAAGAAAACTATTTCAGACAATATTTAAACAAAACAGTGGAAGTACTTATTGAAGAAACAATAGAATTAGACGGAATAATATATAATATGGGTCATAGCCGGGAATATATCAAAGTGGTGCTTGGATATGCTCCAGGCAGGTTAAATACGGTTGTAAGTGGAAGGATAAAGCATAAAATTCATGAAGATTTAGTGTTTTGTGAAAGTATTCATTGAATTATTTGAGGTTTTATATTAATATTATAATAAGTGGAATCCTCAGTTGACAACTGAGGATACGTAAAGCAGACTAAAAGGTAAGGATGTGAGATTATGCCGGATATGAACAATACACAATATTTTAAAGTAAGTAATGATGCTGAAATTGCAGTTAAAGATATACTGGAAGCTGTATATATCGCATTGACAGAAAAAGGATACAACCCCATAAGTCAGATTGTAGGATATATTATGTCCGGTGATCCTACGTATATCACAAGTTATAAGAATGCAAGATATCTTATAATGAAAGTAGAGCGTGATGAGATTCTGGAAGAACTTTTAAAAACCTATATTAATGTCAAATTAAAATAGTGATGGAGAGCAACATGCGGATAATGGGATTAGATTACGGGACAAAAACCGTTGGCGTGGCTGTCAGTGATCCATTACGGGTAACGGCTCAGGGGCTTGAGACGATTACCCGTAATGAAGAGAATAAGCTGCGCAAAACTTTAGCAAGAATCGAACACTTAATTTTAGAATATGATATAAAATATATCGTATTAGGTTATCCTAAAAATATGAATAATTCCATTGGAGACAGGGCAAGGAGTACTAAAGATTTTAAAGAAATCCTCTCCAGAAGGACAGGCCTTGATGTGGTTTTGTGGGATGAACGCCTGACCACCAGTGCTGCTGAGAAAACATTAATAGAAGGAAAAGTCCGCCGGGAAAAACGAAAGGATTATGTAGATAAGCTGGCAGCGGTTTTAATTCTACAAGCCTATTTAGATAGCCTCAGTGATTGATTTTAATGTCTGCCGGGCGGACAGATGGGAGCGAGGATGGAAAAAGTAGAATTTACTTTAACAGATACAAATGAAAAAGCAGAATTTTATGTTGTTGAGCAGACAAGGCTTGGCAATATTAATTATATATTAGTTACAGAAACACAGGAAGATAAAGCGGAAGCATATATTTTAAAGGAAATTTCCGGTGATGTAACAGAAGCTTTATATGATATTGTGGCTGATGATTTAGAATTAGAAGCAGTATCAAAGATATTTTCGGAAATATTAGAAGATATTGATTTAGAATTTTAGTAAACGTGTTTTTGCCTGATAAAGCAGCATACAGTTATTTATCAAGTGAAGGCAGGCAATAGTTAGATGAAACTTAGGCAATAAGTAAAGGCGGCGGGAAGCGAGGCGGATATGATGGAAGAACGTTTAGAGCAATTTAGGGCATTATTGAAAGAGAAGGGAATGAAGACAACTACCCAGCGACTTGCAATTTTACAGGTTCTTCTTGAACAATCTGACAAGCATCTTACCGCAGAAGAAATTTATGAACTGGTAAAGTTAAACTGGCCTGATATCGGGCTGGCAACCGTATATCGCAATATACAATTATTATCAGAGCTAAACTTGATTGATCGTTTGAATTTAGATGATGGTTATGTACGTTATGAGATTGGAAGTATGAACTCAGATGATGTCAGGCACCATCACCATCATTTGATTTGCCTGGAGTGTGGAGAAGTATTTATGTTTGAGGATGATCTTTTAGAGAATCTGGAACAGACGATACAGGATACCCTGGGATTTATAGTCAGCAATCATGAAGTTAAGCTCTATGGTCTTTGTAAGAAATGTAACGGACGGACAGAGCAAAGTATAAGTTAATATTGTCAAAGTTTGTCGAGATTATTGCACAACATGAATTAAGAAAATGCGGAGGTGCAATTTTGAAAGCAAATGAATCAAAAGACTCAAAAGTTAAAATTATTCCCTTAGGAGGCCTGGAACAAATCGGCATGAACATTACATGCTTCGAATACGAAGACAGCATTATTGTTGTAGATTGTGGTCTGGCTTTCCCTGATGATGATATGCTGGGAATTGATTTAGTAATCCCTGATGTATCTTATTTGAAAGAAAATCTTAAAAAAGTGAAGGGATTTGTCATCACCCATGGTCATGAAGATCATATCGGAGGACTGGCCTATGTACTCAAAGATGTTCCGGTACCGGTTTATGCGACAAAGCTGACCATGGGGATTATAGAAAACAAGTTAAAAGAACATAACCTGGTGAAAAGTACAAAAAGAAAAGTGATTAAGCATGGGCAGTCGATCAATTTAGGGAAATTTAGGATAGAGTTTGTAAAAACGAACCATAGCATCGCCGATGCCACTGCATTGGCGATTTATACACCGGCAGGCATTATTGTCCATACCGGGGATTTTAAGATTGATTACACGCCTGTATTTGGGCAGATGATTGATTTACAGAGGTTTGCAGAACTTGGGAAAAAAGGGGTTCTGGCTTTAATGGGTGACAGTACCAATGCGGAACGTCCGGGATTCACTCAGTCTGAAAGAACTGTAGGGACATCTTTTGATCATATATTTAATGATAACCCAAAGGCAAGAATCATTGTAGCTACTTTTGCTTCTAATGTAGACAGGGTGCAGCAGATTATTAATACGGCTCATAAGTTTGGGAGAAAGGTTATTGTAGAAGGCAGGAGTATGGTCAATATTATAAGCATTGCTTCTGAATTGGGATATATCCAGATACCTGATAAAACCTTGATAGAAATAGATCAGATGCGTAACTATCCTGATGATCAAATTGTCTTAATTACTACCGGAAGCCAGGGTGAAACAATGGCGGCCTTATCCAGAATGGCGGCGTCAATTCACCGCAAGGTATCTATTAAGCCGGGAGATTTAGTGATATTTAGTTCTAACCCGATACCCGGCAATGAAAAAGCTGTTTCCAATATTATTAACGAGCTTTATCGTCAAGGAGCCAAGGTGATTTTTCAGGATACCCATGTTTCAGGACACGCCTGCCAGGAAGAACTGAAATTAATCTATGCTTTGACAAGGCCTAAGTATGCCATCCCTGTACACGGCGAATACAGGCATTTAACAGCCCATGCCGGATTAGCAGAATTGATGGGCATACCAAAAAATAATATATTCATATTAAATTCCGGCGAAGTCCTTGAACTGGATAGTTTAGAGGGCAAAGTAGTAGATAAAGTACATGCAGGCGGCGTCATGGTAGATGGCCTGGGTGTTGGTGATGTGGGGAACATCGTATTACGTGACCGCCAGCTATTATCCCAGAATGGCCTGCTCATTGTAATTATAACTCTGGAAAAGTATACGAATCAGGTACTGGCAGGTCCGGACATTGTTTCCAGAGGTTTTGTATATGTAAGAGAATCAGAGAATCTGATGGAGGATGCAAGACATGTCGTCAGTGTAGCTCTGGATAACTGCCTTAACAAAAAATGTACGGACTGGGGTAAGATTAAAAATGTTGTCCGCGAGGCGCTTAGCGAATATGTCTGGAAACAAACGAAAAGAAATCCCATGATTTTGCCTATTATTATGGAAGTTGATGCTTAAGATGAGAAGAAATGAGGCTATAGTTTATGTCGAAGATTGATTATTACACCAAGATGTTGACTGCTGAAATTAAACAAAGTGAAGAATATAATCAATATCACCGATTGATAACTATACTAAGTAATGATTCAGAGTTATATGCAAAGGTCAATACGTTTAGAAAAAAGAATTTTATATTACAAAATAAAGAAAATGAACAAGATGATCTAATGAAAATAGATCAATTAGAAAAAGAATATTTTTCCATATTATCAATGACCTGTGTCAAGGAGTTTTTATTGGCAGAGCAGCGGCTTTGCAGATTGATTAGCCGCATAAGCGGAATCATATGTAAGGCCGCAGACTTTGATTTGGACTTTATAGATGTACCTTAAGGAGTGATGATGATGAAGAAAGCTGCAACGGGAACCCTGTCTGTTTTATTAAATATTGTAGTATATGCCGTCATTATATTTTTGATTTATAGGACTGTTTTATTTGCATTCAACTTTTCTTATGAAGTGTTTGGAAATACAGCCATGTCGCAGCACGATGATACGCCTGTAGCCATTGATATTAAAGATGGTTATACGTCAAAAGAAATAGCTGCACTGCTTAGTGAAAAGGGGATTATTAAATATGAGATGGCATTTACAATCCGGATGTCCTTAGAAGGTGTAGAAGATAATATTGTTCCTGGGACTTATGAGGTTAATGAGACAATGACGACAGAGGATATTATTATGTTAATTACCGGCAGCGCTTCTGAATCTGAAACAGCGGGGAGTTGATATTGTGATAGTTGATGAGAGAATGATAGCATATATTTGTTCTTTAGATAGGGATGAAATAGACGATATTCATAAAATTGAGCAGCAGGCTTTAGATGAGCATATTCCTATTATCCGGAAAGAAACCAAAAGCCTGCTTAAAGTTTTGCTCAGAATGACAAAGCCTAAGAAGCTCCTGGAAATAGGGACTGCTGTAGGCTTTTCCGCTGTATTTATGAGTCAATATATTGGAAAGGAAAGTACAATAACAACAATAGAAAAATGTCCCGGACGAATTGTAAAAGCTAAAGAGAACTTTAAGGCTTTAAATAAGGGAAATCAGATTTCCTTACTAGAGGGTGATGCACTGGCTGTTTTAAAGGAACTGAAACCGAGATATGACTTTATTTTCATGGATGCCGCTAAAGGACAGTATATCTGTCTCTTGCCTGAAGTTTTGAGATTACTGGCACCGGGCGGAACTGTTGTATCCGATAACGTCCTGCAAGATGGTAATATTATTGAATCCAGATTTGCTATTACCAGGCGCAATAGAACTATTCACAGCAGGCTGAGAGAATATTTGTGGCAGTTAAAGCATATGGAGACATTGGAAACAGTTATTTTGCCCATTGGCGATGGAGTGGCAGTAAGTACTAAAGTAGAGGAGATGTGTAATGAAGAAACCTGAGTTATTAATCCCCGCAAGCAGCCTGGAAGTATTAAAGACGGCAGTTCATTTCGGTGCAGATGCCGTATATATTGGAGGAGAAGTTTTTAGTTTGCGGGCTAAATCCAGGAATTTTACCAGGGCAGATATGGAAGAAGGCATTGCCTATGCCCACGATAAAGGAGTCAGGGTATTTGTTACAGCAAATATACTTGCCCACAACAAAGATTTAGATAAGATCGAAAGCTATTTTAAAGAGTTAAAAGAGATTAAGCCGGATGCCTTGATTATTTCTGATCCGGGGGTTTTTGATTTGGCTAAATTTATTTATCCTGAGATAGAACTCCATGTGAGCACTCAGGCCAATAATACAAATTATGGGACCTACAATTTCTGGTATAAGCAGGGTGCAAAACGGGTTGTTTCTGCCAGGGAGCTTTCTCTGGCAGAAATTAAAGAGCTGCGGGAAAGGATCCCTGATGATTTAGAAATTGAGACATTCGTTCATGGAGCGATGTGTATTTCCTACTCCGGGCGATGTCTGCTAAGTAGTTATTTTACAGGAAGGGATGCCAACCAGGGCGCATGTACCCATCCATGCAGATGGAAATATGCTTTGGTGGAGGAGAACAGGCCGGGAGAATATTTGCCGGTATATGAAAATGAGAGGGGAACATATATCTTTAACTCCAAAGACTTATGTATGATTGAGCATATACCTGAATTGGCCAGGGCAGGTATCGATAGTTTTAAAATTGAGGGCAGGATGAAAACGGCACTATATGTGGCGGTAGTCACAAGAACTTATCGAAAAGCCATCGATGACTATTTTAAAGACATTAATCTATATAAAGAAAATCTTAATAACTATCGTGAAGAAATTTCTAAATGTACCTATAGACAGTTCACGACAGGGTTCTTTTTTAACAAACCAACTTATGAGACGCAAATTTATGACAGCAATACTTACATCAAAGAATATACTTATCTTGGAATCATTGGCAAGAAAAATGATGATGGGATGTATGCCCTTGAACAAAGAAATAAGTTCGCTACAGGTGATGTGATTGAGGTGATGAAGCCTGATGGAAGAAATATATCTGTTAAGGTTAAAGTGATGAAAGATGAGGAGGGTCATACTATTGAAAACTGCCCCCACCCAAGGCAAAAAATCTATGTTGATTTAGGCATCAGATTAAGTCAGGGAGATTTGTTGAGAAGAAAAGATAAGGCATAAATAGAGGAGACCCGGCAGATGAGGGGTTAACTGCCGGGTTGTATGAAAAATCTTAACAAACATAAGATAGTAATTAATTTTATGAGTTAAGTATAACAACAAAATGTGTACGAATTATGACAAAATTGTGAATAAAGTGTGAACTTGGGGATTTTATAAATTGAAAGTTTCAAGTGGAAAGGCACTTAGAAGTTAATTGCAGCATAAGATAGAATAAAGGTAGCTTCGAGGTGCTTATCTTGCAATCATTTCCTAAACCCTTGACTGCTGAAGAAGAACTATACTATTTAGATAGATACAAGGCTGGAGACGAGGAAGCTAAGAATGTCTTAATAGAAAAGAATCTTAGGCTCGTGGCCCATATAGTAAAGAAATATAATAATTCAGGCCGGGATATTGAAGAGTTGATTGCTATTGGTATTGTCGGCCTGGTAAAAGCAGTTAACACATTTAATATAGATAAGGGCAGCCGTATTGTGACTTATGCAGCAAGATGCATTGAAAAACCAACCCCCGTCTAACGGCTCCGGAAAGTTGGGGAGATGCAAAGTTATTAGAAATTAATGTTACGGATGTGTTGGTTGAGTTAATCATACTAGGAAGGATTAAATGATGAAATTGGGATTAAGGGATGTTATTTTTATAGTTTTGTGGTAAAATACTTATATATAAAGAAGGGCGAAGGCTATTCAACCGTTTATAGAAATTGCAATTGTAGACTACAGTAATTAAGTCGCATGATAATTGAAGGAAGTGATTTTATGTCGGAATTTAGATTGCGGAATATTATTCGTGATGTAATGAAAGAATTAAAGGAAATTTTGGGAAATGATTTTGTTTCAGTAATATTATATGGCTCTTATGCAAGAGGAGATTATGACCATGAATCTGATATTGACTTTGCGATTCTTATAAACTGCGATAGAATGGAAGCTAAGAAATATACAGAAGCATTGGCAGAATTAATGGTGGATATAAATTTAAAGTATGATGTATTAGTTTCTCTTTGTTGTATACCTATTGATGAATTTAATAGCAAGAAAGATGTACTTCCATATTACAGAAACATAGATACGGAGGGAGTGAAAGTGATTGCATAGTCAAAGTCAAATAGACCTTTCAAAGTACAGGCTAGAGAAAGCCTCTGAAATGATAGGAGAAGCGGATGTTCTATTCCAAAACAAATTTTTTAAAGGAAGTAATAATAGAGCTTATTATGCAATTCTTCATTCAATGAGGGCAGTATTGGCGTTGGCTAATTTTGATTCTAAAAAGCATTCAGGGGTTATAGCAGAATTTCAAAGAGCCTTTGTCAAAACCGGTATATTTGAAAAGGAATATTCAAAAATAATTATGACAGCGAGCGAAATCAGGAATGCTTCAGATTATGATGATTATTTCATTGCATCAAAAGATGAATCAGAATTGCAGATTATTAATGCCAAAAAGTTTCATGATAGAGTTTATAAATATTTGAAAGATAAATTGGGAGAGGCGTTTGGTTAATTAAAATAGACGTATTAAGAGCTGTTGAGTTTGATTTCAACCGCTCTTAATATTTATCTTGTAGGCACGCACTTTATAATAGCAATATTAACGACTCCTGAATATAATTAAGAAGTTTGACTTTTTCTTCTTTGGAGTAAGACATCTTTTCTATATAACGGCTAATTGATTCTGCATGTACTAAAGCAACCTTTTCTTGAAGAGCATTAATTTCCTGTTCTGTTTTAGGATAATGAACAATGATTTGCATATGTATGAACGAACTCCTCTCAACAGCAACCAATAATAAATTATATGGCCTATGGCATGTACAATATAACGATGGTGAATTATTAGGAAATGCAAAACACTGTTAGTAACTGGTTTTATCAAATGGTGACTTTGTTAGATACTAAAGGAGGCATTCAATTGGATCAGGATATGTTAAAAAGTAAGTATGCGATATATACAAGGAAATCAAAATTTACTGGAAAAGGCGAAAGTATAGGGAATCAGTTTGAGCTATGCCGTCAATATATAAAGAATAATTATCCTGACGTTAGGGACGAAGAAATTTTAAGATTTGAAGATGAAGGGTTCTCTGGGAAGAACGTAGATAGACCGCACTTTAAGGAAATGATGGCGGAAGCCAGAGAGGGAACGATTAAAGCAATTATATGTTATAGACTCGACAGGGTAACCCGTAGCATACTGGACTTTTCCAAATTGATTGTAGAGCTAGAGGCGTTGGGAATTACCTTTATATCAGCAACAGAAAATTTTGATACTAAAACATCTATGGGAAAAGCGATGATGTATATAGTTTCTATATTTGCACAAGTAGAACGGGAAACAATCGCTGAGCGTATCAGAGATAATATGTATGAGCTTGCTAAAACCGGTAGATGGTTAGGGGGAACAACACCGACAGGCTATAAGAGTATAAAAATAAAAGGAAGTATTACTGTTGATGGAAAAGTCAGAAAGATGCAAAAGCTTGAACAGATTGCAGAAGAAGTTGCCATCGTTCATAAAATAATTGCAAAATTCTTAGAAACTAATTCATTATCCATGACCGAAACATTTTTATTACAAAACAATATTAAAACTAAAAATGATAAGAATTTTTCTACCTATGCAGTCAGAATGATTCTTACAAATCCAGTATATATGATGGCCGATGAAGATGCCTGGAATTATTTTGAAGAACAGGGTGTAGAAATCAATGGAGACAAGTCAATGTTTGATGGCAAAAATGGTGTCATGGCTTACAATAAAACCCAGCAGAACACTAGCAAGAGCCATCAGGCGAGAGATATAAGCGAATGGATTATTGCAGTTGGAAAGCATAAAGGCATCATATCCGGTGAAAAGTGGATAAAAATTCAAATGATGCTGGAGCAAAACAAGTCAAAGTCTTATAAAAAACCGAGAAGTCATACAGCATTACTTCCGGGATTGGTTTATTGCAGTCATTGTGGAAGCTATATGCGGCCTAAAATGGGTAGGGGAGCAGATGATAAAGGTAATCGTTTATTTAACTATCTATGCTTAACGAAAGAAAAGAGCAGAAGTATAAAGTGCGATATGAAGAACCCTCAGGGAAATATGCTTGATGCAATGGTTTGTGAAGAAATCAAAAAATTGCCAAGTAAAGATTCAACATTAAATCAGTTATTAGAAAAAATAAAGCGTTCAATCAGTCAGCATAAGTCAGAATTTGATGATGAAATCAAAAGTAATCAGGACAAAATCCAGAAAAATAAGAAATCTATTAAAGCATTAATGTCTACATTGGCAAGTTCGGAGGGAACATCAGCCAAAGACTATATTATAAAGGAAATAGATTTTTTGCATAATCAAAATGAATACTTAGGCAGTGAAAATACAAGACTTCAAATGATGATGAAGCCAAGTGAAATTGAAGGGGGTGAATTTGATATATTAAAAAATCAACTGCTATCATTTGGTAATTCATTTGATAAAATGAGTATTGAAGAAAAAAGAAGTGCATTACGCATGTTTGTGAAAAGAGTTGTATGGGACGGCAGTAATGTCCAATTGTACTTGTTTGGGTCAGAAGATAAAGATTTTGATGCTGTATTTAGTGAATTACGGGCAGAGCCGCTGCAAATGGGTTGCAAATGAATTATTGATGATGCTTCGTACTGAACGTAAACAATCCAGAGAGGTCTCATTATATGATCCCATTGGGACCGATAAAGAGGGGAATGAGATCAGTCTGTTGGATATTATTGAAAGTTCAGAAATGGACATCGTTGATAAGGTTGAATTGAATAATAATGTTAAGAAATTATACGAATGTGTGAATCAGGTGCTGACACCGAGAGAGAAGGAAATTATCAATATGCGTTATGGCCTGTATAATGGGCGGGCAATAACTCAGCGTGAAATAGCCGGTCAATTGGACATCTCACGGTCATATGTCAGCAGAATCGAAAAAAAAGCTTTGGAAAAATTAAAAGAGTGTTTTTAAGCAGGGCAGGAGCCATCACCGTGAGCGGTTTGACGGACTCCTGTTTTAGTTGATATAATTAAGTAAAACAAATATACTATAGGTGAGATGATGCAAAAAAGATGCAATCATTTTATCCGATTTTTAAGAGGTAAATAAAAAACTAATCTATCATAAGTAAAGGAGAGATATATGTTTAATCGTTTTTATCCAGATGAGTGGGTAGGTTCCTCATATAGTATTGATTATGAGGTGTTATATGAAAAAGGATACAGAGGAATACTTTTTGATATAGATAATACTTTAGTACCTCATGGTGAACCGGCTGATGAGAAAGCCATAAACTTGTTTAAAAAACTCAAATCACTGGGCTTTAAGTGTTGTTTGATTTCAAATAATAAGGAGGAAAGAGTAGCCATCTTTAATAAGGATATTAAGGCCGATTTTATTTTCAAGGCAAGGAAGCCGTTAAGTGAAAGTTATTTAAAAGCAATGAAAAAATTAGGAACAAACAAACGTAATACCGTTTTTATTGGAGACCAGTTGTTTACAGATGTCTACGGAGCAAAACGGATAGGCATATATAATATTCTGGTCAAGCCTATCAACCCTAAAGAAGAGATACAAATCGTTCTTAAAAGATATTTAGAGCGGATTGTATTGCATTATTATGCGAAAGCAAAGGAATCTTGAAAAAATAGTTGAAAAAAGCAGCCAAATTATTTATACTAGAAGAAGTGAAAATTAAGGAGGTGCTGAGTATATATGGTACAGGCAGGAGATTTTAGAAATGGGTTGACCATTGAATATGAAGGAAATGTTTATCAAGTTATAGAATTTCAACATGTAAAACCAGGGAAGGGTGCAGCCTTTGTCCGAACGAAGCTTAGGAATATTAAGAGCGGCGGTGTTGTTGAAAAGACCTTCAGGCCTAATGAAAAATGTGAAAATGCTCATATTGACAGAGCTGACATGCAATACCTCTACAGTGATGGAGATTTATTTCATTTTATGGATGTAGATACTTATGATCAGATTGCATTAAACGGGGACGCTATAGGCGATGCATTGAAGTTTGTTAAAGAAAACGAAATGGTTAAGATGCTTTCCCATAAAGGCGAAGTTTTTACTGTTGAACCGCCATTATTTGTGGAGTTGGATATAACTGAAACAGAACCAGGGTTTAAAGGGGATACATCAACAGGAGCAACAAAGCCTGCCACCGTTGAGACGGGAGCGTTGGTTTATGTGCCATTATTTGTTGAGCTAGGAGACAAAATTAAAATCGATACAAGAACTGGGGAATATTTGTCCAGGGTATAAGAGCCTGTCTTATTAGTAAAAACTATTAACCATGTCTTAATGGGAGGTAGTTTTTATTTTTTTGCTTCATTTTCTATTGACATATCATTTAATATAGTATATTATATGGAATATAATATTAAATATACAATAATATTAATATTGAAACAGTATTATTTAACTCATAATAATATATCAACTTATATTACCCTTCATCAACTATGGAGGGAATGATACTTGAATGAGAAGGAGTGGGAATATGATTTTTAATACGGGTGCAGCCCTTCTGGATGCAATTGTACTTGCGGTTGTGTCAAAAGAAAAAGAGGGAACCTATGGCTATAAGATTACCCAGGATGTTCGTGAAGTCATTGAAGTCTCTGAATCAACATTATATCCCGTGCTCAGGCGGCTGCAAAAGGATGACTGCCTGGAAGTATATGATGTTCAGTTTGGCGGAAGAAACCGCAGGTATTATAAGTTGACAGAAAGTGGAGGGCTTCAGTTGAATTTATATATAACTGAGTGGAAAGCTTATTCTTCGAAGATTTCAAATATATTTGCAGGAGGGAGTAAACGATGAATCGAGCGGAGTTTATGAGAGAATTAGAAAGCTTGTTACAAGACATATCTGAGACAGAGCGGGCGGAAGCGCTTAAGTATTACAATGATTATTTTGATGACGCCGGTGAAGCGAATGAGGGCGTAGTCATCAGAGAATTAGGTTCACCATGGCGGGTAGCCGGTATGATTAGAGAAAGTGCCGGTAGTAAGGATACATCTGCCGGAGAATTTACTGAACAGGGCTATGAAGACCATCGTTATGAAGAAGCACGTGACATGCCCCAGACCACCCGTAAAAGGGCATATGATCCAAGGAGCCGCCGTTTATTGTTAATTATTGCCTGCATCTTTGCTATACCCCTGATACCGATAGGCTTGGGGGGCCTTGGCACGGTGTTCGGTATAATCATCGCCTTAATTGTTATTTTTTTCTCCATCGGTATTGTATCTGTGGCACTGATGATTGGTGGGGTGGTCACATTTATGGTGGGATTGACAAGAACAGTAGTATGGCTGCCGGAGGCGATTGCCACATGCGGCGCAGGTTTAATTCTATTTGCAGTGGGTCTGTTCTTGCTGGCTGTATCGATTTTTGTGTACAAGAAGGCCATTCCTGGTATAATCCGGTGGGTGGTCGGTATTGGGAAAAGGCTATTAAAGAAAGGTGGGGAGCATAGTGAGTAAGTTTGCAAAAATGTGTTGTATTCTTGGCGGTATAATATTTGCGATCGGAATCATACTATGTATTGTTGGTTTAACTATGGGCTTTTCATTCAGCAGAGCTTCTGAGCTGCCCTATATAAGCAACTTTCTTTCCAGACATGGGAGCACTGAGGGTGAGACGGTTGTCTATGAAGAAGTGATAGAAGCAGATGAAGTTTATAAATTTTCCAAAGCAGAGATTAAAAAGCTGGATATTAATATTAAATACGGTATGCTGACTATTGAGACTCATTCAGAAGATTATATTGCTGTAACTACGACACAAGCAGATAGTGATTTTAAATGTAAAAAATCAGGCAATACATTGAAGATTGAGGATAAACGAAGAGAATATCTGGGCGGTATTTTATATAATGAATATGAAGGCTCCTATGTTCACGTCTTTGTTCCTGAGGATATGTTTTTTGAAGAAATCGATATAGAAGTCGGTGCCGGTGATGCCAATGTAGAAACTTTAAATTGCGCAGATATAAGCATAGAAGTCGGAGCCGGCACCTTTACCGGGCAGAACATCATCAGTAATAAGAAAGCTAAATTTGAAGTTGGCGCCGGCCGGATGGATATTATGGAACTTAAGAGTAAGGAAACTAAGCTGGAAAATGGTGTGGGAGAAACGATCATTTCAGGCACCATCGCGGGTGATATGACGATAAATTGTGGTGTCGGTTCGGTCCAATTAGATATCTTAGGAGCCGAGAGTGATTATAACTATGATATAGACCGTGGCATAGGTACAATCCGCATTGGTGAAATTGAGTTCTCAGGTTTAACAGGGAGAAAACGCATTGATAATAATTCAGATACAGATGTTAAAATAGACTGTGGTATTGGTAGTGTTCAACTTGATTTCTTTGAATAAAGACTCGTAATTTATGAAATAATGTGTATACCCTCCATTGTCAATGGAAGTAAATAAAGTTTAAGAATTTAAAAAGGAGTGAAAACAATGAAAAAATTAACTAAATCACGTTCTAATCGAATGATTTGTGGCGTATGTGGCGGTCTGTCAGAATATTTGAATATAGATGCGACTGTTATCAGAATTGCTTTAGTTTTGTTAGCCTTTACAGCAACTGGAATCATTGCGTACATTGTGGCAGCGATTATCATGCCTGATGAGTATGATGCGTAATCAGTGCAGTTAATCTGAAAAGTATATGCAGCAATAAAGCTGCGAACAAAACAGCCTCGTAATTAATTACGAGGCTGTTTTGTGATATTTATTCAATACATCCTCGCCACTTAAAAATACCAAGTTCCTTTGTAATAAATCAAAATCCCCTGCATATATTGTTTGTAGGCAGGTGGTTAGGTTGGACAAGAAAAATGAACTATATAAAATCTTTTCTTTAAAAATGAGAAACATCATTGCTTCGCTTTCAATAGACTATGATAAGCTGCAGGAAATCCGCCTGCGGGTTAATGCTCCCTTAATGATAGTATATGATAATAAGGAATTTTTAGTCAGCCAGTATGGCTCATTAATCAATCAGGCAGGTGAAGCCTATATAGTGGAGCATAATGAAATCAGAGAAACAATGGAATATATCAGCAATTATTCTCTATATGCCTATGAGGATGAAATCCGTCAGGGGTTCATCACAATACAGGGAGGACACCGTGTGGGCATTGCCGGAAAAATCATATTAGAAGACGAAAAAATAAAAAGCATAAAATACATATCATTTATTAATATCAGGCTGTCCCATCAGGTTAAAGGCTGCGCGGATAAGGTTATACCTTATATCCAGGCGGACAAAGATTTGTACCATACGTTGATTATATCTCCGCCAAGGTGTGGGAAAACCACTCTTTTAAGAGATATTATCAGGCAGATTTCCAATGGAAACGGTGAGAATGAAGGTGTCAATATTGGTGTGGTAGACGAGCGTTCTGAAATTGCAGCTTGTCATCTTGGAATTCCTCAAAATGATTTAGGTATTCGGACCGATGTTTTAGATTGCTGCCCGAAAGCCGGTGGTATGCTGATGTTGGTTAGATCCATGTCGCCAAAGATGATTGCCGTTGATGAAATTGGAAGCCGTGAAGATTTAGAAGCGATTGAATATGTTATTAATTGTGGCTGTAAATTAATTGCTACGGTGCATGGTAACTCCATAGATGATCTAAAGACGAAGCCGGTGCTTAGAAGATTAGTTGAAGAGCGCATTTTTGAACGATATATCGTATTAAATAATATAGCAAGTGTAGGAAATATAGAGGCGATTTTTGATGCATTTGGAAATAATTTATTTCATGGTTAGAATAGCAGGCGCGGTCTTTGTAGTTGCAGGCTGTACAGGTATGGGTCTGTGGCTTGGCAGAGGTATCAGGCGGAGGGTGGATGAGCTTAACGAAGTGAAAAAGACCGCTATACTTCTTCGTGGAGAAATCCGGTATTCGCTGGCACCGCTTCCGGAAGCTATCGGGCGGATTGCTCTTAAAGCAAAACCGCCCCTGACGGAATATTTGCAGGAAATCTATCAAGAGTTATCAGCGATGGAGGGCAAAAGTTTTAGTGAAATTTGGACAAGAAATACGGAAAATTTTTTAAGTGGCAGTTATTTAAAACCTGAAGATTTGAATATAATCATAGATTTAGGCACCAAGCTTGGATATTTAGACAAAGAAATGCAGCTTGGAGCTATTGACCTTTTTTTAGATCAGTTAGGGCAAATAATCGATGAACAAGTCCGGGTCATGCCTGCTAAGCAGAAAATATACAACTATTTGGGCGTTTTATGTGGGGCTTTGATTGTTATCTTGCTCATTTAGAAACCTACGAAAGGCAGGAGATGATAATGACTATCGATGTGATATTTAAAATAGCTGCTGTCGGCATACTTGTCACAATTCTAAGTCAGGTTTTAAAACATTCCGGCAGAGAGGAACATGCTTTTTTAATCAGCCTGGCCGGACTTATTCTGGTATTATTATGGGTTGTACCTTATATATATGAACTATTTGAAACTATCCAAAAGCTTTTTTCATTGTAGGTGGGGCTATGGGCATTGTTAAAGTGGCAATTATCGGTATTGCAGCGGCACTAATAGCATTACAGTTTAAGCGCTTTAAGGCAGAATATAGCAGTTATATTAGCTTGGCTGCTGGTATTATTATATTTGGCTTTGCCGTGAGCAAGCTGGAGGTTATTATTGATGGTATATCGACATTAAGCAGTTACATTTCAATCAATAAAGATTATATCGGTGTACTGGTTAAGGTGATTGGAATATCCTATATATGCGAATTTGCTTCAAACCTCTGTAAGGATGCAGGCTATTCTTCTATAGCATCACAAATTGAAATGGTTGGTAAATTATCAATTCTTGTGATGAGTATGCCCATTTTAATGTCATTGTTGGAGACGGTAGACAATTTTTTGCAATAGCATCTTCAATTGACAATTTATTTTGTCAAATGAAGGCACAAGGGAGTGGCGATGAAAAAAGGTTTACTCTTATTTGTAATCATCTGGCTGAATTTTAGCGGCATAGTCAACGCTGAGGAGTTAGCTACAGATTATACGGATATACAAAATGTGATAGACTCCATAACCCAAGATGGTGAATCCCTTTCATTTTCAGAAATTGTTTCCAGGCTCGTGTCCGGGGAAATGGAATTTTCCTTTTCTTCTCTGGGACAATATTTATTCGACAAAATTTTCAGTGAAATTAATTCAAATAAAAATGCACTTATTCAAATCATCGGCATATCAATCATTGGTGCGGTATTTACAAATTTTTCTATGGCCTTTTCTAAAAATCAAGTAGCAGAGACGGGGTTCTATCTTACTTATATGATACTCATTTCTTTATTAACAACTTCTTTTATAGCGGCTGCGGGAATTGCCGGTAAAATGATGGAACAGTTGACCCAGTTCATGTCAGCACTCATCCCGACATTTTGTCTGGCCATCACCTTTTCCACCGGGGTCAGTACCAGTGCCGGATATTATCAGCTGATGGTTATCCTCATTGGCGTCACCGACTGGATTATGTCTAAAATCATTCTGAGCTTGATTAATGTTTATGTTATATTAGCCATCGTCAACAATTTGTCAAAGGAAGATTATATTTCAAAGCTTGCGGATTTAATTAAAACTATTATTAAGTGGTCATTAAAAACAGTTTTAGGCGTGACTTTAGGGCTTAATATGATTCAGAGTATGATATTGCCGGCATTCGATTCGGTTAAAAATTCTGTGCTGCTAAAGGCCTCCTCCGTCATACCCGGAGTGGGAAACGCACTGAATGCAGCGGCTAAGACGGCAATCGGAGCTGGTGTTTTAATTAAAAATGCAATTGGCGTTGGCGGTCTTGTTATCATACTTATTTTATGTGCCCTCCCTTTGTTAAAGTTAGTTATTATTTCCTTCATGTACCGTGTGGCAGAGGCGGTCATACAACCGGTATCAGATAACAGAATCACCAAATGCCTGCATATTGCCAGTGAAGGTGTTTCGTTATTACTGGGGACTTTAGGAACGGCAATATTGTTGTTTGTTCTCTCCCTGGCGATTATAACATCGGCATCGAATTTACAAATAGGCTGAGGCACATAGTATATTGTTATTGGAGGGTATTGAAGATGGAACAAGTTTATACATGGGTAAAAAATATTGTTGCATTCCTTTTGCTTGTCATACTCATTGATCAGATACTGCCCTCTTCCAATTATAAAAAATATATCAAAGTGTCTGTGGGATTAGTTATGATTCTCCTTGTCTTCACCCCGGTACTGAATCTGTTGAATAAGGGAGATTCTATGGATTATTACTTTAATTTGGAAAATTTTAAAATATCTTCATCAGATTTAAACTATGATTCTGAAATGGCGGGAGCGCAGAAAAATGAGTTCATCGTCAGCCAGTATAAAGAAACACTGATTGAACAAATGAAAGAACTGGTATCTGGTGAGGATTATCAGGTTAAATCAATTGATGTGGAAATAGAAGAGGACTATGACAGCGAAGATTTCGGGAGAATTAACAGTATTTCGATCACCTTGACACATACGGAAACAACAGATGAAACGTTCACCAATATAGAAATTAATGAAATCACATTTGAAGAAACCGGAACATCTTCAGAAAGTGAAGCCAGCTTGTCTGATAACAAGAAAAATGAGATCAGCCTGGAACTTAAAAATACATTGACTGGGTATTATGGTGTAGATATGAACAATATTAGTATCTTATTCAAATAATAGAAAGCGTGTGTGCAGCCAATGAAGCCAATATTTGATGTAAAAAAAATATTTTCCAAATTTAATGCAGAAAAGGGCAATAAGCTTATTATTCTTTTGCTTGTAGGTGTTTTGCTGCTGGTCATTGCCTGGCCCACAGGAGGTACCGGCACAGGCACAGGGAATAATGATACCGCCACCGAATCTTATGATACGGTAGGTGCCGTAGAAGAAGCGGCACTAGAGGCATATATTACAAATCAGGAGGCAAGGTTGACTGCCATTATTGGAGTCATTGAAGGTGCGGGCAAAGTATCGGTTATGATTACAGCTAAATCCTCCGGCGAGCTGGTTGTAGAGAAGGATGTAGATACCAGCAGCAGTACCTTGGAAGAAAACGACAGCTCAGGCGGCAATCGTACGACAAATGAAGCAAATCATAGCGAATCTACAATATTTACAGATGATAGTACAGGGCAGAGTGTGCCGTATGTTGTCAAAGAAATAGAACCGCAAATCGAAGGAATTGTTGTTGTAGCTGAAGGTGGCGGTGATTTAAATGTTGTTAATGAAATTACAGATGCAATTGGGGTTCTATTTGACGTTCCTGTACATAAAATTAAAGTAGTAAAGATGAATTCTAAATAGGAGGTAAGGTATTGAAACGTATAGTTAAGAGGAATCAAGTAATCATAACCTCACTTGTCATTATGATTATTGTTGCCGGCTACTTAAACTTTACCGCAGATAAAGTGACAACGACAGGAACACAGGGCGACTTAAACAATGAAACCATGACCAGTGAAGTACTTAACACTGAGAATAATACACTCGCGGAGGAAACGCTTGGTAGTACAGACGTGATGGCAGATATTAGTGAAGAAGATCAAATTGTTGACGTAGCTGTGCCGCCAGAAGAGGATATGTCAACTTTGGATGAAAGTGAAACGGGTGTAGATGTAGCTGCTGCCGGAACCGGAGAAGATGATGTGGGCGATGTAGAGAACATAGGAGAAGCAGTCTTAACAAGTTCAGCAGCGGCCTCTTCATTCAGTGCATCAGCTAAGCTCAATCGTGAGCAGACCCGTTCGAAGAATCAAGCGACACTTATGGAAGTTATTAATAATGCAAATGTAACTGAGGAAGCAAAGCAAGAAGCTATCAATAGTTTGACAAGGCTTAATGAAGTGGCAGAAAATGAATTGGCAGCAGAAACACTATTAGAGGCCAAAGGTTTTAGCCATTCAGTTGTCAGTATGACCGCCGACAGCGTTGATGTAGTTATCTGTCTTAACAGCCTTACGGAAACCCAAAAAGCCCAGATTGAAGATATTGTCACGAGAAAAACCGGGATGGAAGCAGATAAGATTGTTATCACGACATTGAAAAGTGAATAAAAATCTTTTCAAATGGACATAGATTTGGTATAATACTTAATAATACTCTATCGTTGGATTAGAAATACACTACGGAGGTTGGAATTATGGCTAATGAGCAGGAAGATAGAAGAAGTTATAATGTACATGGAGAAGGAATCATGGGAGAGGTCAATATAGCCGATGAAGTAGTTGCTATTATTGCTGGTTTGGCAGCGACAGAGGTTAAAGGCGTCGCTTCTATGGCAGGTAATATAACCAACGAACTGGTCGCAAAGCTGGGCATGAAGAATCTCTCAAAAGGTGTCAGGATTGAAGTTGATAAGGATACTGTCACCGTAGGCCTGGCCATTAACATTGAATATGGCTATAGTATACCGGAAGTTGCCAGAGCTGTTCAGGAGAAAGTGAAAAACGCCATTGAGACGATGACCGGTTTGAATGTTTTAGAGATTAATATAAGAATTGCAGATGTGAACCTGGAAAATGATAAATAGTTGAGTTATTCGTATTTAAGCAGGCTGTCTTCATTTTTATGACAGCCTGCTTTTAGTAAAGGAGCGGCTATGACCAGAAGAGAATTAAGAGAGCATATATTTAGATTGTTATTCCGCGCAGAATTCCATCCGCCTGATATGATGCCGGAGCAAATCAGGCTTTATGTAGAACATCTTACCTATACACAGGACGGGGATATAGAATATATTTCAGGTAAAACAGAACGTATATTGGAGCATCTCACCATTTTGGATGAGAATATAGATGTCATAACGACCGGATGGAAAGTCAGCCGTATGGGGAAGGTAGATTTGACGATTATCAGACTGGCATATTTTGAGATAAAGTTTGATGAAGATATACCGACCGGGGTAGCCATTAATGAAGCGGTGGAACTGGCGAAGCATTATGGGACTGATGATTCACCGTCTTTTATTAACGGCGTATTGGCCAAGCTGGTATAGAAAGGCGGCGATATGAAAAGTGTATATTCAGTATCCCAGGTCAATCAGTATATAAAAAATTTATTTATGAGTGATTATGCCCTGAGCAATATATATATCAAAGGCGAAGTCTCTAATTGTAAATATCATTCCTCGGGACATATTTATTTTACATTAAAGGATCGGGGCGGTGTCATAGGCTGCGTTATGTTTGCATCTTCACGCCGGGGCCTTAAGTTTCAGATGGAGGAAGGACAGCAGGTCATTGCGTTAGGAAACATCAGTGTCTACGAGCGTGACGGTAAGTATCAGCTGTACGTAAAAGAGATTATATTAGACGGCTTGGGCCTATTGTATCAGAAGTTTGAGGAATTAAAAGCAGAATTAGAGCGGGCAGGCTATTTTAAACAGGAGCTTAAAAAACCACTGCCACTGTATCCTGAGAAAATTGGTATTGTAACGGCTAAAACAGGTGCGGCCATCCAGGATATATTAAACATTGCTGCCCGCAGAAATCCATATATTCAGCTGGTCCTATTTGCCGCTCAGGTTCAGGGTGAAGGTTCTGCACAATCAGTCATCAGGGGAATCAAGGCTTTAGAGGCTTACGGTGTAGACGTCATGATTGTTGGCAGGGGCGGCGGTTCTATTGAGGATTTATGGGCGTTCAATGAAGCACAAGTGGCAGATGCCATCTATCAATGCAAGGTTCCTGTTATTTCAGCAGTAGGGCATGAAACAGATATAACCATCGCAGATTTTGTGGCAGATCTGCGTGCACCAACTCCTTCGGCGGCAGCAGAGCTGGCGATACCCGACTATATGGCGGTTACCGGCCGCCTGTATGAATATCATTTTAAGTTGGATACATCTATTGGCAGGATAATCGATTTGTATAGAAATAAGTTGGATATGGCAGGGATGAAACTTGAGCACTTAAGCCCGTCAAACCAAATTAATGAAAAGTTTCAATATTTATCAGGACTGGAAGATGCCTTGAAAGCTGCCATGGATAAAAGGCTGGCAGAGAACAAATACCGGCTGGCCATTTTGGGAGAACGGCTTAATGGAGTATCACCGCATAAAAAGCTAAGCCAGGGCTATTCTTATTTAACGGATCAGAATAAATTACCGGTTAAAAGTATTAAAAGTATATCAAAGGAAGATGTAGTTTTTATATCCTTGATTGATGGAGATATAGAAGCTTCTGTTAAAGAAACATATGAACAAAGGAGTAGAAAGTATGGCGAAGGCAAAGACTTTGGAGGCGGCATTTGAGGAATTGGAGCAGGCCATTGCAAATCTTGAGGAAGGCGAAAAAACTTTAGATGAGTCGTTTAAGCTATATCAAGAGGGAATAAAACTGTTAAAATATTGCAATGATAAGGTAGATAAAGTCGAGAAGAAACTGATTGAACTCAGGGCAGAGGAAGGCGAAGATGGATTTTCAGAGGGAAATGAAGAATAAGCAGGACGGCATCAATGACATATTGAAAAAATTCATGCCGGAAGAAGATGATGATTCTTTCACACCGCAAAAAAAACTATATAAAGCGATGAATTACAGTTTACAAGCAGGCGGAAAGCGTCTCCGGCCAATGCTGATGGAAGAAAGTTTCATTTTTTTAGGTGGTAAAGGCAGAAGGATTCTGGAACCATTTATGGCAGCTATTGAGCTGATTCACACCTACTCTTTAGTACATGATGATTTACCGGCTATAGATAATGATGAGTACCGCAGGGGAATGAAGACGACTCATATTGTATATGGTGAGGCTATGGGCATTCTGGCAGGGGATGCATTACTTAATTATGCCTTTGAGGTTGCCGCATCTGCCTTTGATTATGCAAAGGATGCTGATGAAATGAAGCGTGTGGCTAAAGCAATGCAGCTGTTAACTAAAAAGCCGGGTATCCATGGTATGATTGGGGGACAGGTTGTAGATGTGGAAACGGTGGGAAAGCCGGCCTCATTTAAGATATTAGATTTTATCTATAGGATGAAAACCAGTGCGCTGATAGAGTGTTCCCTGATGATAGGTGCCCTGTTGGCAGGGGCTGATGAGGCAACGATCCTAGAAATGGAATCCATTGGCCGGGATGTCGGAATTGCATTCCAGATCCAAGATGACATTTTAGATATGACAGGATCTTTTGAGACCCTGGGGAAACCTATTCATAGCGATGAAAAAAATAATAAGACGACATATGCAGCCCTTTTAGGATTGGTGAAATCCAAGAAGGATGTTCAATCCCTATCTGACGCTGCATTAAATAAACTTAAAAATATTAAAAAGCATGGAGAAAATCCATTTCTTCCAATGCTTATTGAAAAATTGGTTTACAGGGACACTTAGTAAATTGAGAAGGAACGCGTATGGCAAATATACTAGATGAGATAAGAAAACCCAATGATATAAAGAAAATTAATGCCAAGGATTATGGTTTGCTGGCAGCGGAGATCAGGAGTTTTTTAGTGAAGTCTGTCAGTAAAACCGGCGGTCATCTTGCGTCTAACCTTGGTGTTGTGGAGTTATCCATGGCATTGCATCTTTCTATGGATTTCCCTAAAGATAAGTTGATATGGGATGTGGGGCATCAGGCATATACCCATAAGATTTTAACAGGGAGGAAAGAAGCCTTTTCAGGCCTCAGGTCTTATGGTGGTATCAGTGGATTCCCAAAGCATAAGGAAAGTGACTGTGACGCTTTTGATACAGGCCATAGCTCCACATCAATCTCGGCTGCACTTGGTTATGCAAAAGGAAGAGAGCTCTTAGGTGAGACTTATACGGTGGCAGCTGTCATTGGAGATGGATCCCTGACCGGAGGTATGGCCTATGAGGCATTGAATAACGCTGCCAGGCTTAATAGTAATTTAATTATTATTTTAAATGACAATAAAATGTCTATTTCTGAAAATGTGGGGGGAATGTCAAGGTATTTAAACAGTATCCGCATTAAGGAATCCTATGTGAATTTTAAAGGCGATGTAGAGGCTGTTTTAAGTAAGATCCCTAAAATTGGTACGTCTGTTGTAAGGAGTGTTAAGAAATCAAAGGATTCCCTGCGGCAGCTATTACTTCCGGGAGGTTTATTTGAAGATTTAGGTATTGAATATATTGGACCGGTGGACGGACATGATATCGGACAGTTGTTGGCAGCCATACAGGTAGCTAAACGTCATAAGAAGGCAGTTATGATTCATGTGATCACCAAGAAAGGTAAAGGCTATCGTCCTGCAGAAGAGGATCCTTCAGCTTTTCATGGCGTTGATCAATTTGATATAAAAACAGGTCAGCCGATAACAGGTCATCAGGAATATTCATATACGAAAGTATTCGCTACAGTTTTCAATCAGATGGCGGCTGAAAATGAAAAGATAGTTGCAATCTGTGCTGCCATGCCCTACGGAACCGGTTTATATAAGTATAGTAAACGTTTTCCTGACCGTTTCTTTGATGTCGGAATAGCCGAAGAACATGCGGTAACCTTTGCAGCAGGGTTAGCTGCTTCAGGCCTTAAGCCCTATGTAGCCATTTATTCATCTTTTCTTCAAAGAGCCTATGACCAGATTATCCATGACGTATGCCTACAGGATTTGCCGGTAGTTTTTTGTATAGACAGGGCAGGTATCGTCGGCGCCGATGGAGAAACCCATCAAGGTATTTTTGATATATCATTTTTATCGTCTATACCTAATATGTATATATTTGCGCCGAAGAATAAATATGATTTGTTTGATATTTTGAACTTTTCTATAGAATTTAAACACCCTCTGGCTATCCGTTATCCAAGAGGATGCGCATATGGTGGTTTAGCTAAGTTTAGAGAACCTATATGGCCCGGGAAATCTGAGATTATTTATGAAGAAAAAGACATGGCCATCTTTGCCGTGGGTTCTATGGTTCAGGCAGGGGAATCGGTTTATTGGGAACTTAAGAGGAGGGGATATTCGGTCACTTTGGTTAATGCCCGTTTTATAAAACCTATGGATAAGGACTGTATAGATAGATTGACCGAGAACCATCGGCTGTTTGTCACCTTGGAAGAAAATATGTTAACCGGTGGCTATGGAGAGCAGGTTTCAGGTTATCTTTTGGATTCGGGCTGCCAAGGGATTTCTGTGCTTAACTTAGGTATCAATGATGTCTATATAGAACATGGAAGTACAGCGCAGTTAATGAAGGATTTAGGACTGGATACGGAATCCATTGTCACAAAGATGATTGAGCGATGGAGATTTATATGAAAGAACGATTGGATATACTCCTGGTAAAAAAGCATCTGGCCGAATCCAGGGAAAAGGCAAAGGCCATGATAATGGCAGGGAATGTTTTTGTTAATGGTGAACGGGAAGATAAAGCCGGTTCTGCTTTTGATGTAGAGAAAGCAGCTATAGAAATTAAAGGGAAGTCACTTAAATATGTTAGCCGCGGAGGGCTGAAGCTTGAAAAGGCGATCAAAGCATTTGGCATTAAGCTTAAAGGCAAGATATGTATGGACATAGGTGCTTCCACCGGTGGATTTACAGATTGTATGCTGCAAAATGGCGCGGTGAAAGTTTATGCTGTTGATGTTGGACGTGGCCAGCTGGCCTGGCGTTTGAGGCAGGATGAGCGGGTAGTATGTATGGAACGTACGAATATCCGATATGTGACGAAGGAAGATATTAAAGATACCGTAGATTTTATATCCATAGATGTATCTTTTATTTCTCTGACCAAGGTTTTACCGGTTGCTTTAAGTTTATTGTCCGCTGACGGATCGATAGTATGCCTGATTAAGCCTCAATTTGAAGCAGGCAGAGAGAAGGTCGGCAAGAAAGGTGTTGTGCGGGATAAGGCTGTACATATCGAAGTGATAGAAAAGATTATAGCCCATGTTAATATGCTGGACCTTCATATATTAAATCTGGATTTCTCGCCCATAAAGGGGCCTGAAGGAAATATTGAATACCTTTTATACATGAAAATCTGGACAAGTCCGGCTGAAAAAGGAGCCTGCGCCATCGGACCAGATAGCAGCTGCGTAAGCCGGATTGTAAATAAATCCCACGAAATACTATAAGATTATCATTAGGGGGCGAAAGTGAGCGCAATGGACAAATTTTGTATTATTACGAATATCGACAAGGACAAAGATTTAGCCGTCACTAATTTAATTATGAATTATTTGCAGGCCAAAAACAAAGTATGTCTGGCTGTCAGGGCAATGTGCATAGAGGAAATAGACAACACAGCTTTTGATGGTACCCACTGTCTGCTTGTTCTGGGTGGGGATGGGACTTTAATACAGGCAGCGAGAGATTTTGTTGGAAAAAATATTCCTTTAATCGGGATTAATTTAGGAACCCTGGGATTTCTAACCTCAGTGGAGAAAGAAGATGTCACCGCCTGTCTGGATGCTTTGATTGCGGATGATTATGCCATTGAAAATCGTATGATGATTGAAGGAAAGGTGTATCATGAAGGGCAGATTATCAAAAAATCAGTTGCCTTAAATGATATTATCGTAACCCGTTCAGGTTTTTCCAGAATAGTTGAAGTAAAGCTGTTCATTAATGGAAAGCTGGTGGATATTTATAATGGGGACGGTATCATTATATCTACACCAACCGGCTCAACCGGTTACAATTTATCTGCCGGAGGACCGGTTGTCTTTCCTGAGACCGAATTAATACTGGCTACGCCTATTTGCTCTCATTCTCTTTCGGCAAGGAGTATTGTTGTTTCAGCCAGTGATGAGATAGTCATAGAGATGGGTTTCCGGAAAAAAACTCAGAAAGAAGAGGCAATAGTCACTTTTGACGGCCAGACTTCCATAGAATTAAGTCCTTTTGACCGTGTTGAAATCAGGAAAGCAGCGGTTTCAGCCAGGACCATTAAGGTCAGTGGGCGGAGCTTTTATGAGATACTGAGGAGTAAAATAGGAAGCTTTGACAATCAAAAGTATAAATGATATGATTACTAAAGAGACGGATAAATTTTGTGAGGTGACGGGATGAAGGCAAAGAGGCATGCTAAAATTATTGAACTCATTCATAAATATGAAATAGAGACGCAAGATGACTTGGCCGAACGGCTTAATCAAGCCGGTTTTGCGGTGACCCAGGCAACGATATCCAGGGACATCAGAGAGCTAAAACTGTCAAAGGTGCCGATAAGTGGAGGCAGGCAGAAGTATGTTGTTATTGCAGGTGCAGATACGGCTATAACGGTCAAGTATACGAGAGTATTGAAAGATGGCTATATTTCCAGTGCTGTGGCTACGGATATTATTGTTGTCAAAACCGTTTCAGGAATGGCTATGGCGGTAGCAGCATCAATAGATGCATTGGAATTCCCCGGAATTGTAGGCTGTATAGCAGGTGATGATACAATTATGTGTGCTATTCGCAGTAAAGATGATATCTTTAACGTTATGGCACATATTGAGAAAATAATTAATCAATAAAGGAGAACATATGCTGTCGGGTATTCATGTAAAGAACATTGCTTTAATTGATGAAGCTACGATTAATTTTGATAAAGGCTTAAATATATTGACCGGCGAAACAGGAGCCGGTAAGTCGATTATTATTGACTCAATTAATGTTGCCTTAGGTAAAAAAGCGTTGAAGGATATGGTTAGAAAAGGAGCCGATGACGCACTGGTTGAACTTTTTTTTATTGTGCATGAATCAGATATCATTGCCATGATTAAATCTATGGATATCGACATGGAAGATGAGACTATCATTATCTCAAGACGGTTGGTGAATGGAAGAAGCATCAGCAGGATAAATGGCGATGTTGTATCGGCGAAGATATTAAAAAGCATTGCTGACAGGCTCATTGATATTCATGGGCAGCATGAACATCAATCTTTATTGTATAAATCTAAACATCTGGAAATTCTGGACCGGTTTGCTAAAGAACAGCTGGGCTCTAAAAAACAGCAGTTGGCGGAAGCTTATGAAGTTTATAAAGGGCTTAATGAGCAGCTTCTTAAAGCATCTATGGATGAAGACAAACGTCTGCGTGAAATATCCCTGACGGAATATGAAATTAATGAAATTAATGAGGCTAATCTCATTGCAGGTGAAGATATAGAACTCATGGACAGGTACAAGAAAATGGCCAATGCACGTCAAATTGTAGAAGGCTTTAATGTAGTCCGTGGTATCGTCGGTTATGAAAGCGGAGGTCTTGGGGATGGCATCAGCCGTGCTTTAAAATCTCTGTATCCGATTCAGGAATACGATGAAATGATAGTTGATTTCATTGAACAAATGGAGAATATCGATAATTTGCTAAATGATTTTAATCGTGAAACGGCAGATTATATGTCCGATTTGATTTTTAATGAACGTGAGTTCATAGAAATAGATAAGCGCCTTGATTTGATAAATCGCTTAAAATCTAAATATGGGAAGACGATTGAAGATATATTAGTTTATCGAGATGAAAAATTAGAAGAACTTAAAAAATTAGAAAATTATGAAGAATATTTTTCCGGTTTAAAGCAAAAACTAAATAACGCCAGGATAGAACTAGTTGATGTCTCTGAAGCGGTATCGAAAGTTCGGCAGGTACAAAGCCGCCTATTGACATCAAGCATTAAAGCTGCCTTAATTGATTTAAATTTTTTAGATGTAGAATTTGAAATGAGTTTTAGTAAAACTAGCGACTATACCAGAAATGGAATAGATGAACCGGAATTTGTTATTTCTACAAATCCCGGGGAAGATTTAAAGCCTTTGGGATCGGTCGCTTCAGGTGGTGAACTTTCAAGAGTCATGCTGGCAATCAAATCGGTATTGGCCAAGGTAGATGAATTGGATTCATTGATTTTTGATGAAATTGATTCGGGTATTAGTGGGCGTACTGCACAGAGAGTGGCCGGAAAGCTTGCGATTATTGCCGGGAAGCATCAGGTATTTGCGATAACCCATTTACCCCAAATAGCCGCAATGGCAGATCATCATTATTTGATTGAAAAAATAATAAAAAACAATCGAACGTTTACCGTAGTGAAACTGTTGAATGAGGATTCAACTATACAAGAAATAGCAAGATTGTTAGGTGGTGTCGAAATTACTGAAAAAACGCTGGAAAATGCCATAGAAATGAAAAGTTTAGCCTCAAATTCAAAAAAATACTAGTTTGAAATTTAAAATTTCTCACATACTATAAAAGGATAGGCGTTTGTCTATCTTCTTTTTTAAGTCATTATAACTATGTGAGAAAGGATATGGACTTATGACTAGAAGAAAGTATAGAAGATGGCTTATATTTGCATTGTGTATTAACATTTGTGCAATTTTTATTTATAGTCTTTATCTATTTGAACATAAAATACCTGATAGTTTAAAAATTAAAGTAGGTAATGAAGAAGTTTTTGATTTTGGGCTGCCATTTACAGCAACAACCTATGTTGAAGATCAAACAGTAGTCAATGTCAACCATGAAGCTATTCCTGAAAATGAAATATCAATTGATTTAAACTCACCATTTTCATTAAATTTAAAGGAAGAGGGAAGCTATAACGTTGCATTAAAATTGTTTGGTTTTACAGTGAAAAACATCCAAGTTGATGCCATAGAGGATGTTAAATTAATGCCGAGCGGCCAGCCAGTTGGAATCCACATTAAGACGGATGGCATTATGATCTTGGGTACCGGTCAGATAACCAGCAATACTGGGGATTTAGTGGAACCAGCTAAAAATATTGTAAGATCCGGCGATTATGTTAAGGCAGTTAATGGTATAGAGGTTTCATCAATATCTGAAATGGTTGAAAGGATCAATCAATGTAGCGGAGAAAAAGTTACTTTAACACTTTTGAGAGACGGAAATACCATTGATGTAAGCATTGAACCTATAAAAACAGCCACTAATGAATATAAAATAGGTGTATGGATCAGGGAAGACACACAAGGAATCGGGACACTAAGTTTTGTGGATGAGCACAATAATTTTGGGGCGCTTGGCCATGGCATTACAGATGTGGATACAAGCCTGCTGATTGATATTAACGGAGGAGGACTTTATCCGGCTAATGTCTACTCCATTATTAAAGGTGAAAACGGAAGCCCAGGGGAAATGGTTGGAAATATTTTATATAATCAGCAGGAACGTTTGGGAAAAATCACTAAGAATACAAGCGCTGGTATCTTCGGTACTTTAGAAACAATGAGTTTAGAATACGGATATGATGAAAGTAAGGCCATTCCCCTTGGCTTAAAACAGGAAATTACTGTAGGGCCGGCATATATTCGCTGTAATGTCGGAGGTGAAGTCAAAGACTATGAAATTAGTATAAATAGTATTGATTTTAACAATAGCGGAACGAATAAGGATTTTATTATCGAGATTACAGATGAGGAATTATTAAATAATACGAATGGTATTATCCAAGGAATGAGTGGAAGCCCCATTATTCAAAATAATAAATTGGTTGGGGTGGTAACTCATGTATTCCTAAATGATTGTCAGAAAGGCTATGGAATTTTTATCGAAAATATGCTTTCAAATTTAAATGATTAAGGGCAGTAAACCACAAAAAAACATGCAATTATTATGTTATTTTGGAAAGTTTTGTCAACTTTTACAATTTTCTGTCGAAGTTTGCGCTGTTTAATCCTTGCTAAATTTCATATTAAAAGAATATAATAGTTATTGTTCGGCATATTAATGCCAGCCGAAATATTAATGCCGGTATATATTTATGAAAATTAGGAGGATTTGTTATGGCAAAAATTAATGTGGCAATTATTGATGATAATGAGAGAATTATAAGTTTATTGGACAATATCTTAAGACCTGAGGATGGGATAGAAGTTGTCGGAAAAGCAGAAGATGGCCTGGCTGCTATTGAGGTCATCAAGGCAAATGAACCAGATATTGTCTTGCTGGATTTAATTATGCCTAAACTTGATGGGATTGGAGTTATGCAAAAGATAAATAAAGATAATAATTTAAAGAAACAGCCGGCCTTTATTGTAATATCAGCGATTGGACAGGAAAGCATTACAGAAGATGCTTTCAGTCAGGGAGCCGTTTATTACATAATGAAACCATTTGATAATGATGTGGTTATCAATAAGATTAGACAGGTTTCCTTAAATTCATCATCAAAAATAATTCATACAAAACAACCACAGCCATTTGAAAATAAAGAAGAGTACATTGAGAGGAATTTAGAGGCAGATGTAACGAATATTATACATGAAATTGGCGTTCCTGCCCACATTAAAGGATATCAGTATTTAAGAGACGCGATTATTATGTCTGTCGACAATCGTGAAGTGATTAACTCAATTACGAAAGTACTCTATCCAACTATAGCCAAGATGAATAAAACGACGCCCAGCCGCGTGGAAAGAGCTATCAGGCATGCGATAGAAGTTGCATGGAGCAGAGGGAAGATGGATACAATTGATGACTTATTCGGATATACGATTAATACAGGTAAAGGTAAGCCTACAAACTCCGAATTTATTGCCTTGATATCAGATAAAATAAGACTTGAATATAAAACCAAAGTCTGAAATTGAGTGCTCCTCCGCAAGCCAATTAAAGCTTTCTTTTAATGGCAATTTATTGTATAATTAGGATTAATCATAATCATAATCTATAGATAACGGAGGTGTATAGACTGATGAAAAACATATTATTTATCACATCAGAAGCAGTGCCATTTATAAAGACCGGCGGATTGGCGGATGTTGCCGGATCATTGCCGAAAGCATTTAATAAAGAAGAATTTGACGTCCGCGTTATCCTACCTAAGTATAGAATTATTTCTGATGAGTATAAAAACCAAATGCAATACAAAACGCATTTCTTTATGGAAATGGGCTGGCAGAATCTATATGTCGGCATTATGGAGATGCAGCTTGATGGTATAACCTTTTATTTTGTAGACAATGAAAATTATTTTTCTGGAAATGAAGCCTATGAAGGCGGCTTATGGGATTTGGAGAAGTTTGCTTTCTTTAGTAAAGCCTCTTTATCATGCTTACCACTTATTGGATTCAGGCCGGATATCGTTCATTGTCATGACTGGCAGACAGGATTAGTACCTGTTTATTTAAAAGATAGTTTTTGCCGTGGGGAATTTTTCTGGGGGATGCGATCAATTATCACAATACACAATCTCAAATTTCAAGGCGTATGGAGTCCTGATAAAGTCATAGAAATTACAGGGCTGAATGAATATTTATTTGCTCCGGATAAACTGGAAGCTTATAAAGATGCCAATTATTTGAAAGGCGGTATTGTTTATGCCGACCATGTTACTACGGTCAGCCATACTTATGCCGGTGAAATACAAATGCCATTTTACGGTGAAGGATTAGATGGATTGATGCGGGCGAGAAGTAACTATCTGACAGGCATTGTCAATGGCATTGATTATAACGAATATAATCCGGAGACAGATCCGAATATACCTTATCATTACAATGCAATTAACTTCAGAAAAGAAAAAGTTAAGAATAAACGTGCCCTGCAGGAAGCGTTGGGTTTAGAGAAAAATGATAAAAAATTTATGATTGGACTTGTTTCCAGGCTGACAGACCAAAAGGGACTGGATTTAGTAGAACATGTGATGGAACAGATTTGCCAGGAAGATGTCCAGTTTGTCATTCTTGGGACCGGAGATGAAAAATATGAAAATATGTTCCGCTATTATGCGTGGAAATATCCGGAGCGGGTATCGGCAAATATCTTTTATTCCAATGAAAGAAGCCACAGAATTTATGCGGCTTGTGATGCATTCCTCATGCCATCGCTATTTGAACCTTGTGGATTAAGCCAGCTGATGAGCCTCCGCTATGGTACGGTGCCCATTGTCAGGGAAACCGGAGGATTGAAAGATACGGTTGAACCGTATAATGAATACGAATGTACAGGCACAGGTTTTAGCTTTTCTAACTACAATGCGCATGAGATGCTGGATACTATAGAATATGCAAAACGTGTATATTATGATAAAAAACGGGAATGGAATAAAATCATAGACCGGGGCATGGCTAAAGATTTTTCATGGAATACGTCTGCCAGACGCTATGAGGAGTTATATCGAAGTTTCTTTTAGGCTAAACCGCGATAACAGGTGGGTGTTATACCCGCCTGTTTTTTAAATGCATACTACTCTACTAGGTTTCATTGCTTCGGTGAGTGCCGGTGAGGCGTATATATTATAAGTCAATGCAATAAAAATTATATACTACTCATAAAGTTGAATTTCCTCCTTGCAATTACACACATTTTCTGGTAAAATACAATGCGCTATTGAAAGAAGGTGAACTCTAAATGGGTCTAATCATACAAGAAGCAACTTTACAAGAACTGGATTTTTTAGTTGAGACACGATTGGAAGTCCTCCATGATGTCTTTTCCATTCCCCAGGACAAAGATTTGAGTGAATTGGCTAAAGCAAGCCGTGAGTACTATAAGCGGGGCATCCCAAGTGGTGAACATATCGCTTGCCTGGCTTTTAAAGAAGGTCTGTTTGCCGGCTGTGGAGGTATCTGTTTATATCAAGAAATGCCATCACCAGATAATTATTCTGGGTTATGCGGATATTTGATGAATATATATACCCGGCCTGAATTTCGCCGGAGAGGGGTAGGAAAGCGTGTGGTAGGTTGGTTGACAGAGCAGGGGCTTAGGTGCGGCGCTAAAAAAATCTATTTGGAGGCTTCCGATGAGGGACGGCCTCTTTATGAAAATATGGGATTCATTCCTATGTTGAATCAAATGGAGCTGCCCACCCCTAATTACCAAAGGAACAGGAATGATGAGGAAAATATTATCAAAACATGATTTACGGCAGCTGCAGCTGTTAGAATCCCTACTAAAGAATAAGCAAAAATGGCTTTCCTTGAAGGAACTCAGTGACTTATTAGGCATCCCTATCCGTACCCTGCATGCGGACGTCCATGAAATCAACACCTATATAGGACCTGTACATATCAAAGTTTCTTCTTTCGGAATAAAAATATCAATACCCTCCAATTATTCCGAACGCTACCTCTATAAAAAGATTTTAGAGGAAAGCCGTGAATTCCAGCTTATTGAGCATGTTTTTACCAATGAGGGGGAAACCATTGAAAGCTTAGCCGACAAGCTGTTTATCAGCCTTTCCACGACAAAAAGGATGATCAGGGATATAAACTACATTTTACAGAACGAAGGTTTTTTTATCCATGGAAAGCCGCTGTCCTTTTTAGGCAATGAACGGAAGCTTACGCAATTCATGAGTTACTATTTTACAGAGAAATATTTTTTCTTAGAAGAATTCATGTCAAAGGAGCAACATTCATTAATAACTACTTTAATCACCACTATGATGGATAAAATGGGAAAGAAGCTAAATTATCCCGAATTTAAAAGAAGGGCTATATGGAGCTATTTAAAATGCATTCGCCTGAAGAACAACCACCAATTACCAGTGGCCGGTGAAAGCAGGTATTCTTACAGTGTTCTATATGATAAGATTTTTCGCGATGATTTTTGTGCCGCTTTTGGGATCCATTTAACAGATAAATCCATCCAACAATTGTTCCATATACTGACATCCGATTATTATGTGTGTAACATGGAAGATTTAAGGCAGTTAATTCTGCGGGATCTTAAGCAAAAGGAATTATATCAGGAAATCGAAACGATATTGAACAATATCTCCGGCGATTTGAATATCCCTCTTGATATGGAACGCAGGGAGAAGCTGTTGATCGATTTGCTGAATATCATAAATCTACGCGGTAACCGTATTTATGTATTGTATAATCGTGGAGAACATTTTTTATCTAATATATCGGCTTGTTATTTCAATATACAGAATATCCTTGAAAGTTATATTAAGGATGGTTTTTCTTTTGTGCTGACCGTGGCAGAAAGGAGTGAACTCACCTATATTTTATTGACCCATTGGCCTGAATTGTATAAAAAAATCTGTTCTATTGAACTCCCGGTAAACGTCTTTTTACTTATTGATGCTGATGTTGAGCTTGGGATGATCTTAAAAGAAGAACTGGAAACCTATGCCCACTATAATATTGAGACCACCATTCTAACGACTTACACGAAAGGGCAGTTATCCGGCATTGCTCCGGACTGCGTATTAATTACAAATATCCCGGGAATACAACATGTGGCTTGCCCTGTTTTATGTATTGATACGTTTATGAACCGATGGAACTGGGATGAATTTGATATAATGATTGAGGATATTAATGCTGCCAGGAAAGGATAAGGTTATTTTCTGCAACTCACATTGAAAAAATTGAACTTGAGGGCATATTAAAAATCCTGCATAATGAAAGCATATACATAAACGCTTTTATTATGCAGGATTTTTTGCTCATAACCGCATCGCAGCCTGGCTGCATTTTGGACCGTCACATCGCCTGGGAGGCGGGGAGGGGACTTACTTGATGCGGTTAAAATTACACAATATTATCATATCAAAAGGAAGGTGTTGCAATGAGTATTGGTATTTCTATTTACCCTGAACGTTCCACGTTCGAAAAAGACAAAGCCTACATTGATTTGGCTGATTCCTATGGTTTTAAGCGGATTTTCACAAGTTTGCTAGAACTAACCGGAGACAGTGAGCAGGTCGTCAGCAATTTTCGGAAAATTGTCCGGTATGCAAGCGGCCTTGGGATGGAAGTCATGGTGGATATCAATCCAAAGATTTTCAAGCAGATTGGGGTAAGCTATGATGACTTATCATTCTTTCATGAATTAGGTGCCTATGGAATTCGTCTGGACATGGGTTTTACCGGCCGGGAGGAAGCAGAGATGACCCGCAATCCATACGGGCTGAAAATTGAAGTGAACATGAGTATTGGCACATGCTACATCGACAATATCATGTCGTTTTCGCCCAATGTCAACAACCTTTTAGGCTCACACAATTTCTATCCGATGCGTTATTCCGGATTGGAAGAGGGCTTTTTTCAATATTGCTCCCGCCAGTTCCGGAACCATAATTTACGGACCGCGGCTTTTGTAACATGCCAGGCTGGTGAATTGGGCCCGTGGCCGATGCAGGATGGCATATGCACCTTGGAGGAACACCGTTATCTGGGCATTGATGCCCAAACCCGCTATTTTATGTTATGCGGCCTCATTGACGACATCATCATCGGAAACGCCTATGCCACGGAAGCAGAACTTCAGGCAATGGCAGGCACTTGGAATGAGACCCATCCAACCTTGACTGTGGAACTGAAAGAAACCATTTCGGACATTGAAAAAGATATTGTGGTAAATGAACTTCACGGTTATCGCGGTGACCGTTCCGCTTACCTGTTACGATCCAGCCTGCCCCGTTTTAAGCATAAAAATAGCGATATTCCGGCACACGACTGCCATGAAATCAAGCGCGGCGATATCACAATCGGGAATAATAATTTCGGCCAATATAAAGGGGAACTCCACATAGCCTTACAGGATATGGAAAATCCGGATCGCGTCAATGTGGCCGGCTGTTTAACAGAGGAATCCTTACAGCTTCTATCCTATTTAAGACCATGGTCTAAATTTAAATTAATCGAAAAAAGAATAATATAAACGTTTCAAATATGAGGGAGTGGAAATATGTCTAATCAACAAGTAGCGGCAGATGTATTAAAATTAGTCGGGGGAAAAGCCAACATCAACAGTGTGGTTCACTGCGCAACCCGGCTGCGTTTCAAACTAAAGGATGAAACCATTGCAAAAACCAGTGAGTTAAAGAACCATCCGGGCATCATGCAGGTAATCCAAAGCGGCGGCCAGTATCAGGTGGTCATTGGCAGCCATGTCGGTGAAGTCCACAAAGAGTTAATGATCCTGGCAGGCATTGGGGAAGTTTCATCTGATAATGAGGAAAAAGGAGAGAAGCAGGGGATTGTCACCACTTTTATAGATATCATATCATCTATTTTCACACCATTCCTTGGCACCCTGGCAGGCACCGGGGCATTAAAAGGCCTGCTTACCGTCTTGGTTTTCGCGGGGGTACTTTCAAAAGAATCCGGCGCTTATCAGATTCTATATGCCGGAGCGGACGGTTTTATAACCTTTTTACCCATCGCTTTAGCATTTACGGCGGCTAAAAAATTCAAAACAAACCAGTTTATTGCAATCGCCTTGGCAATGTCGTTAGTTTATCCGGGAATCACCGGCGATGGCCTGAATTTCTTTGGGATTCCGGTATTCTATGGGGTAGGATATGCTTCAACCGTCATCCCGATCATCCTGGCCGTATTCCTACAAAGCTATGTAGAGAAGTTTTTCCGTAAGATCGTGCCACGGATCCTAAAGATTTTCGGCGTCTCAATGCTGACTTTATTGGTCATGGTTCCATTAACCTATATTGCCATCGGCCCATTGGGATTGATCATTGGCTCCCTTTTAGGGAAAGTTTTTGAAGCACTATACGGTGCCAGCGCAGTTTTTGCCGGAGTCCTCCTTGGCGGCTTCTGGCAGATTGCAGTCATGTTCGGCATGCATTGGGGCATTGTTCCTTTGGTCATAAACAATTTAGGCACCCAGGGCTTCGATCCATTCCTGCCGATGGCTATACCTGGCATAATTGGCCAGGCCGGCGCGGCGCTGGGCGTCTTTTTAAAGTCAAAGGATATGAAAAGGAAAGGACTTGCCGCTTCCGGAAGTATAACCGCATTATTTGGCATTTCAGAACCCACCATTTACGGTGTAAACCTGCCGCTTAAGAAGCCTTTCATTGCCGGCTGTATCGGAGGTGCCGTCGGTGGCGGGATCAATGCCTTCTTCGGAGTAAAGGCATTTGCATTCAGCGCAAGCATCTTAAGCTTCCCGAACTTCATCAGTACCATCGAAGGGGTGGAATCCAACGTGTTCGCCAGCGTCATTGCCACAATCCTGGCTTTTACCATAGCATTGGTCTTAACGTTAGTACTGGGCTTCAAGGAAAAGAATACGGATGCCAATCCGGAAGAAGCTGAGTCCATTAACCGGTAAAATCATCCCGTTAAAGGAGGTTCCGGAAGATGCGTTATCTTCCGGAACATTGGTAAATTATTGATTGACTTTTGTAGCATTTTTGCTGCCGTTCGTCACTCATCATGAAATCATATCCCATGGCACACCTGAATTGCAAGCATCCGGAGGGATTAGCCTCTTATTTTCTCAATCCTTTGTTTATACTTTTACAACCGGCAGCCAGATGTCCACCTCTCCATTAGCGCCATATACCTCAATATCCGGCGCTTTGGCAAACTCAAAGCCGCTGGTGGGCAGCCATTCCATCACAATGCGTTGCTGCAGCTTTTGAATAGCATCTGCTCCCTGGCTCCCGCAGGAAAAAACAGCCCATGTGCAAGCCGGAACTCCAAATTCATCCATGCCTTCGGGCACAGGCCTGTCTGTAGCGCAGGCAATATAATAATCAAAAGTGCTGGTACTAAAATCGGGGTTATAGTTACTTACGCCCAACAGCCCCATAGGCTCTTTATTCATTAAAGCTAAAATGCTGTTTGGTCCGCCGTCCTGCATTAGTTTACCCCAAAAAGCTGGAACACTTTGATAGCTTTCTCCGTTTTCCATGGTGGTATGCAGTTTGATTCCGACAATTCGGAACGCATTTTTTTGTTCAATGCGGTAGTTCAATGCTTGTGCTCCCTTAATGGTGAGTTCAAATGAGAGGGGCAGATAGGCCTTAATGGTAACACCTTCCTTTTTTATGTTACTGGGAGGTACTCCATGGAGCGCCTTGAATGCCCGATTGAACGAATTTGGGGAACTGTATCCATATTTAAGGGCAACGTCTATCACTTTACTCTCACCATTTTGAAGTTCGGCAGCAGCTTTTGAGAGCCGTCTGTTCCGGATGTATTCCGCAAGAGGTATTCCGGCCACCATCGTAAAAAGCCGCTGTACATGATAGAGGGAATACCCAAGAATATCTGCAATTTCCTCGTTGTCAATCTCATCCTCCAGATGATTTTCGATGTATTTAATCACCTTGTTAAAACCATCCAACCAATTCAAACGTATCCCTCACCTTCCAACAACATATTTTTCCGTTACAGCAACCCAGAATACTCATTTGTATCACTCCTTGGATTTTTATTTGACCGAACTAGTGAACTAGCAAGCTATTTGCATCTTAAACAAAATCGCAAGTAATCCATTAGCTTTATTTCTTTGTTATATTTAATTGCAAAATAACAGAAGAAGAGGAGTGAAATATTGATATAACAATCTTTTAAATCGAATATAAAGAAGTTCGGAATATGAATATAATCCAAACTTCCGCCCCAAAAGACTTTATCCACGAAGCTGCAAAAGCTGCCGGATAATCCCGTTATTAAAATAAAGTTTGCATATTTACCAACAGATGAGGTTTTACTGCGGTAATAATTGTATCCTGAAATGTAGATAATGATTACGGCAACATTCAATAAGATCGTAACAATTGGATTGCTTAGAATCTCAATATAATTGCCTAACCACGATAAATTTCTATTTATGGTTGGATGAAATAGCAGAACATGATTGATAATTGTAAAGTTCATATCAAAAAAATAATTGTGAATAAGTATTTTGATAAGTTGGTCTGCAATTATTAAAATTAAGATTGGTATGCCAAGTTGCTTGATATCTTTCAATATATATCTCCTCCAATCCTATAAAATGCATAGTCAAAGCGGATAATCATAAAACCATATAACAGGTTGTCCCCAAGGATTGTGAAACTTATTCTTTTCTCCATTCTAACACTTAAAATCTTTTTCGTAAACCTTTAAAAAATAAGCTGTTAAAAAATAAGCTCATAAAATTTTGTAGTCACTCTTGACATAAGCAAAGATATATGCTAAATTCATGTTAATGAGTTAAATCACTAACCCATTATCATTGAAAAGGAGGTGTTCATACGTTGACAGAAAGCACTCTAAACAGAAATGAGGTTATTAAAACATGCGCCCACTATCTATATGTATTTTTTTCAGACACAATAAAAAGAAATTAATATCAAATGTCATTATTATAGTTGTAGCCATTTGCTTTGTTTATATTATGGAGTGTTTTGTTGCCTCCATTGTGCAATCTATTTATCCGCTTGATGCTAACCGTTTTGAATATGCCTCGGTAATCATATCAACCGAAGCCGTCCCCGAAATCTCGCAGGAAATGATTGATTCTACCCTGAGCAGCGAAAACATTGAGAGAACCATGCCAATCTCTATTCAGAAAATAAATTTTTCCGTTCCCGGCTCCAGTACCCATCCAGCCGTTCTCGGAATTGACTACAGCGACCTGAGTTACCTCTCCACAAAATACAAGATAGAACTCTACGACGGCAGAATGCCGGAGGAGGGGACGAAAGAAATCGCTGTAGATTGGAATGCTGCTTTAAATAACAATCTTCAAATAGGAAGTCAGGTTGGAAGTGATATTGACAAAACACAACCTCTTAACGGAACTTATACAGTTGTGGGAATCCTTAAAAGCGACAGCCACATCTCAATCGTAGGAGCTCCTGGGCCGAATGACAGCACCCTGGCCAATGACGAAAAAGGATACTTTATATTTCCGAATGAAGGCTGTTTTGAAGCCGTGGAAGATGAAGTTACCGCGTTTACGCGGCAGGGTCTGTATGTTTGGACGTTAACCCTATATAATAAAGCTTTCGCCAAAAACTCACAGACATTTAAAATCCTTGATACAATGGTAATCCTTGTTATTGTGGTGATGGTGATATGTCTTGTCTGCTCTAAGTATGCCCAGTATTTTTCACGTAAGAGTGAAATTGGTGTTTTGAATGCACTTGGATATACCCGCAGGGAGATTACGGCACGAATCTTCCGTGAGGAGATTATTACAAATCTTATTGGCTTTATAGTCGGCCTCACACTTGCCATATTGCTGTGCAAAATTATTTTAGCAGCTTATTTTGACTCTATAGGCGGAACAGGTGTTTACTTATACGGCAAAGCTGCCGCTATGTCACTGCCCGCACCTCTTTTGACCACCATATTTACATTGATACCGCTTTACCGTTTGATTGGCAGATTTGATGCCATATCCATTGTCGAAGATAATTAGGGGGTAAAGAGTTTATTCAAAACTTGTTTGTGCCTTGAGCGAAGCGAAAGGAATGGTAAAAATTATGAACTATCAACTTAAAGAAGTAAATTTGATTTATGACACAGATAAAGAAAGCGGGGCAGCAGCGTTGAAGGATGTAAACCTCTCGCTTAATACGAAGGGGCTTGTTGGGATACTAGGACCCTCCGGAAGTGGTAAAAGCTCGCTTTTGTATACGATGGCAGGGCTTAAATACCCCACTTCCGGGCAAGTGTTCTATGGTAATATGGATTTTAGTACAATGGCGATCTCCGAATTGGCGTCACTGCGCCGCAAGGAATTTGGCTTTATCTTTCAACAGCACTTCCTCATTAACTATATGACGGTACTGGAAAACGCTCTTGTACCTCTAAACCTTAATACCAGACGGGTCAGGAGAAAGGCAATGATATTGCTCGAAAGGTTAGGAGTTGAAAAATGTGCCAACAAATACCCGCATCAGCTTTCGGGCGGTCAGCGGCAGAGAGTTGCAATCGTTCGCGCGCTAATGAATGATCCGAAGGTTATTTTTGGAGACGAACCAACGGCAGCGCTCGATCATGAGAGTGCGGGTGAGGTGATGGAACTGCTTTTAGAATACACAAAAAATGCGTTGGTTGTTATTGTTACCCATGACGAAAGCATACTAGGAAAAGCCGACACAATGATTCATATCAGGGACGGCTTAATAGTAAGGGTTTCCCAGCCCGGTCAGGAGGCTGCTAAATGAAACCACTAAATTCTCTCCTGTATCTTAAAAACAATTTCAAGAGTGCGCTGCCGATTTTTCTTTCAATGACAATCGGAGTTTTTCTAGTCTATGTTTTCTCGCTCTTTGGTGTGACAACAATAAAAATGGTAAATGTTGCCAGGTTTGATGTGATGGATAAATATAATGTCGTATATTCGAAAAATGACACAACTCTGCCACTCTCTTTTCTGGAGGAATTAGATAACATCCCGGGTGATGGCGTAATTGCGGTACAAATGAATCTCTCCGGTCTGCCATATTACAGAGGCGGACTGGGCAACACAACAATATTGACCTTTAATGTTTTTGAAGAAGATGCAGCTGCCCTGTTAGAGAGCTTTGGTATTGAACTTATTGAAGGTAAGCTGCCGCAAAACAATCAGAACGAAATTCTCGTGCCACGTGAATATGCATTGCAGAATCATTTATCTGTGGGTGATTACATCGGGAGCGAAGTGTCGGATGAGTATGCGTTGCAAGGCAAGTATAAAATATGTGGTCTTATGAGGGGCGAGGTATTGTTTTCAGTGACCAGCCAACCCGGAGACGAAACGAAAGAACAGATTTTGATCCGAGGCGTGATGTATCGGATTGATTATTTGAGCTCCGAAGAACGTACACAGCTAATTAATAGTCTGCCTGAAAATGTTGTTACCCTTACTCACGATTCCTATGTTCAGGAGTTTGCCCTAACGCTTAACTCGATGCAGCTCTTAACATATATCCTGACGGCGGCCATAATTATCATTCTCTGTATTGCATTGGGCAACCTGAATTTCATTTTGTTTGCGAAACGACGCAACGAATTAATGATTCTCCATTCAATTGGATACACAAAAGATAAATTGTCCCGGAAGCTGTGGCTGGAAAACCTATTCGTTTGTTTAAGCGGTTATCTTGCGGGAATCGGTCTTGTTGAAATTACCGTATGGCTAATCAATATCATATCATTACATCCACAAGGGAAAGTACTCGAACTAATAAGCTGGGAGGGTATGCTTGCGGCATTGACCATGCCGGTATTCGTTTCGATTTTTAGTCTGTTACCTTGTTTGTTAAGTCGTTTCAAAAATCTAACTGAACATTAAATGCAATCATTAAAGAGTGGACAAATATCTTGACAATACAATACATCGGTGCTATTATTGACCATAAGAAACAAATTGGTCAAAAAGGAGGAGCCACCTTGCCAAAAACATATTCAGATGATGAACGAGCTTACATCAAAAAGCGATTAAAGGAAGAAGCGTCATACTGCCTTTCCAACTATGGAATAAGACGTACAACGGTAGATGAATTGATAGGCCGTGTAAAAATTCCAAAAGGCACGTTTTACTTGTTCTATGCGTCAAAGGAACTTTTGTTGTTTGAAGTGTTATTAGAACAGCATGAAATTATTGCAAAACAAATGCTTGATGAAGTTAAAGCTTTGCATGGTAATGCCACCATCGACAACTTAACAGAAATAATATATGACTTCTTTAAAGCAACGGATGAAACCGGATTATTGCGTCTGCTTAACACTGGCGAAATAGAGTTGCTTTATCGAAAAATACCGCAGGAAATTTTGAAAAGGCATTTTATTCAAGACAGTTCAATGATTAAAAATATAATAGAAAGCCTTTCCCTTTCGCAAAAGATAAATATCAACCATTATTCTACTGCATTTAGAAATCTATTTCTCTGGATGATTTATAAACGCGAAGCAGAAGAAGAGTATTTTGACGAATCCCTTAAACTTACTATCAGGGGACTAGTTATCCAAATGATGTAATAAAAATTTTGGATTTTATTTGACTATATAAAACAATTGAGTCAAAAAGGAGTGAAATCTATGCTTACAGTAAAAAATTTAACATTTAGCTATTCAAAAACCCCCTTTATTGAAGATATGAATTTTCATGTTGATAAAGGAGAAATATTTGGATTTTTGGGACCATCCGGTGCAGGAAAAACGACCCTGCAAAAAATCCTTACAGGTTTAATCACGACATATGAGGGCAGCGTCAAATTAGGCGGCATAGAATGTAAAACACATGATAACAGTTTTTACGAGAAAATAGGTATCGATTTTGAATACTCCACTCTGTATGAAAAATTAACAGCAAGGCAAAACCTTGAGTTTTTCAGTTCATTATATGCTAAAAATGCAAGGGCGGTTGATGGAATGCTTGCAGAGATTGGATTGCAGAATGATGCCGGCAAAAAAGTGTCTGATTATTCAAAGGGTATGAAATCGAGATTGAATTTCCTAAAGGCTTTGCTTCACGATCCTGCTATATTATTCCTTGACGAACCAACAAGCGGCCTTGATCCCACCAACAGCCAATTGATGAAGAATATGATCATAACGGAAAAAGCAAGAGGTAAGACAATATTTTTAACGACACATAATATGACGGATGCAACACAATTGTGTGACCGGGTGGCCTTTATTGTGAATGGCAATATCAAGGCATTGGACAGTCCCCATAACCTGATCATGCGAAAGGGAGCTGCAAAAATCAAATATACCTATTATGATGGGCAGGAGCGGACAGGAGAATGCCTGCTTTCTCAGACATCGGAGGATATTGTGTTAACAAATTTGATTAGAGAAAACCGGATAATGTCTGTACATAGCAGTGAACCTACTTTGAATGATATTTTCATGGAGGTTACGGGGAGGACGTTGCAATGAGGATGGCAAAATTGATACTTGGTGATATTTATTTTCAATTCAAATATGGGTTCTATTTTATTTATGGAGTATTTTGCATTCTATATATTTTCCTGCTTTTCATTTTCCCGGAAACATGGCGTGAAAAGGCGGCCAGCATTATGATTTACTCCGATCCTGCGGCTATGGGGCTTTTCTTTATGGGAGCAATTGTACTATTGGAAAAAAGTCAAAGGGTATTGAACGCTTTAGCCGTTTCCCCTGTGAAGGTCCTGGAATATATAACAGCAAAAATAGTATCTATGGCGCTTATATCTGTGCTTGTATCACTGCTGCTTTCATTTGCGGCGGGGCTTGAAAATATTCCAATGGTTTTACTGGCAACAGCCTTATCATCAATCATTTTTACTTTATTAGGGTTGATTGTAGCAACAAAAATAGACAGTCTAAATCAATACATGATTGCAACTGTTCCCCTGGAGATTATTTGCTTTATACCGCCAATTATTTTTCTGTTCAGTAGGAACGCCATTATGCAATTTTATCCTTTGAGTAGAAGTATGGCGTTAATCTCAAATAGCAGCGACACGCCAATATTTGATATAATCATCACTCTAATTGTTATCGTATGTTTGTTTACCATTGCCTATCGGGCAACAATGAAAATGTGGAGAAGCCTTGGAGGTGTTAAACTATGAAAGCAATCTATATTAGTTTTTTCCAAATGCTCCGGCAGATGAAGCAGGATATTATGCTGATAATTATTACCCTTGTACCACTTCTTGCCGGCGCTATCCTTCGGTTTATCATACCCATCATAGAGGACTTATTAACAGCTTATTTTAACATTGATGCAATATTAACACCCTATTATGAATTGTTTGATTTGTTCCTCATTATACTTACACCAGTCATGTTGAACTATGTCGTTGCAATGTTGATATTGGAAGAGAACGACGATCATATGATTGCTTACCTTGCAGTAACACCATTAGGAAAGACTGGATATTTGCTATCAAGGTTAGGTATAATAAGCCTTGTATCATTTCCCGTCAGTATTTTTATTGCTTTACTCTTTCGGCTTTCGAATACAGACGTATTAATATTGGTGGGTATTGCACTAGCTGGGACCGTGCAAGGTGTTGTTGTGGCTTTGCTTATCGTCGTCTTATCCACAAACAAGGTTGAGGGCATGGCGGTCGGAAAAATGTCATCTATCTTTACTTTAGGGATTTTAGCGCCTTACTTCGTAGCAGGAAAAGAACAATATTTTTTATCGGTCTTACCGTCATTCTGGATGGCAAGAGCTGTTCAATCAAGTAATTTTCTTTCGCTGCTTATTGCAATTTTGCTGGCGATTATATGGACAGTATTTTTATACGCAAAATTCATGAAGAAAATAACTGGATGAAAGAAAGTGTCTAAATTTATATAAGGAGTAACGTTGTCATTGGCGATTGGCAGCTTAGATAGTATTCATCAGATATTGATCCAATTCAATCCAGTTCGGTGTTTCTATAACTGTATTTTTACGTAGCTTATCAAATGCATTCGACAGCGCTTTTATTTCATCGGTGGCTGCCATAGCATGATCACTAATGGCAAGCCTGCCTAAAGGAGTGTTAGCAATAAATTTAAGTATTAAGCCAGCCATTTTTTGCCTATTTCGCATAAGCTCCACTTGAGTTTTAGGGGTTGAAGTTAGGCCATGCTAATGGCAGAATAAAAGCAACGTGTGACACTAACATAGCATTTATATCAGGATGATAGTCAAGTGTGAAATTCGTTTTTTTAAATGCTTTTTCTATTAGTTTTATATAATGATCATTTCCATCAAGACTTCCAACTAGCAGCAGTTAATGTTCTTGACTTCCTTTTCTTACAAGTGTAATATATATAGTGTTACACTTGTAAGATTTAAGAGAGGGAGATAATTATTGAAAAGAAAAATAAAAATATCAAGATTAGCAATACTGGTGGGGATATTTGGAATAATGTTTCTTTTATTAGTGGGAAGGCTTTATAAACTTCAAATACTGGATGGAGAGTCCTATGCAAATGTATTTGAATTAAAGACAAAAAAGACGCTTTTATTAAAAAGTACAAGAGGAAATATCTATGATCGTAACGGGAATCTTTTAGCGGGCAATAAATTAGCATATTCAGCCATATTAGAGGATAATGGAGAATATCAGTCAAACAGGGAGCGCCAATTGGTACTAAATAGTGTGGCATACCGGCTCATTATGATTTTAGAAACAAACAAAGAAAAACTAAATAATGAACTGGAAATAGTTATTAATGAGGAGGGAAACTATGAATATTCTGTTAGCGGTACATCTCTTAAACGGTTTAAAGCTGACATATTCGGGCGGACATATATCGAAGATATGACTCCGGAAGAGGCTGATATTTCTGCAGAAGATATGGTATCATATCTCAGCAGTGAAAAAATGTTCTCCCTATATAGTGAGAATAAAAAAGCCTATACAGATGAAGAATTAGAAGAATACCTATTAGAAAAGAAATATAGCAAGGAAGAACTATTAGGTATCATAGGCATACGCTATATGTTGTTTCTGAATTCCTATCAAAAGTATTTGCCGGTAATAATAGCAAAAGATGTTTCCGAAGTGACAATTGCTTGCATTATGGAAAATCGGGATGTCCTGCAGGGTGTTGATATTCAGGAAGACTACATTCGTGTATATGAAGGCGGCGAGGCTTTTGCACATTTAATGGGCTATACAGGAAAAATTTCTACTGATGAACTGGAAGAATTAAAAAATTATGATGAGAAATACTCCTTTCAATCTGTAGTAGGTAAGTCAGGAATCGAGCAATACATGGAAAAAACGCTGCAGGGCAAAGATGGAGAAAAAGAAGTTTATGTAAATAATACCGGGCGTGTTTTATCAGAAGAGGAAATAATATCAGCACCTGTCACCGGAGCGGATGTCTATTTAAGCATAGACAGGGAACTGCAGGAGGCAGTTTATAAGATGTTAGAGCAGCGTATCGCAGGAATTTTGCTAAGTAATATTATGAATACTAAAGAATTTGATAAATCAAATATAAACGATGCATCCGAAATAAAGATACCAATTTATGAGGTGTATGATGCACTGTTTCAAAATGGGATTATTGATTTGGAAAGGATGAAAACTGAAGAATCTACAGGATTAGAAAAGAGTATAATAAAAAGATTGTCGGAGAAAAAGGCAGAGGTTCTGACAGCTTTGCGAGACGAACTGACCGGCGGGAGTACCATCTATAAAGAATTGCCTAAAGAAATGCAGGCCTATGAGTCTTTTATTGTGGATAAGCTTGGATTATTGGCTGAAACCGCTGTTAGCACAACAGATGAAACGTATAAATCCTGGCAAAATAATGGCGATATCAGCTTGAAAGAATTTCTAATGTATGCCATAAAAATGAATTGGATTGACTTAGATGCATTACCCTCAAAGGAAGACTATTTAACTTCCGAAGAAGTCTATCAGGGAATGATAGAGGAAATAAACAGGCAGCTTGAAGCAAACAATGCTTTTGACAGAAGCATCATGACGTTTATGTTGCTAGATGATACTGTTTCGGGGATAGAAGTATGCAACCTGCTATATGAGCAAAGTATTCTTCCGGTGGATGATAGTGATTATGAGACACTACAAAACGGGAACATGGGTCCTTATGAGTTTTTGAAGATTAAAATTGAAAAACTGGAGCTCACACCGGCACAACTGGCATTAGACCCATATTCGGGATCGGCCGTTGTAATCGAAGCTAAGACGGGCAAGGTTTTAGCATGTGTCACATATCCTGGTTATGACAATAACCGGCTCGCAAATGTGATGGATGACCAGTATTATTATCAGCTTTATCAAGATCTATCTGCGCCTTTTTATAATCGTGCGACACAACAATTAACCGCTCCGGGTTCTACATTTAAACCCATTACTGTTATTGCCGGAATGGAAGAAGGTGTGATTAAGTCCGGCACCTCAAAATATTGTGACGGAACCTTTGATCAGGTATTTCCGGCTTTAAACTGCTGGAACAAGTCTGGGCATGGTGAAATAGTAAATGCAGCAAGCGCCTTAGAAAATTCTTGTAACGACTATCTTTGCGATATTTCATACCAATTAGGTAAAATAGATCATCAGGGTTTTGATGATGATCAGGCACTTGGGTATTTACAGAAATATTCAGAGTTATTTGACCTGAATAAAAAATCCGGAATAGAAATTACAGAAAGTAGTCCGCAAATCTCTGATAATGCTGCGATACCATCATCCATAGGGCAGGGTACGCATAACTATTCGACTGTGCAGTTGGCAAGATATGCAAATACATTAGCAACACATGGAACCAGCTATAAACTTTCACTTTTAGAGGATCAGGGCATAGCCCCGGAAGAACATAGTGAGCTTACACCTCAAATTGAAAGCCAAATCATCTTGCCAGATAATGTATGGAATACTGTAGAATCAGGGATGCGTCAATTCATACAAAGTATTGATTTGTTTAAAGACATAAACCTTTCAATAGCAGGGAAATCTGGTACTGCTCAAGAGGCAAAGAATCGTCCTGACCATGCGCTCTTTATTGGATACGCACCGGCAGAGGAACCGGAAATCACGATGGCAGTCCGCATTGCAAATGGGTATGCTTCCGGCAATGCCGTTGCCCTGGGTAAAGATATTTTAAGTTATTATTTTAATTTGTCATCAGAAAGTGATATGATTTCCGGAAATGCTTCCGGTGCATATAACACTCGTACCGATTAAAAACTATGACTTCAACCTTTACATAACATATAAGGAAGAAATATTTGACGGAGTTGGTTGGCAGGAAACCGGTCAAGTACATGAGGTTGAGGAATTAACATTCCAAGTAATCGGTTAACTTTTTTTTATACGATTTTATGATAGAATAAGTAATGTCCAACTCCAGAGTAAGAGAAGCAACTGCGGCAGTCTGCCCGTACTGCACGTTGTAATGATAGCCGTTGAGAAAAGGCGATATATTGATACTATACAAATTATTGGAAAGGTTAAATAGGTGAAAACATGATTATTCGTCAGGAAACAGAAAAAGACTATGACAAAATTAATTAAGTATATACAATGAATACGGTGCTGACAACCCTTTTGTTATATATTAACATCATAACATGACACGCCATGTCGAGTTATTGTGTTATAATAAGGGTGAGGTGATTAAAATGGCTGAAAATAGATTGTTCCAAATGGTGTATCTATTGTTGGAAAAAGGAAACATGACCGCCCCTGAATTGGCGAAACACTTTGAGGTATCAGTAAGGACTATATATAGAGACATTGATATATTAAGCGCCGCTGGCATACCCGTATATACAACACAAGGCAAAGGCGGCGGTATCTTCATTCAAGAGAATTTTGTATTAAATAAATCATTAATTACCGAACAGGAACAAAATCAAATACTTATGGCTTTGCAGGGTATCCGCATTGTTGACGCTGAAAACACAGACGCCCTGTTTTCTAAATTAAGCAGTATTTTTCAAAAACAGAATGTAGATTGGATAGAAGTAGATTTTTCTGAATGGAACCAGAATAGGAGAGCTAAAAGTATATTCCGTACACTCAAAGATGCCATATTTCAAAAAAGAAAGATATCCCTAATATATTCTAGTGGTAAAGGAGAGTCTATAAATAGAACAGTTGAGCCGCTCAAATTATCTTTTAAAAGCAAGGATTGGTATTTGTATGCATATTGTTGCCTGCGTGAAGATTATCGGCTATTTAAGCTTACCCGTATAAGGGAACTGCATATAACTTCACAAAGCTTTAGACGCACTGCCCCATCTCAAGTTTTTGGGCATATAAATCCATATAAAGAAGATGCTATTCCACTTACTTTAGTATTTGACAAAGATTTGGCTTCCCGGGTTTATGATTATTTTGATGAGGTACTAAAAAGAGAAGATGGAAGCTTTTTAGTTTATGTAGCCCTGCCTCATAACGAGTGGTTGTATAGCTTCCTGCTATCTTATGGTGATAAAGTAGAGGTTATCACACCACAATTCATCCGAGAGGAAATCATAAAGAAAATCAATAGTATGCAGAATAAATATATAACCTGACATAGGGTTTCAAGTTATATAGGGTATAATCTAATTATCAAGAAGAAATGAGGTTAAAATATGAAATATGATTAGAAAAAAAATGAAAAAGAGCTTTACGATGTAAAAGAACAGCCATCAATCATTGTAATTCCAAAACAGAATTTTATAACGATTAGCGGAAAGGGCAATCCAAATGATTCTGATTATTCTGAAAGAGTCGGTGTTCTTTATTCACTGGCCTGGCCGATAAAGATGAGGCATAAAAAATTATGTAAAACTTACCTGGAGCAAGGTGAGCAATTTGAATATCAGGAATATACTATATTTCCGCTTGAAGGAATTTGGACATCTTCTAATCCGGACAACCCCTTGGACAAGGACAGCTTTACCTATACAATAAGGATCCGGCAACCTGATTTTATTACTAAAGATATGTTTGAGGCGGCATATGAGGTGGTGAAAAAGAAAAAGCCCCACCCGCTGCTAAGAGAAGTTGTTCTTGAAACGATGGAAGATAGCCAGTGTGTTCAGATATTGCATAAAGGTTCATTTGACGATGAACCGATATCATTCGAAAAAATGGATGGGTATGTTAAGGATTTAGGGTTTGAACGGGTAAATCATTCTCACATGGAAATATATCTTACCGATCCAAGAAAAGTGAAACCCGAAAAGTATCAAACTATTTTACGGTATCAGGTTAAGAAAGCTTGAGGTAGGAGGAGCGGTAATTATCGGCATTTGATTATATAGGTTTCTACTAAAAATAGGCAATATGAGCTATATCAAAGCATTTGAAATTTTACCTATAGAAATTATTGAACAAGTCCAAAAGTATATTGATGGAGAAATCATCTATATCCCCAAACGTGAAGGGCAAAAAAAGTCATGGGGAGAGAACACGGATACGAAAAGAGTCCTGTCTATTCGTAACGCAAGCATATATGCAGACTATCACTATGGAATGACGACAAGACAGATTTCAGAGAAATACTTTCTAACGGAAAAAAGTATACAACGGATAATCCGACAAGAAAGAAATAAAGCCTCTTAATGAACAAGATGTGTCATGTTTAACATGGCGCATTTTTTGCAATTTAAGCACAGAATTATAATTTAGCCCGTTGAGATTTGCTCTCAAGAAACCTCTCCACAGTTTCTTTGCCAAATTCTATATCAATCATCTTTATTGTAATGTTTCTGCATCGCTTAAAATATTCCGAATCCTCATCATATTCAGATCTGATAAACTCTTTAAGTTTTTCTTTGTTCAGTTCTTCCAGTAATTCATATAGTGTGCCGTTCTTGTTATCCATATGCTTACCTCCAATATAGATAGCTATATTTACATGAAAGAGAGATACTAAATATTATATAGTATTGCATATCCGACTAGATTTGTCAAGTATGTAGTAGCGGGAAGTCCCCCGCTTCTAAGCGAAGCGGATTACGAGTATCCTCTTTGACTGAGGAATTACGATTCCCGCGATTGTACCCTTACCCGGCAGTTTAAGCTGCGACCATATGAAACGCTCATATATAAAAGATAATTGCATATGTGCACTTAAGTTTTGTGGCTTTGAATGTATTCTTCCCCCCACGTATATAAGGCGTCAATAACAGGCAGTAGTTTATGACCCATCTCGCTCAAAGAGTATTCTACTTTGGGCGGAATTTGTGAATATACTTTACGCCTGATGATGCCATACTGTTCTAAATTCTTTAACTGCTTAGTCAAAGTCGTATGGGTAATGCCATCAAAAAGGCGGAGCAATTCGTTGAACCTAAGTGTTTTATCTTTCAAGTGATAGATAATTAGCAAAGCCCACTTACCTGATAAGATTTTTTGTGCTGTTGTCACAGGACATTTTAAAAACAAATCATCTAGCATATTATTCTTCCTTTCTTGGTATCTAATAAGATACTAACGTTACAAAAAAAACGTACTTGCTCTTTTGTTCTTATGATGTAATAATATAGGAAAACAGACATAAAGTCAATTTTAGAAATGGAGGAATTGTTCATGAAAGAAGTTTACGATTTTTTGAAACAGTGTGGGACATATTATCTCGCAACGATGGAAGGCGACCAACCGAGGGTTCGTCCCTTTGGCACAGTGGATATATTTGAAGATAAATTATATATCCAAACGGGTAAATCTAAGAATGTATCTAAGCAGATGAAATTGAATCCTAAAATTGAAATATGTGGTATGTTGGATGGTAAGTGGATACGTATTGAGGCTGTTGCTATAGAAGATGACCGGATTGAAGCAAAGCAGCATATGCTGGATGCATATCCGTCATTACAAGGGATGTACTCGGCATCCGATAGTAACACACAAGTTCTTTACCTCAGAAATGCGACTGCTACAATATCATCTTTCACTGAGGAACCTAAAGTAATTGAATTTTAAATCAATGCTTTTGTAGGCTGCTTGCTAAATAATGTAAATTAGTGGAGCAACATACCAAAAAAGACGGGAGCGCGGCGTCCGCAAAACGGCTATTACGCTCCCGCCTTATCTTGGGGTAAATATACCCACTGGGGTTTTATTTTATAATGATACCTTTACCTGTTTCTTCTGTATTGAGTGGTCCCAGCCCCTCTAGTTTAGAAATCTTCTTAAAAGTAAAGAGCTTCATAACTCCTCCAAAGCAAATTACAACAAGCAGTAGAATCATTTCAATCCAATTACTATAAGTCATTTTTTCTCCTCCCGGAACTTTATTTATGATGTTTTATACGTTGTTTCCTGTCCCAATTGAGAACACGCATATCCCCTATAATAGCTGTGGCCAAACCAATACTGACTAAAGCAATTAATGCTGTCAGAAAGACATCCATTGCATTAATGGTTGCCGGTGGCGGAGATATGTCAGATGCTGTTTGTATACTTTTTTCAGGGACAATATCAGCCGGAGCTTCAGCTTCTGGCAATTGAGCTGCAGATTCGCTATTCTCTGCAGTGTCTTTAACTTCTGAAGAATCTTCACTTTCTGAAATGCTTTCACTGGTATTTTTTGCTTCTTCAGTTACTTCTTTTATATTCCCTGCCGTATAATAGCCTTTTTCAATAGAAGTGGCTTCTTTCTGGAGGAACCAGTCACCGTATTCATGACCTAGAGCGGGAATAGTTACTTCATAGAAATCATCACAATAGATACAACGATATTCTTTTACTCCTTCTTCTTTGAAGGCAGCTTCCTTTTTAATATAGGATATATATTGGTGAGCTTTGACCGGTGTGTAATGATCCTTATAAGAACGATTGCAGTATTTACAAGTATGCAGAGTGTAACCTTCTTCACTGCAGGTAGCCTCTACAACTATTTCCTTATAATCATGTCCTAAAGCAAGGATTACTTCTTCATAGAAATCATTACAATAGATACAACGATATTCTATTACTCCTTCTTCTTCGCAGGCAGCTTCTTTTTTTATATCAGACATATATTGGTGAGCTCTGACCGGTGTGAAATGATCCTTATAAGAACAATTACATTTTTTACAAGGATGCAGAGTATAACCCTCTTCACTGCAGGTAGCCTCTACAACGGTTTCCTTATAATCATGTCCTACAGCAAGGATAATTTCTTCATAGAAATCATCACAATAGATACAACGATATTCTATTACTCCTTCTTCTTCGCAGGTGGCTTCTTTTTTAATATCAGGCATATATTGGTGCGCCCTGACCGGTGTGTAATGATCCTTATAAGAATCATTACAGTAGTCACAGATATACAGAGTGTAACCCTCTTCAATACAGGTGGCGTCTATAGTCGTTGGCGTATATTTATGTCCGGCAAAAATGGTTTCTTTGTAAGAATAGCTACAGTTAATGCATTTAAAAATATTAAATCCTTCAATACTACATGTAGTCTCTTTTTCATTTTTGCCTTCATACTCATGCTCCACACATTCGTTACTTGCGACTATCTCCAAATCCATTTGAATGTTTTTGTTCCGCCCGTTAAGAATATCTTGTGCAAATACATTATTATGGACAAAGCAATTAGTGATTATAATCATTAGTAATAGAATGATGAATCTGATTGAATATTTCACATATTTTTTCAATAATGATCATCCTCCTTGTTTTCATTGGTGAGCTTTCATCGGTTGTGTAAGATGAAGTTTTTATTAAGTATAATATATATCTTCTTTAATAGAGAAGAAGAGCAACGCCCTGAACAACTGTTACAACGCCCTAAATAACAGCGGAAGTTTCCTTTGTGTTCCTAAGAGCTTCTTTAAGAAGGGGATAATATTTACGGCCAATGGGCAGCTCTTCCTGATTATCCATCAAAACCATGTCATAAGAACAATGGATGATTTTTGATAGCGAAACCAGATAGCCCCTGTGTATACGGATAAATCCCAGGCCCTCTAATTGTTTTTCGACTTTTTCCAGGCTTGGGCAATAAAATTCAAAGGTCTGATTGTCATTATTATCAGCATAGTGGACTGTTATAATTTTTTTATAAATATCAAAATAACGGATACTGTTGATAGCGACATTCCGGTATTCGCCTCCTGCTGTAAAAAGTATATTTTCTCGTTTCTTTTCTGATGCTTTTTTGATGGCACGTAAAAATATCGTTTCTACTTTATGGGTGGGTGTTTCATTCTTTACAATATAATGTAATGCTTCGACGTCAAAAGCTTCAAGCATGTGGCTTTTTGAAATTGTCAAAAAAATAATCTCACCGGAATATTCATATTGACGTAATTCCAATGCCGCTTCAATACCGGAAAATCCGGGCATATGAATATCCAGGAAGATGATATCAGCGAATTGCTTTTGATTCATTTCAAAATCTAGCAGCATCTGCTGGCCGCTTTCGTAATAAATAATATCAAAGTGGAGTTTATGTTCCTTTGCTACTTTTTGAAAAATTTCTTCATATTCTCTTATATCAGTGAGATGGTCGTCACATATTGCTATTTTCATTGTATTTCTCCTGTTATATCATCATGTAAACAAAAAACTACGTCTGATTCATGACTCGCAGTAATAAAGAATTGACACAAGTATGATATAATCTTTTTTTGGTGTTGTATGTCTTTCATCAATAAATAGTATGTACAAGTTCTATCCAATATTATCAATATAAATTAATTAATATACCTAATTTAAGTTACAGTATAAAGCTAAGTTTATTGTTCATGTCATTACATGACTTAAATAGTAATTTTAATTTAGCATATACATGAAATGCAGTCAAGGACTTTTGGTTGATGAGCATAATCACCGCATAGATTTTGTGAGTCTACAAATGAGATATCCTGCTGCCGGTAATCTTCACAAGTGGCAGCAGGACTAGGGAAAGCAATAGTTTAATTATTTAATTGGCTGAAATCAATGTAAAGGTCATTATAGATATTGACGTTAACTTTATCTGAAAAGGTATATTTATACGGACTATCTGGATTATCAAAGAAATGAACGGTTACGGTTTTGTCCAGAGGATCCACAATCCAGTATTCTTTTACTCCAGCGTTCCGATATTTAAACAGCTTGTTATAATAATCAAAACGCTTACTTGAGGGAGATACAACCTCAACAACCCAATCAGGAGCGCCTTTGCACCCATGATCGTCCAATTTGTCTTTATCACAAATAATGCTGATATCCGGCTCAAGATAATTTTTGGTATCATCTGGATTAAGATATACTGCAAAAGGTGCAGGAAATACATCACATGAACCTTTATTGCACTTGATATAGTTGTAAATTGTGTTGTTGATATAATTCAATATCAATTGATGCTTAGTACTGGGAGGAGCCATATAGTAGATTTGACCATCATACAATTCCGCTCTCTCTCCATCCGGTAGTGCATAAATATCGTCAAGAGTGTAGATTCGTTCTTTTGGTAATGGCATGGTAACACTTCCTTTCCTGATAGTGGTATGGTTTACGGGTTTCTTTTATTCTGGCCGTTTTTATGCATGGGTATAAGTTTAGTAAACGCATCTTTTATTTCTTTGATTTTAGCAAAGGCATACAGTAACCTGATTATAACATGACCGGATACCTGCTGCAAGAAATCCATAAAAGATTTGACAGGCATAGCCACTTCTGAACTACTGTATGTTAAATTGGCTTGTAGATATGATGTAAAAATTCGATTTATGCGTCATTGATATTGTACCATTTTTATTTAGTGGGCAATTTATATGGAACTACAGTTATATGGAACTACAAAACTTTTTGGTTGATGATAAACAGGCTCAACTGTTGTTGAGGGAGTAATTACGTCATTTAGGAAGTATTCTACACGAACCGGGTTAAAAATGCTATATTATTTTAGTATTATTAGAGAAAGAAAGGAAGGTATTATTATCAATGAGAGGAATAAAATCGAAGTGTAGAAGATTGCTGCCGTTATTGCTTGTATTGATCCTGGCAGTCCAGGAATTTCCGATGGCGGCTTTTGCTGATGAAAACGTCAGTTGGAATGTACCTGAGGCAAATGCCGTTGCAGGCACAGCATTTAATATACTGGAAGGGGTTACCGCTGCTTCTCAGGATAAAAGTGATATAGACGTAGGGGTATCTGATGTAACTTCTGCAGACGAGAAATATACGTGGAATGGTACGGATATGACCATTACACCAGAGGAAGCAGGAGAGTATGTCATCACCTATAATGCAGTGAGTACTGTAGAGGGTGTAATATTGGATACATATAACCGGACAGTGACGGTTGAACCGGCTGTGGAAGAGCAGGGAGAGCCTGAAGGTAGCAGTGAAGAAGCTCTTTCTGAAGAAGGGACCGAAGAAACTGTTGAGGCTGAAAGTACTGAAGCAACAGAGCCTGTTGAAAGTGAGGTGGCGGCAAGTAATAAAAGCACAGCAAGTGGACTTACGAGAACATTGGGAACTGACAAAACCGACGACTTTAAAATAGACTCATTTACTGTCAGCATCTCCGGTGAAGTGGTTAATCCGGATGGTTCAACATCTAGCTATAAAGATGTGGTTTATAAGTATGGTGAAGCACCTGTTCAAACGAGTCTTGATATGTATAGCAATCCGAAAGTGACGGTTGACATGTCATGGTCACAGGTCAATATTAATCAAGACTACTTTGTTGCAGGCGATTATATCCTGTTTGAGCTTTGTAAGATAAGCGGATGTGAACCTGCCAACTGGTCTAATTTTACTGAGATAGCGTTGATGTACGGGGGCGTTAAATTGGGAACAGGAAAGCTTATCGCGGAAGAAACCGGTACAGATGAGACTACATTATATTTTAAAGTTACCTTCACGGAGAATATTGTAGATAGATACGATATCAAGGGAAGCATGACCGTCGGCGCCGATATAAAAGGGCTGACAAAGGGAGATGAAATTGTATTCTCCAGTTTTTATGACATGGAGTCTGATTTTGCGGATATTACGATAGTAGAAAAGCCGAACTCAGGTGTAGGAACTGTGCCTGGTGGAAATGGTCAACCGCTTTATTTACATAAAGCGGCGCTGAATTACAGTTCTAGTACTAATACTATCCGTTGGCGGATTTTCGTACATAGCCCCGAACTGATCAAGGCAGGCTTTAAGGCGTATGCGGATGGAGCATATACGGCGGGAGGTAAAATAGGGAATTATGACAATATAATCATTGAGGAAACGATAGATGAGCATCAGAGCTTTTACAATTCGGCTGGGGATTTGGAGGTAGAGTTACGAATGCCGTTTTGGCTATATGATTCGGAGAACTATATGACAAATAGCTCCACCTATAGTTATGGCAATTTATCAGCCAAATTAATGGGTCACCTGACGAAAATCACAGGAGGCAGCAATGCAGAGATAGAAGCGACGGTGAAAACGACGGCCAGAAGCTATGCCGTCATCACAGAGCAGCATCCGGATAACCCGTCTGTTATGAGGGAGCGGCTGATTATGAATCTGGGCGCATTCGGGGATACCGGACTTCGTTATGGAGAACTGATGCCTGGAGCTGCGACACAATATGGTTCATTGGGATATTGGTTAAATCAGCTCGTTAAATATCAAGGAATATGTGAAGCGGTCATAGCTGCCAATCCTGGCGCATCTGATAATGAAACAATATCATATTATTCGACAAGTGAGCAACTGACTTATACAAATACGATGGCGAGATGGAAGTTATTGGAACGTCTGTACCGTGAATCCTATGATTATTATAACATTAAAGATGGGAGCGGAAATTTAATAGGGCCTTATGTATCCGGGTTTGAGTTTGATGTCGTTACAAGAGTTTTGACAGAGAACATCGATACTCTACTTACGGAAAGCGTGAAAAATTCAGTTTCGGTAAGCGGAGTCCTTATCGAATATGAGAAGGGAGCAACGCAAGACAATATCTGGTCAGCGGATATTTCGGCAATGGTTGCGGAAAAAGGAGAGATCCAAATCTTCAAGGCGGATTCCCTGTATGGAAATGAAGCGGGTGATAAGACCGATGCCAGCTCCATCTCCGGGGCAATGGGGAGTGTTAGCTTCCAGGTGTATGAAAGCGGAAATCCGAATCCGTTAACGTTTAATTTATCCAACGAAGGAAAGTATGTGTATAATTCCAATGGAAGCTATACGGAAGTTACGACATACAGTGCGAATGGAAGCATTATTTTATCCGGATTGAAAGTGGATAAGACCTACTATTTAAAAGAATACGGGGCGCCGGACGGTTATTATACCGGACAAAATCAGGAAATTGGGTTTAGCGTCGACAGTGATTCTGTAGCATATAAACTGGTCAATAATGACGCACGCGGCGTAACGCTGACAAAGGTGGATGCGGATGACCGTGCCCCGCTGGCGGCTGCAGCGTTTAGACTGTATAAGTATAATGATAAGACGGGTGATTATGAAGAATTAACCGGTTTTAAAGCGACTACGATTAACGGGGCAGAGTATCTTGTTTATAACCGGACAGGTACGGCTCAGCTGACTACCGGAAGCGACGGAAAGCTTAGTATTGTCCAGCTGCCGGCCGGGAAGTACTATCTGGAGGAGGCTTTAGCGCCGAACGGTTATCAGTTATCCGATACAAAATACGAATTTGTATTAAGTGAAAGCCTGGAAACAGAAAAAGATGCCATCGTAGATCTTGGTGAAATAGAGAATGCGTTGATAAGTACATCTATGACCTTAGAAGGGACAAAGGAACTGTCGGGAAGAAGTCTTAAGGCAGGGGAATTTCATTTTGTTGTGACAGATAAGGACAATGAAGAAGTCGCTACGGGGACGAATGATGCAGAAGGTAAGATCACCTTCGAAGCGATAGAATATACCTGGAAAGATATCGGAAAGACGTATACCTACACGATAAAAGAAATTATCGGAGAAGCAGGCGGAGTCACGTATGATGATACTGAATATACAGTAAATGTTACAGTAGCGGACAACGCAGACGGTACACTCACAGCAACGCCATCCTATCCTGATGATGGCATAAAATTTAAAAATGCCTACAGTACCGGCAGCACAACGGTTACTCTGGAAGGGACAAAGAATTTAGCCGGTAAAGAGTTGACAGATGATATGTTCAGCTTTGCAGTATATGATGAAAATGGTGAGATAGTCTCAACCGGAACCAACAAAGCCGATGGCAGCATTACGTTCAGCGAGATCATCCTTTCATCAGCAGGTATTTATAATTACACCGTATCAGAAGTTGATAGTGGTGCAGGAGGAATCACCTATGATGGAACAGAGTACGCTATAACAGTTGAAGTAGCGGATAACGGAGATGGCATACTTAGTGCCACAGTAAATTCCCCGGAATCCGGACTTGTGTTTAATAATGAATACACAACCGACAGCGCAGCAGTTAGCTTTACTGGAACAAAGAATTTGACAGGGAAATCACTGGAAGCAGGAGTGTTTAGTTTCGTTGTGAAAGATGCGGATGAAGAGATAGTTGCAACTGGTACGAATGAAGCTGACGGAACGATTGTCTTTGACGAGATTGGTTTCACAAAACCGGGAACGTATACCTACACTGTATCAGAACTTAACAGCGGTGCAGGAGGAATTGCCTATGATGAAATAGAATACACGGTAACAGTAGAAGTAGAGGATAAAGGAGATGGTACATTAAGCGCCACGGTAAATTATCCGGAATCCGGACTTGTATTCAATAACAAGTATACAACAGATAGTATATCGGTTACTCTGGAAGGGACAAAGAATTTAGCCGGTAAAGAGTTGACAGATGATATGTTCAGCTTTGCAGTATATGATGAAAATGGCGAGATAGTCTCAACCGGAACCAACAAAGCCGATGGCAGCATTACGTTCAGCGAGATCATCCTTCCATCAGCAGGTAGTTATAATTACACCGTTTCAGAAGTTGATGGCGGTGCCGGAGGAATCATCTATGATGGAACAGAGTACGCTATAACAGTAGAAGTAGAGGATAACGGAGATGGCACACTTGGTGCCACGGTAAATTCCCCGGAATCCGGGCTTGTGTTTAATAATGAATACACAACCGACAGCGCAGCAGTTAGCTTTATGGGATCAAAGAATTTGACAGGGAAATCACTGGAAGCAGGTATGTTTAGTTTCGTCGTGAAAGATGTGGATGAAGAGATAGTTGCAACTGGTACGAATGAAGCTGACGGAACGATTGTCTTTGGCGAGATTGGTTTCACAAACCCGGGAACGTATACCTACACTGTATCAGAACTTGACAGCGGTGCAGGAGGAATCGCCTATGATGAGATAGAATACACGGTAACAGTAGAAGTAGTGGATAATGGAGATGGTACATTAAGTGCCACGGTTAATTATCCGGAATCCGGACTTGTATTCAATAACAAGTATACAACAGATAGTATATCGGTTACTTTGGAAGGGACAAAGAATTTAGCCGGTAAAGAATTGACAGATAATATGTTTAGTTTTATAGTAAAAAGTGAAAATGGTGATATAGCGTCAACCGGAAGCAACAAAGCCGATGGCAGCATTGTGTTCGGCGACATTAGCTTTTCATCACCAGGTACTTACACCTATACTGTGTCGGAGGTTAACGGTGGTGCAGGAGGAATCATCTATGATGAAACAGAATACGCAGTGACCGTTGAAGTAAAGGATAATGGAAACGGCACATTAAGCGCCACAGTAAGTTATCCAGAATCCGGACTAGTATTTAATAATGAATACACAACCGGAGATCCCCCAGTGGCCTTTACGGGAACAAAGAAGCTGACCGGTAAAGAGTTAACAGATGATATGTTCAGCTTTGTTGTAAAAGATAAAGACGGTAAGATAGTTTCTACCGGAACAAATAAGGCTGATGGAACCATTGCCTTTAGTGAAATTGGTTTTAATAATCCGGGAGTATATACCTTTGCAGTATCAGAAGTTAACGGTAATGCAGTTGGTATCACCTATGATGAAACAGAATATACGGGAGTTGTTACAGTAGTGGACAATGGCGAAGGCACATTGACGGCTGAAGTCTCATATCCTGATGGAAAGATTGAATTTCACAACAGCTATAATGGCGGCAGCACCGATGCCAATAAGCATAACAATAATAAGACATCAACGTCAGGCACTTCCAAAACGGGAGATGAAAGCATGTCATACTGGTGGTTCATTGTACTATTTGTCTCAGCATTTTTGACAGGAATACTTCTTTGGAACAATAAAAAGAAAACCTGAAAAGGTAATCTATGAAAAAAGATATGGCTCCCATTAAGGCAGGCTGATATAAAAATCTGTTACCTTAATGGGAGCTATTATGTTGGCAAAGCTATCATTGATGATAGCTTTCCAGGAAGTTATGTAATTTCTGGCTGATGACTTCTAAAGTTTCTATCTTGGGAAGATAAACAAGGCGGAAATGATCGGGGGACTTCCAGTTAAAGCCGCCGCCATGGGTCAATAGTACATGCTGCTGGCGGAGGAAATCTAATACAAACTGCTCATCATCCTTAATATTATACCTTTTTATATCAATTTTTGGAAATAAATAAAGAGCAGCCTTAGGCTTAACCACGCTTAACCCTGGGATACCATTAATAGCCTTTGTAATATACTCACGCTGCTCATATAGTCTTCCGCCGGGTATTAATAAATTATCAGCACTATTATAATCTTTCAAAGCATTTTTAATGACAGTTTGAGATAATACATTAGAACATAATCTCATAGACGCCAGCATGTTTAAACCTTCAATATAGCTCTTGGCTTGACATTTATTACCGCTTAAACAAATCCACCCGCAGCGAAAACCGGCAAGCTGGTGGGATTTTGATAAGCCATTAAACGTAACCACGAACAAATCAGGGGCAAGAGATGCTATAGGAACATGTTCCAATCCGTCCATAACAAGTCTGTCATATATTTCATCAGAAAAAATAACTAAGTCGTGTTGTCTGGCCAACTCAACAATTTCCAGCAGTAATTCTTTAGGGTATAAAGCGCCGGTAGGATTATTGGGGTTAATAATGACGATAGCTTTAGTGCGGTTCGTTATTTTTTTGCGGATATCATTGATGTCAGGATACCATTCAGCTTGTTCATCGCATTGATAATGAACTACAGTTCCGCCTGCAAGGGTTGCCGCAGAAGTCCATAGAGGATAATCCGGTGAAGGAATGAGGATTTCATCACCACTATCTAATAATCCCTGCATAGTCATAGTGATTAATTCACTTACGCCATTACCGGTAAATACATCTTCGATTCCTACATTGGGGATATTTTTTGTTTTACAATAAGAAACAATAGCTTCCCTTGCCGGTAGAATTCCCTTGGAATGTGAATAGGCCTGAGACAATTCATTATTTTTGATTAAATCCTCAAGTACATATTTGGGGGCGCGAAATCCAAAGGCGGCAGGATTTCCGGTATTTAGTTTAATGATATCAACTCCCTGGCTGGTCATACGGTCTGCTTCATCTGCGACTGGTCCTCTGATATCATAGCCGACATGGTTTAGTTTCCTTGATTTTTCAATAATCATATTAGCGTCTCCTTTCGACCTCAGTTGTCTACTGAGGGTACCCTCTAGTTGAGGATATAAATAAGTGAATAAAAAAAACCTAAGCTATTAAAAGCTTAGGGCGAATAACATATCCGTGGTACCACCTAAATTCAGAAATCTCTGCACTTTGCCGGTACGAAACGCATAGAAATTATAGTTTGATACCGCTTCCACTATAACGGTTGGAAATCCGATGAGGCCTACTAAACAAAAGTTGTTCGGTTCATGGCTCAGAAACTGCTTCCATATTACCTTCACGAAGATTCACACCTGCCATCTTCTCTCTTTGCTTTGGGAAATATGTACTCCTTTTCATCATAGCCTTTAAATTTATTTTGCTTATTGAAATTGATTTTACTACACTTTGATAAAAAATTCAACTATTAATTTGCTATTTTTGACAGATAGCTATATAATGAAATTTAAAGTCCTGGCTGCATATTATATAGGATACAGTACAAAGTGGTATTTTTGTTTTGCGGGAGATGATTATTTTGGAAGGATTTGTTACAATTCATTCACCTGAATTGTTGAAAATAAATGATGAACAGGGAAATATATTTTTAGGAGCCAGTCAGATGTGGTATGAAAGTTATTGGCAGCGGCAGGCAGGCTGCGGACCGACAACTTGTACGAATATATTGTGGTATTTGTCAAAAACCAGACATGGCTGTGCTGTTCTGTCTGACGGTGTCAAAAATCGGAAAAAAGAGTTTCTAACCTTGATGGAAAAAGTATGGGAATACGTCACCCCAGGGAGAATGGGCGTTAATAGTACTAAGTTGTTTGCTGACGGGATGCAGCGATATGGGAAGGAGTATAATGTTCATTTGAATTGCCGTGTATTAGATATTCCTAAGCCCTGTCGTCCTTCTATAGAGCAGGTTAGTCTTTTTTTAGTGGAAATGTTAGAAAAAGATTTACCTGTAGCTTTTCTCAATTTATCAAATGGGAGATTGGATAATCTGGATAACTGGCATTGGGTAACTTTGATAGGATTTAATTCCGATAGAAGAGTGGCCCTGATGTATGACCAAGGAATGTGCCAGGAAATAGATATTGAATTGTGGCTTGAAACAACTGCACTGGGAGGAGGTTTTGTTACGGCGGATAAATCTTAGAGATTTGTCCGCTTTATTTCTATTTTATGAGTGATTGCTTTCCTTTTTTCTCTTTGCTATAATTATTATATTAGTAATATGTTTTATTAGAGCGTATTAGCTTACAAGGAGGAATGTTTGGTGACTAAATATCAAAAAATGGCGCTATACCATGGAAGTCAAAATAAATGTATTTCTCCAACGTATGGGTTGGGGGAGGATAAACATGATTATGGTAAAGGTTTCTACCTAACTGAAAGTAAGGAGTTAGCATCTGAATGGGCGGTTTATAATCCGACAGGGGGAAATGGCTGGGTTCATAGGTATACTTTAGAAAAGGATTATGATTTGAAAATCCTAAATCTAGAAGATTACAGTATATTGACGTGGCTTGCTGAATTAATGAAACATCGTGATGCGGATAATAGTAGACGTTATCGGGTTCTTGTTCCTAAATTCATAGAAAAATATCAGGTAAATAGCAGCAGTTACGATATAATACGTGGATGGAGAGCAAATGCATCTTATTTTTATATTGCAAAATGTTTTGTTCGTGATGAAATTGACTGTGAACTCCTTCCAGAACTTCTTAAATTAGGCGATTTAGGTATCCAATATTGCATAAAGACAGAAAAGGCTTTTTTGGCTATACAAGAGGACGTTTCCGGACTGGCGCCTGTAAATTATAGTGAATTTAATCAACTGTATTCGAAGCGTGATCGTAATGCCCGCGAGGCGATGTTTGGGTTAATTAACTCAGATAAGAACAAAGTAGAGAAAGTCTTTAGCACATTAATCTGATTAAGGAAAGCAGGTGGATATGATATGAAGAGATTTAGCGAAGCATATTTAAATGAAGTTATGGAAACGCAAGGGGAATTATTCGAAGATGTGAAAGACTATATACCTGGTATTGATGTGGCTGACTTTATCACAAAATATATGAACAGCAAGACAAGAGCATTGATTGATGAGGGACAGGCATATCTTTGTACAATGGAAGCGAAGGAGTTATTTGAGTATTTTGTTAGAACAGATTCTTATCAGACTAAATATGGGAAAGATATAGGTGGTTTTATACCAAACTGGATTGGCCAGTTTTATGCATGTTTTCAATGGGTATATAATATGAGTAGCGGAGAAGTCGTAAAAAAAGTACCTCTGGACTTTATAATTGTCGGCTATAGAGGTTTGCATGATTTGGATTTGTTAATGTCAGTGAAGAAGGTTGGAAGACAGCTGCAGTTATTACCTGCCCACGAAGGTAGAGAGTAATGGAGCCGATTATATGTTTTCATAATCCGGATGAGGAAAATGGCTATTTAAGTAATTGGTACATCACCGAATTTGTTTGGAAGGGCAAGTTGTTTACCTCTGTGGAACAATTTATGATGTATAGAAAGGCAGCAGTGTTTCAGGATACTGAAAGAGCAGCCATGATCCTAGCAACATCAGATGTTGCCAGGATAAAATCATTAGGGCGGGAAGTAACGCCATATAAGGATTCTGTTTGGAGAGAATGCAGATATGAATTGGTGACACTTGGGGTATATGAGAAATTTGCTCAGAATCCGGTCCTGAGGGAACGGCTTTTGCTCACCGGAGCTGCAATGTTAGCGGAATGTGCCGTTAAAGATAAAATATGGGGCATAGGATTGTCAATGAGAGACACTGACCGCTTCTTTCCAGAGCGGTGGAAGGGGCAGAACTTGTTGGGGAAAGCGTTGATGCAGGTGAGGTTGAAATTGAAAAGTGAATAGAGTGCGGGCACTCCAGACGATATTTGAAAAATTAATTTGATTAGAAAGGAATATTTACAATGCTTATATCACAGGTAAGAGAGACTTTAAAACAATATAAAGAGGAAGACTTAAGGCTTTTGCTGGCTGAAATATATAAGTCTATCCCCAAAAAAATACGTGAAGATAAAGATATTGATGATATGATAAACGATTTACATGCATATAAAAGTATTGGGAAAAATGCCAGGGAGGCGGATGGGAAAAAGGGAATAGAAGAAATAAAACCAAAGATTGAATTGTTTATTGATTATGCGTATGAAGGTTACTATTTTGCGCCCAACAAGAACATTCATAAAAAGGAAAGACCCAAATGGAGGTTTCAGGTTAAGGCTTTTATTAAGGATCTGGAAAGCATTCCGGCTATAGGAAAAGAAGGACGGGAGGCAACAAATTTATTGAGACGGATATATGAGATGCTTTGTTATGCCTGTCATACTTACCTTTTCAACTCAGATAATCCTTTTCGGGCAGTTGGTATTCAACAATCAGCATTATTGGAAAAAGTTATATCCAGGATGCTGGAGGGAGGCGTTAGTGATGAATGCATAAAGTCCGCGATTGAATTGTTTATCAACAATGATATTTATAGAGGGGAATTGGATTTGGAATTAGTAATTACGGTGGCTAATCAGATGAAAACAACAGATGCAAAAGAAATTGCTATTAGCCAATGTAAACTTATAAAAAAGGAATTGATTGCTGGGCAGGCCAAAGGCTCCAAAAAGACTTCACATACATACTATGGAGACGACAAATTCAGAATGACGGAAAAAAGAAATAATTTAACTAAGTTGATTTTCATGATTTATTTAAATCTATATGAAAATGAGAAAGCAATTAAATATTTTCAATCCAACTATATAGAGCGGGATAAAGAAAGAACCCAGGCTTTTCTGTTACATTACTTGATGCAGTGTGAATGCATGCCAGATTGGATAAAAGAATATGAGCAGGGGTTAGAAAAAGGTATGGAGTTTAAGGAATCTTATCAGAGAGAGTATCAATATATAATGGAGAATCAAAGTTTTTCGGGTACATGGCTTTAGAGTATTAAACTTGAAATATCCCTAAATCTTCGTTGACGATTTCTTTGATTTGCTATAATCAGAACATAGAAACTGGAGGCTATAAAGTATGATACTCAGCGTTAGCAGAAGAACAGATGTCCCCAACTATTATTCCGAATGGTTTTATAATCGGTTAAAAGAAGGCTATTTATATGTCCGAAATCCAATGAATGCCCATCAAATCAGTAAAATTAACCTTTCCACGGAAGTGGTTGACTGTATTGTGTTTTGGACGAAGAATCCTGAAAATATGTTGCCACGATTAAATGAACTGTCCGGATATCAGTATTATTTCCAATTCACATTAACCGGATATGGGCAAGCGGTAGAGCCCGGTCTTCCGGATAAGCGGAATCATTTGATTTTTACATTCCAAAAACTTTCTAAAATCATTGGACATGAAAGAGTGATATGGAGATATGATCCTATTTTATTGAACGGTTCTTATACGATTGAGTATCATTTAAAGGCTTTTAAGGAAATAGCAGGGCATTTAAAAGGTTATACGGATAAAGTGGTTATTAGCTTTGTGGATTTATATGCCAAGACAAAGCGTAATTCAGAAATGTTATGTATAAAACCATTTTTAGAAGAGGAAATATTTAATTTGGCATTTGGGATGGCTGAAATTGCAGCTATGAATCATATGGCTATTGAAACATGTGCCGAAAAAATTGATTTGCGAGCAGCAGGAATAACACATGGTAATTGTATTGATAAGAATCTTATCGAGAAATTAACAGGATGTAAATTGAGTGGGAGTAAAGATAAGAATCAAAGGGAAGAATGTGGCTGCTTTGAAAGTATTGAAGTAGGAACATATAACACATGCAGGAATGGGTGTAAATATTGTTATGCTAATTTTAGTGAGGAAAGAGTTGGGCGTAACATAAAACTATATAATGTAAATTCACCATTACTTTGTGGTGAAATGAGGGAGGGGGATGTAATTACGGAAAGAAAGGTAAAGTCCTTGAAAGTTGGTGTTACTTTTTAACCGCTTTGACGGCATAATGTAGTTTTATAATTAAGAAAGAAGTATAGTTTAAATCCCGAGACGGTTGGTTAGCTCCGCTTTGGGATTTTTATGTTACCAGACTTTTGAAAATACACTTAAACAGTATTGGCAATAACACACATACGAACAGTGATAATTGATGATGTATATTGTGATAACGACCAAATGAATGAAAGTATTTTCTATACAATGGGGCTTTGTTGAAAGAATTTGCAGGAGAAAGTATAATGATAATATTCAATGAAGGGAGAAAATTTATGCATAAGGAGATTGCTGATTTGAACGGGAAACTTATAGTGTCCTGTCAGGCTCTTGAGACAGAGCCGCTCTACTCATCGTTCATAATGGGGAGAATGGCTAAAGCCGCAATGGAAGGGAGGGCTTGTGGAATTAGGGCTAATTCTGTATCGGATATCAGAGAAATCAAAAAAAATGTCGAACTTCCGGTGATTGGGATCATCAAAAGGCATTATGCCGACAGCCCGGTATATATAACTCCAACTATAAATGAGGTTGATGAACTGATGGAAGTCAGGCCGGAGATTATTGCAGTTGATGCAACGAATAGACTAAGGCCCGGGAACCTGACGATTAACGATTTTTTTGGACAAATCAAGGAGAAATATCCGAATCAATTGCTTTTAGCAGATTGTTCGACAATTGAAGAAGTAGTCTGTGCGGATAAACTGGGGTTCGATTTCGTTGGTCCAACCTTGTTAAGTTATACCGAAGAGAGCAAAAATCTAAGGATTGATTCAAATGACTTTGAAATTCTTAAGACTATTCTTAGAAAAGTAAAAGGAAAAGTTATTGCAGAAGGCAACATAGATACTCCCGAAAAAGCAAAAAGGGTAATTGAACTAGGGTGTTACAGTGTGGTTGTCGGTAGTGCTATAACAAGGCCTCAGCTAATAACGGAGAAATTTACCGATGCGATAAATTTAATTCAAAGGTGATAGCAGATATGAAAAAATACATCGCGTTTGATATTGGCGGCACTATGGTGAAATATGGAATCATTGATGAAGGGGGGGTGATTATTGATAACGATGAAATGCAAACAGAAGCCAGATATGGAGGAGCGCATATATTAAATAAAATCCAGGGGATTATAAAAAAATATGCAAAAGTACATACCTTTAATGGAATATGCATTTCTACAGCAGGAATGGTTGATTCTATAAAAGGAAGTATCATTTATGCGAATGAAAATATTCCTGGCTACACAGGTATGAAAGTAAAAGAATTCTTTGAGAGTAAGTTTGGTATTCCCTGTGAGATTGAAAACGATGTTGCATGTGCAGGACTTGCAGAACTGTATTCAGGTGCTTCAAAAGGCAGTAAAATCAGCATTTGTATAACAATAGGTACAGGTATAGGTGCTTGTATCATTATTGACGGAAAAATATTTCATGGAGCAACTAATAGCGCGGGTGAAATTGGATACATGAATATGCTGAATTCAAAATTTGAAAATTTAGCTTCAGTCAGTTCACTTATTGAAAAAGTTGCCGGCTTAAAGCAATGTAACTCATCGGAACTTAATGGATTTAAAATTCTTCAGATGGCGAAAGCAGGTGACCGGATATGTATCGATGCCGCCACAGAAATGTGCGATATATTAGGATATGGGATTGCAAATATTTGTTATGTTATCAACCCGGAAATAGTGGTTATTGGAGGTGGTATTGCCAGGGAAAAGGATTATCTTTACGGTCTGATTAGAAAAAGTATGGATAAATATCTTCTTCCTGAATTAGGTCAAAAAACAAAGTTGGGATTTGCTGGATGGGGAAATTTGGCCGGCTTGCTTGGTGCATATTATAACTTTCGTGAGAAACATTAGGAGGACGGAAATGAAAGCGTATGAAAAAAGTGTAATTCCAATAATTGAATCGAACTATGATAATTTCACGAATGTAGAAAAAATAATTGCTGATTTTTTTATTTCCAACAAAACAAAAATGAATTTTTCATCTAAATGTATTTCCGAACATTTATTTGTATCAGAAGCATCACTGTCAAGATTTGCTAAAAAAATTGGTTATTCGGGATACAGAGAATTTATTTTCAATTATCAAAAAACATTTGTCGAAGGTGGTGATAAAGTAGATGAACATATCAAAGAAGTGCTTAATACATATCAGGAATTATTAAATAAGAGTTATAATCTAATTAATATTGAACAGATAATGCGAATAACCAAGCTTATTGCAAGTAAAAAGAGAATTTATGTATACGGTGTTGGCAGCTCCGGCCTGGTTGCTCAAGAGTTTAAAATGCGGTTTATGAGACTGGGTATTGATGTTGATTCGATTACTGATACTCATATGCTTATGATGAATACGATGAGATTAAATAGTAATTGTGTGGTTATCGGTATTAGTATCAGCGGGACAACTAAAGAGATACTTTATGCAATGGAAAACGCAAAAAAAAGATCTGCGTTCACAATTTTAGTCACTTCTAAAAATACTATTACTTACAATAATATGTTTGACGAGATAGTCCTGGTATCTGTAAAAAAGAATTTGGAATATGGCAATGTCATTTCACCTCAATTTCCGGTATTAATAGTTATGGACATTATATATGCGAGCTATCTTCAACAAGATAAAAAAATTATAGAATCTGTTTACAATTCTACATTGAGTGAAATATTAGACAGAAATATATAAATTTTACGGTTCGAAAAGAAAGGATAAAAATTATGGAAAAATCAATTAAAACAGGTGTTATTGGTGTAGGACAAATGGGTACCTATCATGCCCAGATTTATCAAAGCCTGCCGCAAACAGACTTGGCTGCTATTTGTGAGTATGACGACGAAAAACGCGAAGCGGCAAAGAAAGCGTTTGGTTGCACAGTATATAAAGATTACAAAGATTTGTTGGAAAATTGCGAAATTGAGGCTGTCAGCATTGTTCTTCCTGATAATCTGCATCGAGAAGCGGTTGAACTGGCCGTATCCAATAATAAACATATTCTTTTGGAAAAGCCTCTGGCTAAGGAGTTGGAGGACGGAAAGGCTTTATATGAAATTACTAAAAATTATGATAAAGTTTTTACGGTAGGTTTCCTGCTCCGATTTGATCCGCGATTTAATATGATTAAAAAGGCGCTTGATGATGGAGAATTAGGAGAGATAATTCATTTATACTGCAGAAGAAACAGTCCGATAACCGGTCCTAAGCGATATATCGGAGCCTCAGATTTAAGTATGCATGTAATGATTCATGATATTGATTATATTAACTGGTACATGGGATGCCGGCCAATGAAAGTCTTTGCAAGAAATAGAAGTGTCTTATTAAAAGAAAATGGGATGAGCGATGTTATATATGCAATTATGACTTATGAAAACGGTGCTATTGCTTGTTTGGAGGCATGCTGGGTTCTTCCGGAAAATTCGCCCACTATTATAGATGATAAACTGGAACTAGTTGGAACAAAGGGAACTGCATATGTTGACTCCTGTGATTATGGCGTTCGTTTTATAACAAACAAAAGAATATTATATCCAGATTCAAGACACTGGTATTACACAAATGGCGAAGTTTGCGGTGATCTTGCCGAAGAAATCAGGGCTTTTATAAATAATGTATCCAATGGCACAAAACCGGTTGTCACCGTTAAAGAGGCGTATGATTCTTTGTGTGTGATAGATGCTATTGAGCGGTCAATAAGTGAAGAAAAAGAGGTTGAAATTTAAAGTACAAATGGAGGAGGGGATTAAATTGTCATTAAAGTTAAGAGTACAAAACTTTGGAAGCCGGTTAAGTGGTATGGTGATACCAAATCTTGGGGCGTTTATGGCATGGGGGATTTTAACGGCGATAGGGATACAAGTAAATAGTGAGGTCATGAAAGGATTCATTGTACCAATGCTTAACTACTTATTACCGCTTTTAATAGCTTTTGCAGGTGGTAAGTATGTGTATGATTATCGAGGAGGCGTAATCGCTGCGGTTGCAACAATGGGCGTGATATTGGGGGCGGATATAACGATGTTCATTGGGGCAATGATTATAGCTCCCTTATCCGCATGGCTGCTTAAAAAATTCGATGAGCAAATTGACGGTAAAATTCCCATGGGGTTTGAGCTTTTGATCAATAATTTTTCGGTAGGTATTATCGGCGCAGGACTGGCATTATGTGGTTACTACATTCTTGCTCCGACAATTACTTCTTTAACTGGAATACTTGCATCAGGCGTTAATTTCTTGATTGAAACTCATTTATTGCCTCTGACGGCAATATTTATTGAACCTGCAAAAATACTGTTTCTCAATAATGCTATAGGACAGGGAATTCTCAGTCCCCTTGGCAGTACTCAGCTCACCCAAGCCGGAAAATCAGTTTTATATTTACTTGAATCAAATCCTGGTCCCGGTCTTGGTGTCCTGCTTGCATATATGTTTTTTGGAAAGGGAAACTCAAAGGCTTCAGCATATGGAGCAAGCGTTATCCACTTTTTGGGTGGTATTCACGAAATCTATTTCCCATTTGTTTTAATGAACCCGATATTGGTGATATCGTTGATTCTTGGAGGGGTAACAGGAACATTTCTTTTTTCTATTTTCAAAGTTGGATTGATTGGTGTTGCATCACCTGGAAGTATTCTGTCTATTACTATGATGTCGGCATCAGGAGATCAAATAAAGATTATTATTTCAATTCTTTTATCAGCTTTGGTAGCTTTTTTAACGGCTGTTCCATTAGTTATAAAAGCAGGCAGCAATGATGAACAGTTAAAGAAGGCTGCAAAAGAAATGGAAAAATTAAAAGGAAAGAGAAGCCGGATTTCGTCTGTTTTTGAAGATAAAGCGACAGAATCGTTTGATTTTTTAAAAGTTAAGAAAATAGCTTATGCTTGTGACGCAGGATTGGGTTCAAGTGCAATGGGAGCGGCTGTTCTTCAGAAAAAATTAAAAGCAGCCGGTCTTGAAGAAATCAAAGTATTCCATGTAGCTGTTAATAATCTGCCGGTGGAATGCCAGGTAATAGTGTCTCATCAGGTATTGATGGAGCGTGTCAAGCAGAATCAGACAGGTGTCTTTTATGTAGAAATTACCGATTATTTAAATGCCCCGGAATATGAAGCTCTCATCACGAATATTAAAACATCCCGGGCAAATGTTAATGAATAGGCATATGGATTGGAGTAATAATGTTAAAAGCTATCATTATGGATTTTGATGGGGTAATAGTAGATACTGAAATCGTTTGGTATGATATATATGCCGGATGGTTTCTGAAAAATAAAAATTATCATTTACCTATTCAGGAATTTCTTATTTGTGTAGGCTCAAGTTCTGCCGATTTATTAAATTTTTTAGAAAAAAGGCACTGCATAGTTGTTGACAGGAAACAATTTTTCAGAGACATACAAGAGTCGTTTATTGAACAAAGTAATAAACTGCCTGCCAAAAATGGTGTAACTCAATTTATCAGGGAAGTTAAAAGTGAGGGCCTCAAGTTGGCTCTTGCTACTTCATCAACACGCTTAAAACCAATAACGCACCTGACCAGACTTGGATTAATTAATAAATTTGATGAATTGATTACGGCGGAAGATGTGGAAAGGATAAAGCCAAACCCTGATTTGTTTTTAAAAGCGGCAAAAAAACTGGGTGTGGTAAAAGATAATGTATTAATTATTGAAGATTCCCTTAATGGTCTCATCGCTGGTGTAAATGCAGGGATGCGTGTATTAGTTGTACCTAATAAAATGACTAAAGATTGTGATTTTACAGGATGTTATAAAAAAATGGAATCTTTAGAATCCTTAGATTTAAAAAAAATAATGAGAGATTTTTAATATGGGAGGAAATAGTATGTTGACGGAGAGGATTTCTGTTGATGATATCCAAATTGGAATTCAGGCAAAAGACTGGGAAGATGCAATTAAAAAAACATCTGAAATATTATTAAACAAAAAGAAGATTGAACAAGGATATATTGATGCGATAATTGAGGCTCTGAAAGAAAATGGTCCATATATTGTAATAAGAAAACATGTCGCCCTGGCACATGCACGGCCGGAATTTGGGGCAAAGGCTCTGGGGTTAACTTTTTCTACAATGAATCCTCCGATTAGTTTTGGCGCCGGAAGTTTAGATCCGATTAAATTAATTATTACGTTATCTGCGACAAATGAAGATACCCACATTGACCTAATGGGTGAACTGGCTGAGATACTGCTTGATAATGAAAAGGTGGAGGCCTTATTCAATGCAAAATCAAAAGATGAATTTTTTGATTTAATGAAGTATTGATATAAAACAGGTGTGGGAAAGTTATTTCATACACCTGTTTGAATCCTTTCTACGATATCTCTTATTTTTCTATCTTTACTATAAAATATCGTGAAATCTGCTTTGGCAGCAAAACCCCTTAATAACGTCTACTGAACTGCATGTACATTTTCTGTGTAGGTTTGTCCAATTATGTAGTGTAAATACTTGTCGAATACCTACCGTTGACAAATACAATAACATCATAGTAATATTTAGAAGATTCAAGAAAGGGAGTTCTTCTCTGCATTTTTGGCTTGTTTTTGGCAGCGTGCTTATAACGGTTTTCATGAATTTTTTTCCAACACGCATGCGTAAGCCTAATTCACAGTGTGGATATTCCTAGAAGTTATTAATATATTCAAGGAGGATGTTACTATATGTATCAATTGAAAACGAAGAGGAAAAAAATTCTGGCAATTTTGCTGGTATTGATGATGGCGGTACAGGTATTTCCTCTGACGGTCTTTGCCGATAATGGCGTTAGTTGGATCATTCCTGAGGAGAATGCCGTTGCAGGGATAGAGTTCGACCTACTGATGGACGTCGCGGCCGTTGCGGAAGATGGCAGCGAATTGGCCGTGGAGGTTTCCGGTGTAAGCTCAACAGATGAAGATTATCCATGGAATGGTACGGACACAACAATTATGCCGGAGGAGGCCGGAGAATACGAAGTCACCTATAGAGCGGTGAGTGCGGAGGAGGGCACAGTAGTAGATATACATAACCGTACTGTGATTGTGGAGCCGGCTAAGGAGCCGGACACGGATAATAGTAATGATAACGAAGCTGTAGCTGAAGATGAGAGCAAAGAGACTATGGATACGATGCTTTCTAATACCAGGCTTAACGGAACATCGGCAGATATAACAGATAATATAACGTTTGACAATGTCGCGTTGACTGTTTCCGGAAATGAACTGGATCCGGATGATCCAGATAATGTTTTTCCGTATTCTTATGGATATAAGCTTGTAATCGACTGGTCGGCGGCGGCTTCAGACTATTATGACGCGGGTGATTACTTCACATTTTCTGTCCCTGACGGATTCCATAGTACCCTGACATATGATATAAAAGATCCGGATACCGGCACTGTTTTGGGTTCGCTTACTTTCACAAAAAACGATGATGGTACAACAACAGGGAAAATTACCTTCAACGAAAATATTGAAAATATGTCCAACATAAAAGGAACGATAACACTTACCGCCAGTTATCTTATAACAGAAGAGGGTGAGGAGGTTTATTGGGAGATCAAACTGGGCGAGACGGTTGTCGAGATTTTCGAGGGTGAGTCCGAAGGATTTGTCAATGGGAATGGTTATACCACGTTTCCTGAAGGAGTTTATAAGAACGGCTATAAAACTTCTGCCAGTGCAGGGATGGGGGATAATACATATTTTTGGTATGCGTACTTAAACACGCAGTTGGACAATTGGAATGCAAAAACTACGGTGACGGATACTTTTAAGGACGGCACTTACAAACTCAGGCCATTGGGAAATAGAACGGTTGACGAAGCTGAAGGCTATTATGGCGATCCCAGCTGGTCCGGCGACAACAAAGCATATCTTTGGATTGTGTCGATTGATTGGAAAACAATGGGACAAGCTTATAATGATTTGATTGATGCAGCGTATGCGAACGGTGAGACTACTTTAGATCCAAATGCGGAGTTTGGACTGTCAGGTCATCCGTTATACCAAATTGAAGACAGCAACGGCCAGCTTATAAAGTATACAACAGGCGAGAAAATCCCCAGCCTGATGCTGAATGTGATGAGGACGCAAAGATATCAAGCAGGAGATAACATACCCGCGGACAAAAGTGTAGGCGACTATAAATATATCGATTATTTTGATCCGGACAACGTCAATGTGACTATCACTGACGGTGGTTTTACAATCGAATTTGATAGAGATACAATTAATGAGTATGGTATATATATTGATTATTATACAGATATTACGGCGGTGACACCGGTATCACAATTGGTCAATGATCTTACCGTTACCTTTGAAGACGAGACGGATCCGACCTATGTGAGCAGCCATACAATTGATGTCACAGCAACGGCTACCGTCGAAGGCGAAAAAATCCCGGGTGAAATCAAACTGTATAAAACAAACCGTAATCAAAGCACAGTTTTTTCAGGTGTGGCCTTTACATTAGAAGACAAGAATGATCCCGATAAATATTTAACGGCGTCGACAGGCGCAGATGGCACTCTGACATTTAAGCTATCAGAGGTTATGTCTGCACCCTATACAGGGACCTATATACTGACAGAAGACCCAGGCACCACGCCGGCCGGTTATGTATGCATTGAGCCGATCGAAATAGGACTGGATGCAGATGGTAAGATTATCAGCATTAACGGTACTGCCATAGCTGATGAGTACGAGGGCAATGTATTGGATCTCGTTTATGTGTTGAAGGATCATCAGACTTTGGCCGTATATAACTATACATCGCCAACGCCCGAAACACTTAACCTGACAGGGGAGAAAACCCTGGCAGGCAAGAAGCTGGAAGATAATATGTTCAGCTTTGTTGTGACAGATGATAACAACAATAATGCAATCGTCGCAACGGGGACGAATGACGCAAATGGTACAATTACATTCAGTGATATTACATATACGGCAGCGGGAAGTCATAGCTACACCGTGAAAGAAGTGGATGACAAAGCAGGCGGCATCACCTATGACATGACCGGATATACAGTGACGGTAGATGTTATTGACGACGGTGACGGTACACTGACCGCGACTGTAAATTATCCTGAATCCGGGCTAGTGTTTAATAACGAGTATACAACAGACAGCACAACGGTTACCCTGGAAGGGACGAAGAATTTAGCAGGTAAAGAGCTGGAAGATGATATGTTCAGTTTCGTCGTAAAAGATGAAAATAATGATATAGTCTCAACCGGAAGCAACAAAGCCGGCGGCGGTATTACGTTCAGCGAAATCAGCCTTTCATCAGCAGGTACTTACAGCTTTACCGTGTCGGAAGTTAACGGCGGTGCAGGAGAAATCACCTATGACGAAACAGAATACGCTATAACCGTAGACGTAGAGGATAACGGGGACGGTACATTAAGTGCCACAGTAAATTATCCTGAATCCGGACTTGTATTTAATAATGAATACGCAACCGGAGATCCATCGGCAGCCTTTACTGGAACAAAGAATTTAACAGGTAAAGAGTTAACAGATGATATGTTTAGCTTTGTTGTAAAAGATAAGGAGGGTGAGATCGTTTCAACCGGAACGAATAAAGCTGATGGAACCATCGCTTTTAGTAAAATTGGTTTTACTGATCCGGGCGTATATACCTTCGAAGTATCAGAAGTTAAGGGTAATGCTGAAGGAATTACCTATGATAAGACAGAATATACGGCGGTTGTTACAGTATTGGATAATGGCGACGGTACATTGACGGCTGAAGTTTCATATCCTGATGGAAAGATTAAATTTAACAACAGCTATAGTGGCGGCACTGAAACCAATAAGCAAAACAATAAAAATCCATCGGCGTCAGGCACCTCCAAAACGGGAGATGAAAGTATGCCATACAGGTGGTTCATTGTCATATTTGTTTCAGTTTCAATAATAGGAATACTTCTTTGGAACAAAAAAAGAAGGCCTGCAAAGAAAATCTAAGAAAAAAATAAATATAGATATGCTCCCATTAATCTATTACCTTAATGGGAGCTATTATTTTGCTCAGAATACCCTCCATTGACTGTCAACTTGACGTCATGCAATTTAGTTGATAAGATATGACAATAGAGGTGGTTAAAATGCAAAAAATCATGATTGTTGAGGACGATTCGGAAATTCAGGCGGAACTATCAAAGCTTTTACAAAATAACGGTTATCAAATATGTTTTCCAATTACTTATGAGAGTATAGTAACAGATATTGAAAAAATGAAGGTTAATTTGGTTTTACTGGATATTAATCTTCCTGTAAAAGACGGTTTTACAATCTGCTCTGAAATTCGCTGTCATTCTAAAGTACCGGTTATCTTTTTAACAGCCAGAAGGACAGAAATTGATGAATTAAGTGGTATTGCCTTGGGTGGTGATGACTTTATAACCAAGCCTTATAATCCTGCAATTTTGTTAGCAAGGATAGATAGAGTGCTACAACGTATGCCTGTCGGTGGTGGCAATAGTACAATTTCATATAAAGATGTGCTGCTGGATATTGCAGCAGGACAGCTTGTTTATCAAAATCATATTGCAGAGCTTACAAAGACGGAAACAAAGATTATGTTTTGCCTGTTTGCCAACAGTGGTAATGTAACCTTGCGGGAAAAAATCATAGATACTTTATGGAATAATAGTATATTTATAGACGATAACACTTTGAGTGTTAATATAACAAGGATTAGAGAGAAATTGGCGACGATTGGGTTAGCCGGGTTTATCATAACCAAGCGGGGACGAGGGTATTTGATATGACGATTAAAAATTATTTAAAAAACAAGCTAATACTTTTTATTCTTCATTTATTATGTATGCTAGGATTAACCTTATATTTAAATGTTTTAGGCATGAAAATACTTTCAATCAGCTATATTCTTTTTGTTTGGATAATTATACTATCGATATGGCTCATTTATTCTTATTGGAAATGGAAAAAGCGTTTTATTTATCTGCAATCGGTGATGAATCATTTAGAGAAAAAATACCTTGTTACACAGGTGGTTACTTGTGGCGTGGAACTGACTGAACAATTCTATTTTAGCTTATTACGCCAGGCTGAAAAATCCATGATGGAAGAAGTTTCGGAAATTCGTCATTCCTATGTCGAGTACAGGGAATATATAGAGCAATGGATACATGAGATAAAAGGGCCGCTTACTTCCCTAAAGTTAAAATATGAAAACGATAAATCCGGCGTATTACATCAGGTCATGTTCGAAACAGGGCAGATAGAAAATAATGTAGAACAGGTATTGTTTTTCGCACGAAGTGAGAGCATAGATAAAGATTTCCTGGTACGCAAAATTGCCATAAATGACGTGATAAATACCGCAATTATCAAAAATAAGCATTTATTAAAAAACACAATGCGTGTGGAAGTAAATGAAATGAGGGAAACTGTATATTCAGATAATAAGTGGCTTGAATTTATCATCGGACAGGTTATTATCAATGCCGTGAAATACAGAAATGGAGCTGACAGCTTTTTGAAAATCTATACAGAAACATGCTGCGATAAGGTACTGCTCAAAATTGAGGATAACGGTATGGGGATTTTGCCAAGTGAATTGCCTCGCATATTTGACAAAGGATTTACGGGAACTAATGGAAGAAACCAAAAGCAATCCACTGGCCTCGGCCTTTATCTTTGCAGGCGGTTATGTGAAAAGCTAGGACATGAGATAACTGTCATTTCTACACAGAATATAGGCACAACGGTAACAGTTGGATTTTTAAATACATAAAAATCTATATCTTACAATTCTGTAAGGCTTTTGTAAGCTAAATCCTATATGAACTTCTGTGTTATGCCATTATAATGATGGTATGGAGGAAAAAATGATGAACAAACTTCTTAAAATTACAGCATTAGAAAAATATTATGGCAATGATAAAGGAAATGTCACAAAGGCAATAGCTGATTTATCCATAGATATAAATTCCGGAGAATTTGTGGGAATTATGGGTGTTTCTGGCTCTGGTAAAACGACACTCCTTAATATGATTGCTGCCATCGACAGTCCAAGTGCGGGGCATATTTATTTTGAGGGTATGGATATATCTGGCTTATCAGAGCGTGATTTGGCTTCTTTTCGTGGGAAAAACATTGGCTTTATTTTTCAGGATTATAATTTACTGGAGACATTGAATGTATACGAAAATATTGCACTGCCACTGACTATGTTAAATGAGTCAGTGACTAAAATCCGGCAGCAGGTAACGAAGATGGCAAAGACTTTTGGTATTGGGGAGCTGCTTAACAAATACCCATATGAAATATCGGGCGGGCAGCGGCAGCGGTGTGCCTGCGCCAGGGCAATCATTAAAGAGCCTAAAATTATTCTGGCAGACGAACCAACCGGAGCCCTGGATTCAAAATCGGCAAGGACATTGATGGAAACCTTGCAGTTAATGAACAGAGAAGTATTTTGTACGATCCTCATGGTTACCCATGATGCGGTAACCGCAAGCTATTGCGAAAGGGTTTTATTTTTACAGGACGGAAGTATCTACAATCAGATTATCAAAGGAGAAAAGACAAAAAGGAAATTTTTTAATGAGATTTTAGATGTTTTGTCGATATGGGGCGGAGGGCTAAATGACATTCGTTAAGATGGCTTTTCAAAATGTAAAAAGAAAAATACATGATTACCTAATCTATCTGTTGACCTTAACGGCACTTTCAGCCATGATGCTTTCGGCTTTCATGCTCCCGGTATTTCCGATATTATCCGATAATGATAGCGGAACTTTTATGTCTAACTCTTTACCGGCTATTATTGCGCTGGCTTTGCTTTTTCTCATGTTATATATGAATCGTTTTATGCTAAAGAGACGGAGTCAGGAATATGCGATCTATATGCTGTCAGGGGTTCAGGGAAATAAGATCGGTCTGCTATTCTTCGGGGAGCATCTCCTGCTAGGGTTATTTGCACTTATGATCGGTTTGCTTGTTGGCCTGTTGCTTTTTGTGCTTATCCTTACATTATTTTCGGCAGCATGGACTTTTGGGGAGCTGTTTTTTGCCGTGATACAGACTTGCCTGTATTTTCTTGCAGCGCATATTTTTTCATTGATTAGTACCGTTTTTTTTATCAGGCGTTTAAATATAAAAAAGCTGCTTTACCATCGGAAGGCTAGCGAACAGAACAGGACAGGTACGGTACGTTTAATTTGTTTATCTGTAATTACTATAACAGCTTTTATAGTCTACTACTATCAGATTCAGCAGTTTAATCCTCTTGCTGCATCTGCACTTGTATTAACGGTTGGCATCCTCGTGTACGGTTTCTATGCTTCGATATTGGGTTGGCTTTCATGGTATCGCAGGCGGCGTGGAAGCTTATTGTATCATGATATGCGTTTAATCATTATTGGACAGTTGATATCAAAAATCAAAACGACGACACGGATGTCGGCTGTTACTTCTGGGTGCTTATTATGCGCCATGGTTTCTTTTGTGGCCGGCTGGGTTTTCGCAGGCGGCAGCGGCGTGATTTTAGGTGAGCAAGACGATGTGGTTATGGGATTTGCGCAATTTTATATAGCAATTCTTTTCACGGTCATTGCTTTTTCTATGATCGCATTGCAGCAAATTGTTGACCTTCGTGAGCATAAACAGCAATTTATTGTGTTAAGACAATTGGGGGCGGATACGGATAGCCTAAACCGAACTCTTTTAGGTCAGGTCTGTCTAAATTTTATAACACCTGTTTTACTGGCGGTCATACTTTTGCTATATAGCCTGTATCCATTAGAGCAGGCCTTGAGCCGTGTTCTGGATAATCAACATTTATTGATATATGGTGCTTTTACTTATATGGGGATTTTTATAATTTTGCATCTATGTTACATGGCAGCAACCTATGTGAGTATAAAGAAAATATTATAATTTTCCTTTTAATTGTTTCTTTTCGCTCATTGTAAAGCCCAATAAACTACACGGACACATGAATGTAAATATGGGTATTCATTACTTCGTTTGATATCTTTCACTGGAAGTAGAAAGTACGTTCGGGTTTTATGTTTACAAAACCATATGAATGTGTTAATATATTTTCATAACATTTGAGGAGGGTTATTTGTGCACAGTTTAATCGATAAAGATAAAATACATGAAGTTATGAAGGCACAGAATATTGATACACAGCAGGAATTAGCTCATTTAATGGGAATAACGAAAAATCAAGTTTCAGTTTTATTATCCCCTAAAGCGAACCCTTTTAAAAGTAATTTTATAAAGCTATGTACAGTTTTAGATGTCGAGCCAACGGAGATCCTAAAGATATCTAAAAAGAATAAGGCAAAAGATGCCCCCATGTCAAAAACAAAGAAAGGAACTTTCATTGATGTTGATGAAGTCGTTGCAAAGAGGCCGTATAATTCGATAGAGCTTTTTGCGGGAGCAGGAGGTTTGGCCCTAGGACTTGAGAAGGCAGGATTTAAGGAGCAGGCATTGGTAGAAATCGATAAATATGCAGCTGAGACCTTGCGTAAAAACCGTCCGGATTGGAATGTTTTAGAAGAAGATATTATTAAAATAGCGGAGGAAGGGATTAGGAAGTATTTACCGCGAAATATTGAAATTGATTTTGTATCCGGAGGATATCCATGCCAGGCATTTAGCTATGCCGGCCATAAAATGGGATTGGAAGATGTCAGAGGGACCATGTTTTATTATTTTGCCCAGATAGTTGATGAACTAAGGCCTAAAGTATTCTTAGCAGAAAATGTAAAGGGTTTGATTTCCCATGATAAAGGGAAGACACTACAAACGATGGTGGATATTTATGAAGATCTTGGATATACGGTAACGCCCCATATGGTTAGGGCAGTGGATTACAATGTCGCCCAAAAAAGAGAAAGGGTGATTATCATTGGTATCAGAAATGATATAGATATTGAGTATAAGTTGCCTAAGCCATATGAGTATCAACCAGTTCTGCGGGATGTACTTAGAGATGTCCCCAAATCCCTTGGAGAGAAATATCCGGAAAAGAAGCATAAGGTGCTTGAACAAGTACCCCCTGGAGGGTATTGGAGAGATTTGCCGGAGGAAGTGGCTAAGGCGTATATGGGAAAGAGCTTTTACTCAGGTGGAGGCAGAACAGGAATGGCTCGTAGAATTTCTTGGGACGAACCATGTCTAACGCTGACCTGCAGTCCCGCCCAGAAACAGACAGAGCGTTGTCATCCCGATGAAACACGTCCATTTACAGTACGTGAATATGCACGAATCCAGAGTTTTCCGGATGACTGGGATTTTACAGGCTCTATGGGGCAACAATATAAACAGATCGGCAATGCCGTGCCGGTTGAAATGGCAAAGGCCATCGGATTGTCAATTATAGATATATTGAACAAAGCAGAGGATTAGCTCTCTGCTTTGTCGATTTCTTTAGCTAATTCGGTTATCACCTGGTACCAAAAGTCGTATTGATGGATGAACCTAATGCCCTGGCATATACTAATGCAGTAGCTTTACTTCTTGAAGTACCATCTCCCAGCAAAAAGTTGGCCTTATAATTATCTAAGAAGGGATTTAAAGCAAATGCTTTGAGATGCTGTAGTTTGAGCGTATTACGCTTGTGATTTTCGGCAATCTCATCACGGAAAAAATCTTTCCATTTTTGAATGATCTCAGCTTTATGTTTTCGGGCTTCGATAATTTCATCTAAGGCATCTTTGCCAAGACGTTGATAAAGTGCGAATTCATCTTTACTAAGACCGAGATCATTATAATCAGAGCTATCCTTAATTAAGTTAGCCTGATACTTAAAATCTGTATAGGATATTTCATCATTCATATATTTATCTAAAGTCGTTTTTCTCATGGTACCTCCACATATGGATACTTTCATATATCTATTGTATTATAGCAAATGATAGATTGTAGAACAAGGAAATTTTATATCATGAATAAATTCGTTTGACTTTAGCATAGTCTATATTTATAATATTTTTAAAAATAGTTATTCATTTTGATAAGGAGTATACAACTTATATGGGAGGAGGTAAAATAATGTATAAAGTTGTAATTATATATATTATACTTATTAATTTTTTTGAATTATATCTAATGCACGCAGACAAGCAGAAAGCAAAAAAAGGATTATGGAGAATTCCGGAAAAAACATTGCTTTTGATAAGTATTTTAGGCGGAAGTTTAGGCGGTATTTTGGGTATGTACATATTCCGTCATAAAACAAAACACTGGAAATTTGTCGTGGGGATGCCGTTGATATTAGTCTTGCAGATTACAGTGATTATATGGATTTTGCATGATATGATTTAAGGGTAAATAAAATTGAGTAAGTTAGCAATTGTAATACAATAGGAGGCGGTATTGGAATTGACAAGGAACGATTCCAATACCCTTCAAATCCTTTACGTGAAAACAACTGGCTATTTGGATGCAATGTAGACAAAAGATAAAGAAAAAGGTATTATAAGAAGATAAATTATGGAGGAGTACAATATTGTATGGATAAATTATGAGAGCATTAATCGTAGCACATTCATTAAATTACGTTATTGGAAATAATGGTAAAATTCCTTGGAAAATCAAAGGAGAGCAATTACGTTTCAAAGAATTAACTGAGGGTAAGACCATTATCATTGGTCGAAAGTCATTTGAGGAAATTGGAAGGCCATTGCCTAAACGAAAAACCATTTTAATATCATCGACTATAAATTATTCCACGGATAATTGCATGACTGTGCCAAATTTAGAGACAGCGCTGAAATTGACAGAGAATAAAGATGTTTTTATTTCCGGAGGTGCTTCATTATATAAAGAAGCAGTTGACTTCGTAGAAAAAATGTACATAACAGTTATCAATAAAGAATTCATTGGGGATACTTATTTTCCCCGAGTTGATTTGGGATTATTTGATAAAACCTATGAGCAATTTGTTGATGGAGAAGTACCGTATACTTATTTGACATATGCCCGGAAATGTTAGAATTACGTGTAAAGCGGTTAAAAGTGTGGTATACTATAAAAAATATTCTAAGACAAAGAATTATATTTAGTAAGTTTATGAGTTGAGGTTGCGTTCTTACTCCAGATAATTTTGAGCCAAATCCTAAAAATCCTATAATTGCTGCATTTTTTAGAAATATTGGATTATCAGATCAATTGGGATCGGGTGTAAGAAACTTATTTAAATATGGGAAGTTATACTCGGGAAAAGAGCCACAATTAATAGAGGGTGATATATTTAGAATAATTGTACCTCTTGATAATAGTTATTCATTTGATGCTGAAACGAAAAAAAATGGTATTGAAAATGATTTCGGAGATAAGTTCGGAGATAAGTTCGGAGAGATGGAATTAACAGAATTTCAGAAAAAAATTGTTTATGCACTAAGTGAAAATGAGCAATTATCGGCAAAGCAGTTGGCAGGGATAATGGGAATATCTTCAAGAACAGCAGAAAAAAACATAAAGAAATTAAAAGAAATAGGAATACTTATCCGAATTGGTTCTCCACGTAAAGGGCAATGGAAAATTAATTTGTAAGAAACTTATTAGCTGAAGGAACGTCATTGAATAGTATTCCATTGAGGCGTTTTTTTCATGTCCGAAAATCAGAAAGGAGAAGTTATCCTATTATGTGAATGATGGGGGACTTAAGCCTTTCGTTTATACCCACAAATAAGGTTACTACATCCAAAAGCGGAAATTCAGGTCAATATATCGCAAGTAATGGTAGTGAACTTGCCAAAACAGCATCATAAAAAAACCGCAGTTTTGGCTGGTAGCGTCTAATCCTTGAAAAGTTGAATAAACCCCTGGAGTTCTTCTGTCATTTGGAGATTCACACTCCATACAAGATGAGCCCGGGAGCTCATAGCTGGATGCATGATTTTTTTGAGTATCAAGTTTGGGTTGTTGTTTTGCTGCGCGGAGGTGTAAGGTGCTATGGCTATTCCAACGCCTTCTTCAGCTAAACGAAGGGAAGAGAAAATATCATTATTAAGACAGAAGAAATCAGGAATAAACCCCTTTTGCCTGCACGTATTGGCCCACAAGTCCTTATACCTTCTGTGCATAATTAAGGGTTTTCCTTTAAGTTCAGTCAAATCAATGTAATCGGAATTTGAAAATTTATAAAATGAAGCCTTAGCAATGGCAACAAAATAATCAAATTGGGCATCACCCAGTGAAGAATCCTTTAAAGGAATAGAGTGGTAGGGGTTCATATTAAATGGTTCCCGGATAATCCCCAGGTCGATGGTGCCTTCTGATAATTGATTAACAATGGTCGTAGTGTTTCCTTCATAAATTGAATAGTGCACACTTGGATTAATCTCTTTATATTGAGCGATTTTTTTGGGCAGGAGACTATTGGATACAGAAGAAATAGTTCCGATATGTATAACAGTTTCCTTATTGGTTTCAGGCATTTGCAAATCGTAGATTGTTTCATTGAGTAAATTTAAAATTTGTGTAGCTCTTTCTTGTAATAAAAGGCCTTTATTGGTAATAACGAGCTTTTTTTTACTTCGCTTAAATAATTTAATACCAAATTCCTCTTCCAGGGATTTTAATTGTAAACTTAAAGGCGGCTGTGAAATGTTCAGGTTTTCGGCGGCCTTTGTTATATTTTCAGTTGCGGCAATTTCTAAAAAATATTCCAGTTGTTTGAATGTCATACAAAAAATCATCCTTTCGCTCGATATCTATTGGTTTTCATACCATATCTATTCAATCCAAATAAACAAACTATTTATTGAAAAAGGAGACAACTAAATGAATTGCCTTCGATTATATAGAAAACATATGGATGAATTATAAAAAAAATATAAAATGTATTGGGAATTTCCTGCTGAATATCATACAATTGCATTATGTGATTTAGTATAGTATAGCATAGTATCTTATGGGAGTTCAATATTATTTGAAGGAGGAGTGGAATGTTTCAGATTAAGGGTGAAATATGTAAAAAATGCAAACTTTGTGTCGGGGAATGTCCAATTGGTGCCATAAAAGCATCCAAAGAAAATGATATCACAAGTATAATTATTCAAAATAATTGTGTAGAATGTGGTATATGTAAGAGAGTCTGTCCATTTGGGGCCATCTCGGCTGCCGATAGAGTAGATGGGGTCGTGGTGTGCAGCTCGTGTCCGATTCAGTGCAAGGTTCCGCCTGGACAGACGGGCGCATGCACAAGGTATAAGAATGAATCTGGCAGGTTATTAAGGGCAAGAGCGTTGGAGTTACATGCTAAACCGGGTATAGAAGCTGACGCCAATCTTACAACACCCATTGTCACGGCGGTTGGAGCGGGGACAAATTATCCCTGCTTGAAGCCGGCGCCTCATATTGTATCCCAGTGTCGCGATGGTGTGGAGGTCGTTACAGTTGTAACAGAAGCCCCGCTTAGCTACAGCGGCCTGATTATTAAGCTTGATACGAATACTTATATCGGCGAGGAGGGCGACAAAGTATATCGGAAAAATAAGCATGTGGGTATGGTAAATACAGAGGAATATGGCTCTAAAATGATTGCCATAGGCGGAGCCAACCGCCTGACGGGTGATGGCGGATTTGCGACTGCGAGAACTATCGTGGAATTGGCCAATGGAGAAGAAGTAGAATTGACCGTCAATAAAAAGATCAAACTAAAGCTGCAGACCGGAAAAGCACCGATTATCGATGGTATCGAAGAGAAGAAAATGAGAATCGGGTGTGGAAGTGCCACCGTTGGATTGTTTGCGGGGAAAATAAAAGCTGCAGTAGATGAATGTATTGTCATTGATCACCATGTCATTGGTTTATGCTCTGAACATTTAGCAGGGGAAGCCGTGGGAATGTCCTGGAGCGGTATTATACCCAATGCCATAAAAAGTTCCAGAGGCCGTTATTTTGGAGAGCACGGAAGCGGAATTGGAGGGACTACTTTAGAAACACCGAGAGATGCCATTAAAGCAGTTGACATGAATGTGGCAAAGCCCGGAATGCAAATATTAGTTGTAAATACCACAGGTGAAATTTATGCTTTATTTGAATTATTGGGCGATGGTGATATCAAGGAAATACCGATGACGGGGAAAGCACTTGATGTTGTTCATTTGATTGAAGACGCCTGTGAACAGTCTATGACTTCCATCATGTATTCAGGTGGTACGGGAGGAAGTGCCAGAGGAGGTGTTTGTTCAAGGCCTCTTGCCATCACCCAGGCAGTACATAGTGGGAAAGCCGTATTAACTATAGGCGGAGCCCCGGCGTTTGTTTATCCGGGCGGCGGCATTAATTTTATGGTGGATACACAACAGGTAGTCAATAAAGGGTTTACCTGGATTCCAACGCCCGCCACAGTTGCACCCGTTGAGTATACGATGAAAAAATCAGATTATCAGGCTATTGGCGGTCATATGCAGAGTATTAAGGATATATCGGAATATGAAAAGGACGAATAATCCGGAGTGTCAAATCTTAAAGGACGGCAGGGTATATATTGAGCATGGTCCTGTTTCAATGGTAGTGATGGCAAGTAAATCCGCCAAAGTACTCACCGGGCTGTGCCTGAATAGTTTTGAGATTGTTAAGCAGGCTTTAGCGGAAATTGCCGGAGGGCTGGGCGAATTAACGAGGTATCCGGATCAAATCAATATGAGGAATCTGGAGGGACTACCATTACGGATGGTTAAGGCAGTCAAGCAAGTAGAAGAGCCTACCTTAACACCTATGGCGACAGTAGCAGGGGTTATCTCAGATACAGTGGCAGATTGGCTTAAGGAGCAGGGAGCAGATAAAGTTATTGTCAACAATGGCGGTGATATTGCCCTGCGCTTAGAGGAAGGCCAAACGGTTCGAATGGGTATCCAATCCAATGTCAACGGCACTTCCATGGAAACGATTGTTTGGATCAATGCCAAAGACCATATCGGCGGTGTATGTACAAGCGGATTGGGAGGAAGGAGTTTTACCAGAGGCATCGCAAATGCCGTCACGATATTTTCCGACCGGTGTATCCTTGCCGATGCATGTGCTACCCATATAGCCAATAGTTCTTATGTAGAATCGCCAAATGTTCATACAGCATTGGCAGGCAATTTAAGAACAGATAGTGATATTGCTGATTTGAGTGTTGTGACAAAGGTAGTAAAGCTGAATAAAAGGGAAATAGAACAGGGACTTGGACAAATTCAGCAAGCGTCTGTCCGGCAGATCAAAAAAGGAAATTTAAAATATGTATTTGCTGATATTTGCGGAACTAAATTCCAGTGGCCGGCCAGCATACCCATCATAGCAGCAGGTAATAACAACCATAGTCAGGAGATAAAAGAATGAAGATAGGATTTATCGGAGTGGGAGCTATGGGAAAACCTATGGCGAAGAATTTAATTAATACCGGATATGAGGTATCAGTTTATGATTTAAGACCAGAGCAAGTGCAGGAATTAGCGTCTTTAGGCGCGATTCCATGTGAAACAAATTTAGAAGTCTCTGCATCTGTGGATATTGTATTTACATCATTACCCAATGCGGCCATTGTTGAAACAGTGATGAACGGACCTGGCGGTATCTTTAAGGCCTGCAAAAAAGGTACGATTATTATTGATATGAGCAGTGTGTCACCATCTTCGACACAAAAAATGGCGGCAATAGCAGAAAAGATGGGACTTGAGTATGTAGATGCACCAGTGAGCGGTGGAACGAAGGGGGCAGAAAGTGGAAACCTTACAATTATGGTTGGAGCGAGGCCGAATATCTTTGAAAAGATAAAGCCAGTTTTAAATGTAATCGGAAAAAATATTTATCATGTCGGTGAAACAGGTCTGGGAAATGCCATTAAAATTATCAATAACCTTTTGTTGGGCGGCAATATGGCGGTGCTGGCGGAGGCTTTGATTTTAGGTGTAAAGTGTGGATTAGAGCCTGAAGTCATGAAGGAAATTATCAGCGTAAGTTCTGGAGGCAGTTACGTTTTAAATGCAAAGATGGAAAACTTTATCATAAAAGATAATTTTCAAGGTGGCTTTTCAATGGATTTGCAATATAAAGATTTAGGATTGGCATTAGAAGCAGGCAGGGAGACAAATATGCCATTGCCTCTCACATCCGCCGCGGCACAAATTTTTGAAAGTGGAAGGGCCCTGGGACTAGGGCGGGAAGATATGTCATCAGTGATAAAAGTATGGGAAAATATCACCGGTACAACCATTGCAGGCGGCCTTTGTAAAGGAGGGGAATAGCATGAGGGGGTTTGATTTCTATGCGCCAGATTGTGTGGAAGATGCTATTAATCTATTAACAAAGTACAAACAGTCACTGGCAATTGTCGCTGGGGGAACGGATATCGTCATAGAGTTAAATGAAAGGAAGATAAACCCGGCGGTCATAATTGATATAAAAAAGTTAAAATCAATGGATTACATAAGACTGGAGGACACAAAAGTTCGTATGGGTGCCCTGACAAGCTTTACCGCAATTGCAGAAAATGACTTTATTAAAAAGCATGTCAAAGTATTATATGATGCCGCAAGGCAGGTGGGTTCACCGCAGATTCGTAATCTGGGGACGATTGGCGGCAATCTGGCAAGCTCCTCTGTGGCTGGGGATGGATTGAGTGCCATGACTACCTTAGATGCTTCAGTGGAATTAAAAAGCACACGGGGAACCCGGGTGTTGAAGCTTAATGAATTTTTAGCGGGGGAAGGCGTAAGTAAGAGAAATGCTCTTAAGGCAGATGAATTGTTAACCGAAGTATTTTTTGATGCACCAGATAAAAATACAGCAACAGCATTCTACAAACTGGCCAAGAGAAGAACCCTGGCAATTTCCGTAATTGGCGGAGGAATGCTTGTCCAGGTAGATGCGAACCGAAGATGCACGAAAGTATCCATGCGAGGCGGCGCTCTGGCCAGATATCCATTGGAATTTGTCGATGCCCAAAATCATTTACTGGGAAAAAAATTAGCATTGGAAACAATGCAGGAAACCTTACCGATGTTACATGATGCAGTATATGAAAGCGCAAAAAACCGGCCATGGTCTGTATTCTATAAAAAAGAAAGTGTGCAGGGGGTATTCAATAAACTATTTGTTCAAGTTTTAGATCAATTGACTTAGGAGGAAAGCATGAATAAAGTTATGATTTCTTTAAATCTCAATGGTGAGGATATAACCATTGAAGTAAGTCCCAATAAGCGTGTCGTAGATTTGCTTAGAGATGATTTCGGGCTCACAAGTGTCAAGGAAGGCTGTGCAGAAGGGGAGTGCGGCGCCTGTACAGTGATATTTAATGGTGAGCCGGTGGCCACCTGCTGTATGCTGGCCCCTCAGGCCGATGGCTCCACAATCATTACAGTTGAAGGCTTATCAAAAAATGGTGAATTGGATGTGGTGCAAAGCGCATTCTTAGAAAGCGGAGCAGTTCAATGTGGATATTGTACACCTGGAATGATTTTGGCTGCAAAAGCCTTATTAATGAAAAATCCCAATCCCAGCACAGAAGAAATAAAAATAGCTATGTCAGGAAATTTGTGCCGCTGTACAGGCTATGTTAAAATTCATACTGCAGTAAAAATTGCTGCAGAAAAAATGCAGAGGAATTAGGGGGATTCTCAATGTGTAAAGATTTTGCCGTATTAGGTCAAAGTAAAATAAAGGTTGATTCATTGGATAAGGTGCTGGGAACTACAAAATTTGCCGCAGACTACAAGATGCCCGATATGTTGTGGGGAGGGGTTTTCCGCAGTAATGTTCCCCATGCCGTCATTAAATGTCTGAATTTAGACAAAGCAAGAGCCTTAGAGGGGGTTGCATGTGTTATAGATCATACAGCAATTCCGGGTAAAAATCGTTTTGGCATTATTATTAAGGATGAGCCTTGCTTAGTTGATGATAAAGTAAGACGCTATGGGGACGCCATAGCAGTTGTAGCGGCCAAAACAGAAGAATTGGTGAAGGAAGCCATCGAATTGATTGAAGTAGAATATGAAGAAATAGAAGCGGTATTCTCATATGAAAGAGCGTTAGAGGAGGATGCGCCAATCATTCATGGAACGACAAATATACATCAAAGCAAGCATCTGGAATATGGAGATGTAGATAAAGCCTTTAATAGCTGTGATGTGATTATTGAAAATACATATACGACGCATATGCTGAGCCATATGTTTATTGAGCCGGATGCAGGAATAGCCTATTATGAGGATTCCCTGCTTAATGTTGTCGCATCAACACAAAATCCCCATTATGATAGAGGAGAAGTAGCCGCTTTGCTTGACTTACCTGTCAATCGGGTACGGGTTATTCAGGCAGCTACCGGAGGCGGTTTTGGAGGAAAGCTGGATATTTCGGTACAGTGTCATTGTGCTCTTTTAACTTATCATACAAAGCGTCCGGTAAAAATGGTTCGTTCCAGAGCGGAATCAACGACAGTTTCTTCTAAGCGCCACCCATTGCAGATGCATGCAAAAACAGGTGCCACAAAAGACGGGCTGTTACAGGCAGTGCAAGTGAATATCAAGGGAGACACGGGAGCCTATGCATCTTATGGCCCTGCCGTTATCTCACGTGCCGTCGTACACTGTATGGGACCTTACAGCGTCGCAAATGTCAGAGTGGATTCCACATTTGTTTATACTAACAATCCGATGTGCGGAGCTTTTCGTGGCTTTGGCGTGCCGCAGGTAGCGGTCTGCCACGAGGGTCAGATGAACGCATTGGCGAAAAAGTTAGGGATAGATCCCATCTGGCTGCGGATTAAAAATGCCCACCAAGTAGGAACAAAGATTGCTACGAGGCAGATATTATCAAATAGTGTCGGATTTATCGAAACACTAAAAAGAGCAAAAGAAAGAGCTGATGAGGTAATGGCAAAGGGAGGTGAGTAAGTTGAAGAAAAGAGGAAGAGGCGTAGGCAGCATGTGGTATGGTATCGGCAACACCGGACTGCCAAACCCTGCGGCGGCATTTATTGAAATATTAAACGATGCTACGGTCAATGTTATGATTGGTGCGGCAGACATTGGTCAGGGAAGTTCAACGGCGATGGCGCAAATTGCTGCTGAGGAATTAGGGATTGAATATGAAGATGTTCATGTGACCTGGGGGGATACGATGGTAGCGCCTGAAGGTGGTGCAACATCAGCAAGCAGGCAAACTTTGATTACCGGAAATGCAGTGGTCAATGCCTGCAGGCAGGCAAAAATAACCTTATCAGAAGTGGCAGCTAATTTTTTAAACTGCAAAGAAGAAGAGCTGGTATTTCGCAAGCGAGAAATTTATAGCCGGGCAGACCCTTCAAGGCAGATGGCTTATAAAGAACTTATGGCTGAGATGAAAAAGATCGGAAAGCTGGCAGTAGGGGCGGGCTACTATAATCCGAAGACAACCTATTTAGACCCAAAAGACATGTCTGGTATTCCCTACGAGGTATACTCTTATGCAACAACTATATGTGAAGTCGAGGTAGATACAGAAACCGGAGAGGTAGATGTACTGAAAGTCGTATCGGCACATGATGTCGGCACGCCGGTCAATGAGGTGTTGGTGGAAGGTCAGATTGAAGGCGGAGTTACGATGGGTCAGGGGTTTGTGTTGTTAGAAAACATTGAAGTTTCAGAGAAAACCGGAGCAATCAAAAATCCAATCTTTTCAAAATATATAATCCCCAGTAATTTGGATATTCCGGAGATTTATCCGGTTATTGTGGGTAGTGAAGGGGGACCGGGACCTTTTGGTGCAAAGGGTGTGGGAGAGCCTGCCTTAATTCCGATGATTCCAGCCGTGGTTTCAGCAGTAGAAAACGCACTTGGCGTGTGCTTTAATACCCTTCCGATTTTTCCGAAAGATATCATAGCGGCCATTAAAGAAACCCGACAATAAAGTGGTTACATCTACTAACCTTGATGAGGAGAAAAATGAATATGGGAAAAAAAACAAAAACTGGTTTTGCAGCATTTTTAGAAAGAAAAAATATTGTTATTTCAGCGAAACGCTATGGAATCGACGCATTAGGTGCCATGGCATTAGGATTATTCGCTTCATTGCTGATTGGAACAATTATTAAAACGATCGGGCAAAATATTGGACAAGAATTTTTGTCCGTAAAGTTAATCGAAATCGGTGATTTTGCATCATCTGTCACAGGTGCGGCAATGGCGATTGCCATAGGACATGCATTGCAGTCACCGCCGCTAGTACTCTATTCGTTAGTCGCAGTAGGCCAGGCTACCAATGCCTTAGGTGGAGCCGGTGGACCTTTGGCAGTGCTGGTTGTAACAATTCTTGCAGCAGAGATAGGCAAGATGGTGTCAAAAGAGACGAAGGTAGATATATTGGTAACGCCCTTTGTAACCATTACTGTAGGTGTCATTATAGCAATGGCCATTGCCCCTGCGATAGGCCAGGCAGCAAACAGTGTCGGTGTGGCGATTATGTGGGCGACAGAATTGCAGCCGTTTGCCATGGGGATACTAGTTTCAGTCATTGTGGGGATAGCGTTAACGCTTCCGATTAGTTCCGCAGCCATTTGTGCGGCGCTTGGCTTAGTTGGATTGGCCGGTGGTGCTGCAGTGGCAGGCTGCTGCGCCCAAATGGTCGGCTTCGCAGTGATGAGCTTTAAAGAAAACAGATATGGGGGATTGGTAGCCCAGGGACTAGGAACTTCGATGCTGCAAGTACCAAATATCGTAAGAAACTGGAAAATCTGGATTCCGCCCACATTGGCCTCGGCAATTACCGGTCCTATAGCCACCTGCATATTTAAGTTAAAAATGAATGGTGCGCCTGTTTCATCAGGAATGGGGACTTCAGGTCTTGTCGGTCAAATTGGTGTGATTACAGGCTGGTCGGCACCATCAGAAAATGCCATTGCATTGGGAGAAACGGCAATAAAGGCCGGTGCAATGGATTGGCTGGGGTTGGTGCTAATCTGCTTCATATTACCGGCAGTCTTAACGCTTTTATTTGCTGCACCCTTGCGTAAATGGGGCTGGATTAAAGATGACGATTTAAAAATTGATATGGGTTAAATATATTTAAGAAAGGATGGCTAAGATGGGCAAGACAATTATCAAAAATATTGGAACCATTGCAACAGGAAACATAAAGGAACCACTTCTTAAGGCAAGCACTATTATTATAGAAGATAAACTAATTACGGCAATTGGGGGAGAAGAATTAATGGAAAACCCGGCTGCTGCAAAAGTCATTGATGCAAATGGAACAACGGTTATCCCAGGCTTGTTGGATTCACATGTCCATGTGACTGCCGGCGACTATGCACCAAGACAGAAAACACTGGATTTTATCAGCAGTGCCCTGCATGGCGGAGTGACGACAATGATTTCTGCCGGAGAGCCCCATTTCCCAGGAAGACCAAAAGATCCTGCCGGAGCGAAAGCGCTCGCCATAACAATCAGTAAGTCTTTTTATAATGCACCGCCGGCAGGGGTTAAAGTCCATGGCGGAGCCGTAATTTTGGAAAAGGGATTGACTGAACAAGATTTTATCGAAATGAAGGAACAGGGTGTCTGGCTTGTGGGTGAAATTGGTCTTGGAAGTGTCAAGGATCCAAAAGAAGCAGCCCCGATGGTAGCATGGGCTCACAAGTATGGCTTTAAAGTTCAGATGCATACAGGCGGAACCTCTATTCCGGGTAGTTCGACGGTAACGGCTGCTGACGTTATCGCCACAAAACCAGATGTCGTATCCCATATCAATGGGGGACCAACTGCTGTTTCCGTAGCAGAGGTAAACCGCATTATGGATGAAACAGAATTTATGATGGAAATTGTCCAATGTGGTAATCCTAAAATCGCAGATTACACCGCACGACGGGCAGCCAAAAAAAATCAACTGCATCGAATCATGTTTGGCAACGATGCACCTTCAGGAACCGGCTTGATTCCCCTTGGCATCTTACGTAACATGTGTCAAATCGCATCTGTTTCTGAAATCGCTCCAGAGTTGGTGGTATGTATGGCGACAGGTAATTCCGCCGGCGCGTATGAATTAAATACAGGCGTTGTAGCCGTTGGTAAAGAAGCCGATTTAGTGATTATGGATGCGCCGATGGGGTCTGTTGCTGATGATGCACTAGGTGCATTTGCTGCCGGAGATATACCCGGTGTCAGCCATGTATTAATCAATGGCCAGGTTTTAGTAACCAAGAGCCGGAATACCCCGCCAGCCAAGAAATCAGCAAAAGTTTTAGTATAAGGAGGAAAAGAAAATGGCAGTAGAACCAAAAATCAGAAAAATTGTAACAACAATAGAAGATGTCCGTTATGAAGGATTTAAGGAATTGGAAAAACCCATTAAAACAGTCTCAGTAGCCGCAGTTATTGAAAATCCCTTTGCAGGCGCTTACACAGAGGACTTAAGCGAGCTTAGTGAAATAGGAGAATGGCTGGGGGGGCATCTCAGTAAAATTGCAGTAGATTGTCTGAAAGGAAATATAGAAAATTATGGTAAAGGCGCAATTGTTGGCTTAAATGGAGAGCTCGAACATGGCGGTGCTATCTTACACCCAAAGCTTGGAAAGCCTATGCGTGATGCCATTGGCGGGGGGAAATCTATTATTCCATCGGCAAAGAAAGCAGGATCAGCCGGCACTTCTTTAGACGTACCGCTGCACTTTAAAAATGCTGCATTTGTCCGTACCCATTACAGCGCAATGGAAGTGTGTATTCCAGATGCGCCAAAGGCGAATGAGATTGTTGTTGCATTAGTCTTTAGTGATGGAGGACGTCCACATCCAAGAATTGGCGGATTAACAATGGAAGAGGCAAAATGTGAAGATGGCCTTCGTTAATGGATAGTCGTACAAGATTATTCTTCTTACAGCTGTGGGAATTCCTACAGCTGTAATGAGGATGATGTAACGGGAGGAGTCACTTAATATGAATCTTATTGAAAAGTATTTAGCAAGGCTGGCGGATCAGGAAGAAGTCGTTCCGGAACAAGATATTACCTGTCGAATAAGTTATGTTGCAGCACATGATGTGACGGCACCCATTGGCATTTTGATGTTTCGAAAAATAGGTGTTAATAAAGTTTTTGACCCTGAGCGGGTTATCTTTGTTGTCGATCATATTTATCCGGCGGCAACTCAAAAAGCCCGTGATGGGGTATGGCTGATGGAAGACTTTGCAAAGGAATTTGGAATTCAATTATATCACAGGGGGCAGGGTGTCATTCATCAATTGATGTATGAAAAACATCGCGCCAAGCCAGGCGCCCTTGTGGTCATAGCGGATTCACATACGTGTACTTGTGGCGGATATGGCGCGATAGGTATCGGCGTTGGTTCCACAGAAATGGCAGCCGCAATGGCAACAGGTAAGCTAAGCCTTAATGTGCCTAAAGTCATTCAGGTTTACCTGACTGGAAATATGAAGCACAATGTTTTTGGAAAAGATATTATATTATACCTGGGAAGCCTTTTTGGAACAGATGCCTTGGTAGACAAAGGGCTGTTGATTACGGGTCCGGGAATCTCGAATATTCCGGTTGAAGAACGAATGACAATATGCAATATGGGTACGGAGCTTGGCAGTATGATTACCCTGTTTGGAACAACGGATCGGGAGATGGATGTGGAAGCGACAAAGGATATTGATTTATCAGGAATAACGCCGCAGATTGCAAAACCTTTTACCCCGGCTAATGTGGTGCCGGTAAGTAAAGTAGCTGGTATACCGATTACCCAGGTGGTCATCGGCAGCTGTACGAATGGCCGTTTAAATGATATGGAACAGGCAGCTATCGCATTCCGCAAAAAAACAGTGCATCCGGATGTAAATACCCTGATAGTGCCGGCATCAAAAGAAATTCTTGATCAGATGGAGACAAGGGGCTGGTGTAAAATAATAAGGGATGCAGGGGCGACAGTTTTAAATCCAGGCTGCGGTTCCTGTTTTGGCGCTCATGAAGGCTTAGTGAGTGAAAGAGATGTCGTCGTCGCAACGACAAATCGTAACTTTCCTGGAAGAATGGGGAATATGAAAGCCCATATTTACCTCGCATCTCCGGCAACAGCAGCAGCAAGTGCATTAACCGGAAAAATTACTGTTCCAGTATAAATAGATTAAAAACTAGCTTGGAGGAACATATGGATAAAATAAAGGGAAAAATAATTGTCCTTTTTGATGACGTGGATACTGATCAAATTCTGCCAGGCTATGCAATGGCAGAACCACTGGAAAAATTAGGTGACTTTGCAATGGCAGGAGTTCCTGATATGGTATTTTCTGAGGTTGCATCATCAGGATGCATTCTTGTGGCTGGACGTAACTTTGGGTGCGGATCATCTAGAGAGCAGGCGCCTATTGCCTTAAAGAAGGCAGGGGTAGCATTGGTGGTTGCGAAAGGCTTTTCGCGTATTTTCCGAAGAAACGCGATCAATATAGGATTACCTGTATTTGCTTCAGATATTTTAGAATATGTGAAAACAGGGGATGAAATTGAAGTAGATTTAGAATTGGGGATCATACGGATTGATGATAATTTGGAGATTGTATCCGCACCCTTATCAGAAGATGTTCGAAAAACCCTTGACTGTGGCGGCTTAATTGAGCGCGTACGGGTCGAGTTAAGGATAGAGAATGCAGCCCAAAGTTTGCAGGTTAAGTAAGAATGGAGATATATATGCAAGAAAACACAAAACGTATTATAAAAGAAGATATTGAAGCAGTAAGGGCATATGCAGATTGCTTTCAGGTAGAAATGCCGGATCTTAATGAAAAGGGTGAGGTCATTGGTTTACCGGCACCCTATCCAAGAGAAGTGGCAGGTGTGGTGCGAAGTGGTTATCGTATTTATGAACTGGGACAAATGGCCAGGAAAAGAGGTTGGCCTGTACAAAATCCAATCCTTGGGAGGAACTCAGCAGATGAGACATATAAAGAATCTTTAGCGATGTATGCATTTGCGGAAAAATATGATGAGACGATATTTCATTTTGTCCATTCAGAAGCAACACGTCATATTGATCCGTTAAAAGGAAGGGAATTAATTGATCAATCCAGGGGCAAAGGCGGAATTACTCCAAAGGGGGAACGCGAGTTTATTCAAATGGGGGGTGGAGCAATACATCCGGTGAGAATAAATGCGACCGGAGATACGCCCCACTTATCTATTATAAATGCATTGATTGCCGGTTTTGACGGGACAGATATTGGACCGGTAATTCATGTCCATTTCGGAGGAAGAGGCATTCATGATTATAAGACAAAGGTGGTCAATGGATACAAGGCTATTCAGGTATGTGCGGAAAACAATATCTTTACACAGTTGGATTCACATAAACATTTAAATAATATTGGTGGGACGGATGGAATGGCATTGGCCATGTGTGTGCTGTCGGAAGGCTTAGCCATTCATGCCGGGCTCCCATGGGAGTTATCGGCAATCCAGATGAATATCGCGGGTATTAATATATATGCTGATTTAGCAGTGATGAGAGCATTTAAAGAAGTTATGAAAAGTAAGACTCTCATCGTAGTTCCGGAGACATTCCAAAGCCCACCACAAGATTTGATTGCAGAGGCGGCTCACTTTGCCAGGATGGCAGTGACCGTAAAGCTGGGCGGAGCTGAATTTTATCGTCCGAAGGCCGCAGAATCTGTTGGAATTCCAACAGGGGATTCGATGGGACGTGCCATCTGGGGTACGGAAGATGTCTTTAAACGTGTGTATAATCCGGATATACAGGCAAAAGCCATTGATGATAGAAAAGCAGAAATAATTGATGAAGCACTGGCAGTTTTAGAGGCGGCATTGCATATCGAGAATTTATCAGTGGATCAGCTGGGCGAGGAATTCTTTAGACAATGGACAGCGGAGGAATTAATTGATTTGATCGTCGATGCAGGGAAAAGCGGAGTGTTGGATAGCCAGCGTGCTGCCGGCTGGGATTTAAAACGCCATGTGAAGGTTCACCGAGACGTGGATGGCATAACCCGCTACGTCAAAGGATATACGCCTTTAGGTGTGGATGGAAACCGGTGTGCTAAGAGCAGGGAAGATGTGAAGGTTCATATCGAAAAGCCGCCGACCAGAAAAGAAAAGATTGTGCTGGCGACAGTAGGCGCAGATGCCCATGTCAATGGAATTAATATGATTAGAGAAGCTTTTGGGGAGGCTGGTTATGATGTGGTCTATTTAAGGGGAATGAACCTGCCGGAGAGTGTCGCTGAGGTTGCGGCCGAAGTCAATGCAGATGCGGTCGGCGTCAGCAACCTGTTAGGTCTTGGTATGGAGCTGTTTCCTCGTGTAGGCAAGCGCTTAAAAGAATTAGGCTTGCGGGATAAAATGGTGGTATATGCAGGCGGGCGTATTGCCGAAAAAGAAGAAGAACATAAATACTACGAAGATAAAATGAAAAATGAAGGTGTGGATTTTATGGGAATTGATGCATTTTATGGGCCAGGCAGCACACCGGAGGAATGTATCAAAGGTATCGGTGAATTGATAGAAGCAAAGAAGAAGTAGATAAATAAGGAGGTAACGAGTGTGAGTGATCAATTTCGTGTGCCATGTGTTATCATGCGTGGTGGAACTAGTAAGGGTATTTATATAAAGGCAAATGATTTGCCACTGGAACAGGAAGAAAGGGATAAAGTCATCTTATCAATTTTTGGCAGTCCTGATATTCGTCAAATTGATGGGATTGCAGGAGCCGATCCGTTAACGAGTAAACTGGCCATCATTGGACCATCAACCCATCCACAGGCAGATGTGGATTATACCTTCGCCCAGGTGAGCATTACAGATGCTTATGTAGATTATAGCGGAAATTGTGGCAATATATCTGCGGGGGTAGCACCCTTTGCCATTGATGAATCTTTTGTAAAGGCAAGACAGCCGGTGACAAAAGTATGCATACATAATACAAATACTGGAAAGTTATTATATTCAGAAGTACAGGTGGAGGAGGGCAAAGCGAAGGTAAGCGGAGATTGTAAAATTGATGGTGTGCCGGGAACTGGTGCCCCGATATTAATGGATTTTTCAGGTACCGCAGGTGCAGCCACAGGAAAAGTGCTGCCGACGGGAAATCCGGTTGATACAATTAGAACCAGCAAGGGAGATTTGGAAGTTTCTATTGTAGATGTTGCAAATCCATGTATTTTTGTCCGCGCAGAGGATGTTCAGATGCAGGGCACGGAAGTACCGGATGTTATTGATGGAAACAAAGAGCTGCTCGATTATTTAGAAGAAATCAGGTCAAAATGCTGCGTTATCATTGGTATGGCTAAGACAGAAGCACAAGCCAGAACAAAATCTCCAGCCTTTCCAATGATCGCCTTTGTAACAGCGGCGTCAGACTATCAGGACTTTTCCTCAGGAGAGACAATCAGGAAAAATGAGATTGATTTCGTCTCAAGGCTGATGTTCATGCAGGTGCTGCATAAGACATACGCAGGAACAGCTACGGCATGTACAGGTGCAGCGGCAAAAATAAAGGGTACAATCGTTAATCAAATTATTCCCGATGTTGATAACATAGAAACTATTCGGATTGGACATCCGGCGGGTGTGATTCCAGTGGTGGCCCAGGTGGACGGCCTGGAGGTAAAGAAGGCAGCATTGATTCGAACCGCCAGAAGAATGATGGAAGGTTATGTGTTTGTGGAAAAGGTTAAAATGGCTGCTGATTAAAAGCTGATAAAAGGATGCGTGAATATGGAAGCGAATATTTTGGTATTTGACATAGGGAGTACGTATATTAAGGCTGCGGCATTTCGTATGGCTCATGGAGAATTATACTTTTTAGGAAGGAGTCAGCAGCCCACAACCCTTGATAATATTATGGTTGGCGTTAAAGGGACTGAGGAAAATTTAAAAAAACAAGGGATTGCGATTGCTGTAGATATTAAGCGCTATAGTTCTTCCAGTGCTGCCGGAGGGCTTCGTATGGTGGCACTGGGATATATGCCAAGGGTAACCGCAAAGGCGGCAAAAGAAGTAGCTATGACAGCCGGAGCCCGTGTGATGGAAGTGATTTCTGTGGAAGAAGCTCCTGCCTATCGCAAAGAAGTATTACAGGAAATCAAGCCGGATATTATTCTGTTAGCCGGCGGAACCGATGGCGGAGATGAAAGCTCTGCCCTTGAGAATACCGATATTATTTGTGATGTCAAGGGAAAAGCCACGGTCATTGTTGCTTGCAATAAATATATCCAGCGGCAAGTAGCTGACAAATTAGAGGCGGCCAAAATACCTTATGTACGTGTCCCCAATATTATGCCGACGATACATGAACTCAATGTAGCGCCGGCCAGAGCGGCAATCCACGGGCAATTTATCCATCAGATAACCAGAGCCAAAGGAATTAACGAGTTTTGCGAATTGTTAGAGAACAAAAGTGTGATACCAACACCGGGGGCAGTGCTGCTGGCAAGTGAGCTTTTGGCGAAGGGTATTTATGAGCAAAAAGGAATTGGGAGCCTTATCCTTATCGATGTAGGTGGTGCAACAACTGATATACATTCTGCCATTGTCGAGCTGGACGAATTAAAGTCAGAGGAACGAGGCCTGGTTATTAACAATGAGAAACAATTTTCCTACCGCACGGTGGAAGGGAACTTGGGAATGCGCTTGAGTGCCGGTGGTGTGTTAGAGGCTGTCGGTGTTGAAACGATACTGCATCATTTAGATATGGATCTGGGTACGACCAGAGAGGATATTCTTAACTATGTCGAATTTTTAGAGCGGCATACAGAGCATATCCCCCAAGGTGTAAAAGAAGCATGTATCGACCGAACCCTGGGTATGTGTGCTGTTCACATAGCAATCCGCCGGCATGCCGGCATCTATGCCAAAGAAAATGATGCGGTCATGGGTGTTATGGCAGGAACGGCTCTTGGACGGGATCTAAGACATGTAGAAAGGATACTTTGTGTAGGCGGCATATTTGCCCATTCGTTTCCGGAGGATAGGGAGAAAATGATTAGAAAGGCTTTCTTGAATCCGAAAAACTCATTATTACCGCTTAAAGCTCCGGCGATTCTTTATGATGAGCAATATATATTATTTTCTTTAGGGGTACTGGGTAAGTATTATCCCAAAGAGGTTTTAAATTATATGTTAAAGCAGTGGAACTAGGTAAATAGTTAATAAAATATCGGAAGATACGAAAAAAGCGAGGTATTGGATATGAATGGACCAAGGAGAATGAAAGAATTATTTGAAACGGGTAAAATGATTATAGCCCCGGGCGCACATGATGCATTGACAGCTAAAATTATCGGCCGCCTGGGTTTTGATGCGGTATACATGACAGGATATGGACAATCTGCAAGCCATTTAGGGCAGCCGGATGTAGGTTTGATGACGATGACAGAGATGGCCATGCGGGCTTCGGCTATTGTGGAAGCTGCCGGTGTACCCGTTGTGGCAGATGCAGATACCGGGTTTGGTAATGCGGTCAATGTCATGCGGACTGTGCGTGAATACGAAATGGCAGGCGTTGCTGTTATTCAATTGGAAGATCAGGTCCTGCCAAAAAAATGCGGACATATGATCGGGCGTCAGTTGGTCCCTACAGAAGAAATGGTAGGTAAAATCAAGGCGGCCGCAGAGGCACGGGTGAATCCGGATTTTATGATTATGGCCAGAACAGACGCACGGACGAGCCAGGGAATTGAAGCTGCTATCAAGCGAGGCTTAGCCTATAAAGAAGCAGGTGCGGATATTATATTCATTGAATCTCCGGAAAGCGAAGCTGAAATGAAACAGATTAACGATAGCATACCAGGCTACACCCTGGCTAATATGGTTGAAGGCGGCCGAACGCCGATGCTTCATAATTCAGAATTAGAAAAGCTTGGATATAATCTGGCGATTTATCCGACAGCCTCTATTTATATGACGGCAAAGTCCATGGTCACCTTGTGGGAAACCTTAAAAAAAGACGGAACAACTAAACATATAATGGATCAAATGGTTACATTTAGTGAGTTTAATGACCTAATTGGCCTTAATAAGGTTCGTGAAATAGAAGGCAGGTTTACGACCGACAGATGAAGAAAATAAAGGTATGGCACCAACAGGAGGGAAAGCTATGGTGGGTTTAAGACAGGTGATTCAAGAGAAACAGCCACTGACAATGGGAGAAACCATTGCTTTAGCAAAAGAGTATGATACTCGGGTAATAGATGTGGTGCTTACAGAGGGGGAAATTCAGACCGGGCTGCCAAGGGAAGAAATTTTAACAAGGGTCATGGACCAGTATGCACATAATATGGAAGCCATTGAAATAGGACTTAAGGATGGAGAAAGCATCCTGCTTGGAACAATAGCTTCACAGCTAGGTAATATGGAAGGTCCCAAATGCTTTAATGATACATTTTTAGATAATGCACTGCTTTATACGCAGGCGGCCCAGGTTGGAAATCATTGTATCGGGCTTCGTCCATGTGCGGGAACAGGTGATGCCTGTCCTTATGCCGGATTTTTGAAGGCTATGGTGGCCGAAGGCTATGATGAAAAGACAATTTCAGAAATCGCAGCGCTTATTTTGAAAATCGGCGGCTTGTTTCGTGTGGGTAAAGTGACAACCGGCTGTAATATGGAAGGCTTTGGCGCGGGCTCAGTATGTATCGCTGCAGCTACTGCAGCGTTGCAAAATGGGACGCCGGAGCAAATGGAAAAAGCAATGGTATTAGCATTATCACCTACTATTGGTGTTCCCTGCACACCTCGTGTGTTAGTACCGGCACTATGCTCCGCCCACGTGGGGGGTGCTATATTGATAGGTATGTATGCTGGAAAATTGTGCACCTTAGTGGATATGACCGTTAATGTTCCCTTTGATGTGATGATTTCTATGGCAAGCCTGGTGCATGTTGAATCGGGTGTACATCTTGTTCCTACGGTGGTAGAATACATGGAACCTTTTTTTAAGAAAAAACCGGCGGTTGAGGATTTAGTATCCAGTGAAGTCAAGGCGCTTGAAGAAAAGGATATCAAAGAAACATTAGAAAAAGCAAATCAAATCGCAAAAACGATGGCAGGTAAGACGAGTACTATTATTAAAACCATGGGAGATGCAGTCGTCGGAGGAAGCAGCCAGGCGGTTGGCTCACCTACGAATGCAGCCCGCATCGCCCATGAGCTTGCCGATGGTGAAATTAAAAAAGTAACGATAAAGCTCTATCCTGAATTATTTAAAAGACGATCTATTAATATCCCTGGTATCCTTATGGGAGCTGTGTTTGGAGCCTCTACCTCAGATTATGAAATGTATAATAAGGCCGTGGAGATGGTTAAAGAAAGAGGCATTGAAGTAGATATTGTCGAGGACGGTGAGTATGGAATTCAAAAGATTACAATTGAAACAGATAGAATGAGTTGTATGGTTGATACACTCAACAGAGGCGGCGGACGTCTTGTCTTACGGAATGCCTCGCCATCTCTTGAAGCGGCGAAACAGGCAGCAGTAGATTTAGGTATTGTGCTGGTACATATTTAGAAAGTATATGGCTGAAAAATCTCGGGATTTGGTAGAAATCAACGGACTCTTGAAGGAAAGCGGCACCCGTCTTTGGAGGTTATTGATATTGCAAAGAATTTATGATATAATTCAAAGTAGGCAATGGAAAATAAATTTATTAAAATTAGCTAGCTGGTTAGGAGAATGATTGTGCGGGATATGCAGACATATATGTGGTTGGTAATGTTCGGGCTATTGATTATTTCGGCAATAGTGAATTCTTATGTATGGTTCACGCTGAGTTCAGAACTATTATATAAAAAGAAGAACTTGGACATTTGCATCAAGTTTACGATAGGCTATTTTATATATGCATTTTTACTGATTGCTATAGAAATTCTGTTTGCTTGGGATTATTTAGAATATGCTATAGCCGGGCTGGTTGGATGGTTTTGGGAGATTATGGGAGCCTGTGTTCTACTAATTCTTTTATATTATAGAAGAAACAAGGGCGATTTTTTAAAGATAGCCAGCGCTGTTTTCATTTGTCAGTTTTATTTAAAAAATTTTACCTCTTTTTTTGAAACATTTTCCTTAAAATTTATGATAGGGTTCTATCAAAGTGAATATTTTCTGATACAGGCATTAATGGCACTGTTTGTACAAGTAGTTGGGCCGGCTGGAGGTCTTATTATCTTGATTATTTTAAGGAAGGTAGAGTTCAGGAAGCATTTTGCAAGTCTTTTTGATACCCGGAAGAAAGGTATTATCACATATATACTATGCTTTTTGCTAATGTGTTCTGACCCAGTCATTTCTTTCTTTTATGCTGATTGGACGAATTCAAATCTCTATATGATATATGCGGTTAGCATAGGATTTGTCATTATTTTATTAATGCTGTTTATCGCTACGTTTGAAACCAACAGGATAAAACTGAATTCCCAGGAGACTCTTATTTTGCAGCAGGAAGCATACCTGCAATCTTTAGAAGGCCTGCAAAGGGAGATGCAGGCTTTCCGCCATGATTATAAAAACATGATGTCAGGTTTATATTTGCAGGCAAATGAAGGTGATATTATCGGAGTGCAGAATTTTGTCAAGGATTCGCTGCAGTATTTTGAACGCAATCTGGGTACTGAAATCAAACAGGTGACCCAGTTAAATAACATACATAATATGCAGGTCAAAAGTCTGCTTATGGTAAAGCAGATAGAAATACAGGAAAAGAATATAGATTTTAAATTGGAAGTATTAAAACAGATTGAAACCATTGGCATGGATGTGGAAGACTTTTTGCGTTGCCTGGGGATCCTGCTTGATAATGCAATAGAAGCAGCCTGTGAGAGTAGGGACAAGAGGGTAAGCCTTATGTTATTAAATGAAGATAAGGAAATGACTGTTGTGGTGGAGAATACATTTGGGAAAAAACCAGAGTTACATAAAATATGGGAAAAGGGCCACTCATCAAAGGGGGAAAACCGGGGCATAGGTCTTTCAAGCTACCGGCAGATTGTAGAACAATACAGTAATACCATGGCAAGTACGTCCTGCAATGACAGCACTTTTATACAGGAACTAAGAATAAGGAGAGCGGCATAAGATAATGATATCAATATTTGCTTGTGAGGATGACAGTTTAATTAGAGGAGCAATTGAGAAGGAGATAAAATCGCATATCATGATACTAAATTATGATATGGAGCTTACACTTTGCACCGGGGATCCGGAAGAACTAATAGAATATGTTCGGGAAAATCCTAAACGAGGGGTGTATTTCCTGGATATAGAATTACGCAATTCAAAGTATGATGGATTTGATCTTGGAAAAGAGTTGAGGAAGTATGATTCACGAGGTTTTATCATATATGTTACCTCCTATCACGATCTGGCTTTTAAGACATTTCAGTATCACATTGAGGCATTAGATTATATTGTGAAAAGCGACCCCGAAGAGATGTTAAGTGGGATCAGGCGATGCATTGACACAGTTGTGAAAAGAATGGAAGAAGAAGCAAACGATGAAAGGAAAGAATATTATACTATCAAGGTATTGGATACAGTGAAACATATACTAATTTCTGATATTTACTTTTTTGAAACATCTTCGAGAACCCATCGGATTATACTATATGCAGAGAATGAACGCATTGATTTCATCGGTAAGCTTCAGGAAATTGAAGATGATCTGTCACCGAGATTTATTCGGACCCATCGTTCATTTTTACTAAATATAGATAAGATCAAAGAGCTTAATGTAAAACGAAATGAAATTATTATGACCAACGGTCAGGTTTGCCTGATGTCAAGGCAGATGAAATCATTATTAATAAAGAAAATTGAAGAAAGAAGCAAGTGATTTCAGATTCATGGGAGTTACTTGTTTCCTTTTTTAGCCACGATGCGGATTGTGAATATCCACTTTGACAATTCGGTTTGGGCAGTCAGTTGATTCGTTTGGGCAGTTTGCGTAAATAACAAAAGTCTTCTGCTATACTTGCATTACCACACAATTTTATACGTAATATCGGGAAAGGGAGAAACTATGATATTTATTTATATTTGTGAAAATGACTTTGAGCTGAGAAGTAAGATAGAGGAAGAGATAAATGATTATATAGGCAAGAAGAAGTATCAGATGAAAGTGCAGCAAAGTACTTCGGAACCTATGCAATTATTGGAAAAGATGCAGGACTTTGTAAAAAGAGGGTTATATTTTATTGATACGGATTTTAGTGAAATAGATGGAATTTTATTAGGAAAAGAAATAAGAAAGCGGGATGCCAGAGGGTTTATTGTATTTATTACTTCCGATAAGATGCTGATTCTTAAAGCTTTTAAGTATCACATAGAGGTAGTGGATTATATAATGAAGGGTGAAGCATCAGAAATAGATATATTTGAAAGCATTAAAAGATGCTTAGATACTGTGGCACAGAGAACGGAAGATGAATTGATGTCGAAATGGAGCAAGGTATACCATTCAGGCAATGAATAAATCAACTAATCCGGAATTAGAGCCAGGAGGATTATTGGGTTGATTTTAGCAAATATCTTCATTTTGCCAAATGATCCGGCAATGCAGTTCCTGACAGCTTAATGTATTCTAGGATTTCAGATTGCTCTAAGAGTTAATTTTGCCTTAAGCAAGAAAAGGATGATTTAATTAATCTAAAAATCTGTTCCCCAGTGGAAGAAATATTATCAGCAGCCGTTTCTTTTTGCATAGCTTCCTCCAAGGTGACAACTGAATTGAGTATACAAAAGAAAGCGTCTATTCCCTCGTCATTGCAGGCTGCCGCGTCTTTAGTGACACTGCCGGCTAAAGCAATCACTTTTGCCCCGTATTTTTTTGCCAGCTTAGCGACCCCGACAGGAGCCTTGCCCATGGCAGTCTGATGGTCTAGGCGGCCTTCCCCGGTTACGACATAATCGGCATTTACAACTGACGATTTTAGATCTATGGCATCAAGTATCAAATCAATTCCAGGCGTGAGCGTGGCATTCAGATAACTGATCAATGCAAAGCCTAATCCTCCGGCGGCACCGCTCCCGGGGAAATTTGCATAATCTGTTTTTAAACATTTCTTTGTTTGAGCTGCATAATTCTTCATACCCTGGTCCAATTCTTCCAACATATCCTGGTTAACCCCTTTTTGAGGACCGAAGATGTAGGTTGCACCGTTATGGCCATAGAGAGGGTTATTTACATCGCAAGCGACCTTAAATGAACAATCTTTAAGCTGTGGCAGTTGGTCTTTGGTCGAAATGGACGCTATCTTAGCAAGCGCCGCTCCGCCTTCACCGACCGGCATCCCCTGGCTGTCGAAAAATTTGAAACCAAGGGCACTAAGCATACCAAGCCCGCCATCGTTGGTTGCACTTCCGCCTATTCCAATGATAAAATCTCTACAGCCTCGACTGATGGCGTCTTTAATCATTTCACCAACACCGTAGGTTGTTGCGCATAAAGGATTTTTATCTTCATCAGAAATTAAAGTAATGCCGGAGGCAGCAGCCACTTCAATTACGGCAGTTTTGGTTTTTGGAAGGATGCCGTAGATTGCGTTCACGGGAGTGGATAGTGGTCCTTTTGCCTTAATGGAGGCAAATTCACCGCAATATCCCTCTACTAAGGCCTCTGTTGTGCCTTCTCCGCCGTCGGCCAGCGGTTTGACGATGATTTCGGCGTCCGGGATTGCTTTTAAAATTCCTTGTCTAACGGCATTTCCAGCTTCTATTGATGTAAGACTTCCTTTTAGGGAATCGATGGCAATAACTACTTTCATAAGAACCTCCTCATATGGGCTTTTCAGTCCCCTTCTTCTTAATAATTAGATATTTCAACAAAAATTCTATTTCTGGTTCTACTAAAATTTCAAGAATATAGAAAATGAAATAATAATTGTATATAACATTTCAAAATGTAGTATAAAGAAAAAAACAAATTACAAATAAGTAAAAATGAAATCGGTCAATAGAAATATTTCTCCAAAATTCATACAATACAACCATAGCATATTCAGCAGGAAATAGTCAACCAGGAGAATACTTGCTGCAAAAAATATTTATATGGAGGTAAAGATATGAAGTAAAAAAAGTGCATACAGAAAAAAGTCCTGCTGTTATATTAAAAATAATAGGAGGACTTTTTCTGTTAAAAGCTTTTATTATCATTGTTATTTTTGTTTGATTTTGTGAGGTGAGAAAATGAAATCAAGCTAATCCGCTTTGCTTAGAAGCTGGGGACTTCCTTAGGAGTTTAAAATGAGTACGAAATACTTAAGAAATGAAAAATGTTGTAGATTCGTCATAATGCTGATATAGTAGATAATAGGGTTAAAAAACTGTCGTAAGAAGGAAAATACGAGGAGGATAGCAATGCATAAAAAGCAGATATTTGAAATTGAGAAAAAAGAATTAAATGCCATGATTAATGAGATGAGCATAGAAAATTTACATGAAATGTTAGGCAATATACAGATCCATATAGACCTGCTGAAATGTTTAGATAAGGCCGAATATAAAGTTATTGATAAGGCTGATGAAGTATTACCAGATGATATGCCGGAAGTAAAAACAATTTATAAAGAAGAGTGGGCACCGGACAGAACATATTTTACCGGGAAATTTTCCAGGAATTTGCGGGGAGGAACAATCGGTGAAGAAAAAAACATTTATGTTCCTGAAAATGTCGTAAGGAGTCTTGGGATAGAATATTTAGACTGGGTCAAAGCAATTGTAGTCAGCAGATGGCATGGTAAGGATAAATATGAGTATATATTATTAGAAAAACATAAAGCTTACGATACCAAAAGTATTATTGAAATGAATCGCCGAAAAATAATAGACTATAGTATCGTAAAATATGAAGAAATCGTTAAAAGGTTTTACATAAATGGCAGATTAGAGGGAACGGGTCTTTTTCATAAAATCCTATTATTAGATTGTGATGTCAAAAAATATAAAATTGAAAAAGGGGATATTATTGAATATGCTTATTGGAATGATGAGATTTTGAATGGAAGGATTGCTTGGAAATATCAACAGGAAATAGATGAACCTTTAGAGAAAGTAATAATCAGTAGAAGCGATACTATAAAAAATATATCGAAAAAATCAAAAACCAGAAGCATTGCGAAGAGAGCAATTAAACCTATATTTGAGGGTTATAAAATTTGCATGGTTGGTGGAGGACATAAAAGCTTACAAAAAGGAATTAAGGAGGAAGTAGAACGTAGACATGGAATTTTTACCTTTTGTTCTGGTGATGAACCTAAAGACACATTAGAGAGTAAAATAAAGAGAGCTGATTGTGTCATTGTATTTACAGAAAGTATAAGTCATGATAGTATGTATTTTACAAAAGCATTATGTAAAAAGCATGGTATCATAGTTTCTTATACAAAAAATCTGGGAAGTACCCAATTTGTAACGAGAGTAAATTTACTTATTAAAAAAATGAAAAACAACAATGATAAGACCGAAAATAATCTGGTTGAGGAAAAACTTGTGTATTTATGAAAGGAAACTTACTAAACTGGAGGAAAATGATAGATGACAATAAGAATCGTAACAGCAAATGATTGTCGGGCATTGCTGGACATATATACCCAATATATCGAAACTCCTGTCACTTTTGAATGTATCCTTCCTACCGAACAGGAATTTTCAGACCGCATTGCAAACATTGCGAAAGATTATCCATATTTGGTGTGTGAAGAAAGTGGTCAAATAATTGGTTATGCCTATGCACACAGGCACATGGAACGGGAAGCATATCAATGGAATGTAGAATTATCGGTTTACCTCGATAAGTCTTTCACATCAAAAGGGTTGGGTAAAAAGCTGTATCTCATCTTGATTGATATACTGAAGTTACAAGGGGTCAAGACAGTATATGGAGGCGTCACCGCCCCAAATGTCAAAAGCGAAGGATTGCATACATCATTGGGATTTCAACTTCTTGGTACATACCACAATACAGGTTACAAGTGTGGGAAATGGCATGATGTCATGTGGTTTGAAAAGCGGATAGCTCCATATGATTCTTCACCCAAACCGATAAAGTTAATCGATCAAATCCCAACCGAGGAACTTCATAATATTATTACCCAAAGGTGACAAAGTAAATTGCTCAAAGAATTGACTCTTGACAATATCCAATGTTGGTGTTATTATTATATCCAAGATAGGATATAGGGGGGTGTTATTGCTGGTTCGTTCGTTTATACTATACTATTTAAATATAAAACCTACTCACGGCTATGAAATTCAAAAGTTTCTGCAGATTTCCGGCGTGGATAGCTGGACCAAGATTCAATCCGGCTCTATCTATTATGCGTTATCCAAACTCGAAAAAGAAGGCTGTTTAGAAGTTCTAAAAGAAGAAAAAACAGGTGCCAGAATTCGTAAGATTTATCAAATCACAGAGAATGGAAGACAAGAATTACAACACAGTATTCAAAATGAGCTGAGAACACCAATCGTACCGGCAGGCTCAGATAAATTTTTATTATCCAGCATACTTGACGCGCTTCCTAAAGAGGTGATAGAAACAAATTTAAAGTCACATCTGAAAACCTTAATAGAACAAAAGGAATATTGGGAAGAATGGAAAGAAAAAAAGTGTTTCGGCAATCAAAGTATGGAAGCCGACAGAATTGCCTTTGATATGACCATTGCCAGCCAAAAGTATCAGATTCTATGGCATGAGGAGTTGTTGAAAAACATAGATGAGTATATGCATCTTGGAGAAGGAACGAGACAGCTGATAATGTCCGTAGATTTTTCTGATATAGAGACGGATTTGCCTAACACCTCAGACCTTGAGACTGACCTTTTGAAGTTACAGAACTTACGTGAGGAAATACTGCAAAATCCGGAAAAAGCAGCCGAAAGTATTGATGAGTTGATTTCAAAACTACAATTAAAGAAATAGATTAGAACACGGGAGATACCGTGTTTTAAAAAAATAGAATACCCAATCTTGGATAATAAACATTGAATAATAATGGAGGTATATATATGAATGATTTATTAATAATTGATGGAATTAGTAAGAAATATGGAAATAAGACGGTGGTAGCGAGGGAAAGCTTCAATCTAAAACAGGGAGATATACTGGGATTTATCGGGCCTAACGGAGCAGGTAAAACCACATCTATCAATATGATTAGCACACTTTTATCTCCGGATAGCGGCAAGATATTATTTCATGGACAGGATATATCCCGGGGACAGATTGCATTTAAAAAAGCCTTGGGAGTCGTTCCCCAAGATTTAGCTATCTATGAAGATTTAAGTGCTTATGACAATGTGAAATTTTTCTGTTCGCTGTACTATTTAAGAGGAATAGAATTAAAGGAAAGGGTCAAAGAAGCTCTTACTTTTGTCGGACTGTGGGATAAGAGAAAAGAATTGCCATCAAAGTTTTCAGGAGGCATGAAGCGACGTTTGAATATTGCTTGTGCCATAGCCCACGGTCCGGAATTATTGATTATGGATGAGCCAACCGCAGGTATCGACCCCCAATCCAGAAATCATATTCTTCAAACTGTAAAAACGCTTAATGGCAGGGGGACTACTGTCATTTATACAAGCCATTATATGGAGGAAATTGATGTGTTATGTAATCGGATTTTACTAATGGATGAAGGACGCGTATTGGAGGATTTAGACAAACAATCTTATAAAGAAAAATATGCCAGGGAAGGCTGTAAAACTTTAGAGGATATTTTCCTTTATGTAACTGGAACAAATTTAAGAGATACGGAGGAATAACTGATGAAGAATTTTATACCAATCTTCCAGATGGAGATGAAGCGCAGAAGTAGGGATTTTTTTATTATTTTTTACAATATCATATTTCCGGCAGTTATTATTCTTTTGCTTGGATATTTGATGTCAAAATCATATGGGACGGAATTCACTTCTTATGAATTTTACGCAATCGTCATTCCCCCGTTCTGCCTTTTGATGGCAATCGTAAGTGTCGCTTATGCTGCACAGGATGAAAAGAGAATGAAAACGGCTTTTCGATTCATGAGTTCACCAGTCTCGGTAGTAGAGCTGGTATTGGCTAAATTCACTTCCTCTACCATAGTGCTGACCATTTGCAGCATAATTATTTTGGGAATGGCAAAGCTGTTTTTTCATTTATCCTTTCATGGCAGTTTTGCCCTTGTGGTATTTTTGCTGTTTTGTGAAGCAATGGCAGTTACTGGAATTGGATTGTTTTTAGGATTGGCTTGTAAAAACTTTTTTATGATCAAGAACTTTATGAATTTGCCGATTATGATTTTCGGATTCTTAGGAGGCGTTTTTTTTCCAGTCAATTCCTTAAATCCTATGCTATCAAGCATAATCAATAGTTCACCATTGACATGGGTAAATCGGGGGATTATATATAGCATATATGGTGGCAATTACACAATCCTGCTTGTTACAGGTGGTATGTTTTTCTTGGTAGGTGGAATTGCAATTTTGTTTGCTGTTAGACTTTTTAAGAGAGAGGAGTTTATCTGATGGGATATTTTTTAGTTGTAAAAAATAATTTCAAAAGAAATATCAATAAGAAAACAGGATTTCTGGTTAATTTACTACTTCCTATTCTGGTTGTCATACTGGGAATAGGAGCAAATTATGTCAGCAGACCGTCATTAACATTGGGAGTTATAGGAGAGCATACTACCCAAACTTATACAAATATAGTTAATATCTTACGGAATACAGAAAGAATCACCATAGACACAGCAGATCCATATACAATCAAAGTTGATACCATTACTGGAAAATATACGGCAGTCATAGCATTTGGAAAAGAAGATTTTGAAATATATTCTGTCAAAGATGAAGCGACAATTAGGGGATTGGAAAGCTTATTAAGAACTTACGCAAAGAATCCGGAATCATTAAAAATTGAAGAAGTGATGGGTACTTCCATGAGTGTTTCACAACGGACTATTGCATTTATTGTACTGTTCTTAATGGTGACATCTACAATTACTGCTTCTTTAATCATTAAAGATAAAAATAATGGGACATTAAAGAGGTATAAATACTCCCCGCAAAAAGCAAAAACATATATTATAGGGAATTTCATATATAATTTTGCTATTACTTATTGTCAGTATTTTATATCTATTTCGCTTATGATGATATTGAATATTAATCTAGGAATTTCTTATATAAATCTTTTACTTATGGGAATATGGATAACAGCCCTGGCCACTTCTTTTGGAAATTGTATTGCAACCGTATTCCGTCAGGAAATGTATGCGAGCCTCTTTTCAACAGCTATTGTACTGGTTCTTTCTTTAATAGGCGGTTCGTTTATTGCATTTGAATATATGCCGGTAATGTTGCAGGGCGTAAGTGTGATAAGTCCGATCCGTTGGTTTATTGATGCGACCAATGGGATGAGTTATGGGATTAACTGGTTTTCCAATACACGGATTATATGCATTATAAGTGGAATGGTTCTTATATTGCTTGTTATTTCTGTGTATATCAATAAAAAGAACAGAGTTATATAATCAGTAAAATCTTATTTAAAATTTCCTTGAATAAAAACATATTTTATAAAGTAATTGTAAATAATTCCATTAAAATGAATATAATCTATTAAATAGGAGGCGGAATATGAGAGTGAAATATGATCAAACGAGTATTACATATAAGCGAACTCGTATATATGTGCATAGTAATTATACTTATAGCTATTATTATTTCAAATCTGAATAAAAAGCTGAATACACAAAGGGAATGGATTATTACTCAGCATGGTTTTTATGATGGTCCACAATCAATGTTTTATACAATCGAGAGTGCTGAAGGACAATTGATTATTATCGATGGAGGCTGGAAAGAGCATGAAGAATATGTTAAGGAAATTATCAAAGAGCACGGAAATAAGGTTGATATATGGATACTGACCCATCCGCATGCCGATCACATAGGTGCATTCATAGAAATTTATCAAAATAATGAAGATATAATAATTGATGATATATACACTGTAGATATGGCAACTCCTGAATTATGTGAGGAGAATGCGCCCTGGGATGATACATCTATATATAAAGAATTTCTGAGCTTAGACCGGCAACAAATAAAATACTTACACAAAGGTGATACTTTAACGTTTGATGGTTTAACATTAAATGTATTAAGTGCCTATGATGATTATGTAGATACAGAATCGAATAACCTAATAAATGATGGCTCCTTGATGTTTATGTTAAATGGAAAACACGAAAGTATGCTTTATTGTGCAGATGTGGTTTCGTTAAGTGATTATTTAATAAAAGAATATGGGGAAGAACTAAAAGCAGATTATCTACAAATGGCGCATCACGGCAATGCTGGGTTGAGCAAAGAGTTTTATGCACTTGTAAATCCAAAGATATCCTTCTTTGATGCGCCGGCATTTTTGATGGAGGATGAATCGGGTGAATATGACAGCCCTGAAAATGTTAAATTTATGGAAAGCATAGGAAGTGAAGTTTATAGTTTTAAAACAGCGCCTAATAAAATTGTCTTAAAATAATTAACGGCAAAGCGGATACCTAATCAACAAGGTGTCCGCTTTTAGTCTTTATGGAAACTAAGGCTCATTTCATTAACATCAAGGAAGAAATAGAAATAATGACATAATTAATACTGTTACTAAAGTACCACCGATTGTAGCAATTGTTGTAGTGACAAAAATGGCAGGATATCCTTCTTTCATTTTTAAACCGGCAATAGAAACGGCCATTTGGATGGCTCCGCTATGAGGTAATGAATCAATTGTAGTAGATGCAAAAGCCCCAACTCGATGAATTATTTCTGCCGTCACTCCCTGCTCCAGCAATGCTGGAGAAATAATCGGTAATGCAATTCGTAAACCAGTAGTTGAGCCTCCTGTTAAGGCACAGATCAATGCAATAGATACGATAATAAGAACAATGGGAGAGACATTAATATTCAATATACGATTTATCATAGTCTGAAAAGCATCAGTTGTCTGTACAACTGCAGCAAATCCAACAACTGCTCCCATACATCCGCAGGGAAACAAAGAACTTGTTGCGCCTTCGCCGATGCTGCTCAATAATTCATTTTTTGTCATATATTTATAAAATAAAGCGATAGAGAAGACACATGCCAACATCGTTGAAATAATGATATTTACTTTAAGTACATTAAATAATATAAGGAGACAAAATAAAGGTATTATCGAAATTATAAATCCAGGCTGCTTCGTATCTTTTGAAATTGCAAATGATTTCTATTTTGCTAAATATAACTTGTTGTGGTACAATAATCAGGAGACAAGAATAAGAATTGCAGATTCTAAATTTTGCACTAGAGTCCTGATATTTTAGCACCATGGTACTAAAATATCAGGTTGTTAATGATTTGTCAATTGTTTTGATTATAATTTCAAAAATTTGTTACAGGGGTTTAATTTATGGAAAATAACGAGAGAAATTCAAAAAAGTCTATGAATACCAGAAGCACTATTTATGGGAAAAACTTAAAATCTATTTTGTCAAAGATGAGGAAGTGGGTGCCGAAAAAACTAAGCAGGTATTTATCTCACATTTAGAAAATGCAGATCAAAAGGACTTTCCTTATTCTACATATGCATGGGAGATGGTGATTAATCTCATTCAAAAAGCAAAGACTGCCAATGAGATTTTAAACTTACTGCCGGCAGAAGAAATAGGCGAAGCTATTTACGCTGCAACGAGAGGCTGCTGTGTAACATGGTCCATTGAAAATGGAAGTTTTGACCTGACTAACAGATGTAGTAATATAATAAATACAATATTAATGCCTGCCGAAGAGCATAAACTTAAATAAAAACGGAAAAGTATATATGAGGGGCTGCAATTATATGCGTGAAAACAAAAGATATATGATTTAGGCGGAGGAGATTTTATGTATACAGCTATTATTGCAGATGATGAGAATAAAATATGCCAGTTAATTATCAAACTAGGAAACTGGGAAAAGCTTGGGATTGAGATTATAGAAATATGTAATCACGGAAAGAGTGCGATTGAAGCGATTGAAAAGTATAATCCGGATATTTGTATTACGGATATAAAAATGCCGTTGTACGATGGCATACAAATTATTAGTATGGCTAAAGAAATGAAATTGGATACTTCCTTTATTATTATTAGTGGATATCGTCATTTTGAATATGCACATAGTGCAGTAAAACTAGGTGCTATTGACTATTTGTTAAAGCCTATTGATAAAGAACAGCTCAACGCAGTATTAGAAAAAGTTTGTCAGGTTGTAGATGAAAGAAGAATTCAACATAGTCAAATGCAAGAATATCGAGTCATAAAACAAGATAGAGCCAAATATTTAAATGAATATTTCTGGCAGAATTTATTACATAAAAAGCATTTAAGCACCAACGTAGAAGAATTAAATAAGAAGTACGATACTGGTTTTATAGAGAAGCCTTTTTTCGGAATATTTATAAAAACAAATCAAGCGGCTTTACATACGGAAGACTCATTATTTGGAGAGAAAGTTTGTGAGATTGTAAAAGAGCTATTTACAGAATATCCTTACAGTACTTTATGTACTGGGACTGGAATTAGAATAGTTGCACAATTTGAAACACTTAATGAATTGCTTGAAAAAGTTAATATGCTGTTTTTTAAGGTTAAGAATCTGACTGCGGTATATGGTAAATTTGATTTAAATATAGGTTGCGGCAGTATGGCTGCCAAACCGGATGATATAGCAGCCAGTTGTGAAGAGGCGTGGATTGCATATAAGGCACATCTTGCAAAATATCGAGATACAATTCTTGCATATGACAAAATAGAATTTACAAGTGCTAATACAAATATATTGACTGATAGTATGTTTATAAAACGTATTATCATTGCATTGGAAGCTTTTAATAAGGCTGAAATGTCATCACTTATGAAAGAATTTGAAATCAAAATATTAGAAATACAAAACTGCAATCCTATTTATATTGAGAAGCAATATCATGATTTGTTGTCTCTGATAGCGAAGACCATTTACATTGAAGAACCGGAAGCCTGGATTCTTAAAATAGAAAATCTGTATGATTATTGCAGAAATTATTCGGAGATATGTCATATGATTAAAAAGGCAACATTAGAAATGATGACGAATGTGGAAGGAGAAAGGCGGCAGCGAGTTAATAAACCGGTTAGAGATGTGAAGCAATATATTCGCTCAAATTATCATAAGCAATTATCATTAATTGATTTAAGTGTTGTTGTAGACTTGAATCCTGTTTACCTGAGTAAACTATTTAAGCAGCAGGTAGGCCGGGGAATTGTAGATTATTTGACAGACATAAGAATAGAGGAATCAAAAAAGTTACTTCTTGAAACGAATAAAACAATGATGGCAATTGCAACAGAAACCGGATTTACAGACGATAAATATTTTTCAAAACAATTTAAAAAGCTACTTGGAATTAGTCCCTCTGAATACCGAAAATTGCATGTATAAGGATACATTATGAAAAAATTAACCAAACAGATAATAGTTGCTTTCTATATGACGGCTACAATGATAATTGCAGCAACAGTAACGGTTATGTTCATGCTTGATAAGCCAATAATAAGTGGAATATGCATTGCAGTATTGATAATATTTATTGTTATGGGGACGGTTTTTAACTTTACAATAAATAAGAAATTACTTGAATCTGAAAATAATTTACAGGTTTTAGAAAATCAGGAAGTCATGGAAGCTTATTGTTCTGGAAAAAATGTAGAAGATATGCCAAAGCGGTCGGTGAAGATAGCAAAATTAATCAGAGATATCACTAAAAATAATAGTAATACAGAAATTCTTCAAAAACAAATCGAGTATTCAGCCTTACAAAATCAGATTAATCCCCATTTTTTATATAATACTCTGGAATCTATTCGGGGACAGGCGATGATGAATGATCAAGATGAAATCGCTGAAATGACGGAGAAACTATCTAAATATTTCCGGTATTGCATTAGTACGAGAGGCGATTTTGTACGTATTTATGACGAAATACAAAATGTAAAGGATTATTTTTTTATTATGCGGTATCGGTTTGAAGACCGTTTTCAAATGACGATTGATATGGAAGATGAAAAAATTGTTCAGTACTATATTCCGAAAATGACTTTTCAGCCCATCGTTGAAAATGCTATTTTTCATGGGTTGGAACATGTAACAGAAAATGGGAATTTAAAAATCAGAATATATAATACAGATAAAAAAATCAGCATTGTCGTCCAGGATGATGGGATTGGCATGGATGAAGAAACCCTTGCAAAGCTAATGATGAAGATTAATGGTGATTTTGTGGCAAATGAGGCGGTATCCGCCCGAAGTGGGATAGCATTGACAAACGTAAACGCGCGATTAAAGTTATATTTTGGAGAGGCATATGGAATCAGCATTCACAGTACATTAAATTGCGGTACAGATGTAACCATTGCTGTACCAATTGTCGATGACAGGGAAAGAGTACGACTTCAGATGGATGAGTAATAGTATAGGAGAGTGTATGAGAGAGATTATCAGACTTCAAAATATTAGTGCCAACCATCCTCAATTTGGATATTTAAACAGATATAATTTATCAGTATATGAAGGAGAATCTATTTATTTACTGGGCCTGCACGGCAGTGGAAAACGAACATTGAAGGAAATTATTGCGTCCAGGATTCCAATTGAAAGAGGGGTTATATATATCAATGAGAAACGGATTGATGAATATAACCAGCATGTAGCAGTGGAACAGGGAATTGCTATTATAGACAGCGAACGAAGATTGTTTGATGGTTTATCAATTAGTGAAAATATTGTTCTTGCCATGAGCTCGGATAAAAATTTGTTATCCTATTACAATAAGGAAAGATTAAAAAAAGAGGCAGAAGAAATTCTTTCTATACTGAAATGGAAAAAGGATGTCATTACACTTGTCAGAGATTTGAATTCCTTTGAGCGAATGGCATTATGTCTCGCTAAAGCTACTAAAGCAAATTCCCAATTAATTGTCCTGGATTGTATGATTGCCCAATTCAGTTATACGGAAGAAATCAAATTTTTGGATATGATAACAATTTTAAAGAAGAGAGGAATTAGCTTTTTAATTATCAACGATAAATGTAACAGCTTAATGGACGGATCGGATAAAATTGAAATTATGAGAAGGGGCCGTGATGTTAAGACCATATATGCAGATGAAATGTCAAAAAGCGATGTAACAGATTTTATTACTGGAGATTTGAAAGAATACGCGTTCTCAAACAAACAAATAGTTAATAAGAAAAAGCAGGGAACGATAAAAGCACTTTTTGAGATGAAACCGGATATCAGGATATCTGTCGCAAAATATCTTGAAAAGTGTATTGAAGAGACCTCTATATTTGATGAAAAAATTGCGTTGCCAAGAGATGGGGAGATGGCAAACTGTAAAAGGACCCTGGCTATTGTTCCAATGGAAAGTACCAACATGTTATTATCAAATTTATCTATTGGTGACAATATAGCAATGGTTCGGTATAGACGCTTGTCTAATGGATTTGGAATCGTAACAAATGGAATTTTAAATTATTTGGAGAGGGAATTCTGTGAGAAATGCGGCATAAAAAAACGTCCTGGGAAAATAAGCGAATTAACTTATATCGAAAGGAAAATACTCTCAATTCATAGATGGGCAGTGGCGAATGTAAGAGTAATTATATTGGAAGAGCCTTTTGTTAATTTAGATATGTTAAATATAAAACTACTTAAAACTTATATGGAAAACTTAAAGAGTTCGGGAATTTCAGTAGTTTTATTTTGCAGTAATCCTGATGAACTGGCAGATATCTGTAGTGAGGTCATATTACTAGAAAATGGCAAAATGCTAAAAAAGTACACGGATAAGAGTATAGGCAAGATTAGAGATGACATATCTATTGCCATAAAGAAATAGAGAAAGTGGTTAAAATGAATATAATATTAAAATATTACACCAAATGTTTAGTTATTTGGTGTAATTGCATTAGCGGTATTGTTATAATGTGCTTACGACATTGGAAAACAAGCCAATTATTTTAATGAAAAGGAGAAGAACATTATGAAAAAATTTTTAGTAACTTTATTAATAATGTGTATGGTAGCAACGCTGATTGCATGTAATGATTCATCTGAAAACAAAAATGCTGAAGCTGTGGGAACTCAGAGTACATTGGGGCAAGATTCATCGGAAGCAACAGAAGTAACAGATGCGGATGGGGCAGAGCATTTTTTTGGCATTTCATTGCCATTAACGAATTCAGAATACTATAAAGGGGTCCAGGATAATTTGACCGCTATTTGTGATGAATATGGGATAAAATTCAGCGTCGCATCAGCAGATGAAGATATTTCAAAACAAGTTTCCCAAATGGAAAATTTTATTACTATGGGGGTTGATACAATTATTGTTTATCCAATAGATAAAGAAGGTTTATCAGATGCCATGAAAAAGGCCAGGAAAGCAGGAATTAGAGTTCTATCTGCAACAATGGCTCCTGAAGATTTGGAGGCTTATGATATAAGTGTAGATGCGGATCAGGGTGTCGTAGGTGATGCTGGAGCAAAATTTCTGGCCGATTGGGTAGAAGAAAATTATCCAGATGCGGAAGATGGCAGCATAGAGGTGTGTGTGTTTGGCGTTTGGTTAGATGAGAATACCGGTAAACGTTGTGATGCGTTTGCCAATGTTGAACAATATAGTTCCAAAGTTAAAATAGTAGACACTTATGAAATCGGAATGACAGATGCAATTGGAGATACGCAAAAGTATGCGGAGTTGATGATGCAGAAGCATCCTGAAGTAAAAGGTGTCATTTCATATACAGATACGCTTGGCTTAATAGTTAATGAGGTTATGATGAGTACCTCCGGATTAGATGCTTCACAGGTTTGCAATGTGACTATTGACAAGACGACCGCTGTAATGGAACAGATTCAGTTGGCAGAAACAAATGAAAGTACTATTCGTGCAACTGTTGCTTCAGGCGAGGACTTTAACAGAACGTTAGTTGATGCGGCACTTGGCCAATTTAATAAGCACCTGGATGCTGAAAAGAAATATTATATTGATGCTTATGTAATTGATGCCGGCAATGTTGAAGAAGCTATGCAATAGATACAGAATAGTGTCAATAAGTTTAATTGAAAGGTTGGAACTATGGATACAATACTTGAACTTAAAAAATTGACAAAGAGATATCACGGAGTTACAGCCCTAAATAAAATATCCGCTTCTTTTGCTAAGGGAGAAATACATGCGTTAATGGGTGAAAATGGGGCTGGCAAGTCCACTTTGATTAAGGCGATTGCCGGAGCTATTCCATTTGATGAAGGTAGTTTGATTATTAATGGGTGGGAATATCCAAAGATTACGCCACATGAAGCGATAGCGAATGGAATTGGCGTGATTTATCAGGAGTTTTGTTTGGTTCCGTCAATGTCCATAGCAGAGAATATATTTTTGGGTAAAAAAATAGGAAGTAATGTCAAACCAGATTTTTTGGAAATGCATCGGCTTTCTGCTGAAATATTTGATAAATTTAATATTAAAATAGATACAAAGAGAATGGTGAGTTCCTTGTCCACCGCACAGCAGCAAATTGTAGAAATAGCAAAAGCAGTTTTACGAGATGTAAAAGTATTAATTATGGATGAACCCAGTGCAACACTTGCCATGTCAGAAGTGAGTAAGATGTTTGAGTTAATGAAGGTTCTGAAAGAACAAGGAGTTACGGTTATTTATATTTCGCATAGAATGGATGAAGTGTTTGAAATCTGTGACAGGGTAACAGTACTAAGGGATGGAGAGTATGTGGGAACAGATAATATCTCAAATATTGATAAGAAAACATTAGTTAATATGATGGTTGGCAGAGATCTGGACGAAAATTGTCCCTTGAGAAATGCAGTGATTGGTGAAGTTGTATTAGAAGCCAGAAATGTAACAGGTAATGGCGTGAATAATATAAACATGGTACTTCACCGGGGTGAAATTTTGGGAATGTCAGGCTTAGTTGGATCTGGACGTACGGAATTAGCAAAAGTTATCTACGGAGCTGCAAAGATGGAGAGTGGCCAGATATATATTAATGGAAAGGAAGTGTCCATAAGGACTCCCGGAGAGGCGATAAAAAGTGGTATCGGACTGATTCCGGAAGACCGTAAGACAGAAGGTGTATTACTTGAATATTCTATTGATTGGAATATTTCTCTGATGTGCTTGAAGAGATTATCCAGAAATATGGTAATCCTCAAAGATAAGGTCAAAGAGGCGGTATATAAGTATTTTGAACTCATGAGTATTAAGGCTCCTTCGGTGGATACTTTGGTCAAAGAACTTTCAGGAGGTAATCAGCAAAAGGTTGTTTTAGCAAAAACTATTGCAGCAGATACAAAAATTATTATATTTGATGAGCCGACCCGGGGAATTGATGTTGGAGCAAAGCAAGAGATTTATAAATTAATGAATATTCTTGTAGAAGCTGGAAACTCCATTATTATGATATCTTCTGACATGGAAGAGTTGCTTGGAATGAGTGACCGCATCATTGTATTACATGAAGGCCGGATTTCGGGAGAGGTAAGTAAATCTGATTTCAGCCAAAACAGAGTACTTTCTCTTGCCTCGGCTCTCCAGGGGGTAGACTAGCATGAAAAAAATTGACTTAAATAAGTTTATAAAAAATAATATCGCATGGGTTATTTTGATAGTAGTATGTATTGTATTTTGTTGCTTTACAGAGAGTTTCTTTAGTTTTAGAAATATTATATCTATTCTCAATCAAAATGCGTACATTGTTGTTGCTTCATTAGGAATTACGCCTATTATGATGTCTGGGTCAATGGATTTATCTGTTGGTTATCAAATGTCCATTATTGGTATCATATGTGCGAAACTGATGGTTGAACAGAACTCACCGATAGCGCTTGTAATGGTGTTTGGTATTATCATTGGCATAGCAATGGGCGTTTTAAACTGTGTACTGGCACAAAAATTAAAATTGTCGCTGTTGGTTATTACGTTAGGAACGATGACAATTTTTCAGGGAGCATCTTATATTATTTCGGGGGCTCGTACGGTTAATGGATTTAGTGGTAGTTTTAAATATCTTGGGCAGGGGAATGTAGGAGAAATACCATTTGCAATTATATTAATGGCGATATTATTTGCTATTATGAGCTTTATCCTTAATAAAACATATTTTGGAAGATATATTTATGCACTTGGCGGAAATGAAGAAGCGACTAGGCTGGCAGGCATTAATGTAAAAAAAATGAAGTATATTATCGCAATAATTGCAGGTGCATTTATTGGCCTGGCATCACTTATGTTAATATCTAGAATGGGAACCTCCCAATCTAATATAGGCCCGGGAACAGAATTTACTGTAATTACAGGTATCTTTCTGGGAGGCGTAAGCATTCGCGGCGGTGAAGGGAAATTATCTGGAGTTCTGGCTGGTATTCTGATTTTAGGTGTTTTAACAAATGGCATGCAGCTGGCAAGTATTGACCCTTATTGGCAATATGTATTTAAAGGTGTATTGATGCTTGCAGCGATTGGATTTGATGTGTTCCAGCTGAATCGCCGTGAAAAAGTAAAAGTAGTAAGTGAATAAGTACAATATAAAACAGAAATGGGGTTATCGATATGTCATTATGTACATGCAATTTTTTTTCAAAAGCATTAAAGAATTATGTGGATGTAACAGTATATATTCCTTCGGTTCATAACGGAGATGCGATTATGAAATCATATGAAGAAATATATCCGGAAGGTAAGAAATTTAAAACGTTATACTTATTACATGGTGCGCTGGACGATCATTCTTCATGGATTCGGGGAAGTTCTGTTGAGCTCTATGCGGAAGCAGCAGAATTGGCGGTTGTTATGCCTTCCGGACAAAATAGTTGTTATGTTAATGCGGTAAAAGGTTTGGATTATTTAACTTTTATAAGTTATGAACTGCCGAAGTGGGCAGAATCTGTATTCCCATTACTTACAGCCAGAGAAGATCGATTTATTGCAGGATTATCTATGGGCGGATATGGAGCGTTAAGAACGGGTCTTGCTTTTCCAGAGCGCTATGCTGCTATTGGAGATTTTTCTGGAGGAGTTGATATGGTAGTCACTGAAGAAATCACCTCCAGATTGGGAATAGATATCCTCGATTTTGATGCACTTTTTGGAGGTGTTGAACAATTAAAAGAAAGTGATAATAATTTATATATACTTTCTAGAAAATGTAAAGACAGTGGAACAAAGCTTCCTGCAATTTATATTGAGTGCGGCACAGAAGATCCTTTATGCTATAAAATAAATAAGCAGTTTTCATCACATTTAAAAAATTTAGGATATGAAGTGAGCTATAATGAGGTGCCTGGCGTCCACGAATGGGCAGTTTGGGATCCGGCAGTTAAAAAATTTATAAAAAGCCTAGATTTAAATAAAAGAATGGAATGATAAAATGGATATCAAAAGAATTATTAATCAAATGACATTAGAGGAAAAAGCAGGCATATGTTCCGGCGGAGATTTCTGGTCTACTAAAGGCATTGAGCGTCTGGGCCTGCCTAAGATGATGTTTAGTGACGGTCCTTATGGATTACATAAAAATAGTTCTGACAGCAATCTGGAAAGTTACATTCATGCGGTGTGTTTCCCCGCAGCTTGTACAACAGCTGCTTCTTTTGATAGGGATTTGATATATAAGGTAGGGGAGGCATTAGGAAATGAGTGCCAGTCAGAAAATGTTGGTGTGATATTGGGACCGGCGGCAAATATTAAACGATCGCCTCTTTGTGGGCGCAATTTTGAATATTATTCAGAAGATCCATATCTGGCATCTGAATTGGCAGCGAGTCAGATAAAAGGAATACAGAGTAAAAATGTTGGCGCCTGTATCAAACATTTTTGGGCAAATAATCAGGAACACCGGCGTATGACTTCCAGTTCAGATATGGATGAAAGAACCGCAAGGGAGATTTATCTGGCAGCATTTGAAGGAGCCGTAAAGCTGGGTAAGCCATGGACGGTAATGTGTTCTTATAACAGAATTAATGGTGTTTATTCGGCTGAAAACAAAAAGTATCTCACGGACGTATTACGGAAAGAGTGGGGTTTCGATGGATTTGTGGTCAGTGATTGGGGTGCGGTTAATGACAGGGTATCTGATTTGAAGGCGGGCCTGGAATTAGAGATGCCTACATCCTTTGGTATGAATGACCAGAAAATTGTAGAGGCAGTGAAAACCGGTGAACTTGATGAGGCTGTCTTAGACAAGGCGGTTGAAAGAATAATAAATATCGTTTATCGTTTTATTGAAAACCGTGATTGTAACGCAATCTTTGATCGTGAGGCTGACCATGAACTTGCCAGAAAGGCTGCCTCTGAGAGCATAGTACTTTTGAAGAATGAAAATATCTTGCCTTTAAGTAAAAAAGATACGGCCGCCTTTATTGGCTATTTTGCAAAATGGCCACGTTATCAAGGCGGCGGCAGCTCACGTATCAATTCATATAAAATGGAGTCAGCAATTGATATGGCAAAAGATATAGATTTGATTTATGCACAGGGCTATGAAGTGCATGATGATATCATTCGCCAGGATCTGATTGATGAAGCGGTAGAAGCTGCTAAAAGAGCAAAAGTGGCAGTTGTATTTGCCGGTCTCCCAGATGCGTTTGAATCCGAAGGATTTGATAGAACACATATAAGGCTGCCACAATGCCAGAATGCTTTAATCAAAGCTGTTACGAATGCTAACCCCAATACGGTCATTGTCCTGCATAATGGTTCACCAGTAGAAATGCCGTGGATTAATGATGTAAACGCTGTTCTGGAAGTATATCTTGGTGGGCAGGCCATAGGTGGAGCGACTATTCAGGTATTATATGGTGAAGTAAATCCAAGTGGAAGACTCGCCGAAACATTCCCGTTAAGAGTGCAGGATAATCCGTCTTATCTCTATTATTTAGGAGAAGGGGATTGTGTAGAATATCGTGAGGGTGTATTCGTGGGCTACCGTTATTATGATAAAAAGGAAATGGGGGTACTGTTCCCCTTTGGTTATGGTTTAAGCTATACAGCATTTAGTTATTCGAATCTGAAATTGGATAAAACAAAAATGAAGGACTTAGATACATTAACGGTTATGGTAGACGTAACAAATATCGGAAAATGTGCCGGTAAAGAAGTCGTCCAGCTCTATGTGGCACCGAAATGTGGGCAGGCTATCCGACCTGTGAGAGAGCTTAAAGGCTTTGAAAAGATTTTTTTAGAGCCGAATGAGACGAAGACGGTTACATTTACATTATCCAAACGTGCTTTTGCTTACTATGATATGAATATCCAAGATTGGTATGTAGAAAGTGGCGAATATGAAATACAAATCAATAAATCAAGCCGTAAGATCATTCTGAGTGCATCGGTTCATATAACTGGGACAGTCCATAAAAAGATAATTTATACCAGGGATAGTACCATAGGTGATATTTTACATCATCCTAATGGCAGTTCAATTTTAAAACCAATATTGGATAAATATTCTTTGACCGGATATGGTGAAGAAGATAATCTGCTAGGTGATGGTACTAAGGTTATGATGGAAGCTTTGATAAAAAACATGCCATTGCGTGGATTGATTTCTTTCAGTGATGGAAGTATTACTTTCAAAAATATTGAAAAAGTATTAAAAGAATTAAATAGCATCTGATATAAGGGGCGGCAGTGAGCCGCCTCTTTTGCATCCTCTTTTTTTGGTGTGACTTATCACAATAATGTGCAATTAAAATAGGCATCACAAGAATGTACACCACATTGTGCACTAATAGTGCCTAATAGAAATTGAAATTCATATGCGCATTACATATAATTAAGGTTGAAAAACTACAGCAAATACCATTGTTGTAAAGATTATCGAAGAAGGAGTGTGATTTTATTGAAGCGTGATATGCTTTATGAAGAATTGATTGAATTAGACATGGAAGCTGCCGATATTGATGATTTCTTTGAAAAAATGTCGGTAAAACTACTTAAGCTTGGTTATGTTAAAGAAACATTTTTAGAAGCAATCAAGAAAAGAGAAGCAGAATATCCAACGGCATTACCTGTTGAACCATATGCGGTAGCAATTCCTCATACGGATTCTGAGCATATCATTAAACCGTTTATTGCGCCTGTAAGGCTTAAAAAAACTGTTAAATGGTGTGAAATGGCTGCCAATGACGTGGAACATGATGTAAGATTTGTTTTTATTCTGGGTATCCATGGTTCCAATGAACATGTTGAACTTCTGCAGGTTCTTGTGGAAAACTTTCAGGATGCACAGTTGATGAAAGACCTGCTGGAGGCACGGACGAGTAAGCAGTATATGAAGCTGCTCTTGATAATGAAAGGGCTGGCCGGCTAGTACATAAAACTCAAATACATGAATGAAAGGGAGATTTTTATTATGAAGAAGATTATTGTAGCATGTGGAAGCGGAGTTGCAACATCTCAAACAGTAGCAAGCAAAGTAAACCGTTTATTGAAGGAAAATAAAGTTGATGCTAATGTAGAGGTAATTGATTTGAAATCCGTAGACCGCCATATTGCATCAAGTGCGGCATATATTGCAATCACTAAGACCAAGAAAGAATATCCCATTCCAGTCATCAATGGTATTGCATTCTTAACAGGGATAGGTCAGGATGTGGAATTAAAGAAACTAATCGAAGCGTGTAAATAATAAAGAACTGAAGAAGAGGAGTGGAGTATTATGGCTATATTAGAGCGTGTTGTCAATTGGTTTTTGAGTTTGGGCGCATCAATTTTTGTACCTATCATTATCATCATAGCTGGTATCGTTGTTGGCATGAAGATAAAAGATGCAATTTCTGCAGGTATCACACTAGGTGTTGCTTTTACCGGTATGAGTTTATTGATAGATTTTATGTCGTCAACCATTGGGCCGGCAGCCGAGGCTATGTTAGAAGCCACAGGCATATCTTTATCATATTTAGATGGTGGCTGGACAACGATGTCAACAATTTCATGGTCATGGCCTTACGCATTTTTAATGTTTCCGTTAATGATTATCATCAATATTGTATTGCTTGTCATCAATAGAACCAATACATTTAATGCAGACTTATGGAATGTATGGGGGAAAATCTTTACGGCGGTAGCTGTTGTATATATTACCGGTAAAGTCTGGCTGGCATTTGTTGTTGCTGCTGTTCAAATTGTTTTTGAACTAAAAACTGCAGATGTGCATCAGCACAGGATTGAGAAATTGTCTGGAATTCCAGGAGTAACCTGTACTCATAAGATGGTATTTTTTGGAGCTGTATTGTACCCCTTTGATTGGCTGTTAAGAAGAATACCATTTTTTAATAAAGAATTTAATGCAGAATCATTAAAGGAGAAGCTAGGAATTTTTGCGGAAAATCATGTGATTGGATTCATTCTAGGTGTTATTTTCGGCGCCCTGGCAAGATTTTCTTTCGCAGATACCCTGACCCTGGCGATTAAGGCGGCCGCAGCATTGACGCTATTCCCTGTTATTTCAAAATACTTTATGCAGGCATTGGCTCCTATATCTGAAGCAGTCAGTGAATTTATGAACAAGCGGTTTAAAGGAAGAACATTTATCGTCGGATTAGACTGGCCATTTATGGGTGGCTCCAGTGAAATCTGGCTGGCAGTTATATGGTCGATTCCCGTCACATTGATTTACGCTATGTTCTTACCGGGAAATGAAATTTTACCATTTGCAGGTATTATCAATCTTTCACTGGCGGTTCCGGCATTTTTGGTAACAGGCGGAAACTTGCTGAGAATGATTGTTTTATGTACAATTGGCGTTCCGGCATTCTTATGGGTAGGTACCGCCTTTGGTCCATTTATGACAGAGCTTGCAAAGACCACCGGTGCTATATCTTTAGAGGCCGGCCAGATCATCTCGAATAGTTCCATTGATGCACCTGTATTTACTTATGCGATTTCTCATCTTTTTAAGGTTATTCAAGGCAATCCGTTACCAATGGTTATCTTTGTTTTTTGGCTGGCGGGATATATTTTATACTATCGCGATTTAAAGAAAGAAGCAAAACGAGAGTGTAAGTAAATTAGCATGAGACAGGGGGAGGGTTTTTTGTATTTAGATCAAAGATGTTGGACGATTATAAAACAGATTGTTGATTTCCCAAGTATAACAGGAAAGGAATTGGAAAAGCAGCTGGGTCTTTCCAGAAAACAACTGGGATATTCCATTGAAAAAATCAATGATTATTTGACTGATAACGATTTTCCCAGAATTGAACGACTGCGTACGGGTAAATTCAGAATACCATCCTTGGTAATTATTGAATTTAAATCAGAAACCACCAGGGAGTCTCTTTCACTGGAGTATATTTATTCAGATAAAGAACGGATTTACCTTTTATTATTAATGCTTTTATGCCATGATGAGGAATTGTCAACCTACCATTTTATGGATGAACTTGAAATCAGCAAGAACACCCTGCTTCTTGATCTTAAAAAGCTTCAGGAAAAGATTTCGGCTTATAACGTCAATGTATTGTATAGCCGTAGGGCTGGCTATACAATATTGGGCAGTGAGTATGCAAAGAGGGAGTTATTAATTTTTGCTATTAGAAAAATATTAGAAATGCCGGCTGGTAAAAAGAAAATTATTAAAATAGGTAAAATCAAGCAGGAGAACCTTAACAGTATACAAGAATCTATAAATGAAATAGAAGAAAAGCTAAGTATACAATTTACAGATGAACGGTTAAATGAATTACCGTATATCCTCTACTTGATTTTATTTAGGATTCGAAATAACCGTATATTGGGTGAACTGCCGGAAACCTTTTCACATATTAACGGGACGAAGGAATATGCGGCGGTCATGGCAGCTTTTACAAATAAATATGATATTCATCATCCTTTGGAAAAGCTGTTTATCACAGCGCAAATACAAATATCCAATATTCACTCTTTAAATGCTTTTGGCAGTGAAGTAGAAAACCAGCTATATAGTGCGGCTAAAGATGTTATTAATCATTTTGAAAAAATCTGTTGTATTCAAATTAAGGAAAAGGCCCAGCTCTTAGAAGCATTGCTCCAACATTGGAAACCAGCATATTACAGAATTAAATATCATTATCATATCGAAAGCAGTATTACAGATATGGTATTACCTCAGCATAATTATCTCCATGGTATTGTTAAAAAGGCGATTACACCTTTTGAGGAAATGCTTGAACGGGAAATTCCTGATGACGAACTGGTATATATCACCGTACTTTTTGGCGGATGGCTTAGAAGGGAAGGATTACTGGATTTTGTTGAGAAAAGAAAGAGGGCTGTGGTTGTTTGTTCAAATGGCGTATCGGTTTCTACTTTTTTGTTAATCATGCTGAATGAATTATTTCCTGAAATAGAATTTTTAACTTGGCTGTCAGTGAGGGAGTTTCAAGAATATGAAGAAGATTATAATATTGTATTTACTACAGTGCGGCTGGATACCGAAAAAATACAATTTATCGTTAAGCCATTTTTGAATGAATATGCAAAGCAGAAATTTAGGGAAAAGGTCTTTCAGGAGCTAGGAGGCGTTAAACCTCAAGCTATAAAAATTACAGAGCTGATGGATATTATTGAACAGCATAGTACCATACATTCCAGGGCGCAGTTAATGAAAGGTTTGGGCAAATATATTAATCCGCCCAGGGATATAAAAGAGGATCTCCCAAAAGAAGATAAGGCAGTTAACCTAACTGATTTATTAACGCACGAGACCGTCCTGGTTTCATCAGATTTGTTAGATTGGCAAAGTGCCATCAGGCGGTGTGCCCAGCCGCTGCTTAATGGCGGCTGGATTGAACCGCGGTATGTAGATAGAATCATATATATTATTGAGAAAGAAGAGCCCTATATCATGATAGCAGACGGTGTTATTATAGCCCATGCGGGGATAGATGACGGCGTTAACCAGGTGGGAATGTCGCTGATGAGATTATCCGAAAGAATATCAATCCATGGGTATATGGAGGCGGATATCATTATCGTATTGGGTACACCCGATGCCACTGCGCATTTAAACGCTCTCTATCGTTTAATTGAAATTCTCGAGGATATCGAAAAAGTGAAAGAAATGCGTAATGTGAAAAGTAAGGAATCGTTGATTGGACTATTGAAGTGAGAGGTATAAATATATGTTAGAAATATTAAAAAAAGAAGTGTGTGCCATTGCAAAAAGGGCTCAAAAAGATGGGTTGTGTAAGCATAAATCAGGAAATTTCAGCGGAAGAGATAAGAATACAGGTTATGTCGTTATTACACCCACCAGTGTCGACAGGGAGCTGCTGACACCAAGGGATATGGTAGTGTTAGGCCTAGATGCGAAAATCATAGAAAATTTATCGGGACTTAAACCTACCAGTGAATCCCTGATGCATTTGATGGTTTATAAAACAAGACCGGATGCAATGGCTATCGCTCATACCCATTCCGCTTTTGCGACGACTTTTGCATTGCTGAACAAGCCTATTCCGGCGATTGTCTATGAAGTTGCCACTATGGGACTGACAAAAGGCAGGGTACCGGTAGCACCCTATGGCAGGCCGGGAACAAGAGATTTAGCCAAAAGTGTTGTTGCGACAGCCACAGAAGCAAAGTGTTTTCTTTTAGAGAAGCATGGTGCGGTAGCTTTTGATGTGGATATCTATGAAGCCTTTTTAAAAGCGGCCTACATTGAGGAGCTGGCTGAATTATACTTTAGGGCTCTTCTGGTGAACGGCGGAGAGGAGCCGGAAGCTTTTACCCAAGAAGAACTTAAAAGCTGGCAATATCCATCGGAAATAAAAAACTTTTTCTGATATCGCCCTGTTATTTGAAGCCTATGAAGAAGGCGTTGCTAAACTTGGCAAGGCTAAAACGGGTGAAAAAACTTTCCTTGACGGCCTGCATCCTGCTGTAGTAAACTTAAACATGTCTGTGGATTATAATATTGACTTAAAGTCCGCAGCTAAGAATGCTGCTGATGCTGCAAAGGAAGGTTTTGAGGCAACAAAGGGAATGCTGGCTGTTCATGGCAGGGCGGCGACCCGCGGTGAAGCCTCCAGAACACTTGAAGATCCCGGCGCCTTTGTAGCAATGCTGATGATCCAGGCTCTTGAAGAAAGCCTGCCGACACCATAAACCGGGCATATCGATAGGAGAGGTTTTTATGAAAGTATTGGCAAGTGATTATGACGGAACTTTGTTTATAGATGGTATTTTTAATCAGGAAACATTAAAAGCAATTCATCGCTGGAGGAATAATGGCAATCAGTTTGGGATTGTCACAGGACGGGACTTAAGGTTGACAAAAGAAGCAGTAGAAGAACATCAGATACCATTTGATTTCCTGATTTGCAATAATGGGTGCGTATTGTATAATCAACGCTGTGAGGTGCTAAAGAGCAGCTATTTGCCTGATGAAATAGTCCACCGTTTAATTAAAAGCCCTGTTATTGCCCAAAGTCCTTACATTGTTCTGGCTGATAAAAATGGAAGATATGTATATGATGATAATTATCAAAAAGAGAAATATAAAAGTGTTTTTCACACACAGGTATTAACCAAAGAAGATTTAAAACATCCCAATTATTTTTACCAGATGGATACCCGTTATCAAGATGCCAAAGAGATGTTCCGGGCTTTACGCCTGCTTAAAGTAGAATTTGGAAAGGATATTCATATAAATCCCAATATTACAACTATAGATTTTACGCCTAAAGGTGTTACAAAGTTATCAGGCCTTCAAAATTATATTGATTTCATGGAGCTAAATGCAGCGGATATTATTACGGTTGGTGACGGTTTAAATGATTTGCCCATGATTGAGTATTATCATGGATATACGATGAAGTGGGCATTTGACCGGATTAAGGTAAAGGCCAGGGCGGTGGTATCCTCTGTTGAAGAACTGATTAATAAAGAATTGGATTAATTTTAAACGCATAGGCTTATTTGGATAATAGAGAGGCAGCCGCTGCTCATACAGGAAGACTGCCTTTCATGTTTATTAGTGTCATGCAGTCTAATCGTCCTCTTTTGGTACAATAGATTTAACAGGTGTAAAGTTATAGACATCATTATAATTTTCTGCTTCATCAGTTGTCATGGGTGGGTCTTGAATTAAGCCTGTGCAATCTGTTGCAGAGGATGAATTCGTTATATCCATTGCATCATCAATTTCTTTATTAAGTTTGGAAATTGACGTTCTGGGCATTTTTTCATTCTTCATAGAAGTCACTCCTTTTGTGGTATTAGTATGGCTCAAAGTAATGTCTTTATACGGACTTTACGTATCTATTTATGAAGTGCTTCAATGGCGACGCTGCCTCCCCTGACAACCTCGCATTCTCCAAAGAGTGAGTACAAAAGTTCAATCAAGCGGTTATTTTCACTTTCTGTTAAAACACATTCTAAAACTAAACTGTTTTTGCCAAAGTCGGCAACAGATACTTGATATGTCTGGGCAATTTGGAAGAGTTGGGTTTTTCGTTCCGGCGTACAGTTTATTATCTTAATAAACATCAACTCTTTAATCAGAGTGGCTGTGTTTGTTAAATCTACAACTGTGATAACTTCAATGCATCTGTTCAGCTGTTTCTTAACTTGCTCAAATGTTGCATCATCACTTAAAAGCCCGATGGTGGCCCGTGACACCGTTTCATCTCCTGTGGGTCCCACCGTAAGGCTTTCCAAATTATAGGATTTGCCGGAAAACAATCCTGATATTTTGGCCAGCACTCCAATCTGATTTTCTACATATAATGAAATCCAACGTTTAGTCATTTCTTTTTACCTCCTGTTCTAACAATCTAAAATCATATCTTCAAGTGACTGCCCGCCTTTTACCATCGGCAGAACCAATTCTTCACTGTCTATGATAAATTCAATGATTGTCGGTGCCTTATGATTGCTCATAGCCTGCCCGAAGGCCTTTCTAATTCCATTAGCATGATTAACTCTAATGCCAAATGCCCCATAGCTTTCGGCAAGCCTGATAAAATCAGGAGAGTACTCAGGACAGTGTGGACCTGGTCCTTTACATTGAAGGGGACAATTTCTGTTTTTCCTGATACAGGTACTTGCATATCGTTTGTCATAGAATAATTGCTGCCATTGACGAACCATGCCAAGATAACTGTTATTAAAAATACATATGATAATGGGAAGTTCATAAGCAGATGCCGTCGCCAATTCCTGGATATTCATCTGCACCCCACCATCACCGCAGATGCAAATAACCTGCTTATTTGGATTACCCAATCTGGCGCCGATAGCGGCCGGAAGACCAAAGCCCATCGTACCAAGGCCGCCGGAAGTTAATAGCTTTTTCCGGTTGTCTAAATGTAGATGTCCGGCTGCCCACATTTGATGCTGCCCGACATCAGTTACGATGATAGCATCGTCAAACAGGGTGTTGATGTGACGTATTATTTCCTGTGGTAGAAGGCCTTCTTTTTCTGGTATACTAAGCGGTTGCTCTGCTTTCCAGCAATTGATTTTATAAATCCATTCTTTTTGCTCGTAGCTTTCAGTCATTTCCAATAATGATTCAATTGCTGTTTTTGCATCAGAGACGATAGGGACGTCGACTTTAATATTCTTTGAAATGGAAGCAGGATCAATGTCAATGTGTACAATTTTTGCATGGGAGGCAAAAGTATCTAGTTTTCCTGTAATCCGGTCATTAAACCGTGTACCGATGGAAATAAGTAAGTCACAATGGTTGACAGCCATATTGGCACCGTAAAGCCCATGCATTCCCAGATTGCCAATATACAAAGGATGTCCTGTATCAACCGTTCCTTTTCCCATGATTGTCGTTACGACAGGAACCTTCATCTGATTAACCAGTTTTGTCAATTGTGTACCCGCATCTGAGCGATGAACGCCGCCGCCGATTAGCAGGAGTGGCCTTCTGGATGTTTTTAGCAATTCAATAACCTTTTTTAACTGTCCTGTATGGACACTGGTATTTGGCCTATACCCACGGATGGATACTTTGTCAGGATACAAATCATCACCGATGGCAATCATAATATCCTTAGGAAGATCTACGACTACCGGACCTGGCCTGCCGGAAGCAGCAATATAAAAGGCTTCTTTAATAATCCTGCCTAAATCTTTTCTGTGCCTAACGATTATGCCATATTTGCTGATAGGCCTGGTGATACCAATGATATCTACTTCCTGAAAGGCATCATTGCCAATAAGGTTCGATGGAACCTGTCCTGTGAAGCATACAAGAGGGACGCTGTCATAATTAGCGGTTGCGATGCCGGTAATCAGGTTAGTTGCTCCGGGACCGCTGGTAACAAGACAGACACCGGTTTTACCTGTAGAGCGGGCATATCCGTCGGCGGCGTGGATAAGTCCCTGCTCATGACGTGGAAGAATGACTTCAATATCATTTCGCATATAGAGCGAATCCAGAATATCCATGTCATAGCTTCCCGGATAACCAAAAAGCGTGTCAACACCTTCACATTTTAGTGCTTTTACAAATAATTCAGTACCTTTGATTTGCATTGTAATTCCTCCTAAATTTATATTTTTAGATAGAAAAAAGCCCTAAGCTAATGATTAGCTTAGGGCGGATGTTTGCTCCGTGGTACCACCTAAATTCAGGAATATATTCCTGCACTCTGCCAGTACGGAATAGAATGAGCGTACTGACATATCATCAGTACGGAAATCTATCGATACTGTTTTCCATGGTAACGGCGGAAAGCTCCGTTGAAGCCTACTAAGGTTATGCCTGTTCGGTTCACTGCTCAAAGGCTACTTCCATACTTCCTATATGAAGATTCGCACCGGCCATCTTCTCTCTGTAATATCGGTGAGTATGTACTACTCCTTGTCACTGCATTTCTCTATCTAATTGGTACTACTATATCAGAAATGATTTTGTTTGTCAAAGTATTTTTTAGCTGATACCTGCTATTTGTTCAACCGGGATTGAAATAACAATGCCTCTGGCTTCGGTTTTAATACCTGCCGCTTTATTGACAGCCTCTAATATCTGCTGCCGGTTTTCTTTAGCGGTAAGGATTAAGACAATTTCTTTTTCGGATTGAATACTTATTCCCAGGAAATTAGCGGCTTCTTCATAGCCTGCTCCACGGGCGTGAAGAATGGTTCCTCCTGTGGCTCCGGCGCCTTTGGCCGCGTCCATGACGTTATCGGTATACCCATGATTGACGATTGCCATAATTAAGCAATGCTTAATGCTGCTCTTGATTTTGTCTATTTCTTTTTTTAACTGTTCTTCCAATTCTTCCAGAACCTCCTTGTTCACGACTTTTGAGATAATGCTGCCGATTCCTGAAATAGGCAGTGAAAAGATAATGCCTTTGCCGGCCTTGTGTAAATACATCTTATCCGTAATTTTAGACAGCAGATCAGGCACTTTGCAGGAGGGAACCATGCTAAATATAACATCTTTGTCAGTTTCCCCAAGACCCAATACATCAAGGACTTCTGAAGTGGCAGTACCCTCTCCGTAACAGATAAAGTGAAAATGGATATTGTCTTCGTTATATATCCGTGTAACCTTATCACCTCTGCCACGATCGACTATTGTTACAACAATTTTAGTCATCGCCTTTTTTAAATAATCATCCATTGGAGATGTCCTCCTCGTATTCTAAATCTTCACTATATTCTATAATATCATCTTCATTGTCGGTGTCAATGGTTTTTATTGCTGAAGCGGCTTTCATCTTATATTTATAAATCAGCCCCATGATTTGAATAGTAATCAAAGGGGTCATGGCAACCATGGCGACGATTCCAAATGCATCGGTAAGCACATTTCCTCCAAAGCTTTCGCAGGCACCCATCGTAAAGGGGAGCAGGAAAGTGGTAGTCATAGGACCACTGGCAACACCGCCGCTATCAAAAGCAATACCGGTAAATATTTTAGGGACGACAAAGGTTAGTCCTAAAGCCAATAAATAACCGGGAATCAGAAACCAAAAAATGGATATCCCTGTCAAAACCCTAATCATTGCTAAAGCAAGGGAAAACGCAACTCCAATGGATAAAGCGTATCCCATCGCTTTATGGGAAATAGCTCCGCCAGTCACTTCGGAAACCTGTTTGTTAAGGACGTGAACCGCCGGTTCGGCAGCAACGATATAATATCCGATGACCATGCCAATGGGAACCAGTATCCATGGCTGGGATGTGGCAGCAATTTTAGAGCCCAGCAAATGCCCTACTGGAATAAATCCCACGTTGACTCCTGTCAAAAAAAGGATCAGGCCAATGAGAGTATAAAGAAATCCAATACCGATTTTAACAAGATTCTTTTTATGATAGCGGTGAGAAATAATTTGATAGATAATAAAAAACAAAATAATGGGAGTCACTGCCAATCCTACTTCTTTTATATATTCAGGCAATTCAACCATAAACGCATGGACGACATCCTTCATCGTTTCAATATTTTCAATATGTACAGGCGTATATGTAGCATCTTGAGGATTGTAGCATATGCCGAGAATAAGTACGGCTAATATAGGACCGATGCTGCATAAGGCGACCAGACCGAAACTGTCATCCTGAGAATCCTTATCTCCGCGGATAGAAGCCAGCCCGACGCCGATTGCCATGATGAAGGGAACGGTAATTGGTCCGGTAGTAACCCCGCCGGAGTCAAATGCGACAGGAATGAAGTTTCCTGGGGCAATGGCAGCAATAGTAAATACCACGATATAAAATCCAATCAATAAATAGGCCAGTTTGATTTTAAATAAAATTCTTAGGACAGCAATAACTAAAAATATACCCACGCCACAGGCAACGGTAAGAATGAGAACCATGTTGGGAATTGAGGGAACCTGATTGGCCAGAACCTGTAAATCGGGTTCCGCAATAGTAATAATAAAGCCCATGACGAAATATATAGCTACGATTAACCATAGTTTCCTGGACTTTGTCAGTGAAACACCGATACTTTCACCCATGGGCATCATGGCCATGTCGGCGCCTAGTGAAAAAAATCCCATGCCAACAATCAAAAAAACAGCGCCAAATAAAAACATCATGATAGTATTCGTAGGCAGCGGCACAATAGTTATGCTCAATAAAAATACAATCGCTGTAATTGGAATTACGGAGGAAAGTGCTTCCCGGGTCTTTTCTTTTAATTTCTGATTCATTTATACCTCCTTTATAATGTATATAATAAAATATATATTAGCAGCAAAAAAATGAGTAAAAGGTGAGAACAAAGATAACTTATAGAAATAAGCTGATTATGATAGATATGTAATCTTTTGTAAAAACTTCAATATTAACTATTATACATCTTTTTGTATTGATTTGCAATGTTAATGAATTAAATTTTATAAATTACTTATTTATCACCAATCTTCCCAGCTAAGCTGTTCTTGTAATACCTGTAAGTTTTTTTGCCTTTCTTTGTAATCAGGTAATATTGTTTCAACGATTTGCCAAAACCGTGGTAAATGATTGTGTTCTTTGATATGTGCTAATTCATGGACTACGACATAGTCAATGGTTTTATCCTCCGCCATCATAAGCCGCCATGAGAAGTTAATGCTATTTAGGCCGGAGCAGGAACCCCAACTGGTCTTGGCGCTGCTTATCTTTACGGCTGAAGGGCTAACCATCATACATTTTGCAAAATGTGCGGATTTCTGAAGTAATATTTTTTTAGCGAGTCCTTTATAAATCTGTATGAGTGTATTTTTAATTTCTTCAGCATTTAGGTTTGGCGGCATGTAAAAACATACACCATCAAATCCGGCACGATTACCCTCTCTTGCCCTGACAGGATATTTTTTGCCTTGAAGAAATATCATATCGCCATAAGCTGTTGTAAATTGAACTCTTTTAAGATTCTTCTGCCTTTTTAAAGTTAAGTGCTTTGAAATCCATTCTTTCTTTTCATCAATAAATCTGTCAATATCCGATTTAGGTACATGGAATGGAGCTCTCACCTCCAATGTTCCTTCTTGTGTTATATGTATGGCCATTGTTTTGCGTTCACTGCGTTTAAGTGTATATTCCATATTTTACCTCACTTTGAAATCCGGTGATTTATATCGTGCATTTTTTTCTATCAAGTTATTTTTTGATGAGAGAAAACACTAATCATTTCCTCTTTGATAGTGGCCGGATTTACCACCGGATTTTTCTATCAGACGGATATTTTGGATAATCATGTCTTTGTCAATAGACTTGCACATATCATATATTGTCAAAGCGGCGGCGCTAACGGCAGTTAATGCTTCCATCTCAACACCTGTTTTTCCGGTGGTTTTAATAATTGCGGTAATATGAATAGCAGAGTTTTTTTCATCGCATTCAAAATGGATATCGGCACCGGTTAAAAGAAGTGAATGACACATAGGAATGATTTCATACGTTCTTTTAGCCGCCATGATTCCTGCAACCTGTGCGACGGAAAGAACTTCACCTTTTTTGATTTTACCCTCAGTAATCTCTTTAAGTGTGGCAGGAGCCATAAAAATACTCCCGGCGGCGATGCCGATGCGCTGCGTATCGTCCTTGAAAGTTACATCAACCATCTTGGCATAGCCTTGTTCGTTTATGTGTGTTAAACCCATAAAATCCTCCAAGCTCTATTTTTTCTTTTGATTATAGCATAGGGCAGGCTGCGTCCGCAACTTATTCAATACACGTTCCAAATCTCTTGGTTTTTCAAACTTCACTATAGTCAAATAATGAAAGCTGTGTTATAATTTTAGCCGTGATATGCTTCTTTTCCCAGCAAAGACTTCGGGGAGGTAAACCAACTGTCAAATAAACATAAGATGCGGGAATTATAAAAAAACAGTTCAAAGGATTCACAAGAGGTTATAATAATTAGGTAGTTAATCGTTGGGGGGCGAATATGTGGCTGAGTTTATTACTGATATTGATGAGACAATCATGCTGTTTATGCAGGAACACTTAAGGTCACCCATATTAAATCCTGTTATGATTTTTATATCAGTTCTTGGAAATTATGGGTTTATCTGGATTGTAGCTGCAGTGGTATTAATGTGTCGTAAGGATACCAGGAAAGCTGGATTCTTATCGCTTTTGGCAATGGGTTTATGTTATCTGTTGACGAATGTCATGCTGAAAAACTTATTTATGCGTGTGCGTCCTTATAACCAGTTTGAAGAAATAGTGCCTTTAATTACCCGTCCTTTAGACTATTCATTTCCTTCAGGCCATACCGCAAGTTCATTTGCGGCTGCTGGAATTTTTGGAAGATACCTTAATAGAAAGAAAGCTGTATCGGCAGGTGTTTATGCGGTCTTAATGGGGATATCCAGAGTTTATATAGGTGTCCATTATCCCACAGATGTATTGGGTGGTATGGCTATGGGAATTATTAGCAGCAAAATTATACATATGGCAGAAAAAAGAATATTATTGATAAAATCAGAGTATTCGGGGAAACCTAATTAGCAATAAAGCTAAGGAGGTTCTATAATGACTAAACTAGAGTGTACTGTTAAAAATTGTATGCACAATAATGAACATTGCTGTTGTATATCTAATATTTGTGTTGAAGGCATTAAGGCGGTCAATGAAGCTGAAACATGTTGTAACAGTTTTGTTGAAAAACGTGATCATTTCAGCAACAGTATTGATAAAGAGAAAAATCCGGTAGTGGATGTCAGCTGCAAAGCAACTAATTGTGCCTATAATGATGAATGTAAATGTCAGGCTGGAGATATTTGTATCTGTGGTCATGAAGCCTGTGATTGCGGCGAAACCAGATGTGGAACATTTAAATTACACTAATATAATAATTTGAAGCATGTAAAAGGCTGCATTTCCTGCTTGGAAGTACAGCCTTTTACATTAGTTATTGGCTTATGATTATTCAAATATATCTGTTTTATTTTCTTCGTTAATTCTGACGTATATACTAATCTTATTATCATTATCGCAGGTGGCAAGGAAAACTTCTTTTACACTATTAACATTGTGCGCGCTTAATTGCTTATTCAACCACTTTTCATCATTTCCGGTATGACGGAGATTTTCCTGCATAATGTGACCATCAAGAATAACATTTGTAGCTGCAGAGTCCTGAGGAATACTCAGGTTTAAATCCTGAGGTGTGACAGGCCTGTTATTACTATAGGGCAAAAAACTTATTCGGCCATTCGGCTCAAGTATAGCTGATTTTAGCTGTGAAAGATCAAAATAACCATTTCCACGACACTGAGTCAAGAACTCACTTATGTCAATATTTGCTTTTTTCATATTCTTTCGATAAAGTTTTCCATTGTTAAGTATAAATACCGGTTTACCTACAATATATCTCCGAAGCATGATGGTCTTTTGAGAGATTTTAGATAATAGTATGGCAGCGGCAGCATAGATAATCATTGCGATCAATGGTTCTGCAAAATTATCCTGAATAGAAGTAGCCATTTCAGCCGCAATGGAGCCAATGGTAATACCGATAATATAATCGAACATACTAAGCTGAGACATTTGTCTTGCGCCCATAAATTTTGTTAAAATAAATAGTACAATAACAGAGCCGATTGAACAATAAATAATCTTGGGTAAATCAGCTAACATGGATATTTCCTCCTTTAAATAGTTAAAATATAGGATATGCATAATGAAAGAATACTATTCAATTATCTAAATGAAAGTCTCAAAGAAAAACAATACTACCCGTTTGTCTTGACAAAAATATACATTAAAATTATAATTTAATTAATCAAATAAGGTGGCTTATATATGTTCATAATAGGTTGAACGTCTCTACCAACTACCGTAATAGTTGTCTATAAGTTATACTTCAAAAGATTTATATATGAGGATAGCGGGCTTGTTATTAAGGTGTTTTTATTTAAGGAAGGAGATTTCAATGGAAAAATCATTTGCCCTTCGGGGAAACATTTGCTACAGCAAGGATTACGGCCATATCGAATGTATGGAGGATGGCTGGATTATTTGTGAACAGGGAGTAAGCCAGGGGGTTTTTAAGCAGCTGCCTGACAGGTATAAAGAGTTAAAGCGGTATGATTATCATCAGCATATTATAACCCCGGGACTGGTTGATTTGCATGTCCATGCTCCCCAATATTCTTTCAGGGCATTAAATATGGATCAGGAATTGATTGAATGGCTGAACATGAATACATTTCCGGAAGAAGCCAAGTATGTTGATTTAGAATATGCTAAAAGGGCATATGAATTATTTGTACATGATTTATCCCGCGGAGCAACAACCCGTACGGCAGTATTCGCTACATTGCATGTGGAGGCCACTGAACTTTTAATGGATCTGCTGGAGAAGTCGGGTATACGTGCTATGGCAGGTAAGGTGAATATGGATAGGAATTCCCCGGAAAATCTTTGTGAAGCAAGTGCCAGGCAATCAGAAGCTGATACAAGGCGATGGCTTGAGGATATCCTTGGTAAGTATGAACATGTGGAGCCTATTTTGACCCCAAGGTTCATTCCGTCTTGTACAGATGAGTTGATGGGGCGGATCTCAAATATTCAAAAGGAGTATCGTCTTCCGGTTCAATCCCACTTGTCTGAGAATCCCGGAGAGGTCAGATGGGTTAAAGAACTCTGCCCAGATGTAGACTGCTATGGTTCGGCCTATGATAAGTACGATTTATTTGGCGGTGGCTGCCCTACAATTATGGCTCATTGTGTATATCCTTCCCAGCGGGAGATTACATTGATGAAAGAGCGTGGTGTCTATATTGCCCACTGTCCCCAGTCGAATACAAATTTATCATCAGGTATTGCCCCTATCAGGACCTATTTAGATAACCATTTGCATGTAGGTTTAGGAAGTGATGTGGCAGGTGGTTTTATGGCTTCTATATTCAGAGCGATGGCAGATGCTATTCAGGTATCAAAGCTCCGATGGAGACTTGTTGACGACGGCTTGAAACCTTTAACAGTTGATGAAGCATTTTATTTAGGTACAAAGGGTGGTGGTGCATTTTTCGGTAAAGTAGGAAGTTTTGAAAGAGGGTACGAGTTTGATGCGCTGGTTCTTGATGATTCGAATTTACCCCATCCTCAGGAATTATCCGTGAAACAGAGACTGGAACGTCTTATATACCTATCAGATGATAGGAATATTGTTGATAAATTTGTTTTTGGTAAAAAAATATAAAATCAAACGGAGGGAAAAGTTATGAAGGAAAAAGGAAATGCAGATTTTTTTGAAAGGACATTCCATCTGAAGGAAAATGGTTCAACATTCAAAACAGAGGTATTGGCCGGTGTCACTACATTTATGACAATGGCCTATATTCTGGCGGTCAACCCACCGATGCTTGCAGATGCCGGCATGGATAAGGGCGCTGTATTTACGGCAACGGCATTGGCTTCCTGCCTGGCAACAGTATTAATGGCATTATTTTCCAATTATCCCTTTGTGCTGGCACCGGGTATGGGGCTGAACGCTTACTTTGCCTATACGGTAGTCCTGGGAATGGGGTATTCATGGCAAATAGCCTTGACTGCGGTTTTTGTCGAAGGTATTATATTTATTATTTTATCTTTGACTAATGTTAGGGAAGCTATCTTTAATTCTATCCCGATGAATCTAAAACATGCGGTTTCAGCTGGAATCGGCTTGTTTATTGCGTTTATTGGCCTGCAAAACGCAGGTATCGTCCAGGCGAATCCATCAACATTGGTATCATTTATTTCCTTTGGAGGTGAAGGGATAGAAATGTCTTCCACTGGCATATCGGCTTTGCTGGCACTGATTGGGGTGCTGATAACAGCAGTGCTGTTGGTGAAGAATGTTAAGGGCGGTATTCTGATAGGGATATTGAGCACATGGATCATCGGGATCATATGTGAGTTTGCCGGATTGTATATTCCTAATCCAGAGGTTGGCTGCTATAGTCTTTTGCCGGATTTTTCTGCGGGCTTAAGTGTTCCAAGTTTGGCGCCGACATTCTTTAAGTTGGATTTTTCCAATATACTTTCATTGGATTTTTTAGTTGTTGTATTTGCATTTTTATTTGTAGATGTGTTTGATACTCTGGGAACTGTTATCGGTGTTGCATCTAAGGCGGATATGCTTGATAAAGATGGGAAGCTTCCAAGAATCAGAGGCGCCCTGCTGGCAGATGCGGTAGGAACAACTGCGGGCGCTGTCCTGGGAACTTCTACAATTACCACTTTTGTTGAAAGCGCCTCCGGAGTTGCAGAAGGAGGAAGGACCGGTTTGACAGCCTGGGTTGCGGCTATTTTGTTTGCAATTTCATTACTTCTGTCCCCTATCTTTTTAGCGATCCCGTCGTTTGCCACTGCTCCTGCCTTAATTATGGTAGGCTTTTTAATGATAAGCAGTATTTTAAAGGTTGACTTTGAAGACTTGACGGAAGCAATTCCTGCTTTTATATGTATCATAGCGATGCCATTTATGTATAGTATTTCAGAAGGTATTAGTTTTGGTATTATCTCTTATGTAGTTATCAACTTGGTGACGGGTAAGGTTAAAGAGAAAAAGATGCCGATTTTAATGTATATTTTAGCAATTCTATTTGTGTTGAAGTATATTTTCCTATAAAATGCAAAATAAAACAATATTGTGATTGCAATTAACAGAATTATTATTTATAATATATATTACCTTCGGTTGACAAAGTAATACACGTTACTTTGTCAACCGAAGCTGCCATCAGTTAATAAGAACATACACGCTTTATTTCATTGTGCATGCCCTTATTAACTGATGGCACCAAAAGTTAAGTAAAAAGGAGAGTGATATGTATGGCAGAAAGAAATTTTTCCGATATTACGCCGGAGATTATTGAACTAGCTGAAATATGTCAGAAGAACAGTGTTATTGAGCCTTCACTGTATGGGAAGTATGATGTCAAACGAGGGCTGCGTGATATTAATGGTAAAGGAGTGCTGTCAGGCCTGACCCATATATCTACGATTAAGTCCAGTGAAACTGTTGATGGCAAGTCTGTTCCTTGTGAAGGCGAACTATCATTTAGGGGTATTAGAATTGAAGACTTAGTTCAGGGCTATCTTAATGAAGGGCGGTTTGGTTTTGAAGAGGCAGCTTATTTACTGTTATTTGGCAATTTACCTGATAAAAAGCAGTTGAGAGAATTTGAAGCCCAATTAGTTTCCTATCGTGATTTACCAACTAACTTTGTCAGAGACGTCATCATGAAAGCTCCCAGCAAAGATATGATGAATACCCTCTCCCGCAGCGTATTAACGCTTTATGCCTATGATGACAGGGCGGATGATACATCAATTCCAAATGTTCTGCGTCAATGTATTATGCTGATCAGTGTATTTCCAATGTTAGCTGTGTATGGTTATCAGGCGTATAATCATTATATATGTGATAAAAGTCTTTATATACATAATCCATCCCCTGAGCTGTCAACAGCGGAAAATATTTTAAGGCTGCTAAGACCGGATAAGTCATACACACCTTTTGAGGCCTCAATATTGGATTTGGCTCTTGTTTTACATATGGAACATGGCGGCGGGAATAATTCAAGTTTTACCACCCATGTTGTCTCATCTTCAGGAACAGATACTTATTCTGTTGTGGCAGCAGCATTGGGCTCATTAAAAGGTCCCAAACATGGCGGAGCTAATATTAAGGTTGTAGGTATGTTTGATGATCTGAAGAAGAACTTATCTGACTGGACGGATGAAGCGCAGGTGGCCGATTACCTGACAAAATTATTACATAAGGAAGCATACGATAAAAAAGGCTTAATCTATGGTATGGGACATGCCGTGTATTCGATTTCGGATCCCAGAGCTACTATTTTTAAAGGCTTTGTTGAACGTCTGGCTAAAGAGAAAGGCCGCGAGGAAGATTTTGAACTATACTCAATGGTTGAAAGGCTTGCTCCCAGGATCATCGGCAAAGAAAGGCATATTTACAAAGGTGTCAGTGCTAATGTGGATTTCTACAGTGGATTTGTATATAGTATGCTGGATTTACCACCGAAATTATTTACACCTATTTTTGCAATTGCACGAATTGTCGGTTGGAGTGCCCATCGATTGGAAGAACTTATTAACGTGGATAAAATCATTCGCCCGGCTTATTTGAGTGTTATAGATAACCAGCAATATATTAAATTGGACGATAGATAATAAAATTATTAAGAAGCTAAAGGAGCTATCATTCACGCAAGTATATTTGGGTGAATGATAGATTATATTTTTTTATTCCTGCCTGCTTAATATACTATTTTGATATTTGGAAGAGTATGTGACATCTTCTCCGAACCATGCCGGCGGAATAAATGCTTTGGCTTCTTTTGTTGAGTTAAATTCTACTTCAGCTAGTACCAATCCTTTGAAATTTCCTTCAAATAAATCCAAATCTACTGTGAGGTGTTCATTCAATGGAATCAAATATCGGGTTTTACTGATTAGATGCCCATCTATTTTTGTTAGCATATGTTCATAAGCTTTTTGATTCAGTGGGAGATTATATTCTTCCCTTTCTAAAAGCCCTTTAGATTTATAGGTCAGGTAATAATCATTATCTTGTCTTCTTATCCTTACAACCGGATCAACATTTAAATAGCCCTGTTCAATAATGTGAAATGAATAGTCTGACAAATTGAAGGGAATATTATGTATTAAGAATTTTCTTTCAATTTCCATAAAGGTCACCATTCCTTTTTTATAATTATTATAATATAAAGCGTATCTTTGTCAACTAAGCAGCTACAAAGCTGAAATACTTCTTTTATTTCATGAAATTACCAACATATTTAAATAATAGATGTACATAATAAAGTTACAGGCAAATGCTGCCTGACAAAATAAAACCATAATTATGGAGGTGAAAATCATGGCAGACAATAGTTCACGTTCAAACCGTATGGAAGTACCGGAAGCTAAAGCAGCAATGAACCAGTTCAAAATGGAGATCGCTAATGAACTTGGTGTAAACCTGAAACAGGGTTACAATGGAGATTTGACTTCAGCTCAGACCGGTTCTATCGGTGGAGAAATGGTTCGTCGTATGATAAAGAAACAGGAAGAACAGATGTCAGGACAGACTTCTAATCAGTAATTAAGAGTTTGACGATAAATGGGTCACAGTTGCATAACTGTGGCCTGTTTTTTGGTACTGCATATATCGTTGAAAATTTGCCTGGCTGGATTGTAACAAAAAAAATTGATAATAACACTAGTATTTACATAAGCTTTGTATTATAATATAATATTGTTTAGAGTGCGCAAAATCAAGGAGGATTTATTTTAATGAGTGTACAAATTGAGAAATTAGAAAAAAACATGGCGAGAATGATAATTGACGTTCCGGCCATAAAATTTGAAAAGGCCATTACACAGGCTTATAATAAAAGTAAAGGACAGATTTCCCTTCCAGGATTTAGAAAAGGTAAGGTACCTCAGTTGATGCTTGAGAAAATGTATGGTGCCGATATGTTTTATGAAGATGCCGCTAATATTCTTATGCCTAAGGCCTATGAAGAAGCAACGCAGGAAAGTGATTTAAATATTGTTTCCATGCCAAAGGTTGATGTTACCCAAATGGAAAAAGGGAAAGATTTTATTTTCACTGCCGAAGTTGCAGTGAAACCGGAAGTAATTTTGGGTCAATATAAAGGCATAGAGGTTGAAAAAACACTGACCAGCGTCACTGATGAAGAAATCGATGCTGAAATTAAGAAAGCCCAGGAGCAAAATGCGAGAGAAGTTGCTGTTGACCGTGCTGCAGAATCGGGAGACACAGTTCTTATTGACTATGAAGGAAGCATTGATGGTGTACTCTTTGAAGGCGGAGCGGCCCAAAACCATTCATTAGTCATTGGCTCAGGTTCATTTATACCTGGATTTGAGGATCAGTTAATTGGGGCTAAAGCAGAGGATGACGTCGAAGTCAATGTAACATTTCCGGAAGAATACCAGGCGAAAGAGCTTGCTGGCAAAGCGGCATTATTCAAATGTAAAGTTCATGAAGTAAAGACAAAGGAATATCCGAAGGTTGACGATGAGTTTGCGCAAGATGTTTCAGAGTTTGATACGTTAGCTGAATATAAAGATAGCATTAAGCAGGATTTAATGTCTAAAAAGGAAAAAGATGCTAAGAATGAAAAGCAGCAGAAGGTGATGGAGGCCATTATCGAGAATGCCGAGATGGAGATTCCTGATCCGATGGTAGCAACCCAGGCAGAGCAGATGGTTGACGATTATAGCCAGAGGTTGAGCTATCAAGGCCTGAGCATGGATCAATATTATCAGTATACAGGAATGAATGCCGAAACCTTCAAAGAACAGATGAAGCCTCAGGCTCTGAAGAATATCCAAAGCAGGCTGGTTCTCGAAGCTGTGATTGATGCGGAAGGCATTGAAGCAAGTGATGAAGAGTTGTCAGCTGAAATCACCAAGATGGCAGAATCTTATAAAATGGAAGTTGACAAAATGGAAGAATACTTAAGTGATACTGAAAGAGATAATATGAAGAAAGACATTGCAGCTCAAAAAGCATTGGAATTCGTAACTGATGCGGCAGTGGAAACAGAATAACTACTACTTAGACGGGAGGAATCAGCATGAGTTTAGTACCTTATGTCATAGAACAAACTAGCAGGGGAGAAAGATCTTACGATATCTATTCAAGACTATTAAAAGACCGGATTATTTTTCTGGGTGAGGAAGTTACTGATGTAACGGCAAGTTTAATTGTATCCCAGTTACTATTTTTAGAATCGGAGGATCCCGGTAAGGATATCAGTTTGTATATTAACAGTCCTGGCGGATCTGTATCGGCAGGATTGGCAATTTATGATACAATGAATTTTATTAAGTCCGATGTATCCACTATCTGCATGGGTATGGCGGCCAGCATGGGAGCTTTTTTGCTGGCAGGCGGTCAGAAGGGCAAGAGATTTGCGCTTCCCAATGCTTCCATTATGATTCATCAGCCATCGGGCGGAGCCCAGGGGCAGGCTACTGACATCCAGATTGTAGCTGATCGTATTATTAAAATGAAGCAGATACTGAATGAGATTCTTGCGGCGAATACAGGAAAGCCGCTGGAAGAGATTGCAGCAGATACCGAAAGAGATCATTATATGAGTTCTGAAGAAGCTAAAGCATACGGAATCATTGATGATATCATCGCAACAAGATAGATATGAATAAAGGTGAGGTGACCAGATGGCAAGTCGTATAGATGACAAAAAGCAGCAGCCAAGATGTTCCTTCTGTAATAAGACTCAAGATCAAGTCAGAAAGCTGATTGCAGGCCCAAATGCTTATATTTGTGATGAATGTATAGAGATTTGTTCTGAGATTATTGATGAGGAATTTGACGAAGACCCGGTTTATGATAATATAAACCTTTTGAAACCAAAGGAAATTAAAGATTTTCTGGATCAATATGTCATTGGTCAGGAAGATGCAAAAAAAGTATTGTCAGTGGCAGTATATAATCATTACAAAAGAGTTATGACAGGCAGGGATATGGATATTGAATTACAGAAGAGTAATATTATTATGGTCGGGCCGACGGGTTCGGGTAAAACGCTTCTGGCTCAGACGCTTGCCAGGCTGCTGAATGTGCCTTTTGCGATTGCAGATGCAACGGCCTTAACAGAGGCTGGTTATGTCGGTGAAGACGTAGAAAATATTCTTTTAAAACTTATCCAAGCGGCGGATTATGATGTGGAGCGCGCAGAACATGGCATCATCTATATTGATGAGATTGACAAGATTACTAGAAAGTCTGAAAATGTATCAATTACGAGAGATGTTTCCGGTGAAGGCGTACAGCAGGCACTGTTAAAGATTTTGGAAGGTACGGTAGCATCAGTTCCTCCCCAGGGAGGCCGTAAGCATCCGCATCAGGAATTTATCCAAATTGATACAACAAACGTACTGTTTATTTGCGGTGGTGCCTTTGATGGATTGGAAAAGATTATTGAATCCAGAACAGGAAACAGATCTATCGGATTTAATGCAGAAATCAGGCAGGAAAAGGAAAAGGTCAATGTAGGAGAACTATTACGCAAGGTTTTGCCTGAAGATTTTGTAAAATATGGATTGATTCCTGAATTTATCGGACGTGTACCTGTGAGTGTAGCCCTTGACTTATTAGATGAAGATGCGCTGGTGCAAATTCTTACAGAGCCTAAAAGTGCCATTATCAAGCAATATCAAAAACTGTTTGAAATGGATGGGGTTCGCCTGGATTTTGAAGAAGGTGCAATTTGTGCCATTGCTAATAAGGCATTGCATAGAAAAACCGGAGCCAGAGGCTTGCGGGCAATTATTGAAGATACCATGATGGATATTATGTTTTCCTTACCTTCAGAAGAGAGGGTGGAAACCTGCTTGATTACAAAAGATGTTGTTGACAATATAGGATTACCAGTAATTACTTATGGTGAAAGGACGTTAGCCAAGAAGAACGCCGGCAAAAAGCTGCCAAAGAAAAACAATGGTGAAATTGCATAATATCAAAATTAGTGCACTGGCCGCCTGATGCTTGTAATTAGTCAAGTTGTTAGGCGGTCAGTGCTCTAGTGTAATGTCTGATGGATAAATCGATTTGTAAGGTGGAATGAAAAGTATGAGTGAAATAAATTATAAATTGCCGGTAATCACTTTAAGAGGGGCGGCCGTATTGCCTGATATGATTTTACATTTTGATGTCAGCCAGCCTAGATCTGTTGCGGCGCTGGAGGCTGCCATGCAGGAAGAACAAAACATTCTTTTAATTACTCAGATGAATGAAGAGGATGAAGAACCGGCCAAGGAAGATTTGTATAAGATAGGTACGATAGCAAAAGTCAAACAATTGGTAAAAATGCCGAAGGATACCATAAGGGTACTAGTTGAGGGCAAATTGAGAGCCAGATTGGATGATTTTTTGGAGTTGGATCCTTATATATTGGGTGAAGTAACCATAATGGAAGATGAAGATGAAAATAGTGAATTAGAAGAAGAAGCGATGCTTCGTTATCTTCAGAGATTGTTTGGAAAATATGCGGCATGTGGTTCACACATGAGCCCAGAACTGGTAAAACAAATGGAAAGCATAGATGGGATTAATAAATTAGTGAGCCAATTATGCAATAATATTCCAATGGAATATGCCTATAGACAGCAGTTATTAGAAGCGCGCAGTCTTAGTGAGCGGTTTGAGTTATTATCTGCTTTTCTTGTCAAAGAAACGGAAATCATTCGAATCAATAGGGAAATCCAGGCAAAGGTGAAACAAAAAGTAGACCAAAATCAAAAAGAATACATTCTGAGAGAGCAATTAAAGGTCATCCGTGAAGAATTAGGTGAAAATAATACGCTTGATGATGCCCAGGAGTTTGAAAAGGCATTGAGAAAATTAGAAGCCTCCGACAGCGTTAAGAAAAAAATACGAAAAGAAATTGACCGTTTTCGGAACTCAGTTAATAATTCAGCAGAATATGGTGTCATTCGTGGTTTTTTAGAGACTGTATTGGAAATGCCTTGGGATAAAATGAGTGAAGATAATACTGATATATCTGAAGCCGAGAATGTTTTACAGGCGGATCATTATGGTCTTGAAAAAGTTAAACAAAGGATTATAGAATATTTGGCGGTAAGAATTTTGACGAAAAAAGGTGATGCGCCTATATTATGTCTTGTGGGTCCGCCGGGAACCGGTAAAACCTCTATTGGGCGTTCGATTGCCAGAGCTTTAAATAAAAAATATGTACGTATCAGCTTGGGTGGAGTTCACGACGAAGCGGAAATCAGAGGACATCGCAAGACATACATCGGAGCCATGCCGGGGCGTATTGCCATGGCGCTGAAGCAGACAGGCGTAAAAAATCCGGTGGTTCTATTTGATGAAATTGATAAAGTTGGAAATGATTACAAAGGTGATCCTTTTGCAGCCCTTTTGGAAGTTCTGGATTCAGAACAAAATTGTAAATTCAGAGACAACTATATTGAAATCCCCATTGATTTATCGGAAGTTTTATTTATAGCTACAGCCAATTCTGTTTCCAACATACCACGACCATTACTGGATCGTATGGAGATTATCGAAATTAACAGCTACACAGCCAATGAAAAATATCATATAGCTAAAAGGCATCTGATTCCAAAGCAGGTAGAGCGTCATGGTCTGGTAAAGACCCAGTTACGGCTCAATGATTTGGCTTTAGATAGAATTATTTTAAACTATACGAAAGAAGCCGGCGTACGCCAACTAGAACGCCGTATCGGTGATATATGTAGAAAAGGGGTCAGGCAGATACTTCAAGAAAATAAAAAGTCGGTCGGCATCACTGAAAAGAATCTTGATAAGTTTTTGGGTAAACCTAAATATAATTTTGAACAAGCCAATGAAAAAGACGAGGTGGGTATCGCAAGAGGTCTGGCATGGACCAGTGTTGGCGGTGAGACCCTGTCTGTAGAGGTTAATGTATTACCGGGCAAGGGCAGGTTTGAACTGACCGGTAAGCTTGGTGATGTTATGAAAGAGTCTGCCAGGGCAGGTATCAGTTATATCCGTTCAATCATTTCCGGGCAGGGTATAGACAAAGAATTTTTTGAAAATAATGACATCCATATACATATACCTGAAGGCGCTGTCCCCAAGGATGGTCCGTCTGCCGGTATAACGATGGCAACCGCCATGTATTCTGCAATTACCGGTAATAGTATTAAAGCAGATGTGGCGATGACGGGCGAAATAACACTCCGTGGTAAAGTACTGCCTGTCGGAGGCTTAAAAGAAAAGATTTTAGCTGCTAAGATGGCTGGAATTAAAAAGGTTATTGTACCTGATGAAAATCGCAGGGATATTAATGAATTAGAAGCAGAAATTTTAGAAGGCCTGAAAATCGTGTATGCAAAAACAATGGATGATGTTTGGCCTGTAGCACTTTAAAGCTTATCCTATTTTAAGGAGGGACATAAACTTGCATGTAAAGAATGTGAACTTAGAGACGGTCTGCGGTATTACAAGCAAACTACCGGAGAATGACAAGCCGGAGATTGCTTTCGCCGGTAAATCAAATGTGGGAAAATCATCATTAATCAATGCACTAATGAACCGAAAATCCTATGCAAGGATTTCTGGACAGCCGGGAAAAACCCAGACCATTAACTTTTATAATATTAATAATTTACTTTACTTTGTGGACCTTCCTGGTTATGGCTATGCCAGGGTATCCTTAGAAATCAAGGCCAAATGGGGTAAGATGATTGAACGATATCTGCATAAGTCCATGCAGCTTAAGCTTGTTTTTTTGTTAATTGATATTCGTCATGAGCCATCGGAGAATGATAAAAACATGTACAATTGGATTGTTACCAATGGGTTTTATCCCGTGATTATTGCTACAAAGATGGATAAAATCAAGCGCAGCCAGCTGGGGAAACATATAAAAATGATTAAAACTGGTTTATCTGTTAAGGAAGGCACTCCGATTGTGCCATTTTCATCATTGACAAAACAGGGTCGTGAAGAAATCTGGAGCCTTATTGAAGAATATGTTTTATGCAATGAAGAAAAGGATTCCTGAAGGGGTATGCTAACATGTTTTCACGAAAAGATTTAATCAAATTAATGGTGCCGTTGATTATCGAACAGATTTTAGCTGTCGCCGTTGGAATGCTTGATGTTTTAATGGTGGCAGCGGCTGGGGAGGCTGCTGTTTCAGGTGTAGCTTCGGTAGATGCCATTGGCCAGCTGCTGATATTTATTCTAACAGCTTTAGCAACAGGCGGAGCAGTGGTTATATCTCAGTACCTGGGGAGAAATGACCATAAGAATGCCGGGATTGCGGCGAATCAGCTAATTATAGTGACTTTAATTGCAGGCCTCTTTTTCATGATGCTTTGTGTTTTAGGTAATCATCTGATTTTACGTATTATTTTAGGTGATATTGGCCGTGAGGTGATGGATAATGCAAGAATATATTTTTATATCACCGCATTATCATTTCCTTTCTTAGCGGTATATAACGGCTGCGCCGCCATATACCGTTCCATGGGTAATTCTAAGGTCTCAATGATTGTTTCAGTCATCATGAATGCGATGAATATTGCTGGAAATGCAGCTTTTGTTTATGGATTCCAGATGGGAGCAGCAGGAGTTGGCTTATCTACGTTAATATCCAGAATAGCGGCAGCAATTATTATGATAGTCATTGTAAGAAATGAAAAGAATGTTGTACATATTGATAAGAAATTAAAACTGGGCTATCAGCCAAGGATGATTCAAAACATTCTTAGAATAGGCATACCCAATGGATTAGAGAATGGCATGTTTCAGTTTGGAAAGGTAATTATCCAAAGATTGATTGCATCGCTGGGGACGGTGGCTATAGCGGCTAATGCTATTGGAGCCAATGTTGCCGGTATTCAAATTCTGCCCGGAGTGGCTATTGGCGTAGGGTTGATTACGGTTGTCGGCCAGTGTGTGGGAGCCGGTGAATATGAACAGGCGAAAAAGTATACCAGACAGCTGGTACTGGCTGCTTATATATTAATTGGGATATTTGGCCTTGGAACCATAGTGCTCAGTGGCGCTCTTGTGGGATTATACGGATTGTCCGGGGAAGTCAGTGTAACGGCGGTTAAAATCATCATATGGCACAGTGTGACAGCCATTTTATTCTGGCCGCTTTCATTCACGCTGCCAAATGTATTAAGGGCGGCTGGAGATGCCAGGTTTACCATGGCTGTATCGGTTATCTCCATGTGGCTATGCAGAATTGTATTGGCCTACATATTTGTCAGGGTATTCAATACTGACGTATTCGGCGTATGGATGGCCATGACCGTTGACTGGGTGTTCAGACTTTTGTTCTTTGCCTGGAGGTTTATCAGCGGGAAATGGATAAAACAAAAAAGCTCCTGATCCTATTGATCTCGTATATGGAAGCGGAAAACACCCGCATCTCGGCCATCTCCCAATGTCGCAGGAAGGGCTTTACAGGAAATTGTTCACAATACAGCAGGAGAGTCTTGGCTGGAGTGTATAAAGAAGAATAAAAACGCCCGTATGGATTGATTTTTATCCGTTAAGATTTATTTTAATAATAAATTGCTGATAATATAGGAATATATGTCAGCATTTTTTTTGCTCCAATTGTCACAGATGGCAATGGCCTGGCTTTCGTCGGTGACGTTTAACTTAATCTCCACTAAGGGAACTCCTTTTTCTTTAATAGAGCAGTTGACGAAAAAGCGGTTTCTTTTTTCTCTCCGGTAATCAGCAAGGGTTTCGTTTTCAGAGCGAAGCTCATATTTGTGCGCCTTGAGAAAATCGTCAATATCATATGTGATAGAAGTTGATATATGGTCTCCGAAGTATTCCAGTGTCTCAACACCGGAAGGTGTAATTGAGTAATGTGAACTATTCCGGATTTGCTTTGATTTAATCAACCCGGTGTCAGTCAGTTCGCTTAGGGCTTGCTGTAAAGTAAAATAGGTCGTGTAACCTTTTTCCAGAATGAATTCCGTGACTTGAGAATTGGTCAGCGGAAAATCAACTTTATCTAGTGTATATAAAATAATAAGCTTGTATAAAGTAAATGAATCGGCCATGTTTAAGACTCCTCCCACCGCATGCCATTAAGTGTTACTTTTTCAACTGAGGGTATGTACATCAAATATCATACCATTAAGGAAGTTGTAAATCAAGATAAAGAATTGACAAAGCATTTATTTAGAAGTATAATTTAATTAATTAAATAAGTTGCGTATCAATCTATATAAATTCAAAGTGATGGTTTGAATGTATCTACCAACTTCCGATAAAGTTGACTATAGATTATTCCTTTTGATGGGAGTAATTGGGTAGTTGATATCAGGAAGTTTTTTTATTGGGGAGGCGGATGTACCATTATAGAATGGGGCACTGCCTATAGTTTTAGATGGACGTAATATATTTATGAAAGTAACGGTAAGCGGTTCAGATTCACACAAGATAGGAGAGTGATAAAGTATGTCGGTTGGTAAAAGTGTTGTCAGAGTTGATGCCTATGACAAGGTTACAGGCCGTGCCAAGTTTACGGCTGATATGATGCCTGATAGGTGCCTGGTAGCAAAGGTATATCATGGGGAGATAGCCAATGGGATAGTTAAATCCATTGATATAAGTGAGGCACAGGCTTTGCCGGGCGTTGTAAAAGTTGTTACATTTAAAGATGTCCCATCTATGAAGTTTCCAACTCCAGGTCATCCCTGGTCCGTTGAAGAGAGTCATCAGGATGTTGCAGACCGTAATCTCTTAACCGGCAGAATACGTTATTATGGTGATGATATTGCGGCTGTAGTAGCAATTGATGAAGTCATAGCTAAAAAGGCGCTTGAATTAATCAGGGTCGAATATGAAGAATACGAACCATGCGTGGAGGCTGGAAAGGCCATGAAAGGCACTAAACCGCCTGTACATGAAGGTAAACCGGATAATATTTTAGCGAAAAGCAGTTATGAATTGGGTCATGTGGAAGCGGCCTTTAAAAAGGCCGATGAAGTATTTAAACAGTCCTATAAGACCGCCATCATCCAGCATTGTCATATTGAGACGCCGATATCCTATGCCTATATGGAAAAGGGAAGGATCATTGTTGTATCATCGACTCAGATTCCTCATATAGTGCGGAGGGTATGTGGACAGGCGCTTAATATCCCATGGGGAAAGATACGGGTCATTAAGCCTTATATTGGTGGCGGATTTGGAAACAAACAAGATGTGCTTTATGAGCCATTAAATGCATTTTTAACGCTTCAAGTTGGCGGGCGTCCCGTTAAAATGGAGATTTCAAGGGAAGAAACTTTTGTGAATACCCGAACGAGACATGCGATTGAATACGAACTTACTATTGGCTGTACGAAGGAGGGTAAAATCGTTGGAAAAGACATGATGTCTATATCCAATCAGGGCGCATACGCTTCTCATGGACATGCTATTGTTGCCAACGGCGCTACTGCATGGCGGCATATGTATGACGTTCCAAATGTCAGGGCGGCAGCATACACAGTATACACTAATACGCCGGTTGGAGGCGCTATGAGAGGTTATGGTATTCCCCAATTCTGTTTTGCGCAGGAAGCGCTAATGGATGATGTAGCTGCCAGATTAAATATTGACCCATTGGGATTCAGAATAAAAAATATTCATAAAGGCTATTTCAAAGATCCATATTTAGAACCTATTGCTGCCAATACCAATGGTATTTTAGAGTGTATAGAAAGAGGAAGAGCGTATATCGGCTGGAACCAAAAACGGGAAGCATACAATAATCAGACAGGAAATCTAAGGCGTGGCGTAGGAATGGCAGTGTTTAGTTATAAGACAGGGGTATATCCTATATCGTTGGAAATCGCAGGCGCCAGAATGGTACTCAATCAAGATGGCACAATACAGTTAATGGTAGGTGCCACTGAGATAGGTCAGGGATCCGATACGATATTCACACAAATGGCCGCCAAGACCCTTAAGCAGCCGTTCAAAAATATACATATTCAAAGTATCCAGGATACCGATGTAACGCCGTTTGATACAGGGGCCTATGCATCAAGGCAGTCATATGTGACCGGAGCGGCTGTAAAAGACTGTGCAAAACTGCTTAAGGAAAAGATATTAACTTATGCCAAATCTTTAATTGGTGACGAATATGATGAGCTGGATCTTGGAATGGGGATGGTGTATTCCAAAGGAAAACCGGTGATTTCTCTGGAAGAGGTTGCTATGGAAAGCTATTATAGCCTGACTCAGTCTTCGGCTATTACAGCGGAGATATCCAGACAGGTTAAAAATAACACCATTGCTTTTGGATGTTGCTTTGCTGAGGTTGAGGTTGACATAAAACTAGGGAAAATTAAGATTGTGGATATTATTAATGTACATGACAGCGGCTGTATTATTAATCCACAGCTGGCCACGATGCAGGTACATGGGGGCATGAGTATGGGCATTGCCTATGGTCTTGGGGAGCAGATGCTGATTGATAAAAAAACAGGAAAAGTACTGAATGGAACTTTATTAGATTATAAGCTTCCGACAATGATGGATGCACCTGATTTAGAGGTTGATTTTGTAGAGCTTACTGATCCTACCGGACCATATGGTAATAAGGCGCTTGGCGAACCTCCGGCTATTCCGTCGGCTCCGGCCATACGAAATGCTGTTTTTCATGCAACAGGCGTGGCAATCAATGAACTGCCGCTGTCGCCGCAGCGATGTGTTGAAGCCTTTACACAGGCAGGAATAATATAGGGGGAATCGCAATGTATGATATTGGTAATTACTATAATGCAGCAACTGCCACAGAAGCCATAAGCCTTATGAAAGAGCATCCCACTGCTAAAATCATAGCAGGTGGAAGCGATGTCCTTATTAAGATCCGTGAAGGTAAGATGGCGGGCTGCGAACTTATTGGTATTAGGGATATTAAAGAAATGAATGGAATATCCATGAATAAGAATGGCGATATTTTAATTGGTGCAACGACAACCTTCAGCCATATTACCAGTAATGAATTAATCAAAAAACACATTAATGTTTTAGGAAAAGCCGTAGATCAGGTAGGAGGACCACAGGTCAGAAATATCGGTACAGTAGGTGGGAATATATGTAATGGTGCTGTAAGTGCCGACAGTGCGCCGACTTTGTTCTCTTTAAATGCTAAATTAAGGCTTATTGGCCAAGAGGGTGAACGCATTGCAGGAATTACAGAGTTTTACTTAGGACCTGGGAAAGTGGATTTAAAATCGGGAGAACTGCTTACCCATATTATTGTACCACATGAGAGTTATCAGGGATATTCGGGACATTATATCAAGTACTCCATGAGAAATGCAATGGATATTGCTACCCTTGGCTGCAGTGTTGCCTGCAAAATCAACGCAGGCCAGGAAGTTTTGGAAGATATCCGAATAACCTTCGGTGTAGCGGCGCCGACACCATTAAGATGTTTTAAGACGGAAGAGGAGCTAAAAGGAAAATCGATTAATGATGATTTATACCAATTAATAGAAGACTCGGTAAGAACAGAAATAAATCCCCGTGATTCTTGGAGAGCATCAAAGGCTTTCCGGCTTCAAATTGGCGGGGAGATAGCAAAGCGTGCGCTTATGGAGGCAATCAGGCTTGCCGGAGGTGAAACAGATGAATAAAAATATGCAGTTGGTGAATTGTGTAGTCAATGGTGAACAGGTGTCAGAATATGTTGATGTACGAGAGTCCCTGCTGGACATGCTTAGAAACAGACTGGGCCTGACTTCTGTAAAGAAAGGCTGTGAAGTTGGAGAATGTGGTGCATGTACAGTTATTATTAATGATGAGACCATTGATTCGTGTATATACCTGGCGGTCTGGGCTAATGGCAAAAAGATCAGGACATTGGAGGGCCTCACGGGACCAGGAGGAGAATTGACCCGTATCCAGGAAGCTTTTATTGAAGAAGGAGCTATTCAATGTGGGTTTTGTACACCGGGATTTGTTATGTCAGCTACCGTTCTGTTGGAACGGGGAGAGAAGCTTGACAGAGAGGCAATAAAAAAGCATATGTCTGGTAATTTATGCAGATGCACCGGATACCACAACATTGCTAATGCGGTGGAAAAAGTGATGAATGAACAATAGAGATAACGATAATAAAGAGAATGTAGATTGATACATTCTTTTTTATTGACCATTTAGAACTTGACTGGATTTGAATGATTATGAGTGATTGTGAAATATGTACAACGTAAAAAACTAATTTTTGTTAATTGTTTTGATTAAAAATGATTTACAATGAACGAAAATGATGGTATTATGTCTTTAACAATCAAAATAATGCAAGAAAGGAAAAATAAAAATGTTAGCAGAAGAGCGTTTCAATGTCATTTTAAAATTACTTGACGAACAAGGTACGATATCCGTCAATGAATTGACTGAAATACTAAAAACTTCAGAGTCTACCATTCGGAGGGATTTAACTGAGCTTGATAGGCTGGGGCTGGTTAACAAGGTTCATGGCGGAGCAATCTCTACCGGCGTAAGCTACAAAACAAAAGATGAAGGTTTGGAATACAGACAGGAGCTTTACAAGGAAGAAAAGATTCTTATTGCCAGGTATTGTGCAGCGCTTATTAAGGATGAAGACTTTGTTTTTCTGGATGCAGGGACTACGGTAGGCTTAATCATTGACTATTTGAAGACAACAACCGCTGTGTTTGTGACCAATGCAATGCACCATGCCCATAAGCTGGCAGCCGGCGGATACAAAGTGTATATTTTAAGCGGCGAGCTAAAGTCCAAGACAGAAGCAGTTGTAGGCAGCGAGACTATTGAGTGTCTGAAGAAGTATAATTTTACAAAAGGCTTTTTTGGAGCCAACGGCGTAAGCTTAAAATCAGGATTTACAACACCTGAGATTAATGAGGCTATCGTTAAAAAGAGAGCGCTATCAAAGTGCAGAGAAAAATATGTACTTTGTGATGAATCAAAATTTAATCAAATATCTTCGGTCACTTTTTGGGATTTTAAGGAAGCAAAGATAATTACTAATAAGGTTGAGGATAGTGCATATACTAATTGCAAGAATATTGTGGAGGTATGTGAAGTGTGATTTATACAGTAACATTTAATCCCTCACTGGATTATATATTGATGGTGTCTGATTTTAAGACGGGTATTGTGAACCGGGCTGACCATGAAGAAATTCTTCCGGGTGGGAAAGGTATCAATGTCTCGGTAGTCTTAAAAAATCTTGGCGTTAATAGTATTATACTTGGATATACTGCCGGATTTACAGGTAAGGAAATAGAAAAGAGAGTTAAGAATCAGGGCTGTACAACTGATTTTATAAGAGTATCTGATGGCTTATCAAGAATTAATATCAAATTAAAAGCAGCGGAAGAAACCGAAATTAATGGCCGGGGTCCTGATATAAAGCAAGCTGATTTAGAAAGATTATTTCAGAAATTAGATTGTATTGAGGAAAGTGACATATTAGTGCTGGCAGGCAGTATACCAAGTTCATTGCCTGAGGATATATATGAGAAGATTATGGCTAGGTTGTGCAAGAAGCGAATTAAAATTGTCGTTGATGCGACAAAGGATTTGCTTGTTAACGTCCTGAAATATCAGCCTTTTCTGATTAAGCCCAATATCCATGAATTAGGCGAGATTTTCAGCGCAGATATATTGCGTAAAGAAGATGTGATTACTTATGGAAGGGAATTGCAGGAGATGGGCGCCAGAAATGTATTAGTATCCATGGCTAAGGAGGGCGCCATTCTCATTTCAGAAGCTGGTACTGTGTTACAAAGTGAGGCCCCTAAGGGCAAGGTTGTTAATTCTGTCGGTGCAGGAGATTCGATGGTGGCCGGTTTTCTAACCGGATATTTAATGACAAAAGACCCGGAATATGCTTTTAAAATGGGGATAGCTGCGGGAAGCGCCAGTGCATTTTCAGATAAATTGGCCGTTAAGGATGATGTTATGAAACTAATGGAAGCCATTAACAAATGAGGTGGAGAGTGTTATGAAAATCGTAGATTTATTGAACAAAAATAGTATTTGTTTAGAAGCAAAAGCAGCAGATAAAGCGGAGGCCATTCGTAAGGCTGTGGATTTAATGAATAAGTCGGGAAATATCCGTGATATAAAGGCATACACAGCAAGTGTTTTTAAGAGAGAGGAAGAGGGTACCACCGGAATTGGTGAAGGAATAGCCATTCCCCATGGCAAGGGGACTAGTGTGGCTGCGCCCGGATTAAGTGCCATGGTTTTACCGGAAGGCGTTGATTTTGATGCGCTAGATGGAGAACCGGTCAGTCTGATGTTTTTAATTGCAGCACCCGAAACGAAAGATAATGTTCATCTGGAAGTTCTGAGCAGGCTGTCAATGCTGCTGATGGATGACGCTTTTACGGTTAATTTGAGGCGTGCGAAAACAGCCGGGGAGTTTCTTGATTATATAGAAAAGGCAGAAACGGCTAAATTCGGTAAGGCGGGAGAAGAAAGTAAAAAAGCCGGAGGCGATGGCTATCAGATTCTGGCTGTAACTGCATGTCCTACAGGTATTGCCCATACTTATATGGCGGCAGAAAATTTGGAGAATAAAGCTAAAGAGCGTGGGATTACAATAAAGGTTGAGACTGATGGTTCAGGCGGCGTTAAGAATGCTTTGTCCAGAGAGGAAATTGAAAGAGCAGATTGTATTATTGTAGCCGCAGATAAAAACATTGATATGGCACGTTTTGATGGGAAACCGGTTATTGTCACAAAAGTTGCCGATGGCATTCATAAGGCCGACCAATTGTTTGATCGGGCGATAGAAGGAAGTGCAGGTATTTATCATTACTCGGGTAAAGGCAGTGAAGTGAGAGATTCCAACGAAGGTGAAAGTGCAGGAAGAAAAGCGTATAAACATTTGATGAATGGTGTTTCCCATATGCTGCCCTTTGTTGTTGGCGGTGGGATTTTAATTGCCCTAGCGTTTCTATTTGATAATTATGAGATTAATCCGGCTAACTTTGGTATGAATACACCTTTGGCAGCGTTTTTTAAGACGGTAGGCGGACAGGCCTTTGGATTTATGCTGCCGGTTCTGGCAGGGTTCATTGCCATGAGCATTGGCGAGCGTCCTGGCCTTGTAGTCGGCTTTGTCGGCGGCGTATTGGCAAGTGGAGGCTATACCTTTAGCAATTTGATGAACTATTCGGAAGCGGCTCAGGTAAGCTCAGGGTTTTTGGGCGCCCTATTGGCTGGTTTTGTTGGTGGCTATATCATCGTACTGCTGAGAAAAATATTTGATAAACTACCGGCATCCTTAGAAGGAATAAAACCCGTTTTGCTATATCCTGTTTTCGGTATCTTAATGATGGGCGTATTTATAATTGGCGTCAACCCTATTGTTGGTGCCCTTAATAGCGGATTAAATGAATTTCTGGCATCAATGAGCGGCGTAAGTAAGATTGTTTTAGGAATTATTTTAGCAGGGATGATGTCTGTAGATATGGGCGGGCCTTTTAACAAGGCGGCTTATGTATTTGGTACGGCACAGCTTACTGTAGCTGATGCAGGTCCGGAACAATTTCAGATTATGGCGGCGGTCATGATTGGTGGTATGGTCCCTCCTTTGGCAATTGCTCTATGTACAACTTTTTTTAAGAACCGTTTTACTGAAAATGAAAGGAAGTCTGGGATTGTCAATTATGTCATGGGCTTGTCGTTTATTACGGAAGGGGCTATACCTTTTGCAGCATCGGATCCTCTGAGGGTTTTACCTTCCTGTATCGTCGGGTCTGCTGTGGCAGGGGCACTGTCCATGCTCTTTGAATGTGGGCTGCGGGCACCTCATGGAGGGATATTTGTTATTGCTGTTATTTCGAATCCGCTTATGTATCTTCTGGCGTTGGTAATAGGGTCTGTTGTAGGAGCGTTGCTGTTGGCGGCGTTGAAGAAACCTAAAGTGTAAATTAGAAAGAGGATGTGTGGGAAAGGAAGGAGCTGTGACTAATTAAGAAGTCGACAGCTCTTTCTGAAGTTACATCGTTAATCCTATTTTCCAATGGTACTATACAACACCCTGAGCAATCATCGTATCTGCGACTTTCTTAAAGCCGGCAATGTTAGCTCCGGCAACGAAATTGTTTTCAACACCATATTCTCTGGCAGCATCATCTATTGTATGGAAGATATCAATCATGATTTGTTTTAACTTGGCATCTACTTCTTCGAAAGTCCAGCTATATCTCATGCTATTTTGTGACATTTCCAATGCACTTGTTGCAACACCGCCCGCATTAGCTGCCTTGCCAGGCGCAAAGTAGACACCATTAGCCTGTAAGTATTCTGTAGCTTCCAATGTCGCAGGCATGTTGGCACCTTCGACAACCGCAATACATCCATTAGCGGCCAATGTCTTAGCGTCATCAAGATGTAATTCATTTTGAGTTGCACAGGGAAGTGCAATATCAACTTTGATACTCCATACGCCGGCGCCTTCATGATATTCTGAATTCGGTCTGTAATTCTTATATTCTGTCAAACGTGCTCTTTTCACTTCCTTGATTTCTTTCAGGGCATCTATATCAATACCTTCAGGATCGTAAACCCAGCCATTGGAATCTGAGCAGGTGACGACCTTGGCCCCGAGGAAATGAGCTTTCTCAATAGCGTAGATGGCAACATTTCCTGAGCCGGAAACAGCAATTGTTTTACCTTTAATTGTATTTTCTCTGCACTTTAACATTTCTTCAACTAAATAAACTATTCCATAGCCGGTAGCTTCCGTACGTGCTAAGGAACCACCATACGTAAGTCCCTTTCCTGTAAGAACGCCTTCAGATACGTTACGCAGTCTCTTATATTGACCGTACATATAGCCGATTTCTCTGGCTCCGGTGCCAATATCACCGGCAGGAACATCTGTGTTGGCGCCTATGTGTTTGCAAAGCTCAGTCATGAAGCTTTGGCAAAATGCCATGATTTCTTTATCTGTTTTGCCTTTGGGATCGAAATCCGAACCACCTTTACCGCCCCCGATTGGAAGGCCTGTAAGTGCATTCTTAAAAATCTGCTCAAATCCTAAGAACTTAATAATGCTTAAGTTAACTGATGGATGTAGGCGCAATCCACCTTTATATGGTCCTATGGCACTGTTGTATTGTACACGGAAACCTCTGTTAACCTGGATATTGCCTGAACCATCAACCCATGGGATCCTGAATATAATGACACGTTCTGGTTCTGTGATTCTTTCTAAAATAGCTTCGCTTTGATACTTTTCGTCATTATCGACGACAAGTCTGAGTGACTCAAGTACTTCCTTAGCAGCCTGAATAAACTCAGTTTCGTGTGAATTTTTTGCTACTAACTTTTCAATTACGCTATCCACATATGACATTACTTTTTTTCCTCCTTCAAAATGTAAAAAATATCAGGACAGATGCCTGATATTTCTTATAGCTGGCCTCCGTCGGCTTTCGTTCCTTATTATAATACAAACAAGTGATGAAGACAAGGTTTTCCGACTTGAAAATGTAAAAAAATCTTTACGAAATCAAATTGTATTCCATAAAATACAATTTTTAACTAAAAAAAGTTTGCAGGAAAATGAAGAATAACTTTCATATTATTTTTTTATTTACAAGTTGATAATGAAATAAGTCAATAAAAAACTAAAAAATTACTTTTCTTTTTTATAAAATGGTGTATAATGTTATATAGATAATTCTGATTACATATCAAAGTAGAGTTATTATCAGCATAAATCTATATTTTTTCTTAGTACTCCCCAGTTACTTTAAAATATATTCAATGTATTTGTGATTATGTAAACCAATATTACATTCAGGAAACAATCATGGAGAAATATCAGATTTTAAGTATATTATAGACTCAGGAGGATAAAATGGTCGAAAAATATAATACGTTGTCATTGGTTCAGCTCAAAGAAATAGTAAAAGCACAGGGTATAAAAAACACCGGGGCAATGCGTAAGAAAGATCTTGTTCAGATCCTGTGTGATTTAGAAGAAAAAAAAGCACAGGAAAAGTCTGAACAAAATAGTGAAGAGAAAAATATAAGCCCTGCGGAGCCCAATATAGCGAAGCCTGCTAAAAAAGAGAATGTGCATGAAGTTAAGGCAGTTAAAAGGGATACTGCCCAGAGTTATAAGCCCTCTCCAAAAGTACAATCGTCTAATGAAAATTTAACTGAGCAGAAGATGGAGGAGCGTCGTCTCGAACGCCAGGAAACTAATTTAGATGAATTAGACAGCGGGCAATCAGCCAACGGTATTTTAGAAGTTATGCCAGATGGTTTTGGATTCATCAGATGCGCCAATTATTTACCGGGAGATAATGATATTTATGTTTCACCCGCCCAAATCAGAAGATTTAACTTAAAGACAGGTGATATTATTCAAGGGAACATTAAGAATAAAAACCAATCCGAAAAGTTCAGTGCATTACTCTATGTGAGGTCGGTCAATGGCTTTAATCCGGCCGAAGCTGCCAGACGTAAGAACTTCGAGGATATGACGCCGATATTTCCCAACAGCCGTATACGTCTTGAAAGTGAGAAATCCAGCGTACCCATGCGTATCGTGGATTTAGTGGCTCCTATCGGCAAAGGGCAAAGAGGCATGATAGTTTCTCCGCCGAAGACAGGTAAAACAACTTTATTAAAGCAGATGGCCAAGGCGATTAATGCCAACTATCCTGATATGAATATGATTATATTATTAATTGATGAACGCCCTGAAGAGGTTACCGATATTAAAGAATATATCGAAGGTAAGAATGTAGAAGTTATTTATTCGACGTTTGACGAGCTTCCGGATCATCATAAGCGGGTATCGGAGATGGTGCTTGAGCGGGCTAAACGCCTTGTGGAACACAAGAAAGATGTAGTGATATTGCTTGATAGTATCACCCGCCTGGCAAGGGCGTATAACCTGACCGTGCCTCCAAGCGGAAGGACGTTATCAGGAGGTCTTGACCCGGCGGCTCTCCATATGCCTAAACGTTTCTTTGGTGCTGCTAGAAATATGAGAGAAGGCGGAAGCCTCACCGTATTGGCCACTGCTTTAGTAGAGACTGGGAGCAAGATGGATGATGTAGTGTTCGAGGAATTTAAAGGTACGGGTAATATGGAGCTTGTTCTAGATAGAAAGTTATCTGAAAGAAGAATTTTCCCGGCAATTGATATTCAGAAGTCCAGCACCAGAAGGGAAGAATTACTGCTGAGCAGAGAAGAACTGGAAGCTACGTATTTAATGCGAAAAGCTTTTAGTGGTATGAAGTCAGACGAATCATTGGAAAGAATACTGGATTTATTTGTACGGACAAAGAGCAATCGCGAATTTATGGCCACAATAAAAAGGCTGAAATTTGTATAACAAGGAACAGCGGACACTCATTTTGAGGCGTCCGCTTTCGTCTCTTATATGCGGAATTTTAATATTATGACGCCATACGAGAATAATGGGCAAATGAATTTTTACTACGACGAGCATACTACGATTGACATAGTATGTTGAATGTGGTATACTATCGTCAGTAGACAAAACAACAGTTTGTTACTTTGTCAACCCAGGGTATGTCAAAAGGCTAAAAATCAGAATGTAATTATGCAGGGGGCGGTCAAATGATTAGCAGCGATGTAATACGTGGCTATAATGATATAATGATTCTTTATCTCCTGTTGGAAAGAGACTCATATGGATATGAGGTTTCAAAAAATATCCGGATGATCACAGAAGAGCATTATATTATCAAAGAAACAACATTATACTCAGCTTTTAGCAGGCTGGAGAAAAGTGGCTTTATAGAATCATATTTTGGATCTTCACCGCAGGGAAAGCGGCGGACCTACTATAAAATAACCCAACCTGGAATCAGCTGGTATAAGGAAAAATGTGAAGAGTGGGATCTGACTAAAAAGGTAGTCAATAAATTTGTCGGGAGGTAAAGTATGGAGACGATTAGTAATTATTTGGACACGATGTTCAAAACATTGCCCCAGACAGCAGAGATTCTGCGGTTGAAAGAAGAACTGCTGTTAAATATGGAGGAAAAATACCAGGAGCTTAAGATGCAAGGTTGTACTGAAAATGAAGCAGTCGGAAAAGTTATATCAGAGTTTGGCAATATTGATGAGTTATTAAAAGAGATGGATATGACTTTTTCAGAAGGTAGTGGTCAGGCGGAATATGCAGAATACACGGAATATTCAAAAGAAGATAGATATGAAGACATACCAACATTAACTTTCAATGATGCTGAGGAATATATATCCAGAATAAGAACCAGCAATGCAGTGGTGTCCGTAGGGGTAGCATTGATTTTATCTGGAGTATCGGCGCTTATTTTCTTAAATGAGGTGTTGGAAAGAACATTTTTAGCATGGCTGCCGGAAAATATCCGTGATAATGCACCTGTCGTATGTTTCTTTTTATTTCTTGTTCCTGCCATTGGATTTTTTGTATTTTCAGATTTTGGTATGGAGCGGTATAAATATATTAGAAAAGGTCATTTCCGGCTGGATAGGCATACGAGAGATGAGATATATCAGGTATATCAGTCATATTGTCAAATGGCACAATTATTTACAGTTGTGGGTGTTGTCTTATGTGTACTATCGCCGGTACCGGTTATAGTCGGCGGTATGTTTGGAGACAGTGGGTCAACTTATGGGGTTTGTATATTATTAATCCTCATAGCGATTGCATCCGCATTCTTCATCAATGGCGATGCCGGAAAAGACGCATGTGAGAAGCTGCTGAAAAAAGCAAAAAGTAATAAATGATAATCTAAAGACTGGCAAGGCAGGATAGCAGCTGCGAATACCAGTCTTTATTGATTCTTAGGAACATCCTGTGGTGGTACCGCATTCTGTACATACTTTACAGGTTCCGTTCTTTACCATCTTTGTACTTTTACAATTAGGGCATATTTCACCATAAATAAAATCACTGGCTTTATATATATTATCTTGATTTTCAGAACTTTTGTGGATTAATAAACCGGTTCCTGCGTTTCGTTGGCTTAACTTGCTTTGCTCTGTGACAGAAGGTTTAACCTGACAGTAATCATAATTTCCAAGTTCTATGTCGATAATTTTACTAATTAAATCAGAAATAGAATCGACCATTTTTATATATGGATGCCCGGTTACGAAACCACTTGGTTCATATTTCTGGCCTCTGTACATACGTGCAATATCCTCCGGAGGCACACCATACTGCAGCATTTCAGACAAGGTTGTTGAAATGCTGTCTAACAGGCCTTTTGTCAAAGACCCTTGCCGGCCTGAGGAAACATAGATTTCTCCTAATTTCCCATCATCAAAGAAAGAAGTAGTAATATAAAGCTTCAGTCCGTTAATAGCCGCTTCATGAACATGGGCAGCCCGGATGCCAGAAGGTTTGATGCGTAACGGTTTTCTTTCTGCATGCTCTTTTTCAATATAATCCAGAAGTTCCTGATAGGTATAATCTGGTAATTTCTTTTCTGCTTTGACCGTCTTTTTTGTATTAAGGGGCTGGCAGGCCTTACAACCATCCCGGTACAATGCAATGGCTTTTGCACCTAGTTCCCAGGAAAGATGATAAATATTTTTTATGTCCTGAGTTGTTGCGCCTGTAGGAAGGTTTACGGTTTTGCTGATTGCGCCACTGACGTGAGGCGTTAATGCTCCCATCATTTTAACATGGCCTTCAGGAGCAATATAGCGTTCTCCGGAGCCGCAGCGGTTTGCCGTGTCGAAAACAGACAGATGTTCATCTTTAATATGAGGGGCGCCTTCTATTTTCCCATCCACAATCTGTTCATATCCGTCTGCTGTTTCCTTTCGCATGACATAATCGGTAATATCCTGAATTTCTTTATCGTTATATCCAAGCTTTTTCAAGGCTTTGGGAAGGGCAGGATTAACGATTTGCATGAAGCCGCCGCCGACAAGCTTCTTAAATACAACATGGCTGAAAAATGGTTCTGAAGATGTGGTGGCGCAATCCATTGCAAAAGCAATGGTACCGGTTGGGGCTAATACTGAGACCTGAGCGTTTCTATACCCATATTTCTCTCCCGTCTTTAAAGCATCTGTCCATACCTTTTTAAGACCATTAGCCAGCCTGCTAAGTCCAAGCTTTGAAAGATTGCCATGATTAATCGTTACCGGAGAATATGGGAGTCCTTCAAATTGCCCGATGTTTTTTACCCCTGCAGCCAGTGCATGATTTCTCAGGACACGCTCCATATGCTTTTTATTTGAGTTATAACAAGGAAATGGTCCGGCTTTTTCTGCCATCAAGGCAGAAGTATAATAAGAATGGCCGGTCATAAGGCTTGTCAGGGCAGCAGCAACAGTTCGCGCATCATCAGAGTCATAGGGGAGCCCCATCAACATGACAAGCATGCCGATATTCGTCAGGCCAAGGCCGGTGGTTCTGAATTTATAAGACCTTCTGGCTATATCCCTGGTAGGGAACTGCCCTCTGTGGATGGTTGCCTCTAAAACAAACTGAATGAGTTTGATGGCATGAAGATAAGCCTCCAGGTCATAAGAGCCGCTTCTGGTATCGTAAAATCGGACAACATTTATACTTGCCAGATTGCATGCCGTATCATCTAAAAACATATATTCTGAACAGGGATTTGAGGCATTAATCCGGTTATAAGAGGCATTATATTTTCCATCTTCGCCACAGGGGCATGTATGCCATGCATTGATAGTATCATCAAATTGGACACCTGGATCGCCGCAGCGCCATGCTGCATAGGCGATATTATCCCATATTTCTGAAACAGGGATGCTTAAGCTGACAGCGGGATCGGTCCTGCCGTTAGTCTGCCATAGGGCATTCGGGTGTTCAAGTTCCTGCATAAAACGGTCAGGAATGCGAACAGAATTATTAGCATTTTGGCCAGAAACGGTTTCATAGGCTTCACCATCAATAGTTGTGGAATAGCCCATTTTTCCCAGAGCTTCCACCTTGTCTTCTTCTTTGGATTTCCAGCTGATATAGTCCATAATATCAGGATGGTCTAGATTTAAGATATTCATTTTTGCCGCACGCCTGGTAGTACCGCCGGATTTAATAGCTCCTGCATTCCGGTCGGAAACCTTCAGAAAGCTTAAAAGTCCTGAAGAGGCACCGCCGCCTGATAAGCTTTCGTTCTTTGCACGTATGACGGACCAGTTGGTGCCTACGCCGGAACCATATTTAAAGAGCAATGTTTCGGTTTTAATTTGGTCTGTCAATGATTTTTCTCCCACAAGACAATCATCAACACTGATGATGAAACATGCAGAACCTTGGGTGCGGGTATAAGCATCGGAAGATTCTATGACCTTCCCCGTTTGTTCATCATAATAAAAATGGCCCCTCGCCGGTCCATCAATGCCATAGGCCTGTTTAAGGCCGGTATTGAACCATTGTGGACTGTTAGGAGCCCACATCTGGGACAGGAACATAAATACAAGTTCATCATAAACAACTTGTTTTTGTTCTTCTGAGATTAGCCCTTCATCATGGAGGGATTCGATCCAAAAGGAAACCATACGGTGGGCAAGCTGTTTCATAGAATATTCATACCCCCGGTCATTAGGAACCCCCTTTTTGCGAAAATATTTGCTTGCAATAATATCGCAGGCACTTTGGGAATAATCTTCAGGAAATTCCAGTTCCTTCATGTCGGTAATAGCAACGCCTGTCTGGTAATTTGTAAGTAAAACATTAACCTTTTTCCATGAAAAGAGGTCATAGACACTTAGGTTACTGTTTTGTAGTTTTTTGGTAAAATGTCTGTAAATAGTTGTATCCAATTCCATAATTGATTCCTTTCTGTAGGATTTGATATAATAGCTAAAAATAAGGTTGTGCTCAATATATTGTACTAATATAATCATAACAAGTCAATCTAATCCATTAAACCAACTCCCCTCTGCTGGAGAGAGTAGACAGCATTAATATAATAAAGATGTCTAAAAACAAAATGCCAATAGATTAATACATCATCATCACTTGACATTTTTACGATTTAATCTTATAGTTAGAATACTAATAGTTAGAAATCAAATTAAAAAACGGAGGAAAGATGAAACCAACATTTAATAATATTTTTATAAAGGCTTTCCGGGCTCAGCAAAGCAAAATAAGGCCATATATGTCAAGCATCGGTTTAACGCCGGGCCAGCCTAAGATATTAGAATTTTTGGCAAGTAATAACCATTGTATGCAAAAGGATTTAGCCTGCGCCTGTGATATCGAACCTGCAACTGTATCAAGCCTGCTTAATAACATGGAGCGTGAAGGTCTGATAGAGAGGACAAGTATCAAGGGGAATAAACGCGCCTTGAGTATATCTATAACAGATAAAGGCAGAGAATATCATGAGAAAATGCAGATCCATTTTAGAGAGGTCAATGCTATGGCGCTGATAGGCTTTACCGATGAAGAAAAGAAACAACTTTCAAAATATTTGTGCCGTATATATATGAATCTTACAGGAATGGAAATCTAAAAGGAGGAACTATGGAACAATTTGAAGCTGAGGATAAGCAATTTATAAATATGACAACAAGTCCAATTCCCAAACTGATTATTTCCTTATCAATCCCTACTATCATCAGTATGTTAGTCACCTCCATATACAACATGGCCGATACCTTTTTTGTATCAAAGCTAGGGACGAGTGCAACTGGAGCCGTAGGTATCGTTTTCTCTGTGATGGCTTTAATCCAGGCAATAGGATTTATGTTAGGGGCGGGATCCGGTAATATTGTCTCCAGATTGCTTGGCAAACAGGATGAGGAGGGGGCAGACCAGGTGGCAGCCACAGGGTTTTTCCTTGCATTGGGACTAGGTGCATTATTAATGCTTTTGGGACTGCTGTTTTTGAATCCATTTATGAGGCTTTTAGGAGCAACAGAGACTATCTTGCCATATGCCAAAGACTATGCCAGATATATTTTATTTGGTGCACCTATTATGTGTGCCTCTTTTGTACTTAATAATCTGCTTAGAGGTCAAGGACGGGCATCACTGGCGATGATAGGCATCGCCTTTGGCGGTGTGCTTAATATTATTTTAGATCCTATCCTGATTTTTACGTTTGATATGGGAATATCAGGTGCTGCAATCGCTACCCTTATTAGTCAGGTGATTAGTTTCTTTATTTTATTATATTTTTTCGTAACAGGGAAGAGTATTGTGCGGTTAAGCGCTCGAAAAATTTCCTTTAAATTTCATGTACATAAGAATATTATGAAAAATGGTTTTCCCTCTCTCTGCCGTCAGGGATTGGCCAGCCTGGCAACTATAGCATTGAATGTCAATGCCGGATTTCATGGAGATGCGGCGGTGGCGGCAATGTCTGTCGTGAGCCGCATATTTATGCTGATTGTGTCGGTGATGATTGGCTTTGGTCAGGGATTTATGCCTGTGGCCGGCTTCAATTATGGTGCCGGAAAGTATGGCAGAGTAAGAGCAGCTTTTTGGTTTTCAGTTAAAGCAGGACTTGTATTTATGACGATTCTATCTTTGGGAGGATTTATCTTTTCGGAGCAGCTTATAGGCTTATTTAGGAAGGAAGATGCCAAGGTGATGGCCATAGGCATTTTAGCCTGCAGGCTTCAATGTTTAGCCCTGCCTCTTCAGCCGGTGATGGTATTGACTAATATGCTGTTTCAGTCCATCGGAAAATCATGGCAAGCCTCCCTGCTGTCTTCTGCAAGGCAGGGGATATACTTTTTGCCGTTGATAATTATTCTGCCAAGGATTTTTGGTGTTCTTGGTGTCCAGATGACGCAGCCTATTGCTGATTTATTGACATTTATTACGTGTTTTCCGTTTTTAATTAAGTTATTTAAAGAATTAAAAGAAAATGAAGCCCTTCAGGTGAATAATCCAGATCCTATAAATAGATAAAGATACATTGCATCAAAACCATATAAAGTATCGTACCGCCGCCGATAAAACACATATGACACAGCTTGAAGCCGGTATTAATAATCTTATTGAAGAAAATCAAAAACAGTTAAATGTGTGGTTAGCAAATCAGGATTAACAAAAAGGTTCTGCTGTTTTTTGGAAGTTTATGGAGTTAACCGGGTTTATCAAGGAATATAAGGGTTGACATATTTAAATACCTTGCTTATAATAATTATAGATGGAGTATTTACTCATTCTGGAAAATCAAGTATTTGCATAAGAACACAAAGCGAAACCTCATGGAGTGCCTTTCCATGAGGTTTCATTTTGGTTAGCTGTCTTTTTTCTCACTTCGGTCTAACCATCTGCGTATGTAATATAATACTATTCCCGCCATAACCGAAATAAAAAAATCAAGTATTTCTTGCATAAGTTCACCTCCCCCTACTGGAAAGAGTCGACAGCATATATATAATAACATTTATAAATTAAAAAAGTTGTCGAAAATAGAGACAGTTATTATACATTTGGAACATTTCAAGTTTGAATTGTCACTTTTCTTATACAGAATTTTCTTATGAAAGTGTAGTACGTCCTGTCTTAGAACTTAAAGGATTTAAGCGGATCACTTTAAATCCTGGTGAAACAAAGGCGATCAAATTCGAACTTGATACCAGACGATTCGGTTATTTAAGAGCCTACTAAATTAAGGTTGTTTGTCGGAAAGAGTTCGATTGACCTTGTTTATCAAGATGAACTTTCTATAGAAGGAGATCCTAGGACTATATTACATGATCAGATTTATAAAGCATCAGTAGAAGTAATTTAGAAAATCAAAAGTATATAATTTTAAGCCAGTTATAGCTATATATTATAATTGCCTATCTGGCTTAAAATCGTATTGTCTACTCATCTGGCACAATTTAAACATTTGACCAATTTATATGAAGCAGATATTATTATCATTTGAACACTTTCCTTTCGTATGTCACAGTAAGACCTTCGGCTATTGTAATTTGATGTTGATTGTATTATACTTCAACAAAAGTTACAAGTGCAACAAGAAAGGAGGAAGTGGGTCAGGATATCCAAGACCCTCACAGAGAGGATTCCACCCCTGTCCGAACGGGATTTAAAACAATAATAAGCAAGTAATCAGCCCTTATAGGGCTAATATCATACCACCAATTGAACTGGTGGTTGCTGACTTAGATAAAGATACATTGTATCAAAACCATATAAAGTATCGTTCCACCGCCGATGCTTAAAAGTAAGTTATGTTTCCATTTATGTACTATTACAACAAATAATATTGCAATAAATTCGGGAAGTCCATGGGGATTCCTGGTGATAGATATTGATTTTAAACAATAAATAATAAGCATACCAATAATCGCATAAGGCAGAACCTTGCCAAGATATGTGATTATTTCAGGTGTTTTTTTACCGGAAGGGAAGATGATGAACGGAATGACACGGGTGCCAAACGTTGTTATTGCCATAACGGTAATTAATATAATCGATTCTTTAATCCCTATCATTTGTCAATCCTCTTTTCTAAATAACAGCGGCTGAAAGTAAGTACAGTTATAATGCCGATCATTGAAAAAATAATAAAGTTATCTGGCCCGAAAATGAGCAGGCAAATCAATGCTACAGTAAGTCCGGTAATGGCAGACAGATGATTCTTACTACTTTCCCATTGCTCAATAAATATGACGACAAAAAGAGCTGTCATAGCGAAATCTATACCTGTAGAATCAAAGGGAATAACTGAGCCTGCAATGGAACCGATAGCTGTTCCCAATATCCAGTAGCTTTGATTAAGCAAGGCAATAAAAAAATAAAACCAGTTTTTATTGATATACGATGGCGTTTCCAACGAACACAACAGAGAATAGGTTTCATCTGTTAATGAAAAAATCATATATAACTTCTTACGCCCCATACACTTGAATTTATCCAACATAGATAAGCCGTAGAACAAATGTCTGGCATTAACAGTTAATGTAATGACGAAGGCGCTTAAAACACTAAGCCCCCCGGTGAGTATGCTAACTGCCACGAATTGCATTGATCCGGCGAATATAATGACACTCATTAATATGGCCAAATAAAAAGGATACCCCTTGCTGCAAAGGGAGATTCCAAAAGCCGTACCCAGGAAACCATAGCCAAAAAGTACGGGAATAGTATATGGAAAAGCAGCTCTTAATGCTTTAAGCTTCATAGATTACAGCTCCTCCTTGATTTTTATTGTAATGCTTTAAATTATAAAAGAAAGGCATGATGAAGTCAAACATTTATTTATCCAATGTTTATTTATCCAAAAGAACAATAGTGGAACAGAGGTGTCAAGCAGAGGTGACAGCAGAGGTGACAGTATTTGACAAGTAGTTTTTTATATGCTACAATGAACTTCACAATTGAAAATCCCATGAGGGAGTAGTTAGCGCAACATGCGTGGCAAGTCAACATGCTGACCACATACGGTCTGGCTTGTCTTAAAAAACGAGACTCATGTATAGCTTTACAGCTTATACATGCGGTCTTTATTTTTAGAAACCCAAGTATACGTTCGTAAGAGCAATACTTGGGTTTTTCGTTTGTAAATCATTTGATAAGGAGATTACTCAATGAGTTTTACAGAACTAATCCTCGTTGCTATCGGGCTTTCAATGGATGCTTTTGCCGTAGCCATCTGTGCCGGGTTGACCATGCCCAAAACCACCATAAAAAAATCGCTGATTGTCGGCCTTTACTTTGGTATTTTTCAAGCCGTTATGCCGCTTATCGGATATATGCTTGCGACACAATTTGCCGATAAGATTACAGCTTTTGACCATTGGATTGCTTTTGGCCTGCTCTGTTTTATCGGCGGCAAAATGATTGTGGGAAGTTTCAAAAAGGAAGGCTGCCATGACAGGGAATGTCCCGCCGAAACATGCACGGATAGAGAGTGTCCCGGCGGAGAACGCCCCGAGACTAAAGAAACGTCGTTAAAGCCTGCAAAAATGCTCCCTCTTGCCCTTGCCACGAGCATTGACGCGCTGGCGATGGGCGTATCGTTTGCTTTTCTTAAAGTTGATATTGTCCCTGCGGTTCTCTCCATCGGTATTATCACTCTTATTTTATCAATGGCTGGTGTAAAAATCGGCAACGTATTCGGAACAAGGTTTAAATCAAAAGCCGAACTTGTGGGTGGGATAATATTGGTCCTGATGGGTTTGAAGATACTGTTTGAGCATACGGGGATTATTCACATTTAATAGCATGGAGAGAAAAAATCAGAATATTGCATCTCCGTATGCCACATTCAAACTAATAGGCGAAACAGGGATAACGTGGGAACAAGTGTCAATAGTCATGACGCACTACTTGACATTGGGCACAACCGTTGTACAATAGGATTAGGGCTATCCAACGAGTTTTCAGGCACGCCCTAATAGACTTGATTTAGAAAGAGGTTCCTATGTCGAATCAAAAACATTCGGTGAAAATTTCTGTGCGCAGCCTCGTAGAATTTATCTTGAAATCGGGTGATATAGATCATCAGGGAGGAACGTTACGTGATACGAGGGCTATGCAGGAAGGCAATAAAATACACAAAAGAATACAAAGAGAAGGTGGATCACGTTATCAAGCCGAGGTACCTTTAAAAATAGAAATACCTGTTGATGAAACACTTTCCATACAAATAGAAGGCAGGGCTGATGGTATTATTTGTGAAAATGAATATACCATTGATGAAATTAAGGGTACTTATACAGATTTAATCCATATGGAAGAGCCGGCTGAAGTCCATTTTGCACAGGCCCGCTGTTACGCATATATTGTGGCAAAAGAGAAAGCTTTGTCAGAAATCAATGTACAATTGACTTATGTCCAGCTTGAAAGCAAAGCTGTCAAACGCTTTGTGGAAAAGAAAAGTTTTGAAAAACTAGAGCTGTGGTTTTTTAATATCATCAATCAATATGCTGTCTGGGCCAAATGGCAGATACAATGGTGTGAAAAGCGAAATAATTCCATTGATAAGGTGAAGTTTCCTTTTGAATACAGAACGAGTCAGAAAAAATTGGTTTCAGGTGTTTACCGGACGATTCTCGGTGGTAAAAAGCTGTTTATTGAAGCCCCTACAGGTACGGGAAAGACTATTTCCACAATATTTCCTGCCATTAAGGCCATGGGTGAAGCTGTCTGCCATAAGATTTTCTATTTGACAGCAAAAACGATAACAAGAACGGTAGCAGAAGAAACATATTCTATCTTAAAAGAAGCGGGACTTTGGTCCAAGGTCATCACATTGACGGCAAAAGATAAAATATGTATTTTTGATGAGGCGGATTGCACGCCTGTACGTTGTGAAAGATCAAAAGGACATTTTGACCGTGTTAATGATGCCGTCTATGATATGATTAATAAGGAAGATACATTCACAAAAGAAAAAATAGAAGCCTATGCCTTAAAACACCGGGTATGTCCCTACGAAATGCAGTTAGATATATCTCTGTGGTGTGATACGGTGATATGTGATTACAATTATATCTTTGACCCTATTGTCTATTTAAAACGTTTCTTTGGAGAAAGAAAGGAAGATTATGTTTTTCTCATCGATGAAGCCCATAACCTTGTGGATCGTGCCAGGGAAATGTACAGTGCCATTTTGTATAAGACCCATCTCATGGAGGTTAAGCGTCTGGTTAAGCCAATGAGCAGGAAGCTGGCGCTTAGAATTGAAAAGTGCCATAAGTATATGCTTGATTTACGGGACGAATGTGAAGACTGTAAAAAAATTGAAAACATTGACGGCTTGATTCCCTTTCTTATGAGGATGCTTACTGAAATGGAACTGTTTCTTGGAGAAGATCATCCTAAAGAGGTCCGGGAGAAAGTGGTGGATCTGTATTTTGAAGCAAGACAGTTTGTAGGTGCATTTGAAGTGATGGATGAACGCTATATAACTTATATGCAGCGGCTTTCAAAGAAGGAATTGATGGTGAAGATTTTCTGTGTGGATCCTTCAGGGGATTTATGCAAGCGCTTAGAATGGGGGAAAAGCTCCATATTTTTCTCGGCAACATTGCTTCCAATTAATTACTATAAAGCACTTTTAAGCGTTACTGCCAAAGAAGATTATGATTTTTATGTAGACTCACCTTTTGATATATCGAATCGGCTTCTGTTCATTGCTACAGATGTTACAAGTAAGTATACCAGGCGAAATGAAAATGAATATGTCAGAATATCCGAATATATCCGAAAAATCGTCAGAGGTAAAAATGGAAATTATCTTGTGTTTTTTCCATCCTATATTTTCATGCGCAGCGTTTATGATATATTCACAGACAGAGAATTAGTGAAAGCTGGCAATGGCATACAGACAGTTATACAGGAAAATGCCATGACTGAAAAAGCGAGAGAAGCGTTTCTTAACAACTTCCAGGCGGGGTCGGACACAACGATGATTGGTTTTTGTGTCCTGGGAGGTATTTTTTCAGAAGGTATTGATTTAAAAGAAGACAGGTTAATAGGTGCAATTCTGGTAGGTACAGGGCTGCCTCAAATCAGCTATGAGCGAGAGCTGTTAAAAGAGTATTTCGATTTAAACCAGAACATGGGTTTTGATTTTGCTTATCTCTATCCCGGGATGAACAAAATACTGCAGGCCGGGGGAAGAGTTATCCGGACAGAGAAGGATAAAGGGGTCATCGCGCTGTTAGACGAAAGGTTTAACTACCCCAGCTATCGGCAGTTATTTCCGAGAGAGTGGGAAATATATAAAAAAGTCAATATTGATACGGTAGAGAATACGATAAATAAATTTTGGGAATAAGGAGAGGGGATATATGAGGATAGGATTTATTGGATTAGGGATAATGGGTGAGGCCATGTGTTATAACATCATTAAGAAGCATGATGATAAGGTGTATGTTTACGATATTAATCCCCAGAGAACCCGGTTAGTTTCAGGTTTTGGCAGTATACCCTGCAATCATTTAAAAGAGGTTGCCAGAAAAGCTAGGTTGATTATCACAATGGTGCCTAAGTCAGAAAATGCTTTGGAAGTCTATACAGAGATTCTTGATGAGCTGAACTCTGATAAAATATGTATTGACATGAGCACCATTGAACCGGAGGTTTCACTCAATATTTATAAGATGCTTAAAGAAAAAGGTACAGGATTTTTAGATGCCCCGGTGGTAAAATCCCAAAAGGCAGCCCGTTTGGGCGATGTGGGCATTTATGTTGGGGGAGACCTTGAATTATATAAGAAGGTCAAACCGATCCTTAAATACATGGGACGAAGCATTATACATATGGGTGATAATGGGAAAGGGCTGGTCATGAAAATCTGCCATAATGTCCTTGTGGCCCAGATTCAAAATGGTGTCAATGAGACATTTGCCCTGGCGCTGGAACAGGGCATTGATTTGAATAAGTTTGGAGCGGCAATTTCCTATGGCGGCGGTCAAAACTATTACTTTGATTCTAAGCAAGATGCGTTGAACTATAAAGATTATTCGACAAAGTTCTCAGTGGAAAATATGGCAAAAGATTTGGATATTTGCCACAAACTCATTGAAAGTGAGAATCTTCAGATGCCGGGCCTGGAAGTTGCAAGGAAAGTATATGCCAAAGCGCTTGAAGCAGGAAATAAAGAGTTAGACTTTTGCTCTACAATTGAGATTGTGCAAAATTGTATACAAAATCCAAAATAATTGATTCATATAATTAAGTATGTTAAACTGTTGTTAAGTAAATGAGGGTAAGTAAGGAGGTTAACATGTTAGTTACAATTTGTATTGGGAGTTCCTGCCATTTAAAAGGCTCAAGAGATGTGATAACAAGCTTTGAAAACCTGGTAACGCAGCACAAAATAGACAATCAGGTTGAATTAACAGGATCATTTTGTATGGGAGAATGTGCCAAAGGTGTCTGTGTTAAAATTGATGAAGAGTTATTCTCGGTAACCCCTTCAGATGCAGATACATTTTTCGAAACAGAAATTCTTGGGAGGCTTTCCTAGGACTGACCGCCGCTGACCAACTTAAGGGATAGTATATTATATGATGGAGATGAGTCTGAATGAATACAAACCTAGAAATTTCATGGAAAAGTCTTAATAAATATAATGAGGAATTGTGCGGCGATAAGGTAGAAGTCATAAAGTGTGATGACTCAGAAATTGTTATTTTATCAGACGGTATGGGCAGTGGTGTTAAAGCCAATATTCTTTCGACATTGACATCAAAAATACTTGGAACTATGTTAAAAGGCGGCGCTGACATTTCAGACTGTGTCGAGACTATCGCAAAGACATTGCCGGTCTGCCGTATCAGGCAGGTGGCTTATTCTACTTTTAGTATTCTGAAGATATCTAAAGATGGAAAAGGCTATTTGGTTGAATATGACAATCCAGGCTGCGTATTCATAAGAGATGGTGAAATCCTGAATATTACCTATACATTTAAAGAAGTTGCAGGAAAAAAAATCAGGGAATATCATTTTGCAGTCCGGCCAAATGATTATATGATTCTATTCAGTGATGGCGTGATCCATGCCGGTGTCGGCCAAAAGCTTAAGTTTGGCTGGGGCTGGCCAGGTGTGGCAGAATTTATTCAAGGGCTGGCACAGAACCTGATATCCTCTTCCAGATTGGCATCATTAGTCTGTAATGCCTGTAGAAACTATTACATGAATGCTCCGGGTGACGACACGACGGTTGCCGTCATGAAGATAATAAACGAAAAAATAATCAATATCTTTTCAGGACCGCCGGCATCATATGATGACGATGAGGTGCTTATGACTGATTTTATGAGCAGTCCTGGGAAAAAGATCATCAGCGGCGGCACCAGCGCCAATATTGCATCAAGAATATTAGGGAAAAGAATCAAGGCCTCCCTAGAGTATTCAGACCCGGAAATACCGCCTATTGCAAGCCTTTTCGGCATGGAGCTGGTAACAGAGGGTGTTTTAACATTAAACAGGTGTGCCAAAATACTAAAGCAGTACAATGCCGGCGATTTCACCGAAGGTTTTTACCAGAAATTGGATGCCCAAAATGGTGCGGCGAAGCTTGCTAAAATAATTATAGAAGACTGTACCCATTTGAACATGTTTGTCGGCCAGGCCATGAATGCGGCACATCAAAACGAGGGATTGCCTTTTGATTTGAGTATCCGTATGCGGCTGATTGACAGCATTAAACTTGAATGTGAGAAGATGGGAAAGTCTGTAACGATAAAGTATTACTAATACTAGAAAGGAGCCAAAATGAAAAAACAATTCGAAACTGATATTGATAAATTAAAGTACCAGGTATGTGTTGAAGTCGCCGTACAGGCTTTCGCCGGTGAATTGGAAGAAAAAAAGGAACAAATTCCCTATCAAATCATTCCCGGAAGATCACCTCGCTATCGCTGCTGTGTATATCGTGAAAGAGAGATTATCCGCCAGAGAGTGCGTTTAGCTGTCGGCCATAGCACCACGGCCGGGGAAAAAAACGATAATATTATCCAAGTTTTGCCGGCTGCTTGTGAAGGCTGTCCGATTAACCGTTTCAATGTAACGAATAACTGTCAAATGTGCCTGGCTAAAAAATGCCTGGGAGCCTGCAACTTTGGAGCGATTGAGTTTGAACGGGGCAGAGCCCATATTGACCATAAGAAGTGTAAGGAATGTGGTAAATGTATGGAAGCCTGCCCATATAACGCAATTGCTGATTTAATGCGGCCCTGTAAGCGCAGCTGTCCGGTGGATGCGATTACAATGGATGCGGATAATATTGCCGTGATTGATGAAGCTAAATGCATTACCTGCGGACAGTGTATGATTGGCTGTCCATTTGGAGCGATTTCTGATAAATCATTTATGGTGGACGTGATTAAACTAATAAACAACGGGGCTAAGGTATACGCCATGGCAGCTCCGGCGATTGAAGGACAATTCGGTGCTGACGTAAGCGTAGGAATGATTAAAAAGGCTGCTAAAGAACTGGGATTTACTGATTTGTATGAAGTTTCCCTGGGTGCCGATTTTGTTTCTAAAAATGAAGCGGAAGAATTAGAAGAGGCTGTAAAGCAAGGTGAAAAGATGACAACGTCCTGCTGTCCTGCATTCGTTAATATGATTAAAAAACATTTTCCCCAGGTTCTGGATAAAATGTCAACGACGGTGTCACCGATGACTGCCACAGGGAGAATCATCAAAGCGATGGATCCGGAAGCGGTTTGCGTATTTATTGGCCCTTGCATCGCGAAGAAGGGCGAGGTCATTGACTCCATCACATTGGGCGGGGCAGATTATGCCATGACCTATGAGGAATTAGACGCCATGTTTGAGGCGAAGCAAATCAATCCTTCAGATTATGAGGATGAGCTGCAGCAGGGAAGTAAATTTGGAAAGGGTTATTCTGTTTCCGGCGGTGTGACAGCAGCAGTACTCGAAACCTTTAAAGAACGGAATGAAGATATTGAAGTGAAGGCCAGACGCTGCGACGGTGCACTGGAGTGTAAGAAAGCCTTGCAATTGCTTAAGTTGAATCGCCTCCCTGAAGATTTTGTTGAGGGGATGGCCTGTACCGGCGGTTGTGTAAACGGTCCGGCTATGCTTAATAAAGATAGAACTTACATCAAAGATAGAAATAAGCAAATTGGGCAGGCAGACGACAGAGGCATACTTGAAAATGTGGAAAAGTATAAAGAATTGAATATTAATATGATCCGCAAGTACCCTCAGTTGGCAGATTAATACTTTGTCAACCGGGGTTAAGGTATAGAAAATGCAGTAGGCATTCTGTGCGATTTTTGTCGGATATGCCTATTGCTTTTTTTTATGGAGTGGTTTATAATATACCACAATATATAGTGTTCCTGATTTTGGAAGAACACTATACATATGTTTAAAGGAAGAGGAGAAACTGGTAAATGATTGAGGAAATCCAGAAAAGGAACGGTAAGGTTGTACCCTTTGATTCGGTTAAGATTATGAATGCCGTCAGCCAGGCTAACAAAGCGATTGAAGCCGAGGCAATGACACCGACAGATTTATTATTTCTGACAGAAAAGGTATGCAATAAGTTAAAATCTGATTTGCTATGGAATGTAGAGCAGGTACAGGACATTGTAGAAGAAGTTTTGATTCAATTTGGCTATGTAAAAACAGCGAAGGCTTATATTCTATACCGGGCTGAGCATACGAAGATACGTCAGTCGGAATCTGATTTAATGGACATTTATACGCGGCTGACATATTCTTATGCAAAAGATGAGGATATAAAACGGGAGAATGCCAATATTGACGCCGATACGGCTATGGGAACGATGTTGAAGTATGGATCGGAAGGTTCGAAATATTTTATTGATAATTATGTTCTTCCAAAAGATATTGCCTCCGCCCACATCAATGGAGAAATTCACATCCACGATAAGGATTTCTATATGTTAACCGAGACTTGTTGCCAGATTGATTTGCTTAAACTATTTAAAGACGGTTTTTCTACAGGGCATGGGTATATAAGAGAACCCAATTCTATAAGGAGTTATGCGGCACTTGCATGTATTGCTATTCAGGCCAATCAAAATGAGATGCACGGCGGGCAGAGTGTCCCCAATTTTGATTATGCTATGGCTCAGGGCGTAATTAAGACTTATAGTAAAGAGTATTATAAAATGTTTAAGTCCTACCTGCAGGTGAAGTATGACACTGATGAGATAACAGCGGACGCTGTCATTACTACGTTGAAAGAGAAGATAGAGATACCGGTGCGCATGGCCGAAGCTAAGGTTTATGGGGAAGCGTTAAACATGATTGAAGTACCGGGTATAAGCAGCGGGCAGCTGGAGGGAGCTCACAAATACGCTGTGAAGGAAGCTCATAATAATACTGAGAAGCAGACCTATCAAGCGATGGAAGCCTTCATACATAATTTGAATACGATGAATTCCAGAGCCGGAGCACAAGTACCTTTCAGCTCGATTAATTACGGGACAGACACATCGATGGAGGCACGGATGGTAGTTAAAAATCTCCTTTGGTCAACTCAGGCGGGGTTAGGTAATGGAGAGACACCAATATTTCCGGTTCAAATATTTAAAGTTAAAGAAGGCATAAATTTTAACCCTGAGGATATTAACTATGATTTGTTCCGTTTGGCTATTGAAACTTCGGCGAAACGGCTATTCCCCAACTTCAGTTTTATTGATGCACCATTTAATATCCCTTATTATAAAGAAGGTGATTACAATTCGGAAGTAGCCTATATGGGATGCCGCACAAGAGTTCTTGGGAACAGTTACGACAGAAACAATGAAATTACCTGCGGACGCGGCAATTTAAGCTTCACTTCACTTAACCTGCCAAGAATAGGCATAGAAGCTAAAGGTGATATAACGAAGTTCTATAAGATGCTTGATGACAAGATTGATTTGGTTTGCCGTCAGCTGCTTCATAGATTTTATATTCAATGCAAGAAAAAGGTTCGTAATTATCCCTTTTTAATGGGACAGGGGATATGGATCGGGTCCGATGAACTAGGTTTTGAAGATAGTGTTGAAGAAATTATAAAGCACGGAACTTTAAGTGTAGGTTTCATTGGTTTGGCAGAATCGTTGAAGGCGCTTATTGGTCAGCATCACGGCGAAACGAAGAAAGCTCAGGCATTAGGATTAGAGATTATCGCTCATATGCGAAAGAAGACGGAAGAAAAATCTGAGGAAACAGGTTTGAATTTTACTCTGCTGGCAACACCTGCAGAAGGCTTAAGCGGTCGGTTTGTGAAAATTGATCAGGGTCTGTATGGTAAAATAGAAGGCGTTACAGATAGAGATTATTATACAAATTCATTCCATATACCGGTTTATTACCCCATTAAAGCATTTGAAAAGATAACACTGGAGGCTCCTTATCATGCTTTGACCAATGCAGGCCATATCAGCTATGTTGAATTAGATGGGGATACAAGTAAGAATGTGGAGGCCTTTGAAACAATTATTAGATATATGAAAGAGCAAGGAATCGGCTATGGTTCGGTGAACCATCCGGTAGATAGGGATCCGGTGTGTGGATATACAGGCGTTATTGGGGACGTATGCCCAAGATGCGGAAGACGGGCCGGAGAATCCGTCAGTGTAGAAAAATTAAAGGAATTACAGAAAAAATATCCAGGTGTCCCTAACTATTAAAATAGAAAAGAGGTTATTGTAATGAATGTACAGAATATGACGAATCAAAAGGATGTAGGGGAAAATATCGGATTTGAACGTATCCGCCGTATTACCGGCTATCTGGTAGGCACCACAGAACGCTTTAATAATGCGAAACGTTCTGAAGAGAGCGAACGTGTCAAGCATGGAATCTAAACTTAGAATCAGCGGGATTATTGAGGAATCCATTGTAGACGGTCCGGGGCTGCGCTTTACAGTATTTACCCAGGGCTGCCCACATGGCTGTCTGGGCTGTCATAATCCTCAGACCCATGATTTTGATGGCGGATATGATATGGACATTAATGAAATATTTGGGCAGTTTCAAGCGAATCCGTTGCTGTCTGGCATTACTTTTTCAGGCGGAGAGCCGTTTTGCCAACCAGAGCCACTATACCATCTTGGCGAAAAGGTAAAAGCCTTGGGAAAGACAATCGTTTTATTTTCAGGGTATACATTGGAACAATTATTAGAAATGAGTCAGAAAGAACTATATGTCAAACAACTGTTGTCTATTGGTGATATACTCATTGACGGACCGTATGTTGAAGCGTTAAAGGATTTGGAACTTCTATTCAGGGGGAGTTCCAACCAAAGAATGATAGAGCTATAAAGCATCGAAAGAAAACTTGTTGATTAAGTTTTCTTTCTTGTCTTATGAATGAAGTTGAAAAGCAAATAGACTTGACATAATATTATTATTCTAGTATGCTATAATAGTAATAATTATTATTATTTGAAAGGAGGGCTATGATGAAGACGATTAAGTATAGCCGCCAGCGGGAATCTATTAAAGACTATTTAATGTCAAATAGAAATCATCCGACAGCTGATATGGTTTATTCAGCAATTAAAGAGATATATCCCCATATAAGCCTGGGAACCGTATATCGTAACCTTGCTTTTTTAGTAGAACAGGGAGAAGTCATAAAATTGTCATGTGGTGAAGAATATGAGCGGTTTGATATCAATACATCGCAGCATTATCATTTTATTTGCCAGAACTGCCATCAAGTGATTGATTTGGAGATGCATGATATAGACCATATCAATGTTGTTGCAGGAAGTAATTTTGGTGGACGTATAGATGGACATAAAATCTATTTTTTTGGTATCTGTAAGGAATGTCTGCATGCAGATAAAAAATAATTTAAAAAGGTGTTGACAATAGAAAAAAAAGGTAGTATGATAACAATATCAGGAATGATTACTGATTTTAAGTAAAATAAATGAAAAGAAAAGGAGAGAATGAAGATGAAGAAATTTGTATGTTCAGTATGTGGTTATGTTCATGAAGGAGATCAGGCGCCGGAAGTATGTCCGGTATGTAAAGCACCGAGGGAAAAGTTTAAAGCACAGGCAGGCGAGACTGTTTGGGAAGCAGAACACATCGTTGGCGTAGCTCAGGGTGCCAGTGAAGATATTATTGCAGATTTAAGAGCTAACTTTGAAGGCGAATGCTCAGAAGTAGGAATGTACCTTGCAATGGCAAGAGTAGCTCATAGAGAAGGTTATCCCGAAATCGGATTATATTGGGAAAAAGCAGCTTATGAGGAGGCAGAACATGCAGCTAAGTTTGCAGAGCTTCTTGGAGAGGTTGTAACCAGCAGCACTCAGAAGAATCTTCAGATGCGTGTCGATGCGGAAAACGGAGCTACTTCAGGTAAAGTTGACTTGGCAAAGCGTGCTAAGGCAGCGAATCTTGATGCTATCCATGATACTGTTCATGAGATGGCCAGAGACGAAGCTAGACATGGGAAAGCTTTTGAAGGATTATTAAAGAGATATTTTGATTAATTATAACTTTGATATATAGAATATCTTATACCTTTCAGGGTGCCGGAATTTTATTCCGGCACCCTTTGTAGATTTTTTCTCATTAACATATTGGCGCATTATGCCGTAATCAGCACCAATGGTTCTGATTACCTCAAGAAACGCTTCTTGCCCCATGTACCTGGCGTCGACTATTTTAGCAGCAGCCCTATAATTATATTCCTTAAGTTGGCTTCCGCTTTCGGCGTATTCTTGAGAAAAATACAAAGGATACAATGTAGAGCCTGAAATCTTATCAGATCCTGAACTCAAGCCTCCAGGGTATATAACCGGGATATTCAGTTTGCAATTGCCTTCGTAATGAATTGATCCTTTGGATACGGTCAAGCATATGAAAACTTGGAGAAAATACTAGAAAGTAACTTAGAGCTTGCGCTTTTATAGGCGTTTATGAATTTGCTTATTTCTGTTTTGGGGGTGCGCCCTAAAAATTTATTGTCAAAAACCCTGCGCCTGTATTTTACAACCAACACAAGATGACAATGCAACAAAAAGACTGAATGGGCATTGCTGTCAAGCTCCATTATAATCACCACCTAGTATGATATCAACTGACTATAGTATATAGGCGCAACAAGATAAAGTCAAGACCTTGCCAATTCTTCCCCCCACCTTAGAGCCTTAGAGGTGGGGGACTTCTTAGCAATAATGGTTAAATAATATTTAGAATTTTTATCGGTGGCCTTAAAAGCCACCGATTTTTACATATATTGATTTCTATCATACTATTAGAAATAAAGCGATGTTCTTTCTCTCGTAAAATCATGATCAGGACTTTCCAATAAGAAAGTACTAATAAACTCACTTCCTGGAATCACAAACGGGTATTGATCATGAGTTGCCCAGATGGGCTTTGTATAAGTTGGAGGATTTTTCAAAATAGATTCTATCCAACCATTATTATTTTCATACCACATTTCAGAAACTCTATGCCATTGCTTAAAGAAAAGGTTTTCGTGTTCGCCGAATTCTGATTGAGGAAGGATTTTTCCTTCTGTCACGTAGGCCTTTGTGCTGAAAAATCTTGTCAGGCCAGGTTGTTTCATGACTTCGGGAACATGGGTGTTTAAATACCATTCTTCGCCTTCGTCCACGGACACACCATCCGGATAACGAAAGACTGTTACCCAGCGCAATATCGTATGATCATCGAAATGTTTTTCGCTTCCCATAAAGTCATTTGTAGGTTCGGCAGGCATATTGACAATAATGGCATCGCAGGCTCCGGGCTGCGTTGTCATCGATAGCAATCCTTTCTCACCGCGCCGTAAAGAACGGTCAATCACCCAGTTTTCGTGGACTCTATAGTCATAAATACCGAAGTTTTCGGCGCCTTTAGGACAAGGAACCGGGCGATATAATAAATACTTTATAGTCCAGGGACTCTGAGTCATAACTTCCGGTACATGATAGCGGTTAAACCATCGTTCTAATGCGGGACGGTCGTTTTCGTCATTAATTTTATGTACAATTAGTAATTTTGACATTTCCATACTCTAAAATCTCCTATCATAAATAAAGTTCCAATACAATTAGTAACTTCCGCCGCCATTTGCTACGATAAACTGTCCGTTTATCCAGCCGGCATCTTCGCTGCATAGTGTTGAGATAACCTTTGCAATATCTTCCGGTTCACCGATTCTTCCAAGAGGTGTAGACGCTTTTACGTCCGCGACAAAATCTTTATCCAAACCCTCCAAGGCATGTGCGGTTGCTGTTACACCTGGAAGCACAGCGTTAACTGTAATGCCCGCAGAACCCAATTCCATGGCCGCTACTTTAACAATTGATTGAAGTGCCGCTTTAGAACCTGTATACAATGCCATGCCTGGTACAGGATAGTCCACTGTACTCGATGATATAACAATTATCCTGCCTCCCCGTTTCATTGTCCGTCCGGATTCATGGATTCCCCAAAGAGTCCCCATAACATTTGTGTCAAAGGTTGAACGATAATCCTCTTCTGAAAGTTCTGCAATAGAAACGATTTTAGATGAGGCTGCGTTTGCAATAAAAAAATCCGGAACGCCAAAGGTTTCTATACAGCTTGCAAATGCATCTTTGCTGGTCTCTGGTTTAGAGATGTCTCCATGAAAAACCTTAATCTCTCTACCAAGGAATTTTACCGCTTCGACGGTTTCTTTTGAGTCTTCATCGGTGCCCAGATCTATTATGAAAACTGAGGCGCCTTTTTCTGCAAATGTTTTAGCAATTGCCTGCCCTATTCCTCTGTTACCGCCGGTAATTATTGCTGTTTTTCCTTTAAATTCCATTTTAAACCTCCTATGTTTAATTATATATGTGATATCAATACTTGAATAATGATGCGAATATGATTCATCTGCCCTTGTTTTGTTAACCCAGCCCCGGGAAAAGAACAAACATCAAGGCTACAACAATTGATGCTATACCGGTCATAACAACAGTACACATCATAACCGGCGGATATCCATCTTTATGTTTCAAATCAGCCATTGCCAGCATAATGATAATCGGGCTTTGAAAAGGTAATGTGTCAAAAGTGGTTGAAGTCACAGTAGCAATACGATGTAGTGCCTCAGGGCTGATAGCGACGGAAGCTGCAACCAAAGTAGGCAATATAATCCTTAAGGCCACTGGCGGAGAACCAGTGAGTCCGACCAAAAGTGCAACAGCAATAAGGACTAGAGCCGCAGCTGGGATATCAAGACTCAATACGCCATCTACCAGAGCAGAGTACGCCTCTGTCGCTTGAATAACGGAGGCCATACCGGCTATAATACCACCCATTAACAGGCATTCTGCGGTAGTTTTCCCTCCTTCATTAAGTGCTTCAATGAGTGTCCGGCCTTTCGTACTTCCTTCTTCAGGCATTATATATCTTGGTAACAGCACCAAGGCCAATACTAATCCTATTGCAAGGGCTGCAGTCAAATTTCCGATAATATTGAAAAGAACTGTAACGGTAACAAGCGGAATCAGTGCAACAATAAAAGGCGGGTATGTCCGTGAGGAATCAATGGGTGCGAACTGGACATTACCGGGTGTAAATACCTCTCCTCTGGCTGTTGCTTTTGAAATTGATGTGATAAGGTAAAACGCACCGCCGCCGGCTACGATCGCTAAAGCCACTAATCCGGGAATTAGTCCGGCAGTTGATGATGTCCCAAGTATCTCCATTGGAACATAATTGGTTACAAGCGGTGCACCGGGGGTGCAGGCGGCTGCTGAAACACCACAAGTGATCATACCAATCATGTATTTTCTGGGAATATTGGCTTCGGCACAAACCGTAAGAATTACGGGAAACAAGGTAAACAAGGCACAAAATGTGTCAATACCGCCAAAACACATAATCCAGCTTACAGCAACACAAATAAGGACACCCACTGTCTGTTTTCTCTTTACTGCTCCATCTTTCGCCAAAGCATTCATCAGTGTCCTGGCAATATTGGTTGCTGCTCCTGAGGCAATATAGATGCGGCCAATCAAAATGGATAACATGAAGACAGGTAAGAGTGGAACAATAAAGCTGACGACACCCTCTAAGAAAGCACCGGTTACAACACCATCAGCAAAACTTCCGGTCATTGTGTCAAGCAGCGGCAAGCCGCAGACAACAGCAATGAATATGGCACATAATGGCGCCACATACATGACCGAAAACCCCTTAAAACATAGAACAATTAGTAATACAAATGCTAAGATAATTGCGATGATACCGATTGTTACTGACATAACAAACTCCTCCGTTTCAATCAATTTGATAAATTCTTTTACTATTCCAAATAATCCAATAACTTTTGCCATAGTGACATTCTCTTATTTTGTTTATATCTTCCCAGAAACTAATGATTTTCAAAGATTAAGTTCTTATCTGTGCTATATTTAACTCCTTTCTTTTTAGTTTTATATATAGATGAAATTTTACCCGGGAAGCCATGGTATAGTTTTGAATTATAAAGCCTATACCTATATTACAGCAATATAGATGCCAAACTGGAAGGATTGATAAATTCGAAACAGTATAGATTTAAAAAATTAAACTGTATCATATTAACACTCGAATATGATACAGTCTGTAGCGTTTTGCTTATATATTAATGTCATAAGTTTTAATTTTTCTAATCAGTGTAGAACGTGATATGCCTAACTTTTGGGCAGCTAATGTTTGATTATTCCGACATTCTTTTAAGATGTTTTTAATGGCGGATATTTCTAGATCTTTTAAACTGCCATAATTGGAAGTATGTTGTCGTTTTGGCAGATATGATGGAGATAATGTTGATGGAACAGACATTTCTACTATATTTGAAGAATTATAATGAAAAACCTCCTTCACATCTTTTTCAGTGATTACATGTCCTTTTTTTAATACGCCAAATCGGTTGACAATATTTCTAAGCTGCCGAACATTACCTGGCCAATGATAGTTAAGCATTATATCTAATGCATCATCATTGAATTTAATGTCATATTGTGAATTAGATATAAAATGGCCAATGAGCAATGGGATATCAGAAAATCTTTGCCTTAATGGAGGTATATATAGTTCAAGTGTATTTAATCTGTAATATAAATCACTTCGGAATTTTTTGTCTGCACATAGTCTGGGTAAATCGGCATTAGTGGAAGCAATAATACGTGCGTTTGATGGAATAAGCTGTGTTCCTCCTACCCTTTCAAATTCTTTCTCTTCTAAAACTCTTAATAATTTTGTCTGGAGTAAAGAGTTCATATCTCCGATTTCGTCCAATAGGATTGAACCTTTACCGGCAAGTTCAAACTTTCCTTTCCTGGTTGTTGCGGCACCTGTAAAAGAGCCTTTTTCATGGCCGAACATTTCTGATTCTAGCAGGTGGTCAGGAATAGCGCTGCAATTGACGGTAACGAATGGATTTAGAAAGGTGTTATTACTACTTGTATGTATGGCATTGGCGATAATCTCTTTTCCGGTTCCCGTTTCTCCGCAAATAAGTATCGGCAGGTTTGATTCGGCTGCAACCTGGGCCTGCTCTATGAGCTGTTTTACTAAAGGATGCTCGCCGATATAATCATTGAATGAATATTTGCTGTTAAGTCGCGAAACCCTATCATATAATGCTGAGTATTCGGAATTTCCGGAAGAAATCAGCGAAGCAAGAAGCTTTTTGACTGAATCTAGAGAAGTAAAAACGACAAAGCCGATCGCTCCAATAAGCTCCCCCTGGGCAAATACCGGGATGTGATGAGATATAGATGTTATATTACCCTCTAAGTTAACTAAAACGCCCTTGTCGGCAATACCGGTTTTTAAAACTTTATCAAAACCGTGATTTGGCACAAATTCATTGATTGGATGACCAAGTGTTTCAGATGATTTCTTTTTACTAAATCGTTCGCTGCCTTTTGAGAAAAATATAATATTAGCATTGATATCAACAAGCATGGCTTGTTCAAAGGTGTTGTTTAAGATTTCGTCTAAAAGTCCGCCCCTGTTAAAAAACGCTTCTTTACTTATATTCACATGCATGGTAAAACTCCTCTTCACAATACTGACTTAAGTTTAGCATTATGACAAAAAAATTGCAATATGTGACTTAATGATGTTGAGTTATTAAAAAAAGTTGTTTCAGAGCATAGTGAGAAACTGCAAAAAATTTAGTAAGAGTAATAAGTTTATAATCTAAATTGGTAAAATAGTAGGAGACTCCTGGGTGTATTGGTTTCCACAGATTTAAAGGGAATGAGTTAATCCTTACCGGCCCGGCGCTGCTTTATACCCGAAAGAATGATACTTTTAGCCTTGATAGCATCTTCCCGGCTTAAATCATCTGTATTTTTTAAAGGATAGCTTATACCTAGCTGTTCATATTTTGAATTCCCCAACGAATGATAAGGAAGAATATCCAAAGCTTTTAAATTAGTCAGCGCACCGATGGCATAACCCAATTGATAAAGATATTCTTCATTGAAAGTAATTCCCGGAACAACCACATGACGAATCCAGACCGGAATTTTCTTTTGCTCCAGATATTTGGCGAAGGCCAAGACAGGTGCGTTAGAATAGCCGGTCAATTTTAGGTGTTCATCTGGATTGATATGCTTTATATCAAGCATGACTAAATCTGTCAGATCCATTAATGCATCTAACTTTTGCATATAGGCCTTGTTTTCAGGCTGAAAATTTATACCAGAGGTATCTATACAAGTGTGAACCTCATACTCTTTCAGTAATTTAAAGATAGAAATAGCATAGTCTATCTGCATTAAAGGTTCCCCACCGGTCACAGTAACGCCGCCGCTTTTGTAAAAAGCTCTGTTACTAAAGAAACTCTTTAAAACATCTTCGGCGGTCATCAAAGACCCTTTTGCCATATTCCATGTGTCCGGATTATGGCAGTATTGGCATCTCATAGGACAGCCCTGAAGAAAAATCACATATCTAAGCCCTGGTCCGTCAACAGTGCCATAGCTTTCAGTAGAATGAACATATCCCTTCATCATCACTATAGATTCTCATGGAAAGTACGGGAAATGACTTCATCTTGTTGTTCCTTAGTCAGCTTGATAAAATTCACCGCATATCCGGATACACGAATCGTTAACTGAGGATAATTTTCCGGATGCTTCCTAGCGTCTAGAAGCGTTTCTTTAGAAAAAACATTTACATTTAAGTGATGGCCGCCTTGTTCTACGTAGCCATCCAACAGGCTTACCAAGTTGTTAATTTGATTTTGGTTTATCATAAGAATCCTCCTTTTCATAATCCATACCATTTTCCAAGTTTGGAATACTGCAGGCTAAATCCCCTGAGCCGCATTCGGGATGAAGTTCCAGTTTGGATATATCTATATCCAAATCAATATCCAGATCACCTACAAAAATTTGATCTTCCTTACCTAAAGCCCCCGGGATGATAGAAAAGGTATTGGATATACCATCCTGTGCGTGTCTGAAGGGGAGCTTGGCCACAGAGGCAAGGGAGGCGACTGCTCCGTGAGTATCACGGTTGTGCATCGGATTGGCGCCAGGTGCCAAAGGTTCCCCGATACGCCTGCCATCAGGGGTGTTTCCGGTCTTTTTACCATAGACCACATTAGAAGTGATAGTAAGGATTGACATGGTTGGTACACTGTTGCGATACGTATGATGCTTTCTGATTTTATCCATAAAAGAACGAACAATATGGACGGCTATATCATCGACCTTGTCGTCGTCGTTCCCATACTTAGGAAAGTCGCCTTCGATTTCATAGTCAATAACTAATCCATCCTCATCACGGATAGCCCTCACCTTAGCATATTTTATGGCGCTTAATGAGTCGGCTACTACGGAAAGTCCGGCAATACCAGTTGCAAAATAACGTTTAACATCTCTATCATGAAGGGCCATCTGGATTTTCTCATATGAATATTTATCGTGCATATAATGGATGATATTTAAGGTATTGACATATAAGCCGGCGAGCCATTCCATCATATCGTCGTATTTTTCCATAACATCATCATAGTCAAGGTAATCACCTTCCACCGGACGGTATTTAGGACCGACTTGTTCTTTTGATTTTTCGTCAATACCGCCGTTAATTGCATAAAGCAGGCATTTGGCAAGGTTGGCCCTGGCACCGAAAAACTGCATTTCCTTTCCGATCCTCATGGAAGATACGCAGCATGCAATGGCATAGTCATCGCCGAGAACATGACGCATCAGGTCATCGTTCTCATATTGAAGAGAAGAGGTCTTGATGGACATCTTTGCACAATATTCTTTAAATTTAACCGGAAGGCGCGTAGACCAAAGTACCGTAAGATTGGGTTCAGGAGCTGGTCCTAAGTTATCTAATGTATGAAGATAACGGAAAGAGGTTTTGGTTACAAGATGACGTCCATCTACACCAATTCCTGCGATGGATTCTGTTACCCAGGCAGGATCTCCTGAGAAAAGTGCATTATATTCAGGTGTACGGGCAAATCTCACCAGACGGAGTTTCATGACAAAATGGTCAATGATTTCCTGGGCTTCTTCCTCGGTCATAATATTATTTTTTAAATCTCTTTCAATATAAATATCAATGAAAGTGGAGGTGCGTCCCAGGCTCATTGCCGCACCATTCTGTTCCTTAACGGCTGCCAGATAACCAAAATATAGCCACTGTACGGCTTCTTTAGCATTTGATGCAGGTTTCGAGATATCATGGCCATAGATTTCACCTAACTTTTTCAAATCTGCCAATGCACGAAGCTGCTCAGATAACTCTTCCCTTAAGCGAATATTTTCAGAGGTCATTCTCATTAATGAAGTGTCAAGCTGCTGTTTTTTATCCTCTATCAATCGATCGATTCCGTATAATGCGACCCTGCGGTAATCGCCTATGATGCGTCCACGGCCATAAGCATCAGGAAGTCCGGTGATAATTCCGGATTTTCTTGCTGCCTTCATCTCTGGTGTATAGGCGTCAAAAACCCCCTGATTGTGTGTTTTTCTATATTCTGTAAAGATTTTTATGACATCCGGCTCAACTTCATAGCCATTTTCCTTACAGGCGGTTTGTGCCAGACGGATTCCGCCATACGGTTGAAGGGATCGTTTAAATGGTTTATCCGTTTGAAGTCCGACGATTTTTTCTAAATCTTTAGTTAAGTAACCGGCTCCATGGGAAGTGAGTGTTGATATCACTTTTGTATCCATATCCAGGACGCCGCCGGCTTCCCTTTCCTTTTTAGACAAGTCCATGACCTGCTCCCAGAGTGTTTTCGTTGCTTTGGTGGCAGGGACTAAAAAGGAATCATCACCTTCATAGGGTGCGTAATTGTTTTGGATAAAATCTCTGACATTGACGGATTCATTCCAGCGTCCCGGAAGAAATCCTTTCCATTCTGCATACATGCTGTGTCCTCCTTACTATGTCATAAACTGTATTTTTAATTTACTATTTATTATACGGCGTCATTCATTTATTATACGGAGAGTCGAATATGATGTCAATTGCATTCTAATCCTTAGGATATAATTTTTTTAAATAAGGAAATCTGTTGCTTAGAAGGCCAGCGCATAATCCTGTGAAAAATCCGGTGATAATACCACTCACCATTAGAAATGGCAAATAGTATAGGACATAGGCCGAACGGAGGATAATCAAGGCAGCCAGGATCTGACCGATGTTATGAGCTATTGCACCCATAATACTAGTAAACCAGATGAGCTTTTGTTTGAGAATTTTATGGGTCAAATACATTGTTATTAGACAGAACAGACCGCCGGCCAGACTATAAAAAAATGTTATCATTTGGCCTGCGAAAATGCTGCCGAGGATAATACGCATGACCAATACAATCAGAGCGCTTTTAAAATTCCAATGCAAAAGTAAAATTAATGTGATTATATTGGCCAGCCCTAATTTCACGCCTGGGATAGGAACCGGCACAGGAATAGCTGATTCTACAACAAATATTGTCAGGGCAATGGCGGTAAACATAGATAATAGGGTGATTTGTCTGATTTTACTCATAAATAGGACTCCTTAGTTCATTAGTACGCTAATCCGTCAATATCAGAGGAACCTTGTTCAATACGTATCATAACATGGTTAGGAAGACAGGTGATGGGCAGGGTATTATTATGGATGTATCCTGCTTTTACACAAAGCTTATCCGGACAGCTGGCCTGAATAATAGCAATCTCCCCAGGCTTTATATATACGGTATTCGTTTCCCCATTATCACCGGTAATTGTTATCTCATAAGGTTCGTTAACCTTATCTAAATCAATGGAATATATTATTTCGCCATTTTGATAAATATTGGCGATTGCAGCATCCGAAGGCAGAGAATAAATAGCAAAGCACAGGGACAGGCTGATAAGCAAAAGAATAAATGTGATGAGAATGCATATTTTCGTTTTTTTATTCATTTATACTATAGCTCCTTTAATTTAATCTTTATCTTCTTTTTGGTTTCTTATGGTGGGGCAAAAACATCCAACATACAATGCGGACGGCCATAATACCTAAAAAGACGCCAATACTATCAATCATTACGTCTCTTACAGAGGGTGAGCGGCCGGCTACAAAAGATTGGTGGTATTCATCCAGGACAGCAAAGCCGACACAAAGTGTCCCGGCCAAAAGCAGTAGTGGCAATCCCCGCAGCCGGTAGACATATAAGGGGAATGCTACCGCCACTGCTAAAATAAAATATTCACTCATATGAGCCAGCTTTCTGACAGGACCGTGAATTCTTTCTGTATAGTAATCTATCTGTTCATCTGAGAGGTCTTTACCAAGTATTTGATCGCCGATAGTGACTATTTTATGGCTTACATTATAGCTTAAATTAGAAGAAATATTTCCCTCTTGTGCTGAAAAGGTAAATATCATGTACATGATGGCAAGCGCAGGTAAAAAGGATAATGGTTTTAGTAATAAGATAAAAAAACGTTTCATAAGTAGGAAATTACTCCTTTTGTCATTTTTTATGATTTAGTTAAATTCAATTAAGTATAACAAATTTATGCCATAAAGGGAATTTATTTTTTTATTTTGCGGGAATCCTGCTTTGACAACATAAGCGGATACCAATTATCCTGCCAAGTAATGTTACAAAGAGGGTATCGGTAGAGTCAACGTCTACTTTTGGAGTTCGGGGCAAGCGCTTCTTATATTTATCCACTCTTCTTTAGATTTTCCTATAGCGTGTTATTGAATAAAAAGTTATAATATCCTTAGTTGATGAGAACTGCAGCTAAGGATATTACTTTGTTGCTTGAAGGTATCGTTATTATAGAAGCCTGAATAAAAAGGATTGCCGTATGTTAAGAAGAATACTTACTCATTATAATAACTGGAAGCTGGGCAAAAAATTATTATTTGCCTTTATTTTGGTTTCTATTATCCCAATTTTGGCGATACAGGCAATCGCTTATAATGTGAATAAAGCTAGTACCACTGAAAAGATTAATCAGTTAATGGTAAACAATTTAACGCAAATTTCTGAAAGGGTTAATCTCTGCCTGGAGGTCTATACGAATCTGCTGTATCAAATGTACATGGATGAACAGATTATTGATAATATCAAAATTTTGTTAGATGACCATGAGTCCAGAAAAGCAGTTGCCTATAACCAGATTTATAATCGGTTGAAGCAGTACAACAATAGTGATGAGGAGATTCGCTGCATCAGTGTCGTATGCAATGATGGGAACTCCGTTGTTTATGATTTTGAAACGGATTCTTCAATGGACAATTTATGGCGTATTTATGATGATTTACGTAATGTATCGCCATATATAGAGAGTGTCGATAAACCGGGGATGGTTATTACGCCTACAATGAAATTTCGAGACAAGGAAGAAAGAAAAAGTTATTTTCATATTTCAAAACGGATTTTTGATTTCAGTAATTTGGAGCAAGGCAGTATCGCCACTATTACCATGTCGGTCGATGAAAATCTATTAAATGCCATGTGTAATAGCCGCGAGAATCAGGACTTATCTGAATATAGCATGAATTTTATTATGAGTGAGGACCGCAGGGTCATAACTTATCCTGATGAAGATTTTTCCGGTATCTCAATGAATCCGGATTTAAGCATAGAGGAATTTGTAAAAGTATCAGGATTCTTAAAAGACCGCCAAACAGCCGTTAATATGTATGAGGATCCGGTCAGCGGCTGGATATTTGTCAACGTTTATGATCGAGATTATATGTTGAAAGATATAGAGAAGATGCAGATTATTTTTGTATCCGTAGGAATAGCCGCTATTATCTTCGCCGGTATTTTTATTATCTATACTGTCCGTACCCTGAACCGCTCTGTAAAATCTGTTGTGAAGGGCATGGAATCAGTGCAGGGCGGTAACCTTGACGTTGTTGTTCCGATGTATACTGTAGATGAAATAGGAATTATTGCCAGGAACTTTAATCTTATGACAACAAAAGTCAAGCGATTACTACATGAAGTAGGTTTGGCGAAGGATAAACAAAAAGATGCGGAGATTCGTGCTCTGGAGGCACAAATTAATCCACATTTTTTATACAATACACTGGATTCCATTAACTGGATGGCCATAGAAAAAGAAGAATATCAAATTAGCAAAATGCTCCGAAACCTTGGTGTGATTCTGCGTTATAGCATTAATAAGAGTAATCAGATGGCGACCATTTGGGAAGTCTCAGACTGGCTTTCAAAGTATATCAGCCTTCATCAGATGAGATTCAATGATGCTTTTTCATATTATATTAATACTGATCCAGGAACCCATAGGTTAAAAATACATAAATTATTACTGCAGCCCTTCATTGAGAACGCTATTTTGCATGGTTTTAAGGAAATGGACAGAGGTGGTTTATTACGAATAGATATAACAATGTCGGAAGATAAAAAGGGTCTTGCTGTTATTATCGAAGATAATGGAAAAGGAATGCCGGCTTCCCTGGTGCAAACCTATAATAACCGTGAGGAAGCGATCAGGGTTGATGGCAGAAGTATTGGCGTACATAATGCATTTTCCAGAATGAATATCTATTATGGAGAAAATGCACGCTGGAATGTGAGCAGTGTTGAGGGGATCGGCACAGTGATTACCTTGTATTTACCTGTGACAGGAGAGATGCCGGAAGGTGACAATGGATGAGAATACTGATTGTAGAAGATGAGGTAAAAATTAGAATGGGGATTTCTAAATTGATTTCTCAGCATACAGGCCATAAGGTTGTGGGTGAGGCGAAAAATGGAATAGAGGGACTTGAAATGATCCTTAAGTTCCATCCTGATTTGATTATTTCAGATATTCGCATGCCTTCCATGGATGGCCTTGAAATGCTTGAGGAATTGGAGAAAATGGGTGTTCATTATCACTGCGTCATTTTAAGTGGATATTCTGAATTTGACTATGCAAAAAAAGCTATCCGCTATGGTGTCGATGACTATTTACTTAAGCCCATTGCTGCCGAAGATGTCAATGCGATATTAGAAAAAGTCCAGGAAAAGCTAGATTTAGAATCAAGGCAGATGCTGGGTACCCCTGAAGGTTATATAAGGGATATTATTTTAGGGAACTTAGAAGCAAATCAAGAAAACTGTGATAAGTTGATGCGGATCGGACATTTAGAAGATGCCGGGATTTCTTATCTATTGCTGGCCTATATGGGAAATGTAGATATGCGGTACAGGCAGCATTGTGAAAACGCATTTGAAAAAATGAAAGGGAAATATCCATATTATAGAATATTTATAGTATATATAGAAAGCACACAGGAATTAGTTGTTTTAGTTCAATGTGATTTACCTATGGGGGAAATTATTTCAAAGGTAGAACGGATGATCTTCCTGGGAATATCTAAGGATGAGCAGCCGGTTTGGACCATTGGAGAGATTGACACAATATCCAATATGCGAAGCCAGGCAAAAAAATTACAGGAGAATTATGTTTATGGGATGGCATTTGGATATCATCATCTGATTACCCAGAAAGAAGTAGAGGATTTCCGGCCACAGGAATACAAATATCCAAAATTTTTGGAAAACAAAATACGTATTGCCATATGTGACGGCGGATATGAAAAATTAAATCTGTATGCGGCTTGGTTTCAGGAATATCTGAGAGATGCAGGCTATGATCCTGCCCACATACGGAATGGATATATGAAAATGTTAAGTTTTATATCTAATATGGCACAGGAAGTAAGCACCCCAATTTATCAGCAGATAAAGGACATCAATATCATGAAAGCTTTAGGAGAGGCTGTCACTTTACAGGAAATTGAGCAGGGTTTTCGAATGATTATTGATAAGTTTATGGTTTCTGAAAATAAGAAAGAAGATATTCGCAACTATACCATTAAAAAGGCCTTGGTCTATATCAGGGAACACTATCAAGAGGGCATTTCTTTAGAAATTGTAGCGGACAATCTGGAGATTACGCCGGAATACTTAAGCACTTTATTTAATAAAGAAGTAGGCCTGAATTTCACTACATTTGTCAAACGGTTTCGGATCAGCCATGCCAAACGGCTGCTAAAGGGAAGTGAACTGAAAATATATCAGATAGCATCAGAAGTCGGTTATAATGACCCAAAATATTTTAACAGAGTGTTTAAAGAAGAAGTGGGGATTTCTCCGGGAGATTACCGTCAATTGCAGTGATAAGTATGGAGCGAAGATATGAAGAAATATGTATGGACTATATTTTTTGTGGTCATTATATTTAATTTTTGGGGCTGTAGTAACAGGCAAGAGCGGATACAGCCGGAAAAAAATAAAAAAGAAGAGTTGGTTCTATGGTCCTATTTTGAGACAGATGCACAGCAGGAAGGCCTTGACGCCTTGATTCAGGCATTTAACCTATCCCAGCAGCAGTATCTGGCCAGATGGGAGTATGTTCCGATGACCGGCTTTAATAAACGGTTATCAAGAGCATATACGGAGCATGACTTGCCGGATCTGGTGGTGATAGATAATCCGGATATGGCTACATATATCAGGCTGGGAATGTTTGAGGATATTACCCCATATGTAAGTTCATGGAATTTAGAAGAAGAGTACTATGCTTCAATATTAGAAACGGTGACTTATGAAGATAAATACTATGGAATTCCTATGAACTGTAATAATGTGGCATTAATCTATAATGTAGAGATGCTTAACGAGAAGGGCATTACGCCGCCAACGACCTGGGAGGAACTTAGGGAAGCGGCAAAGATACTAACCACCAAAGAGCGAAGTGGATTTTTAATGTGCGGCATTGAAGGGGAGCAGGGAGTTTTTCAGATGCTCCCATGGATTCTCTCGGCTGGTGAATCTGTGGATAATATAGGCGGGGAAAAAACAAAGGAAGCTTTTTCTTTTATTTATGAATTGATAGAGGATGGAAGTATGTCAAGAGATTATATCAATTTATCCCAAACAGATGTGGCCAGAAAATTTGCTGCCGGGGAAGTGGCTATGATTGAAAACGGGCCATGGGTGTTTCCCAGTATTGAGGAGTCAAGTGTCTCTTATGGCGTTGTACCGCTGCCTATGAAAGAGAAAAACAGTGCCGTTGTAGGTGGTGAAAATATCGGGATATTAAAAGGTAAAAATACCGGGGGAGCGGTTACTTTTCTGAAGTTCTGCATGGAAGGGAGCAGTCTGACAAAATTTTGTGAAACCGCCGGCGTGCTTCCGGCTAAAATCATTGAAGCCAGGCGCCTGGTGGAAAAAAATCCGAAAATGCAAGTGTTTGAGCAGCAGATGAATAATGCTGTACCGCGCTCATCTATACCTTCATGGGCCAGCATCTCTCCGGCCATTTCTTCAGCGACATTCCAAATGGTATCAGAGGAAAAAACACCGGAAGAGGCGGCGGCAGGTATATATCAAAAGTAGCCTCAATTTATTCCACCAATCTTAAATATTTAGAATAACATGTAAAGAAAGCCTCCTTTATAATTAAAGTGTTACTGAAATATTATGAATAAGGGAGGTTTTTTAATGAAAAAGAAATCGTTATTAACAACAGCTTTGGCCGTACTGATGGCCAGCACTATGCTGGCAGGCTGCGGCGGGGGCTCTGGTTCAACTGGCCAGGAAACATCGGCAACTGCGGCAGCGAATGAAGATACTGACAATGGAGATGCGAAAGACACAGTGGCAGCAGGCGGAAAGAAAGAAGTCGTCATATGGGATTATTTTGAAACCGATGCTCAAAAGGAAATGATGGAAACTTTGATTAGAGACTTTAATGCTTCTCAGGATGAATATGTGGCATCTCATGTTTATGTGCCTTTTACAGATTATGAGAAGCAATTGACTTTGGGGATTGCCTCCGGGGAATTACCGGATCTGGTTATTTTAGATGGCTGTAGTATGGCATCATTTATTGCCCTTGGGCTATTTGGGGATATTTCAGATGTTGATATTAAGTGGGACGAATATCTAGAAGGACCGATGGAATCTACAATGATGGATGGAAAGCATTATGGTATTCCATTTGCAACTAATTGTACCGCACTCTATTATAATAAAGATTTGTTTGATGCAGCCGGCGTAGATTATCCCGATGAAAATACAACCTGGGAGCAATTCAGGGAAATGGCAAAGACTTTAACAAAAGATGGCGTTTATGGCTTTGGAAATGCGGCAACCAATACAGATGAAGGCACATTCCAGTGTCTGCAGTGGATTTATACGGCAGGCGGTTCTTATACTGATATTGTTTCCGGCGCAGATGCATTGACACTAATGCAGGAAATGATTGCTGAAGGTTCATGGACCAAGGAAGTGGTCAACTGGACTCAATCAGACGTTAACAATAACTTTATTGCCGGCAACCTGGCGATGCAGCAAAACGGACCATGGCAGATTGCAGGTATTGAAGCGAATGCACCGGATTTAAGCTATGGTGTTACAGTATTGCCGAAATTTGATGAAAATTCCAGCCGGGCTACATCAATTTTAGGCGGAGAAAATATGGGTGTTGTCAAGAAAGATGATATGAACGGTGCCACTGCATTTTTACAATATTATGACCAGACAGAGGTTATGGTTAAGGCAATGAAGACCTATGGTTCTTTCCCTCCAAAAACAGCAGCTGCACAGGATTCTTACTGGACAGATGATCCAATTCAGAAGGCATTTATTCAGCAGTTAGAGACTTCAATCCCAAGAGGGCCTTCTCCTTCATGGCCGTCTTATTCAGCAGCTATCCAGCAAGGCATACAGGAAACAATGACATCTGCTAAAACGCCGCAGCAGGCTGCAGAGGACACTCAGAAAGCAGTAGATGCAATTCAATAAATAAAAGGGTACACACTGGCTTAAGAAGGCGGTAAAGCGGAGGAAGAAGAATGAAGAAGAAAGGCAAATCAAGTGCTAAATCGTATATAGGCGTATGCTTTGCAATACCGGCCGTGATATATATGATGGTTTTTGTAGGATATCCGATGATTCAAAATCTGATTTTAAGTCTAAAAAATGTCAATGTCTATACATTTGCATTGCCGGAAAATCAGAACTTTGTAGGTTTGTCCAACTATATTGAATTATTTACAGGTGGCAATTCTATTCTTTTGAAATCCATCTTCAACACATTGATTTTTACAATCGGCTCAATATTTTTTCAATTTATCATTGGCTTTGGCCTGGCGTTACTATTTAGTAAACAGTTTCCCGGATGCTCCTTTTTCCGTGGCGTAACAATGATTTCCTGGCTCCTGCCTGTTACCGTTGCCGGGTTATTGTTTAAATTTATGTTTGCCAGCAGCGGTGGTATTATCAACCAATTTTTAATGGGGCTTAATATTATTAAACAGCCTATGGAATGGCTGCTGGAGCCCGTAAGCGCTATGATGGCCAGTATTGTGGCAAATATCTGGATTGGTATTCCTTTTAATATGATGTTACTGATTACAGGCCTTACAACAATTCCGGCAGACGTTTACGAAAGTTCCAAACTTGATGGCGCTAATAAATTTCAGACGTTATTTAAGATTACCATCCCTATGATTAAGCCGGCTATAATGTCGGTATTGACGCTGGGTTTTGTCTATACCTTTAAAGTCTTTGACTTAGTGTGGGTTATGACAAAGGGAGGACCGGTCAATTCTACGGAACTGGTATCTACCTATGCCTATCGTTTATCGTTTGAGGAATTTCAGTTCAGCAAAGGTGCGGCGTCAGCGAATGTTTTGTTCCTGATTTTACTGATGGTAGGCGTATTCTACATCAAGCTGATCAATGAAGAGGAAGAGGTGATATAATGAAGCATGAAAAGAGAAATAGAATGGTTTTTTTGTTTATGGGAATGCTGATAGTCATTGTTTTTATGTTCCCACTGTATTGGATGCTGGTAACAGCATTGAAAAATCAGGTAGAAATCTTTGAAATTCCCACACCTCTGTGGCCAAGAGACCTTACTGTTGATGCTTTTGCGAAGCAGCTTTTGGCTTCCGGTGAAACCCTTAGGGGCTTTAAAAATAGTGCGATTATCGCTATTGGGGCGACGATGATTTCGACAGTATTATCGATTCCTGCGGCCTATGGGCTGTCACGTTTCCGATTCAAAGGTAACAAATTATTCATTTTGTTTTTCCTGATTACTCAGATGCTGCCTTCTACATTGATTCTGACATCTTTGTATATTATGTTTTCAAAGGTAGGCTTACTGAATACTTACTGGGCGCCTATTTTAGCGGATGCCACCCTGGGAATTCCATTTAGTATTATTATTTTAAGAACTTACTTTATTTCCATCCCAAAGGAACTGGATGAAGCAGCTAAAATCGACGGTTGTGGCCATTTAACATCATTCGTACGTATTATGCTGCCAATTGCAAGACCGGGAGTTGTAGTCGCGGCAGTATTTTCCTTTGTTTATGCATGGGGCGACCTGATTTATGGTATTACTTTTATTACCAATCCAAATATGAGGCCGATTACGTCCAGTATTTATAATTATGTACAGCAATACCAAACTCTATGGAACTCGACAATGGCATTCGGTATCATCGCTATATTCCCTGTTGTGTTAATCTTTATCTTTATGCAGAAGTATATTGTAAGTGGTTTGACTAACGGGGCAGTGAAGGCATAAGGAGCAGCAATATATGATGAGATTACATTCATTGGAACTTAACAAGATTAATATAAAAGACGATTTCTGGTCAAAGCATATTGATTTGGTCAGGGAGGTAATCCTTCCTTATCAATGGGAGGTCATGAATGACCGTATAGAAGGTGCCGAGTCCAGCCATTGCCTGGATAATTTCCGCATTGCGGCAGGCAGGGCAAAGGGAGAATTTTATGGCGTGGTATTCCAAGACACGGATGTGGCTAAATGGCTGGAAGCCGTAGGTTTTTCACTTTCCTGTTACAAAGATGAAGAACTGGAAAAAACGGCGGATGAAGTAATTGATTTAATTGCCAAAGCCCAATGTGCGGACGGTTATCTAAATACCTACTTTACAATTAAGGAGCCGGGACAGCGTTGGCGATATTTGTGTGAGGGTCATGAGCTTTATACGGCAGGGCACTTTATGGAAGCTGCCACGGCCTATTATAAGGCAACGGGAAAAAGAAAACTTTTAGATTGTATATGCCGGTTTGCTGATTTGATATGTGATACCTTTGGTTATGAAGATGGGAAAATACATGGGTATCCGGGTCATCAGGAGGCGGAAATCGGACTTATCAAAATATATGAGGTGACTGGAGAGAAAAAGTATCTTGATCAGGCAAAATATTTTATAGATGCCAGAGGCATGGGAGAAAACTACTTTCTTAAAGAAATGCATAGAAAGGATTATCATTTGATTTTTCCTGAGTTTGTAAATTATGAACCCCAATATTCTCAATCTCATATGCCGGTGCGAGAGCAAAAAACAGCAGAGGGACATGCTGTACGTGCTGTTTATATGCTCTGTGCCATGGCAGATTTAGCTTATGCTTATAAGGATAAAGCCTTGATTAAAGCCTGTAAAGCCCTATGGAATAATATAACGAAGCAAAGAATGTATATTACCGGCGGAATTGGTTCTTCAGGTATCCTGGAGAGATTTACGACAGACTATGACTTGCCCAATGAATATAATTATTCGGAAAGCTGTGCTTCAATAGGACTTGCGCTCTTTGGATTGAGAATGAATCAGATTACCAGGGATAGCAGTTATATGGATGTGGCCGAGAGAGCTTTATATAACACGATACTCTCAGGCATTGCCCTTGATGGGAAAAGCTTCTTTTATGTCAATCCTCTGGAAGTCTGGCCAACGGCCTGTATGCCCAGGACGAGCAAAGGGCATGTCAAGCCGATCAGGCAAAAATGGTTTGGAGTTGCCTGCTGTCCGACTAATATTGCTAGGACACTGGCTTCGCTGGGACAGTATATATACGGTGCGGATGAAGAAAATGGACAGCTATATGTGAATCTTTTTGTTTCCAATGAAGTGGAGATTAAATTTATGGATGCAGTAGTCTCGATGAGGCTGAAAACCAGGTTTCCTGTAGAAAACAAGATGGGGATTCAGGTTTTAAATGTACCCAAAGAGGGCATGACGCTGGCTGTACGAATTCCTGATTATGCAAAGGATTATAAAATTACGGTAGATAACACCTTATTAACGTATGAGATAGAAAAAGGCTATGCTATCATCAAGCTTCAAAAATCCTGTTTTATCAATGTTATGTTTGAAGCACCGGCCAGATTTATGCGGGCTAATCCCAGTGTGCGGCCAGATGTAGGCAAGGTTGCTATTACCAGGGGCCCGATGGTCTATTGTCTGGAGGAAGTGGATAACGGTGAGAACCTTTCGGCTGTTTTTGTAGATACGTCTAAAGAGTTGACAGAAAATGCTGTGAATAAGCTGGGAGGAATTGTCGAAATCACAGCAAAAGGGCAAAGGGTTTCCAGAGAAGGCTGGGGAAATGGTTTATATAAAGATAGTGAGTTCAAGCTTGAACCGGCCGTTATAAAGGCCGTTCCATATTGCTATTGGAATAACAGGGGTGCAGGAGAAATGGCAGTTTGGATTAAGGAATTGATATAGCTAGTATCCTTAGTGTTATAGTAGCATGTTTCCAAGCATGTTTCAATACCCTCCCTTGACAATGTACTACATTGTCAAGGGAGGGTATAGTTTCATTTCTTATATAAGCTTCATTTGTATTGCTATCCGTACGGCATCTGCACTGTTGGTTGCGCCAAGCTTCCCATAAACATTTTTCAATGCACTTTTTACTGTATTTACAGAGATATTGAGACTATCGGAAATTTCTTCTCTAGTGAGTCCCTGGCAAAGTTCTTTAAGTATATCTTTTTCACGTCTCGTAATATGAAAATCATTCTCTGGGAATTTCATAGAATTATGTTTTGATTTTAAATAAGATTGCCGTTTGCCATATGTAGTTGCTTTGGAATATAAACAATCCAACCATTTATCCGGAAGGCCATGATCCTCAATTTTTCTGATTTGGTCAAGCATTGTGCATGTATGCCTGCCCATTTCTACAATTTGCATCGTAAAATGATTTTCATATGTCATTTTATAAAGTGACTTGAGTGTTTCAATACACTTCGGAATATTATTAGTATATCGAAAGCAAATCGCTTTTAAAATCCGGATCGTTATTAAATCTAACCATAACCCTTTTGCCTGATACAGATAATCAAGCTGTTTTGCAAAGGACTGAAGTTCATCATATTTGCCTTTTTCCAGAAAATAATATGCCCGGATAACCCTGTCTTTTCCGATGCTGATTGGAGGATGTATTTGTTCATTCAAGTTGTCGTTCAAAAGCCAGCTTGCAACATTTTCATATTGACCGGCTAAGATAAAGAACCAGCTTTCCGCAATGTCCAATATGTTTAAAGAAGTTGGCCAAGCTTGAACATATTCCTTTAATTGTTTCAAATAATCTATAATGGCTTCGTAATTGCCTTTAGCGGCACTGATTCTCATTAATAAAAAATATCCATTACAGACAATGTCATGTTGAGCCTTTTGTTTTGCCCTATAAATAGATTCAAATGCATATTCCTTAGACTTTGCCAAATGACTTGTAAAAAAGGAATACTCGGCCAAATACAAATATTCAATCCCATATCCAAAACCATGCATCACTTTGGTGACATAGGGTGACGCTTCAAAAAGATTTTTTTGTAATCTTTTCAACGCTGTTAGATCCAGTCCATTTGGAATAAATACATGGTTGCTGTCAATTATCTTAACCTCACTATAATTAAACATACTGCCTTCAGGCAAATATGCGTCTGCTCTTTTAAAATATTTGACAAAACTGTGATTTATTTGAACCAGTTTGATGAGCGCTAATATGATATAAGCTTCACCGATAATTACTGAAGTTTTTTGAGTTTTGGGCAAGGAGCTCAACTCGTCAATCAGATCTAAAAGACTTTTCTCCGCAGGTTCTAAGTTTAAATTATTTAGCATATAAGCAGCGCAGACAACTCGAACAAGTGGGTTTTCCTTTACGAAATCTTCTGGAAAATTATTTAAAACATGAATCAGAAAAGAAGCTTTATCTTTTGGTTGTCGCCTGGGCGGTATATTTAATATGATATCCCAGATTTTATCATGGCACCCGCATTTTTCATAATATGTAATAGCATTGATGCTGGCTCCATGTTTACTATACCACTCGGCGGCTGTCAAATAAATGTTTTTGGTAACCTGAGGCTTAAGGTAAATTATTTTTTTTCTTAGAAAATCGAGGAACATTTGGTGCAAATAGTATTTTTCAATATATGGATTGTAATAAATAAACATGTTATCATTTAAAGTGCTAATGATAGACTTAGCACTTTTATCTGTTAATTCGAAAAGAAGTTCCAAGGGGAAATCATTAAGCAGAGAAATCTTAATTAGTAAAGTTTTCCATTCTGGCGGATAGATGGAAAATATTTCTATTTCCATAAATTGAAAAATTAATAGTTTAATATTTGCCAGGGAGTCAATCAGGGATTTGTTATTGTTTTGTAAGTCTAACGCAAGGAGGTATATAGCCAATGGCCAGCCTTCAGTATATTCTTGTATTTCCTTAATTTCAGACAGAGAAAGCGTAATTTCCATCATTTTTAGATATTCTTTTGTTTCTGCAAATGTAAAACGCAGATCGCTCTCTAAAAGAGAACCATCAAAACTGTTTGTAATACCTATATTTGTTCGTGATATTAATAAAATACAAAGATTTTCAATCTTGGCGGAGATGAGATTATTAAGGAAATTGATAACAGACTGATTATGGATTAAGTGAAAATCATCAAATACGAAGATTAACGGTTCTGCCGTTTGTATACTTTTAGCTAAGATATGCAGAAATTGATTTGATTCCATCAATGATTCCGTGAACTGTTCCAGATACTCTTCAATATCCTCTTGGCTTAATGGTGATGCATATAAGAATCGCTCCCAAAATCTAATAGGCAGATTATCTAATCCCGAGAGCTGCAGCCATGAAACTTTATGATGATGATGGTGTAGGAACATCGAGACGGTTTGTGTTTTTCCATATCCGGTGCCGGCAATAACTGTAACAAGATTTTTTTTAACTGCTATGGATAATAAATTATCCAGACGCTTCCTGAATAAAAGCCGATGATTTTTCGAGGGGAGAACAGCCTTTTTATATGAATCATTAAACATAGAATTCCACCTTTATTGTAACATAAAGTCTTATTTTTACAATGACTAGTATATCATTCATCAATTAATAATTCAAGAGATGGCGGATGTTAATTTATTACATAAAAACTGGAGTCAATCCGGTATTTCACCCTTAAGGGTGTTTTTTCTCACCAGCAAAAAAGATATAATAAAGTCTAAATGATGCTTAGATTTTAAGGCAAGGGGGGTTACAAAAGTGGAAGATCGCTTATATACAGTAAAGGATACTGCAAGAATATTAAAAACAAATACCGATGCAGTTTATAAGCTGATGAAAGAGGGTGAATTGCCATATCTTGTATTAGGCAGCAGAAAAATCAGGCGGTACACACTAGAAAAATTTTTAGAGGAACGGGAAAGGCAGACTATGGAGAGAGAATTTCCCAAGCTGGCATACGATGCAAGCAGTCTGAGGGTAGATGAGCGTAGAAAAATCACAATAATGAGAAAGCTGCCTGAAAAAGGTAAAGGAAAAAAAATATTGGATATAATCACAATTAATGGCAACTCTCTATATAATGAATAGTTTATCCTTGAAGCTTATATTACAACACAAGCGGGTTTGCATCCTTTTCACATACCATTCATGAATATGACTAAAAATAAGTAATTAAGATTTATATGGCAAGTAAATAAGCCGGGGAGATATCTCCGGCTTTTTTACTTGGCTAAATCAATACTCAATACTTCATGCCTGATGACTGGATTATCCATGTCAGAATATGAAAACATATGATAGACTAAGGATAATTTAAAGGGCAGGAGGATGTAAAAATGAAGTTTAGAAAATTTGCAGCAATATTAGTAACATTCACCATGGTTGCAGGAACACTAATGGGATGTAACAGTAGTGGACAAGAAACAGTGGCGTCAAAAGAAGAAACAACCGGGACAAAAAGCAGTAAAGCGTTTGATGGGGTTACACTCACCATGCTGAAGGATACAGATACTCCCGACTCAGGATTAAATGCCGTGTTGGCACTGGCAGAGGAGAAATTAGGAATTACTGTTGAAATGGAGAGCCGTGTGGGTGGTGCAGATGGTGACAATATTGTAAAAACCCGTCTGGCATCTGGTGATATGGCAGATCTTTGTTTATATAATTCAGGTTCCCTGCTAGAAGCATTAAATCCCTCGGAGTATTTTATTGATATCTCAGGAGAAGAATTCGTATCACGTCTTGATGATACATACAAAGAGACAGTAACAGTAGACGGAGTAACATATGGAGTACCTTTTAGTTCCACACAGGCAGGTGGAGTTCTTTATTATAAACCAATTTATGAAGAATTAGGATTAGAGGTGCCAGATACATGGGAGGAATTTCTGGCTAACTGTGATGCGATAGAAGAAGCTGGAAAAACAGCCATGATTGGGACTTTCGGTGATAGTTGGACTTCACAGGTTATGTATTTGGGAGATAATTATAATGTGTTGGTGGCCAACCCCACATTCGCAGAAGAATTTGAAGCAGGAACGGCAAAATATGCGGACACGCCTGAAGGTGTTGAAAGTTTTCAAAAGTTAGTGGATGTACAGAAATATTATAATGAAGATTATTTGGCAGCAACATATGATGATGGCTGTGATATGATTGCAAATGGTGAAGGCGCACATTGGATAATCTTAACACAATGCTTATCAAATATTTATGAATTATATCCGGAGGCCATAGAGGACATTGGAGTATTTGGGATACCGGGAGATGAAGCCGATAATCATGGTTTAACTATTTGGATGCCATCTTCTATTTATGGGAATAAAAATGCTGAAAATGTAGATGCAGTATTGACTTTTATGGATTTCTATACATCTGATGAAGCTATTGATGCTTATACTTCGGCTGTTTTACCAGATGGACCATATTGCATCAAAGGTTATGAATTGCCTGATAATGCTTATTCGGCTGTAAAAAATGATATGCAGGCCTATTTTGATGAAGGAAAGACTACTGTTGCCCTTGAATTTCTTACTGCTGTAAAAGGTTCTAACTGTCCGTCTATCTGCCAGGAGGTCGGTTCGGGACAGACAACAGCGCTGGCAGCTGCGCAGGCTTATGATGAAGACTGTAAGAAGCAAGCAATGCAGCTGGGATTAGACTGGGAATAACAAGCTGCTGATTTGATACCAGCCATCCGGTTATCATCGGATGGCTGATATTTTGGAGAGGGAGGACTCATTAATATGAATAAAAAGAAAATTTATTCGACGTGGTTTGCGGTTCCATCAATGGCAATTTTTGGCATCTTCTTTTTAATCCCGCTGGTTACTTCGCTTTTCTATAGCTTGACCGTATGGGATTTTAAAAGTTTTACCTTTGTTGGATTGGATAATTTTTTTATGTTCTTTTCTGAAAGATCTTTAAATATTGGTATAAAAAACACATTGATATATGCATTTTTAACGAGTGGCTTAAAAGTAATCATTGCGTTTTTTTTAGCAGTATTTTTAACGAGTGGTATTAAAAGTAAAAATCTTTTACGTTCGGTTGTCTTTTTTCCGAACCTGGTAAGTTCTATTGCTGTTGGTATTACCTTTGCTGCATTGATGCATCCGACAAAAGGATTGTTTAACATGGTTTTGGCCGGTATTGGGCTTGACAAAGTAGACTGGCTGGGGAATACAAGCACTGCACTTTTTAGTGTGATTTTTACAGATGTCTGGAAAGGCGTTGGCGTTGCAACTGTTATCTACATAGCGGGGATACAAGCCATTGATAAAACCTACTATGAAGCGGCGTCTATAGATGGTGCAAGCGGCTGGGAAAAACTAAAATGCATTACGGTTCCATTAGTCAGGCCGGCGATGAATTCGGTTATTATTTTATCTTTAATTGGCGGACTTAGAAGTTTTGATTTGATATGGTCTATGACAGGAGGGGGACCGGGCTTTGCAACAGATGTACTGGCCTCTATTGTCTATAAACAATATGCGGCAGGTTTCTATGGGCTGTCTACGGCTGGAAATGTCATCATGTTTGTAATGATAGCAGTCATTGCTTATCCGTTGCAAAAGTTCTTATTAAGCAAGGAGGAGAACTGATATGAAGAAAAAGAAAAAATCTCTAATTGCAGGAGACGTCCTGGGAATTTTTTTTACATGTATTATTTTTATTATTCCCTTTTTATTCATGGTAGTAAACTCCTTAAAGGAGCGAAGGGAGGCAAATCTCCTAAGTCTATCATTGCCTGAGATTTTCAAGTGGGAAAATTATAAAGAGGTTTTGACTGCCGGCAATGGAATCGTATTAACTGCATTTAAAAACAGTTTGCTTCTTACATTAGGTTCTGTTATTATTCTCATTATAACCGGTGCAATGTCAGGCTATGTGTTGCAAAGAAGAAAAGACAGACCTATGCGTATGATAAATGCAGTTGTTTTAGCAGGACTCATGGTACCGCCGGCGATACTTCCGACGATTTCGATGATGCAGACATTACATGTGTATAAGACTTTATTTGGAATGATATTAATAGAAGTTGCCCTGCAGACGCCATTTACTATTATGCTTTATCGTGGATTTATGAGCTCAATTCCTATTGAGCTGGAAGAAGCCGGATGTATAGATGGATGTAACCGCATCAAAATGTTTACAGGCGTTATATTTCCACTATTGAAGCCTGTTACTGCTACTGTTGTTATTTTAAATGCAGTGACAATCTTTAATGATTTTACGAACCCGCTTTACTTTTTGCCGGGAAGTAAAAATTCAACCGTTCAGTTAACACTGTATACTTTTATGGGACAATTTTCGAGTTCCTATAATCTATTGTTTGCAAATGTTGTTGTTATTACAGTACCTATGCTTATATTGTTTGTTTTCTTCAATAAACGTATTGTAGATGGTATGGTAGCAGGAGCCGTTAAAGGCTAGGGTGCGCCTAGAAAAGGAGGATAACTATGCGATTTCAAACAAAAATAATCTTAGGATATATGTTTTTTGTTCTTACTGCAGCGGTTATCCTGGGAATTTTTTACTATCATTTTAGTACTAATCAGTATAAACAAACAGAAGAGAAAAATCTGAATGTAATGGCGAAACAAATAGTATCTCAGATGGATGAAACGATAAAGCCGATGGAACTTACCATGAATTATATTTTATCAGATCCGGATATTTTAAATGCTATTTCAACTTTGGCAGAAGCAAATGCAAACAATATATCAACTTATTATCAGAAGGAAGCACAGGAAGAAATAAGAATAGGATTAAATACAGATTTTATTACCAATCACTTTTATCGAACTATTGTTTTTAATATGGAGGGAATAGCAGTTGCCAGTACCAATAATGAAGCCAGGAGAATAACTACTTCGATAGATTACATAAGTATGCAGTGGCTTCAGGTGGTAGATGAGGCAAAAGGGAAACCGGTTATAGTAAGCAGCCACACAGACACCTGGGGATTTAACATAAATCCACAGGTGTTTTCTCTCTTAAAAGCGATACAGGGTCATAATATGGGATATATTGAAGTACAAAAGAAAGTAGAAGATCTGGCGGGGATAATTCAGCTGCCTAAAAATGAACTGGCATATATTATTTTTGTAAATGGAGATGAGCTGCTGTATTCAAATATACCATCGGACTATTTCGAAGAATATTTGCCATATGCCTGGGAAGAGGGAGAGTTCGTTGGTGAATATAACGAAAAACTATTGGCTAAATCTGTTTCATCCAACTATAATATAACAGTACTTCTGATGGAAGATATGGCAGAAGTTAATAAGAACACTACCTATATAGTACCAATGACATTTTTTACGATGACAACGTTTTTCATTATTTCAATGATATTTGTTGTTTTAATATCTAAATTCTTAACAAAGCCTATCAGTCAGTTGAGAAAAATTATGGAGAAGACGGAAATAGAAAATATTGGATCCGAAGTACTTATTAGCAGTTCAATTGATGAAATTGAAGGATTAAAGGATTCTTATCAAAATGTTTTAGAGAGATTTAAGGAGTCCATGATAAAGGAAAAACGGATTTCCCTGCTACACCTGCAGGCTCAATTCGATACCTTACAATCCCAGGTAAATCCTCATTTCCTTTATAATGTCTTGAATTTAATTGCTGCCAGGGGGATGATAGATGAAGATCAAATAATATGTGAAATGTGTGGAAGTCTGGCCGCTATGCTGCGTTATTCGACCAATACTAAAAATAGATATGCTACAGTCAGGGAAGAGTTAAGTTATTTAGAGCAATATTTCTATTTACTAAAAGCGAGGTTTGAACATAAAATAGAATTCCTGATCCAGATTGAAGAAGAAATAAAAGATCAGATTATACCTAAGATGGTTCTGCAGCAGATTGTAGAGAATTGTATAAACCATGCGTTTGAAAATAGTACGGAGCAAATGGTAGTCAAAGTATTAGGCTATCAGGAAGGTGGAAAATGGTTCATTAAAGTCTGTGACAATGGCCAGGGATTTGATGAAAGTGCATTAAAGGAACTGGAATCAAGATTAATGGAAACGAAGAGATATATTTTAAATGTACATCATAATATAGAAGCAGAGATTGGCGGTATGGGACTTATGAATATGTACGCAAGACTTTTATTATTATATAATGATGAACTGATTTTCAAGTTACATAATGTTACAAAGGGTGCAGAGGTTCTGTTTGGCGCTGAGGGAAGAAGGAGGAAGGAAGAGGATGTTTAAGGTAATCATAGCAGATGATGAGCCTGGGGCATTACAGCATATCCGTTCGATTGTAGAGATTAAATGTACGGATTTTGAAGTAATAGACGTGGCGGAAAATGGTATACAATGTCTTGAAAAGGTGCGTGAAAAGAAGCCTGATGTGGTAATTACTGATGTGAAGATGCCGCTGATGAATGGCGTCGATACTGTAGCTGCCATAAAGAAAGATTTTCCTGATATTTTAAGTGTTATTATCAGTGGATATCAAGAATTTGAGTTTGCCAGGAGTGCCATTCTATCAGGTGTTTGTGATTACATTTTAAAACCTGTCTTGCCATCAGATTTACAAAAGACTATGGAACGGTTGGCGGGTATACTGAAACAGAATTACTATCAGAAACGCAACAGTATTGTTCATAGCCTGTGTAACGGTGGAAATTGTGATGAGGAGCTGATGAAGCGTTTTTTTCCATTTCGGAGTTACTATGGAGCAGTAGTACGTAGAAACGGGTTACCAAGGAGATTTTCTGGAGGCTGTAATATAGAGATATTTTCAGACATTAATGAAATCATGACGATTTATGGACGGGATGAAATGGAGGAGCTATATATTATTCCGGAAGAACTCCTTTATGTAAAAACCTTTGAGCAATATATGATTGACGTTTTCGAGAATAGTAAGGCAAAAAGCCAGTATATAACGATGGTTTATAAGAAAAATCTCTTTCCTGTAGAGCGGCTTCAGGAACTTATAATTGATATTTACCGTGTTTTAGATACTTCCAGCGTGGTTGGACAAAATCAAGTCATAGAACTTGATTCAATCTCGGTCAACAAGAAAGTTGAATTTGATTATAATTCCATTAATACTATTTTGGAAAAATTGGAGTATATGCTTCAAGAGGATCAATATGAGAAAGTAAAAAAGGATATAAAGCGCTTTTTTAATCAATGGAAAGAAGAAGAAAAGCCGCAGCTTTGGATGGAAAATGTGGCCAGGCAAATTCTATTTGTTATGAGAAAGTACAATCAAGATTCGTCAATGCTTATTGAGAGTGAATATATGCTGGAGGACGCTTTTTATTATTCGGTAACGCTGGAGGAACTTGCCGTGAATCTTTTAGAAATTATATTTAAACATGTGAAAAAAACAGACAAAAATGTAAATATAGATTCTCCTGAATTTTTCGGAATGATCCAGAAATACATTGAAAATCATATAACAGATGATCTTTCATTACAAAGTGTCTGCAGACATTTTGGCATATCCCAGACCTATATGAGTAAACTGTTCCGAAAGTATGAGGAAAAATCTTTTAATCACTATGTAACCACGTTAAGGATGGAAAGAGCAACGGAATTAATGAAATCAGATCCTAAGATGTTTGTTAAAGATATTGCAGCCTTGGTGGGCTATAATGATCAGTTTTACTTTAGCAGGATTTTCCGGTCTTATATAGGAAAATGCCCTACGGATTACATGGAGGAATTATAAGATTAGAAATAACCTCTAAACTGCTATAATTCATCAGTTTAGAGGTTTACACGATATCAGCTTTCTTCGATATCCTTGACTTTCACCCAGGTTTGAGATTTAGATGAAGCCAACACGGCATCAGCGATAAGTTCGATGGCATAACCATCTCTGAAATTTGGAGTACACTCACTATCTTCAATAATAGCTTTACAAAAATCGTAACATTCGATAATCTTAGTTTCTGTGTATCCAATGCCAAGTGCAGGAATTGGCCACAAGCTATCACCGTAAGGATGACTTGGGCCTGTATATATAGTCTTAAAACCGCGGCGGTCATTATTATCGTCTGCAAAGCAAATCTGCAATTCATCCCTGCGTTCGTAATTAAAATATATAGAGCCTTTTGTGCCATGGATCTCTATAGTAATGAAATTATTTCTGCCCCAGGCATTTCTTGTGGCTTCTATCGTTCCGAAAGCCTTATTTTTGCAATGAATCATAAAACAACATTGATCGTCTACGTCAACTGGATGTTTTGGTTTTGTGTTATCTATTTTTATTGTCCCCAGAGTGTCTGCCCCTGAGGATTGAATAGGTCGTTCGTTGACGTATGTTGCTGTCCTGGCATTTACAGAATCAAAATCTCCGACAAGAAAACGTATCATATCAATTACATGAGTACCGATGTCACCTAAGGCACCACTTCCGCATAATTCTTTTTGAAAACGCCATGAAAGCGGAGAAGAAGGATCGGCAGACCAGTCTTGTAAGTAGGTGCCTCTAAAGTCAAGAATATCGCCTACCAGGCCTTCGTTAATAAATTTTTTAGCCAGCTGTATAGCAGGTGTTTTCCTGTAGTTATAAGCAACCATTGTGGTTATACTATTTTTTTTTGCAGCTATGTACATGGCTTTGGCTTGTTCTGCTGTCAGGGCGAGCGGTTTTTCGCACAAAATATGTTTTCCCCTGGAAGCGGCCGCAATTGCGATATCAAAATGTGCATTGTTGGGGGTACAGATATCGACAACATCAATTGAAGGATCATTAATTATGTCAAACCAATTAGTTGAGTATTTCTCAAAATTAAATTTCTGTTTAGCTTCTTTGGCAGTGGTTTCATCAACATCCATAACGGTTTTTTTGACCGGTATGGCAGGAGCAGGCCAAAAAAACATCGGCATGCCGGCATAGGCGATGGAATGTGCTTTTGCCATAAAACCAGCTCCAATAAGTCCTATATTTAGTTTTTTCAAAGTGAATCAACCTTCTTTCTTATATAATAAACTGTCTCATATACCTATAACTATATTTGCGCAAATTTATATAACTAAGTTTATTATGAAGCATATTGTTCGATATGTCAATATTAAAATTGGTATTTAAATAAAATTGTTGTTTGTAAATAGTTGAGAAATAAATAAAAAAATACAAAAATAATTAAAATAATAAATAATATATATTGTACAAAAATTGTTATAATATAAATCCATAAAACAAATTTGCGCAAATTTGGTAAACTCTAACAATTTTGAAAAATGTATGGAAGGAGTGTTTTTATGAAATTAGGCTATATGACAAATGCATTTGGTCCGTTGGTGGGTATGGGCGGCGGTGTTACCAGTATGAAAGAGGCAGGATATCTTACGATGTGCAATGATGAGGAAGCGATTAAAACAATCTCATTAAGGGGATACAAGTATATAGAGATTTTCGAAGGAAATATTGGAAATTATGAAAAGAATCCCGAAGTATTAAAAGAAATCCTGGACAAGTACAATGTTTCTATATTGGGTGTATATACTGGTTGTCATTTAATCTATCAAGATGCTTTAGGTGATGAGTTATATAAAGTAAACAGATTATGCGATGTTAGCCAAAAACTTGGGGTTAAGCATATTGTTCTGGGGGGTGGTTCGATCCGTGGCGAGGGGATTCAGGAAGGTGATTTCGCCTTGGCTGCGATGGGAATAAATGAGGTTGCCAAAGTAATAAAAAGCCACGGTATGATCCCAAGTTATCATCCTCATCTTGGCTCTATTGCAGAAACACCGGAACAAATACATAAATTATTTGCATTAACCGATATTGCTTTTTGTCCGGATATAGCTCATTTGGCCGCAGGCGGCGGTGATGCACTGGAACTTATCAGGCAATATTATGAGCGTATTAAATATGTACATTTAAAAGATTTGTCAGAGACTGGAGAGTTTGTGCCACTGGGAAAAGGAAAAATTGACCTTGAGGCAATTATTAACTTTTTAAAGGAAAAAGATTATCAAGGAGACTGGTTAGTGGAAATAGATGGTTATTCGGGAGAGCCTAATGAAGCTTGTGAGATTTCTTATGAATATTTAAAAGGAAAATTAATCTAAAAGGAGAGAAGATTATGAAGAAAAGAAGATTGCCGGCACTTATTATTGTAATAACTCTTTTAAGTCTAACAGCCTGCAGCCCTGAAAGTCGAGAAGCTGTTGAAAGTACTGTTGCGGATGCACAAACGCCGGCTACTATTGCCAACGAGTCCGAATCACAAGAAGCAGCAACTACGGCATCTATCTTATCAACAGGTCCTAATGGCGAAGCAGCAACGCCTGCAACTGAATTGTCTTTGACAGAAGAGGAAAAAGAAGAGATCAGGGATGGTGGGTATACAGCGGCAATATGTTTTCATTATGGCGGTAACGACTGGTCAAGTTCTCAGTTGGAAGGCTTAAAAGCTACTTTTGAAGATCTTGGGATTGAAATAGTGGCTACAACTGATGCAAACTTTTCGGCTGAACAGCAGGTGGCGGATATTGAAACTGTCATGGCTCTTGATCCGGATATTATTGTGGCTATTCCTGTTGATGCAACGTCAACCGCAGATGCGTTTATGAGGGCTAAAGAAGCAGGCATAAAGCTGGTTTTTATGGATAATGTGCCTGAGGGTTTTACGGCTGGTAAGGATTATGTAAGCTGTGTATCGGCAGATAATTATGGCAATGGCGTAATTGCTGCTGATTTAATCGGCGAAGCTCTTAATGGTGAAGGCCAGATTGGTGTCATCTATTATGATGCAGATTTTTTTGTCACCAATCAAAGATTGGAGGCATTTGAAGCAACTATGGCAAAGAAATATCCGAATATTGAAATTGTTTCAAAACTGGGGTTTCAAGATGAGAATGCCTGTGATGTTGTTGCTGATGCAATGATTACTCAAAATCCGGATATTGATGCGATATTTGCGCACTGGGATATTCCTTGTGAAGGGACGCTTTCGGCACTTAGGGCTGCGGGTAGAGATGATGTTTTATTATCGACAATTGACTTAGGGAATAATGTGGCTAAGGAAATAGCTGAAGGAACTATTCTTGGTTTAGGTGCACAGCTTCCCTATGACCAAGGTGCAGCAGAAGCCACCCTGGCAGGATATGCATTGCGTGGGAAAGATGCGCCGGATTATGTAGCGGTTCCGGCGAAGCGCGTTGATCAGTCTAATATTTTAGCAGCATACGAAGATGTATACCATGTATCGGCGCCGGAGTGGTTGGCAAAAGCGGCAGAAAATTAAAAATTATCAGATGGAATCGGTGAATAAAATGAATCAAAATGTATTAGAGATGAGAGGCATTGAGAAGGCATTTGCGGTTCCTGTATTGAAAGGGGTAGATTTTTCATTAAAGCAAGGTGAAGTCCATGCGCTGGTTGGAGGTAATGGCGCAGGGAAATCTACCCTGATGAAAATTATGACAGGAGTCTATTCAAAAGATGCGGGAGACATTTTTGTCCGAGGTAATAAAGCTGATATCAATCATATTCATGATGCAAAAGATTATGGTATCGCTATGATATTCCAGGAAATGTCTCTTGTTCAGACAATGTCGGTGGCTGAAAATATTTTTCTTGGCCAGGAGGTATTAAAAAATGGTTTTTGTGATACGGCTTTTATGACTGAGAAAGCGGCGGAAGTCTTAGAAGATTTAGGCATACAAGTAAATCCTTTGGCTAAAGTTGGTGAATTGAGTGTAGGACTCGGCCAGATGGTTGAGATTGCTAAAGCGGTATCAAAAGATGCTAAAATTTTAGTTCTTGATGAGCCGACCGCTTCTTTATCTGATTCGGAAATAAAACAATTGTTTCGCATGATTAGGAATTTGAAGAAAAAAGGGGTTTCGATGGTGTATATTTCCCATAGAATGAATGAGATCTTAGAAATTGCTGATTCTATTACTATTTTACGGGATGGAAATGTAGTGCACACAGGAAAAGTTTTCGGTATTACTATGGATGAGATAATAGGATATGTAATCGGCGGTTCTTCTTCAAATAATCAATTTGTATGGAAGGAAAGGGAATATAACAGGGAAGGTCCTGATTTGCTTACGGTGGAGCATCTTAAAGTTAATGATTGGATTAATGATATCTCCTTTTCGCTGAAATCAGGTGAAATACTTGGACTGGCCGGTTTGATGGGCAGCGGTAGAACCGAGATTTTAGAAACTCTATTTGGCGTAAGGAAAAAAGAGGCTGGAATAATTAAATTAGCTGGAAAGGCCATCATACATAAAGGGAGTAAAAGCGCTGTAGATAGTGGACTTGCACTGGTTCCTGAAGATAGGAGAAGACAGGGGCTTATATTGGACCATTCAGTCAAAGAAAATACCATTTTGCCTAAGATAAAGAAAATAGCCAAGAATAAATTTTTTATTGATGAAAAAACGGCAAACTCTATAGTAGAAGAAAATATAAAGAAATTGAATGTTGTCACAGATGGTATCCACAAAAGAATAAATCTTTTGTCCGGTGGAAATCAGCAAAAAATAGTCATTGCTAAATGGCTGAATATGAACCCATTGGTTATGATGCTTGATGAGCCTACGGCAGGTGTTGATATCGGGGCTAAAGGCGAAATCATTGAGCTTATAAGGCAATTTGCGGATGCGGGAAAAGGTGTTATTTTTGTGTCATCAGAATTGGCGGAATTAATGGCAGTTAGTGACAGGATCATCACTTTATATTCAGGAAAAATTACGGGTGAAATTGAGAGAAAAGGAATTAAGTCAGAGGAGGAGCTTCAGTATGCCATCCAAAGTGAAAAATATTCAATGGGATAAATATATGGTGTATATTATATTTGTCATTGTTTTTGCACTGTTTGGGATCTTTTTAGGTAATAAAGGTTTTTTAAGTTCTAATAACATAATGAATGTCTTAAGGCAGACCACTACTATCTCTATTGTGGCTGTTGCCGGTACATTTGTAATGGCATCAGGGCAGATTGATTTAAGTGTTGGGTCTGTGGCGGCGATGACAGCGATGTTTGTTTCTCTAGTGCTTCAATCAACGAATTCTATTCTTCTAGCCTTGGTGGTAGGATTGGGATTTGGTTTGATAGTGGGTTTGGTCAATGGATTATTAGTTACAAAATTACGTTTACCGGCATTTCTGGCGACTATGGGTATGATGCAGGTTGTCAGAGGGAGCGCCATGTGGATTACAAATACGGCAGCTGTGCCGATTGCTAATAAAACGTACAATAATGCATTTGGAATTGGCAGCATATTTGGGATTCCGGTACTGATTTTATGGACGATATTGTTTTATGTGATAGGTATTTTGTTATTTAATAAAATGCCATTTGGACGTCATGTCCTGGCCACCGGCGGAAATGAAGTGTCTGCTGGTTATAGCGGGATTAATACAGAAAAGGTTAAGGTAGCGGCTTTTGTAATGTCAGGGATACTTTCAGCATTTGCTGGGATTTTATACGCAGGCCGTATGCAGGCTGGAAGATATTCATTTGGTGATGGCGATGAGATGTCTGTCATTGCGGCGGTTGTTTTAGGCGGAACTGCCATGTCTGGTGGTACCGGTTCTGTCATTGGGGCTTTGTTTGGTTCTGTTTTAATGGGATTTATTAATAATGCGTTGATTTTGGCGGGCCTTAGTACTGCGCAGCAGACAATAGTTAAAGGTGGCATTATTATTGCTGCTGTTGCCTTGAGTAATTTGGCTCAAAAGAAAAAATAATATAGACTTGGAGGTTTTATAATGAGGAAATTGAATATCGGTTTAATTGGCGCTGGCTTTATGGGTAAAGCACATACGGTTGGGTATTCGAACATGCCTAAATTGTTCTGGCCTGCTCCGGCAATGCCTGTACTTAAGACTGTTTGTGATATAGAAAAAAGTATAGCTGAAGAAGGAAAGGAACGGTTCGGTTATGAACAATGCTGCACTGACTGGCGGGATATTGTTGGTGACCCGGAGATAAAAGTTGTAAGCATTTGCACGCCCAACGATTCTCATGCCAAGATTGCTATTGCGGCTTTGAAGGTGGGAAAACATGTTTTGTGTGAGAAACCGATTTCTAATAATCTTGCAGATGCAAAAAGAATGGCAGAGGCAGCTAAGGAGGCAGAAGGACAAGGTATTATCAGTATGAATGCCTATCAGTATAGAAGGGTTCCGGCGCTTGTATTGGCTAAGAAATTCATTGATGAAGGCTCTCTTGGCGAGGTTTTAAATGTCAGATGTACATACTTACAAAGCTGGTCGGCAGATCCATCGTCACCGCTGTCGTGGAGGTTTAAAAAATCTATTGCTGGCGCAGGTACTTTGGGAGACATCGCCTCTCACGTGATTGATATTGCCCAGTATTTAGCAGGGGATATTGAAGACGTTGTTTCTATGGTGAAAACATATATTAATGAAAGGCCTGTGCAGGAAGGCGGCGCTGATTTACTCGGAACCGTAAAGCTGGGGGCTGATGCGAAAAAAGCGCCTGTCGATGTAGATGATGAAAATTCATTTCTTGTCAAGTTTAAAAATGGTGCTGTAGGAAGCATTGAGGCTACCAGGAATGCATGGGGAAGAAACAATTATATTACTGTTGAATTACATGGGACGCTGGGGAGCATTGCTTTTAACTATGAAAGATTAAATGAATTGCAGGTATGCTGGGCTAACGATCCTGATGATCGTCGGGGCTTTAAGACTATTTATACAGGACCGGCTCATTTTTATGGAGAAGCGACCTGGAACATTCCTGGTATGAATATCGGTTATGGGGAATTAAAGGCGATTGAAATATATGACTTTATCAAAGCGATAACTGAAGGGGTTCAACCTTCGACTAGCTTTAAAGTGGGGTATAGAGTTGAAAAAGTTTGTGATGCAGTTATGCGTTCTGCGGAAAGTAAAAGTTGGGTAAAAGTGGAATAAGATGATGAATTGAAAGAAAGGTTGATGATGGATATTTTGAACCATCATCAACCTTTCTTCATTAGCTGATGTAATTTGGGTTTTCTTTAAAGGCTCTTTTGAGTTCATGGCCTGGCTCATCTTTAAATACTTTTTTCCAGGACTTTAAAAGATTATCCGGTGTGACAGATAGTGGTTCGATGCCAATGAAAGAAGGCGTTTTCTTGCCTAGAAGGGCATTCGAGGCAGCCAATGCCATTGCTTGGCCCTGCTCGTATGGGCACTGCGCACTAAGGGATTTGATCATACCACCTTTTGCCATATTTAAGGCGGATGCGTGGTCTAAATCAGCTGTGGATATAGCGATGTCTGTGCGGTTTAATTCTGTCAGGGCAGCTATGGCCTTTAACGCAGGTCCTTCCCATGAAATATAAAGTCCCTCAATTTCAGGATGATGCTTTATCAATTCATGAGTTTTTTTATATACATCTTCTTCGTTATCGAAGTGAGCTGTAGCACAAATATTCAATTCTGGATATTCTTCGGCAAGGATTTGTTCGGCAGCGTTGTCTCTTTGGTTGGTTGCATAAAAGTTGGCTCCGTATTTAATAAGTCCGATATTTTTTAGGTTATGCCTGAGCATATATTCTCCTAAACCCTGGCCGATAAATCTACCATGAGAGTGCTCGTTTACCGAAACACAGGCAACGTAATCTTTTTGTGTTAGGCCTTCGGGTATATTGGTGATAAGAATCAGTTTGGTCTGGCTGGAGGTAATCTTTTTAAAAGCCTCGGAAGTTCTGGTATTATCTGTTGGAATCGCAATAAGGATGTCTGGTTCTAAAATCTGCAGGCTTTGTAATTGCTTGCATTGGAGTTTTGGGTCAAAATGGGCGTCGGTAATTGCAATTAAGGATATACCTAAAGTATCAAAGATATCTTTGATACCTTTTTGGTGAAGGTTCATCCATGATGCGCCTGCATAATGAAAAGAAATGGCAGCGGTATATCCCTTTTCTTTTAATAATTCTATTTCAGATTCACTTAAGATTAAGGAATCAAGAGATTCGGCTTTTTCTCCAAAAGGCCCTCGCCCAATTCCACATGTAGAACCGCGAACTTTCAGCTTTGTAGGAATAATGATGCTTTTGAAATTCTTTGTGTTACCTCCTAGTCTGTCGTTTAAGCATTCGAGTGCTTTTTTACTGATTTCATGTGCGTTCTGCATAACTGATGTGACGGGAGGGTTATGTAGCTTGGCCCAGTCGAAATCATTAAAAGCAACAATTGATAAGTCGTTTGGACAAATAATATTATGGGATTCAATGTATTGAAACAAAGGTAGTACTACAGAATAATTGGCGGCAAAAATAGCCGTAGGAACAGTGGGACTGTCCATTAACTTATCCAAAGTTTCGAAAATTTCATTATATGAGCAGTGGCTGGTTCGTAAATAACCTGGCAGAAATGTTATATTATTTTCCTCCAATGCTCTTTTATATCCGTTAATTCTATCGCTGGTGTCCTCAAATGCGCTGCTGATAAACGCAATATGCTCATGACCGCTTTTGATTAAATGCTTTGTGGCTTTATATGCTCCGTCAAAGTTATCTGAAATAATTGTGTCGGCATGAATGATATCTGTGTTTCTGCCTAAAATGACAATGGGAAGATTGGATTGTTTCAATACCTTTTCGAATATGATACCTTCATCGTCTGGAAATGCAATAATTCCTGCGGCTTGGGGAGTTGATAATAAAAAGCTGGATATTATATCCAGGCGCTTATGATCGTTGCCGTATTCAAGAGTAATTAAAGAAAATTCCGAATTTTCCATCTGAGTCTCTATCGCTGCAGCTGTTTCTCTTTGGAAGTAACTATCTTTATCCGAGATGAGCAGAATAATATATTGAGGAATTATAGAATTACTTAAATAATTCCCTTTTTTTAATATAAAATTTGGTGGGGAATCCAATGATTTGATTGCATCATGCACCCGCTGTGCTAATTCAGGACTTACATATCTGGTTTTGTTGACGACATGAGATACTGTTGTTGTGGATACGCCTGCGATTTTTGCTATGTCGTTAATTGTTGCCATAAGTTTACACCGTGCCTTTATCATTTTTTATAGCTTAATTATAAGACTAGTCTATATAAGTGTCAATAAAATTTGCGCAAAAAACAGTAAAATTTTTGATAGGATTAGTGGAGTAACATATCCCCTGCATACCTGTACAAACGTATACACAAGGGATTCGTCGGAAGCTCCTTTGACTACGGAAGTAAGCCGTAGCGATAATCGGTTCCAGATTATTCCTCAGACAGAATTTTTACCTTCTCCTCTATTCCGGGAGTTGTCAGAATTTCGCCTTCATCAGTGATAAATATGGCTTCGACATTATCAAGGGATTGGATAAGCGCTATAGAATTCTCCAATCCCAAGACATATGTTGCGGTTGATAAAGCATCAGCATCAATAGAGCGATCTGTGATAATAGTAGAACTAATTAACCCGTTGTCTGCCGGATACCCTGTGGAGCCGTCTAAAATATGATGGTACCGGATGCCATCCGCTTCAAAATAACGTTCGTAATTCCCGCTGGTAACGACCGTTTGATTTGTGATTTCGATAGAAGCGATAGCGGAAGCTGGTTCCTTAGGGTTGGCAATGCCTATATTCCATGGTGAATCATCTGTTTTACTACCGATTGTGATAACATTGCCGCCAAGATTAAGTAATGCTGATTCTATTTTGTATTCCTCTATGAGTATACGTTTCATCTCGTCTGCCACATATCCTTTGGCTATAGCGCCCAAATCCAGGGAAAATTCATCATTAGCAAAAGCAACGGTTTTATTTTTTTCATTTAAGATGACATTTTTATAATTGTGCCGGTTGACATAATTGTTTAAGTTCTCAGCATCAGGAACGGCCGCCTCTTCTGTACCAATCCCCCATAATTTGATTAGCTTTCCAAGTGTAGGATCGAAAGCCCCATCGCTTAATTCGGCGTAATACAGGCTGCGTTCCAAAACCATATATAATTCATCAGAAATCTTGATAGGTGTATTATAGGCGGCGGCATTGACTTTTGAAAGTTCACTGTCGGAAGCCTTGGCTGAGAAAATATTTTCTAATTCCACAGCTCTGCTAAAGGCAGCATCCAGTGCGTCTTCTAATTTGCCCTCGCCCATTGTTCCATAGATAGTACCGGTAATGATAGTACCCAATACCTCTTTTGTTTGGGAGGCTGTGTTGACTTTTTCCTGACATCCGGAAAGCAGGCAGAGGGTGATTATAAATAAACACATAAATTTTAATTGTCTGAACATAGTTTTACCCTTTCGTTTACTTCTACTTGTCCTCAAGTATAATTAATGGAAATTGATTTGTCAATGAGTCTATCATAGGTATAGCCGCCCGATGGAATATCGAAAAATATATAAATAATAATAAACGGCATTTTCTTTCTTGAAAAAAGATGTTATGATATATATTACTCTTAATTTAGAAAGCCAGGTGATTTAATGCATCGTGATGATATCATCATTAAAAAAGCAATTATACATATATTAGATTCTTCCATGGGCATTCCTGTTTTATCGGATAATGAACTGGAATGTGGTCCGGATTTATATGATTTTTTTAGAGTTCATATTGAGAAAATCACATCGGGAGATGACATCAAGACATGTACATTTGATGAGGATTCAGAAGTGTTGACGCTGTTGAATACATTTGAATCGGATTTTTTTGTGGATGTTAGTAAAAATTTGGCAGCTGACCTATATCAAATCATGAATGCCAATATAGAAATCCCGGCAGCGGATTTAGCGATTATATTATTCAGGCATAGTGAAGTAGATTATCTCGGATTGCTAAAGATGAACTACAAGTCTTCCTATACCCATTATACCAACTCAGCCTCAGGAGAGAATACTAACGATATTGTCAGGCAAAAGGCTCTCCTGCCTTCGGAATCACAGCGGTTGTCCGAGGCAGCTATTATAAATTTAGAAACGATGGAAATATTTGTATTAGAAAAGAAGTATGATATAGGTGGCGTAAAAACCAATTATCTATCCTCTCTCTTCTTAAAGTGTCATGGTCCCCTATCTTCTAAGGCAAAGATTAATATAGTAGCAAAGGCTATTGAACAGGTAAATAATAAATATTTCGATGAAGATGACATTAAGAGAAAGATGGAAGTTAAGAAGGTGTTATACGATGGTTTTGAAGCTTCAGGTGGATTAGATATTGAAAATGTCAAAGAGAAGCTTTTTGAGGACAAGGAAGATATGAAGCAGGAGTTTGAGGAAAAGATTGAGAAGTATCAGATTGAGGAAGAAATTATCAAGCCTCAGAATCCTCAGACAATGAAAAAGTATGTCCGTCAGTTTCTTAAAACGGATACCGGCATAGAAATCAGTATTCCAATGGAAGTATACAATGATAGTGAATCAATAGAATTTATGACTAACCCTGATGGTAGTATTTCAGTGATACTAAAAAATATTGGGAAATTAACGAGTCAATTCTAGATGTTATAGGTGTTATATATGATGTTGCTATTTCAACATATTATCTATATAATAGCTATTAAGGAGGTTATAACATGCCTATTAAAATCAAAGATGATTTACCGGCGCGTAAGATTTTAGAAGATGAACATATTTTTGTGATGACAGAATACAGGGCACTGACCCAGGATATCCGTCCCCTTAAGATTGTCATTCTTAATCTGATGCCGACAAAAATAGAAACAGAAACCCAGATACTTAGGTGCTTATCTAACACGCCTCTACAGATAGAGGTAGATTTGCTGCAAACTTCTACATATACGTCGAAGAATATATCAGAGGATCATATGCTGGCGTTTTATCAGTCTTTTGATGATATCAAGAAAAAAAAGTATGATGGAATGATTATCACAGGCGCACCTGTTGAATTAATGGAATTTGAGGAAGTGGAGTATTGGGAAGAGCTTTGTGAGATTATGGAATGGTCTAAAACCCATGTACATTCTACCTTTCACATCTGCTGGGGGGCCCAGGCAGGCCTTTATTATCATTATGGAATTCCAAAATATAGACTGGATAAGAAGCTCTCAGGTGTTTTCAAGCATTACTTACTGAATCCTAAATCCAGACTGTTCAGAGGCTTTGATACAACTTTTTACGTACCCCATTCAAGAAATACCAGTGTACGGACTGTAGATATAGAAAAAGTACCGGAACTAAAGATTATGGCGGCATCTGATGAAGCAGGCGTTTATATTGCAGGTAATGAAAGCGGCTCACAATTCTTTGTGATGGGCCATTCGGAGTACGATGCCGATACATTGAAAAATGAGTATTTAAGAGATGTGGAGCGAGGGCTTAGCCCGGAGATACCAAAGAATTATTTTAAGGCTGACAATCCTTCAAATGAACCTGAAATCAGGTGGCGTGCCCATAGCCAGTGGGTATATTCTAATTGGTTGAATTACTTTGTATACCAGACAACGCCTTACTATCTGGAAGAAGATTCGCTAGATAAATAGGGGGTTAGGCAAGATTCAGAAATATCGTAAATTGGTGCAAAATATCGTAATTCATTAAAAAAATGGTGTACAAATGGTGTACTAAATAATTCAAAATGGTGTACCAAATTAAAAGGAAAAAAGAAAGTAATTATACTAAGTAATACGATTTCATAAAAAAAGGCATTGCTAAAATAAAGTAATGTCTTTTTTTGTATTTGGTTTAAATTAATTTTCATTAGATAATATGAAGTGACCTCAGACCCTAAGGCTAAGGAGCAAGGTCAGCACAATAATATTGTCGTTCTCCAGAATATCACGAAACACGTCCAAACCCGAATAACTGCTGGTTTTTTCATGTGTTGTGAGTGTAACTTAATATCATCTGATTCAACACAAAAACACACCGTTTTTTACTTTCCGATTAGCAAAAGATTAGCAAGGAAACATGCTCATTCATCAATTTTATGACCGCAATAAGGACAAAAAGATTTTATATCTTTTGCATCCTCTTTTTTTGAACTTTCAAATTGTTCTATAAATCCTGCTGAAATGATACCAGTAGGAACAGCCACTAATCCGATTCCCAAAATAGCAATTATACCGCTTAATATTTTGCCAATTACCGTGACAGGAAAGATATCTCCGTAACCCACCGTTGTAAATGTTGCAACTGCCCACCACAATCCGGAGAAAGCGTTTTGAAACTTCTCTGGTTGTGCCTCACTCTCAACGTTGTACATTATTACGGATGCTATTATCATTAAAATTGAAACAACCATAACAGAAGATAATAATTGACTTGCTTTTTTCTTAAAGACATTGCCAATAGTTGATAATGCGCTTGTATATCGATTAACTTTAAACAATCTCAGTAATCGAACAATTCTCAGTGCACGAAGAACTCGCAAATCTATCGGAATTATAAACGGAATATAGAAAGGCAATATTGCGAGCAAATCTACAATTGCCATAAATGAAAAGAAATATTTCATTCTTGCTTTTGTTGCGGATAGATTTTCAAAGCGTAAATCAGAAGTCCATAATCTTAATAAGTATTCTAATGTAAAAACAATAACCGATACAACTTCTATGTAGTTAAATATCCGGGAGACCTGTTCGGGTATTTGAAATGTGTCTACAATAACCAATACTACATTAATGATAATGAGTGAAATAATTATCCCATCGAAGATATTACTAATTAAGTCATTCTTGTCATCATCTCTTCGGCATATCACTGATTGTTTCTTTTGAACTTGATACTGTTTGAGATGTTTTGACATCTTTAGAAGCTTTAGCTATAAGCTTGCTTTTACGTTCTAAAAAACCGCTTGCTTGATCGTGCATACCATAACTTGAATAGTAATTTATTGCTGAATCACAAATAGATATTGCTTTATCAAAGTCCCTGTGTTTTTCAAAAACGATCGCTAATCTTTCAAATGCTGGGATTCTCCCAATAAACCAAGTGATTTCAGATAATTGCTTATTTATCTCAGCCTTCGTGTAAATATCAGCAAATTGATGAATGCGATTAAGTTCTTCTTGCTTGTATGCAACTTGCATCTGTTCTAAAGATGCAATATCTTCGTAACAATATTTCAAGCAAAGTTCCAAATATTGATTATCCAAATTTCTATACTTGTAATAAAAATCTTGAAGTGCAATTAAACTGAAATGTGTATTCAACATTCCTTTGCTACGGGAATAATCGTTGAGTAATTCTTTTTCTCTTGATGTATCAAAAGAAGAAATCGTTTTTGGCTGAACTGTCTTAACTGGTGTATTATAGCTATTTCCAATTTTTCTTGCTTCAGCAAGTTCAGATTTAACTTGTTCATGCACCATATCAAGAAGATTATAAATCGCACCGGCAAAATTGGGAATGCTTGCAATAACCGGAACCTGCACCGTCTTGCTCGAAATTGACATATTTGCAAAAATCGGATGAGTCTCTTTTGTTGCCCTTAATAAATCGTTTTCATTAATAAATTCCGAAATATATATAGCGGGAGTATTAAACATCTGTTGAATACTCATTATCATTGTTTTTTCAAACAATTCAGAATAATTCTTAATATAATTTAGCTTTGTAAATCCAAATACTTTCGCAGCCTTCATTATTTCATGTGCTTTTAAAGGAACATTTAAAAGAAATTTGCAAAGCAAAAGCATATTGTCAGAAAAATTGAGTTCATAAGATTTATCAAGAGAATTTAAAAACTTTTCTAAAATGTCAGGACGATTACGAATTAAACTTGTTAAAATATATTTGCGCAATCGGCATAGATGTATGTATTGCGCTTGGCTCTTCTTGCCCCATAAAGGATACGTTGACCGAAAAACCTCTTACATTAACAAATTCTGATTTTGTTGACGTGTTTATGTAATTTCTGCGTGGCCCATCTACAACCCAAATCAAATCCACAATATCACTATGAACAACAAAATTATTTGCATATCCTCCAAAAGTCAATGCATTAACAGGGTGCGGATTGTTTTGCGTTGGATGTCCTATTGGTTTTAAAAATTTATCAAAAAGTCCCATTTACGTCCTCCGATTTATTCAGAAAAGGTGATTCTCTCTCCATTTTTAGAAATTAAAACATAACCACGCTGTACAGCAACGGTAATTCCGCTTTGTACAGATGATTCAATAACAGATCCAAGTCTGGTGAATCCAAAAACTTTAGCTGTTTCTCTTATTAAATCCGTTTTTGTCAGACTGATTTGTTTTTGCATGACAATTTTTATGGCATTTGCGATTTCCTCAGCACAAATATCATCCATGCTACGCTTATCATCATTTTGCTCAGAAACCCGAAATTCAAAGTAAGAGGATGGATCTTGCTCTGCTCTCCAGAAAAAAGTAGTATTGTTGGAAATTGATTTTTGAGGGTTCATTGCTCTCAAATTCATCTCAATAATTCTATCAACGTTTGAACCTGCACGTGCAATACCCCACGCCGAAAGCACTTTTCTTCCAAGAAGCTTGCGACTTACCGGGGCTTCTTTTTCGATTGTTGCGCTCATTACCTTGATAATATTTTGTGATGTGCCCGGTAGATAAAATGTCTCCGGATTTGCTGTATTTGTAATATTTAGCGGAGTATATACCTTTTGATTAGCATCAATAATATCATCTATCACTGCCTTTTCAAAGGTTAGCCCTCTGGCAACAAATGCTGCCTTTGGTGTTTCTGCTGAAACTACCTTACCATGAAAACTTACATCTTTTTTTAATTTAGATGAGTTGTTAGCAGAATTTGATATTTTCGCTTCCGCAATCGCCGCCTCTACTTTTTTAAGTTCTTTTTCCGGATTGTCAAGCCAATCTAAAATCCAGATTCTATGGAGATTCCATCCAAGCGATTTTAACACTGACGGCTGCACTATATTTCTGTCATTGGCAGTATTTGCGTTTAAATAGTTTCCGCCATCACACATAATGCCAAGAATATATTCATCCGGCTTTTCGGCGTTTACCACACCAATGTCGATTTTGTATCCCGAACAGCCGATGTTACATTTCACATCAAATCCAAAAGATTTTATTTTGTCTGAGATAATCTGCTCCATTTTTGATGTTTCAATATTTTTGGTTTGATTGTTTTGGGCTAATGCGGATTTGCCACCTGCTGCAAATTCCAAAAAGCCTTTTAACCCGGCAATTCCTTCGGCTCTTGTTCGAGAAAGGTCAATCTGCTCCGGCTTCAATGTAGAATACACCTCCATGCGTTTACGTGCACGAGAAATAGCTACATTAAGACGTCTCCAGCCGCCATCACGATTCAACGGTCCGAAATTCATAGCAACTTTTCCATCTTTATCCGGTCCATAACCGATTGAGAATAAAATAATATCTCGTTCATCGCCTTGTACATTTTCGAGGTTTTTAATGAAGAGAGGCTCTTTTAGGCTGTTATTAATCTCTTCAAGTTCGGGCCTTTTCCTAAATACTTCAGAAAGTAAATCATCAATCAGATTTTGTTGCACAGAGCTAAAGGTTACAACACCAATGCTGTCTTCTCTCAATATAGGGCCAGAAAGACGTCTGCATATTTCAGCTACAATTTCCTCAGCTTCGGCACGGTTTTGCTTTGTGTTGCCTCTGTCATATATACCATCAATCGGAATTAAGACAACTTCTGACACAAGGTCATTAGGTGAAGGGAATGTGAACAATTTGTTGTCATAGTATTTTTGATTGCTGTATGCAATAAGACTTTCATGTCGTGACCTGTAGTGCCAGAGAAGATGCGACTGAGGCATCGTGAGTGCAAGGCAGTCATCAAGAAGGCTTTCTAAGTCCTCTTTATCAAAATTCTCTTCATCAACACGGTTACTACTAAAAAAGCTTGTTGGTGGTAGTTGCTTAGGATCTCCTACCACTAATGCGTTTTCGCCACGTGCAATTGCGCCCACAGCTTCACATGTCGGGATTTGTGAAGCTTCGTCAAATATAACCAAGTCAAATTTCGGGAAAGATGGGTCAATATATTGAGCAACCGAAATAGGACTCATGAGCATACATGGACAGAGCCTGCGTATTAAATTTGGTACGCTATCAAACAATTTGCGGATCGGCATCATTCTGCCTCCGCTTTTAATTGCTCTTTGTAAAATACCAATTTCCGATGAACCAGCCAGTCCGGCTGAAGTGGTAGGGATTTTAGCGGACAATTTTGCTACCAACTGTCTTATAGTTAAGTCTGAAAATTCCTTGCTTAGTGTTTTAAATCTCCTGATGGTCTCTTCAATCTGTGATCCTTGGAATCCAGATAATTCTGGAGAGGTTGCTAAGCACTCTGTAATGCAACCATAAAACAAGTTGCATTCAAAGGCCTGAATCATGTCGCTATGGTTCAACACGCCGCTTTTCAAAGCATCAGACATGTTTTTAATTCCTGCGTTCTCTGCTTCATCACAGAGCTGCAAGAAAGATAGCCAATCCCGAATAGCGTCCTTATTTTTTATCCAAAGATCAACCTGTGTCTTGAAGGTTGATAGCCAATCCAGAGCTCCATAAGTATCTTCTACCTTAATTTTATATGTATTAATAAGTTTATCATTAATTGTGAAAAGTTGATTTACAACTGATACAAAAGATTGTAATTTGGTTTTTGTAGTTGCTTCGTTTTTTTCTAAAATAGTTGAAAACAATGAAAGTTTTTCAATTATCTTGGCATCTTCACTCCAAATCTTTTTAGTTAAACCTTGAATTGAAAGTGTGTTTTCATATATTTTTAATAAAACTGATTCATCCGTTTGCATGCCATGCCAAAGCTGCTTAAACAAGCCAGATAAAACGGATTCAGAATTATTAATTTGAATCAACAAGGAATTTCGTTCAAGCAACTGTTCCAATAAGCTGTTCAGTTTCTCTTTTTGTATGTTAACCGGGTTTAAAGCATGAACTTTTAATTCCTTAACAAGTTTTCCAATGCCAAGACTTTTGGGTAAAAACCAGCTCTGTTCGGATTTTCTATAACGTAGAATCGCTTCATTAATATTGTAGTCAAATACCGTTTCATGGAATATTCCCGCCAATTCGCCATCTATTACATTTTTTCTGCTTATTGCTGAAAGTACAGTGCGAATTTGTACATCATAGTTTATCAAATTCTGATTCGTTAATACAAATTCTGTAATAGAAGAGGATTGCAATAAAGCATCAGCCAACAGCTTAACCAGATAAATATCATTGTACGTTTTTTTGTCATCAGCCTTGATAATATCACATATATCGCAATAATGTTTTGACACATCATCCAATAATTCGCTCAAAGACATTAATTGAGCCACAAGATCATCTCGCTTGGTAATTGAATATTCCCGGTCGTTAAGTAGTGCAAGCGGATGATTTTTTATATTGCCACATTCAGACACGCTCACATACAGCCTATCTAAAATAGACTTCCATTTGGAGAAAGACTTTTCATTCATTGAACAAATCTGTTCGGATACAAACAATACTTTCCCCTTGTGTGAGGCGCTTTCTTCATATTTAGAAATTGCTTCATAAAGAGAAAATCCAAAATATCGTTTTTTATGAATTTCATCAATTATTTTATTCAGGCTATCTCGCTCAAATTTTAGCTGTTCCGCTTTTGATAAATACTCATCGGGTTCCTTTAATCTTCCTATTTCTAATGTTCTTTGAAGTTGATCCAGTACATCTTTTTTTCTTGCTTTATTTGAATGTAGTTCAAGAGAAAAAGGTGCAAGACCAATGTCTGAAAGTCGTTTTTGAACAACGGAAAGAGCAGCCATTTTTTGTGCAACAAATAGCACCGATTTGCCTTGGAACAAAGCATTGGCGATTACATTCGTAATGGTTTGAGATTTACCCGTGCCAGGTGGCCCGTGCAAAACAAAACTACTTCCGGAAGCTGCTGCGCAAATAGCAGTCAGTTGAGAGGAATCCGCACTTGTTGGCACAGCTAAATCGCTTGGCATTATTTTTTGATCCAGTTCATTTGCAGCAATACTTTTTTCTTCAGGCGTCCATTCCATTTTACCGGAAATTAAGCTGCTGACAATCTTATTCTGGGATAAATCATTTGAACGGGTACGGATGTCATTCCACATAATATACTGACTGAATGAAAACAACCCCAGAAAAGCTAATTCTTCAACGTCCCAGCGCTTTTTATTCATAACAGCTTGTCTTATGGTTGTGAAAATAAGCTTTAAGTCGATTCCGCTCTGGTCAGTTGGTAAAGGATCAAGTCCGTCAATAGAGATGCCATGTTCTTGTCTAAGCATCTCAAGGAGAGTAATGTTCATTTGAGGTTCTTCATCTCTGATACGCAAAATATATTCACTCGCACTAACTTTTTTGGTGAGTTCTACAGGAATTAATACCAGCGGAGCATAACGAGCTTTTTCACTAATATCCGATTCAAACCAACAAAGAAAACCAAGAGCAAGATAAAACGTATTGCTGCCATTTTCCTCTAAACTTAGTTTTGCGTTTCGATGTAAACTTTTTATATGTAATGTGAGTTCTGACTCGTCAAAGAAAGTACGAATACGTTTATTTTGAAATTCTGTTTTAACAAGTTGTTCAATTGCATCTCTTTCATTCTCAACAGAATAGATTTTTGAATCACGTAGGGTATCAACCCAATCGGTTGGCCGTGGCAATATTCTGAAATGCTCTCCATCAGATAGTGCATCTTCTAATGTAGCTAAATTACCTGCCATTAACTGAACAGTGTTTTTTGTTACTCTGAATGATAACAGCATATTACGGAGGCTAAGGTCAAGAAGTTTCCTCTCCCAGACTTTTTGTTTGGTGATTTCTGTAGCTTCTGCTACTTGAAGTCTGCCTACTACGTCAATCTCCGTGGGTGCATTTGTAATGTCTGATTTTTTCCTTTCGCCATAATCAACCGCTTGATATGTACCGTCAATTACAGTTCTCATTGGTGTGGGACGTATACCGCTTGCTCTGCTGCGAATGACATCAACTGCTAAAAGAAAATCGTGCGGATTATCAAGATGTGCATTGCCATTTCTTGTAGCTCCGTCAAAAGATGTTGCCGATCCCGCAATAAAATCGGTGCATTCTACGAGACATATTTCATCAATTCCCTCAGCAATCCGTTTCCCAATTACAGAAACATCATCTTGAACACTTTCAGAAAAGCTCTGATCATCAAGCCAACAACCACAAAACGCATGTCCTTTTATAATGACGATAATCGGATTCAATCCGACCGCTTCAAGACAAGAAGCATACAATGTTGAAAGGTCAATACAGGTACCCATTTTCTGTTCAAGCACCATATGTGGATATCTAACACGCTGACCGGATTCTTCATAACTTGCCGGAGGCATTGTATATGCAATGTTTTCTTCTTGAAGCGCTGCATAGATAGCAGCCATTTGATTTTTTACAACATTCGGATTTTGGGACTGATATGCGGTAAAAGAAGGTGCGCCAAGCCATTTTTGAAGATATCCGCCGGCTTTACCTATGATTTCAATGATTTTGGGATGATTAGGTGTTATGAAAGCGCAGATAATCTCAGGCATTATAAGAGCGCCCGACCATTGATCGTATGCCAGCAATTCTATATCATCTTCATGAGAATGAACCTTTTCATCATTACTAAAAACATCAATATGAATATTTCCGACCATCTTTTCAGTCAACGAAAGAAGATAATCAGGGATAATACTTATTTTTACCGGGGAAATCTCAATTGGTTTTTCAGGTTCCAACGTTCCAATGGTTGTTTCAAACGAATGAGCAAACTCCGGCTCAAAAGAAATAATGACTTTTACATTATCAATGTTTTCTTTTGTTATATTGGTAAAAATCAGATTTCGTATGACAGGCACATAATTCTGCTGCATCGCAAAGTTGATTACAGGAAACATATTACCGCCTAAAGTGATTTTATCATTCATTTTTACAACTCCTTGGTTTTTAAATTGACTATTTTATTAATCATTTCAATATTTCTAAATATTGCCCCAACCGCTCATCCACATATCCGGCAATCAGCTCAATCATTTTTCCGGCATCAGTATCCCGATAATAAGCGTCAAACGCCTGATAATACTTTTTTCGGTCGGTGAATTTGACGTTAATCGACGGATAGCCGTTTTGCATTAAATCCAAGTTTAAAACAAGTCTGCCTGTTCTACCGTTGCCATCAACAAAGGGATGAATACCCTCAAAGTCAAGATGAAACTTTGCGATACGCTCCACCTCGTGCATCGCTTTTTTATTTTGTTCGTTTTCACGAATTAGCTCATTCATCTGTGGCTCAATCAAATATGGCTGCGGTGGCTCATGCACAGCACCCATTATTTTCACCGGAATACGGCGATAAACACCTTTATCTTCTGGTCTGTCCATCAGAACAAGAGAATGAATCTGTTTGATTTCACGCTCGGTAATGGATTTACAGTCTGAAACAAGACTTTGCACATACACAAAAGCGTCCTTATGACCGACCGCTTCCAAATGGTCTTTAAGCGGCTTCTGGTCAATCGTGACACCCTCGAGAACCAATGCGGTTTCCTGCAAGGTCAAAGTGTTGCCCTCAATAGCATTGGAATTATAAGTAAACTCCACAAGAAATTCGTCCTGTAAACGTTGCAGTTCGCCTTTAGTAAATGGGCGGCGTTTTGTGATTTCATCTTTCTTGCGGTCAATCTCTAAAAACAGCGCAGCAAATTCGCTTTGCAGCTTTTTACTGCGAAGCACTCTGCCGTCAATCGGGCGTTCAGCATCGGCAGGAATCATGTAAAGTGAACCCTTACGAATAACGCCTTCTATTTTGTTTTCAGCGCATAACACACGCACTCTGCGGGTAGAGAGACCCCATTTTTCGGCAGCCTGTGAAACTTTAATATATTCCAAAATCTTCACCTCTCGGCAATACTACAAATTTCTAAATTATAGTATAACCTAAAATCGGAATAATAGCAATATGTTTTTCGGTAAAGTTTAGGAATACAATTCCGACTTGCTAATTACCACAATTTTTCGACTATCACCATTTCAATTATATCGATTTGCTTGCGGTTTCTGGGGCAGTCAATAGCGTTCATCGCAATTCTGGCAGCAGGGTAATATTGCGGATTATCACCCTCGGCGAACTCGGTGACATCAGCACCCCAATATGTTTTTGTTTTCGGCTCGTAAATATTATCAATAGTGCCTTCACCGTTTTTGAGAACATCACGTCCTTATAACGATAACATTTCTGCTTCTGCTTTTTCAGGTTTCTCCGCCTCCTTTACTGATTATTTCAAAATCATGCGCTTTATAAACCGGATATCCATTTGCTTTTCATACTGATTTTCTAAAAAGTCAGTATCTTTCTTTGCTTTAAAACGCAAATTCTTAATGTGCTTTTCTGCTTCTTTACGTTGCTTTTCGTTAAATGTCCCACGACTTGCGTTTTTACGAATATTCGCAGCGGCTCGATTATAAATAAAAGTAATCGGGTTGTTTTCACGAGTTTCTTTATCCCTGATACCTCTTCGACGGTTGGCGGCAACCGCCCGGCAAGGGCGGTTTTTCGGGTCACTTGGATCACGACCGTTGCAGTAAAGCTGTTTTCTGGCATTTTTCATTAAAAAATACCGACCGCACACAAGACACTTTTTCGGGTAATGACCTTTGCAAACACCCTCATAAAAATCCGCAAGAATAAAATCTATAAACCGTTTAAAGTGCATTCTCCGGGCGGTAATCATCTTTTTGCTGGCACTTGCTTTTTTGATGGCGAGATATTCAGCCTCCGCATTTATCATTCTCCCAAAATCCGAATGTGCGCCAAACCCGGCTGGCTTGAAACCGCTTTGATAAATATCCATTGCGGTTGTGGAGAGCGAGGTCATATACGATGACAGAAAAAAAAATCAAAGCCACGTCCGCCGATGTTTCGGCGGATATTTTTATATCTGATGAAAAGGGAGCTAACGAAAAAATGCAAAATGAACAAATTCAAAATATTGCGCCACAGAAATTGGCGGCGTTTAAAGACCATCCGTTTCAAGTTCGGCAAGACGAAGATTTTCAAAAACTTGTTGACAGCATTAAAGAAAATGGTGTTTTGATTCCGGTTATTGCTCGCTCTAAAGGTGACGGTTATGAACTCATTGCCGGACATCGTCGCAAGTTGGCGGCAACCATTGCCGGAATGGAAACTATTCCGGTGCTGGTTCGGGAACTGACCGATGAACAAGCGGTTATCGCAATGGTCGATTCCAATGTTCAACGGGAAAATATCCTGCCAAGCGAAAAAGCGTTTGCGTATAAGATGAAGTTGGAAGCAGTAAAACGGCTCCCCGGTCGTCCAAAAAGTAATTCGTGCCAAGTTGGCACAGATTTAGTTGGCGCACGTTCTGATGGCTTACCTGCCGAAAGAACAACAAACACTTTTGCTATCGGCAATGGATGCTGAGCAGTCAACTCCATCGCTATCGCAGGCACAGCGACTTAAAGCGCTCAATGCTGACGGTGCGTTGACCGAGGATTCTATGATGGAGGTTATGCAGGAACAAAAAGCCAATCAGAAAGAGCAAGTTAGAATCCAATATGACAAAGTAAAAGCAATTATCAAACGAGATATTCCGCTGAAAGACTTGGAAGATTTCATTTTAAAAGCGGTTATTGACTATCAGAAAAAATTAGAGAAACAAAAAGCGGCACAAAGCCGTGATGCACGATGAACGCCCATTGGGCGATTTTTTTATTTTAGGAGGAAATTTTAACATGAACACAGATTCCGTTGAAAAAAGAGTTTATTCAGTAATGGAAATCGCAAAGATTTTGAATATAAGTAAAACCTTTGCTTATGAGCTTGTAAAAGAGAATCATTTTCATTCAATAAAAATCGGTTCAGCAATACGAATATCAAAAAAATCATTTGATGAGTGGCTCGACAAGATAAGATAAAATCCGCACATTGGTATACCCAGTGACACCTCGATATAATTTAAGACATCGGAAACAGTTTCGGCTTTTCTGGTGTCTTAAAAATACATATCGAGAAAGGAAAATACCAATGAACGAAAATTTACTCAGACAAGAAGAAAAACGCACTTACACTGTTGAGGACATTCAAAAGATACTTTGTATTGGTAAAAACAAAGCATATGCGTTAGCTAAAGAGGGGCTGTTCAAAACCGTCATAATTGGCAACAGTATTCGCATTTTCAAGAAATCTTTTGATGCGTGGCTTGACGAAAATAATTTATAAGGAGATTAACAAAAATGGCATCAATTATTAAACGTAAAAAATCATATTCGGTTATTTATTCCTACGAAAACGATGAAGGTGAAAAACAACAGAAATGGGAAACATGGCGTACCCACAAGGAAGCCCTCAAGCGTAAATCTGAAATTGAAAATCAGATAAATACAGGCACGTTTATTCCACCTAAAAATCAGACTGTTGAAGAGTTCTTATATGACTTTGTTTGCTTATACGGAGAAAAGAAATGGGGAACTTCCACTTATGACGGTAATACAGGGTTAATCGCAAACTATATCAATCCGCTAATTGGAAAAGAACAAATCCAAAACATCACGACATTGTTTGCAGATAAATTTATGAAAAAGCTTCAAACAACGCCTGCTGTTTCAACAAAACACCGTAAAGCAAAAACGGATTATGTTGCCCCGGTGACAGTTGAGAAAATCTTTAAACTGCTTAAATGTGCTTTTGGACAAGCTGTAAAATGGGAGATTATCGCAAAGAATCCATTTGAGTATGTTGAGCTTCCAAAAGCAAAGTACCAAAAGCGAGAAATTTGGGACGCAGATATGATTCGTAAGGCACTTGATAATTGCAACGACAACAAGCTATATATTGCCATGAATTTATCTTTTGCTTGTTCGCTCCGTATCGGTGAAATTTTAGGCTTGACTTGGGACAATGTTCATATCACCGATGATGATATTGCGGAGGACAATGCTTGTACGTAGTGTTTTCAAGGCTTTGAATGGCACCCCCTGGCTGAGTCGAACAGCCGATTTGCCCTTAGGAGGAGAGTAATACAATAAAATGGAGGGTACGGTAATTTATAAATAGATGAAGATATAAGAACTTAATTGACATAACTATTTGCTAATGATAGAATCATTATTAGGATAATTTCGTTCTTTTCGATTAAGAAAGGAACAGTAAAAGCCTATTGCTTGATTTGATGACACGGGTAATAGGGCATAGTTAATATTAAGGAGTAGTCAAAGCGGATATTCGCAATCCGCTTCGCTCCTTGATGCCTGATGCGGTTAAACTAAAATAATTGAGGAAAATGATGCATGACAGACGAGAAATATACAGGACTTTCAAGTAAAGAAGTCAAAGACCGGATAGATAAAGGTCAGATCAATCATACGGACAATAATATATCAAAATCTACGAAAGAAATTATAAAGACCCATACGTTGACTTATTTTAACTTTTTAAATATATTTTTAGGCGTTATTGTTGTTATCTCAGGACAAATAAAAAATCTTACTTTTCTAGGCGTCATTATAGTCAACTCTGTTATTGGTATTATTCAGGAGTTAAAGGTTAAGAAGCTGGTCGATGGCTTATCAGTTATTACGGCAACAAAGGTAAAAGTCATCAGGGAGGGCAGCCAGGCTGAGATAGCGATAGATCAGCTGGTGCTTGATGATGTCATTGTAGTGGAATCAGGCAACCAGATTGGCGCGGATAGTATCGTTTTATCAGCATCTGGTATAGAGGTCAATGAGTCAATGCTTACCGGTGAATCAAAGCCTGTTAAAAAGTTCCCCGGCGACACATTACTTTCAGGCAGTTACCTGGTGGCCGGCAGCGGCGTTGCAAGAGCCTGCCACGTCGGCAAGGATAATTATGCCACTCAGCTGGCCAATAAGGCGAGAGATAAAAAGCGTGCCTCTTCTGAAATGCAGGATTCTATCAGAAGGATTATTCAAGTTATTGGATTTATTATTATCCCGGTAGGAATTCTGCTGTTTATATCCCAGCGTTCGATAGATGGCACTACTTTATCCGATGCGATGGTGAATACGGTTGCCGGAGTTATAGGCATGATACCGGAAGGACTGGTACTCTTAACAAGCGTTTCCTTCATCTTAGGAGTAGGACGCCTCGCCGGGAAGCGGGCACTGGTTCAGGAGATGGAAGCTATTGAAGCACTGGCCAGGGTAAATGTTCTGTGTACGGATAAAACAGGAACAATAACGACGGGGACTTTGGAAGTTGTAGATGTTGTAAAGCTTGGTGATAAAGATCTAGAAACCATCAATGATATTATGAATGAAATATCCTTTGCCTTTAATGATGTAAATAATACCCAGTCTGCTCTGATGGACTATTTTCAGGAAACAAAGGTATGGGAAATCAGTGATTCAATTCCCTTTTCATCGGAAAGGAAGTTTAGGGCCATCAGTTTTGTAGATCATGGTTCCTATGTTCTAGGCGCACCGGAATTTTTAGTAAAAGAAAATCAAGCACTTTTTGAAAAAATAGAAAGTTATTCTTCCGAGGGGTTAAGAGTCCTCCTGCTTGGGGAAGCGGCCAGTATTTCAAGTGAGGATAATACGGTTGGAAAGGTTACGCCTATAGCTCTGGTAGTTATTTCGGATTGTATACGTACTGAGGCAAGAAGTACATTTGAATATTTTGCAAGCCAGAACGTGGCTGTAAAGGTTATTTCAGGGGATAACCCCGCCACAGTATCTCATATTGCGGTTCAGGCAGGCCTGGAAAATGGTGAGAAGTATGTTGATGCGACAAAGCTGCCTGCTGATGATGAAGACTTAAAGGAAGCAGTTCGGGAGTATACGGTATTCGGTCGTGTCACGCCGGAGCAGAAGCAGCGGATTATTAAAGCTTATCAGGATGACAATAGGGTAGTCGGCATGGTCGGTGACGGTGTTAATGATGTCTTGGCCTTAAAGGATGCGGACTGCGGTATTGCCATGGCAGCCGGCAGTGATGCGGCGAAGCAGGTGGCTCATATTGTTTTGCTGGATTCCGATTTCGCCTGTATGAAAGATATTGTCCGTGAGGGCCGGATGATTATTTCCAATATTGAGAGAGTTAGTGCCCTTTATTTGACAAAAACTATCTACTCTGTACTGCTCAGTGTTATTTTCATACTTTTGGGACGAAGCTATCCGTTTATACCAATTCATTTAAGCCTGATTAGCGCAACAGCGATAGGTATCCCAAGTTTCTTCCTGGCATTAGAACAGACAGAAACAGTGACTCAGTCAGGATTTATAAAGCATGTTTTACGAATATCATTACCGGGAGCTTTATCAATAGTTGTCAGCATGTTGTTGATTCAGCTGTTGAGTGTATTCTTTGGATTTAATGATGGTATTACATCGACCTATAACTTGCTTATTGCAGGCTTTATAAGTATTATGGTACTTATCAATGTATCCAGTCCGCTTAATAAACAAAGAAAGATATTGTGCAATCTCATGATTATCATTTTCCTTGCGGGCGTTTTGCTGCTGCCTGGTTTCTTTGGTATTGAAACCATATTCATGTGGAGGCTGATATTTGTTATACCACTGTTAGGTCTGATATATCCGATGATGATGTATTTAACGTTATTTATGAAAAAGCTGGTAAAAGACTAAGTAGGTGGTGAGTTAACAGATAAAGAGCGAATGGTATAGAGCTGAGGTATAATGAATTTTTGATTGACTTTTAGCATGATAATTGATAAAATAAAAACAGCTGGAGCGATGAAGTGACAGCGGAAGATAGGGTGAGGAAGCTCTGGGAATATATCAGTATGTTCGCGGAGTTTTTTTATTATACGGATATGTATATATACTTATATTTGTATATATAAGTGTGGTATGAGTAAGATCTTTGAAACAAGCAGTATTTCAGGGACGGGGATTGATAACCTGGCGGAATATTTAAAATTGTATGAGAGGGGTACGCACATATGGATAAAAAAGAACTTCATGTGGTTATTGCCGATGATGAACCAATTACCCGAATGGATTTACGAGAACTTTTAGAAAGTGCAGGATATATAGTAGATGCTGAGGCCTCTGACGGATTTGAGGCAGTGGAGGCTTGTAGGGAGCATCGCCCGGAATTGGTACTAATGGATATTAAAATGCCTTTATTAGACGGTATTTCCGGAGCTCAGGTTATTCGTGATGAAAGTCTGGCAGGTTCCGTGATTTTCATGACTGCCTATAGTGAACGGGAGTTTGTTGATGAAGCTAAGGGTGTGGAAGCAGACGGTTATCTGGTAAAACCGATTGATGAAAAATCCCTGATTCCCAGTATTGAATTGGCGGTGGCACGCAGCCGTAAAATGATGAAGCTCAAAAGTGATATAAAAAAAATATCTGAGCGTCTTGAAAGTAGAGGAATTATTGAGAGAGCAAAGGGACACATTATGATCCAGGAAAATTTGAGTGAACAGCAGGCCTATGACTATATTAGAAAACTTAGCCTGGATAAATCTCTTTCGATGCGGCGGGTATCTGAAATGATTTCGATGAAAAGCAGGGTTAGTCAATGAGTACTATTCATGAGCTTTGTAAATGTCATACGGATCTTTCTGACAATGATATCGTAATCATTGAACAGACAGCAGAAACATTACAGTTTTTGGCAAATATAGAGGATGCCGATACCTTTATTGACTGCCCCACCTTCAAGGGGGCTGCGGTTGTGGTGGCTGAGGCGAAGCCCTCCCATGTTCCATCTTCATACCAAAATACTGTGGTAGGGCTGCTGGCGAGACAGGAGAATGAACCGGCTGTTATCCGGAGTTTTCGTCTGGGGACAGCTACTAGGCAGATGAAAGCTGTTACCCAGGAGCGGACGCAGGTAATCCAGTCAGTGGAACCTATATATAATAACGATCGAGTCATTGGGGTACTAATTGTAGAGAAACGTGTTGATGAAAGGCATTCTGCATGTGAAAGGTGTTACTTTTCCCAACAGAGCTGTAAGAGGATTGTCAAAAAGCTGCCTGGTGATTTAATGGAAAAAAATTGGCTGACAGAATGTATAGATGAAGCGCTTATTATAGTAGATCAAAGCGGTGTTGTTGTTTTCTGCAATTCTCTGGCAGAAAGTTTGTATGCACAGTTGGGTTTTGTAGAGGGAGTGTTGGGTCAATATTATGAGAATATCCGTTTGATCGGTACAGAACATAAAAAAGGAGAAGGCTATTCGGATATCGAAATAATGGTGGGAAAACACTTTTTAAGTATCAAATATATTCGTCTTGATGCGCCCGACATGTCTTTTGCTGTTTTCATCAGAGACATAACCGACATCAGGGAACGAGAGAAGGAATTAATCCTTAAATCGGTAGCCATTAAGGAGATGCACCATCGGATTAAAAACAATTTACAGACGATCGCCAGCCTTCTGCGTCTGCAGGTAAGGCGAAGTAACAATGAGGAAACAAGCCGGGTGTTAAATGAGAGTATGAATCGCATTCTATCCATTGCATCAACCCACGAGGTTCTTGCTCAGAGTGGTGTAGATTACGTTAAAATCGGAGAAGTTATACTAAATATAAAGAATTATTCCCTCAGGAATTTCGTCAGGCCCAATTTTGACATCAGTGTTCAACTAGAGGGAGATGATTTTGAAGTAGAGTCAGATATCGCTACTTCGGTAGCACTTATTATTAATGAACTGCTGCAGAATTCACTGGAATACGCTTTTGTTGACCGACAAAAAGGAACCGTCCGAATCATTGTAGAAAAAGGTGGTCTTTACTCTCAAATCCAAATAATTGATGACGGTTACGGCTTTAATATAGATAAGATTGGAAAGAATCGGTTAGGGCTCTCAATCGTACAGTCTTTGGTGAAAGACAAGCTTCGTGGCGATTTAAATATTGAATCTGACAGCGGGGGTACGAAAGCAACATTTAGTTTCATTAACAATTTAATGAATCACTCTGACGTGATGTAACGTTAGAGGAAGGGAAAAGCGGTGCAGCTTGGACATAAGGTCATTCCTTACGTTCAAGCTCTTTTATTTTAAAATAACCTATCGGAAAAGGAGAGTGAAGCTTATGAAGGAAATCATTCTCAGTGTGGGAATTGACATTGGAACCTCTACAACACAGCTTATTTTCAGTCGTCTGACAGTGGACAACAGAGCCGGAAGTTATGCAGTCCCAAGAATGGATATCGTTGACAAGGAAGTATTCTATCGCAGTGAGATTTATATGACTCCCTTGATTTCTAATACGGAAATAGATGCCGTACAAATAAAGGCGGTTGTTGCCCGGGAATATCAAAAAGCGGGCATTGCTTCCCATGAGGTAAAAACCGGTGCGGTGATTATTACCGGTGAAACTGCCCGGAAGAAAAATGCTAACCAGGTATTGGATGCGCTTAGTAGTATGGCGGGCGATTTTGTTGTGGCTACAGCAGGTCCGGATCTTGAGTCTGTTTTGGCAGCACGTGGAGCCGGCACAGACCGGTTATCGGAAAAGAAGAGAAAAGTGATCGCCAATCTGGATGTCGGAGGCGGTACAACGAACATTGCCGTTTATCAAAATGGGAACATTTGTGGAACTGCTTGTCTTGATATCGGCGGACGGCTGATTAAAATAAATGATGGGAAGGTCACCTATGTTTTTCATAAAATTCTGAGCCTGGCAAATGGCTGCGGTATTTCTATTTCAGTTGGAGATACAGTGGATAAGATCAAATTACAGCGTATCTGTGAGTTAATGGCAGCACAGCTGGCACAGGCAGTCGGTCTCGAAAAGCCAGATGGCTTCCATCAAACCCTTTATACAAATAATGGGAATTCTTTGCCATTAAAGCCTGCCATTGAAGCTGTCTCCTTCTCAGGGGGAGTAGCTGACTTTATTAACGAATCTACCGAGGAAGAATGCTTCCGATTTGGAGATATAGGAATAATTTTAGGGAGAGCAATAGCCATGTATCCGGCCTTTGCTCACATAAAGCATTATCGGGTGGATGAAACTATTCGTGCGACCGTAGTCGGTGCAGGAACCCATACTACAAAAATCAGCGGTAGTACGATTTCTTATTCCCGGGGTAGATTGCCGGTTAAGAATATACCGGTTTTGAAAGTGGAAGAGGAAAGTGAGGACTCTTTGGAAATGTTCTATACTTCCATACGAAAGCAAATGCCGCTTTACATGTCTGCCGGACATAAGGAACAAATAGCAATTTCATTTAATGGAAAAAGCTATACGAGATTCCAGGATATTCAGGCATTGGCCAAGACCATTTTAAAGAGCATGAAGGAGGTGATGGAAAGTCAATATCTTCTGATTATTGTGGTAGAGAGCGATATTGCGAAAGTTCTCGGCAATGCACTACAGGTTTTAATAAAAAACGAAAAAGATATTCTATGTATTGATGGTATCAGGGCACTTAGTGGAGATTATATCGACATTGGTGAACCGATTGCGGGGGGGCATGTTGTTCCGGTCATCATTAAAACATTAATATTTAATTCCTAGAAATCTAAAATAGGAGGAATTTCACAATGAAAAGAGATCCAGTAAGAGCGGCTGTATTGGCCACAAAAATTATTGCAAATGTTAATCCGGATTTAGCGAGTAAGTTAAATCTGAAACAAAACCAGAGATCCCTTGCCATAATAACCTCCGATAGTGATGATGTCACTTACACGGCATTGGATGAAGCAACAAAAGCAGCTGATGTTAAGGTGGTATATGCCAGGAGTTTTTATGGGGGCGCCGGCAATGCAAGCACGAAGCTGGCAGGCGAAATTGTAGGTATATTGGCAGGACCTAATCCAGACGAGGTAAAAAGCGGTTTGGCTGCCTGCGTAGATGTGATTGAAAATGTTGCTTACTTTGTATCGGCGAATGAAGATGATTCTATTGTGTATTATGCCCACTGCATTTCCAGAACCGGCTCCTACCTTTCCGAAGGCGCGGGGATTAAAGAGGGTGAGGCGTTGGCTTATCTGATTGCACCTCCACTGGAGGCAGTGTATGGCATTGATGCCGCCTTGAAAGCGGCAGATGTGAGCCTGTGCGTATTCTATGAACCGCCTTCAGAGACAAACTTTGGCGGAGCACTGCTGACAGGAAGTCAGTCTGCCTGTAAAAGCGCCTGTAAGGCATTTGCTGCAGCCGTTGAATTTGTCGCAGATAATCCTCGAGGTTAGCAGAATATGACCACCTTTTTGAGGTGGGTAAATAAGGAGGTACTTATGAAAGCTTTGGGTATGATCGAAGTCTACGGCTTTCTCCCTGCTGTCGAAGCTCTTGACAGTGCCCTTAAGGCGGCAAATGTCAGCCTTATGGAAGTAACAAAGGTGACCGGCGGACTGGTCAGCGTACTGGTAACAGGTGATGTGGGAGCGGTTAAGGCGGCTATTCTTGCGGCAGCGGAAGCAGCTTCCAAAGTGGGACAGGTTGTTTCGGTTCATGTGATTCCCAGGCCTGCTAAAGAATTAGAAAAAATAGTAATAGAAGCCATACCTGAAAGGCCCCGGGCTTCGAAGCTGGAAGAGCCGACAAAGGAAGATAAAGCCACGCTGACAGAGGCGGAACTGTTAAATATGACAGTGGTGAATCTCCGTTCCTTAGCCAGAGAGTTAGGGCTTAATAATATGACAAAGCAAGATATTCGCTTTGCAAGGAAAAAGGAACTTATCAATGCAATATTAAAGCAGCCGGAACAGTATTCCAAGACCCCATGATGAGGTTGAACTTATTAAAATGGAAAAAGAATAATGAATTAAGTGTATCACGAATTCATCAGACGGAGGAGTGAGTGGTTTGAAAGTTATAACAGAAGCAATTCTGCGGGAGGAGCTTAAGGCTGGTGCGCCGGATATCTACTATATCCCAGAGGGAAAAATTCTCTCTCCGGCCGGCAGGGAATACCTGCAGCAGCTAAAGATTAAGATATCTAAAGAAACAATGCCTTTAACAGCTGTTGGTTCCTCCGAACCGATTATGGAAACAAAGAAAGAATCTCCTGCCGAAGCAAAATTCATAGATTTTGAATCCGGAGCCTTCTTTATCGAAAAACCGGAGCATATGACGCACCTTTATGGGAATGTACTTGTACCGAAAAGCCACCCCCGTATTTTGTACAGAGGTAAGCTGGATAGTCTTCAGGCATTAATTGTACTGACGCAATGTGATATTCAGGCGTCTTCTAAAAGCTCGGCGTTATTGAAAAATCTTCAGTCAATACTGGATATTCTGCGTGAAATGATGAGATGCGATGTCTTGGATGAAGTTTATAAGAATGAGACTATCATTGGCCTCACACATGCACAGCTAAGGGAACGTTCGCATAATCCGATGAAGTTTTACGGCATAAAACCGATGGTCCTTCCTGACAGCAGCCTGGGGAAGGAATATGCCCTCTTAAACCGTATCCGTACTGCAGTCAGGGAAACAGAGTCAGCGGCAGTAGAAGCCTTTCAAGTTGGAAAAAAATTTGTTAGAAATGATATCATTGAAGAACTCAACAGGCTTTCCAGTGCCATACATATTATGATGTGTATGGCACTGTCAGGAGAATATAAGTAAGGAAGGAAATACTATGAAAATAGGAAAAGTAGTTGGGAAGATTTGGGCGACCAGAAAGGATGCGCGTTTGGAGGGCTATAAGCTGCTCTTGGTTCAGCCTCTGAATATTTTAGATAACTCACAAGACAGAGTTCCTATCGTAGCAATCGATACCATTGGTGCAGGTGTTGGGGAGACGGTCATATTTGTTGGTGGGAGTTCTGCCAGAAGTGTAGCAAGGGATAATAATACACCTGTTGATGCTACAATTGTCGGGATTGTTGATGATTTAGAGCTGGATGCGGATGTTATTTAGTCGAGGAATAAAAAGAGGTGTGTGTATGGACTTTGAAAAAATTAACAAATTTGTATCACGGGTTGCGGCTAGTGAATCGGAGACATTTGTGCCGGTAAGCGATAAACTAAAGGTTGGGTTAGATCTGGGGACGGCCTACATTGTTCTTGTTGTTATGGATGAGAACAATAATCCCGTTGCGTGTGAAAAACAGGCGGCCGGTGTTCTAAGGGATGGTGTTGTGGTGGACTATATAGGCGCTCTCGATATTGTCAGGAAGCTTAAAAGTAGGTTGGAAAAGAGATTAAACAGGCAGCTTTTTCAATGTGCTATCGCTATGCCGGCAGGTACAAAGAGCAGTGTGCGCACCCACCAATATGTGGCCGAGGGCGCCGGTTTTGAAGTGAAAAATATTCTTGATGAACCGACAGCCGCAAATGCCATATATAAAATAAGTGATGGAGTAGTCGTCGATATCGGAGGAGGAACTACCGGACTTGCCATATTCAGGAATGGTCAGGTCAAGAGGACAGAAGATGAGCCGACAGGCGGAACACATCTTACTTTAGTTCTTGCAGGAAATAGGGGCATCTCATTCCAAGAGGCTGAGGCGATTAAACAGGACTATTCAAACCATGCAGAGATTCTGCCGGTGGTGAAGGCAGTTATAGAAAAAATGGCTTCTATAGTGGAAAAGTATATTGATATTGACGCTGTCAAGACGATTTATCTTTGTGGTGGAACTTGCTGCCTGACAGGTATAGAAGATATTTTTACAAACAAGATAGGAATCAAGACAGTAAAACCGGAAAATCCATTTTTGGTGACGCCTGCAGGAATTGCTATAAGCTGTGAAATTTAAACTCTTACTAAAACAGCAGCGAGATCTGCAAAGGAAAGGTATGGTGGGAAATGCAATTAATAGACGATATCAAAGCAGCAGGGGTAGTTGGGGAAGGAGGCGCCGGCTTCCCGACGCATATAAAGTTAAATACATCTGCCCAGTGTTATATTATTAATATTGCCGAGTGTGAGCCACTCATTGAGACAGATAAATATTTATGCCGCAATTTTTCGCATCGAATTGTAGAAACTATCGGGACAATTGCCAAGAGTATTAAAGCGGTGCGAATTGTTATCGCCATAAAGAGTAAATATACAGCGGAGATTGATGCCTTGAAGGGAGCAATTGAAGAATTGGAATCGGCTGCAGAGATTTTTCCGATGGATAGCTATTATCCGGCAGGGGATGAGCAAACAATAGTGCAGCAGGTGTGTGGAGTTACAGTTCCGGAGAGGGGAATTCCCCTGGATGTTGGTGTTGTTGTTAATAATGTCGGAACAATTCTTAAAATAGCGGATGCTGCCTCGGGCGTGCCGGTAACAGAAAAATATCTATCTGTCGTTGGAGAGGTCAAAGATAATATGATGGTAAAAGCACCTTTAGGAACACCGATAAACGAGTGCATCAAGGCGGCACAGCCATGTCTTGATGAATATGCCGTCATATTGGGTGGTCCGATGATGGGCAAAGTGCTTACGGGTCAGAACATTGGCTTATCATACGTCACCAAGACAACAGGTAATATTATTGTCTTGCCAACAGATCATTATTTGGTAAGATTGCCGGAAGTCCCCATGTCTCGTATCCGGCTGAGGGCAAAAAGCGCATGTATTCAGTGTAGAATGTGTACTGATTTGTGTCCCAGATACATTATTGGTCATCAGATAAGACCTCACCTCGTAATGAGGAATCTCTGGAGAGAGCCCAAAATCGATGACAATGGTGAATATAGAAGAACCTTTGGCGATGCGGCAAATTGTTGTGATTGTGGTGCATGTGAACTTTTTTCCTGCCCGATGGGCCTTTCACCCCGGCGAGTCAATGTGTACATAAAGGATCAGCTTAGAAATAGAGGTATCGAGGTAGAGAAAAATCAGGCACCTGTTGCCCGTGAGAATGTAAATATCCACAAAATACCCACCACACGCCTAATCACAAGGCTGGGCTTGAAGCAATACTATGCCAAGACACTGAGGGCGGGATATACTGAAATCGAGCCTCCAAGCGTAAGGATATTGATGGCGCAGCACATTGGAAAACCTGCTAAATTGATGCGAAAGGTTGGCGACAAGGTTGAAAAGGGAGAGCTTATTGGCTATGCAGCAGAAAATGGATTGTCAGCAAACATACATGCCAGTATAACCGGTTTAATTACTAACTGTTCTGACGGGTTTGCAGAAATCCATAGGGAGGAGAGGTGAGTGATATGGGAAAATCAATAGGAATGATTGAGCTAATGAGTATTGCCCGGGGCATTGAGGTTAGTGATTATATGGTAAAAGCCGCCCAGGTCGAGCTTTTAAGGGCATCGACTGTCTGTCCGGGAAAATATGTGATTATTGTGGCAGGTCAGATAGGTGATGTAAAAGCCTCAATGGCTATCGGAGAGCAACGAAGTGGTGAGTACATGGTAGATAAGCTCATTATTGCGAATATTCATTCACAGCTGATACCTGCTATTTGTATGACAAATCAGGTAAATAGTATGGAAGCAGTCGGTGTTTTGGAGTTTTATTCAGTGGCATCCGCAATTTTTGCCGCCGATGTAGCAGCAAAGGCGGCAGATATAACCCTTATTGAAGTGAGGATTGGCTTTGCAATTGGCGGTAAGGGATTTATTACACTCACCGGCAGCGTGGGAGCTGTCAGGGCTGCTGTAGAAGCGGCTGGGGGAAATACGGAGTTACTTGTTGAGAGCGTTGTTATTCCAAGACCCTCACGAGAAGCTTTTGAAAGCCTGATGAGCTGACTGTCCTTGTATCAACCATTGGTTGACTATGACAATCAAAGTCAACTATAACTCTCTTGCTATTATTACAAAGTATCTTTATAATTTTAGATGGAGGGAAACTGTGCCGCAGGCTGTCGGCGGATTTTACGGCGAAACCCTTTGATGCAGTAATGTCCGAATGCAAGGAAATTATTAAAAAATTCTATTCCTGCTTCCCGCTGCTTTATCAAATGGCGGTGTTATTTATAAGCCATTCGGCAAACGTCTTAGCGGAGCACCATGATGAATTGCTTAAAGAAGCTAAAACGTTATGCGGGCGAATAGTCCTGGAAGGCGGCAACTCTTTATTAGTCCGGGATGCGCTGTATGCGCAATGTCTTTGCTGTATTATGCTTGAAACACCCGATGAGGTTTTCGGTTTATTGGGCGAATCCTTTAGCACGCCGGAAATAACCGAAGACAGCCTTATTTCAAAGGCATTCCAACTGGTGGGGAATACAGCCAAAGCAAAAGAGGTTTCCCAATGTGGTATGTATCATTATCTGACGTGCTTAATTGAAACAACATTGCAATACGTGGCATTGACCGCGGATAACTTCGATACTGCCCGGACGGCGTTTGAGCGGGCAATGGCGCTTATCCGACTGTATGAGGTTGATAGACTCAACGCCAACACAGCGGGGAGAGCATATTTATATGGCGCAAATGTATTCTGCCGGCACGGCCATGCGGACAAAGCCCTCGAACTGTTGGAAAAATACGCGGATTTGTGCCTAAGCGTGTTTTTGCCTTTCAAATTGCGTGGGGATTCATTCTTCACGGACATTGACGAGTGGTTAGGCAGCGGCGAGCTTGGTTCTACGATTATTTTTGCCGAAAAAATGATTAAAAGAAATATGCTCAACGGTTTGAACGAGGTGATGGAACCCTTCGCCGCGATTCAAGATGAGCCACGGTACAAAAGTATCATCCGCCGGATAACTGATAATGAGTAAATGTCTATTTATATTGCTCGGATTGATTGTGTTATTTTTTATAATTGTGGGAATCGGAAGATTTATCAATACACATAAATTTAAAATCCGCTCGGAAGCAGGCGTTCAAAAAAGGGATCACATAACCATTGGCGGGATAGAGCAGTACATTCAAATTCGTGGGCAAGATATTTCAAACCCCGTTATAATTGTGCTTCACGGTGGTCCGGGCAGCAATATGGCATATTACTCGTATTACTGGCAAGCAGATTTAGAGGAAGCCTACACGATAGTCCACTGGGACCAGCGCGGTTGCGGAAATACTTATTACCGTAATAAAGAAGCCGAAAAGCCTACCCTTGATTTGCTTTTATCTGATTTAGACGAATTGGTGGATTATGTTCGCGCCGAGTATGGCAAGGAAAATGTTGTTATTATGGGACATTCATGGGGGACGTTTCTCGGTGGGGTTTACGCGGGCAAACATCCTGAGAAAGTATCGGTTTATGTCGGTATCAGTCAATTTACCGATGTTTGGCAAAGCGGGCAATACGCTGCGGAGGAAGCAGTTCGCTTGGCAAACGCAGCGAGCAAAACCGATGAAGCGAAGAAAATCGAAGAGCAATTTCAACTTGTAATTTCAAGCCAAGAATTAAATATGAGGGAATTTATGAAGCTTCGGCAGCTTACCGGAAAATATCTGCCGAATGGAGATAACGCGCAATTTTCTGTCAGTTTGTTTTCACCGTATATGACATTCAGCGACTTAAGATGGTTTCTTTCGCCCATATTTAGTTTTGATAAACTTATCAAGACCCAAGACAAGCTTTATGATACGCTTTCTTCGGAAAGTGGATTGTCAATGTATGACTACACTCAATTTGAAGTTCCCGTTGTAATTATCGCTGGTGATTGCGACTGGATAACGCCTTATAGCATTGCTCGAGATTATTTCGACGATATTTCCGCGCCTGAAAAAGAATTTATACTTATTGAAAATGCCGGGCATATTCCTTTTATGGATAAGCCGGGGAGGTTTGCGGAAGTGCTGCTAAATGCGTTGAATGGCATGTTATAAGAAGTATCTACACAAAAGATATTACGGTGGCAAGGTAAAATTTTCATTACCACCGTGATTTTTTTGACTTTGGTGTTGGGCTTGTCTATGAGAATCCGGTCATTGCGGGGCTTTGTGCAGCGATGCCCTGGTAGCCGGCATATTGAGTTTTTAGCATATGTGCATATGAACGGGTTATCGTATTTTCGACAACAGTAGTACGTATGTCCAAGCCAGATAAAAAATGATATAATGCAGATTCGGCCACTTCAGGGTTTACAGATGTAATACGCTCTGTTATGCCGCAGAAGGCATAATATAGTTCCAAAAGGTACAGGCCATTGATGGCGTCGTCATCCTCGCTGGTAAGTGCATAGTAAATAGGTCCAAAACCCTCGGCAAATGTATTCGGCGTTTGGCTGCTTAGAAATTTTATGTAGTGGAATCTGGTGAGAGCCGACACTTTGTAGGTGGAGTAAGCGATGCGCATAAGATGGCTGTTGCCTCTGATATCCTTAATATTAACTGCATTAATAAATTCAGAGATGTACGTGTCGGCCAAATACTCGCAGGTTGTATCCATGCGGTTTAGTAATGGGCATTCGCTGCCATTTTCATGGAAATATAGGGTCACTCCATAGTGGTTATCAGCAGATATTTTCTTGCCATGGGGACAGTTCATTGTACCAGCTCCTTTAATAAAATTTGATATAAGACTTTCGCAAGCATGCTTACGCTGCAAGAGGCGTTCGGAACATTGATTTCAGCGACTTCGCCATATACCTCAGATGTAATGTTGATCATAAAGAATTGCATGCTCTTTGATAAGGCAAACTGTTCCATCATATCCTGGCAATGCTCAAAATCTTCTATCTGACCATCAGTAATAATAAAAACAAGGCGCCTTGAGGCGCGGAAGTCCAAATGCTCAAGCATATCCATAGCTCCCGCCATTATGGTAGCGCCGAAAGCATCGGGAGCCACCCCGGATTGACTGATGGGTTGGTCAAAGGTCTTGTTTAGCTTTGGCATGTCAGAAAAGTCAATCTGTGCGGTACGTACTGCGGCAATACCCTCTAAGGCGGCCATCAGGATGATGATTGCCTGCGCATACTCCACCCGTATCAGGTCGGTTGAAAAACTGATGTCCCGCAGAAGAACCACATCCAGGGTGGTATTTTTAAATCGACGCTGCAGGTATGTGCGTCCCTCATCACCAGTAATTGAGTCAAGATAAAGCTGCTGCTGCTTGCGCAGATCAATATCACCGTCATATACCTCTACTTGCTCAGTCATACTAAAGATACGCTTAAAGACATTTCGGATGTTGACGATTTCGTTCATACGCTTGATAAGGACATCGCGGTAGAATCCAATTGCTTCATCAGCCTGAATGATCGGACGCTCTTCCTTAAGATGGTCTTCAATGACATCCTCGATTTCCATTACTGTCTCGCTGAAGCGGAAACGAAAGATTTTATGCAGCTTATTTGGCAGCAATATGTAGTTATAAATTGCTTTTGCAGCGTCAGCACTTGTATGTATGGTGCCCCGTGCGGCGGCAAGTACAAAGGGGAGAGCATATTCACAGACCGGACTATGTTCATCTGCTTGATGGTGAACTACAAGAGCATATAGATGCTCAAGCATAGTTCTTATTTGCTCAAACTCGCCCTGAACATGTTGAAATTGCCCCATATCTTCTCTGATCATTTCAACTGAGATAGTCTGGCGTATACACTTGTTATAAATATCAATGTAATGAGAAAAAGATGGAAAATCACAGGAGAGGAGGTAATTGCAGCGACGAATTTCCAATAGCATAAAAATGTATTCCCAAACCGGATTTTTTTCATAAGGCATACCAATGTGCACAAGTGACATATATTCAACTGTACCATAGCGGATTAATGAGAGCTCCTTTGTGAGAAAAGCAAACTTGAATTCATCAAAACTAAAATTAACTGCTCCCAGTTGATGATAAAATGAGGAAATCCGCTTAATATTAAGATAGAGTTCAAAGCTTACTTCCTGGTGAAGAAAGTTATCTTTGTCGACCTTGTCGGCATTGAAGCCTTTTTCATGGACTATGTCCAGGTATGTAGAATCTTTGCTGTCTGATATGTAATCATCTTCTATGTGCACCTTCTTTTCGGGCACCAATAATAATGGATTGAGATTAATAGAAATTCCTCCTCCCGTAGTCTTATGACGCTGAATAAAATCAGGATCAAATGATCAGGTTAGCGATTGTATTGCGAACAGTATCCTGATTGAGTTCCAGGCCGTCTACATCCAGATAATACATTGCACCGGACAAAAAGACCTCGCGAAATTCGTTAACACCGACCCCGGATACAAACTTCTGGAATTCATTAACCGACGTATCAAGCAGATCTTCCATGGTTAGAACCTCGGCATCACGTTGGAAAATACGTGAAGCAGCAGACTTACGTTTTGCCTCAGCAGTATCTTTGTTGGTAAAGTAGCTGCTAATCTCCTGAGCATAATTCTTATCTGCCAAATTTAAAAGAACAAGGATAATTGCGGCGTTGCGGGCACTTAGTGGATACTGCTCGCTGCGAATCATCCGGATAGTAGCGACAATGTAGCGGATTACGCTATCGGGAACAGTCAGGGGAAGCTTGCACTCATCAGCAGCGATTTGCCGGGTAATTAAAAATTCAGACTCAAAGGTAGGGTAGTCGAAGTTGAATGAAACCATCCTTTGGGCAAAACTTTGAGGTAATCGGATATTACCTGCATAACTGCTATCATTACTGCAAAAGACAATCCTGAATGTATCAGCGGCATAGATAATACGGTCACCTACCGATGTTACCGAGGTCCGATCTAGAATACTGTTAAACATAAGCAATAGCTCATGAGTGGTGTGGGCGGCTTCATCCACGACAATAATACCTCCTGTCTGCATGCAATGGGCAACAACGCCATCAACTATCTGAAGGCTGCCATCAATAAGACGCAGTCCTAATATCAGGCTGGTTTTGGTCATTTCAGGACTGAGTTGAACATAGTATGCGGGAACAGAATGTACCTGACTGTATTGCTTTGCTATGTTCATAGCCATAAGCGTCTTGCCTGATCCGGAGGGACCGTTCAGGTACAGTGGCCAGACGGTATTGTTGAGAATATTAAGGCAGCCAGAGAGCCTCCTGGCTGCCTCTTCTCCCATTAATTTGGGCACCCGGGACGAATCAAGGGTAGCGTATATAGCTTTATTATCCAAAATAATCACTCCTTTTGTCTGATATGAAACATTATACAGATTAGATTCCGCTTGTCAATATCTAAAAATCAATATAATTTAGTTATAACGCAAAATAATTAACTGAAAGCCTGCCAATATTTGGGCAAAATAGATAATAGGTTGCTGGCAAAAAAAAATAAAATTACAGTATTGACAAAAAAAATAAATTAGAATATACTGAATTCAGTACTAGTACTAAGTAAAGCAAATGAATGTACTTTACGACGCAGTAGGGTATATGTGAAGATGCAATGTAAGTGTCTTGGGCCAAAGGTTCAGGGCACTTTTTTGTTCCCTCTGCGTAAGGCAGGAAACAGAAAAAGACACAGGAAATTGCTGTACAAAGAACCGTAAAATTATTTTTTTAGGAGGTATTTTATGAATATTGGAAGCACACATGCAATAAGCGGGAAGTTTGAAGTTGAGGCTATGAGTACCGTATGTATCCAGGTGCCGCCTATCAGTGCGCAGACCATGGAAGATGTTAATAAGAATGTTGATCAGATACTTGAATGGATGGACAAGGCTGCTTTTGGGTTTCCAGGTGTTGACTTGTTTGTAAGTATGGAATGTGGATTGCAGGGCTTTGGTCCGATCTGGAATGATGTTCTCGTTGATTTGGATGGTCCTGAGATTCAGCGTCTCAAGGACAAATGTAAAGAATTGGGTGTTTTTGGGGTGTTTAATCCACTTGTGCGTGAAGTTCGTGGCAGAAAGGGCTGTAATACTGCTATTATCATAAACGATCAGGGTGAGATTATTCATGAGTATGTGAAAATGAATCCCTGGATTCCTGGAGAAGCCACTCACCCGGGTTGGGATTGCAAAGTTGTTGATGGACCTAAAGGTTCCAAGCTTGCTACGATTATCTGTGCTGATGGCGATTATCCGGAGATTTGGCGTGAGGCGGCAAGTAACGGTGCGAATGTTATTATCCGTGTATCTCATTACATGGCACCATGGGATCGTGCCTGGGAAATCACAAATAAAGCCGGTGCCTATTGTAACCAGGTATATGTTGTTACGGCAAATTCAGTTGGCGTTGACGAGGGTTATTCATATTTTGGACGCAGTATGATACTGAACCCTGATGGGACAATCATTTGTGAGGCTCCGATGGGCCTGCCATGGATGATTAAGGCTGACATATATCCTCAGATAGTAGATAAGATTCGTGAAGAGGCTGTTACAAGCAATTTTGCATGGACTTATAAGAACCGTGGGGCATCTCATCCGGACTTTGCCGGAGAAGGTGATACGCTGGATAAGTACACTGCATACAAATAAATATCTTTAAGGTATTTTAACCAAATTACAATTTGTCAACATATTATCAAAGATTCTATATGAGGAGGTTATTCTATGCAAAAGTTCTATACTGCTGCCAATCATAATGTTATTCGGTTATTTCAAAAGGAAAATATCAGCTTTCCTATGACTAAAAAGGTGATGTTGGACAAGATTGGAAAATCCATGGTTCAAGTAGACTTTGACAAGTCAATCACTATTGAGGAATATTGTAAGGACATTAAGATTGACACATTTGCTAACAAATGCCAGTTCTTTAATGCACTCATTGGTTCTAATTTTAAACTTTAGAATCAAATAATGAGATGTGCAGCGGGCGGTCATTGGCCGGAATACGCCAACGGCTGCCCGTTTTGAAATAAAAGTTAACTAGCGCCCTTAGGCGCATAAGGGGGTTCTAATATGATGGATGAGGTTACATATAAGGCGGTAAACCGTGCCAGAGTGTCCTTGACTCACGGTGAAAAGACATTTGTAGTTTTTAGTGAGACTAAGCTTCTACATTATTCTGGTAAACACAGAGTGGAGCCATTTTTGGATGCCATTGAGAATAATCCCTCAATGCTGGAGGGGGCAATTATCGGTGACCGGATTGTTGGCCGGGCCGCCGCATTATTGTGTGTTTATAGTAAGGTTAAAGCTGTATTCGCCATATCAATATCTGATGAAGCTATTGGCATATTGGATAAGCACAATATTCTTGCCACGTGGCAGGATACGGTGCCATATATTGTCGAGAAAGATTTAAGCTCAAGATATAGATTGGATGTGCACTTAAAAGATATTGAGGATCCTAAGCAGGCTTTTATAATGATAAAAAAATATGAAGCGGGGAGGCATGAAGAATTTGAGTAAGCTGTTTACTGCTAATACATATATTCCGACTCGTGTTTACTTTGGTGTTGGAGTTTTTGAGGACTTGAGAGCAATTGAATTACCTGGTAAAAAAGCCCTGATTTGTGCAGGACCATTAGTTAAGAAACTAGGGATTATCAAAAGGACAGAAAGTTTGCTTTCCCAAAACGGGGTTGAATCAGTCGTTTATGACAGAATAACCCCTAACCCTCTCAGGAGTTCAGTCATGGAGGCGGCCGGACTGGCACAAGACAGTGGTTGTGATTTTGTGATCGGCCTGGGCGGCGGCAGCAACATAGATGCTGCCAAAGCTGTTGCCATTGTCCTGGCTGGCGGTGGTGATTTATGGAATTATGCCCAAGTTGGTTCGGGAGGTAAAAAGTATGTTGAAGCTGCTTTGCCGGTGGTGGCAATATCCACGACTGCAGGGACCGGCACAGAAACAGATCCCTACTGTGTGATTACCAACGAAGAGACCAGAGAGAAGTTGGATTTTGCCGTTGATGCAATCTTTCCGGCCATTTCTATCATAGATCCGGAATTAACCCTGACACTTTCAAAGGAACAGACAGTTTTTCAAGGATTCGATGCATTATTTCATGCCGCTGAATGTTTTATTACTAATGAAAACGAAAACCGGCTGGTAAATTTATATGCCAAAGAGGCCATCCGTACAGTGAAGCGCTGGCTGCCGCTGGCTGCACAAGACGGCAATAATCTAGAGGCTCGTTGTAACATGGCTTATGCGGCGAATATACTCAGTGGGTATACTCAGGCATTGACATCCTGCACTTCACATCATATAATCGCTCAAACAATGGGTGGCCTATATCAGCAGTTTCCCCATGGTGCGGCCTTGCTGGCAATTGCTGAGCAATATTATCTAAAGTTGCGCCGGCTGAGGCCGGGGCTTTTGGATCAATTAGGCACATTTATGGGCGTTGCGCACGATTCTGCAAAGCCTGGACAGGGATTCGTGACAGCATTGGTAAATTTAATGGAGGAGACTAAAGTCAGAGGACTTGCTATGAGTAAATATGGTGCAAGGCTTGAGGACGCCGGCAAGATTGCTGAAATAACTGTCGATGTAGTTGGCATCGACTTTGAAAAATATCGGCTGACTAAGCAGGATGTTCAAGAGATTGTCGAAAGCTCTTTCTGCTAAATAAAATCCAGAATATAGTTTATAGAACCTAATTAAATCAATTGTATGAAAGGAGATATCTATGATACTCGGATTAGTGTGCTTCATTGTTGCGGCAGTTTTTCTTGTGAATATTGCATATGCCTTTGGTAAATGCGAAAGGGTTGAAAATGGATGTTTTAATTTGATATTCGGAGGAATCCTGCTGTTTTTAATTTTATTAGGAATAATAAAGGAATGGAAAGGCCCAATCGGAGGGGATTATCCAACAGCGGCTCTCTGGTGGGCAGCACAGGTTCTTTTATTTGCAATGACTTATGTTTTCCTTGGACTGCAGCGAATCAAGAACTTTGATGGCCGGGTTGTTGGCTGGTGGTGTCTGTTTGTGGTAATCAATGTACCGCTTCCAGCATATCAGACATTTATGAGCGGCGATACGTTACTTGGAATTATCTGGATTATATGGGGTTGGCTTTGGCTTCTATTCTTTATATCAATGGGCCTGCAGAAGTTTACAAAGAGCAAAGGATTTAATACTGTAACTATTGCATCTATGATAATTGGATTCTTGTTCAGCCTGTGGATACCCAGCTTATATTTGCTCAACGGTTGGTGGTAAGATTCAGGACCAATGATAAAAGTAGGTCGTAAGAATTAAGGATCCCTGCCGATATGAAGAATCCGGCAGGGATTTGCAGGGAATCGCTTCGGCTGAAATTAAATTGGCTTTATGGAGAGCCTTGACAGAATAGATAAATAATAGTAGAATATAAGTGAAATTGAGAACAACTGCTTGCTGCGACGTAGTGGGAAGTGGGAAGAGGTGCGCCGATGGCATCTTGAACTATTAGTTCAAGATGTTTTTTTGTTTAACTAAATCTTTGGTGAGAAGTGGTAAAAAGCTCTCTCAAAGGACTTGCTCACGGTCTATAATGAACACTTTAAGAGGGCAATGGGTGAAAGGAAGATAACGGTATATGATTCAAATAGATGAAAAGAAACGAATTATTCAGGAATTTGTGCCTGGTAAACAAGTGACACTTGCCCATATAATTGCATGTCCCGATGAGAGCCTGTACCCTAAAATGGGCCTGATTGATGTAGAAGGAGCAATTGGTATATTTACCATTACGCCAAGTGAAGGCGCTATGATAGCAGCGGATGTGGCCGCTAAGGCTGCTGCCGTGAAAATTGGGTTCGTAGACAGATTCAATGGTTCTCTTGTTATATCAGGTGATGTTGCTGCAGTTGAGGCGGCTCTGGTAGCGGTCATGGGTATGCTATGTGAAACAATGGGGTTTGCTTCAGCACCTATAAGTAGGTCGTGAGGTATGGGAAATACTAAGGAGCGGATAATTCTGATTGGACGATCCGCAGCCGGTAAAACAACACTTTGCCAGCGCATGAACAATCAAGAGATTAAATATCATAAAACCCAGACAGTCCACCTGTTTAGTGAGTCTATGATTGACACACCTGGCGAGTATCTGGAATATCGTTCCTATCAAGGTGCGCTTTTAGTGTCATCGACAAATGCAGATACGATTTTATTTGTGCAGGGTGCTGCGGAGGCTGGAACCGTGTTTCCTCCTGCCTATGCTTCAATGTTTGGAAAGCCGGTGATTGGAGTAGTAACTAAATGCGATCTGGCTAATAGGAAAGAAATAGAGGACGCAAAGAATTATTTACGTTTAGCGGGAGTGGGGCAAATATTCGAAACCAGCAGCGTATCTGGTGAAGGAATTGAGATACTTATGAAGTATTTAAGGCTTATTTGATAATCTAATGAATCACTCCGACGTGATGTAACGCAGGAGTAAAATACTTAAGCGGTGTAGCTCAAGTACCGGGGATTAACCCCTGTATTTTGAGCTTCTTTTTTTCAAAGGATGGGGAAAACAGGTGGTAATCAAAGCATTAATTTTTAAAAATAAGAGGTGATAAAGTGATTCTCAAAACGAAGTTATTTGGACATGTATATGAGTTTAAATCCTTGAGAGAGGTTATGGCCAAGGCCAATGAAGAGAAATCAGGTGATAGGCTGGCAGGGATTGCAGCAGAGACTGCGGAGGAGCGAGTGGCAGCCCGGGCTGTATTGGCGGAAATAACGCTAAATGATTTGAGAAATACACCTGCCGTTCCCTATGAAGATGATGAAGTGACCCGAATCATTCAGGATGGTGTAAATGAGACGATATTCAGCGAAATGAAGAATATGACCGTGGCAGAATTTAGAGAGTGGATACTGGATATCAAAACAACCCCAGAGGATATCCGCCGGGCATCAAGAGGGATTACAAGTGAGATTGTTGCGGCGGTATGTAAGCTGATGAGTAATCTTGATCTCATATATGCGGCGAAGAAAATGCCTGTGACTGCCCATTGTAATACAACTATTGGTATTCCTGGTACATTCTCCTCCCGTTTACAGCCAAACCATACCACAGATGATCCTAAGGGAATTATTGCTTCCGCTATGGAGGGATTTAGCCTGGGATGTGGTGATGCCCTTCTGGGACTCAACCCGGTTGATAATTCCGCAGAGAGTGTGGCAAGGGTGCTAAAGGAGTTTGATGAGTTTAAAAGCAAGTGGGAGATACCGACTCAAATCTGTGTACTAGCACATGTAAGTACTCAGACAGAGGCGGTAGAAAAATTTAATGCACCGATAGACCTTATGTTCCAATCCATAGCCGGATCCCAGAAGGGCAATGAAGCATTTGGCCTTACCGCCCACATGATTGAGCAGGGGCGTCAGATGGTTCTGGGTAAGGGAACATGTACAGGTCCCAATGTAATGTATTTTGAGACAGGCCAGGGGTCAGAACTTTCATCTGACGCACACTATGGTTGGGATCAGGTTACGATGGAGGCGAGGTGTTATGGCTGGGCTAAGAAATATGAGCCATTTTTGGTTAATACGGTTGTAGGCTTTATTGGACCGGAATATTTATATGATTCTAAACAAGTAATCCGTGCCGGTCTGGAGGATCACTTTATGGGGAAGCTGACAGGGGTTCCAATGGGATGTGATGCTTGTTATACCAATCACATGAAAGCCGATCAGAACGATATTGAAAATTTAGCAGCACTTCTTGTTGCCGCCGGCTGCAATTATATTATTGGAGTACCTCAGGGTGATGATTGTATGCTTATGTATCAGTGCACAAGCTTTCATGATCCTGCGGCCTTGCGTGAGATATTTGGCCTCAGGCCAATAGCAGAATTTGAGCGGTGGCTCGAGAAGATGGGATTTTCTGAAAACGGCAAGCTGACCCCCTTAGCGGGTGATGCATCAGTATTCCTGTCAAAATAAGGAGGTGTGAAAGATGGATCAGAATGCGCTGAGAAGTATTATCGAACAGGTGCTCATAGAGATGAATTTAACAGGACAGCCAGGCGAAGGCACCGAACAAAAGGTGCAAGACAAAAGTACTGCAGATAAAAATATACCGGAACCGGATGAAGGCTTCATTCCTGATGTCACTGAGGTTGATATTCGCCGGCAGTATCTTGTGCAGGATGCTTTGCATAAGGAGGAGTATGCCGAGTTTAAATATAACGCCCCATGTAGATTGGGTATCGGCAGGGCGGGTGCACGAATCAAGACAATTCCCGGCCTCCAATTTCAGGCTGCACATTCGGCTGCCCAGGATGCAGTATTCAGTGATGTCGATCAGGAATTTGTTAATCGTATGAATCTGTTTTCTATCAGTACTCAGTGTGAAAACAAGGACATATATCTCACACGTCCTGATTTGGGGAGAAAGCTTTCACAAGAGGGTAGAAAGATAATTGAGGAAAAATGTAAAAATGGAGTGCAGGTGCAGCTATTCGTTGCAGACGGTTTATCGTCTGCAGCGGTGGCGGCTAATGTTGCAGATTTGCTTCCAGCCCTGCAGCAAGGCCTGCAGCGCTATAATATTGATTATGGCAAGCCGTTTTTTGTGAAATACGGAAGAGTAGGCGTGATGGATGAAGTATCAGAGATTATCGACGCTCAGGTGACGTGTGTACTCATAGGAGAGAGACCAGGGCTTATCACAGCAGAATCAATGTCTGCCTACATAGGGTATAGATGTACAGTTGGAATGCCGGAAGCAAGGCGGACAGTGGTTTCTAACATTCACGGATCGGGCACATTGCCTGTTGAGGCAGGGGCACATATAGCGGATATTATAAAGAAGATTCTTGAAAACAAAGCCAGTGGCACAGATTTAAAATTATAAGGAGTTGAAAGGGGAGCAGGAATAAATGCAGCTTTATGACAAAGATTTGCTGTCTCTGCAGGAGGTACGTGAGTTGATTGAACTGGCAAAGCAGGCTCAAAAAGAGTTATCATGCTGTAGTCAGCAGTCAGTGGATAAGATTACAAAATCTATTGCAGATGCTGGTGTACGCAATGCACGCAGGCTTGCAGAAATGGCATGTAAAGAGACCGGATTTGGGAATATTAATGACAAAGTAATCAAAAATGTATTTGCCAGTAAGGGCGTGTATGAGCGGATTAAAGAGATGCGCACTATTGGAGAGATAAGCCGTGATGAGGAAAATCGCATCAGGACCATTGCATCGCCGGTTGGTGTGATTGCAGGACTTGTACCATCTACAAATCCTACTTCTACAGCTATTTACAAGGCTATTATAGCAATTAAATCCGGAAATGCGATTGTATTCTCACCGCACCCGAATGCTCAGGAATGCATTCTTGAGACGGTAAAAGTGATACGCCAGTCGATAGCAGAAGCAGGAGGTAATGAAAATCTTGTATCTTCAATTACTATTCCGACGATGCAGGCTACAGATGCCCTGATGAAACATCAAGATACAGCGATGATATTGGCCACAGGTGGTACGGCGATGGTCAGGGCAGCTTATTCTTCAGGTACACCGGCTATTGGGGTGGGACCAGGGAATGGCCCTGCATATATTGAGCGTACTGCGGATATCAAAAAGGCGGTCAGTCAAATTATAGCCTCAAAAACATTTGACAATGGTACCATTTGTGCTTCAGAACAATCAGTTATATGTGACAATGATATGCGTAATGCTGTGCAGAGTGAGATGGAGCGGCAGGGGGCATATTTCTTGAATAGTTCCGAGCGTGAGATGTTGGGGCGTTTTATCCTGAGGGGAGATGGAACGATGAATCCTATGATCGTGGGAAAAACGGTTCAAACGATAGCAAATCTCGCCGGGCTGAATATAGCTGATGGTGTGAAAGTGCTTGTGGCCGAAGAAGATGGTGTTGGCAGGGGGCATCCCTATTCTAATGAAAAGCTTGCACCAATCCTGGCATTCTATACGGCAGAGAATTATCGGGAGGTATGTGTAAGATGCCGTGAAATTCTGTGCTACGAAGGAGCAGGGCATACTTTTGCTATCCACACTGAAGATGAAAGTATTGTTGAATATTTCTCAGTTAGGATACCAGCCTCCAGAATAGTGGTAAATACGCCAAGCGCGCTTGGAGGTATTGGAGCCAGTACAGGACTTATGCCGGCTCTGACTTTAGGCTGTGGTGCGCTGGGAGGCAGTGCGACATCAGACAACGTTGGGCCATTGAATCTTTTGAATCTTCGAAAGGTGGCTTACGGATTGAAAGAAATGGAAGAAATCAGAGCGGAGGTATCGGACTGTTCGGTAGGAATTTGTAAGGATACGGGTATTGAGCAAGAGGTAGATGTGGATATGATTGTCGAAAAGATAATTGAGCGATTAAAGGCTATATAGGAGGAATAATAAATGGCTAATACATTAATGGCATTGGGAATGATTGAAACAAAGGGACTGGTGGCTTGCGTAGAGGCATCTGACGCGATGGTAAAGGCAGCAAATGTAACGCTGATAGGGAAAGAACATGTTGGAGGAGGCCTTGTGACAGTTATGGTCCGTGGCGATGTGGGAGCGGTAAAAGCTGCCACAGATGCTGGAGCGGCAGCGGCTGAGCGTGTTGGTGAGCTTATTTCCGTACATGTGATTCCAAGACCTCATGAGGAGGTTGAGCTGATACTTCCGAGTATCAAAAAATTATCAAAGGAGGGCAATTAATATGGCAAGTTATCAGGCACTGGGAATGATTGAGACAAAGGGATTGGTGGCTTCGGTAGAGGCGGCTGATGCAATGGTAAAGGCAGCGAATGTGACGCTTATTGGAAAAGAACACGTGGGAGGAGGACTTGTGACCGTCATGGTCCGCGGTGATGTGGGAGCAGTAAAGGCCGCTACCGATGCCGGGGCAGCGGCGGCTGAGCGTACGGGAGAGCTTATCTCTGTACATGTAATTCCGAGACCTCATGAAGAGGTTGAGTTTATTCTTCCCGCCTTAAAATAAAGATATTTCTGATGTGTTTATATTTAGGCGCATGTTCAAGTAGGAGAATAGCATAATGAACAAGATAATAGATAGTGTAATAAATGATGTAATAGAAGCAATTGAAAGATCCGGGCTGGTTCAGGTGGAGGTGTCGGCAAGACATGTCCACCTGTGTAAAAAAGATTTAGAGAAGCTATTTGGTCCTGGTGCTGCCCTTTCTCCTAAAAGGGAGCTATCCCAGCCAGGCCAGTTCCTTTCAGAAGAGAGAGTAACAATCGTAGGAACCACAGGTAAAAAAGAGAATGTTGCCATACTGGGTCCGCTAAGAGAATACACACAGGTGGAGTTATCAAAAACAGACTGTGCTGAATTGGGAATAAAGGCGCCTGTGCGGGAATCAGGAGATATTCAGGGAGCAGCTGCGATAACCCTAAAAGGCACAAGGGGAAGTGTTGGAATTGAACAGGGGTGTATGGTGGCAAAAAATCATATCCATATGACTCCGGACTCGGCAGTAAAGCTAGGCCTTAAGGATAAGCAATATGTAAGTGTAGAGCTATTATCCGAAAGGCCGCTCATATTCAGGAAAGTATTAATTCGGGTGAGTGATAACTTTCGGAATAGGATGCATATTGATTTTGATGAAGCTAATGCCGGCTGTGTTAAAGGCTTTGTGCTGGGACAAATAATATTTTAAAATTAACATGCCGGAAAGAAAGGAGGTATGTGATGGATTTTAATACTTTAATGGATGAAATTACAAGAAAAGTCCTAGATAGAATCGGTAACCATAAACCTAAGATAATAGTACTGGCTCAGGCAATTCAGAATAAGAATAAATACCTTTTGGAAAGTGGCATGTTGACGGAGCATTACGAGATAGAGTTTGCCCTGATAGATGAAAGAGAGATTAATATTGCCCATTATCAGGCCGTCATTTTATTTGATTTGACTTGTGATTCCCTGGCTAAAATAGCCGCAGGCGTGTCAGATACGAAATATACCGCACTTGCTGCACAGGCGATATTAATGGGGAAAAAGCTCTTTGTGCCGAAAGAGGAGATAGAACTCTTCAGATACCAAGATACGGCGCCTGATGTTTATTACAAAATGATGCTGGATAAGCTGAATTTTCTGGAAGAGGCAGGAATAGTATTTTGCGGGCTTGACAAATTGGGAAATAAGCTTACCGCTCAGATACCTGCCACCGGACACGATATATCCGATGACAAAAATGAGCCTGTGGGCGCTGCCGGTGGTCAAATAGAGCTGAATAAAAGAGTGGTGACTGAAAGTGATGTCAGAGCTGCTTCAATAAATGGTATTACTTGTATTGTTGTGAAACCTGAAACAATAATGACTGATCTTGCCCGTGACTATGCAAGAGAGTATAATATAGAGATAAAATATACATAATTCAAATTGACATTTTATACATGAAACCGTATAATGGAATATGTGAAATCAAATGATTGAGAAAAAAGAATATAATTTGGAGATAATCAGAGGAAACAGGTGTAATTCCTGTGCAAGTCCGTTACTGTAAAGCCAGATACTCGGTTATTTCCAGTGCGCTGCTTTTAAGCTTCATCAAGTGCACTAAGAGCAAAATACCTGCGGCAACCGGGAAGTTTTGACAATATTTAACACAATAAGTCCGTTGCCTTATAACAACGGGCTTTTTATTTTTGAATACCCTCAGTTGCCAAAAGAATGTACTTATTTGGCAGCTGAGGGTATTCAATTATGAAATACATAATGGAGCATAAAAATGGAATATAAAAATGATCTAAAAAGTCATTATATCATTAAAAATAATAAAAAACTGAGATTTGGTTATACAACAGGCACCTGTGCGGCAGCGGCGGCAAAAGCAGCAGCCAAGATGCTTTTTGGTGAGGAGGAAGTCTCCAGGATTTCATTAATAACCCCTAAGGGGATAGCCCTGCATTTACAAATCAAGGATATAAGTAAAGGTGCTGGTTGGGTATCCTGTGCGGTAAAAAAGGATGCCGGAGACGATCCGGATGTGACAGATGGGCTATGTATTTATGCGAAGGTGGAGAAATATCCTTGCTCCGGCATATTGATTGAAGGCGGCGAAGGTGTTGGAAGAATTACAAAAAAAGGCCTGGAACAGCCGGTGGGAGGTGCGGCTATCAATCATGTGCCAAGGACCATGATTCAGGCAGAGGTTGAGTCTGTATATCATGAAACCGGCTATCAGGGAGGGCTTCTTGTTACTATTTCCGTACCTAAGGGAGAAGAAATAGCTGTGCGCACTTTTAATCCCCGTTTAGGAATCACAGGGGGAATCTCTATTTTGGGAACCTCCGGGATTGTAGAGCCGATGAGTGAGGCGGCTCTTGTCAAAAGTATCGAGATTGAAATGAGAATGCGGGTGGCGGAAGGGAATAAGTATCTATCGGCTACGCCGGGTAATTATGGAGAAGCATATTTAAAAGAGCATATGAATATTCCTTATGAAGAAAATATCAAATGCGGCAATCATGTGGGCGAGACCATAGATATGGCGGTAAATTTAGGGGCTAAGGGTATTCTATTTACCTCACATATCGGAAAACTGATTAAGGTCGCCGGAGGTATTATGAATACCCATTCCCGCTGGGCAGATGCCAGAGCTGAAATTATGTGCGGCAATGCCATCCGTGCAGGTGCTAATATAGATGTGGCGGATGCCATATTGAAAACAGCAACAACAGATGAGGCTTTAGAAATTTTAGTAGGGAGTCATCTTTTAGATAGTACCATGGAAGAAATAATGAGCAAGCTGCAATACTATTTGGATTACCGGGCGTGTGGACGCTTGATGACAGGTGCCATAGTGTTTTCAAATAAATTTGGATATCTGGGGCAGACAAAGGGTGCCGAAGCATTGGTTAAAAAATTGGATGCTACCATAAAGCAGGAAGGATAGAAACAGAATGAAAGGAAAATTATATGGTGTCGGCGTCGGTCCCGGTGATCCGGAGCTGCTTACGCTTAAAGCACTGCGGATTGTCAAAGAAAGCGATGTGATTGCCGTTCCCGGAGAAGTGGCGGAAGAAAGTATTGCTTACATAATTATGAAAGGAGCCTATCCGGACATAGCAGGAAAGGACTGCGTGGCAATTTCCATGCCGATGACAAAGGATATTAATGTATTAGAGGAAAGTCATGCTAAAGGGGCGGTGGGCATAGAGAAGGAATTAGAAGCAGGAAAACAGGTGGCGTTTCTTACATTGGGAGATCCCTCTATTTACTCAACCTATCTTTATGTGCATAACAGAATCATTAGAAAGGGCTATGATGCGGAAATCATCAGCGGAGTCCCTTCCTTTTGCGCGGCGGCAGCACGCCTTGGGATTGGACTTGTGGAAAAGTCAGAATCGCTTCATGTGATACCGGCATCCTATCAGATAGAGGATTCACTTTTGCTCTCTGGAACAAAGCTTCTTATGAAAGCCGGAAGAAAAATGAAAGCGGTCAGGGAGCAATTAAAAGCAATGAATGTGCAGGGTTATATGATTGAGAACTGCGGTATGGGAAATGAAAGGGTGTATGAAACTATTGATAAAATACCTGATAATGCAGGATATTATTCCTTGATTATTATCAAAGAGGGGATAAAATGATACATTTTGTAGGAGCGGGCGCCGGAGCGCCGGATTTAATAACACTGAGAGGAAAAAAACATTTACAAGAGGCCGATATTATTATCTATGCCGGTTCACTGGTAAATCCTAAGCTATTAGAATATGCAAAGGCAGCCTGTGAAATATACAACAGTGCGAGAATGACTTTGGAAGAAGTGCTTGAAGTCATGTGGGGCGGAGAGAAAAGAGGGCTGATAACAGTTCGGCTTCATACCGGAGATCCTTGTCTTTACGGAGCGCTCCGTGAACAGATGGACATGCTTGACAGGGAGGGGATTTCCTATGATTACTGTCCCGGAGTCAGCTCGTTTTGTGGTGCAGCATCAGCCCTGAATTTGGAATATACGTTACCTGATGTTTCCCAGAGTGTGATTATTACACGTATGGAGGGTCAGACACCGGTTCCCCCTAAAGAAAGCATCCAATCCTTTGCCGCCCATCAGGCCACAATGGTGATTTTTTTAAGCACCGGGATGCTAACAGAATTAAGTAGACGCCTGATTGAAGGCGGATACCAGGAAGACACACCATCGGCTATTGTATATAAAGCAACCTGGGAGGATGAAAAATCCTATATATGCACAATCGGAACCCTGGCGAAAACAGCAGAGGAGAATCATATTAAAAAGACTGCACTTATTATTGTAGGAGACGTGGTGGCCCATAGTGATTACATGCGATCCAAATTGTATGATCCTGATTTTACAACAGAATTCAGAAAAGGAACAGAAATCAAAAAGGTATGGTAATTGGGATGAAGATTGCACTGATTAGTTTTAGCCGTACAGGCTTTGACTTAGGGAAATATATCCGTGCCGGTTTGTGTGACAATGGGCATGAAGCTGCGGCATATACAAAAAGTAAATATGTCAAAGAAGCCATAAGTGAGCCACTTTCTATCTGGACTAAGAAACAGTTTAATGAGGCGGATGCGATTATCTATATCGGAGCCTGTGGAATTGCCGTACGTACCATCGCTCCATTTTTAAAGAATAAGGAAAAGGATCCGGGAGTTGTGGTTATTGATGAGCAAGGAAAGTTTACGATTTCTTTACTATCAGGCCACATTGGCAGTGCCAATCGATTGACTCACGAAATAAGCAAAATAATCAATGCGGCTGCGGTTATTACCACAGCTACGGATATCAGTAATACATTTGCGGTGGATGTGTTTGCCGGGGAAAATGATCTCTTTATTTCAGATATGAAGCTTGCAAAGGAAGTATCGGCGGCACTATTAGCAGGTGAGGCGGTCGGGCTTTTAAGTGATTTTCCGATAGAAGGGGAAGTACCGGAGGAATTAAGCATTGTCAGGAAGAATAAGGAGAACCTCCCAAAGCTTGGGATTTATATATCTGCAAGCTTGGCAAACCAGCCTTTTGTGCAGACCTTGTATTTGGTGCCCAGGGTTATAACTGTTGGAATCGGCTGCAAGAAAGGCGTTAATAAAGAAGCTATTCAAAATGCGGTGAAAAAAGTATGTGATGATTTGCAGATACCCTTACCGGCCTTAGAGCAAGTGGCAAGTATTGATATTAAGAAAGAAGAGCCTGGAATAGCAGCATACTGTTTTGAAAATAAATTGCCCTTTGTGACATATAGCAAAGAAGAGCTAGAAGGGATTAAAGGTGGTTTTACCAAATCCAAGTTTGTTGAAAGCCGGGTAGGAATTGATAATGTATGTGAAAGAGCTGCTGTAAAGGGAAGTGGTTATGGCAGATTGATGCAAGGCAAGCAGGCAAAAGACGGGGTAACGGCAGCATTAGCCGGAAAGGAATGGCGTGTAAAGTTTGAATAAAGTATATGTGGTAGGGATTGGTCCCGGAGAATACGAACAAATGACCTTAAAAGCAATCCGGATATTAAAGGAAAGCGATGTTATTATTGGATATACGGTATATGTGAATTTGATAAACGAGCTCTTTCCGGAGAAAGAATTGATTGCAACTCCAATGAAAGGAGAGGCTAAAAGGTGTGAAATAGCTTTTGCCGAAGCGGGGAAGGGAAAAGTTGTTTCCATAATCAGCAGCGGTGACGGAGGCATATATGGAATGGCCGGGCTCATGTATGAAATAGGGAGAAAGCATCCCGAGACAGAGCTTTGTATCGTTCCCGGCGTTACTGCAGCCTCAGCAGGCGCGGCGATGCTGGGCGCTCCGCTTATTCATGATTTTTGCCTGATTAGCTTAAGTGATTTGCTGACACCATGGGAAAAAATCAAGACTCGCTTAATCATGGCTGCACAGGCGGATTTTGTGATATGTCTATATAATCCTTCCAGCAAAAGGCGGCATAATTACCTGGAGAAAGCTTGTGATTTAATCATGGAATATCAATCAGGAGATACTGTCTGTGGGACGACGGAAAACATCGGACGGGATGGGGAAAATATGCGGGTCATGTCACTAAAGGAGCTGCGCAATACAGAAGTTAATATGTTTACCACTGTCTTTATCGGGAATTCGCAAACAAAGGAAATTGGCGGGAAAGTGGTGACTCCAAGAGGTTATATACATGAGTAAGGTTTTGATTTTTGCAGGAACAACAGAAGGACGTGAGATTGCAGAATTTATTAATAGCCATGGCTTGTCGGCTCATGTTTGTGTGACTACAGAATATGGAGAAAAACTGCTGCCGGTAAGTGCTGGCCTTACCATATCCCATGAGCAGTTAAGCCAGGAACAGATAAAAGATTTGATCATGGAAATACAGGCAGCCCCTGTGATTGATGCCACCCACCCCTATGCGACGGAGGTGACTGATCATATCAGGCATGCATGTGAAGAAACCAACGCAGAGTATCTACGTTTGATTCGTGAATCCATAAGCAGCAAATATCAGCAAAATGACCGGAGCATCTATGTTGAATCTGTAAAAGAGGCAGTTTCATGGCTTAATCAGACAAAAGGGAACATTTTTATAACGACGGGAAGCAAAGAAATTGAAGAGTTTACAAGACTTAGTCATTTTAGAGAACGGGCATATATCCGTGTATTGCCGTTACCGGAGGTTGCTAGTAAATGCATCAAACTTGGATTTGAAGGGAAGCATCTGATATGCATGCAGGGACCCTTTTCTAAAGATCTGAATATGGCGATGCTTAAGCAATTGAAATGTCATTATCTGGTGACTAAGGAGTCAGGAAGAGTTGGCGGTTTTCAAGAAAAGTGGGAAGCCGCAAGCGAGTGTGGCTGTACATTAGTCATCATCGGAAGACCTGAGGAAGAGGAGGGTCTTTCCATAGGTGGCTGTAAAAGGCTCTTACAAAGTAAATTTAACCTAGAGCATAAACCGCAGATTACATTAGTGGGTATTGGAATGGGAAATTCGGAGACACTTACAGCAGAAGCCAGGCATGCTTGTGAGCAAGCAGAGCTGATTATCGGAGCCAGGCGGGCTGCAGATGCTGTTTTATGTAGAGGACAGGCTGTTTACTATGCATATCAACCGGAGAAAATACGCACGTATATCAGGGAGCATCCGGAATATGAAAAGATTGTCATTGCATTGTCCGGTGATGTGGGTTTCTATAGTGGGGCTAAAAAGTTAAAAACTAGCTTAAGCGGATATCCGCTGCGCATCATATGCGGTGTTTCAGTCATAAGTTATTTCATGGCCAGATTAGGTAAGTCCTGGGAGGACGTGTGTATTGTAAGTGCCCATGGGAAAATGGATAATGCAGTGGGAAAAATCAGTAGGAACCAAAAAGTATTTTTGCTGACAGGAACCTCTAAAGATGTTGCCGATTTAGCTGCAAAGCTGGTGGACTACCGGTTTAATAAAGTGACATTGTTTGTGGGAGAACAATTATCTTATCCTGATGAAAGGATAATAACCGGCCACCCTTGTGATTTTGTCAACTATCAAGGCCATTCCTTAAGTGTGATATATATTGAGAATCCAAGTCCACAGTGCATCATTACCCATGGCATCAACGACGGGAAATTTTTAAGGGACCATGTTCCAATGACAAAAGAGGAAATTCGCATCATATCTTTATCTAAGCTTGGCTTGACAAAAAATGCGGTTTGCTATGACATAGGAGCCGGAACCGGATCGGTTTCGATAGAAATGGCATTACAGGCGTCAGATGGACACGTATATGCAATAGAGAAAAATCCGTTGGCGATAGAGCTGATTAAAAGGAATAAGATAGAATTCGCCGTGGATAACCTGACTGTGATAGAAGGTCTGGCGCCGGAGGCCATTAAGGAATTGCCGGTGCCAACTCATGTATTTATCGGAGGAACCTCCGGGCATTTGCGAGAGGTTATCGGGGTGCTGCTTCACAAGAACCCTTATACCCGTATCGTCATTAATTGCATTACGTTAGAAACTATTTCGAAAATATTAGAATGTATAAAAGATTTACCGGTTTCAAAGGCGGATATTGCTACGATTAGCGTTAGCAAAGCAAAGATGCTTGCTTCCTGTCATATGATGCAGGGTGAAAATCCAATCACTGTTGTATCCTGTCAGGGAGACCCCTCCCGATTTAAAAAAGGTGGTGGCATGGAATGAAGAGTGGCCGTATTATCATCGCAGCAGGAGCGAGCGGAAGCGGTAAAACATTGATAACCTGTGGTATCCTTAAGGTGTTGAAAAACCGGAGAAAAAGTGTGGCTTCTTTTAAATGCGGCCCGGATTATATTGACCCGATTTTTCACAGTACCATCATCGGAACAAAATCAAGAAACCTGGATACGTTTTTTACATCTCCCCTGATTACCCGTTATTTACTAAAGATGAATGCAGCAGATGCGGATATTAGTGTTATTGAAGGTGTTATGGGTTATTATGACGGGATTGGAGGTGTGCTGATAAAGGCCAGTGCTTATGAACTGGCTATGGTTACCGAAACGCCGGTGGTCCTGATTGTCAACTGTAGGGGGATGAGTGTTTCGATTTTAGCCTATATCCAGGGATTTCTAAAGTATAAAACAGACAGTGGAATTAAGGGGGTCATCCTGAACCAGATTTCATCTGCCCTGTATCCTAAAATAAAGCAGAAGATCGAAGAGGAGCTAAAAGTTACTGTCTATGGCTATGTGCCGGGGGTCCCGGATTGTGTAATTGAGAGCAGGCATCTTGGCCTTAAGATGCCTTCGGAGATATCCGGCTTTAAGGAAAAGCTCATAAAGCTTTCAAATATCTTGGAAAAAACACTTAATATCGATGCATTGCTGGCTCTTGCCAATCAGGCGCCTGAATTGATCAGCAGTAACCCATGGAGGGGGGAGCCATCTTTTAACTTTAGGCTGCCCGAAGAGGTAACTGTTGCAGTTGCCAGGGATGAAGCTTTTTGTTTCATTTATGAAGATAATATTCAATTATTGGAGAAAATGGGAGCGAAAATTGTATATTTTTCCCCTCTTAAGAATTCAAAACTGCCAACTGGTATTCATGGGCTGCTGTTATATGGAGGCTATCCCGAATTATATGGACAGTCCCTGGAAGGCAATATCTCAATGAGAGAATCAGTACTGGCCGGTATATCTAATGGGTTGCCTGTCATTGCAGAATGCGGCGGCTTTATGTACCTTCATGAATTCCTTGAAGACGTGCATGGAAATAGTTATAAAATGGTTGGCGCCATTAAGGGAAGGGCATATAATACAAAAAAACTTAACCGTTTCGGCTATATTGATGTTTTTCAAAATAATGACAATGTGTTGGGCGTTAAGCTGCCCAAGCTGACTGCCCATGAGTTTCATTACTTTGACTCGACCGTTTGCAGGAAGGATTTTACGGCCAGGAAGCCTCAAAATGGCCGTTCCTGGGATTGTATATGTGCAGATGAGAATCAATTCATTGGGTTTCCCCATTTTTACTATTATGGGAATCCACAGATACCGAAAGCATTTTTAGAGCGATGCTGCCATTATCAGAGACTTCCCCGAAGTCATAAATAGAAAAAGGAACTGGTGAAAGTGATGAATTTAGATGAGACATTGGCGAACGTTAAGCCCCTTGATAAGCAGGCGATGGATATTTGCAGAGAACGCTGGGACAGTATTGCTAAGCCCTTACATAGCCTTGGAAAGCTGGAGGATATTATCATTAAGATTGCGGGCATTACAGGAAATCACAAAATGCCGCAAGTAAAGAAAGCATTGGTGCCTATGTGTGCGGACAACGGCGTTGTCGAGGAGGGGGTGACCCAGTCGCAGCAGGAGGTGACGGCTCTTGTAGCAGAAAACTTTTTAAAAGAAAAAGCGACTGCCGCTATTATGTGTAAAGCCGTCGGTGCCGATATATTTCCGGTAGACATTGGCGTAGCTGTCGATACGTGTATCATTAACCGGAAAATTGCTTATGGTACCAGAAATATGGCTAAAGGTCCGGCAATGGCCCGCAGTGAGGCGATTTCTGCCATTGAAGTAGGAATTTCAATGGCAGAAGAGTTAAAGAAAAAAGGATACGGAATCATCGCTACCGGAGAGATGGGTATCGGAAACACCACCACCAGCAGTGCGATGGCCTCCGTATTGCTGAAACAGCCGGTCGAAATAGTGACAGGAAGAGGCGCAGGTCTCACGGGCGAGGGGCTTAGAAATAAGATTGAGACAATCAAAAAAGCAATTGTACTTAACCGCCCTAACCCTGATGATGCCATTGACGTGTTGTCAAAGGTGGGTGGCCTGGACATTGCAGGTATTACCGGTCTGTTTTTAGGAGGTGCTGCACTTCGTATACCTGTTGTTATCGACGGCTTCATTTCAGCCGTGGGCGCTTTGGCGGCAGCCTGTATTTGCCCGGAGGCGAAGAATTATATGCTGGCATCTCATATATCAAAAGAACCAGCCTCTAAGCTTGTTTTAGAAGCGCTTGATTTGTCTCCCTGCCTTCAATGTGATATGTGCCTGGGAGAGGGAACCGGAGCTGTTGCTTTTTTTCCGTTGATTGACTTGGCGGCTGCTGTCTATCAGGGTATGAGCACATTTGGGCAAATAGCTTTAGAAGCATATGTACCTTTGGATTAGGGAGGGAGCCGGACATGATTACATTAATTACCGGAGGCAGTGGCAGCGGAAAATCTGCCTATGCAGAAAATAGGATACTTGCTCACGGGGGCGGAAAACGAATTTATATTGCAACGATGCTCCCGTTTGATGAAGAAAGCCATGGGCGTATTGAAAGGCATCGCAGAATGCGTAAGGATAAGCAATTTGAGACAATCGAGTGCTATCATCATTTGAAGGATCTTAAGATAACGGAAAGCACCTATGTATTGTTAGAATGTATGTCAAATCTTATTGCCAATGAGATGTATATGAAAGAAGGCGCAGGAGAGGATACTGTTTTAAGTGTTCTTGATGGGATTGCCCATTTAGCTGACAAGGCAAAGGAATTGTGTATCGTAACCAACGAAATATTTTCAGACGGTATGATATATGATTCGGAAGCTTTAAGATATTTAAGATATTTAGGAGAAATTAATCAGATATTAGCAAAACAGGCTTCTTCTGTGATAGAAGTGGTCTATGGTTTGCCCTTAGTTATAAAGGAGATGGCAGGATGAAACAAATATGGAATAGCTTTTTAATTTCCTTTTCCATGTACTCGAAAATCCCCATGCCAAAATGTGACTGGTCTAAAGAAAATATGTGTTATGTAATGTGTTTTTTTCCATTGGTAGGGGTAGCCATAGGAGGAATCAGCTATTTGTGGGGATATTATGGAAGCCTGTTACCGATTGGTGATTCTCTTCACAGGATAGTGATATTGTTGATTCCGGTTATCGTTACAGGAGGAATCCATTTAGATGGCCTTTTGGATACCGCAGATGCACTTGGCTCACATCAGGAAAAGGAAAGAAAACTGGAGATATTAAAGGATTCCCACGCCGGTGCCTTTGCCATTATCACTGCTGTTATATATTTTTTGCTTTATTACGGTATTTATATGGAGTTAAGCATCAGCAGCCTGCCGATAGTTTGTCTGGGATTTGTAACATCGAGGGCGTTAAGCGGGTTTGCCATTGGAACGTTTCCGATGGCAAAGGGTACCGGATTGGCCGCCATCTTTTCCGATGGGGCAGGGCGATTTACAGTACGGCTGACGAATGGCATCATTGCCTGTCTGACAGGTATTTTAATGTGCTGCATTAATCCGGTTCTGGGAGGCTTTGCTATTGCCGGAACGGCGCTTACTTTAGCATATTACTATCATATGTCAAAGCAGCAATTTGGAGGAATTACGGGAGATTTGGCGGGTTACTTCCTGATGCTATGTGAATTGGCAATAGCCGGCTCCATGGTCATCGGTGAGATTATAATAAGGAGTTATCTATGATATTAGTTATTGGCGGGGTCTTTCAAGGGAAAAAGGCGTATGTTAAGGAGAGGTTTAAATTAGAAGATGAGCAGATGCTTAATGGTGAGAAGTGTCAGCAGGAAGATATTTATTCCTGTAAATGTATTTATCATTTTCATGAATGGGTAAGACAAAGACTGAAGGAAGAGTTTGATTTTTCTACTTTTCCGGATATTTTGCGGAGGAGAAATCCTGATGTGATTGTCGTTGCCAATGAGCTAGGCTGTGGCATTGTTCCCGTTAATGCCTTTGACAGGGAGTTTAGGGAAATAACAGGAAGGCTGTGTACACAAATTGCTGCCGATAGCAGGCAGGTACATCGAGTGGTATGTGGAATTGGAACGGTGATCAAAGATGATTAATGAAGTGCTTTGGCGTTTGATACCTTTACCATTGGGCTTTCTGTTAGATTTATTGTTGGGAGATCCGGTCTTTTTATATCACCCGGTCAGGCTGATAGGGAATTTAATTTCTTTGACAGAAAAGCTATTACGATCCTTATTTTCAATATCGCCAAGGAAAGAGCGGCTGGCAGGAGTGTTTTTGGTGATTATCGTATGTGTATTAAGTATGGGTGTTCCTTGCATGCTTTTATGGTTTTGTTACAGAATTAGTTTAGGGCTTGGGATTGCCGCTGAAACATTTTTATGTTACCGGCTTCTGGCTGTAAAATCATTGAAGCAAGAGAGTATGAAGGTATATCATCAGCTTAAAAAAAATAATCTTAATGAAGCAAGATATGCGGTTTCCATGATTGTGGGCAGAGATACCGAAAAGCTTACCGATTTGGGAGTTACAAAGGCCGCTGTGGAAACAGTCGCCGAGAATACTTCCGACGGGGTCATTGCACCCCTGCTTTATATGGCTCTTGGCGGCATTTCATTGATCTTTTTCTATAAAGCTGTTAATACAATGGATTCAATGATAGGCTATAAAAATGAGCGATATCTCAATTTCGGAAGATGTGCTGCGAAATTAGATGATACAGTTAATTTTATTCCTGCCAGGATTTCTGCGTGGCTTATGATTGCAGCGGCTTTCCCACTCGGATTGGATTGGCAAAGTGGGAAACGGATATATCAGCGGGATAAATATCTGCATGCCAGTCCTAATTCGGCTCATCCGGAAGCCGTTATGGCCGGTGTGCTGAATATTCAATTGGCAGGGGAAGCATGTTATTTTGGTAAGCCAATAAAGAAGCCTGTTATTGGAGATTCAGGCAGAGAGATAGAGTACGAGGATATTAAAAAGGCAAATCAGCTGATGTATGGAAGCGCCGCCCTTGGTGCACTTCTTTTTACAGGAGTGCGTTTCGTCCTCTTGTTTGTTTTTCGATTTAAAATTTAACTATAAAGGAGATTGTTAATGGAACAGCATATCCATGGCGGTGACATATACCACTATCAAGATGTCATAGATTTTTCATCGAACTGCAATCCATTGGGAACGCCGCTTGGTGTCAGGGAGGCTATTTTTAAAAGTGCAGATAACATTAAGCATTATCCGGATGTCCAATGCAGTGAGCTAAGGTGTGCATTAGAAGCCTATGAGGGCATACCTTCCACTCAAATCATCTGTGGAAACGGTGCTGCGGATTTAATATTTACTTTGGCATTAGCCGGAAAACCGAAAAGAGCACTATTACCGGTACCAACATTTGCAGAATATGAGAAGGCTCTAAAAAGCGTTTCCTGTACGATTACTTATTACAAAATAGAAGAAAAGAATGGCTTCTTAATCAGGAATGAGATTCTTAAGCAAATAAATGATGAATTGGATATTTTGTTTCTTTGTAACCCCAATAATCCTACCGGCTTATTATGTCCCGACGATTTATTAATAGAAATACTTAAGGCTTGCCATAAGCATCAGGTATTATTTGTGCTGGATGAATGTTTTATAGACTTTTTGGATCGGTCTGGAACTCATACAATGAAATCTTATCTCCAGGACTTTAAGCAGCTGTTTATATTAAAGGCTTTTACTAAACGATATGCCATGGCAGGTCTTCGGCTGGGTTATGGACTTAGTTCGGACACCTCCTTACTGGATAAAATGCGTCAAGTTACTCAGCCGTGGAATGTTTCTGTGCCTGCACAAATGGCAGGAATTGCCGCCCTTGGTGAAAATCAATATGTTGAAGCCGCCAGAGTGCTTATCAGGCAGGAACGGGCATATATAAAACAGGCATTGGCACAGCAGGGGTTGTATGTGTATGATTCTTTGGCCAATTATGTCTTTTTTTGCGGACCAAAGGATTTAAAAGAGAGGTGCTTAAAAGAAGGAATATTAATTCGGGATTGCAGCAATTATTATGGTCTTTCAAAAGGCTACTATCGGGTTGCCGTAAGAACCCATCAGGAAAACGAAAAATTACTTGAAGCGATTGATAATTCACTATCATGGAGGATGTAAGGTTGGCAAAAGCAATGATGATTCAGGGAACGATGTCGAATGTGGGGAAAAGTTTATTGACAGCGGGGTTATGTCGTGTTTTTAAGCAAGATGGTTATCGTGTGGCACCATTTAAATCTCAGAATATGGCGTTGAATTCTTATATCACAGAAGAAGGACTGGAAATGGGACGGGCGCAGGTGATGCAGGCAGAAGCGGCAGGAATAAAGCCGTCTGTTTTGATGAACCCCATTTTATTGAAGCCGACGAATGATGTTGGTTCTCAAGTGATTGTGAACGGAGAAGTGATGGGAACCATGAGTGCCAGAGATTATTTCACTTATAAACATAAGCTAATACCGGAGATTTTAAACAGTTATCAGACACTGGTTTCCCAATATGATATTATGGTCCTGGAGGGAGCCGGCTCTCCGGCGGAAATCAATCTGAAGAAAGAAGACATAGTCAATATGGGAATGGCTAAGATGGCTAAAGCCCCGGTTCTCCTGGTTGGGGATATTGACAGAGGTGGTGTTTTCGCCCAACTGCTGGGAACACTGATGCTTTTGGAGGAGGAAGAAAAGAAGCTAGTTAAGGGGATCGTCATTAATAAATTCAGAGGGGATTTATCCATATTAGCTCCCGGTATTTCCGTTCTGGAAGAAAAGTGCGGCATTCCGGTGGTGGGAGTAGTGCCTTATATGGCAATTGAGGTAGAGGATGAGGATAGCCTGACAGAACGTTTTGAAAGTACCGGCAAGATTGGAATGATTGATATTGTTGTGATTCGTTTGCCCAGAATCTCAAATTTTACTGATTTTAATCCTTTTGAAAGAATCTCTGGAGTATCATTGCGTTATGTAAGACATCCTTACGAGCTTGGAAACCCGGATATGATCCTGTTGCCCGGCTCAAAAAATACGATGGAGGACTTATTGTGGATGCGACAGACCGGTATGGAGGCGTTGGTGTTAAAGGAAGCGGCCAGGGGAAAGATTATCTTTGGCATCTGCGGCGGTTATCAGATGCTGGGAGAGACTTTAGCGGATCCGAAGCATATAGAGATGGGCGGGCGGATGAAAGGGCTGGGTTTATTGCCGGTGAATACTGTCTTTAAGGAGAATAAAACAAGAACCCGTGTATCCGGTACATTTGAAAAGATTGGCGGACAGCTGTTTACACTAAAGGGAGTTCGTTTTGAAGGCTATGAAATTCATATGGGAACCTCTACATTACTTGATGGTTTTTCCTTTATGACGCAGATAACTGATCAGATTCAGCGAACTGTTAAACAGGAAGGGACATCCAAAGATAATATTTATGGTTCTTATGTCCATGGGATTTTTGATAAAGGTGAGGTTGCAGAGAAAATTGTCACAGCCCTTGCTGCCGGAAAAGGGGTTCCTGAAACAGAAATATCTGGTGTGGATTATAGGGATTTTAAAGAAACCCAGTATGATATATTGGCTGGGGAGCTCAGAAAGTATTTAGATATGGAACAGGTATATAAGATTTTAGAAGAAGGAATCTGACTTAGGAGGTGTAGGATGAAAATCGAGATAGAACAGGTATTACCTCAGGAAATAGAATTACGCAGCTTTCAGGTCATAACAGAAGAATTAGGGAATATGGCATTTGCTCCCGGAACGGAGCCTATTGTGAAGCGCTGCATTCATACTAGCGCGGATTTTGATTATGCAGAGAACCTATGCTTTTCAGAAGCTGTGGTAGATATGGCGCTAAAGGCCATCACAGATGGAGCAAGTATTGTTACGGATACGCAGATGGCAAAAGCAGGCATTAATAAATCGGCGCTTGGAAAATATGGAGGTAAAGTTCATTGCTTTATGTCAGATGAAGATGTGGAAAGGAAAGCGCAGGAGCAGGGTATTACAAGAGCATCCGTAAGCATGGAGAAATCGGCGCAATTAGACGGGGACTTTATATATGCCATTGGAAATGCACCGACAGCCCTGATAAGACTCTATGAATTGATTGAAGAAGAAAAAATCTATCCGAAGCTTATTATTGGAACACCGGTGGGGTTTGTTAATGTTGTCCAATCCAAAGAACTGATTATGAAAGCAAATGTCCCCTATATTGTTGCCAGGGGACGTAAAGGCGGAAGTAATATTGCCGCCTGTATCTGTAATGCCCTGCTATATATGTTGTGAGTTACGTCATTGCAATTGTATCGTAAATATGGTTAATAAAAATCTTTTTGATTCCGGGATATTCTCCCAGGCCCGTTAAGACTACAGAGACTAAAAAGCCTGCCATTTCGAACTGATGCCGCCATGATTCAGGCCCATCCCCGGCCATATCATTTCTGGCATGGTCACCGGCAACAATCATAAAGGGAGCTAAGATCACTTTTTTAGGGGAATAGGCTTTGACCATTTTCAGTAAGGTCTCGATGGAGGGGTAAGCCTCTACGGTTCCAAGAAAGATATTTTTATACCCGTTGTCCTTAAAGGTATAGTCAAGCGCCGCATAAATTACATTGGCAAAATGTGTTGTCCCATGACCCATCAGAACTAATGCCTCGTCCCCAGAAAGAGTGGAAAACTCATTTGCGATGGTGGATATGGCGTCCTGCTTATCTTTTTCGGTCGTCAGTAAAGGATTTCCAAATCGGATGGAATGAAAGTATTTTTGATAACAAAGTGCCTCAGCCTTCATCAGATCATTTTCAATCCCATGAATAACGTGCGTAGGCTGGATGATAACGTCTGTGATACCGTCCCTTTGCATGGCTTCCATAGCCTCCTTTACATTATTGATATGGAGCCCGTCACGTTTCTTTATTTTAGCCAAAATCATCTTGCTTGTCCATGCCCGGTAGATTTGGTAATCGGGAAACTCTTTGCGTATAGATTCTTCGATTGCTTCAATCGTTAACCTTCGGGTTTCGACATAGCTGGTACCAAAGCTGACGACTAAAATAGCTTTCCTGGGCTTGTCATTCATAACCTGATTTCCTTCATAGCAGATGGTATCCGCCATATTCTCAATGTAATGCTCCATAGTTTTCAAGTTTTTCGGCGGAGTAAGAGACGGTTTTAAAATTCCTTTTTCACATAAGCGTCTAAAAAGCTTCAGGACATTTGGCTGTTCTAAATTGGTGCAGGATAAAGCAGAGGAATCGGAAAACACTTGGAGGGGCTCCCCATTCATCAGCACTTTTCCCTCATGAAGGAGAATAACCTCATCTGCCCATTCTAATGCATAATTGACATCATGTGTTGACATGATTACGGAAATACCATCTGTGCTTAGGCGGTTGATGATGTGCTTGACGATCTGCGTATGTTTAGGGTCAAGTGCGGCCGCCGGCTCATCAAAAATGATAATATCAGGATGCATGACTAAAATATCGGCGATCGATACCAGCTTTTTCTGCCCTCCGCTTAAAGCGTGGATCGGTTTGTGGCAAAAGGGCGTGATTTCTAAATCCTCAATAACATCCTCGACTTCTTTTTTAGCTTCGAGAACCGGCACGCCAAGATTAAGTATCCCAAAGGAGATTTCCTGATAAACACTGGCCAAAAACAATTGATTGTCAGGATCCTGAAAAATAATGCCGATCTTACTTCTTAGATCCAGCACCCCCCTCTTTGAATAATCAAAGGGACTTCCGTTGAAATAAAGCGTTCCTTTAGACGGCTTAAGGATGCCATTACAGCATAAAAAGAATGTTGACTTTCCGGAGCCATTAGCGCCCATCAAAGCAACCTTTTTGCCACGTTTAATTTCCAATGATAGTCCATTTAGGGCGTGATCTTTCTCATTGTCGTATGAAAAGTACAAGTCTGCGGCTTTTAGAATAATTTCATTCATAAGTTACTGCTCCTCAAATTAAAGTTTTATGTAAATCGTCAGCCCAATAATGATGGCTTCAAAAATAAAGATAAATATGAGCTCTGCGGCTTTTGGAGGATAGTTTTCTTCCAAAATGCGAATATCTCCTTGATAACAGCGAGATTCCATTGCGTCATAGAGTAGTGAGGACTTCTTTAATGCCCGTATAAATAGTGTGGAAATCAAAATTCCTGTGGATTGGCAGGAGATTTTTAAGTTTCGGTTACCAAGTCTTGACCTCTGTGATATGGAAATTGCAGAGGAAATGTTTAATAGTAGAAATGTAAAGCGATAAATCAGCAGCATTAATTCAATTATCATTTTTGGGCAATGCATTTTTCTCAATACCATTAAAATATCTGTCATTGGCGTTGACAGTGAAAGAAAATAAAGGCATGATATACTGGCCATCGCCGTACATAGCAGCTGTAGAGACGTTTGCAGGGAAGAGGCTCCGAAAGCTATGGCGATGATACTGAGACACAAAAAGGATAGCGGCCACTTCATTGAACGGATATAATAGCTGATTGGGATTTTGCCGATAAAAACCGTCAGAAATCCTGTAGCCACCAGGATCATTAACGCAATCACCGGGGAACGGCTGATGATGCAGGTAAAGAGTGTCAGCATTGTAAAGAAAAATTTCTCCTCTGCATTTACAAATCGTAGCTTTGATGTGTAACATAGTTTATCCATTAGTGGCATTTCTTTCTCTTAAGGTACCGAGACAAAAGCCAAACAAACCGGCACCAATAGCAGCCTGGAGGCAAAAGAGCAGACTTTCGGTCTCGCTGCCCGGGGGACTGAGCAATGGTTCGGCTAAGGGCTCATAACCCGGCCTTATTTCGGTGATTAGTTCTTCTGCAGCAGCATCGGCACCGCCAAAATCCGAATTCTTTAAAACAGCTAAGGGTATGACGGCAACCAGGATACAAAGAAGCAATAAAATAATGATAGTTTTACTTTTGCCTGACATTGAATGATCCTCCTTTAAAATAACCAAGCTCGTTAAGCTCCGTCTTGGCATAGGTTTCTAATTCCATTATGACTACGGCAGAGATGATGCCTTCAATCAATGCCAGAGGTATCTGAGTAACAGCAAAGACTCCCAGAAATTTTAGAAGCGAGACTAAGCTGCCGCCGGTCTCTGACGGGTATGCCAATGCTAATTGAAAGCTGGTGACACAGTATGTAAATAAATTGCCTAAGGCACATGCCATAAATACGGAAAAAGTCTTTTTTACATGAAGCCTCTGACATAGCTTGTAAACGCCAAAGGATAGAAGGGGTCCGGCAATCGCCATGGAAAATGTGTTGGCTCCCAGCGTAGTCAAGCCTCCGTGGGCAAGTAAGATGGCCTGGAAAAGTAATACGATGACACCAATGATGCTCATGGCAGACGGACCAAATAAAATCGCTCCAAGGCCCGTACCCGTAGGATGTGAACTGCTTCCGGTTAATGACGGTATTTTCAGGGAAGAAAGCACAAAAGCGAAAGCCCCTGCCATGGCATAAATAATTAAAGTCTTCCGATGTTTAGTGAGAACTTTTTTAAGTGAGAAAAAACCGTGTGCCAGGAAGGGCAGGCATAGTATGCCCCATGAAATACAATAGGCCGCAGGAAGAAAGCCTTCCATGATATGCATGGCTGATACCTTTGGTACAACACCGAAGGTTATCGCCAGAACTGAAACTAAAATAAGTACTCTGTTTTGAAACTTTGTCATTTTTTCCTCATTCCTCCTCAAAATTTACATAAAAAATCGCTCCATTGACCATCCGCACGATAAATCGATGGGGATGTGAATGGAACGTTTTGCATACGCTCAAAACACCTAGCCATCGTTCGTAACTATGTGCGGATTATTGTGACAGGCAGGTATTCTGACTTAGGCGTTAATATCATATTTCGTCTTCCCAGTTTCCCAGTGACATTTTTGAAATATGACTCTTCCCATACAGCGGCGCGACCGTGGAGTTAACTCACTTCCCTATTAACCTGTATCCAGGACCGTATCACATTATATTTTAAATTGCTTGATTAAATTTATTTTATATGATCATATTATCTTTGTCAAGTGTCACCAAAAGAATCGGAAATTTTCAAGAACTATTTGATTTTCGGAGGAATGCCCTTTCTAACCACACTAGGATTGGATGATTCAATTACAAAGCCATATCTTCATGATATTTTCACTTCAGTGGTTATCAAAGACATCATGAAGCGTAATCATTTTCGGGATGTTGACCTTTTAGAGCGAATTATTACTTATATCATGGCAAATGTAGGGAAGGCTTTTTCAGCTACCAGCATTTCAAAATTCTTGAAAAGCGAGAATAGAAAGGTTTCATCTGATACCGTGCTAAACTATCTTAAAGGCTGTGAGGAGGCATTTTTATTTTACCGGGTACATCGCCAAGAAATTGTCGGGAAAAAAATTCTGCAGGTTAATGAAAAGTACTATATTGCAGATCACGGATTTCGAGAAGCGATATATGGGAATAACCAAAGAGATATAGAATTAGTTCTGGAAAATATAGTTTACTTAGAATTATTGCGTCATGGGTACGTTGTAACAGTAGGCCGAATAGGTGGAGATAAAGAAATTGATTTCGTCTGTGATAAATCAGGAAAAAGGATTTATGTACAAGTCTGTTATTTACTTGCCTTTGAAAGTACTGTTAAAAGAGAATTTGAAGTATATTCCAGTGTTCCTGACAATTTTCCAAAATATGTAATATCAATGGATGAATTTGACATGAGTAGGGATGGCATAATTCATAAAAATATCAAAGACTTTTTATTATTAAACAATTATTAATCGTTACTACCCTATTGTACGCTCCTTAATTGAAAAAGTAGTATAACAAAAATGAAGTCTTACGACCTATGGAATTTACAGCGGATAACAAGACTAGTACACGCTCGCTAAATAACTGGTAAATTCGCTGAGGATGATTCTTTGACAGTGTAGATGAAAAATCAGACCAGCGAAGGTGCCGGTAATGGCTATGTTTCCATACCTCCTTCACAAAAGCCAATCCATCTATTATCCACCTGCTTTCATATGAGTATCATAACATATCTGGATTGAAGTATTGATATTACTAGCTTTTTTTGATGCGTCTCATGTCAAATTGATTGACAAATAAAGACCGACCGTTTAAAATAATCTTAATTAGATGTGATTTGGTTCTTTATATGGAACAATAGGGAAGTGAGTAAAACTCCACGGTCGCGCCGCTGTATGGGAAGAGTCGCATTTTGTAAGCCACTGGGAAACCGGGAAGGCATAATGTGACTTAGAAGCCCTGAGTCAGAATACCTGCCAATCACAGTAAATTACGCATAGTTACGAACGATGGCTAGGTGTTTAAAGTGGGCGGTAAGAACTACTCCTTTTCCATCTGGCAGGTGATGCATAAGATGGAATTTTTTATTTCCACGATGTATTTGACTGAAAAACGAAATCAGGGGTAGATAAGATATGAGTATTTATATGTTGGGAATTGATTATCATAAAGCTTCGGTCGATACCCGTGCATTGTTTTCTTTTACCAGGAAAAATGCCGGGAAGGCCATGGAAGAATTTAGGCAGGAAGAGGGGATTTCAGGCTGTATTATTCTATCAACCTGCAATCGTATGGAAATCTGGGTAAGTACGGCCGAAGAATGGAGTGGAGCTTTATATGATCGTCTATGTGGCATCAAAGGTATTGATGCTAGGTTATATCAAAACTATTTTACCTTGCGGAACGATAAAGAAGCTGTTAAGCATTTATTTGATTTAGCCGCCGGATTAGAATCGCAGATACTGGGAGAAGAGCAGATTCTTACACAGGTTAAGGAGGCCTTATCACTATCCAGGGAATACTTCTGTACCGACAGCGTCCTTGAGGTGCTGTTCCGTTCAGCCATAACCGCAGGGAAAAGAGTAAAAACTGAAGTGATTTTTCCTAAAGGGAATGCTTCGGTAATTCATCAGGCAATCATTAGGCTTAAAGCGCAAGGCTTTGATGTCAAGGGGAAGCGATGTATGGTTATTGGTAATGGTGAGATGGGAAAGGTGGCGGCACATAGCTTAACCGAAGCCGGTGCCTTTGTCACGGTTACGGTTCGCCAGTACCGAAGCGGTATGGTCAATATTCCTAAGGGTTGTCAGAGAATCAATTATGGAGAACGGATAACACATCTGACACAGTGTGATTTGGTTGTTAGTGCGACTTCAAGTCCCAATTATACGCTGACAAAAGAATTGTTAGAAGGACTGAATTTTAGTGGCGGACTGCTGCTGATAGATTTGGCCGTACCAAGAGATATTGAGCCTTTAATCGGGCAATTGCCAGGGATAAATTTACTCGATATTGATTATTTCAAAATAGATGAAAAACCGAAGGAGCTAGAATATCACTTAATCAAAGCAAAATTCATAATAAAGGAACGAATGGATGAATTTTATAGCTGGCTTGCAGGAAGAGATATTATTCCCAGAATCCAGGAAATCAGAGCAGATGCAGTGCGTGATTTGAATTTAAGAATATTAAAAGTATTTAATCGAACCCCGATGGAAGAGCCGGAACGTCAGAAACTGTTGGAAACGATTGAAACAGCAGCGGGTAAGGTGGTTGATAAAATGATCTTTGGATTACGGGATACACTTGAGCAGGATACTTTTTTAGAGTGCGTCGAAGGGCTGGAGAAATTATATGGAGAATAATAAAGGCTTTTTCCCTATGTTTGTGGATATATCCTCGAAAAAGATTGTTGTTGTTGGTGCCGGGAGGGTCGCCTTAAGGAGAATTAAAACATTACTTTTATTTGCGAAGGATATTTTAGTTATTGCACCGGATATATGTGAAGAAATCCTTGAAATGGCAGATATGAAGCTTATTAAGCTGCGGCAGAAACCTTATGATAATGGAGACTTGCAAGATGCATGGATTGTCTTGGCAGCAACGGATAGCCCTGTTGTAAATCATGAGATTTTTTGTTTTTGCAGGAGCAGGGGCATATTGATTAATGTGGCCAGTGACAGGAACAAATGTGATTTCCATTTCCCGGGAATTGTTAGGAAGGACGAAGTGGTGATCGGAATACATGCCGGCGGCTATAATCATAGAAAAGTAAAAGAAATCAGGGAGGAATTGGAGGAACTCTATGATTAAAGAAAAAATAATTATTGGAAGCAGGGCGAGTAAGCTGGCAGTCATGCAAAGTGAACTGGTTATTAACTATTTAAAAAATCAGTATCCGGATATGGCGGTAAGCTTGCTGACAATGAAAACTACCGGAGATCGGATACTGGATCAAAGCTTAGATAAAATAGGCGGGAAAGGACTGTTTGTTAAAGAGTTAGATAAGGCGCTGCTCGGAGGACGAAGTGATCTTTCGGTACACAGCTTAAAAGATATGCCGATGGAAATACCAGAAGAGCTGCCGATTGTGGGCTATTCAAAGAGAGAGGATCCGCGGGATGTATTAGTGCTTCCAAAGGGAGAAAAGACTTACAAGGGTGATAAACCGATTGGCTGCTCCAGCCTTCGCAGAAAGCTGCAGATGAAGGAATTGTTTCCACAGGCAGAATTTAAAAGTATCCGCGGCAATGTGCTGACCAGATTAAGTAAGCTGGATCAGGGGGAGTATGGCGCCTTAGTCCTGGCAGCAGCAGGATTGAAACGCCTGCACCTTAAAGAACGGATATCCCGCTATTTTGAACCGGAGGAAGTGCTTCCGGCAGCAGGGCAGGGAATTCTGGCGATACAGGGGCGCAGGGGCGAAGATCATTCCTATCTGGAGGCTTATACAGATGCGTCAGCGTTCTATGCAGCACAAGCAGAAAGAGCTTTTGTCGGTTATCTTAATGGCGGCTGTTCATCACCGGTAGCTGCATATGCCATGGTTTCGGAGGATCAGTTGATCCTGCGTGGGCTTTATTATTGTGAGGAAAACGGGAAATATTGTAAGGGTATGAAAACAGGTGCTATTGATCATGCGAAGGAGTTAGGAATTTCATTGGCAAGAATGCTCAAAGAGCAGATTCGAGGTGTTTTGTAATGGCAGGAAAAGTCTGGCTGATAGGAGCAGGACCGGGAGATGTTGGCTTGTTTACAATAAAAGGTGCACAGGTCTTAAAGGAGGCCGAGGTAATTGTTTATGACAGCCTGGTTGGACAAGGGGTTTTAGCGATGATTCCAGGGCAGGCAAGAAGTATTTATGTGGGAAAACGAGCCGGTAACCATAGTATGCCCCAGGAACAAATTAACAGACTGCTTTTGGAAGAGGCGATGAAAGGATACCGGGTAGTCAGATTAAAGGGAGGGGATCCCTTTTTATTTGGGCGTGGCGGAGAAGAGCTGGAATTATTGCAAGAGCATGGGATTCCTTATGAAGTAGTGCCGGGAGTCACCTCACCTTTGGCTGTACCTGCCTATAATGGAATTCCGGTGACTCATAGAGATTATTGCTCTTCATTACATATCGTAACCGGGCATCAAAAAGAAGGCGGCACATATGACATTGATTTTGACGCGCTGATCCGTGCAGGAGGGACGCTGATATTTTTAATGGGATCTTCAAGCCTTGGACATATTTGCAGTAAGCTTATGGAAGCCGGAATGGCTGCAGATATGCCGGCGGCTATTCTTCAAGAAGGAACAACAGCGAGGCAAAAGCGGATTGTTGCGACTGTAGCCACATTAACAAATGAAGCTAAACAGCAAGGAATTGGGGCACCGGCGATTATTGTTGCCGGGAAAGTATGTGAACTTGCAGATCAGCTTAATTGGTATGAGAAATTGCCTTTAGCGGGATATAAAGTATTGGTAACAAGACCAAGAGATTTGATATCTGCCTTGGCATTAAAGCTTCGGATACAAGGCGCCGAGGTTTTAGAATTACCGGCCATAAAGACGACGGCGCTTAAGAATCAAGATGCGCTTCATAAAGCTTTTTTAAAAATCAATTCTTATCAGTGGATTGTGTTTACCAGCCCTACAGGCGTCAATATATTCTGGGAAGAAATGAAAGCCAAAGGATTGGATGTTCGTACTTTGGGAACAGCGAAAATTGCGGTTATTGGTTCCGGTACAAGGAAAGCTTTGGAAGAGAAGGGGATTTTTGTGGACTTAATCGCGCCCACCTATGATGGGGCAGCTTTAGGTAAGGCATTGGCGGATATTTGCGGAGGTGGTGAACGCATCTTAATTCCCCGTGGGAAAACAGGCAGTCATGAAATCATCGAAGAACTTATGAAACAGAAACACCTGGTAATAGAAGATATACCTACCTATGAGACTTTATATGAAAGTCAGGAAATAATCGACGAAGCTTTAGAATTTGAAGCAGGCAATATTGATTGTGCAGTATTTACCAGTGCATCAACTGTCAAAGGGTTTGCAGCAGCGACGGCAGGCCTGGATTATTCAAAAGTACGGGCTGCATGTATAGGAAAGCAGACTAAGATGGCGGCTGATGCTTACGGTATGAAAACGCATATGGCAGAGGAGGCAACGATTGATAGCTTAATAGCACTGGTATGCAATTTAAAGAAGGAGCAGCATGGAAATGTTAAAAAGACCAAGAAGGCTTAGAACTAGTGAGACGATCAGAAAAATGGTAAGAGAAACCCGGCTGGACAAGAATGCCCTTATCTATCCGCTGTTCGTGAAGGAAGGGTTTAACATTAAGGAGGAGATAAGCTCGATGAAAGGGCAGTACCGCTATAGTGTGGATCGCTTGCCCGATGAGCTGGAGGCGCTTTCAAAAGCCGGTATTGGGAGAGTTATGCTCTTTGGGATTCCGGAGCATAAGGATGAAAAGGGAAGCCAGGCATATGCTGAAACGGGAATTGTCCAAAAGGCACTCAGGGAGTCAAAGAAGCGATTTCCCGACATGTATTATATAACTGATGTATGTATGTGTGAATATACTTCTCATGGGCATTGTGGTATTCTTAAGGACCTGGACGTTGACAATGATATTACTTTGGAATATCTTGCCAGAATAGCTCTTTCTCATGCTGCGGCGGGCGCCGACATGGTTGCTCCCTCTGATATGATGGATGGAAGGGTTCTTGCCATTCGGCAATTATTAGATGCCAATGGTTATAAAGATATTCCCGTTATGTCTTATGCAGTGAAATTTGCCTCTGAGTTTTATGGACCATTTAGGGAAGCAGCCGGCTCAGTACCTGGTTTTGGAGACCGTAAATCCTATCAAATGGACTATCACAATTCTAAGGAGGCAAAGATAGAAGCTTTTTTAGATATGGAAGAGGGTGCCGATATTATTATGGTTAAGCCTGCGCTTGCTTATCTTGATATTATATCTTGTCTATCCAGTGAGCTATCACTGCCTATAGCGGCTTATAGTGTCAGTGGGGAATATGCCATGGTGAAAGCGGCGGCAAATATGGGATTTGTTAAGGAAGAGAACATGATTGCTGAAATAGCGGTCAGTACATTTCGGGCGGGTGCCAATATCTATATTACTTATTTTGCAAAAGAATTGGCAAGAATGATAGATGAAGGAAGGATCGGTTAAATGACAAAATCAGAAAAGCTATTCCAGGAAGCAACTCGTTATATCCCAGGAGGCGTGAATAGCCCGGTACGAGCCTATGGTTCGGTAGGCGGCACTCCCAGATTCATTAAAAGAGCAGCAGGAAGCCATATATTTGATGTAGATGGAAATGAATATATTGATTACATTGGTTCCTGGGGTCCGATGATATTGGGTCATAATCATGAGGAAATTAAAGATAGTGTTATCAAAGCAGCTGAAAACGGTTTGAGCTTTGGCTGTGCAACAAAAATAGAGCTGGAAATGGCGGAATATATTTGCCGGAGGATTCCCTCCATTGAGATGATCCGGATGGTGAATTCCGGAACGGAGGCTGTTATGAGCGCGATTCGTACCGCTAGGGGATTTACCGGAAAAAACAAAATCATTAAGTTTGCCGGATGCTACCACGGGCATAGCGATGGGATGCTGGTTAGCGCAGGCTCCGGTGTGATGACCAGCGGTATTTCTGATAGTGCAGGCGTACCTAAGGGCTGTACAAAAGATACGATGATGGCAATTTATAATGATTTAGGCAGTGCCGAAAGCTTAATAGAAGAAAGCAAGAATCAGGTAGCTGCAGTTATTGTAGAACCGGTAGCTGCTAATATGGGTGTGGTAATTCCAGAAGCAGGCTTCCTTAAGGGGCTTCGCAGTCTTTGTGATAAACACAATGCCTTGCTGATTTTTGATGAGGTAATTACAGGCTTTCGTCTGGGCTTTACCGGTGCCCAGGGATACTTCAATGTAAAACCGGATTTAACCACCTATGGAAAAATCCTTGGAGCCGGAATGCCTGTAGGTGCTTATGGAGGGCGACAGGAAGTGATGGAAATGGTTTCACCTGTGGGTGCCGTATATCAGGCCGGGACCTTAAGCGGAAATCCGATCGCTATGGCGGCAGGCCTCACCCAATTGAAAATTTTATATAATCACCCTGAGATATACACTCATTTAAAGAATTTGGGAGAAGCTTTGTTTGGTGGCATCAAGGATATTATAAAGAATGCGGAAATTCTCGGCACGATCAATTATGTGGAATCTTTAGGAAATATATTTTTCACAAAAGAAAAAGTAATCAACTATACATCAGCAAAAACTTCGGATACAAAACAATATGCGCATTATTTCAGGAATATGCTGGATTCAGGAATCCATTTGGCACCTGCGCAGTTTGAGGCGATGTTTTTATCCAATGCCCATACCCAGGAGGATATCGAAATCACATTGGAAGCCATTCATAAATACTTTATGAGATAATCAAAACCAGGGTATCGTTCTATGGCAGCCAGCTTTGCCGTAATACGCAACACTTCCATGGCGCCTGTAGGTTAATCTTGTTAGTGGAGCCACAAATAAAAATTTTTAGCATACACAAATTTTATTTAGCATCTTAACCTGTTGTAATCCTGTCGAAAGTATGTTATAATTTCGAAAGTTTAAGAATGTCTTGGACATCATTTTAAACGATTAGAAAGATTATTTATACATATTAATGTATAAATCCCTCTTTTTTTTTGAAAAAATATGCATATAATAAATAAATATGCAATATACTTTCATTAGTATTGAATATTTATGTGAAGGGACAGGTGATATAATGAAGGCATTTCTGATATTGGCAGACGGGCACATATTTGAAGGCAAAAGTATCGGTTCGACAAGGGAAGTCATCAGTGAGATTGTATTTAATACATCAATGACAGGATATTTGGAAGTGCTGACTGATCCGTCATATGCAGGAGAAGCAGTAGTCATGACTTATCCTTTGATTGGAAACTATGGTGTCTGTCATGAAGACATGGAGTCAGTTAAACCCTGGCCGGATGGTTTTATCGTCAGAGAAATATCCAATTGTCCGAGTAATTTTAGAAGTGAAAATAGTTTGGGAAACTTTTTAAAAGAGCATGATATTCCCGGTATTCAGGGAATTGACACACGTGCACTGACGAAAGTATTAAGAAGCCAGGGAACGATGAATGGCATGATTACCACCGATGAGAACTACGTTTTGGTAGAAGTTCTAAAAAAGGTGAAAGCTTTTAAGGCCGAGAAGGTTGTCGAGCGGGTAACGTGCAGGGAAAAGTCAACGATTCCTGGCAATCGTTTTAAAGTGGCCCTGATGGATTTCGGTGCTAAAAAGAATATAGCTAAGGAGTTGGCGAAGCGGGGCTGTGAGGTGACGATTTACCCGGCCTTAACCAGTGCTAAAGAAATCTTAAGCCAGGCTCCTGATGGCATTATGCTATCCAATGGACCGGGAGATCCTAAAGCCTGTGAGACAATTATTAAAGAAGTCAAGGAACTCTTCGACAGCGGCGTCCCGATGTTTGGCATATGTCTTGGACACCAGTTGCTGGCTCTTGCCAATGGCGCCGATACGAGAAAAATGAAAAGGGGACACAGGGGTGCTAACCATCCCGTCAAAGATTTAGCCACGGGGCGTGTTTATATTTCTTCACAGAATCACGGCTATGTGGTGGCAGATAGAACAGTCCCTCAGGATGTGGCGGAAGTAAGCTTTATCAATGCCAATGATGCCAGTACGGAAGGCTTACACTATCTGGGAAAAAATGTATTTACCGTACAATTTCATCCTGAAGCTTGTGCAGGTCCCCAGGATAGCGCATTTCTTTTTGACCAGTTTATAAACATGATGGAGGTTTCTAAAGATGCCTAAAAAGAATAATATTAAAAAAGTTCTAGTCATTGGTTCAGGTCCTATTATTATCGGTCAGGCTGCAGAATTTGATTATGCGGGAACGCAGGCATGCAGATCTCTGAAAGAAGAGGGGATTGAAGTTGTATTAGTCAATTCCAACCCGGCAACCATTATGACAGATAAAAATATAGCAGACCGTGTTTATATTGAGCCTTTAAACATAGAAGTCATCAAAAAGATTATTTTAAAAGAAGAGCCAGATAGTGTCTTGCCGACCCTTGGCGGCCAGGCTGCATTGAATATCGCCATGGAGTTAGATGAATCAGGATTTCTTGAGACAAACAGGGTTGAAATGATAGGAACCTCGTCTCTGACCATTAAAAAAGCGGAAGACCGCCTTGAATTTAAAGAAACCATGGAGAAAATCGGAGAACCATGTGCACCAAGTGAGGTTTGCACCACCCTGCAGGGCTGTTTGGATTTTGCAGAGAAAATAGGGCTTCCGGTAGTTATCAGGCCGGCTTATACCTTAGGTGGAAGCGGCGGCGGAATTGCTTATTCAATGGAAGAACTTAAAGATATAGCCACCAATGGCCTCCGTCTAAGCCGTGTCGGCCAGGTGCTGGTAGAGCGTTATATTGGCGGCTGGAAAGAAATCGAATACGAAGTGATGCGGGATAGCTATGGTAATTGTATTACGGTATGTAATATGGAGAATATTGACCCGGTAGGCGTCCACACAGGCGACAGTATTGTAGTAGCCCCGTCTCAGACACTAGGTGATAAAGAGTACCAGATGCTAAGGACATCAGCGCTTAACATCATTACAGAACTGGATATCCAAGGCGGCTGTAATGTCCAGTATGCCTTAAATCCGAATACCTTTGAATATTGTGTTATTGAAGTTAATCCCCGTGTCAGCCGGTCATCTGCATTGGCATCTAAAGCGACGGGCTATCCTATTGCTAAAGTAGCTGCCAAGATTGCCCTAGGTTATGCCTTAGATGAAATTAAGAATGCAGTTACAGGAAAAACCTATGCAAGCTTCGAACCGGCCCTCGACTATGTCGTTGTTAAAATTCCCAAATGGCCATTTGACAAATTCATCAGTGCTAAAAGAACTTTAACCACTCAAATGAAAGCGACCGGAGAGGTTATGAGTATCTGCCCCAATTTTGAGGGTGCATTAATGAAAGCCCTTCGTTCACTGGAACAGAATATTAATAGCCTGGATTACGGAGGGTACGATAAATTAACGGATGCGGAACTGAAGGAGCAATTATATTTAATTGACGATAGAAGGTTATTCTGTATCGCCGAAGCGATTCGCCGGGAATATACCCTTGGCCATATCCATGAGATGAACAAAATCGACATCTGGTTTTTAGATAAAATCAAAACATTGGTAGATATGGAAAAACGCTTAAAAACAGAAGAATTAACGCCGGAATTACTCTTGAAAGCCAAAATCATGGAATTTCCTGATAAAGCCATTGCAGGATTTACCCATAAGTCAGAACCAGAAATCAAGGCTATGCGTTATAAAAATAATATTATCGCGGCGTTTAAGATGGTGGATACCTGCGCTGCGGAGTTTGAATCAGAAACACCATATTATTATTCGTGTTTCGGCAGTGAAAATGAAGTTGAAACAGATCGGATGCGGAAAAAAGTCATGGTATTGGGTTCAGGACCGATCAGGATTGGGCAGGGGATTGAGTTTGACTACTGTTCGGTTCATAGTGTATGGGCGCTGGCCGAGTGCGGATATGAAACAATTATTGTCAATAATAATCCTGAGACGGTAAGCACAGATTTTGACATTGCAGATAAACTCTATTTTGAACCTCTGACCCCGGAGGATGTGGAAAACATCGTCCGTCTGGAAAACCCCGATGGTGCCGTTGTGCAATTTGGGGGGCAGACGGCCATTAAACTGACCAATGCTTTAATGAAAATGGGTGTCCCAATTCTTGGAACATCCGCAGAAGATGTAGACGCCGCCGAAGACAGGGAGCGTTTTGATGAAATTCTTGAACAATGCGGCATTCCACGGCCCGCAGGAACAACCGTATTTACCACGGAAGAAGCTATTAAAGCAGCCAACCAACTGGGTTATCCCGTCCTTGTAAGGCCTTCTTATGTGCTTGGAGGCCAGGGAATGCAGATTGCTGTCAGTGATGGGGATATCGTCGAATTTATGGATATTATTAACCGCGAAGTTCAGGAACACCCAATTCTTGTGGATAAGTATCTGATGGGCAAAGAGATTGAGGTAGATGGTGTCTGCGATGGTAAAGATGTTTTGATTCCGGGAATCATGGAGCATATTGAAAGAGCTGGGATTCATTCCGGCGATAGTATTTCGGTTTATCCGGCTCAGAATATCAGTGAAGCTATTATAAAGAAATTAGAAGACTATACCCTCAGGCTTGCCAGGGGACTGCATGTCAAAGGCCTATTAAATATACAGTTTATCGAGTATGAAGATGACGTCTATGTGATTGAGGTCAATCCAAGATCCAGCCGGACCGTCCCATATATTAGCAAAGTGACAGGTATTCCAATTGTGGATATTGCCTCTAAAGTTATTGTCGGTAAGACAATCCGCGAATTAGGATATGAACCGGGCCTTCAAAAAAAGAACACTGATTACATTGCGATTAAGCAGCCGGTATTTTCTTTTGAAAAACTTAGAGGCGCTGAAATCAGCCTTGGACCGGAAATGAAATCTACCGGAGAAGTTCTTGGCATAGCTAAGACATTTAATGAAGCATTGTTTAAATCCTTCCTGGGTGCCGGCATTAATCTGCCGAGAACAAAAAAGATGATCTGTACAGTGAAGGATGCTGATAAAATGGAGCTGATTCCCATTGCCAGACGTTTTGCGGCTTTAGGTTATTTCATTTATGCGACAAGGTCTACAGCCAGGGTTCTTAATGAAAATGGCGTGCATGCAGAAGTGATTAAAAAAATTTCGGCTGGCTCCCCCAATGTGCTGGATTTGATTTTAGCAGGTGAAGTGGATTTAGTCATCGATACACCGACACAGGGCAGGGATAAAAGCCGAGACGGATTTTTAATCCGCCGGAATGCTATTGAAACTGGAGTTACATGCTTAACTTCCCTGGATACGGCTAACGCTTTGTTAACCAGCCTTGAAAATGCAGATTTGGCCAGCCTTTCGGTAATTGATATATCGGAAATTAATTGAGGGATCTTTAATTAGAGGTTGACAATTGCTTAAGAACAATTTATGATAGTAGTCAAGGACAAAGGCGTGCTCATTTTTGGCACGCCTTTTATAATTTAAATTAGGGAGTGATTGTGTATGGCACGTTATACAAAACAAGATATTATTCATTTAATTCATGAAAATGATGTGGAATTTATCAGATTACAGTTCACAGATATTTTCGGGACACTTAAGAATGTTGCAATTACAAAAAGCCAGATTGTGAAGGCACTGGATAATCAATGTATGTTCGATGGGTCTTCCATAGAAGGCTTTGTTCGTATTGAGGAATCTGATATGTATTTATATCCGAATTTGGATACTTTTGAGATTTTCCCATGGCGTCCGCAGCAGGGAAAGGTGGCAAGGCTCATTTGCGATGTTTACAGACCGGATGGAACGCCCTTTGAAGGAGACCCAAGATATATTTTAAAGAAGGTCTTAAAAGAGGCCAGGGATATGGGGTATACCTTTGATGTAGGCCCGGAGTGTGAATTCTTTTTATTCCATACCGATGATAATGGGCTGCCTACGACGATTACCCATGAAAAAGGTGGTTATTTTGACTTAGGCCCCATTGATTTGGGGGAAAATGCCCGCCGTGATATGGTCCTTAACCTGGAGGATATGGGGTTTGAAATAGAAGCTTCACACCACGAGGTGGCTCCTGCCCAGCATGAAATAGACTTTAAATACAAAGAGGCTATGCATACGGCTGATAATATCATGACTTTTAAATTGGTTGTCAAATCAATTGCAAAGCGTCATGGATTACATGCCACATTTATGCCTAAACCTAAATTCGGGATCAATGGTTCAGGTATGCATATTAATATGTCTCTTTCAAAGGACGGTAAAAATATTTTCAATAGTCCGGAAGGAGGACTGGGTTTAAGCCAGGAAGCTTATTATTTTATTGGAGGACTGCTAAAGCATATTAAAGGTATGACAGCAATTACCAACCCGCTGGTTAATTCTTATAAAAGGTTAGTTCCAGGTTTTGAGGCACCGGTCTATATTGCCTGGTCGGCAACCAACAGAAGCCCGCTAATAAGAATTCCGGCCTCAAGAGGGGAAGGAACCCGTATTGAGCTTAGATGCCCGGACCCTTCAGCAAATCCATATTTGGTTTTGGCATCATGCCTGGCAGCAGGCTTACAGGGAATTAAAGATAAACTAATGCCCCCTGCAAGTGTAGATACAAATATTTTTGATATGAGTGATTCTGAAAAAGAAAAATACCAGATTGAAAGCCTGCCTGGCAGTTTATTCCATGCGGTTCAGGCATTGGAAGAAGATACATTTATCCGTTCGGTGCTGGGAGAACATCTTAGTGGGAGATACATTCAGGCAAAATATGCAGAATGGGATGCCTACAGAACCCAGGTGACAGACTGGGAAGTTGAAGAATATTTATACCGGATTTAAAGACGCGTCATCATAATTTGCTGGAGGTGAGGAGGGTTGGTCAATATCATTGTTGTGTTTCCAAAACAACAGGATGCGGCTCGGATCAGAAATCTATTGGTACAAAACGGACATTACGTAACCCAGGTATGTACCAGCGGCGGAGCTGTTATTCATACCATCGACCAGATGCTGGATTCAGATGGGATTATTATTTCAGGTTATAAATATCAGGATATGAGCTATCGGGAATTGTATCAATATATACCTAACTATTTTGATATGATGGTTATGGCCTCCAGAGTCCATCTTGACGAAATCTTTGAATACAATATTGTGAAGGTGGGACTACCGGTCAGGAGCCATGAGTTTTTATCGGCATTACGAGTGATGGAAAGTACCCTCGTTAGAAAGAGAAAGAGCCGCCGTCAAAAACCCCGGGAGAGAACCGATGCCGAGAAAGAATTAATTGAGCATGCAAAGGGAGTCCTTATTGAGAATAAGCGTATGACAGAGGAAGAGGCTCATCATTATCTTCAGTCAACCAGCATGAATAATGGAACGAATATAGTAGAAACCTCACAAATGATTATTGAACTATATAGGAATTTTTAATATAATTGATATATAAAACAAGAGAGGTCAAAGATCATGTTTACAGTTAATGAGAATTATTTAAAATTACCGGGAAGCTATTTGTTTTCAACTATAGCAAAGAAGGTTAATGCATATAAGGCAGCAAATCCGGACAGAACGATTATCAGTCTTGGAATCGGGGATGTGACCCAGCCGCTGGCACCGGCTATCATCGATTCCCTGCACCATGCAGTTGATGAAATGGCAGACGCCAAATCATTCAGAGGTTATGCCCCAGACTTGGGATATGAATTTTTAAGAAGTGCTATTGCAATGAATGATTATCGAAAATATGGAATCCAGATTGATATTGATGAGGTATTTGTCAGCGATGGTGCTAAATGTGATTCGGGGAATATCCAGGAGATTTTCTCTATAGATAACAAAATTGCCGTGTGTGACCCGGTTTATCCGGTTTATGTGGATACTAATGTAATGGCGGGAAGAACGGGTACTTATCATCCAGATGCTCAGATGTGGAGTGATGTAATCTATATGCCGTGTACGTCCGGGAATGGTTTTGCGCCGGAGCTGCCGGATGAGACGCCTGATATCATTTATCTTTGTTTTCCTAATAACCCTACGGGTGCCACCGTGATCAAAGAACAACTACAGGTGTGGGTGGATTATGCTTTAAGGGTTGGCGCAGTTATTATTTATGATGCTGCTTATGAGGCATATATCTCGGAAGAAGAGGTTCCTCGTACTATTTATCAATGCGACGGCGCCAAAGCGTGCGCTATTGAGTGCCGCAGCTTTTCAAAGAATGCCGGTTTCACCGGTACAAGACTAGGTTTTACAGTTGTTCCAAAAGAATTAAAAGCAGGGGAGGTGTCTTTAAATGCACTCTGGGCAAGACGCCACGGAACTAAATATAACGGAGCCCCTTATATTATTCAAAGAGCCGGTGAGGCTGTCTATAGTGAGGCAGGGCAGCAGCAGCTTAAAAAGCAGGTATCTTATTATATGAATAATGCTAAAATTATCAGAAAAGAGCTTGAGAATATGGGATACACCGTATCAGGTGGGATTAATGCACCTTATATCTGGTTGAGGACCCCTCGGAAAATGACTTCATGGGAATTTTTCGATTATCTATTGTCGAAAGCCAATGTCGTAGGAACGCCTGGTTCAGGCTTTGGCCCTAATGGTGAAGGCTATTTCCGCCTGACAGCGTTTGGCAGCTATGAAAATACGCTGACGGCGATAGGAAGAATAAAAGAGTTATAGAAAATATTTGTAGTCGCAGTGGACACTGACCTTGTGGTAATAACTATTTCCTGCAGTAAATTTACGCCATCAATTGTACATAAATATATGGTATTTTTTTCAATATGTGATATAATGATTCTAAGATAAAGAAATCAATTGACCGTAATAGGAGCACAGGTATGGTAAGAACAAAGGTACAAGTAAAAAACGAATTTGGTTTACATTTGCGTCCGGCAGGATATCTAGCAGACGCTGCAATGAAGTTTGAAAGTGATGTTAAGTTAAGATATAATGGTAAGACGGTCAACGGAAAAAGTTTGTTAAGTGTATTAAGCCTTGGAATAAAGGGAAATTATATTGTCGAAGTAGAGTGCAGCGGAGCAGATGAAGAAGAAGCCCTGGCGGCTGTACTGAATGTTATCAAAGTAGGAAGCGCTGAGACAAGGTAGTTGGAAGAAAAAAATCCCCATAAACGAGGGAGGCCTGGCAACTGTTAATTGCCAGGCAAATGTTATGAAAAAATCAAACTGTTAAATAGTAATTGGATTATTACTATTTAAGTATTATAAACCATAAATGTTAAAAAAATTTATACTTGTCATAAAAAAAATATAAACATTTCTAAAAAAATAATAAGCCAATGATGGGAAGTTATCGGTGCATTATTTTTCATCTCTATTCTTTTTCAAAACGTTATAAATAAGTGTAAAAGCGTATAGCAAAAACGGAATGATAATCGTGCAAATAATAGATGCTTTAAACATATCCGCCCCAAGCTCACTATCCATCAGTGAGAAAATGAGTGTGGATACATACATTCCAATAAGTAATATGGCTCCTATTAATGCTAAAAGTCTTTTTGATTTCATGGATTCACCTCCAGTTTTTACAAACGTTTCTCTAGTGCTACATATGCACCATTTTTGTTTAACTTATTCTAACACTTGATAGCCATTTTTACAATATCTTACTGATTTTATTCCCACGCCATTTTATGTTGACAGAGTAAAAACTGTGATTTAAAATGAGTAAAGAGTAAAGTTGTTGAATTTTCAGGGATTCTTCCCCAAAAAGTATATAATAAAAGGAGGTAACGAAGGTGAAACAAAAATATCCCAATATATTCTCACCCTTGCAGATCGGCAATGTGGTCTTTAAAAACCGGATTTGGAGTGCCCCGGCCGGCACTCATCTGCTTGCCGGCAATGAGGAGTACCCAAACGATGCAGTGATTGCGTACTATGTGGATAAGGCCAGGGGTGGCTCTGCCAATATCACGTTTTCAGCCCAGAATATGGATATCTATCGGGGCGACGACCCAGAGCACTCCGGTGAGAACATCTTCAACAGGCAGAACCATAAATACTGGCATCAGCTAACCGACGGCATACATTTTTATGGTGCAAAGGCCTCCCTGGAGCTTTTAGCTTTTGAACACCACGGCTACAACTACAAGGGTGAGCTTGTAAACTATACCGTAAATGGTGATCCCGGGCGTGGCGGCTCCAAGACTTATATGCTTACCCTCCAGGTTATGGAGCAAATCGCGGATATGTATGCAGAGGCAGCGGAGTGTGCTCTCTCCTGTGGATTTGACATGATTCTGATACACGGTGGTCATGGGCTCATATTATCCCAATTTCTATCCCCGTTGTTTAACACCCGTACCGATGAGTTCGGCGGTTCCTTGAAAAACAGGATGCGCTTTCCGATGATGGTACTGGATGCCATTCGCAGCCGTGTTGGGAGAAAACTTCTTATTGAGTACCGTATATCAGCTTCTGAGTTGGCCGGTGACAAGGGATTTACTGTTGGGGATTGCATAGATGTTCTTAAAGTTATGCAGGATAAGATAGATATTGCCCACATCTCTGCGGGTTCTTTTTTCAATGATACCGAGCACATAACCCACCCTACATATTTTCTGCCTGCCGGTGCTAATGCATACCTGGCAAGAGAGGTCAAAGCATGTCCTGATATCCATATTCCCATCCTTACCCTGGGTGGTTTCCAGGAGCCCCAGCTTATTGAGGAAACATTGGCAAATGGCGGGGCGGATATTGTCGCCATGGCTCGTGGTACCATTGCCGATTCCCATATGGTAAACAAGACATGGGATGACAGAAGCGATGAGATAATACCGTGTATAAAGTGCTTCCACTGCCTGGACTACACCAGGGCAGACAGCTTCGCCTGTTCTGTAAACCCTGCTGTTGGACGCGAGTCACGGCTGCCAAGCCTTATTACGTCTATCGTGAATAAGAAAAAGGTAGTCGTTATCGGGGGCGGGCCTGCTGGTATGGAAGCGGCCATCACAGCTGCAGTCCGGGGGCATTTTGTCATCCTACTGGAGCAGGGCTCCCGGCTCGGGGGTAAGCTTGTGTTTTCCAGCAAGGCAAAATTTAAATGGGATCTCCGCCGTTTCATGGATTATCAGATAAATATGGTGACTAAATTGGGTATTGACATCCGCCTGGACACGAAAGCCACACAGGCGTTGGTAGCCTCCCTTGAGCCGGACGCTGTCATCGCCGGTCTTGGGGCAGAACCTGTAATACCTCCGATACCGGGAGTGGAGGGGAAAAATGTCATATACGCTGAGGACTGTTATGATATGCCGGCAGAAACATTGGGGAGTAATATAGTTGTTATCGGCGGCGGGCTTGTGGGATGTGAGACTGCTCTTTACCTCAGCGAAGCCTTTGGAAAACATGTCACTCTCATAGAGATGCTTCCGGAAATCGCTAAAGATGAGTTCCACCTGACCCGTACCGCCCTTATGGAGCGTATGGATAAGTCGGTGGAATATTACACAAATGCCCGTTGTACTGCCATTTCACCGGATGATCTTTCAGTTATAGATAGTTCTGGGAATGAACGAAATATAGAGGCAGACACTGTGGTTATCGCTGCCGGGATGTCCCCGAGACAGGATGAGGCGGAATCAATGCGGAATAATGGCTATATCTTCATCCCTATTGGGGACTGTGTCGCTGCCCAAAATGTCCGTAGTTCCACACGCACAGGGTTTGATGCGGCTATGAGCCTATAGGCATAATTATTAATGGAAGGAAAGATGAGATGTATAATGATTTGTTTTCAATAGGACCACTGACGGTGCGGGGATATGGAATGATGATTGCCATCGGCATGTCGGCTGCTTATCTGGTTACTATATATCGGGCAAAACGCTTGAAGTTAAATACCAGTCATATTGATTCACTGGCTCTCTGGGGTATACTGGGTGGGATTGCAGGCGCTAAGATTTTATATTGGCTTACCCAAATTGAAAATATCATCCAAAATCCTAAAATGATGTTAAATATAGGGGAGGGTTTTGTTGTATATGGAGGTATTATTGGCGGTGTATTTGCCGGATACTTATATTGCAGGCATAAGAAAATACAGTTTTTAAAATATGTGGACTTGATTATTCCAGCTGTTGCATTGGCGCAAGGTTTTGGACGTTTAGGCTGTTTTTTGGCAGGCTGCTGTTATGGTTTAGAAACTTCAAGCTGGTTTGGGATTGTATTTCCTTCAAATTCATTTGCACCGGGCGGCGTATCGTTAATACCTACCCAATTAATCTCAAGCGGTTTAGATTTTCTTCTTTTTGCAATATTGATATTCTTTTCAAAAAGGAAAAGGATCGACGGTCAGGTTGCAGTCCTTTATATGATTTTATATAGCGCAGGAAGATTTTTGCTGGAATTCTTAAGAGGAGATTTGATTCGTGGAAGTGTAGGTGTTCTTACAACCTCACAGTTTATTGCTGTTTGGATGTTTGTCATAGGTGTATGTATGATGATTTTATCTTATCGAAAAAAGGTATTTGATTCTAATTGAAATGATAGCTCTTTTTGACATAAAAAAATGCTTATTTGACAAGACGATTTTCCAGGGGCCAACTATAATATACATAGCCACATAAAATAAAGAAAGAATTTTTATGAGAGAGAAAGGATGATGACAATGAATTTACCGATTGCTTTACAATTATTTTCTGTACGTGAAGACTTGGAAAAAGATTTCCGCGGCACATTGAAGAAAGTAAAATCTTTTGGCTATGATGGCGTGGAATTTGCGGGACTTTATGGCAATGAGCCGGAAACTGTCAAACAAATGTTAGATGAAATAGGATTAATAGCATTAAGTGCACATGTGCCATTTACCGATATGATAGAAAAACCGGAAAAGATAATGAAGGACTATGCTTGTATTGGCTGTGAATATGTTGTTATTCCATATCTTACACCCGAATATCGCCCGGGAAAGGAAAAATTTGAAGAAGTTATCAGTGGTGCAAAGATCTTGGGAGAAACCGCCAAAAGGCATGGACTCACCCTTCTGTACCATAACCATGATTTTGAGTTTGAAAAAATAGACAAAGAGTATGCCCTTGATGTTTTGTATTCTGCTGTCCCCGCCGATTTGCTGCAAACTGAAATTGATACCTGTTGGGTTAATGTAGCCGGCGAAAACCCATCAGAATACATTATTAAGTATTCGGGACGTGCACCGGTTGTACATTTAAAAGATTTTCATCTGGAAGGAAAAAAGCCGGATAAAATGTATGAACTTATTGGCATCACCCAGGAGGAGCAGCAGGAAAAAACCGATGTATTTGAATTCCGGCCTCTCGGTAAAGGGATGCAGGATTTTGATTCTATCCTAAAAGCCTGCAAACAGGTCAAAACCAAGTGGATTGTGGTTGAACAAGACGAACCGGCAATGGGCAAGAGCGCGTTAGAGTGTGCCAGGATGAGTATCGAATATCTTAAAAGTTTATAATCTTAAATATGAAAGGAAATATAAAATGTCTGATACAGTATTAAACCAATTTACGCCAAATAGAGAAAAAACTCAGATAGACACTTCACGCATACTAAAATTTGGTATTATCGGTACCGGCTGGATCGCCGAGTCGCATGTTGAAAGCTTAAAGCAGATGCCCGATGTTGAAATAGTTGCAGGAGCCGATCTGATTCCTGGAAAAGCGAGGAAGTTTTTTGACCGGTATGAACTTCCTAATGTAAGGTGCTATCCGGATCATCAATCAATGCTGGAGAATGAGGCATTGGATGCGGTTTGTGTTTGTACATATAATGTGACTCATGCAGAGTGTACCATAGATGCACTAAATAAAGGAATTAATGTGCTGCTTGAAAAGCCGATGACAGTGACCCTTGATGAAACCATCGAAATAATAAGGGCGGAAAAACGTTCTGGTAAGCTCCTTTCCCTCGGTTTCCAGCCTCGTATGGATGCAAATATGCAGATGATTAAAAAGATAGTGGATTCAGGTGAACTTGGCAAAGTTTATTATATTCAAACAGGAGGCGGACGCCGAAGGGGCATCCCCAACAGCACATTTATCGAGAAAAAAACGGCAGGCATAGGAGCCCTTGGAGATATCGGATGTTATTCGCTTGACATGGTACTTAACGCTATTGGATATCCAAAACCACTTACAGTATCGGGCTATTGCTCAAACTATCTGGGGACTAACCCCAAATATAATAATCCGGCAGACGCAAACCGGTTTGACGTAGATGATTTTGCCGCTGCGTTTATACGCCTGGAGGACGGTATCGTTCTTGACTTCCGCATTGCCTGGGCAATGCACATTGATACGCCTGGTGATACGATTATTATGGGAACTGAGGGTGCGCTGCGAATTCCCTCTACCGAATGCTGGAACGGCACAGTGGGAGGACCTTTGAAGCTCTACAAGGATGTTGCAGGCAGCCAAGTGGAAACGGTCATACCGTTATGCCCGGAAGAAGACAGTTTTGGAGGTTTGTTTTATAAAAAGCTGCGTTCATTTATAGATGCCGTGAAAGATGGAAGTGAGCCACCGGTACCCTCTGGCCAGATTTTGTATAATCAGGCCATCTTAGATGGGATTGTAAAATCCAACGCGCTTGGAAGGGAAATAAACATAGAAATCCCTGAAATTAACTAAATAGGAGAGGTTATTTATCTTCTATATATTTTTTAGGCGCTTCTCCAAAGATTTTGTGGAATGCCCTATAAAAAGTTCTGGTGCTGTCAAAACCAGAAGCTAAAGCGATTTCTGTCACGGTATGCTTTTTATCCTTCATCAATTCTAAAGCATAATAACAACGCAGGCCATTGATATATTCAATCAGTTTACAACCGAAATACTGATTGAATATATGGGAAAATCTGCTTTTACTATAACCAAAGTAACCGGCCACACACTCCAGGGACAGAGGCTCCAGATAATGTTCCTGGAGGTATAGCAAGATATCCTGTGCTTTTGAAGCTATTTTATTATCCGGAACATCAATTAGTCCGACATATTTAATAATCATTCCTAAAACAACATAAGTATATCCTTTGATGATATTTTGATCATATAAACCAGGGGATTCTTTTGTCATCATTTTTACCGTCTTCATACAATGAATAATTTCCGGCAGTATCTGCGAGTCATTTAATATGTAATGAAGAAATGTCTTCTTATGTAAAACTGATTTCAGGGTGGGGATGGTGGCTAGTGGAATAATATAAACATAAGAAACAGAAAATAATTTGGTTTGATATGTATGCATTGTATAGCTGGGAACAATCAATAATTGCCCTGCTGTTATTTCTAAAGTCTCTCCATTTAAGATGGCTGTCAATACTCCCGTATCAACATAAACCAGTTCAATGCTGCTGTGGAAATGAGGGGAACACCAATCATTTTCCGAAGCCCAACAAGTCGGGTATTGTTGGATATCCCTGAAATGTTCATATTCATAATGATTTTTCATACTTACTCCACCCTTTTTAAAATGATAGCACTTTATGGCACAAAAAAATGTATATTTGGCAAGATAATTACCTCAAAGCCCATTATAATATACTTATATTACATATTCAAGTTTTAATTTTAGAGAAACATAGAGAGGAATAGATATGGGCGAGAACAAGACAAAGATAAGAAAGCTGGGAATTGTGGGTTTTGGAGGCATGGCACAATTCCATCGGAAAGAAATCGAAACAATTCCCGGAATCAGTATAAAGGGTACGTTTGATATTAAAGAAGAACGCCAGTCTTATGCAAGAGAATTAGGCCTACATGCTTATGATTCACTGGAGGCACTATTAGCAGAAAAAGATTTGGATATTGTTTTAGTTGCGACCCCCAATGATGTACATAAACCTATCGCAATTAAGGCTTTAAAGGCGGGTAAGCACGTTATTGTTGAAAAGCCGGCCACGCCTCATTCCAATGAATTGCAGGCGTTAATTGAGTGTGCCAAGGAAACAAAAAGGCAGCTCTCAGTTCATCAAAATCGTCGCTGGGATGGAGATTATCTGACCATGAAGAAGATTTTCAAAGAAAATCTTCTGGGCAGGGTATTTCGGATTGAATCGCGGGTGCATGGTTCCAGGGGGATTCCGGGTGATTGGCGGCAGTTACCTGAACATGGCGGTGGTATGGTGTTGGATTGGGGTGTACATTTATTTGATCAGATTTTGCAAATGGTTCCGGAGAAAGTAAAAAGCGTCTGTGCAAAGACGACCCATATAACCAATCATTTAGTGGACGATGGTTTTTATGCTGAATTGACTTTTGAAAGCGGACTTACAGCGGCGGTAGAAGTAGGAACCAATAATTTTATCTCCCTGCCCAGATGGTATATGCTGGGGCAGAATGGAACAGCAATCATTAAAGATTGGAATCAAGCTGCTCAAATAGTCAGAGCTGTAGGTACAGACGAAAACGATGTGGCTCCAGTCATCACTGCGGCAGGATTAACGAAGACCATGGCGCCAAGAAGGAAGGAAAACTTAAGAGAAGAGATCATTCCTTTAGAAAAAAGCGATGTCAGGGAATTTTATCAGAATTATATAGCTGTCTTGGAAGGAAAAGAAGAGCATAAGATTCAACTATCGGAAGTCATGAGAGTAATGAAATTGATGGAAGCAGTATTCATGTCCGCCGACACTGGGCAGGTAGTCACGTTTGAAAGAATAATATAGGGGATTACATTCCCGTAACCTCCCAGCAGCTCTGCTGCTATTTCAGTGAGCGCTTGAACGCTCACTGAAACAAATAGCTTGGACAGATTGTGCTTCAAATATACTTCTTTATAATCACTTATTTCTTAAAGTGTCAATGTGTTCTTTCGATAGACCGGTGATGGTATGGATCTGCTCATTGGTCAGACCCAATTTAATAGCTTTAGCAGCAGCCTCTAGTTTGCCCTGTTCTAAGCCCTGTTCTAAGCCCTGTTCTAAGCCCTGTTCTAAGCCCTGTTCTAAGCCCTGTTCTAAGCCCTGTTCTAAGCCCTGTTCTAAGCCCTGTTCTAAGCCCTGTTTTAAGCCCTGTTCTAAACCTTGCTCTAAACCTTCTTTCTTCATATAATTCATCATTGTCGTATAATCCATCAAATCTTTCTGCCGTAATTCATATTCTTCCCTGCGCTTGGGATCCATGCTCAGACGTTCAATTTCCTTTAGTGCCTCTTCGATATAAGGGTCTTTCTCAATCATCTTCGCTTCCTCCTCACTTTCGGCATTCATCAGACATGCCCACCTATACAATGCTTGATCTTCTTCTGTGGGGGAACAACCTTCCAGTTTGTTAAGCTCAATAACGTGTAGCTCCAATAAATCGCTATATACGGTATGTCTTTTATTCTCTCGGAGTTTATAAGAAGAATAAAAGTATGTAGTGTCTTTAATAAAGTCAAACCCCAGCACACTGATGCCAATTGCCTTCTGGAACTGGCTATAATCTTTACCAGATTCCCCATCTTCGGTATATATCTTGCATAAGTAGTAAATGCTGCGGTTTTCCCAAAATGGAAAAAGAGCTTTCTGCATTTCTATATCAAATATCCCCCGGTTTTTGATATGTGCGTGTACATCCAGGATTCCGTATTTTTCAAGTATAAAATCCCTTGAAAGATAGCGATCCTTCACTTGAACATCCTCGATGGAAATGTCTTCAGCAGGAACCTTTAACACTGCGCTTAAAAAGCCTATCAATACCTTGGGCTGCTTCATAATCTCCGTGAAGATGAAGTCGTTTGTCATTGGAATAAAATTGGTTTCATTACTCATTCGTTTACTTTCCTCCATTATATCATTATTTTAGAAGTGAAACAATAAATTACATTTGGGATTTAATTACATCAGAAAAATGTAGTATTTTAAAAAGACACAAGAAAATAACCGGCTTGCGCTTGATTTGAAATTGTATGATTTATGTATGATTGTTATGATGGATTTATTGCTCAGAAAATAAGTTTTTCAGATGAATAAATTATAGCATTTTAGATGTTCCTTTTCAATAACAATAGTACGACAAGATAATTCTTATTTTAACAATAAAGCCATACAATAAATTATTATTGATAATATAGTGCGTTATACAGTATAATGGCGTCAAGGAGATGATTTGATGGGAAATGAGCAATTTCATTATACCCGCTTCTACGTCGGCTTGAAAGCCAGGGGCTGCTTGCCAGCGATTGGGATACGAGTGAAAATCGGTCGAGAAAGTATTATAACATAGTGAAAAGGGCCAAATGGTATATGATGAATTGATGACAGAATGGAAAAAAATGCAGAGCAGCATAGAGACTAGTGTAACCCGCATTAATTAACTATACGTTTCGCTTGTCTTAATTTCCATCTGCGGAGTTGTCATCAATCGCCGTAGCCACCGCTACGACTCATTCCTCCACCTTGCAGGCTGAAAATTTATCCTGCGCAAAACATATAGTTAATTAGTGTGGGTCACTTTTGTTTTTATTGATTATGATAGCAAGTGGCGGTCTGCTATTGTTGAATCACAGACACTTGTTTTTCCGATGCCCATTGTTCCACCGATCAGATACACATTCTTCATACTGATTTCCCTTTCAGATTCCAAGTAATTTGTTAGTCAATTATATTTAAATACCGTTTTTAACTGTCCCTGTAGTCTCCCGGTCTTTTCCCTGTAATTTTTTTGAAAATGGTAAAGAAGTAGGTGATATTTGCAAATCCTACCGCTTCAGCTATAGCAGCGCTTTTCCACGAGGTGCTTTTCAGCAGATGGATTGCTTTGGTGATACGTATTCGGTTTATATAGTCGGAAAAGTATTCGTCGGTTTCCAAAGCAAATTGGCGACCAAGATAGGCAGCATTTACATTCATTTGTGCTGCCAGGGTTTTTAGTGAAAGGTTGATGTCCTGATAGTTGTTTTGGATATAGCTAAGTACATTTTGAACCGGCAAAGAATAGGAGTGATTGGTATCTTCATTCAGTTGTTCCATCAGGGTCGCGAATAATTGATACAGCTTTTCTTCCAACTCTGAAAGTGAGAGAGCCGATCCGATAATGCGAAAGGCCTCTTTTTTCTGCACATCAATAACTGCGCTGGATAAGAGAGAAGATTTTAGCGCCTGCATGACACAAATAATGAATTCGATTAACTGATACTTAATGTTTTCCAGATTGTTATGGGCATCTTGATGCAGTATTTCGGCGAAGTGGTGGTGAAGCAGTTCTTTAAGAGCTGCGTTGTCATGTTCCTCAAGGCAATTTGCAAAACTGGAATAATCAAACGTATATGAGATATCTTTTTTAAACTGCCTGAGGGTATCTTTCTGAAACATACTCTGCATAATCTCCTTTCGTTCTGCAGATTGAAGGCAGTATATGTAAGCAGCAGGCAGTCCGGACACGGTGGCAGCATTTTCACTTAAAGAGGTTGTGATAGAAAAAGGCATATGTTTTTCTAATTGTCTGGTTAAGGACAGCAGTATGTGCTCATAATCTTCTTCTTTGAAGGACTGGCTGTAATCTTTGAAAATGAGGATAATATTATCTTTTGTGTCGATGGCGGCATAGCAGTCACAAGTATCCCGGCAGATCTGTTCGCACATCCTGGCAGTGGAAAAATCTGCCCATTTCATAGAATGTTCTCCGTCGCGAAACAAGGGTTTCAGGAGTCCTAAGCGCATATTGGCGCAGTGGAAGCTAAGGTTGACAAAATGGCATTTCTCACGTGATTCTCGAGCATCAATCCGGTTGGTCAGGATGCGGACAAGGATATCGTTTCTTAAAGCCATAAGACTTTCCTGAAATTGCTGCTTTTGGACTTTGGTATCATCTAAGAGCCGGACTGTGGTCATGATGGTGTTGGTCAGCTCTTCTTGATCCACAGGTTTCAGCAGATAGTTAACCGCTCCGTGCTGCATGGTAGTGCGGACATATTCAAAGTCATTGTAGCCGCTTAGAATGATGAACTTTGGACAGTGGGTTAAATGAGAACAAAGTTCAATTAATTCAGTTCCGGTCATGTTAGGCATATTGATATCAATCAGTGCGATATCCGGTTGCTGGTCTTTGATAGCCAGATATGCTTTCATCCCGTCTTCTGCCTCTGCTGCGATTTCAATTCCGTATATCTCCCATTCGATTAAATTCTTAAGGCCTGTGCGAATCAGGGGTTCATCATCTACTATAATCATCTTGTACATATTTCTCCATCTCCTTTTTTCCTAGAGCGGGAAGCATAACTACAACTGTGGTACCTTTATATAATATGCTGTCGATGCTAAGACCGTATTGCTTGCCGAAGAGAAGCCAAATCCTTGTATGAACATTTCGAAGCGCAACACCAAGATTAGGCTGCGTCCGGATTCCGGCAATGTGATCTTTAAGGTTCTGTAGCGTTGCTTCCGGGATTCCGATACCGTTATCCGTTACGGTCAGTATGAGAGCATTGTCCTTTATCTGAAAACTGATGCTGATTTCCAGGGGCTGATCATTCTGAGGGAATCCATGGGTAAGAGTGTTTTCTACAATTGGCTGAATCGTGAATTTGGGAATCCCCAGATAAAGAGTATCCGGAGGTACATTTATCAGAATACGAAGTTTATCTCCGAAGCGAAAATTCTGCAGATCCAGGTAAGATTCTATATATTCTATTTCGTCTTCCAGATATACAATATCCTGATTGAACTGGATCATCCAGCGAAAAAGATTTCCAAGGTTAGAAAGCATTTCCGCTACTTCATAATTATCATCTTTCAGTGCTCTCATGCGGATACTTTCCAGGGTATTCGCCAGAAAATGAGGATTAATCTGTGCCTGCAGGGCATAGAGCTCGGCAGTACGGCGCTGTGTTTCCGCCATATACGTCTTCTTAATGTAAGTATCCAGAGTTTCACACATAGTATTGAAGGTCTGGCTTAAATAGCCAATTTCGTCATCTGAGGTCACTGGCAGCCTTGTGTTAAAATCACCCTGACTGATTAGAAACATGGCTGAAGCCAACTGACCGAATCGGCCTTTGTAGTATTTGTTCAGTATGGCGACGATGGTAGTCAGGCACAGGAGACTGAGGGAAGTCACCACAATGATCTGCCAGATGATGTCCCGGATGCTCTTCAGTAGTTCGTTACTGGAAACGGCACTGATGATATTCAGACCGGAAAGGCTGATGGCATTATTCAAGATGATATTCTCCTCTTGCAGGAATCCTTCCTCGTACTTCTGGTCTATATAGGCCGGGTTATTTGAGTAAATAATATCCGAACCTCTATTTACAACAATGTACTCTCCGTCAGAAGCACTGGCGATTTCATTATATGTAGCATTAATTTCTGTCGGTGAAAAGTTAATCATCAGGTATCCTGTAATCATTTTTTTTGTTGGATACCTCATATCATATAGCTTTCCGATAAATGTTATCACTTCCCGATTTTTTGTGGAAGAATCAGGAAGATAGGGGGGAGCGGCATCATAAATAATGGTAAGTGCTTCAGTACTATCCTCAAAAACTTCTATATAAGGCAGACTGTTGTAGTCGTAGGTAAGGGAAATGCCGCGACCGCCGAGATTGGAGTAAGAAAACGCATTCTTCCCGTCAGATGTAAAAAGGATGGTATCCAGAATAGCAGGGTCGGAATAGCACAGGGCGGTGAGATAATTTGTTATTTTTCCCAGATTAGTGGGTTGGTAAATATCCGAAGGTTGAGTTCTGGTTGATGAAATCACATTCGCAATATGGTCTGTGGAATGAATCAGGATACGCTGATTATACATCATATTATACTTATCTAGCATAAATTGTTCAATTCTTTTGGCAGCTTCTTTGACTAACAGCTGATCCTTGCTGTTGATATTTCTGGAATAATGAACCAACATAAAAGCGCTGGAAGCCACAGAGCATAAGATGATTAAAATAATAGTAGAAAGAGAGATTTTAGAAAAAATGCTTTTGCGTCCAAAACGTTTTTTAGTCTTCATAAAACAACCCCCACTGCTTTATGTAATATTTGAATTAATACTATAATAAATAGATAAGAATTGCAATATTATCTATGATTTTCGAAGTAGTTCTATAATTTGTTAAATTGCAGTGGCGCTATTTATAAAATATAATATAATCATCATAACAAACTAGTGAGTTATAAGCAATGAAAAATGAATGAGGAGGATACAGTTTTGAAGAGAAGGAAAAAAATGCTTGCACTTTTATTGATTGTATGTATGGCGGCATCATTTATTGCGGGGTGCAAAAGCAACAATAATGATACGGCCAAAACAAAAGAAACAACTGGCGGCACCGCCTCCGAAGGAGACACCGCCTCCGAAGGAGGCGGGGCAGAAAGCGTCAGTACGGGAGAACAGACAACAATTACATTCGGCGTGTTCGAAACAGATAATATTACAGCAGAAATCTGGCAGAACATCATTGATTCTTTTGAAGCGGACAATCCTGGGATCAAAGTAGAGAAAGTTTTGGCAACCGGTGATGACCGTGTGGCATTCTGGAAAACCATGTTAAGCAGTGGCAGTTTCCCAGACGTTGTGATTGAGGCGGAACAGTTGGCAACCATGGAGGGGATTTTTACAGAGGTACCTCAGGAAATCCAAGAACTTTTTGATGAATCTACTTTGTGTGAATATAATGGAAAATGCATTACTGTACCGAGTTTTAAACAATATAAGATGCAGTGCTATTATAATAAAACAATGTTTGAAGAACTGGGCCTGGAGGAACCAACAACCTGGGATGAATTCATGAGCGTGTGCCAAACCATCAAAGATGCAGGAGAAATACCGTTAATGTGCGGCGGAACCGGAGACATCTGGGCAACCGGAGAGCCATACTGGATTGCCGTTGGCGACACAGCGTTGCTTTCGAAATATCCGGATTTTAATAAAGAATTAAAAGAAGGAACCAATACCTGGAACAACGAGACTACGATTGCGGTTCTGACAAATTGGCAGGATATGGTGAATAAAGGTTACTACTATGAAGGCGCGATGTCACTAAGCTACAGCCAGGCGGCTGAAGAATTTAAAAAAGGAACGGCTGCTATGATGGTAGATGGTTCATGGCTGGCAGCAGGGCTGGACAGTGAAAATAACGAAGACTTCGGCGTATTCGTAGTTCCTACCATTGATGGAAGTGAAATCTGTGTTGCCGACTGTTCTTACTGGGGCGTATCTGAGACATGTGAGAATAAGGATGCTGCATTCCAGTTCATTAAATATGTATTTGATGAGAATCAGGAAGTATACCAAGCATATCTGCAGTCAGATGGTTTGTATTCCACAACGAAGAAAGCTGTCTCTTATGAGCAGGGATCGGTTACTACTAAATTTGTAGAGAATATTACCGGTTGGGAGACTGTTCAGGAAATTGTAAAGCTTCCTGGAGAATATGCAATACCGAGCGGAATGCAGTCCTATATGGATAAATCATTCCAGAATATCTTTAACGGAGCCGATATACAGGCAGAAGCAGAGGGCTGGGATACGGAATATCAGAGATTATTAGAAGCGCAGTAGATAATATATTTCGATAAAGCAGGACTGCTGTAGATTCAAAGATTATAAGTGGATTTGCAGCAGTTTCTCTTGAATAATAAGAGGTAAAGTTTATGAAGAAAAATAAAATATCCTTTGGATTTGTTGTTCCGGCATTTGTGGTCTACACCGTTTTATTAGTGATTCCTATTTTCATGGCTTTCTATTTTAGCTTTAACAAATGGAATGGTTTCAATACCATGCAATTTTTAGGACTGGAGAATTATTTCAATCTCTTTCGTGATGTCAGATTGGGGAATGCCGTAAAAAATACGGTAGTGATATCCATTGTTGTAGTGATTATAGTAAATGTACTTGGATTATTTTTAGCAATGCTGGTAAATACTGAATCTGTAAAGAGCAATATTTTTCGGATCATTTTTTTTGTTCCATTTGTGTTAAGTACGGTAGCGATTTCTTTTGTATGGAAGAGTATTCTCTCTTACAATGGGGTGTTAAATGGAATATTGACGACTCTTGGGCAGTCGGAACTGGTTGGGAACTGGCTAGGTAAGCAGGGACCAGCCATTGTATGCATTATCATTGTAGAAATCTGGCGGACGCTTGGCTATCATATGATGCTTTATCTTGCGGCATTACAGACGGTTCCGCAGGAGTTATATGAGGCCTGTACGGTAGACGGTGGAAACCGTTGGCATAAATTCAAAAGCGTGACACTTCCGCTAATTATCCCCGGAATGTCGGTCAGTTTTTTGATGAGTATCATTAATGAGCTCCGGATGTATGATATAGTCAAAATTATGACAGACGGAGGACCGGGATATGATACGGAAACAATTGTGTATAATATTGTATCACAAGGTTTTTCCAATAATATGGTAGGTTACTCATCCGCGATTTCCGTTGTATTATTTCTGGCAATCGGAGCAATCTCTATCTTTATCGTCAATGCGATGAGTAAAAAGGAGGTGGAAATGTAATGCATTCTATGAAAGGCAAAGCCAGAGTGGTAAATGTGTTTCAGACTATTTGTTTGCTTCTTCTGGCAATTGTTGTGATTCTTCCTATTTATATTGCAGTTGCTAATACATTCAAGGATTCGAGTATTATTCTGGATCAACCCTTATCTCTTCCGATACCGGCCACTTTGGAAAATATTATCAGCGTACTGAAAAGTCCCAATACAAATCTGGGGGAAATGTATTCAAATTCTATTGTACTAATGGTAGCCGGCACGCTGCTTACGGTAATCCTGTCTTCTCTGGCAGCCTATTATCTGGCCAGAGTGAAAACAAAAGCTTCGGGTATGCTGCGGATATATTTTCTTATTGGAATTATGGTTCCGTATGTAATCGTATATCTGCCGCTGTGCATCCTGCTGCGTAATATGGGAATCCCATTGGGGATACCGGTACTAATTTTCGTGTTTGCTTCAGGTAATATTTCCTTTGCCACTTTTATGTACACCAACAATATACATACATTGCCCATAGAACTAGAAGAAGCAGCAGCCATTGATGGGGCGAGCAAATTTAAGACATTTTGGGTTATTTTGTTTCCCTTGCTTAGACCCTGTACGGCAACCATTGCCATCTTCGTAGGACTTGGGATTTGGAATGATTTTCAGACGCCGCTGCTGATGGGTCAGGTAAAGACAATTACAGTTGGTATCTATACGGCGGTCGGCCCCTATTCTGCAAACTGGGGTGTTGTATTTGCCTATGTATTTTTTGCTGCTGTTCCTGTTATCATTGTATATCTATGTGCTCAGAAGAATTTTGTTAATGGTTTGACGATGGGAGCAGTGAAAGGTTAGGGGAGTTTTAAGATATGGATAAGAAAGGTTATGTAATTACGCACACTCATTGGGATAGGGAATGGCGGTATCCAATCTGGGAAAGCCGGATTTATCTGGCTAAGATGCTGGATGAATTGCTGGATGTGTTGGATACCCAGATGGATTATGTGAGTTTTCTTTTTGACGGGCAGAGCGTGTTCTTGGAGGATTATCTCATGCTTCGCCCTGAAAATAAAGAACGTTTAAAAAAGCATATTCGTGACAAACGACTTCTGATTGGCCCTTGGTATACCTTGCCGGATCTCTATCCGGTGAGTGGAGAAAGTCTGGTAAGAAATCTTCTGAAAGGAGAGCAGGTATGTGCTAAATACGGACATAAGCTGAATGTGGGTTATGAATCTTTCGGTTGGGGACAGCCCAGCCAGTTTCCTCAGATCTACAAAGGCTTTGGCATAGATTTGGTGATTGTAGCGAAAAGAGTCAGTGAGAGAAGGGCACCGGAGAGCGAATTCATCTGGGAAGGAAAAGACGGTACCAGAGTGCTGGCTACCAGGCTGGGAAATGATGCCCGTGCCAATTTCTATATGAATACATATATGGAGGCGATGAGTGGAAGAGCCTATAAATCAGACGAATTCCGATATGATTATGGAAATACCAGACTCTACCACAGAGCAGATAAAATTGGAAGCGAACAGGATTTCTTCATGCAAAGCTTTAGAGAAGAAATCCATCAAGAAAATTTGAAAGAACTTGCACTTCGTTCATGGAAGGCGATGGAAGATACGAGGCTGAAAAATGACCGGGTTTTAATGGATGGTTCGGATTCCACCTGTGCCCAGACAAAATTGCCTGAGTTAATCGAGAATATCAATGAAGTGTTAAAGGAGGAAGGTATCACCCTTTCTCATACAAATCTGGAAGACTATGCAGAGCTTTTGAAGAAGAAGCTGCCAGTAGATGAACTACGAGTGATTAAAGGAGAACTGCGGGACGGTCCGGCACCCTCGGTATCAGCCAATGCACTGATGACCAGGTACCCTGTGAAAAAGAAAAATAAGCAGGCAGAACGTATCTTGATGGATATGGCAGAGCCACTTTCTGTGGCAGGAACCATGATGGGAGTGAGTTATAATCGAAACTATTTGGACAGGGCCAGGGATTATCTGCTTGGCGCCCAGTCTCATGACAGTATTAATGGGGTCGTGCAGGAAAAAACGGTGCGGGATGTAATGTATCGCCTGGATCAATGTGTAGAGCTGTCTGAATGTGTAAATGAGCAGGTAATCCGCTATATTGCCGGACACATATCCGGTGAAGGAAGCCGAAAAGAGGATATTCTAATGCTTCTGGTAAATCCGCTGCCTGTCAGCCGAAATGATGTGGTGGAACTGGTGGTGGATACTCCGGCGGCGCAGAATATCTGGGATTTTGATGTGCACAGCATGGATGGAAAAAAGCTAGACAGTGCCCACATTTCCCGAAAAGAAGTGGTGACACCTGTGGTAAACCGCCATACCAGACCAGAACCTTTTTATGCGGATCGCCATGAAATTATCTTAGAAACCGGTGAAATCCCCGCAGGTGGATATAAAGTGGTAAAACTGGTACCGAAACAGAGATTTAGCCGAAAAGAGAAGTTTTGGCCGGCCACCCGTATGAGTGACGGGAGAGAACTGGGAATCGGTTCCAATATCATGGAAAATAAATATCTAAAGGTTTATGTACAGCCAAATGGTACTGTGAAGTTGCTGGATAAGAAAACCGGATTTCTGACAGGAGAGCTAAACTATCTGGAAAGCGGTGGGGATATCGGGGACTACTGGATACATTATCCGGTTTATCATGATCAGATTTTTACAAGCATAGGTGCACAGGCAGATATATGGCTGGAAGAAAACACAGCGCTTCAGACCGGCATCTGTGTATCTTACCGTTTCCGCATACCGGCATTCGGTCTACGTCCTGAAGGCGGAATCCAGGGAGAAAGCAAGAGAAGCAGCGAGATGACCGAGCTTCCGGTGTTGATTCGCTATACGCTGAAGAAGGATGCCAGAAAGCTGGATGTAACCCTGAGGGTTACGAATACTGCAAAAGATCACAGACTTTCGGTAAACTTTAATACTAATCTCTATGCGGACGGCGCATATGCCGGAGGGCATTTCTGCGTGGAGGATAGAAGAGCGGCTGCGGATAATGAAAAAAACGGCTTACGTTATACGGAGATGGATAAAATGCCGATGCAGGGGTTTGTTGATATTAGCGAGGGAGAGCAGGGATTTGGTGTGGTATCCCAGGAGTTTCTGGAATATGATGCTTCTTGTCCAGGGCGTTTATCCTGTACTTTGTTCCGGGCGGTAAGGAATATTATTTGTACAGAATTTCGCAGTGGATCATCCTATCCGTCTCAGGAAGGCGGGCAGCTTTTAGAAGAGATGGAATATAGCTATGCACTGATGCCTCATCGGGGCGGATGGGAAAAAGCAGGGATGCCAGAGATAAGCAACAGTCAGAGGGTTCCCATTTTACCGGTACAGTTTAGTACAGATTTAGAGGGATCAGGATATCTTCCAAAAGAAAAAAGTTTTTATGAAGTTACAGGTGCACAGGTTTCTTGTATCAAAATGTGTGAAACTAGAAACAGTATCATCCTGCGAATCTACAATACGGCTGCAAATGCAAGAGAGGCAGTCCTTAGATTTGCGCTTCCTATCAAGGAAGCCTATTTGGTGAATATGAAAGAAGAAAGAATCGCTCCTGTTGGATATGAGGAAGACACTATTCGTATAGAATTGGAACCGGATAAAATCATGACAATAGAAATGGGATTGCAAGGAGAAAATGGATGGAAAAATGGATTCCGGGAATAGGCATGGTGAATAATATTGACGACTTTAAGCAATTGACAGTCAGCGAAGGGGGCCTCTTTAAAGTCGGTGAAGACGGTGTGAAGGAAATTTTGGGAACCAGAGATGATAAGACAGAATTTGCCGTATATGAGAGTAAGACATTGTGTTATGTGAAGTCTTTAATGGGTTATCCTGCCATCTATCCTATGACAGAACCGGCATTTGAAGGACCGGCCAAAGCTCTGTTAATGGATTTGGACGGAACAAGTGTGAAGAGTGAGCAGTTCTGGATGTGGATTATTGAAAAAACGATGCAGAGGTTGGTTAAAGACGAGAACTTCCGCTTGAGAGATGAGGATGAGCCCTTTATTTCCGGTCATTCCGTATCCGAACATTTACAATATTGCATAGGAAAATACTGTCCGAACCGGAAAGTAGAAAAAGCCAGAGCTTTTTACTATGAAATTGTGGAAGATGAGATGTACAAAATTATGAAAGGACAAGGAAAAAGGGGAGCATTTACCCCGGCGCCTGGTCTAAAAGAGTTTCTCCTAGAGCTGAAAGCAAAGGAGATTAAGATCGGACTGGTCACTTCCGGCCTATACAATAAAGCGATTCCTGAAATTCTCTCAGCTTTTGAGGTGATGGGAATGGGTGATCCATTTCAATTTTACGATGCAATCATAACCGCAGGGACTGCTTTTAAACAGGGGCAGGCAGGGACACTTAACGAGCTGGCTATGAAACCTCATCCCTGGCTGTATGCAGAGACAGCCAGAGTTGGACTCGGAATTCTTCCGGAGGAAAGGAATCGGGTCATCGGAATTGAGGATTCTTCCGCAGGTGTCCTTTCGCTGCGGCTTGCCGGTTTTGCGGTAATCGGAATTGGCGGCGGTAATATAGAAAAAGCGGGAGTCAGCGGGTTATGTTTGAAAGAATATGAGAATCTATGTGATGCACTGCATTTGATTATGGGGGCATGATATGAAGAGGAGAAGTGATTTATGAAAAAATTGATTGCTGGTTTGTTATCTGTATTGATGATACTGCTGGAGTCTATACCGGCAGTGGCACTGGCTGCTCCGACGGAAGAAAGCAGCAGCTCGGTCATGGCAGAGATCTATGTTTCAGCTGATGCCGGGATCGGACAAGGCGATGGGACAGAAGGAAATCCATATGCCGGCATGGAAGAGGCCAGACAGGCAATACAGGGATTGAATGATAATATGACGGGAGATATTGTCGTCTATTTTGAAGACGGAGAATATTTACTAGACAGCACGGTCGCATTTACCCAGGCAGATTCGGGAACGAATGGATATAAAGTAATTTACAAAGCCAAAGAACAGGCAAATCCGGTGATTACCTCCGGAGTACAGGTTACCGGATGGAAAGATGCAAATGATAGTGAATGTCAAGGACTTTTGGTGGCAGAGGTTGATATTGATAATACAAGACAGTTTTATGTGGATAGCGAGATGGCAGTACGGGCGAAAGGAAACATCAGCGGTACAATGTCAAGGAACGGAGAGAAAACCACTTATACGACTTATAATGGAGATCATGACGCATATACAGGATTCTTGTGCTCTAATACGGATATTCTGAACTGGAGAAATCCCACGGACATAGAATTTGTGTGGGATATCAGTTGGGCACATAGAATTTCCCCTATAGCATCTATTACCCAATATGATGACAGCCACAGCTTTATTGAAATGGAGTGGTCTTCCTTTAAAACCGGACAGATTGCTGGGGGAGTCCAGATCACAAGTGGTCCGGATTATGTAGAAAATGCATATGAACTGTTGGACGAGCCGGGAGAATGGTACTTTGACCGCCAAGAGAAAAAGATCTATTACTTACCAAAAGATGGACAGGATATGAACAATACGGAGGCAATTATTCCAAGCGTAGAGAATCTGATTACCGTAGAGGGAAGTCTTGATGAAAAGGTTACCAATATCAATTTTGAAGGGTTCAGATTTACATACAACACATGGCTGTATCCAAGTGAAAATGGCTGGCCGGAACAGCAGGCAAACTTTGCTCATGACCCCGCAGAAGATTTTAACATGCATGCATATTCCTTGGAACCGGGTGCTGCAATTGTCACAAAGATGACAGATGGAATTACGTTTGATGGGTGCACATTCCAGAACTTAGGTTCAGCTGCTATTAATATGTTAGACGGTTCTGTAGGAAATACAGTTAAAAACTGTGTGTTCAAGGACATTTCGGCAGGAGGTATTCTGGTCGGAGGTGTTAATATCACGGATGCACATCCGCTGATGCCGGGGGATACTATTGAAAACCATATCGAAAATGAAACATCTCACGATGAACGCCGGGTAGTAAAAGACAATACAATTACAAATAATTATTTTAACGGAATCGGTACGGAGTACAAGGGAAGTATTGCTATTGTGGTAGGCTATACGGATGGGACTATGGTTTCAAACAATACGATTCGAAATGTGGCATATTCCGGTATATCCGTAGGCTGGGGCTGGGGTTTCTGGGATCAGGGAGGACGTTATATAGATGACGATACACCGGATGATGAGACTCCGGCTGCTTATCCGCGATTCCCTCTAGGAGACGCAGCAGTATCCAGAAACAATGTGATTGAGTACAATGATATTTCCCAGTGTATGATGAAGCTGCACGACGGCGCCGGAATCTATACATTGGGCGATATGCCGGGAAGCAGCATCAAAGGGAATGTAGTTCATGATAATGTGGGTTGGCCCGGGGGCATTTACCTGGATGAAGGCAGCGGCGGGATGACTGTGGGTGAGAATATTACTTACAATGTTCAACTGGATCTGTTTCACAACGTGAGGGAATATACTTATGGATATAAAGCAGACCATTATGTGGACGGCGGGAATAATTATTTTGACGTATCACCTGATGATGCCAATTATCCCACAGAGATTGCAGCCAAAGCAGGGGTACAGGATGTTGATGGTGAAAGCATTATTCCAATTGAACTGAACACATTAACGGCGCCGGAATTTATTTCATCGGGTGACAGAGTTCTACTGGAAGGAAAATTTGGTAAAGAAACAGGGAAAATTCTCCTAAGCGGAGCACAGGGAACAGTTACCATTGATGCTGATTCAAGTAATATCATCAGTTGGACAGCTAACAAGATTCTTTTTAGAATGCCGGGCGGTGTGATAAGCGGCTCGCTCTATGTGGAAGCCGCAGATGGAACCAAAACCAATGCCAAGAAATACGATGTGGGTGATTTTACGAAGGAGCTGTTCGCAGATGACTTTGAAGATTACGAAATAGGAAAATTAGAGGGGCAGGAGGCTGCCGAAGACAGATATACATCCATCGCAGACTGTATTTATGTGGAGGAGCAGGAAGACGGAACAAAGTTCCTGCGCTTTAAGACGCCATCTAGTGGAGCAGATGCACGTCTGGAGAAAGTAGAAAGCTGGCGGGATGCCATGCTGACATTAGATATTCGGTATGACGTAAATCCAAATGATTTCGGGGGGTTTTTCGTTTCACCCAGATTCCAGAATCATGACAACAAATATCTGGTACTCCTTACCCCAAATTACAGCAGCGGCCTGGGTTATCAGCGCTATGTTGCAGGGAACTTAAGCGGACCGGGCGGCAGCGGGGCGTATAGTTATACAGTGGGAACCTGGTACAGCGTAAAGATTGCCATTGTCGGTCAGGAAATGAAAGTAAAGATATGGGAAAGGGGAAAATCAGAACCATCCTTATGGACTTCCACAACCACCTTTTCAAGCTTAGATGAGGGTGGACTTCTGGTTCAGCTCACCAGCTTAATTGATGGTGAAACGGCCGGCATCGACAATCTGCGTATGCTGGGTTACCAGTTGGGTGTGACAGCGGATGTCTCGGAAGACAAGACGGCGCCGATAACTACGGCTGTGGTTTCCGGGAGCCAAAGCCAGGAGAATAAAAATACTTACAATAGTCAGGTTCAAGTGACATTATCTGCGGTAGACAACGAATCAGGGGTTGCAGACATTGAATATCGGGTAGGAGATGGTGAGTTTACCGTTTATTCAGAATCCCTATTATTTTCAGCAAATGGGGACTATACGATTTCTTACAGGGCAACTGATTGTGCCGGAAATGTGGAAGAAACCCAGACGATCCGTTTTACCATAGACCTACAGCCAGGTCCCGTTATTTTTGAAGAGGAGTTTGAAGACTATGCTGCCGGAATCTGGACGGATCTAGATTCTAAAGGCTATCTGTCAAAGACTGGCGATAATGCGAATGCACTGGAGATTATTACTGATGAGGACGGTAATCAGCTTCTGAAATTTAATGGAATCAGCAGGGACAACCGACTGTTTTTAGATGCCGACTGGGAGAATACGCAGATGACCTTTGATTACAAGTATACGGGTGAGCTGGTGGATTATAATGGTTTCTATGTGAGCAATTATTTTCAGAGTACAGAGCCATCATCTGACAGTATGTATTCCTATCTGCTTCTTCCCAATTGGGGTGGTCTCTTATTCCAGCAAAATGTAAGCGGCAATGCCAGCAACACAACAGCAATCAGCAATAATGATTATCCGATTAATCAGGATACATGGTATAGCGTAAAAGTGCAGACCTCTTATGAGCATATGGCGGTCAAAATCTGGGAGAAAGGCACAGAGGAACCGGAAAATTGGACGGCTACACGTGATGTGTCCGGACTTAGCGGTGGTGGCGGTTTATATTTTAACTTCCTTGGGAGAGAAGGTATTAATTCAGGATACCTTGATAACATTGAAGTTAGAAGCTTTGATACAAGTACGACTCTGACCAGCGTAGTATTTGAATTACAGCCGGAGGATGCCTTGGTCACCATTGAAGGCATGGTTGCAGAGGAAGACGGAAGATTCCTGCTTCCAAAAGGAACTTATACTTATACAGTTCAAGCAGAAGGCTATATTGATGTGAGTGGTACATTAGATACAAATGGGGAAAACTCAATGAGCATCTTCATCAATTTGAAGAAGCAACCGGTATCCAGAGATCTGCTTGACGACCTGCTTAAAAATGCTTGTGCTATTACAGATGCCGACCTTGCGCAGTACACAGATGAAAGTATAGAAGCTTTTAAAGAAGCTCTGGCGAAGGCAGTCAGTCTTTCAGAAAATGCAAGTCAGGAAGAGGTTGATGCAGCAGCGCAAGCGCTGGAAGCGGCAATAAATGGTCTTACAAAAAAAACGGTTATAATTGATACTGAGGATACCGAGGATACTAAAGATACCGAAGATACCAAAACCACGGAGGCCACTGAGGACACGGAGGACACTGAGGACACGGAGGACACTGAGGACACGGAGACCACTGAGGACTCTGAGGACACGGAGACCACTGAGGACACAAAAGATACTGACAAAGTAAGTGATACTAGTAATACTGATGATACAACCACAGCGGGGAATAAGAAGGCCGATGCTGATAAGAATTCAACAGTAAAGACTTCAAATGTAAAAACAGGAGATTATACACCTGTCATACTGTTCGTTGGGCTGTTTGTTGTGTCAGGATTAATGGCTATATATATTTTTATGATAAAGAAGAGTAAATAGAAAATGAAGGCGAATAAGAGGCAGCACAAAGCAGTAATCATCAGAAAATAAAGGAAGAAAATTTTAAAAGTGACCTGTGCATCATTGCCAGATCACTTTTAAAGTAATATAGAAAAGAGGGAAATATATGGGGATTTTAAAGTTAAAGCCGGTATGTAAAGATTATATCTGGGGAGGGACGGCGTTAAAAGAACGTTATCATAAAAATGCAGATTCTGAGAGAATTGCAGAGACATGGGAGCTTTCCTGCCATCCGGAAGGTCTATGTGTTATTGAAGGGACCAAGAAAACTTTGGCTAAATATATTGAGGAAAAACCTCAGATTTGTGGAACTATTTGCAAAAAGTACTCGAATTTTCCTATTCTTGTTAAATTAATCGATGCAGAAGATAATCTCTCTATTCAAGTGCATCCGGATGATGATTATGCAATGAAGAACGGAGATCAGTTTGGAAAATCTGAAATGTGGTATGTCATCGATGCAAAGCCGAATGCATATGTATGCTATGGGTTTAAAAAGAACCTTACCAAAAAGCAATTCAGGAAAGCCATTGACCAAAATACCTTATATGATTTACTAAATTGTGTTCCTGTGAAAGCAGGTGATACTTTCTTTATTGAGGCAGGAACTGTTCATGCGATTGGAGCCGGATGTTTGATTGCAGAAGTTCAGCAGAGTAGTAATGTAACCTATAGAGTGTACGATTATGGAAGAAAAAACAACGGGGAATCCAGGCAGCTACATATTGAACAAGCATGTGATGTAAGTAACTTATGGCCGGTAGATAGACAACTTGATTTTGGGCATCACCTCGTAAAATGTGAGCATTTTACAGTTGATAAAATGGAGGGAATCGATCAGACAACAATTGAGGTGGGTGGTAGTACCTTTCATCATCTGCTGATATTAGAAGGAGCGTGCACTATGAGTTGTGGAACGGAATCTATACAAGCAGAGAAAGGGGATAGTATTTTTGTGGAAGCGGGAAGTAATGAAGTGGTAATAGAAGGAAGTTTTACGGCATTACATGTATTTTTACAGTAGACTGTTTTGGTATCATGCTATTATATTTTCTGTTTACATACCAATCCTCAAATATATTTATAAATTCAATTATTTGAGGTGTCAACAGTTTGTTTTTATGGTGAATAAGCTGGCACCACATGTTTATGGGCTCTACATCAATGTTCATAATAAACACTTTTTCTTCTGAAAGCTTTTTCTCAATGGTGTATAAGGGTAAAAATGAAATGCCCATTCCTTTTTCCACCATTTTTATTAGTGTTTCTGTATTTCCTGATTCTAAAACAGGTTTAACTTCTAAGTTGTTTTCGGCTAAAATATTTTCTAAATGATATCTATAACTTTCGCCTTTTTCGGTAAGAAGAAAAGGGAAATTAGTGAGCTCTTGTAAGGAAAGGCGGGCATCACCTAAATTGGTGGATGATACAAAGACAATGCTTTCTTCATTTTGAAATCTTTTCACCCACTCCGAGCCATAAAGGTTATGATCCAAGGTGCATATGATATCAAGTTCATTGTTCTTTAACATCAATAATAACCCATCAGAAGTAGAGGCTTTTATCAAAGTATTTACTTGAGGGAATTTATGATGGTACTTTAGTAATAAATCGGTGAGAATAGATGTACCAATAGACTCTATGCATCCAATTCTTAAAGTTCCGGAAATTACTTCATCATGCTTCATACTTGTTATTGCATCATTAGCTAATCTTGTTATTTCTATAGCATATTCCAGAAACAACTCGCCCTTTCCGGTGAGATACACTTTCCTTCCAATTCTGTCAAAAAGTCGTACACCTAATTCTTTTTCAAGTTGTTGTATTTGTACTGTAAGAGTTGATTGAGAATAGCCCATATATTCAGCAGCCTTGGAAAAGTTTTGAAAAGATGCAATTTTCAAAAAACTATTAATATATCTTAACTCCATTTGTTTCTCCCTTTGTATTGAAAAGTTTAATAGTTATTATTAAAAAGTTGAATTTGTTTGATAGATAATATGATGATACAATTATTTTAATATAAAGTCAAGACTGAATGAGGTTGTGAAAAAAATGGATAATACAGAAATGAAAAATTCTCTAAATTTTTTTATTGAACATTATTTTCAGGAAATTGCCGAGATATCATCTGCTGAAGTGATAAAAGTTGCAGATTCTAAACAAATTAAAAAAATCAAGGATATTGATATTCCAAAACAGGGCAGAAAAATACAAGAAGTTATGGAAGAAATGATGAACGATATTTATAATTATCGGGCACAATTGAATCATCCAAGGTACTTAGGGTTTATTCCTGGCCCAGCTTCTTTGAACTCTTGGATTGGCGAGGTTATGACGAGCGCTTATAATCTTCATGCCGGAAGTTGGATGTCATCTTCGGCAGCCAGTTATATCGAAAAAGTTTTGATTGAGTGGTTGTCTATAAAAGTTGGATACGAAGTAAAGACTGCTGCCGGACTATTCGTCTCGGGGGGTTCAATGGCGAATCTTACTGCTTTGGTGGCTGCGAGGGATAAAAAACTTTCGTTTGAAACAATTCATTTAGGAACTGCTTATGTATCTGAGCAAACTCATAGTTCAATTAAAAAGGCACTGAAAATTGCAGGGATATCTCCGGATCATATGAGAAGGATAGGTGTGGATTCAAAATTTAGGATGAATATCGAAGAGTTGGAAAAAGCAATAAATGATGATGTTTCGGAAGGGCTGAAACCATTTGTCATTATTGCAAGTGCTGGAACAACAAATACTGGAAGCATTGATCCAATGGAAGAGATTCATGATTTGTGCTCTAAATATGGCATGTGGATGCATGTGGATGGCGCTTTTGGAGCATCAATATTATTGACTGAAAATTATAAACACTTACTAAATGGAATTAAGGCTGCGGATAGTATGAGCTGGGATGCACACAAGTGGTTATTTCAGACCTATGGCTGCGGAATAGTGCTTGTAAAAGACAAAAGAAATCTGACAAGAAGTTACCATACGAATCCGGAATATTTAAGAGATTTAGAAATAAATGATGATGAAATAAACTATTGGGATATTGGAATGGAATTAACAAGACCCGCTAGAGGTCTCAAGCTTTGGTTTACAATTCAGACCATTGGTACGGAGGTGATAAGCAAAAGAATTGAATTTGGCATTCACCTTGCAGAGTATACTAAAGAGTTATTGTTAGGTTTGAAAAATTGGGAAATAATTTCCGAACCACAATTGGCTATCATTAATTTTAGATATGCTCCTCGCTGGATCTCACAAAAAGAAGTAGATGACCTTAATAAAGACATTTCACAATTAGCAATTCAGGATAATTATACAGGTGTATTCACAACAGTTTTAAATGATCAAGTCGTATTAAGAATATGTTCTATTAATCCTGCGACAACAGAAGATGATATTGAGAAGACAATAAAGAAATTGGATAATTTTGCACAACAGTTGTTAAGTGATAATGTTAATTGAGCATTTCATTAACCAATAAGCACGTAAAGAGAGGAGGACAGCTCCTGAAGCATAGCTTTAAAATTTTCTTTAAAGAAAGAATAGACATCCGGAACGCTGGTAATGTTGTTTTCTGCAATAATTTGTTGTAATTGGTCCTTAGCAACCGACATAAAAATAGTTCCTTTCTGATTAAGAATTCCATATCTGAATTCTTGTCAGAAAAGAACTATTTATTACCCGGGACACAGGTTTATTTACACACTCTTTTTGATTCTTAATATCAATCTCTGATAAGCAAGCATATTATTCATATACAAATAAATTTTAATATTTTATTAATTGAATATGAATAAAGATATCAACAAAAGTATTTGTCCTCAAAAGGTGCTAATAGCTACATTCATTACTATAAATTGTAACAAGTTCATATGTGGCGCCCACATAAGCATAAATTCTTATCCTGGCACGGTAATTATAGCCTTTAACAATACCGCTACTGGTGGTTCGTGTGGCAGAGGCAAAATTTCCACTTTTTGTATCAATCACATAAGAGAGATTTTGCCATGTGCCATTAACTTTCTTTTGAAAGTATGTATAAACAACAATTGTTGTAACATTACTATAGCCTTGCACACGATATGCTGCTGATGCTTTTCCGCCGGAAACACTCATTCCACTTGCTGCTGATGCAACATTACTCCAGCGTAATCTACTGAGAGTCCCTTCCATTGTATACTCTTCTTCCGCGTATTCATTGTTGTCTTCTATCTCACTAGCATATACCGAAGTCGACATACTCAATAATAATGTCATACATAAAAAGAAACATACTAATCTGCTTTTCATCTTCATCCTCCTATTTCATTCTGCTTAGTTCTTTACTAATTTTAACGATTCAGCTAACGTAACGAATTCTTGGACGGTTAAACTACCCGAAATTTCAAACATATAACCATCATAAACCCACACTAAAGAATATATACCATTTAGTTCGCTCAACATCGCATTATCATAAAAAGTTTCTACCATTTCATAATCTGTATCTTCAGCATTATAATAGGAATTCCATGCTTGATTTTGTTGAAATACTTTATACGTGTCCTGATCTTTATTTTGATACACCCTCAAAACACGCATATCATCTATTTCTTCTGAAATAAGCTTATATCCTTCTAATGTTTTCCCAAGAGTATATACTTTCTCAATTGTCGGCATAGATTCGGTTGACAGTTCCAATGTCTCACTGTCAACAACATTCACTGCCACAAATTCCTTCTGCACATCCAAAATGAAATTCATTATCGACTGCCTAAAGGCTTCCGTACTCATGGGCACAGCTAACAACAGGCCAAAAACCAAAATAGCTGCTGCAATTTTCTTCATTCCCGGATAGAAATGACAGGATTTTCTGACATTGTGTTTCTCAGATGCCTTAACCCTACCCCCGTTCCGAGATTCTTGAATTTTTACCATCTTTATGACCGCTTCCGGTCCAAACCGTTCGCCGATCAATTGCTGAATCTTTTGATTATGCTCTTCCGAAAAAATCAGTTCCTCCCCATCACCTTCTTCAATTAATTTTTGAATATTTTCATCATTTAAAGCCACCAGCGCATTGTACAGCTTAGAATCTTTACTTATACCTATATCGTTGCCATCGGCTTCTTTGGCTTCTTTAGATTCATTATATTCCATCCTGATCTCTCCTTATATCTTATAACCCTCATTTGATTCAATCAAAGCTGTTTCCAGTGGGTGTTGATATAATGTAAATTTTGGTATTTATAAAATTTAGTATACAACATTTGACAAATATTGACAAGAGTTAAATTTAATTATATACATAATTTACAATTATATAGTAATTAAAGATAAGGCTATAATCAAACTACTATTTGAAATGGTGGTTCATGACTAGTAATCAACAAGTACTGCAATTTACTGCATCCCAAGGTAAATAAAAAAGTTTCAAATCGGGAATCGACCCCACATTTCAGACCTTCAAGGTAATCCTATACCAAAGTCAAATGGTGAGTATTGGGGTTATTTAGCAGAGAAGGAACAATCCTATATAAGAAGATGTTCAAAGTGGTTTAGAAGGTTAATTAAAGAATCTAACATTGTCGTTGTGTAATTTAGCTCTTTTACGAGACGTAAGTCTCAGGGGAATTTTAAGGCTTTAAATTATGGAAGAGGTAAAAAATATTTATAGAATGGCACGTTAATGAGGACTATGTGAAACCTCCCCGTTTGTTGATGTTTCTCTAAGTTTTAAGGTGGTTCAAGTATTGAAACGAAATTCAAACTTTACTTTATCAAATATTTATCATATAATGTAATAAATTGGAAAAAACATAAATAGACAACGCTTCATTGGAGGTGATAGAAATGTCTTTAATAGGAACGATTAATCTATATAATGAGCACGTATATGAATTAACATATGCACTTAGCCAATTATCTATATATGAAAGCAGTATTGAGTATTTACTGTCCGATATGTCATCTTATGACTATTCTGAAAATGAATTTGTTGGAAGGAACTTTGATGATATATGGGTTTAACCTGCAAGATGATAATGACAGTATCAGGAGCCAGGTCACTGACCGGCATAGGAATAACATGGATATCATTCAAAACAGGATAAGATGTTTAGAAAGCAAAATAGCGGATATGAGGAGAGAACTGGCAGAGCAGGAACACTAGGAGGGACTTTACATATGGCAGTAATCAAAACAGACTACACAATGATTGATAAAAGCATTAGGAAACTGGAAAAGTCATCAAGAGCCCAGGCAGGGAGGCCTTCAGCGGCACTATCTTTCCGGGGTGATTTTACATTCACAAAGACTTTTCAGGAATTGAATACATTAATGGAAGAAAACCACGTCATATGGTATAATGCGGCAGGGTATGAAGCCGCCCCCCTAAAAGACATGAAGCAAAGCCTTGAGACTATGGATAAGGTGTTGTCAGGATTGATAGGTGTCCGCCATGAATGAACATTATTGCTATAGTGACATCCAGGAGATGAAGGACAAGTTTAAAGAAACCAGCCGACGTCTGGAAGGATTCATTGATGAGTTCATCAGCATAGGCTTAAGCATCTCAGGGTTTGAAGGGCTAGACTTTTGTGATTCAATTGATGTCAAAGTCCGGGATATTGAATTGAGTAAAAGTAAGATTCCGAAAGAATCCGGAATTTTTGTTATAACGATACTGGAGAATAAAAAAAGAGATCAACATTCGGAAATTATTAAGAAAATTAGTGAATTAGATGGTCTTAAGCATATAGAGGAATTGTAAATACCAATGTGGGCGTTAACATTAAAATCAGGGTTCGGAACATTATAGTACTTATTGATAGTGCTGTAAAGAGTTATACTGTCAGGTATTTGTTTTGTAATGGGAAAATTGTTTCAGCATTATGTCATATGCATACTTCAGAACGTATTACTAGAGCGTTGTTAAATGCCTATGATACTCTTGTCGAGATTGAAGAATCTGATTGGCTGAACGAATTAAAAGAGTTAATTGAAAATGACTTTTCTTATTGGAATTTAAAGCACTATGCAATATTTTTTGATAAAATTGGGATGCATCAATTGGTAGCAAAAGGATATAAGATAGAATTGGAGGGTTGATGTGAATTTTGAAGAATTAAGTAAGAAAATTTCTTATGCACTTAGACATGCTCCGTGGGAATATGAATTAGAGCTAGATAGTGAAGGCTGGGTTTCGCTTGAACAATTAATTGAATCTTTAGCAAGGAATCCAAAATGGAAGAATCTATGTAGTAATGATGTTGAAAATATGATAGCTAATTCAATAAAGAAAAGGCATGAAATAAGTGGTGATAGAATCAAGGCATTTTATGGACATTCTATTCCTATGAAGATAGAAAAAGAAGAGAGAAAGCCCCCTCACATATTATATCATGGGACAAAAAGAAAGTCGGAAAAAACTATTTTAACACAAGGTTTACGACCATGCTCAAGACAATATGTACATCTGTCGCAGGATGTAGAAACAGCAATGGAAGTAGGAAAGAGAAGAGATATTGAACCTATAATTTTGATTATTGAGGCAGAAAAAGCATACACAAATGGGGTCAAATTTTATTATGGAAATGAAAAAGTATGGTTAGCAGATACTATACCACCTCAATTCATAAGAAGCGAAAAAAATTGAAAGAAAATTTTCTGATTTGAACACAATCCGTGGTTTGAAATTATTATTTCAAATCAAATTTTTAAAAGTGGGCAGTGCAGATTTATTCTTATATCCTCTTGACTACCCCAAACAATAAAATAGAACCTCATGTCAATGACTTGCTACATTTATGTAGTGCGAAGCATCATTTACATGGGGTTCTATTTTGTTGTACTCTCCGGGAGTGGATGAAAGAAATTAAAAAAGTTCTGAAAATCTACAAGTAAAATGGCTTTGCCGGTGAGATATTGGGTATTAGTGCCTTAGTTCCCCAGTGAAATAAAAGGTTGGAAAGAATATTTATACTGCCCGTGCATATACAGACCTTTTGCGATCTTCAAGTTTTCACTTCCTTATTTAGAATTATACAGTCAGGGCATATATCTGATTATTGATAATAGAGTAGCGGGGCAGCAGCCCGTTTGCCCTCAGTAGATAAGGTAACCGAGAATACCTTATCTACTGAGGGTTAAATTGTTAATCATATATAAACTGAACGGTCATATAAAAATTACAAAAATTTATAGGTTGACTAGCATTCTCAAATGTAGTATAAAAAATCAAAAGGTAATTTGGAGAGGGTGGGCATAATGCTTAAAATCAAATTTCGAACCAAATTAATTGCTATTTTTGTCATCGCTATAATTATCCAAGGAATAGTAATTGGCTATTTTTCTCATTATTATGCTAAGGAAATTGTAATGAAAAATAAGCAGCGGGATATGTCTGATATGATTAATCTGGTGGACATTAACATTAATATCAGGGTTCGTAACATAACAGAATTAATAGATAGTGCCGCAAAGAGTCATACTGTCAGGAATTTGTTTAGTAATGGGAAAACTGAAGAAGAGATATATGTTATGGAATATTTTCAAAATCTGGACAGTTCTTTTGGTGCTGTGAATACGGTAATCATAATGGATAATTCAAAAATAGTATTTAGTCAAAATCGTAATAATGAGTTGTCAAATGCTTACAATGCTTATCAAGAAGCCGTTAGCCATCTGGAAAAGACGAATTGGATCGGAGCCTCCGATAGTATAATAAGTCGCCTGGATGAAGAAAACGATAATAGCAAAGTAATTACTGTTTCACGTGCTATTTTAGGTGAGGATCTGACCGATATTTTGGGCGTTCTGATTGTCGAATTAGACCCGGTAACTTTTAGCAGCCTGATGTTTAATAATCACAATACTTTTCAGAATCAATATACTTATATAATTGATAATAAAAGAGATATTATAGGCAGTAATAAAAATGTTAATGAGGATTGGATAGATGTTATTGCTGATAAATTTGATAACGGAATCCGTAAGTTTGAAATGGAATGGGAAGGCGAAACTTACTATGTATGTGGACAATATAATGGTATTACCGGCTGGAAAACGTTTTCAGTGCTTTTGGCAGATTATATATTTCCTCAAGCAGATGTTCTTAGAAATTTTATTATACTTAGTGTTGTTTTTTGTACCATTTGTGTTTCAGTAATCATCATGGCCATTTCATATACGATGACCCAGCCGGTTAAAAAGTTATCCGCAGCGATGGAAAGGGTACAGGAGGGTGACTTTTCTATACAGCTTAATACCGGGCGTAAAGATGAGATGGGTATGCTTATGGGCTCTTTTGATTTTATGATTAACAAGATTAATACATTAATAAGAGAAGTTTATGAGGAGAAAATTGCTCAAAAAAATGCTGAGCTAGAAGCGTTGGAAGCCAGGATAAATCCTCATTTTTTATATAATACGTTAGACTCAATTAATTGGATGCTTATTGAGAAAGATGAGTACGAAATTAGTGAAGTTATTGTTTCTCTTGGAGATTTACTTAAGTATTGTGTAGATAAAAATAACAGTGTTGTACAACTGGAGCAAGAAATTGATTATATTATCAGTTATCTGCTAATTCAGAAAACCCGTTTAGAAGAACGATTGAGTTGCCGAATTACAATACCTGAACATTTGAGAACATTTAGTGTGCCAAAGCTGATTCTTCAACCATTGGTGGAGAATGCTATTATCCATGGGATTGAACCGGTTAAAAAGGGCGGGACTTTAACGATAACAGCATATGAGTCAGAGTCTCTATTACATATAGAAGTTGAAGATGACGGATCGGGAATGGAAGAGAAATTTCTGGAGGAATTAACAATTAATTTAAGTCATGAGGGCAGTGATTTTAATAGTATTGGTGTGTACAACGTGGATAAACGGCTTCGCTTGCATTATGGGGAGGTTTATGGATTGAAGATATTTAGCAGTCCCGGGCATGGAACAAAGATTATGCTCAATATTCCTAAAGAGAAACGGGAGGTAGAACAATGAATTTGATTATTATTGATGATGAGCCAAAGGCCAGAAAGGGGTTGCTAAAACTTTTGGGCTCTAATGGAGGTTGGAAGGTTTTGGGAGCTTTTGAAGAAGCAATGGCAGCAATGAAATTTATGTATGAAAATCCGGTGGATGTTATGATTACAGATATCCGAATGCCTGAGATTTCTGGATTAGAACTTATTCATCAAATTCGCCAAATCAACCAAGAGGTGCAAATTATAATAATAAGTGGATATAGCAATTTTTCGTATGCACAAAAGGCAATTGAATTGGGGGTCAGGAGATATCTTACTAAACCGACAAATACTAAAGAGCTTATTTCTATCCTGACAACAATAGAAGAAGAATTCAGTGAAAAAATACAGAAAGAGATTGAAAAACCTGATATCGAAACATCAAATCTTATTGTAGCTAAAACGATTGAATATATTGAAATAAACTATTCCAGAAAGATAACATTAAAAGGAATGGCAGATGAATTATATATATCTCCCAATTATTTATGCCGTTTATTTAAACGTCACACAAATAGAAATCTAATGGAATATGTTACAGGATACCGTATGAACAAAGCTAAGAAATATTTAAAGGACATCCAGTATAAAGTGTCTGAGGTCGCAGAAATGACAGGCTACAATGATACAAAATATTTTAGCAGTACGTTTAAGAAAATATATAAAATGACCCCGTTAGAGTATAGAAATGGAAAAATCAATAGTTAATAGGATAATATTTTGAACTAAAGTGTAATTCTTTATAATTGTATGATAATTCAAAAGATAATATAATAAAATTGCATTAAATGAGAAGATATTTTAGTTCAAAGGAGGAGTTTTTGTGGAAAGAAGATTTAGTAAGGTGGTCGTTTTATTTATGATATTGGCACTGGTATTGTCATTAAGTGCCTGTGGAGGAAATGCTGGTAATGAAACAGACACCGGAGGCGATACCAAATCAGGAGAAAGTGTATCTGCAACAGATGCGGCAGCTTATAAAATTGTTTTATTGCTTCCCGGACCGATTAATGATCAAAGCTGGAATGCTACAAACTATGCCGGTTTGGAGGCGTGCAATAATACTCTGGGAACAAAAATTGAATATGTAGAGAACGTTCAGGCTTCGGATTTCGAATCAACCCTTAGGGAATACGCTGAAAGAGGGTATGATTTAATTCTCTCGGCAGGGTCTCAGTTTGATGAGGCAGTTGCGACAGTCGCTCCAAATTATCCTGATACAACATTTTGTGTTGTTAATGGATCAAAATGTGATGGCGGCAATATAGCTCCAATATTTCCTAAGGAGTATGAGGCAAGCTATATAGCATCAATTATTGCAGGCCATGTTACCAAAAATGGTAATTTCGCTACGATTGGCGGCTTTCCTAATGAACCGATGGAGCATTTAATGGATGTTTTTGAAAAAAATGCAGTTGCTATTGCCAAAGAGCGTAATATCGATGGGGCAAAGGCAACAAGGGCATATGCTAATAGCTGGGATGATGTTGCGTTGGGAAAACAGATGGCGGAGCAAATGATTGATAATGGTGCAGATACGTTGTTTGTGTATGCAAATGAAGTTGGATTAGGTTCTATTGAAGCGGCAAAAGCCAAGGGTGCTAAATTTATTGGTTTTTCCAGTGACCAGACGACAATAGATCCGGATACGGTTGTCGCATCGGTAGTATTTGATTTTGAAACCTTCTATATCTGGGCGATTGAGCAATATATGGCTGGAAAGCTTACTGGAAATACAGTCCATGAGGCAGGGATTAACGAAGGTATATTTGTTCCTGTATACACAGATAATATGAAATCGGAAATTAAAGATGCTGTTGACGCTGGGATGGAGGATTTTAAGGCTGGGAAAGTGGTTTTATCCGAAATGTTTGAACAATAAATTTGATTGATGGCACTCTTGATAGAGTGCTGTTTATTAAATACGGAAGAATCAGGGAGTGAAAATGATGAATATGCCTTTTTTTGAATTACAAAATATATCTAAATATTTTGCCAAAGTCGTTGCTAATAAAGATATCTCTTTCACAATAAATAGAGGAGAAGTATTGGCATTATTAGGTGAGAATGGTGCGGGCAAAAGCACAATAATGAAAATTCTTTATGGTTTATATAAAGCGGATGAAGGCCACATTTTTATGGAAGGCAAAGAACAGAGAATTGTATGTCCAAAGGATGCCATGGAATTAGGGATTTCGATGATCCAGCAGCATTTTGCTCTTGTCCCGGCGCATACGGTAACTGAAAATATTATTCTTGGAAATGTTCATGGTAAAATTGATTACAAAAAGTGTGAAAAAGAAGTAGGACAGCTTGCAAAAGTGTATGGATTTGATATACCGGTTAAAGCAAAAGTCAGTGAATTGGATATTGGCGTACAGCAAAAGGTAGAAATTTTAAAATCATTATATTTAAACGCCAGGCTGCTAATCATGGATGAACCAACAGCTGTATTAACACCACAGGAATCGGATAAATTAATGGAGTTTGTAAAAAATTTTACTGCGAAGGGAAATTCGGTGATTTTCATTACCCATAAGTTGAAAGAGGTCATGGAGGTGGCAGACCGGATTATTGTCATGAGAAACGGCAGGGTGTGCGGCGATGTAAAAGTAAAAGATACAGATGAAACCAAATTATCCCGTTTGATGATAGGTAAAGACTTGATTCAACCAGAAAAAAGTAGCCAGGAGAAGACGGAAGCCGCAGCGGTTTGTTTATCTGTAAAAGAAGTAACGCTGCAGCATAAAGGAGAAACGCCGCTGCTAAAAAATATATCCTTTAATGTTTATCATGGAGAAATTTTTGGGATTGCCGGTGTCAGCGGGAATGGGCAGGAAGAGTTGTGTGAAGTTATCTGCGGTGCCTTAAAGACCAACCATGGCACAATATCTCTTAATGGAAAGGACATTACCAGGGAAAATACCCGGGATAGGATTGCGGAAGGAATAGGTTATGTTCCTGTAGATCGTCATAGAGATGGGCTGATTATGAATATGACATTAGCTGAAAATATGATGTTAAAATCAAGCTTTGATAAACGTTGGATCAGAAATGGCCTGATAAATAAAAAGAAACTCAATGAGTATACAAAGCAGGCGATCGAGAACTATAAAATTAAAGCTCCTGGCCCTGATGTGGAAGCTAAAGGATTATCCGGAGGTAATCAGCAGAAGGTTATTTTGGCCAGAGAGGTGGATAACGGAAAGGAACTGCTTGTATTAAACCAGCCCACAAGAGGCCTGGATCTTGGCGCCATTCATAATATCCATACAGTGATTCTTAAGGAACGGCTGAAAGGGAAAAGTATTCTTCTTATATCTACGGAGCTTTCAGAAATCTTCAGGCTATGTGACCGTATTGCGGTTATGTATAAAGGTTCATTTATGGGAATTTATCGAAGCAAAGAACTGAATACAGAAAAGATTGGACTGCTTATGGCAGGATACTCTGATGAAAAGGAGGCGGCCAGCCAATGAATGCAAGAATTAAAGATTTGATTATAACAAACTTTTTAGCAATTATGGCGGGGATAATCTTAAGCGGAGTCGTTTTAATTTTTTTAGGTGTAAATCCTGTTGCTGTTTTTGGTGAAGCATTAAAAACTATGCTGGCTGATAAGTATACATTTGGAGATGTATTTTTAAAAGCAACCCCTTTGATTTTTACTGCCTTAGCCTTTGCTTTTACGTTTAAAGCAAATTTATTTAATATTGGAGCACAGGGGCAATTTTATATGGGAGCAATTGTGGCGGCTGCCGTATCATTAAAACTAGATGGTGTTTTACCTAATTTTTTATTGTTAATAATTGTTTGTATTCTTACGCTTATTGCCGGAGGAATCATAGGCGGCCTGATTGGATACTTAAAATCACGTTACAATGCTAATGAGTTTTTAGTAAGTATGATGTCTACATATGTCGTATTGGCTTTAATGAATTACCTGCTGCGTACTTTTTTGAAAGAGGCAAAAGGAGAATACCCTCAGACAGATGCTTTAACGAGAGCGGCATGGATCCCTACATTACTCAGCGGGACAAGGCTGCATATGGGGTTTATTTTAGCAGTAGTGGTGGCTGCCGGTGTCTGGATATTATTATATAAAACATCTTTAGGTTATAGGATTCGTGCGGTTGGCAGCAATACATTGGCTTCAGAAATGTCTGGCATTAATTCGAAGAAGGTTTATATCACGGCTTTTTTTATGAGTGGGGCTTTAGCAGGTTTAGCTGGATTCACAGAAGTTAATGGAGTCCAGCACATGTTAATTCAGGATTTTAACACCGGAATCGGTTCGGCGGGACTGGGAATAGCAATTCTGGCTAATGCAAATCCAATTGGTATTATCTTTGCCGCTATTTTATTTGGTGCATTAAATGTCATGGGGAATTTAATGGGCAGAATGCCTGGGGTGAACATACCATCAAGTATCATTGAACTTATGCAGGGATTTGTGATGATATTTGTTATCATATCTTATTTTGTCAGATTTTATCTGGAAAACCGCAGGGAAAAACGTAAAATAAAAAAGGTGGTAGCGCAATGATAATCAGTTTATTAAGTCGTGCATTGATGATGAGCACTCCCTTATTATATGGTTCACTTGCAGAAGTGATTGCAGAGCGTTCTGGAATGATGGTCACTGCTATTGAAGGAATTTTTCTTATGGGAGCCTGGGGGGGATTTGTAGGGGGTTATTTAACCGGCAACGCTGCTGTTGGAATATTAATGGCAATGTTTTGTGGTTTAGTTATTGCTTCAATTTATGGCTGCATTACAATATTTATGAAACAGCATCAGGTTGTAACAGGAACGGCATTGAATATTCTGGCGGCCGGTTTTTGTACATATTTCCAAAGGGTACTTTTTGGTGTACCGACAACGCCATTGAAAATTACACCACTTGCCAATATTCCTATTCCATTATTATCTGATATTCCTGTTCTTGGCTCAATATTGTTTAATCAGAACTTTCTAACTTACATTGTATACTTATTGATTCCTGTCGTATACATTGCGCTTTATAAAACTTCTGTTGGCTTAACGATCAGAGCGACGGGAGAAAATCCGGAAGCTGTGGATGTTGCCGGAATTCATGTCAGTAAAGTTCGGTTCATGGTGGTGCTGTTTGCCGGGATTATGGGAGGATTGGCGGGTGCATTTTATTCAGTGGGATATCTGGGAATGTTTACTGCAAACATAATTGGCGGGCGTGGCTGGATAGCCTTTGCCATTTGCTTCCTTGGAAACTGGAATCCAAAAGGTGCGGTTATTGGGACGTTGGTTTTTGGGTTTACCGAAGCGATCTCCATTTATATGCAGTCTATTGGAGGCGGAGGATATTTCCCCAATGAATTTTTCATTGCATTACCGTATCTTTTAACGATAATATTGACTGTAGCAAGGAAAAATTTTAATGTACCGGCGAAATTGGGGATACCATACAGTAAAGAAAATTAATATTGGAATTGAAGGCGGCGGTTTGAAAAACCGCCGTAATTACTGCATGGACTGATGAACTGCATTCGTCAGAGTTATGATTTTTCCTTGTCCAAATAAGGCCGCATACTCATACCGCTGAGCATCATTGTAGACGAATTATGCAGCAGTGCTGAAACAGATGGTTGAATTAAACCGCTGATACCCGATAACAAGAGTGCGGTATTGACGCCCAAAATGAAACGATAATTTTTCCCAATGCGGGAAAAAAGTGCTTTGCTTAAACGTCTTAAGGTAATCAAGCCGTCCAGGTTTTCTGATAAAAGTGTAATATCTGCGACCTCTTTTGCAATATCTGACCCATCCTTCATGGCCACTGAGATATCTGCACAGGAAAGAGCCAGAGAGTCGTTAACGCCATCCCCAACCATGATAACTGTACGTCCCCGCTCTTTGAGTGAGCGGATAATTTGGGCTTTGTTTTCCGGTAAAACCTGTACGTTGGCCATAAAGCATAGAAGAGATGCCATGAGCGACGATATATTCCACCTCAGCGTGTTCCTCTTTATGGGAGAGATTTTCTATCTCGGCCTGTTTCACGATTGCTTTTGCCACGCTATGGGGAAAATGTTCTTCCAAACAGGCAGAAATTTTAAGTACTTCATTTCTGGAACGGCTGCCGTAAGGTATAACCTTTGCTACCTGGGGGCATGCTGCAGTTAGAGTGCCGGTCTTGTCAAATACGATGGTATTTGCATTAGCAAAGGATTCAGGCAAGCTTTTCGGCTTTACTACCTGCTTTCTAATTTGTATTTTATTCCGGCCAGGTTCGTTTATTAACCGCAGCCAGTTATAGCTTTTGTGTTTCAGCCATATTTCACCGTATGAGAAGCAGCTGTCATTAGTGTTCAAATTATCCAACTGCTTTTACAATAGGGTTAGTAGTTGCTAACTTTGTGTTATATCATACCATCAATGCCTGATGATGTCAATAAAAAAAATAGAGAAAAATGGAAGTCTGTGATCGGTTTTTGATTTTGTCCCGACCAACCACGCGTGAAAATGTCCCAGTTATGCCGAGAAAACTTGTTGATAATGAGTGAGCCATTAGATATGCTATTGCCCCATATGGCTGTTTTACT